>OLWE01000004.1_pt1 | contig 181288 bp, 150 predicted proteins | sample 1673591 | NCBI WGS metagenome assembly OLWE01 (sample SAMEA103958116, study PRJEB25191) | human gut metagenome | biome: human-associated habitat [ENVO:00009003]; feature: intestine environment [ENVO:2100002]; material: feces | place: Germany | collected 2013/2015 | reverse complement strand
CGGACTCAACCCGCGCTTTCAGCGTTACGTTCGACCTGCCGGAAGGCTGGACGGTTAAGCACGAAGAAAGTCCCCGCTCCGATCCGGATTTTATGGATTACTGCAATTCTATGGTTGAGAGCGAAGTTCTCTATGATGAAAACGGCAAGATTGCCGGAGCTGTCGGATTCTATCCGTATTCACCCGATGATTATAAAGAGTACGGTGTAAAATCAGTCTACAGCACAGCGGCTCTGGGACGCATCAAGCTTGTTAACTGGGATAATTTTCATCCCGTTGACGGCGATTCATCGAACTGTGAAAGTGCATATACCTCGTCAATACACGAGATTTCATCATGGATGGACGAGCGGGAATTCCACCCCTTCAGCTGTCCTGTTGCTGTATCCTACACCACGAATACTCCCGTTTACGTGGTTGTCGAACTCTCATATTCTTACGAGGACTCGGCAAGCCTTTCCAAGCGCGTTGCAGAGAGCATAAGGTTTGAATAACACTGCTTTCGGTCATTTTTATCGATTGTTAAGGAAACACCCCTGTCCGGGTAATGTAATACCCGGCGGGGGTGTTTTTCAGAACACAATGTCAGCCGACAGAAGATGGACATCCGACTGTTGGCATTGAGCCGATTTTTGAACGATGGTGTTTGCAGGTGAATCTTTTTGAATAAAAACAGAATAAAGGAAAAAGACCGATGCAGGCATCGGTCTTCGGAATCCGGTCAATCGCAGCGATAAACCTTATTTGGCATCATGCTTTTTAGCAAGCTGAGCCTTTTTACGATTGGCTGCGTTCTTATGGATAACGCCCTTGGTGACAGCTTTGTCTACCTTGCTGACTGCGGCGGTGTATGCTTCTTCAATAGCAGCCTCGTCTTTAGACTCCAAAGCCTTGTCAAACTTTTTGATAGCGGTTTTGACTGCGGAGCTGATCATGCGGTTGCGAAGATTCTGCTCGCGGGATACCTTAACGCGCTTCAGTGCTGACTTAATGTTTGCCAAATCGGTTCACCTCCTTTAAATACTCGAACAAAGTTAATTATATCACCATGTTGCGCAAGATGCAAGCCTTTTTTGCAATATATGGAGGGAAAATCAATATATTATGTGTTGAAAGCATTTTTGTTCATAATCCCGCTTTGCATTGTGCAGAATAATTCAGGACAATTGCCGGCAGATCGGGTTACTGATAAAGCAGGGAGAAGTTTTCGGCAGCTTAAAATCCCGATTGCGCATAAGGCATTTGATTTCAGTCATATTGGGGGCAAAATGGGAAGATATACAGATCTTGCAGCGGAAATGCGGGAACTTAACCCGGATATTGAAGGCATTCGCGAAGAGGAGACGAATGACGGTGAAATTAAGATTAAGCGCATTGAGATATTGAGCGATACTGCGGCGCAGAAACTCGGCAAAGCGCAGGGCAAATACATCACGCTTGATGCAGAGGCTCTGACGCAGCGTCCGCTTGATTTGTTTGCGCATGTGTCGCAATGCCTGCAGCGCGAGCTTACAGAGTTAATCCCGCTGCCTGAAACAAAGCTCAAAAGCGGCACTGTGCTTGTTGTCGGCCTCGGCAATCGCGGAGTGACGCCTGATTCCCTCGGCCCGCGTGTTGCAGAGCGGGTTTTTGTAACAAGGCATATCAAGGAGCACATGCCGGAGGCATTTGATTTTGATATTCCGAGTGTGTGCGCAATAGCTCCGGGCGTGTTGGGCGTGACGGGCGTTGAAACGATGGATATTGTGTTCGGCGTTGCGAACAAGGTGAAGCCGGATCTGATAATTGCCGTTGATGCGCTTGCCTCAAGGCGCGCGGCGCGGATAAGCACAACCATACAGCTTTCGGATTCAGGCATAAGCCCGGGTTCCGGGGTCGGCAACACAAGAGCGGATTTGAGCCGCGCAAACCTCGGTGTTCCGGTTATTGCCGTCGGAGTTCCTCTTGTTGTTTATGCGAGTACGATTTCACAGGATACAATAAGTCTCATTGCGGACGAAACGGGGCTTCACGGTGATGAGGAAAGGCTCAGAGAGCTTGCGGAGCAGGTCATTGCAAAGCATATGGGTGATTTTATTGTTACGCCGAAGGATATAGACGTTATCGTTGAGGATATGGCGGGAATAATTGCAAATGCAATAAATTCCGCACTGTTCGGGAACAATCTCGAGCAGGTGCGGAATATGCTTGCGTAACTGATTTAAAAATATCGGCGGGTGCAGCGTCAGACCGACACAGCTCCTGCCGATTCAGTCGGCGTTCGTCAATTCAGCTTTTTAAGCGAGTTTATCATATCCTCATCGGGCGTGATTATCAACGTGCGCTGATTTGTATAGATAACCGAACCGGGTTTTGCACCGCTCGGTTTTTTGACATACCTGCGCTTGGTGTAATCCACCGGAACGGCGGATGAACCGCGTGCCTGCGAGTGGTAAGCGGCAAGCGCAGCCGCTTCTTCGAGGGTTTTCGGAGGTATTTCACCTGCGAAACGGATGATCACATGCGAACCGTGAATGTCCTTGGTGTGCAGCCATGTGTCCTCGGGCGCGGATTGTTTGAACGTCAGCCTATCGTTCTGAGTATTATTCTTGCCGACAAAGATTTCAATGCCGTCGGAGGAAAGATACTTATGCGGGCGTGACGGGGGGAGCTTTGAACCTTTTGCTCCTTTTCCGTTTTTACTCGGTTTGCCGCGTTCCGCTTTGCGGCGGGAGCTGTCGCGTATAAGACCCTGCTCAACAAGTTCCTGTCGAATTTCGTTCAAATCGGATTCGGAAGCGCAGTTTGAAAGATCGCAGTGCAGCCCGCGGAGATAGCTCAGTTCGGCCACGGCTGTTTCGCGCTGAACAACGGCTGTTTCGCGTGCAACCTTGCCTTTGCGGTATTGCTTATAATACTTTTGTGCATTATCCGCAGGCGAAACGGAGTTGTCAAGCGGAATGACGATGTATTCCGGAGGATCACGATAATAGTCAAGCACCTTTGCATTTTCGGCGCGCGGCGGAAGCGCGTGAAGGTTTGCCGTCAGCAATTCGCCGAAATGCCGAAGTTTCTCAAGTTCCGCTTCGTCGCATATTGCAAGGTTGAATTTCTCGATCTTGCGTTCAAGCCGCTGAACAGCATTGGAAATGACTCGTTCAACGGCCGCCGTTCGCCGCTTAATGCTTTCGTTTTCGGCGCGGGAGCGATAGAATTCGTCCGCCGCTGCTCCGAGTGTCGGAAACTCGCGGCAGTCAAGCCCGAAGGGGCGGAACGGCAGCAGAATTCGTCCGCCGCTCGGAAGGAATGCAATGCAGGGTACGGTTCGCGCATTAAGAAGGTCACGGTAAAAACCCGCAAGGCAATCGGAAACGGTTTCGATTGCATCCGAATGAACGGGGCGCGATTTTGCTTCGGCGGCGCATCTGTCAAAAAGCAGTGCTGCAATTGACGGCGAAAGTCCGAAAAATGCAGCGGAAAGTGCCTTGTCGGGGCGCGGTGCATCCGAAAGAACGTTCAAAAAATCCTCCGCCGCAGCCTTTGCGGGGTCAAGCTTGTCCTGTGCGGGGGGCGCGGAATACTCAAGCTTCGGCAGAATAAGACGCACGCTGCTCATTGACGGCGAAACTCGGCGAACAGCATCCACAATGCGCCCGTTCCCGTCAACAAGTATGATGTTTGAGTGCTTGCCCATAATTTCGCAATGCAGAAAGAAACGAGTGCAGTCACGCAGCTCATTCAAAGCTTCGAATTCGACCACAACGACCCTGTCCGAATTCGGCTGACGAATCGAATTTATCCTTGCGTTAAGCAGGTATTTGCGCAGCAGCATCAGAAAAATCGGTGCATCAACAGGCGAGGCGGGTCTTGCTTCCGTCAGTTGAATGCGGCAATTTTCCGGTGAAGCGGAGATAAGCAGCCTTTCGTTTTTTCCGCAGGAATGAACAACAAAAAGCAGCTCATCCTTTTCGGGCTGCTGAATCTTTTCAACTTTTCCGCCGGCAAGGCATTGAATTTCCGCCACGGAGCGGGCGAGAGTGAGTCCATCCATTTTTTACCTTTTATTTACGGAACCGCTTGGTCACGAACGGTTCCGTAAGTCAAATCCTTTATAATGCGTATTATGCCCTCGAAACATGCGCCAGCAATGCAGGCATATTCAGCGAACAATGTTGCGGAGCGTGCCGAGTCCCGTGATGCGAACCTCAACCGTGTCGCCGCGCTGCATGGAGCCGATGCCCGAAGGCGTACCCGTTGCAATAATATCGCCCGGCAGCAGTGTCATGCATTGAGTGATGTAACAAATCAGCTTGTCGATACCGTGCATCATGGCGGAAACGGGTGAATGCTGAACGATTTTGCCGTTAAGCAGCGTCGTTATCTCCGCTGTTTCGGGGCTGAACTCCGTTTCGATATACGGCCCTGTCGGGCAGAAAGTATCAAAGCCCTTGCCGCGCGTCCATTGGGGATCGGACTTTTGAATGTCGCGTGCAGTGACGTCGTTAAGGCAGGTATAACCGAAAATGTACTCGGCTGAGCTGCCTTTTTGAACGTTATGTGCCCGTTTGCCGATGACAACGGCAAGCTCGCCTTCGTAATCGAGCCTATGACTGATTTCGGGGTAGATGACAGCCTCTCCGCAGGCAATGACACTTGTTGACGGCTTCAAAAAAAGCAGCGGTTCCGGGGGAAACCCTTCGCCCATTTCATCCGCATGGGCGCGATAATTCTTTCCGACGGCAACAATTTTCGAAGGTTCGCACGGTGCATCGAAAATAACGCTGTCGGCAGCATATTCATCTCCGGTAAAATGCAGCCCGTCATACGGTTCTGCCGAGAGCCTTTTTATGCTCGGTCCGTCAAGTACGCCGTAGAAGGTTTCGGCTTCGGGCTTTAAGCGAAAGCGAACAATTTTCATATCAAAATTCTCCTGAAGCAATTAATGAGCGGTCAATTAACCAAAGGCGGCAGTTGCCCGCCGCCGATGAATTTCGATGTTTGTTTTTGTTATGCCGTTTTTCCTTCCGGCTCGGAGGGCTTAAGCACAAGAATCGGTTCTGAATGCTTAAGAACGGCATCCTTGGTGATTATGACCTTTGCAACGTCCTCACGGGAAGGAATTTCATACATTACGGGGAGCATGATGTCTTCAAGAATTGCACGCAGTCCTCTTGCGCCCGTGTTGCGGAGGATGGTAAGATGTGCAATTTCTTTAAGTGCATCTTCGTCGAATTCAAGTTCAACATTATCCATTTCGAAAAGGCGCATGTATTGCTTTACAAGCGCATTTTTGGGCTGGGTAAGGATGCTTATCATCGCTTCCTCGGTAAGCTGTTCAAGCGTCACGATTATTGGAACCCTGCCGATGAATTCGGGAATGAGTCCGAACTTAAGCAGATCCTCGGGCAGGATGTCCTTAAGGGTTTCGCCGATATCCTTTTTGATATTGGAGCGAATATCCGCACCGAATCCCATGTTCTTTTTGCCCGTGCGTTTTTGAATAATGTTTTCAATTCCCGCAAATGCGCCGCCGCAGATGAACAGGATATTTGTTGTGTCTATCTGAATGAACTCCTGATGCGGGTGCTTCCTGCCGCCCTGCGGGGGGACGGAGGCAACGGTGCCTTCAAGAATTTTCAGCAAAGCCTGCTGAACACCCTCGCCCGATACATCGCGTGTAATGGACGGGTTTTCGCTCTTGCGGGCAATTTTATCGATTTCATCGATGTATATAATGCCTTTTTGTGCGCGCTCAACATCATAGTCGCAGGCTTGCAGAAGCTTGAGCAGAATGTTTTCAACATCCTCGCCGACATAACCCGCTTCCGTGAGTGCGGTTGCATCCGCAACGGCAAACGGAACGTCAAGCACCTTTGCAAGCGTTTCCGCAAGCAGGGTTTTGCCGCAGCCGGTCGGTCCGAGCATGACGATATTGCTCTTGCCGAGTTCGGCATCCGTCTTTGTTTCCTTGGCATAAATGCGTTTGTAGTGGTTATATACCGCAACAGCAAGTGCGCGCTTTGCATGATCCTGGCCGATAACGTAATCGTTGAGGGTTTTTACGATGTCAACGGGTTTCGGCAGTTCGTGCGGAGCTTCCGCCGCATCCGTGTCGGCAAGGGCAGGCTCCTCTTCAAGAATTTCCCGGCAGAGCTGAATGCATTCGTTGCAAATGTAAACGCCCGGGCCGGCAAGGATACGATCTACCTCATCGCGGCTTTTTCCGCAAAAAGAGCATTTGATTGTATCGTTGTCACTGTGTTTTGCCATTCTGATTAATATTCTCCTACGAAATGCCTGAAAAACAGGCGTGTTATTTCAGGGGGTATGCTGAATAATCAAATCAGCATTTATTCCGAAAAGCTCCGATTAAACCTTCAGCCACTGCATGAAAGACCGTTTCGTCCGAGCCTGCTTCGGCTTAACGCAAAATCAATATGAGCATTCCGCATTGAACAGCGGCTGCGGCCGCAAAACATGATTTTATCTCTTGGGCTGAACGATTTCGTCGATAAGCCCGTATGCAAGAGCTTCGTCGGCGGTCATATAGTTGTCGCGCTCGGTGTCAAGTTCAATGCGGGAAACGGGCTGGCCGGTGCGCGCGGCAAGTATAGCATTCAGCTTTTTGCGAATGCGCAGGATCTGTTCGGCATGAATCTTAATATCCGATGCCTGCCCCTGTGCGCCGCCGGAGGGCTGATGTATCATTATCTCACTGTTGGGCAGGGAGCGGCGCTTACCCTTTGCGCCCGCGGCAAGCAGGAATGCGCCCATGGAAGCGGCCATTCCGATGCAGATCGTGGAAACTTCGCAGCGAATATACTGCATGGTATCGTAAATTGCCATGCCGGCGGAAACGCTGCCGCCCGGACTGTTGATGTAAAGATAAATGTCCTTGTCGGGGTCATCCGCTTCAAGGAAGAGCATCTGCGCAATGATGAGGTTGGCGGTGTCGTCATCCACAACGCCGCCCAAAAAGATGATGCGGTCCTTCAGCAGACGGGAATAAATGTCGTATGACCTTTCGCCTTTGTTGGTTTGTTCAACAACGATGGGAATTAAGCTGCTCATGTTGACCTCCGAAATAAAAGTTTTTTGTGCGGTGCACGGGCCGACCGTGTGCGCCAAGTTGAAAGAGTTACTTCGCACGAAACAAGCATTTGCGGCAGATGCGGCAGATGCAAGTATCATGCTCAGGTTTTAAAAGGCTCCCGCAAATGCCCGAAAACTGTCGGTTGAAGTCAACCGACCGATGTTTTCCGTATCCCCGGGAGCCGAAAAAGCTGTGTTCCGTCAGCTTCGGCAATGGAATTGAATCATCCGCCGACCGAAGCGGCCGCTTTGTTCCGCGTAAAGGATTTATTCCGCTGCGGGTGCTTCTTCCGCGGGAGCTTCTGCGGGAACAACGGCGTTTGCAACAAGCATTTTGACTGCGGCGTTGTAAAGCGCGGATACGGCATATTTCATGCGGTTGTCCTTAAGTTCGGCATCGATTTTTTCGTCATCCCAATGCTGCTGCTTTGCAGTGTCGCTCATTGCGATAACCTCGCGGAAATCCTCGTCGGTGGGCTCGAGCTTTTCCGCATCGATGACTGCCATCATAACGTACTGGGACTTGAGCTGACGCTGAGCGGCCTGCTCATAATCCTTGCGCATATCTTCAATGGAAAGGTGTGCGTATTCAAGGTAGCTCTTGAGATCTGCGCCGAAGGACTGAAGCTGCTTGTCGAACCTGTCGATCTGCATGTCAACCTCTGCGGAGACGATATCGCCGTGAATTTCAACTTCCGCATTGTCGATGACTTTCTGAAGGATGAGGTCGGTGCGCTCGTTCTTTGCTCTTTCGGCGGCGCGCTTTTCAAGATCGCCGCGAACGTAAGCGGTGTATTCGTCAACGGTGGAGCATTCTGAAATATCCTGAACGAATTCATCATTCAGTTCGGGAACGTTTTCTTCGGTGATTGCGTGAACCTTGACCTTGAAAACAACGGGCTTGCCCGCAAGGTTTTCCGCATGGTAATCCTCGGGGAAGGTGACGTTGATGTCACGCTCGTCGCCGATGTTCATGCCGACCATCTGCTCTTCAAATCCGGGAATGAAGGAGCCGGAACCGATTTTGAGCTTATAGCCTTCGGCAGTGCCGCCTTCGAACTGCTCATCGCCCATGAATCCCGCAAAATCGAGGGTTACGATATCGCCCTGACGAACGGGACGATCCTCAACGGCTGCTTCGGTCGCCATCTCGTTGAGCTTTTTCTGAATCTCTGCGGAAACTTCTTCGTCCGTAACATTATATTCAATAACGGGTGCTTCTATTCCCTTGTATTGGCCGAGTTTGACCGTCGGGTGGAGAACAACTTCCGCGGTGAAGCTGACGCCGTCCTGCTCGGATACTTCGGTGAACTCAATGTTCGGCTGAATCTCGGGCACGAGATTGTGTTCGGCAAGCGCATCGGAATAAACGCTTTGAACGAGTGAATCGAATTCCTCATCCCAAAAAACGTTCACGCCGTAGGTTGCTTCAATAACCTTGCGGGGCACTTTGCCCTTGCGGAAACCGGGAATGTTGTAATGTGCACCGGTCCTGCGGTACGCACTTTCCAATGCTCTGCGGTAATCCTCTGCGGGGATTTTGAGGCTGAGCTTGACTTTGCCGTTTTCAATGTTTGTGAGTTCTGACATATAATCCTCCAAATATATCTGCATCGGTACTTCTGTCCGATTAGTGTGCCGAGAAAACGCCGATTAAAATTTTTGCAGCAATGCCCGCAAAGCAGGGCTTCTGCGCCGCAAAAAAGACTTTTCCGGCTTTTTCCTGAGGGATAGCATCCAAGCAAACGCTCAATGCAGCAAAAAAACGCACCGCATATGAAGCGTCCCGGGCAGTATCCACAATGATTTATTATAACACAGGGTGATGCGGCTGTAAATGATTGACAACCATAATATACCGCAACGGTCGTGTTTTTTCAAGTCTTTTTTATCAAAATCGGAATCGTTTCACAATTTTTGTGCAAAAATACATAATATAAATAAAAATAAGCAAAAAACGGCGGGGTGAACATAAACCACCCCTGCCGCAGTGTCGTACGATATTGCGGTGGTTCGGCATCATTGAGCCGGTTTTTGCACGCCGTTCACGTCGATAAGGGTTTCGCCGTCCAAAAGCAGGTCACTGACGGTAACAAAGCTGTATCCCTGAGCAAGTGCGGACTCAATAAGCGTCGGAAGATACTGCTCTATCTTATAGCCGTTGTTGTGACAGAGAATGATCGAACCGTCCGAAAGCTTCGGAAGCACGGTGTCAAGAATCGTTTGCGCGGAACGCTCGGGTTTCCAGTCAACGGTGTCAATATTCCACTGAATGACCTCGTAACCCGCTTCACGAACGGTTTTAATAACTCTGTCGTCATATTCGCCGTAAGGTGCGCGGAAAAGCTTTGTTCGCCTGCCGATGATGGGTTCAAGCAGATTGTCGAACTGTGAAAGTTCACTTTTCATTTGCTCGGGCGAAAGTTTGCTCATGTGCGGATGGGTGAGGGAGTGATTGCCGATTTCGTGACCGGCATCGGAAATTGCCTTCACCTTGTCGGGGTAGTCGTTCACCCAGAAGCCGCAAAGGAAGAAAGTTGCCTTGATGTCGTATTCCTTCAGGGTATCAAGAATAAAGTCCGTTTTGTCATCCTCCCATGCAGCATCGATTGTAAGTGCGATGCGCTTGTCGCTCCGCGAAACGCTGTAAACGGGCAGCTCCTTCATCAACCCCGCAAGCACTTCAAGTTCATACTGTTCAACCCCGCTGCCCGCTGCCGAACCCGGCAGATTAAGGTTCGACTGCGGTTTGCCTCCGGTCGGACGGTCGGGTTCGGCGCCGCTGTCCCTGCCGGAAAAGACCGCAAATGCAATTGCGGCAACAATGACAAGCAGCACCGTCGCCGCCCAGATGAGGGTTTTTTTGGATATTACCATTATTTTCATTGCAGATCCTCCGTCTGATTGATTGTTTCCGTTTTGATTATATGAAGCGGACCGTCGGAAACATTCCGAACGGCGCGAAATTTGCGGCCGCGGCATGGATTTGCTTAATTTGCATAAACGGAACAAAGCGGAGAAAAGCTAAATCGGGAAAGGCCGAACAAAACGTTCTCTGCGTAAAATCCGACGCTTGCGGATGCATTGGGCGAAACGGCACGGAACGGTGTCAGTTCGGAAAAACGGACAACACGAATGAATCAGGGAGCGGAGAAGCTTATGAAACCCGAATCAAATAACGAATCAAACAATCATGAAAGCAAACAGGGCGGGGAAGGCATTCGCGGCAGGTTGGAGCGTTTTTTTGCCTTTGACAGGCACGATATGCGATATGAACTCACCGAACGTGAAGCGGGGGAGCCGAAAAGCTTCGGCGGCTGGAAGGATATTGCACCGCAGGGGGAACCCGAGTTTCGTCCCGTGCCTGCGGATATAAACGCTGCGGAAGCGGAGCTTCGGAATGTGTTCCGTGCGGATATAAACACCGATGTTATCTTCCGCCGACTCAATATTGCGGGGAAAACATCCGCATTGATTGTGTATATGAACGGAATGGCAAGCGATGAAACGATTGCGGATTTCATAATGCGTCCGTTAATGACGGCAAAGCAGGATGCGGATACAAGCAGCGAAGGCATAATCAATAATATCCTGCAAGTCAGCGAAATAGGTACGGAAAGTGATCTTAACCTTGTTATAACGGCAATAACGGACGGTAAAGCCGCCCTTTTCGTGCAGGGTGCATCCCAAGCAATTATTCCGGAGACCCGCGGGTTTGAAAAACGCAGCGTTTCAACAACGGATAATGAGAAAATCGTGCGCGGACCGAAGGAAGGGTTCACGGAGAACCTGAGAACGAACATAACGCTTGTCAGACGAATCATTCATTCGGATGATCTTGTTGTTGAGTTTCGTCCCGCCGGGTGCGATAACAATATAAGAATTGCCGTTATGTATCGGGACGGCGTCGCGAACCGCACACTTATCGAGGAAGTTAAACGGCGGCTGGCAAAGGTGAACGCGCGCACAATCATAGATACCGGGATGCTTGACCAGCTTATTGAGGGTGACGGTTTCTCGCCGATTCCGCAAACACTCGCAACCGAAAGGCCGGACAGGGTCGCATCCTTCATAATGCAGGGCGCGGTTTCAATAATTGCGGACGGAAGCCCGTTCGCGCTTATCATGCCGATAACGCTTTCCGCGCTCATGAACAGTCCGGAGGATATTTACATGCGGAAGCCTCTCGGAACACTTCTGCGCATAGTGCGTTATGCGGGAGTTCTGATTTCGCTTTTGCTGCCGGGATACTTTGTTGCGCTTGCGCTGTATCATCAGGGGCTGCTTTCAACGGAAGTGCTGAGCACCGTCATACAGTCGCGAAAGATGGTTTTTGAACCGCTCCCGTTTGAAATGCTGCTGCTGCTTTTTGTTTTTCAGTTGATAAGGGAAGCGGGAATGCGCGTTCCCGGCAGCATCGGGCAGGCGATCGGCGTAATCGGCGGATTGATACTCGGTCAGGCGGCGGTGGCAGCGAATCTTGCAAGCTCCGTAATGCTCATAATCGTTGCCCTGTCGGGACTCGGAAACTTCTGCGTTCCGGATTATTCAACACAAATCGCTGCATCGTATTTCCGCATCGCATTCGTAATTGCGGCGTGGCTCGGGGGGCTGCTCGGACTTGCGGCGGCACTGGTTGTGTTTACGGCGTACCTTGCAAACATGAAATCGTTCGGCGTTCCGTTCCTTGCGCCTTTTGCACCGAAAACGCTCTCGAAACGGCCGTTCGTTATTCGCGGAAAACTCGGAATGCATCACAGAGCGGAGGATTACATGAATACGCACGGAGATACGCTGCCCAAACAGGAAGGAAAATCATGAAAAATTTTTTGAAACGCTGTTTTAAATGCGTGGATAAGCGCATGAGCCCGAATCAGGGCTTTGCCGTTAAACGGAAATTCAAAAACCGGCTTTCGAAAACGGTTTTCGGGAGGGGCTTATGAATCTCAGAGAAGGGCGCATCGGTGTTCGCGAGGGCATATCGATTGCGGCAATTGCAATGTGTACGAGCGGGTTATTCGCGTTTGACACAAAAAATACCTGCGCCTGCGGCAGTGCGGCTTATATCACGCTTCCTGCCGGCGGAATCATTGCAATCGTTTTTTTTATCATCGTGCTTGCGGCAATGCGGCGCAGCGGGGCAAAAAATCTTTCGGAACTCATTCTGTCCGCATTCGGAGGAACGATAGGTACGGCGGTCACACTTGTGCTGATGCTTTGCCTGCTCGCTGCGGCATACTCACCGCTCAGCGGGTTCATCCAAGCGATGCACGGCTTGTTTTTCGACGGCATCGGCTACGGCAAACTTGCAATGTATGTGCTTCCGACGGTGCTTTTTGTTGCATGGCTCGGTTTTGAAACCATAGGACGGACGGCAAAATGCTTCGCTTTGCTGCTGCTGATTGTGCTTGCTGTTTCGATTCTGACGGCATCAAGTGAGTTCGAAACGTACAGATTGTATCCGTTTCCGGGCAGCAATATCGGGTTGTTGACACGGCAGGCTTTTTCACAGTCCGGTGCGTTCCTGCCGGCTCTGCTGTCGCTTTTGATAACATGTACGGGCCTTCAGGGAACGCATCACGCGAAAAAAGCAGGAGTCATTGCCGCCTTAATCTCCGCTGCCGTCTGCGCGGCTGCACAACTTGCGGTAAGCCTTGCGTTCACTTACACGGAGCTCGGCGATCTTTTTATGCCGCTGTTCAGAATCAACAACCTTAAGAGTCTTGAAACGCATTTGCTGCGCATGGATAAACTTGCACACATTGCGTGGCTCACCGGCGGCATGCTGACGGGTTCGTTCTATATTTATTCGGCTTCGCTGCTGTTTTCGCAGGTTTTCGGCGTTCGTGATATTCGGCCGGTGCTGAGTTCGAATGTTCTGCTTGTCGGACTGCTGATAATCATTGATTTTGAAGGAATCATGCGCTTTCTTCCCGACCCTCGCGCAGCGAATGCCGAGTACGGCTTCATCTTCATTGCCGTGCCGACCGCGCTTGCGGCTTTCATCGGAGCCGTTTCGGCGCAAAAACGGAGAAAACATTCCTGAATTTTACATTAGCATAAAAAGAAACGGAGAAAAACTGATGAAACAAACTCAGCGGCACGAAAATAAACAAAAATCACTGCTGCGCACTGCGGCATTGACGGCTTTGACTGCGGCAGTTTGCACGGCATTGCTCCCGCTCTGCGGCTGCCTCAATCCGGTGAGCCTTGATAACTACGGTTATGTTGTTACGGTCGGTGCTGACATAGGTCAAAAAGAGAAATACGAGGTGATTCTCGAGCTCCAGAGGGAAAGTTCAAATGCCTCCGATGAGAATGAAGGCGGCGCGATAGTCCTTTCGGTGGAGGCCGAAAACCTTTTTGATGCGATAAACAAAATAAGCTACGGTGTGCCGTACGAGCTGAGCTTTACCAGAACGCATGTTTTCGTTTTTGGTGAGGAGCTTGCAAGAAAAGGCATGATACCGGATTTTTTGGGACTTTCGTTTGACACACTGCGAATACGAACCTCCGCAATGGTTCAGGTGACGCATTGCAGCGTTCGTGAATACCTCGGCGGTCTGAGTGCAAACAATAACGCGAACCTTTCAACATTGCAGGACGACATGATTAACGATGCGCGCAAAACAGGGCGCGTTGCGGTGATAAATGCTGCGCGCTGCTTTGAAGCGTGCAGCGGCGGAAGGTTTGATCCCGTGCTGCCAATGGGCTTTTACGATCCGAAAGTTGTTACGGATACAAAACAGAAAAATACTGCGACCGAGGGCGAAAATCCTTTGGCGGATGCCGAGAAGGGCGCAAGGCTGGGCGGAATGAAGGGGCTTACAATGTGCGCCGCGCTGTTCGACGGATGGGTTATGAAAGGGTGGCTTGATGCGGATGACACTCAGTTCATGAATATCGGAAAGGGCGATTTTGAATCGGGAACAATAATGTATGATTACGGTGAGCCCGACGGTGCGGAGCGTGCAGCGCTGATTGCAAAACTTGAAAAAAAACGCATTTCGGTCAATGTTGACGGTGCCCCCTCCGCAAAAGCGGAATATGAAATCTCGCTGACTGTCGGACAGGATAAGTCGGGCAGAATCGGAAGGGAATGGCGAAGCGGAATGCAGCAGAAACTGGAACGGTATTTTGAAACCGAGCTTGCGCGAGTGTTCAAACTTTGCCGCGACTGCGGCTGCGATGCAATGGGGTTCGGAAGATATGCGTCAAAAAAATTCGGCAGCGTGGAGTCGTGGGAAAATCTAAACTGGAAATCCATCTATCCGGAGCTCGATGCGGAATTTATTGTTAAATTGACACTGGATGACGAATACATTGCCGAAACAAGACAATAACAGCCTCTCGAATTTTGTTGAAAAGGAGAAAAAACATGATTTGGATTCCTGCCGCGGTATGCACGGCTTATAACATTGCATACATCGTTCATTGTCTCAAATTTAAACGTTTTCGTGCTGCCGTCGGAATGGCTCTGCTTGCGGCGGCAGTTGCGGCGGCTGTCATTTCGATTCAACTGAACAGACTGTAAAATACTTTTTAATAATGCGGAACGGTCGCGCTGCGTATGTTCACGTTATGTTAAGAAGAGGGGATATCGGTCCCCTTTTCTCTTTTTAACATTCAATTTTGATTTATATTCTTCACAGCTATTGAATTTACGTTCGATTTGGGTTATATTTATTGCATCCAAAAATACGGGAGGCTGTTATGTGGTCTGAATTTAAAAAGTTTGCATTCAAAGGCAACGTGATGGATATGGCAGTCGGTGTTATGATAGGCGCCGCATTTAACGGAATAGTAAGTTCAATTGTCAACGATGTCTTCATGCCTTTGTTCGGACTGATTTTTGACACAACCGATCTCGGCACGAAATTCATCGTCCTCAAAGGCGTTGAAGGCGTTGATATTGCCGGAATGACGGCGGCGGATGCTGCCGCGGCCGGCGCAACCGTGCTCAGCTACGGTAAATTCATTGCGTCAATAATCAACTTTTTCATTATCGCACTTGTAATCTTCTTTATGGTCAAGCTCATTAACAAGCTTAAGGAACTCGGCAAAAAACCCGAGGAAGCGGAGCCTGCAAAAGAGCCCAGGATTTGTCCTTACTGCAAGATGGAAATTGCGGATGATGCAGTCCGCTGCCCGCATTGCACCAGCGTTCTCGATGCCGAACCCACCGAAAAAAGTCGGATTTAAACACCGATCGATTCGGGTTCGACAGTTTATTTAAAATGATTCAGGAGAAAACAATGAGTTTATATTCACAGTGGCAGGAGCTTATAAATGCTCACACAAGCGAGGCGGAGCTTCGCAGGTTTTGGGACGGCTATTTTAAGGCGGAGACTGAAGCATACAAAAAAATTCTTTCCGCACACAAAGCGGAGTATGCAGGCCGCGAAGAGGAGCTTGCGCAATTTTTCGGAATGCCCGCCGAAATCTTTATCGGCTTTATCGACGGCATCAACACAAGCCTTCGCATCGAGTTGCCCCTTGAAGAAATTGAAAAGGATACGGAAATCAAGCTCGATATCGACTTTGAAAAGCTTTACTTCAACATGCATGAAGCAAAGGCCGATTGGCTGTACAATCTTCGCGAATGGGACGGCGTGCTTTCTTCGGAACGCCGCCGCGAGATAACAAAACAGTGGCGCGAATCCAAACAGTTCAGAAACACCGAAAAGAAAATCGGTCCGAATGATCCGTGTCCCTGCGGCAGCGGCAAAAAATACAAAAAATGCTGCGGAAAAATTGCGGAATAATCCTTTGGTAAGCTGCACGGAATGCATGAACGACCATGCGTTTCGGCAGCGTTGAAAACGATCATAAAACAAACAATGAGCAACTATATTTATTCCGCCCCGACGGGTGACGGCTGGCTGAACCTTGCAAGGGACGGCTATTTCCTTGAGAACAACAAAAAAGGCGATGTTATTCTATACTTCTATGTAAACAAAAATGCCGTTATTATCGGCAGAAACCAAAATGCATGGAAGGAATGCAGCATTGCAAACATGGATGCGGACGGTGTTCAGCTTGTGCGCAGGCATTCCGGCGGCGGCGCAGTCTTTCATGATAACGGCAATCTTAATTTTTCGTTCATCACGGATGAAAAACACTATGATTTAAACCGACAGATGCGGGTTATTTTGAATGCTGTTTCAAAACTCGGCCTTAAGGCGGAACTGTCCGGGCGCAACGATATTACCGTTGACGGCAAAAAATTCTCGGGCAATGCGTTCAGCCTTGCAAAGGGCAATCGTTCACATCACGGAACGATACTGGTGAACGCCGACTTGACGAAGCTTTCAAATTATCTCTGCGTTTCAAAGGAAAAAATGCGCTCAAAGGGCATTGATTCCGTGCGTGCGCGCGTGTGCAATATTTGCGAGCTTTCAAGCGGACTCACGGTGGAGGCGATGCGCAGACTCGTTATCGAGAGCTTTATTGAAGAATACGGCGCGGCGAGTGAGTATGCTTTTGACGGAACGGCGCTTGCGGAAGTTGAGGAAAGGCGCGAAAGGCTTGCCTCATGGGAGTGGCGTTTCGGAAAAACTCCGCAGTTTGATTTTGAAACCGACAAGCGTTTTTCGTTCGGAGATACTCAGATTTATTTTAATTTGCGCGACGGCGTTATTCGCGAAACGAAGGTCTATTCCGATTGTCTCGATACCGAGCTGACAACGGAGATTGAAAATGCGTTGACGGGAGTGCATTTCCGCAAGGAAGAAATTAAAGCTGCGCTTTCGAAAATGAAAGACCAAAACATTGCGGCAGAACTCGCAGAGCATTTCTGCTCGCTGGACATTTAAAAACTCGGGGCAGCTTTTGAAGGATGAACAAACTTTCTTCAAAAACTGCCGCATTCGATGATTTTCGGAAACACAGATTCAACAATTACAGAATATTCACTTTTCAACCGGCAACATTATTTTTTTATCAAACCCACCCCAAAAACACCCCATCAGGTAAATGCGGATTCGGTGTCGCTTCTGCAAAAGTCGACTGATTTGTATTCACGCGTAAACGGCACGCTCCGTTCATTACAAATAAAATCAATGATTCAATTTCACGGAAAAGAGGTACAATATGAAACTTTATCGACTTAAACTCACAAGAACCCTCGCAAACGGCGTAACCGGCGAAAGGACCGTCGGATATTTCCGCACCGAGGCCGATTGCGAAAACGCAATTCCGGAAGCAAAGAACAATTTCAACATCGGAGAAGACTGCGGCAAGTTTTCAATTCAGGAACGTGACTTTGAAACATCCCGCGACGAAAGCCTTGTTACCGAAGTTTGCGAAGGCAGATGCAGCATTGATGCAAAGGTGCTCGCAGATGTTCTTTTTGAAAGCATGGACGAGCTGATGCACTATGCAATCAAAATCGCCGAAGAAACGGAAGATGAGAAAGGCAGTTTCGAGTTTGCTGCTGCGACGTTCAAAATCAACGAAGTAAGCAAGCCCGGTGATTTCCCCGGAACGGCTTTTGACAGCGACGGTGCACCGCTTGCAGTCAACAGCTCCGAAAAATAGTTTTAGGGAATGACGGGTGAGCGTCAATTTCGCTTTCAAGCTTCCGCACTGCCTTTGACGGACGCTGCGGAATGAATTGAATTAAACTGAATAAAAAACAAAGAAAGACGCGGTACCGCCCGCGTCTATCTTTGTCGAGGCATATGAAGAAAGAGAAAATGACTGTTCTTCATGCCGCCGCAGAGAGGCAAATCCGCGGCGCGGCACGTCACGGAAGTCGATTGAATCGGAGCGGCAAAAAAGCGGACTGCACAGCTTGAACACAACGTTAACTGGAGGAAAAACGGAGTAAACACTGCCGCTCCGAAAATCGACCTCACTAATATAACGAATAAGGACGCAAAACGGTTCACATTTTTCGAAAAAAAGTTTATAATAAGCTCATGAACACAAAAATACAGGAAAAATTGAAGCTGCTGCCCGATAAACCCGGCGTGTACAAAATGTTTAATGCGCAGGGCGAGCTTATTTATGTCGGAAAAGCCGTGAACCTGAAAAACCGCGTCCGGCAGTATTTTCAATCCCAAAAGAACCACACCGCAAAGGTTCGGGCAATGGTTTCAAACATCTGTGACTTTGATTTTGTAATCGTTACAAATGAGACGGAGGCTTTGAATCTTGAGAGTAATCTAATAAAGCAGAACATGCCTTATTATAATATTCTGCTCAAGGACGACAAGCATTTTCCGTATATCAGAATTGATTTTCGGCAGGATTTCCCGCGGGTTGAAATCGTCCGACGCTATAAAAGGGACGGAGCAAAGTATTTCGGCCCGTACCTGAGCTCATTTATGCTGCGCGAATCAATTGAAGCCGTTCGCGAGAACTTTCCGGTGCGTCAGTGCAAACACGATATCGGCAGAATGATCGCCCGCGGCGAACGTCCCTGCCTGATGTATCATGTCGGCAAATGCTGCGCACCGTGCACGGGAAAGGTCACGCGGGAACAGTATCATGAGCTGTTGAACGAAGTTGCCGCGCTGTTTGAAGGCAATTGCAAGCCGTATATTGCAAAACTGACGGAGCAGATGCAGAAGGAATCCCAAAATCTGAACTTCGAAAAGGCCGCACAGCTGCGAGACAGGATTCGCGCAATAAAAAGCGTTTCCGAAAAACAGATAGCCTCATCCGCAACAGATAAATGCTATGATGTATTTGCTCTTGCAAGGGATGAATTGGGCACGCTTGCCTACGGGCTCTTTGTTCGCGGAGGGAACGTTATCAGCGCGGAGGGATACAAAATAGAGGCGGAAGATGAAAGTTTTTCAGAGATTATCGAGCAGTTTTTGCTTCAGTTCTATCATGATGCAGGCGATATGCCGCACGAAATAAATGTTGCCGATGAGCCGCAGGAATGTGAGCAGCTTGAAGCTTTCCTTTCTCAAAAATGCGGCCATGCCGTTAAAATACGTGTGCCGAAACGCGGAGAGAAGCTTAAGCAATGTGAGCTTGCAAAGATGAATGCCGCGCAGACCCTTGCAAGAAGCCGTGAACTTGCGCATCGCGAGTGGGAACGCACCGAGGGGGCATTGGCCGAGCTTTGCCGCATTATCGGCATCGGTATGCTGCCGCATCGCATGGAGTGCTTTGACAACTCCCATTTTCAGGGCAGGGACACCGTTGGCTCAATGGTTGTATTCATCAACGGAAAACCGGAAAAAAGCCTGTACCGCCGCTTTAAAACAAAGCAGGACACGGCCGGGGACGATTATCTTGCTATGCGTGAACACCTTTCGAGACGGTTCGAACGAACGCTTGCGGGTGACGAAAAGTTTGCCGAGCTGCCGGATCTGTTGGTTGTGGACGGCGGCAGGGGACAGCTCAATGTTGCGCTTGAGGTTTTGGACGAATACGGACTATCATATATTCCCGCAATAGGTCTTGCCGAAAAAAACGAGGAAATAATTCTGCCCGACAGGGAGGAGCCCGTCATTCTTCCGCGGAGCAGCCCCGCACTGCAAATTTTGCAGCGTATCAGGGATGAGGCGCACCGATTTGCGATTACCTACCACCGCAGCGTGCGTGCAAAAAATTCGCTTTATTCGCGATTGGATGAAATCGAGGGCATTGGCGACAAGCGCAAGCGCGTTCTGTATGAAAAATTCGTCACAATAGACGCTGTTTCGGCAGCCGAAATCGATGAGCTGCGCGCCGTTCCGGGGATGAATATCCGCGCGGCACAGGCCGTTTATGATTTTTTCCATCCGAACGGATCCGCAGGCGCGGCTGCGTCGGCTGAAACGGGGAATGCGGTTCAATCGGAACATCACAAAGCGCAGCTACAGGCAGCGGAGAATAAGGGAAATGCCGATAACGGGGAATAAAAACAACATGAAATATAAAATGCTGATTCTTGATATTGATGACACTCTTGTGCCGCGCGGGGGCGGAATCTCGCAAAAAAATGCGGCAGCGATTCAAAAAGCGCGTGAGGCAGGCGTGTATGTGACGCTTGCAACGGGCAGGGGGTACTACGGCTCCTCCCATGTTTTTCGTGAACTGGGGCTTGATACCTACGTTATCAATTATGCGGGTGCCGTGATAAACGATACAAGAACGGATAAACCGATTTTTGTGACGGAGCTTGATAATGATTTTGTGCAGGAAATTCTTGCAATGGCGGATGATATGAACCTTCATGCCCATTTGTATCAAGGGGATAGAATTGTGTATGAGCGTGAACATCCTTACGCAAGCGCATACTGCGCGGCACTTAACCTGCCGTATTCGATAGATTCGGACATTCGAAAGAAGACTTGGCAAAATGTGCCCAAGGTGCTTATCATTACGGAACCCGAGCGTGTTTCGGAACTCCTGCCTTTTTTTAAAAAGCATTTTGAAAACAGAGTGGAAGTCTCGGCGTCGTCCCCCGGGTTTATAGAATTCAACAGACTGGGTGCAAACAAGGGTACCGCCGCAGAGCTGCTCGCATCTCGGCTTGGATTCGGCCGCGATGAAGTTGCGGCAGCGGGAGACAACACGCTTGATCTTGAACTTGTTCGCTGGGCAGGACTCGGTGCTGTGGTTGCGGACGGCAACCCCGATGTGAAACGTGAAGCGGATGTTATAATACCCGCCTGCGCGGAGGACGGCGTTGCATATCTGATTGAAAACTATATTTTGAAGGATGATGCAAACGGCATCATGCGGAACAGCGGGGAGAAAAAGGATGTACATGCTCGGCTTTGATATCGGCGGAACGCATATCGCCTGCGGTATAATAAATGATGAAACATTCGAAATCGTCGGAAAGGATGCCTGCGCATTTTTCCGCGGTCAATCTGCGGAAAAAACCGCACAGTGCATGGCGGAATTGGCAAAAAACACTGCCGCACGGTGCGGAACGGATTTTCAACAGATTGAAACCGTCGGCGTCTGCATACCGGGAAGCATCGATGCGCAGAACGGAACGGTTGTTAACGCCTATAACCTCGGCTTCCATAATGTTCCGTTTCGGCAAATTGTTAAAGAAACATTTAACAAGCCCGCTGCAATGCTGAACGATGCGGATGCGGCAGCTCTTGCGGAACACAGACTCGGGGTGCTGCGCGGAACTCGGAATTCACTGCTTGTAACGCTCGGAACAGGTTTTGGCGGAGGAATAATTCTGAACGGCGAAATCTTCTGCGGCGGAAGAGGCTTCGGAGTTGAACTCGGTCATATACAAATGGATATGCATGGTGAAAAATGTACATGCGGCAGGCGCGGGTGCATTGAAACGCTTTGCGCGGCATCGCGGCTTACACGGGACGCGCTTCGCCTTGCGGAAAAAAAGAAACAAGCGGGTGATAAGCTCGGTGAAACGCTGCACGATGCCGGCACGCTCATTACAGCGGCAAGGGCGGGGGATATTGAATGCACGGAGGCGTGGAATCGCTATCTTGATGATCTGTCGAATGCGCTTGTGTCCCTTATCAATATTCTTGACCCCGAAATAATTGCCGTCGGCGGCGGTGTGAGCGGTGCGGGGGATTTTCTCATCGTTCCGCTGAATGAACGGGTTGCAAAAGGCAGCTTTTTCAAAAAACCGACGCCTGTCGTAAAAGCTCTGCTCGGCAATGATGCCGGGCTTGCGGGTGCAGCTCTGTTCGGCGCCGAAACAGCTCCGCACCGGTGAGCCGTTAATTAAAAAACAAACGAATTTAATCCAGAGGAGGAAAACATATGTCAATCATGGTATCTGTATTTGTGCCGGACGGAATCGTCATGGCAGCGGACAGCAGGCAAACGGTCGGAATCACGGCGGTGAAGCCCGTGAACGGTGCTCAGGGCACGGAAACACGCATTCTGAACCGAATGGACCGGCCGGGGCAGCCGGGTTTCCCTGCGGGAACGATCATATCCCAATCGGACAACGCACAAAAAATAATGCTGCTCAGCAAGGTTAAAGTGGGCATATCTGCCTGCGGCATAGGTATTCTTGACGGAAAAAATGTTTCGGATTATATCCGCACGTTTGAAATCAACGAACTCACATCGGCGGATGATGTCACGAGCGTTGCCGAAAAGCTGCATAAATATGCTTTTAAATACTTTCCGCAGGTCAATTTCTTTGTTTGCGGCTATCAAAACGACGAACCGTTTGTGTACATTGTGAACAAGGAAATTAAGCGCAGCAATATTGAAAACGGCAGAATGCGCTACGCTTCCATATGGTCCGGAGAGCAGGCTGCAATAACAAAGCTTCTCAACGGCAATCCGCCGATGATGATAAACCATGTGCTTATGCCGCTTAAGGATGCAATTGACTTTGCGGATTTTCTTGTTGATGCAACGATAAAATCACAACGCTTCGAAATGAAGCCCGCAACATGCGGCGGCGATATAGACATTCTTGTGCTCACGAAGGATGATTCATTCTGGTTCCGCCACAAGGTCTATAAGCCCGGAAGATAAGCCGATTCCGATGGCGGAAAAATAAGAACCCTGCACCCCGCACCGCAGCGGGGCGCAGGGTTTAATATATTAAATTCCTTGCGTTCGTTTGTCCTTTTTCATTTGCGGCGGAAATAGACTTTAGATATGAAAAGAACGAACGGAAAAGCCTTATCGGTAAACAATGCAAAGCGGCGTATAGGCATAAACGCCCGCCGTGTTATAACGCTGACGCTGTCGAACATTGCGCTTCAGGCTCTCGGGTTTGTGTACAGAATGATGCTTACGGATTGTGCGGGAACAACCGCACTCGGTCTGCAATCGCTTGTGATGCAGATTTATTCAATTGCGGTTTCCGTCTGCATATCCGGGCTCAATGTTGCGGTCATCACCGTTGCTGCGCGGCTGAATGCAGCGGGAGGTCGGGGCATTCGCACCCTGACGCGCTGTGCACTGCTTGCGTTCTGCGTGCTGTTTTTGCTTTCCGCTGTTCCTTCGTTTATACTGCGCAGGTCGATCGCACTTCGCCTCATAGGAGACTGCAAAACGGAGGGTGCGATACCGCTCGTTTTGATATGCATATTCCTGACGGGAACGGAAAACATCCTAAAATCCGTGCATATTGCGGCGGGACGCGTTCGCACGACCGCTTTCAGCGAGATAACGGAACAGACGGCGCGGTTTTTTCTTGTTTGGCTGCTGTTGAAAAGCTTTGCGGCGAACAGTGCTTTTGCAATGCAGGGCGAACCGAGTTTCAGCGTGAAGCTTATAATCACGGGTATGGTGCTGAGTGAGTTTTTCAGCGTCGGATTCCTTTCCGCATCGTATTTCAGAACATTTGTAAAGAAAAATCGGACGTCTGCGGATACCCGGCCCGCTGAGGGGAGGTTTTCGGCTTTATTTTCGGAACTTTGCGAAATACTGCTGCCGGCCGCATTGACAAGCGTCCTCGGAACGGTTTTTTCATCGGCTGCCGCGCTGCTGCTTCCGGGGCGGCTGTATGCTGCCGGCTATTCGCGTGAAGCGGCATTGCAAACAATCGGCGTGCTCAACTCGGTTGCGGTTCCGCTTGTTGTGCTGCCGATGGCATTTGCGGGTGCGGTTGCGGCTGTGTGTATGCCGGCTGTTTCTGCGGCGGTTCAAAATAACAACAAAAATCTGCATAGAATTGTCAAAAAATCAGTAGGTGTACTGACTTTTGCCGTTGCGGCGAATCTTTTGCTTCTGCCTTTTTTGAAGAAACTGTCCGCACTGCTCTTCGGAATCGTTCCGGATTGGGGCGTGTTTATTCTGCTGACGCTGAAATCCTGCATAATACATTTTCAAATAGTAACGACAGCGATACTGAACGGCCTAAAGGAGCAGAAAATCGTGCTTGCGTACACCGTTTTGAGTGAAGGCCTGCAATTGATTTTGATTTATCTGTTTGCCGCGCTTCCGCAGCTGCATATTTACGGCTGCCTTGCCGCAATGGCGGCGGGGGAAGGGCTGAGACTTGCTTTAAGTGTGAAAAGAATCAGACTGATACTGAACGGAAATGTGAAGGGTGCGGAGCGTAGAATGCTGCCGCAATAAAGCTGAACTTAAACAACAAAGCCGAGCCGCCGCATTGTGCGCAGTGCCGGGGAATGCGGCGATTCGGCTGCCGTTTTAACTAAGCGGAAAAAACAGGGTTCTTTTTCGCTGCAACTCTTAAAATGCTTCCGGGTGCAACGGGTTCGCTGCATCCGATGTACAGCTTTTGACAGGGATGCGGCGCACTCTGCTGCATCTCGCCTTCTTCGCTGCGTATGCCGTTCACGCGGAATGCGCGGGCAACATCTTTGGGTGCAAGAATATGCAGCTCATCGCCGTCAAAGAAACGGTTGCGCTGTTCAACATGAGCAATTTTGCGTTCCGAATCATAGTCAAGCACAACAGCGGCAATTGCATAATCCTGAATATAACCGCCTGATTCCGGTGCCATGAGCGGAGCTTTCGAACCCATTGCATCGTTGTCAAGCATGAAGCCCGTTGTATACGGACGGTGGCTGATTCGGTTCAGTTCGTTCATAACAAGCTCCATATCGCATCCGTCCAGTGCCATTCGATAGGCGTTCACGACAGTTGCAACGTAAAGAATGGATTTCATCCTGCCTTCGATTTTGAGGCTGATAATGCCTGAATCGATAACTTCGTTTAAATGTTCCGCCATGCACATATCGCGTGAATTAAGAATAAAACTCCCTTTCCTGTCCGCAACAACGGTGAAATATTCGCCGCCTTTTCCGCGTTCGCGAATTTCATATGACCAGCGGCAGGGCTGAACGCATTCGCCGCGGTTGCTGTCGCGCCCGTCGATATAATTGCTGAAAAGGCATCTTCCGGAGTAGCTCACGCACATTGCACCGTGAACGAATGCTTCAAGTTCAAGGGTTTCGGGCAGTTTGCGGCGCATTTGTGCAATTTGTGAAAGCGTCAGTTCGCGCGCCAACACAATGCGTTCAATGCCCTGTTCATGCCAGAACAGCGCAGCTTCGGAATTGAGGGTGTTTGCCTGCGTGCTCAGATGAAGCGGGAGGTTCGGTGCAACACGTTTTGCAATTCGGATAACGGACGGGTCGTTGATGATGAGTGCATCCGCGCCCGCTGCATCAAGTGCTGCAATCGTTTCGGGCAGATTTTCCAAATCTTCATCACGCATAAACGCATTCACGGTGACGTAAACCTTCACGCAGCGTTCGTGCGCATATCTAACGGCCTCCGCAACCTGTTCAAGCGTAAAATTATCCGCAAGGTTGCGCAGCGAGAATGCGGTTGTTCCGAGATACACGGCGTCCGCGCCGAATTGAATTGCGGTCACGAAACGTTCCCAGTTGCCCGCCGGGGCAAGGAGTTCAATTTTTCTTTGTTTATCAGCCATATTTCACCTGTTATTCAGTTTGTTGAAGTATAAAAATAACAATGAAATTAATCATACGTTTTCGCTTATCACGGAGCGGAGAAAGCGATACATCGGCGCGAGTGCGGAAAACTCGTCCGTCAGCACATCAAGGATGTTCGACGGCGCGATAAGCGCGCCGACCCCGGGAATTGTCTTCATCCACGCAAAAGTCTTAACGTTCAGATAGGGTTTCAGCTCAGCGGGTGCATCGGGGAATCTGTCGCGTCTGTAGCTTTCACAGCTGTAAATAAATCCGCGCGCTTCAAGCGAATGTGCAAGCTCGAGAAATTTCATCGGAGCGGCAAGTATCTTTTTTCGATATGCTGCCATGAATGCCGGGGTTGATGAATAAAACCCGCAGCCGTAATCGTATCGGTGCGGCGTGATTTCAAACCAGAGCGTGCAGCCTTCGCTTATGCGCGTGCGCGGATATCGGAACCCGATCCACATGTGGTCTCGATAGGGGGACTTGTCCTTTGTGAAGCGGGTGTCGCGGCGAATGCGCGAAACGGAAGCATTGATGCTCGGATTAAAATTGCCGTCAATATCAAGAGCCGTCGGCATCAGCGCAGCGGCAAGCCGCCGCATGGGATCGCGGACGAATTGCTCATAGCGCTTGCGGTTCGCTTCGAACCAATCTGTATTGTTGTTAAATCCGATTTCAAGCAGAAAACGGAAAGTTTCCGCCGAAAATCCGTCAAATATTTCTTTGCTGTTCATATTCGTGCGCTTTGTTGAATTCTTATTGATGATTTGCAGAAATTTGCCCGTTCGGAGCCGCAGTGAAACTGCGGCTCCGAACGGGCTTTTAATCGGTCAAGGTTCGCTGCATGAGCAGCCGCATTTCACGGCGTTCAAACCGCTGACCGAACGGGTACCCGAAGCATTCTGCGTTCGTTACCAGAGCGGGCTGTATCTTGCAACGTTGCGATTGTGTTCCGCAAGCGTTTTTGCAAATATCAGTGCGCCGCTGTCGGGATCCATAAGGCAGAAATAAAGGTAATTATCCGCAATGTATTCCGAGTTGGGATAGAGTGCAGCCTTGATTGCAGTATCGCCGGGATTGGAAACGGGCCCTATTGGAAGCCCGGAATTTGTGTGTGTGTTGTAGCCGGACGGTGTTGCAAGCTGCTCTTCTGTCAGATGAAGCGAACCCGTTTTAAGAACGTATTCAAGCGTTGCATCCGAGTCAAGGTTCATGCTTGCCTTCATCCTGTTGCTGAAAACGGCCGAAACGCGATAGAAGTCATCCGAAACACGTGCCTCTTTCTCAATGACTGATGCAAGGGTAACAACATCGTACATACTCATGCCCAGTTCCTTGGCGCGTGCTGTGTAAACTTCACCGAATATTTGCTCAAATCGGTCAAGCATCTTGTCAATGATCGTTTCCTCCGAGGCATCCTCGTAAATATCATAGGTATCCGGGAAAAGGAATCCTTCGAGTCTGTAAGGCCGCTCACCGGTTTCATCGGCGGGAATATCTTTGATGAACGGGTGATCCTTAACAAACATCTCGCCGGTCACGCAGAGGGAGAGGAATTTGTCCGGGCTTTTCAGTATTCCGTCCGCAACAAGCTTGTCGGCCATTGCTTCGATTGTCAGTCCCTCCGGAATTTGTAACTTAATGATTTTTCGCGGCGGCATACCGCGGCAAATCGTATCCACAATGTCAGGAATGCTCATGTTGCGGGAAAGGACATATGTTCCCGCCTGCAAGCGGCTGGATTTACCGATAAAGTCAACGTAAATCTTGAAAACGGCTTTGTGCGGAATCAAACCGGGTGAATCCTCGCCTCCGGCCTCGTAAAGAATCTTTGCAACCGTGGATGCACCGCTGCCCTGCGGGATTGTAACAATAATCGGCGTGGAGTCGTTCGGGTCAACGGGCATGAGGTATTTGTTATAGATTTTTTTGCCGACGGTCGAAAGCAGCATGTAAGTGATGAACAGGCTTGCCGCAATGATGACAGGAACGCGGACGATTTTCCAGATTTTCCAGAAGGTCTCGGAGCGTTTCCTTCGGTTGACATTTTCGGCGGGGTCATCTTCGTAATCACCGTATATATTAAAATCCCGAGTTTCATCCGTGCGGGGCTGTCTGCGTCCGCGCCATCCGGATGCACCGCCGCTGTCGGGGGCATAATTGGGCAGGGATTTTTGCCCCGTATTTCTGTTAAAAAACATCATGGTAAGGAATTCCTCCGAATAATCTTATAATCCTGCTGAAAGCTTTTTGCATAAACCCTGCATAAAACTTCTTTGAAACATCGGCTGCGGCATGTGATGGCCCGTTTTCGAATGCTTCCGTAAGTAATTATACACCAAACAGACGCACAACGCAAATTCTGTCCGCAAAAAGTTTACAAAAACGAATGCATTGTGCGTTATTCGGTGCGCCGCGCACGGTTTGGGCGCGGCGCAGGATTCTTTATTTATGCCCGAATATCGGGCAGCATTCAAAAATGCGGTGCATATCAGTCTTCAAGAATGCTAAGGTCTGCATCAACGGCGGCGGCAAGTTGTCTGTATATATCGCCGAGAATGTTATTCAGTGCATACTGGGCGAACAGGTATTCGGACGCTGCAAAGTCGAGCTGAAGCAGCTCGCCCATTTTTTGAAGCTTCGTCATTTCCTCGCGGCAATCCGCACCGGCAAGCGTTCCCGCCTGAACACGGGTTTGCAGTATGCGGTATTCATCCAGCAAACGGCGCGTGCTTTCGTTTCCGTAAGCGCGTGTTTTGGCATCGAGATAAATCCGATGTTCGTCGGAATTGCGCAGAAGCTCTGCAAGTTCGTTCGTTTTTTGCTTTATGGCTTCGTTGTTCATGATTCCTCCTTTCAATTGATGACGGGCTTAACATTGTTCAGCAGTCGATTTCAACAACGATCGGCAGAATGATGGGTGTGCGTTTTGTTTTGCTGAGCAAAAAACTCTTCATCCCGCTCTTCATGGATGCCTTGAATCCCGTCCAATCGCTCTTGCGGGATTGCTTTTCGGCAAGCTTTGATGCAAGGTCGAACGCGAACTCCTTTGCTTCGGCAATGAGCTCATCGGAATCTTTGATGTAAACAAACCCGCGTGTGATGATTTCCGGAATGCCGAGCAGCTCTCCGGTGGATTTTTGCACGGGAACGATAATGGAAAACAATCCGTCCTGAGACAGCAGCCGACGTTCGCGCAGAACGGCCGCGCCGATGTCTCCGACACCGAGACCGTCGATAAGGATCGCGCCCGAGGGAACTGTGCCGTTGAGTTTTGCGCTGCGTTTGCCGAGTTCAAGCACATTGCCGTTGTCCATCATGAAAATATGTGAAGGGTCAATGCCCATTTCTTCGGCAAGCTGTGCGTTGCGGTAGAGATGACGCGTTTCTCCGTGAACGGGAATAAAATACTTCGGCTTTAAAAGACGGAACATAAGTTTAAGCTCCTCCCGCCTTGCGTGACCGGAAACATGAACATCCGCAAGCCTATCGTAAACAACATTTGCGCCGCGCTGGAAAAGTTGGTTGATGACCCGTCCGACGCTTTTTTCGTTGCCGGGAATTGCCGAGGCGGAGATAATGACTGTGTCGCCTTTGCCGATTATCAGCTTGTGATTTGCGTTTGCCATGCGGAAAAGCCCGCTCATGGATTCTCCCTGGCTGCCCGTGGTAAGAACGCAGACACGTTTGTTCTCGTAGTTCTTGAGCTTTTCAAGCTCCACAACGCTGTCCTCAGGCAGTTCGAGATATCCGAGATCCTTTGCGATCTTCGTTATCATGACCATTGAACGCCCTTGGAAACAGATGACTCTGTTGTGCCGCACGGCGGTATCAACGACCTGTTGAATGCGGTAAACATTGGATGCAAAGGATGCAACGATGATTCGCCCCTCCGCTTCGGTAAACACTTTTTCAAAGGTTTTGCCGAGTTCTTTTTCGGAAGGCGTAACTCCCGAAAGTTCAGCATTGGTGCTGTCCATCAAAAGCGCGAGAACGCCTTTTGTGCCGTAACGCGCAAAGCTGTTGATATCGATAGGCTCGTTGTCGATGGGAGTGTAGTCAACCTTGAAGTCGCCCGTATGAACGATGATGCCGACGGGGGTCGTGACCGCAAGAGCGACCGCACCCGCAATGGAGTGACTGACCTTTATAAATTCGATTTTGAAGCATCCGATTTCAATAACGTCGCCCGCATTGATGCATTCAAGACATGTATCCTCAACATGATGTTCGTGCAGCTTGTGTTCAATCAGCGCAAGGGTGAATTTGGTTCCGAAAACGGGTACTTTAAATTTTTCCAATGCATAGGATATTGCGCCGATATGATCCTCGTGCCCGTGTGTGATGATGAATGCGCGAAGGCGTTCGGCATTCTGCTCAAGGTAACTCATATCGGGAATGACCATGTCGATTCCGGGCATTTCTTCGTCGGGAAACGCAAGCCCGCAGTCGATAACGATAATGTCCTCGTTGTATTCAAGTACGGTCATGTTTTTTCCGATTTCGCCCAGTCCGCCGAGCGGAATGATTTTCAGTTGGGGTGCTGTGGATTTTCTTGCCAAATTTTTCTCCTTTCGGTGCACGGCAAAGCAGGATGCAGAAATAACCGTCCGAGCAAGCATCACGCGAAGGGTTCGCAGAAATGAACATTTCGCCGCCGCAGCAAAAAACGCTGTGTGCCGGAATTGTTCGGTCGTATTATGCGAAAACCCGAGCTGCGCAAAAACGATGAAGATCGTGCGCGTCATCGACTGCTCCGAATGTCGTGCAAATTTCGGTTGTCTATTTTTTTAAACAAGCGGGCGGCAAGCTTCAGTCGTCAGCTGAAGTCAGTTCGGCAAGACGTTCTTCTGCCGCTTCCCACTTCTTATAAAGTTCATCAATTTGCTGCCTTTTTTCGGCAGCTTTTTCAGAAAGTGCGCAAGCCTTTTTGTAATCTGAAGCGATATAGGGCTTTGCAAGCTCTTCATTAATTTCGTCAAGTTCCGCCTCGGCCTTTGAAACGGCAGCCTCGCAGCGTGCGGCCTCTCCCTTTGCGCGGTTGAGAATGCTCTGCTGCTGTTTGCGTTCGCGGTAATCCAGCGCATTGCGGGATTGAGTACGCTTTTGCTCGTCCGCCTGTGCGCGGCTTTCGTTAACGGCTGCAATATAGTCGTCATACCCGCCGATGTATTCCTGAAGTCCGTTCGGCGTCATATGCAGAATGCGGTCGGCAAGCCGATTCACAAGATAACGGTCGTGCGTCACAATGAGCATAGTGCCGTTGTAGCCTTCGAGTGCGGCTTCAAGTGCTTCGCGTGAGGCAATGTCAAGATGGTTTGTCGGCTCGTCAAGCAGCAAAAGGTTCGCTTTCGTCAGCATGAGTTTAAGCAGCTGAACACGCGCAGCTTCGCCGCCGGAGAGCAGTTTTATCTGTTTTTCAATTTCATCGCCGCGAAACAGGAATGCCGCAAGCGCGTTGCATATATCTTTATGCGAAATTGTCGTATAATATCTGTCCCAAACTTCGCGCAGAACGGTTGCTTCCGGATCAAGCGAAGTCATTGTCTGTTCGTAATACGCTTCTTCAACATGAGAACCAAGGTAATAACTGCCTTCGGTCGGGCGCATGCGTCCCGCAAGAATATTCAGCAGCGTTGTTTTTCCGCAGCCGTTATCGCCGAGCAAAAACACTTTCTCGCCTTTTTTTATCAGCATGTCAACATTGCGGAAAACGATCTTGCCGTCAAATGACTTTGCAAGCTTTTTTGCAGCAAGAACATCGTTGCCGCCGACTTCCTTCGCCTCAAAATGAAAATGTATGGAGGCGCTGTCGCGTTCGGGCTCAACAAGGGTTGCTTTTAGCCTGTCCGCCTGCTTCTGTTTTGATGCGGCGGTAATAAAATTTCGCTCCTGCCCCCAACGCCGCTGCTGTTCAACGATGCCTTCGATGCGCTTGATTTCTTTTTTTGTGCGCAGATACTGCCGCATTTCAAGTTCACGCGCCGTGCTTCGCAGTTCGAGATGCCGCGAATAATTTCCCTTGGAAATAAAAAGTCTGCGATCCTTAAGCTCCATGGTTCGGTTCGTGACCTTGTCAAGAAAATACCTGTCGTGAGAAATGACTATGAACGAACCGCGGTATGCGCTCAAAAAGTTTTCAAGCCATTCGATAGCGGATATATCAAGGTGATTGGTAGGCTCATCCAAAAGCAAAAGGTTTGCATCGGAAAGCAGCAGCTTTGCAAGCTGAGCCTTGTTGCGCTGTCCTCCGCTGAAAGAGTTTATGCTTCGCGAAAGCTCATCTTCGGTGAACCCGAGTCCGAGCAGAGTGGAGCGGGTGCGCGCGCGATAGGTTGAGCCGCCGTCCGCCCAGTATTTTTCGTTCAGCGCATGCTGCCTTTCGATAAGCTTCGGGTCAACATCGCCGCCTGCGGCGGCGATTTCGGAATTAATCCTGTCGGTTTCAGCCTCAATTGCGGAAAGCTCCGAAAAAACCTGAAGAACATAGTCGAACAGGGAACAGACTTCGGCAGAAACATTTTGATTCATGCTGCCGATTTTTGTTCCGCCCGGAATGTTGACAGTGCCTTCATCGGCCTGCTCTTCGCCGAGAAGAATGCGGAAAAGCGTGGATTTGCCGCAGCCGTTGACGCCGACAAAGCCGATATGATCCCCGGATTCGACTTCAAAGGATACGTTTTCAAAAAGAACTCGGGTAACAAAAGATTTTTTTAAATTATGTACTGTTAATAAAGACATTGTGTACTCCTGAGGAAACCCGGATTCGGTCTTTTTCGAAAAAAGCCGAATCGAATTAAGTCCGTTTAAGGTTTGCTTCCGCAAACCGGCAGATTGTTCAGGGTGTTAAAAACAATTGTCCGTGCAGCGTGCCGTTGCCGGAACGGTAATGTTCATATGAATCAAGCTCTGAATCAAGCCCTGCTCGGAGACCTGACAAAGGTTTGTCAGGCTGCTGTCAAACCTTTTTTGCTGCCGGATTCAAAATGACGGTTCGCAGTCCGCGCCGTGCCGCCATGCCGACAGTTTGAAAAGTTCCGCCGGTTCGCCGCCCGTCGTAGACCGCAATGAGCATTGATGCATTTTCAACAAGAAAGCGGTTGCGCCGCTTCATACAGCCGGCGCAGTATTCGGAACTGAGAACGATAACCGAATCGGCAGCGGCGGCAATTGCGGCCGACCTTGAATCGCGGGACGGGCAGGGAAAAACGCAGACCAATGCAATACCGGGCAGTGTTTCGCGCAATTGAAGCACCGCCTCGGCGGCATAGATATCCACTCCGGAAGCCATTCCGCTCAGAAAGCAGCGCTTTCCCTCGGTATATGCGCAGCGAATTGCGCGCAAAAGACCGGCTTTGAGCTTAAGACATTCGTCGGAGCTTTCGTTGAATCCCCACGGAAGGGAATCCGCACGATGACCCGTAAATGCAACATTCAAAGCAGGGCAGGAAAGGGTGTTGTTTTGTTTACCCGCGGATTCCGGGCGGCTGTCGCTGCAATTCATGGCAAATAAAACCGGCTGTGCCGTTTTGCGGGCGTGAGACTTTGCGGGCGGTGCGAAACCGATTTATGCTTTATTGCATTACAGACCGGATTTTGTGTAACTGTCCCAATCGCGGTGCATGTATCGCTTTATCGGCCGAATCGTGCCGATAAAGTTTTCATCAAGTTCGTGCTCCTTTGCATACTGTGCAAATTCCGAAATCACGGGCTCAACGCCGACTGTGAAACGCACGGGCAAATTGAGCCGTTCGGAAATGCTGCGAAGCATTTTATAGCCGTCCAGCGGTTCCTGAACACTCGTTTCCTGCGAAAGGTTTGTGTTGTTGACCAGTGCATCGATTTCGATTCGTCCCGCGCCCGTGACCTTCTCGATCATGTCAAGGTTGGATTCGAGTTCGGCGGAGAAGGGACGCCTTGCGTTCACAACATACAGAACCTCAATGGCACTGCGGTCGATTTTACTGAAGAAACGGTGGTACTGGCCGAGTGCAATTGCCCCGGTGTCGTCACCTCCGACGTCGAAAATAACAAGGTCGCTGTTATCCGAGAATGCGGAAAAGATTTCGGCGGGAAGGCTCGGAACCTCAACGCCGAGATTGGTGAAGCTGGGCGACAGCAAGCGGATACCTGCAGCTTCAAGCTCCGCTTTCCGTTCTGTGGAGCGAAAATACGGATTCACGATATCAAGGTCAACAAAAGTGACTTTTTTTGTTTCGGCGGCTTCAAATGCAATGTTGAGAGCAAGCTCTGTTTTGCCGGAGCCGAAATTACCGATAATTATAAGATATTTTTTCATATGTTTATCCATGCTTTTATTGAAAGATGCACTGCCGTATTTGTTTCGGAGGACAATTTACCCGCCGTTTCAGCCGCGCATGGGTTTAAAACGGGAAATAATGCGTTCGGCGGCACGCATTCCGTCAACCGCCGCGCTCACGATTCCGCCGGCATAGCCAGCACCTTCGCCGACAGGGTAAAGACCCTTAAGCCGGGTTGCTTCGCCGTTCTCATCCCTTGCAATGCGAACAGGGGAGCTTGAACGGCTCTCGATTGCGGTCAGCACGGCATCATACATATCAAAATTATGTATCTGCCGTGCAAATGTGCGGATTCCGTCCTCTATGCCGTTTGAAATAGCCGGAGGCATACATTTGCGAATATCTCTCGGAACGGCATTCGGCCTGTAAGTCGGCGCAACGGAACCGAAATGTTCGGGTTTTTTCCTGTTCAAAAAGTCCCCCACGCGCATTGCGGGCGCGGAATAATCTCCGCCGCCGAGGCGGAATGCAGCGTTTTCAAGCTTTTCTTGGAAAATAATGCCGCTGAGCGGGTTTGCGCTTGCAAAATCGGAGGGATTAACCTGCACGATAACGGCGGAATTCGCATTGCGTTCGCTGCGGGAATGATAGCTCATGCCGTTTGTAACAACCTGATTTTCGGCAGAGGAGGATGCAACAACAACGCCGCCGGGGCACATGCAGAAGGTGTACACGCCGCGGCTGCCGCTCTTGCCCGTTAATCTGTATTCGGCTGCGCCGAGACGGGGATGTCCCGCAAACCGTCCGAATTGTGAACGATTGATGAAATCCTGCGGATGCTCAATGCGAACGCCCACGGCAAAAGGTTTCGGAACAAGCTCGATTCCTTTTGAAACGAGAAGGCGGTATGTGTCGCGTGCCGCCTGTCCGATTGCAAGCACGGCAGCGCAGCACGGCAGCTTTTCTTTTCCGTTAACAGTTACCGAAACAATGCGTCCGTCGCGTGTGTCAAAATCCGTCATGCAGGAGTTGAAGCGTATTTCAACCCCCATGCTCTGAAGAGCGTTTCGCATGTCGGCAACAACATGCGAAAGCACATCGGTGCCGATATGCGGCTTGGCTTCAACGGCGATATTGCCGTCCGCCCCGAATTTAACAAGCGTGTCGATAACATCCTCCGCACGCGGGTCCTTGATTCGGGTTGTGAGTTTGCCGTCCGAAAAAGTGCCTGCGCCGCCTTCGCCGAACATAACATTGCTGTTTGTGTTCAGCAGCCCTTGGGAAAAGAACGTTTCAACATCCGCTTTGCGCTCCGCAATGGGTTTCCCTCGTTCGATAACAATGACCTTGTAACCGCGTTTGGCAAGTTCATGCGCTGCAAAAAGACCGGCAGGGCCGAGTCCGACAACAACAGCGGGCGCATCCTGCGGAACAGTACCCTGCTCCGGTTCGCGCTCGGAACGTTCGGGAAGCTTTCCGACGTTTTTAAGACCCAAAAGGGCAACGCGCTTGGCGTTTTCGGTGGAAAGTTCAAAGCTTACGGAGTAGATGCTCCTGATGTCGGCTTTATCCCTTGCATCAAGGGAGTGCCTTGTGATGCGCAGTGATTGAATATCCTCCTGTTTGACGCGGAGTTCGGATGCAAGCAGCATCATGAGTGCGGATTCGTCCGCATTGAAAGGCAGGCTGAGGTTTGTTGCAGCAAGTCGCATAAAAATTTTTCCTATTCTTGTTCTTATCCGAGAAAGTTCCGATTAAGCTTTCGGAACTTTCCGAATTAATTTGGTTGTGTTTGTTTGTGTTGGGCTGCGTTGGGATACTTTGCCGGTTTTGAGCGGCAAACAACGGATCAGGCGCCCGGCACTTTTGAAATCACACAGATAATTGTGCCGACATCACATTGTATTTTTGCATCCGAAAGCAAATCCGAATGGTTTGCAAGCTCAAGTGTCGGAACGAGTGTGTGCGTTCCTTCGCTGCAGCCGCTGACATTGAGCGTGAGAAGAAGATCCTCCGCCGAAAGGCTGTTGACAAAGCCGGATTTGCCGCTGATGATAACGCTGCAGCTGCGGCTGTCGTAGTTGTAAATAAAGCGGGTATGATCTTCGCCGACGATGCGGCTGAGTTCGATATCGCTGAAAGTGCGGCTGATCGTTGCCTCTTCAAGCTGAACGGAAACCGTGAAATTGTTTTCCGTAAGCAGCTGGATGTTGGATGGCAGTCCGAGAACGCTTCTCTCGAACAAACGCGTTTCACCGGGCTGCATATCGCTTATATCAATCGGATCAACGTAAATAGTCGTTCTGTCAACGGATTCAAGCGCAAGCTTGATTTTGTCGATAACGTCCTGAGAAGCAACGATGCTGAGCACGGAAGGTTTGACCGTGTAGCTTGCTTCGTAGTTATCGTCCCTGCCGGTGGTTTCAATGAGCGTCTGCAAAACGATATCGTATTGGGGTTTGATATCCATGCGAACGATAACGGACGGGAGCGTGCCGACAATGGAGGAAGCCGCCGCAATTTGCCCGCTTGAATCAATAAGAGTCAGCTCAAACGCTTCGTTCACGCTTTCGGTGCGTCCGTCAAGATTGAGCACACAATTTGCGCGGACAATATTACTGATAGAACTGCGCGGCCCCGTGATGTCGATGCTTGTTGCCGCAAGCTGAACATCTCCGTTCCAATAACCGGCGGGCAAGTCGCCCGTCACGGCGCATGTGATGGGGATGGTACGTGTAACAAGCTCGTCAACGGTGATTTTGACCGTTCGCGGTTCAACCGAATAAACCGTGCCGATGGTGGTGGAAGCTATGACATCGCATTCGTATTCGCCGGGTGCGTTTATGCCCTGAAGGCTGACTGAAGCGGACACGATCTCGCCGCCGGCGGAATTGCCGAAGCTCGGAAGGTCGTTCAGTTTTGTTTTGACCGTTACGGTAACGTCGGGAAGCAGGTTCTGACTTTCACCGAGAACAACGAAGCCGCGTGAGCGGAGGTCTGCTTCGCTTCCGCCTTCGAATTTCAGCGGAACATCGGAAACATGTTTCATCCTGTCCGGGTTTTCGCTCATCAAAACATAACCCCAGAGCGTTGTGGCAATAAGCAGGGAAATGAAAAGATATCCGAGCTTGCGTACAAGCGGACGGCGAAACCATTTCGTTTTCTTTTCTGCGGCATCGGTATCCGCGGCGCTTGCTCTTTCGTCTGCCGCGGCAATGTCAACGTTAGTCGGCTGTTTATTTTTTTTGCTTTGTTTCATCTTTTGTTAACCTCTTGAAAAGCGATGCAAAAGTTTTCTCCTGTTCGGGTGCCGCAAAAACACCTTCAAGAAGCTCTGCCAGGGTTTTTTTATCAACATAGCGCACGAGCTTGCCGCCTTCGGCATAGGAGATAACGCCCGTTTCTTCGGATACAACAACCGTCAGACTGTCGGACACGTTTGAAACGCCGAGAGCAGCCCTGTGGCGCGTGCCCAATTCCTTTGAAACATTCGGGTCGCTGAAAAGCGGAAGAACACATGCAGCGTAATAAATCCTTCCGTCGCGGATAATAACGGCTCCGTCATGCAGCGGCGTCTTCGGCTCGAAAATGTTCTCAAGCAATGCGCTTGTGATTTGGGCATCGACTATCGTTCCCGTCGGAAAATATTCGTCGAGTTTGGTTTCACGTTCAATAACGACCAACGCACCGACTTTGCGCTTGGAAAGGTTGATCATCGCATTTGTCATTTCTTTAACGATGACATTTGAATTTTCAACTTCACGTCCGGGAAGGTTGAATTTGAATCTTCCGATATGTGCAAGCGCGCGGCGCAGCTCCGGCTGAAAAAGCACAACCATAACAACAATACCGGAAACAAGCAGCGTGTTTAAAAGGTAATTCACAGTGTAGAGGTTGAACAGCGCACTCAAAAGCATAACAACCAAAAGAACGGCAAGCCCCTTCAACAACTGATAGGCGCGGGTGTTGACAGTCCAACAAATAATCTTATATATAATTACGGTTATTATGACTATGTCGATAAAGTCCTGAAAGCGGAACTCCGCAAGACCGTTCAACACAGCATTTATTATATCGTTAAAATGCATTATTTCCTCCGTATTATGAATTTTTTGATGCATAATACCGTTAATTCGCGGAAGAGCGCACTGTTGCCGTCCGCACATTGCGAATTCTCCCCCCATATAATAACACAGATCCGAGAAAATTTGTATAACTATTTTAATTTTTTTTTCGCCGTGCGGAAAGATGTGCGGGAAGCGCCTGCAATGCCCCGCAAATATTGAAGAATTGAACATGAATGCGCAAATACCGAAAGAGTGAACCCGTGCCGAATCCGCAGCGCAAAATTAAAATGCAGACAAGAAAAAATGAAGCCGAATCGGCTGATTTCCGTTTCGGCTTCGGTGTGGGTGTTGAAACTTTTCTGCGGTGCTTTGCTTATTCGGCAAGGGCAGCCATTTCATCGATAAGCTCGTTGAAAAGCTTAAGCGCATCGTTCACGGGCTGTGCCGTGGTCATATCAACGCCCGCAATCTTCAGGACGGAGATGGGATCCATGCTGCTTCCCGCGCTGAGGAACTTGATGTAATCTTCAACGGCGGGTTTGCCTTCGGTCAGAATGCGGTTCGCAATTGCAACAGCGGCGGAGAAACCGGTTGCATACTGGAACACATAGAAGTTGTAGAAGAAATGCGGGATCCTTGCCCACTCAACGGAAATGAGCCTGTCAACGGTCATTCCGTCACCGAAATACTTCTTGTTCAGCTCATAATATGCATCACACATCATGTCGGCAGTGAGAGTTTCGCCCTTTTCGGCATGTTCGTTCATCCAAAGCTCGAACTCCGCAAACATCGTCTGACGGTACACTGTTCCGCGGAACTGTTCAAGGAAGTGGTTGATAAGGTATGCACGTTCTTTTTTGTCGGTCGTGTTTGCAAGCAGATGCTTAACGAGCAGAACCTCGTTGCAGGTGGAAGCGACTTCCGCAACAAAGATGACATAGTTCGCATATGCCGTGGGCTGATTCTTCATCGAATAATAGGTGTGAAGGGAGTGGCCCATTTCGTGCGCAATGGTGAACATGCTGTCGAGTGTATCCTTTTGGTTCAAAAGAACATAGGGATGAGGATCGCCGCCGGCAGAGTATGCGCCGCCGCGCTTGCCCTCGTTTTCGTATACATCGATCCAGCGGTTGTTGAAGCCTTCGGTCAGAACCTTGATATAATCCTCTCCGAGGGGCTGCAAAGCTTCGATGATGATTTCCTTTGCTTTTTCGTAAGGAATCTCCTTGTCGGCATCGCTGATGATCGGGGTGTAGAGATCGTACATATGAAGCTCTTCCGAACCGGTGAGCTTTTTGCGCAAAGCAATGTATTTGTGGAGATACTCAAGGTTTGCGTTCACTGCATCGATAAGGTTGCGGTAAACGGAAACGGGAACTTCCGTTTCGGCAAGTGCTGCTTCAAGCGTGCTGTTGTACCTGCGTGCCTTTGCATAGAAGATGAGCTGCTTTATCTGCCCGTCGATGAACGCTGCGGAAGTGTTCTTGAAGCTTTCGAATGTGCCGTGCAGGGATTCGAATGCAGCCTTGCGGACGTTTCGGTCGGGATTTTCAAGCAGGGGAACATATGAACCCTGTGTAACTTTCAGCTCGTTGCCGTCGGCATCGTAAATGCTCGGGAAACGGATGTCCGCATTGCGGAACGCCGATGCGATTTCTTCGGGTGCATTTGCCATTTCTCCTGCGGCAGCAAGCAGCTTTTCTTCGGCATCGGAAAGAATATGGTCTTTCTTGCTGCGGATTTTTGCAAGTTTGCGCTCATAGAGTCTAAGCTCGGGCTTTTCGTTCATGAAAGCAGCAAGCTTTTCATCGGGAATTGCAAGAATTTCGGGAGTGTCGAAACTTGATGCGCCCGCAATATTGATGTAGACGCTCATGAACCTGCCCTTAAGACCGTTATAGTAGCTGTTGCCGGTGTCTTCATCGGATTTTCGCATGATGTATTCTGCAACGCGGGTGATTTTAACATCAAGCTCATCGCAGAAGGTGAGATAGCTGTAAAGCATGTCTGCGCTTTCCGCAAGCCGGCCGCGGAAAGCTTCGATTTTTTCGGGGAATGTGCGGCATTCGTCAAGTGCCTTTTCCCAAAGTTCATCGGTCGCAAAAATATCTTCGAGTGCCCAGGTGTACTGCTTCTCGACTTCGCTTCTTTTGGGTATGTTCTTTTGTTTTGCCATTTTTTGACCTCCGTTCAGCCGTCGGCTGAAAATATTGACAATCGGATTATAACACAACGGAAGCAATTCCGTAAAGGATATAATCGATACAGTCGGTAAAAAACATCAAAATTTACATAAAAACATGATTTTGCTGCAAATTCTGCCGAAAAATCAGATGCAGATTCGTTGCTTTGAAATAAAAGAGAATAATTCGGGCCGCGGCTAAAAAAAGAATGACTTGCGGGCAGAACTGTGGTATAATGTTTGCATGAAAAAACATGGCTACAAAAGAAGAGTTCTTTCGAAACGCAGACGTTCACGCTTCAGTGCGAGCATATGGGCTCCGATACTCAAGCTTGCGGGCTGTATTGCGGGTGTGCTTGCCGCACTCGGAATTTTGACACTTTTGGTTATGATAGTGCTTGAAGGTGTTTTCAAAATCGACACGCCGCTCCGCCCGGACGGTTTCTTTGGCAAGGCTGCACGACTTGTTAAAATCGAACTTCCGCTTATTGAATCGCCCACGCCGTATATTCCGCCGGAACCGACGCCGACGCCGCATCCGATGGATCTTTTTGTCGGTGAAGACGAGGAAAAAGAAATTGTTTTTCCTGCGGGAATGTCCTACACATGGCTGAGCGATCCGTACTGTTTCAACGGCGAGATAATCTGTTCCGCCGGAAAGCTTGTGAACGGAAAAGCTTTGATGTGTGCATTGCTGAAATACAACATTTCAACCGGCAAGGTTTCCGAACTGCCGATAAAAGCGCGGAACGATCACTTGATTTATCCGGTATTTAATGAAAAATACCTTGTCTATTTCGATGCAAATCAAAAAAACGGCGGGGGAGATATCTGTGCGCTCGATCTTAAAAACAGCAGTGCAGAACCGAAGATTATCAAAAAAGTTTATGTCGGTCAACCGGAAATAAAGCTCTGGGATGAATACATTGCATGGACGGAGCGCACGGGCAGCGAACGGGACAAGATATTTGTCTGCCACATTCCGACGGAGGAAACGACGGTGGTTCAATACTTCAATTCCTCGGGATACGGTGCAAGCATGCCGTATTTTGAGAACGGCAAGCTTATTTGGGCGGGGGAGGACAGCACACGCGCACGCTGCTCTTCAATCAATTACATAAGCTTAAACGAAACATCAATCGGAGAGCTCTATCCGGGAGTGTATGTCCATGACCCCGAAACAAACGGAAAGTATTATGCGTGGCTTGACGGCCCGCACGGCCCGTCCGCAAAGCTTTACGTGTGGGACGGCAGCGGAACACCCGTTGCCGCAGCGGAAGGCGTTGTTGAATTCGGCATCGCGGAGAACTTCGTTGCATATGGCAAGGATGAGGCTGTATGGATATATGTTTTTGAAAACGGGAAAAGCTACAGGCTCACGCCGGAGCGCGAAAATACCCAGTTTCTCGGCGTTTCGGGCGGTTATGTGATGTGGATGGATGTGACTTCGCGTGAGCGTGACATAATTAAATACGCTCTGCCGCCGCTGTAAAACGGCTGTTCCGAAATCCCGAAAAATCGCTCAAACACAGCAAATCGGAAAAAGGGCTGCGGAAGATTTTTTATGAAAGAAAAAACAAAGTTTGTCTGCGGTGAGTGCGGATACGAAACCGTGAAATGGATGGGCTGCTGCCCGATGTGCGGCAGTTGGAACACCCTTGTCGAAGTTTCCGCCGCACCCGAAAAGCGCAGCACACATTCGGCGGGCGGAACGTCCTCCCGCGCGGTGACGCTCGGCTCGGTGAGTGAAAGCGATACTGTGCGTGTTACAACGGGCATAGGCGAGTTCGATCGCGTGCTCGGCGGCGGCGTTGTTGTGGGGTCAACGGTTCTGATAGGCGGCGACCCCGGAATCGGAAAAAGCACACTCATAATGCAGGCGGCGGGAAATCTCAAAAAAACAGGCGGCGTCATCTATGTTTCCGGAGAGGAATCAAAAGCGCAGCTTAAGCTTCGTGCGGTGCGCTGCGGAGTCGATTCGGAACTGCTCATAATGACGGAAACAAGCATGGATGCCGTTGAAAACGAGGTCGATCGCATTAAACCCCGCTTTCTTGTTATCGATTCAATTCAAACAATGATGAACCGCGAGCTGAACAATGCAGCCGGCAGCGTAACACAAATCCGCGAGGCAACAACGGCCCTGACGCGCATTGCAAAACGAAACGGCTGTGCAATATTCATAATCGGTCATGTAACAAAAGAAGGTGCGCTTGCAGGTCCGCGAATGCTCGAACATATGGTTGACACTGTGCTTTATTTTGAAGGCGACAGGCATGATTCGCTGCGGCTTCTCCGTGCCGTCAAAAACAGATTCGGTTCAACCAACGAGATCGGAATATTCGAAATGTGCCGCGACGGCATGAAAGAGGTTGAAAATCCGGCCGGGCTGTTTGTGTCCGGCGGGAACGATATAGGCTGTGCGGTGACGTGCATAATGGAGGGCAACCGCCCGATATTGGTTGAAATTCAATCCCTGCTCAGCACATCGGCATTCGCAAACGCACGGCGGATGGCGGCGGGGATGGATACAAACCGCCTGATGCTGTTGCTTGCGGTGCTTGAGCGGCGCGGCGGACTCCGCGTGTCCGATAAGGATGTTTACACAAACGCTGTCGGCGGCATCCGCATTGACGACAGGGGTGCGGATCTTGCAATAACGCTTGCCGTTGCGGGTTCGATTTTCGACAGACCGCTTCCGGAAGGCACGGTCGTGATCGGTGAAATCGGTTTAACGGGGGAAATACGTCCCGTTGACAGGCTGTATAACCGCGTTGCGGAATGTGCGCGGCTCGGATACAGGCGTGCAATTGTGCCGTTCATCCCTTCCTTAAAGAATTTTGACGGCATTGAGGTTCATTTTGTGAAGTACCTGCGCGATGCGTTCCTTCTGCTCGGGGAGGCAGATGCGAACAGCCGGTAAACGAGTGCGGCTCGATACCGGAATTGCGTATAACGCGGGTTTTTCCCAATAAACAAAACTATCACTGGAGGGTTCAAAAATGCTCGGGGACAGAGCAAATATCGTCTGTTTGTACAAAATTCTCGAAAAGTATTCCGATGAAGAACATATCCTTTCCATGAGCGATATAACGGGTTATTTCATGCAGGACTACGGAATGAAAATCGACAGGCGCGCGGTTTACGGAGCGGCGGACACACTTATTGAACTTGGATATGACATCTCGGTGTATAAAGAGAACGGCAAAGGCTATTACCTGCGTTCAAGACTGTTTGAACCGTCCGAAGTGCGGCTGATGACGGATGCGGTTTATTCAATGCATTCCATTCCGCAAAAACAGACGGCGGATCTGCTTGAAAAACTTCAATCCGTTCTCAGCATTCATCAGAGGTTCGGATTTAAACACCTTACATCGGCGGATGCGGACAGAAAAACAGATAATCGCTGTGTGTTCTACAATATCGACATTCTCGATGAAGCAATTTCGCGCCAGAGAAGGGTTTCTTTCGATTATTACCAATACGGGTTGGATAAACGGCTTGTAAAGCGAAGAAACGAACCATATGTTGTAAGCCCTTACGGAATGGTTTGCGACAATCAGAACTATTACCTTGTCTGCATAAAGGACGGCAAAGAGGGTTTGAGCTACTACCGAATTGACCTGATGCAGAATATAGCAATAACCGATAAAAAACTCGCCGTTGCGCGTTCGGCCGTGAACCTTGACTCGGTTCGCAAGCTTGTATATGCTTTTTCCGGGGAGCCGGAGCAGATCGTTTTAAAATGCAAAAACGAAGCGATCGGCGGAATCATCGACAAGTTCGGTAAAAGTCTGCGCATTTACAAGCTTGACGACAGGCATTTCATTGCAAAATTTAAAGCTGCACCCCAAGGCGTTATTTATTGGACAATGCAGTATCTTTCCCAAGTTGAAATAATCGAACCCGAACATATGCGCCAAAAGGCCATAGAATTCATAAAATCGAACCCTTACGGCATAACGGCCGAATCGGAACGATCCTGAATTGAGCCGCCCGCTTCCCGTGGGCAAACCATATGGGCAGCAGGCGATAAACGGAGCGGGGCGGATACGGCAAAAAAGTATCAGTCCTGCTCCTCATCTTCAAATTCCGGTTCCATAATTCTGTTAAGCATTGCATCGGCAAGCAGTGGATTGCCCTTCAATGCACGCACTGCCTCGCGATCCATAACGCTGTTCGTGCCGAGACAGGCCGTGCAGCGGTTTCCGCATTCCGGGCAAACGCAGCCGAGGTGTGAATCCTCGGATTGAATCATATATACACCGCAGTTCTTACAGCTGCATCTCATAAACATTTCCTCCGTCAAAATCGTATTTCAAGAGAGCATTTCGAGACAGTTTCAATATTATACAGACAAACCGCTCAAACAAATTCTCTTAAGCCGAAAGCTCATTGCGGGCGGTTTAAGCTCCTCATCTGTCAACGGTCGGCATTGATACATATGCGTCGGCCGAAACGGGAATAAAACCATCCGCATAATATTATAATGAAATGAGTTTTGAAATCAAGCCGAATATGTGCATGACGGCACGAATCCATGTGAAAACGGAGGAGGAATATGTACGAAAATGAAACGCAGACTTAAAAGTGCAGCATTTTCAATCGTGATTCTTGCCGCAGTGCTGGCGGCAACGGTGTTTGGCGGTGTACGCAGCAACGGAATCCTGCCCGCGTCGGCATTGCCGTCAAGCGTCGGCTTCTATGCCGTTTCCTATCTGAACATTGAAAACGGTGACGGTGCGGAGCTGCTCAAATCGGATTTGGACTATATGAAGGAGAGGGGGCTTGCCGCGCTTTTGCCTGCGGATATCCGTTCGGGGAAATTCCCTGCCTCGGGCGGATATGTAATGCTGTTTTTTGAAAACTGCGGCGCATTCGAAACAATAACCGATATTTTGCAGCAGCGCGGAATGCGCGGAGTTTTTACTGCGGATGAATCATTGTGCAAACGGATGAAATCTTCCGAAAAGTTCAGAAATGCACTTGCAGCGGGAATCGCGGAACCGGCCGGCCGGTTTTCGGATTGCGAAGATGAAGTTCGGTTTTGCGCCGCTTTGAATGCGGAGCGCATGAGGATATTCGAATCGTTCGGAGTTCCGTGCAGAACCTTTGTCCATGTCTGCAAAAAACTTGTTTGCAAAAACCTTATGTTTGATGAGCCGTGTTTTGCGGCGTTGTGCAGGGGCAGCGAGGACGCAGAGAAAAGCGGTTCGGAGGGGATAACGATTGCGGTCTACGGCAACGGAGTGAATGAGTTCGGCACTTCATACGATGGAATAACCCTGCTGAATCGCATTGTACGCCTTCCGGATTGGACGATTGAAGAATACTTTTCATCAATTGCTCAGCCGCCCGCTTCATGATGCTTCGTCGGTTTATAACGAATAGCATAATCCGCGGGCGTGTTTTTGGCCGAAAAAAAGAATTGAATTTTGAACCCGGCTCAGTTTTCCAGCTGCTTACCCATGAAGTTTGCGGCGGTTTCCGCAACTTTAACGTCTGTCGGGGAGATTACCGCGCCGGGCTCTTTTGAAAGAAGCATGACGGCGCCGATGGCATCGCCCGCGGCAAGAATCGGAATAATGAGTTGGGCGGTGTATGCACGCCCTTGTTCATCGTTCTGAGTGATTCCGATCATTACGTCGCCGTTGGCAGTGCTGCGGTTAAGCTTCTCGCGCATTTGCATAACGGCCTCAACGTCATCGTGTATCGGTTTGTCAACGGCAAGCGGAGAGCCGATTGCAATATCACGCCTGTGCGGACTTGAAATTGCAATAATCGTGTCCTTATCGCAGATTGCTGCAATATGCCCCACGGATTGCTGAATGGATTCGGCATACTCCTTTGCAAAATCACAAAGTTCGCCGACAAGAGAGTATTTTTTAAGGATGACCCCGCCTTCGCGGTCGGTATAGATCTCAAGCGCATCACCTTCGCGGATACGCAAAGTCCTTCGAATTTCCTTAGGTATTACAACTCTACCGAGTTCGTCAATTCGACGTACTATTCCTGTTGCTTTCATTTGCAGTGAAAACCTCCGTTTTTTGATTTATCATGGATAGTATTCGCTTTGCTCGCATGAATATACATGATAAGCAAACATCGGCTTTAAGAGCAGGATTCGGTTTTTAATAATCGATATCGCTGCCCGTCTTGAATATTCAATGATTTGTTGATATAATGTAGATACGGAAAAAATGTGCGGATGACACCTTTTTCGAACGGCAGAATTGAACGTGTTCGGCGAAATTGCGCCAAAAACGGACAATTGATGCAGCATGTTTGAGCTTCTCGAATATGCACACTAATATGTAATAACACAGCGACGGAGGAAACATGGAAAATTGTTCACAAATTCAAATTAAAAGCATTGAAAAAGCGTCACATACATTAAAAAAGCTTTCGGCAGCTCTGCTTGCTTTTATCATGCTCTTTGCGGCTGCCTGTAAATTCGGTGATATTGACTTCGATGTGACAAAAGCGCCGCAGCAGCAAACGCAGGAACCCACGCAGGAACCGGCGCATGAAAAGACGGCGGCGGACGAAGCATTTGGGGCCGTGGATCGTGAAGTTTTTATATCTGTAGTTACTTCATCAGGGCTCACTTTTCATCAATTCGTGAAGGATGCTGCAAGTTTCGGCATTGCCGAAGAGGATATTGAACGCGGATGGGGTGAGCTTTCGCAGGAGGCTGATGCTGCCGATTTTGCGGAAAACGCCGAAATGCGCAAAAAGCTTTCCGAAATCGACCGAAGTCAGCTGTCCTACAGAAACAGAATCGCATACGACAACCTTGTTCTCAATCTGAAGCTTTCTGATGAAATTCATGCTGTTCCCGATGCATATTATTACAATGAACCGCTTACAGTGTTCAACGGTGAACACACGATGCTTCCGCTGATGCTCTCGATGTATGAAATCAGCTCGGCGGAGGATGCCGAAAATTATGTGCTCCTGCTTGAAGATGCCCCGCGCTATATCGGTCAGATAGAGCAGTTTGAACGTGAAAAGGCGGCAAAAGGACTGTTTATGACAGAAAATGCTTTGAACAAGGTTCTTGAGTCCTGCATCAAGTTTGCGGAAACGGGCAATGACTGTTTCCTTATCGGTTTTTTTGAAGACGAAATGGCAAGTGCCGAGTTCGAAATTTCCGAACAGCAAAAAACAGCTTTGCTCGAACGCAGCAGAAACAGCATTATCAACGAATTGCTGCCGGCATACAGAAGCCTTGCGAACACTCTTGAACAGCTTCGCCCGCAGTGCGGCTCCTTTGCGGGTGCGTGCATGCGCGGTGTTGATGCAAAGGATTACTATGCTGCCGCAATAAAATCAAATGCTGCCTGCAATGCCGAGTATTCGTCAATGGCCGATGAACTCAGTGAAAGCATTTCGAGTGTTTACGCTAAATTGGTAAAAATCATTCTCACCGACTCGAATGCAATGAAAGATTACGAAAAGAATATGACGTCCGGCAATGTTGAAAAGGATGTTGAATATCTTAAGGAGCTTATCGACGGAATCTATCCTCAGATTCCGGAACAAAGCATTCAATACGTCACGATTCCTGATGCCGTTGCGGAGGATTTCAGCCCTGCCGCATATATGATTTCCGCATTCGATGATCCGACAAGGAATGTCGTTCTGCTTAACCCGACGGCGGAGGACGACACAATGCTCTTCACGCTTGCACATGAATGCTTCCCGGGGCATCTTTACCAAACTCAGTATTTCCGCAGCCTCGACGGACTGCCCCTTTCGCAGCAGCTGTGCGCGCCCACGGGCTATTCCGAGGGATGGGCTGTTTTTTCGGAGCTTTTTATCTCAGGTATCAGCGAGAAATACGGAGTGGGCGGCTGCACGCTGCGGGAATACGAAAGTGTGCTTGCAAACATTCTTATTCCCGCATATGTGAGCATCAAGGTCAACTGCGAAGGCTGGACAACGGAAGATATCGGCGACTACCTGAAGTCGTTCGGGCTTGATCAGCAGGAATACATCAATGTTATATACGAATATTCGATTGATATGCCGCTGTATTTCTTCAACTATGCAATGGGCTATGTGTACACAAACAAGATTTACGAAAGCGTGAATCATCGCAGCGACGGAGACAAGACAGCATTCTTCAAACGTTATCTTAACATGGGACCCTGTATGTTCGACATTCTGTTTGAAGAATTCGGAACGGAAGAATAAAGCGGAAATCGGCTGCCGCAAGCGAAACGGCAGGCTGAACAGTCAGCAAATGAAGTTAAGCGTGTTCCGAACGGGGATTGCGGAAAACACAGGCTTAAACCTTTCTGCTGAAACCGTATCGCTCGGAGTAATTGCAATTCCAAACGTGCAATGCATCGGAGGCAGGATAACAATGGCGGATTTGTATTTCAGATGCGGAAGCAAAAGCGAGGCTGACAGCCTTGTCGAGTCGGCGCGGGAATTTGCCGAAAAACATGAAATGTCAATAGAGCATGTGATTTTTGACCGACAGGACGGGCGGACAATTATGCTGAACATGTATGCCGATTCGGCCGTGTACAGGGAGCCGACAACGCTCCTCGTTCGCAATTATGCCTGCCTCGGCAATTCGGAGATACAACGGCTTACAATGCATAAAAAACTTGTACGAAACGGGCTGACGGTCGTTTTTGAAGGCGGAAGCCCGATTGCGGATGAAAGAAAGCTGATTCTTCATACAATAAAATCCTATTACAGCTGCGGCGATGAATGGGAACGGAAATATGCCGGGGAAAGTCAATCGGCACAAGTGCGGACGGAGCCTTTCCCCGGGGCGAAATACGCAATGCCGGTGCCGTTCGGATACAGATTCGAAAACGGAGCACCGATTGCGGATCCCGCTGAGTCCGTTGTTGTGCGGAAGATATTCGAAATGTACAGGCACGGAACGGGTGTTATCGAAATTGCAAAGGAAGCGAACAGGCTTTTGGCGGATATCAGGAATGAAAACGGACAGAATACAGCCGATGCCAAGCCGCTTACGCGTCATAACGTGTATGCAATGGTCGAAAACAACAGATATTTCGGCATTGAGGAGAAAGACGGGTTTGCACCCTATCCCGCAATCGTTCCGAATTACCTTCGGCTGTATGCAGCGCGTATCAACAGACAAAGAAAGGAAAAGGCGGAAGCGGGGCACAGATTTATGTTTGCAAACATCCTGCCCGTCGGCCTCGGAACAGTTTTGCAAACGGTCAATATTGCCTCTCCGTACAAGCCTGAAATCAGGTTTTATTGTGAAAACGGCAAAATAATCGTTGATGCCGTAAGGTTTGAAAATGCGATTTACGATGCATTGTGGATGCAGCTGAGAAACGGAAGCGAACGAATGGAAAGAGCTGTTCGCAGATACATTGCCGAAAACAGGAAAACGGCGGAGGCAACCCGAAACGATGTTTACAGCAGACTGGAAATGATTCGCGAGGAGATCAACCGCATCGGTGAAAACGGATGGAGCGAAAGCCTCATGCCGCATATGAATCGTGCAGGCTGTTTTGACGATTTCAAAACGGCGTACGACGAGCTGAGGGAAGAGTTTAGGTGTGCGCAGCTCGAATGCGAGCTTTTGGGCGTTACAGGCGTTCAAATTTCAGGTTTTTTTGCTCATGCCGCCGATATTCCGATACAGTGCGCGGAGGAAATTCGGTTTTTCTCCTCCGTATTCATTAAAAACATCCTGATTGACGAGGAAAGAATAACAATAAAAACACTTGGCGAAGAGTGGGGCGATGCATCGATGCCTTCAAACGGCATAGTGCGGTTTGCGAAGAATCAACTGAACCATTCCGACCCGGATCGTTTCGATTCGGAATGTGAAAATGCCCAATGCAGCACCGAGGACGAAACCGTGCACAATGTGACGGGATGAAAACCTAATTAAAAAACAGGCGGAGACACTGATATGCAGAAAAAGCAAAGAATACCTAAAAACACAAAAGAGCAGAGAACAAAAAAAGCGAAAGGCGCATCAGCATACGATGAAGCCTTGTATTTCCTGACGCCGAAAGCGCGAACGGTGCGCGAGGTTGAAAACAGACTGGATGAATGCAATTATTCCGAAGGCGAAATCATGGCGGCAATTGACAGGCTGCAAAACAACGGGCTTTTGAACGATGAAAAATTTGCCCGTGATTTTATTGAATCGCGCCTCAACACAAAACCGGTCAGCAGAGGAAAACTGCGCAGACAGCTGAGGGAGCATTTTGTTGAAAATGCGGTTATTGACGAGGCTCTATCCGCCGTTTCGGACGAAACGGAGCTTTCCAACGCCGCCGCTGTCGGAAGCAAGTATTTCAGGCAGTATTCAAACCTTCCTCTCAAAGAAAGACTGCATCGAACGGGGTCAAGGCTTGTTTCGTGCGGGTATGCGTTTGACGATGTAAAAACGGTGCTTTCCGAGCTTGCGGAAAATTCCGAAGAGACCGGGAATTCCGATGAAATACCCGATGAAATCGAGTTTTCGTTCCATTCCGCCGAAAACGGAGCAGATGATGAAGAATGACAAAAACGGGCGGACAGGCTCTGTGAATTGTTTAAAAATGCACAGCATACGGAAGGCGGAAACGGTGCATGAAACGGATTCCACAAATGCGGAGCTGAAGCGGCGCGCTGCAAACGGCGTGTTGAAAGACGGAACCGTATTGATTGCGGAACGGCAAACGAGAGGACGCGGCAGACGCGGCAGAAAATGGGAAAACACATCGGGAGCGCTGCTGATGAGCATTGCCTGTGATGCTGAGGATATTGCGGCGGAGGATATTCCTCTGGTTACGCTTGCGGCGGCACTCGGAGTGCTCGATTCGCTCGGTTTGCTCCTGTCTTCAAAAAAACGGTCAAAAGCCGACGCAGCGGATGTACGGATAAAATGGCCGAATGATATTCTGTTCAGACAGAAAAAACTTTGCGGAATACTTGCTGAGCTTGTTAAGAACGGAACGCGGACAATGACCGTTATCGGAATCGGCATGAACGTGAATGCCGCTGAAGTGTCGGATGCATGGATGCAGCGGGCAACTTCGCTTTTTATCGAAACGAGAGCAGTAACCGATGTGAATGAACTCGGAGCCTGCATTGCCGAACATGTGCATGAACGTGTTAACATGCTGAAACAGGGGGAGAAAGACCTTATCCTGCGGGATTACATAAATAACTGTTCAACCTTGAATCAGGAAATCACGATTCACGGCACGGACGGCAGCAAGGTTAAGGCGTTTGCGGAGGGAATCGATGAACACGGCAGACTGATCGCCGCTTTTCCGAACGGAGAAACAAAAACGGTGGATGCTGCGGATGTGTCCGTCCGAACGGCAGAACGCATGCCCGAATAAATCAGTACGGGGAACAAAACGACACAAAGGACAGAATTTATGCTTAACGTATCCAAAACGACATTGATGCGCAGCTGCGACAAAAATATGACGGAAAAGATCGGCATACCCGATGCGGTTCTGATGGAAAATGCGGCAAACGCAGTTGCACAGAGCATAAAAAAATATACGGCAGGGCGTAAAAACGGCAGCCGCGTGTCCATACTTATCGGCCCCGGCAACAACGGAGGGGACGGACTGGCACTGCTCCGAATTTTGACAGCGGAGGGGTACAATGCGGAGGGAATTCTGCTTTTTGAGCCGATACAGAACAAAAAAGATGAACAATCGGCTGCGTTGCCGCGCAGCAGTGCCGAACTGAATTATCAAATTGCGATAAATCTCGGTCTGCCGCTTTCAAATGACATTAACAGGTTGAATACCTGCCGGGAATCGGATATAATCGTTGATGCGATCTTCGGAACGGGACTGAACAGAAAGCCGAGCGGTGTTTTTAAAACGGCGATTGAAAGGGCAAACGCTCTTCCCGCCTGCCGCATTGCGGTGGATATTCCGTCCGGAATAAACGGCGACACGGGAGAGTGCGGAGGCTCGGAACCGAATTCGGAACGTCCGGCGGTGTTCCGTGCGGATGAAACGGTGACTTTTGTCGCCGTAAAGCGCGGAATGCTGCTCACTCATGAACGTGAGTGTGTAGGAAAAATAACCGTTGCACAAATCGGAATCACGGATGCGGAACACGCTGCTCTGCTGCAAAAAGAACAGCTTATTGACGAAGAGTTTGTTCGCAGCCTGCTGCCGAAAAGAAAACTTGTTTCAAACAAGGGAACTTTCGGAAAAGCGGCGATTGCGGCCGGAAGTCCCGGCATGGGCGGCGCGGCTGTTATGGCGGCATCTGCGGCTTTGCGTGCGGGCGCAGGATTGACGAAGGCATTTGTTCCGCGCGATATTATGCACATGTTTGCTTCCCGCCCCGAGATTATGGCAGTGGCGGATGAGGACATTCAGAGCCTTGTGCAGTGGGCAACGGCTTTCGGCATAGGCTGCGGGTCGGGCGGCGATGCATCGATTAAGCAAAAGCTTCGCGCCGTGCTTTCGTGCGGAAAACCGGCCGTTATCGATGCCGACGGACTGAATAATCTTGATGATGAACTAAAAAAACTGCTTTCCCTGCGGCATGTGCTGACTCCGCATCCCGGCGAGATGGCGCGCCTGACGGGAAAATCAATCGAAGATGTGCTGCGTGACCCTGCGGGATTTGCCGAAAACACGGCAAAAGCATTCGGGTGCATCGTTCTGCTTAAAGGAGCAGTCTCGGTGGCAGCGCATCCGGACGGCAGACTGAGATACAACGCTTCCGGCAATCCCGGGCTTGCCAAGGGCGGCAGCGGCGATGTCCTGACGGGAATTATCACGGCGTTGCTGGCACAGGGGCTGGAACCTTTCGATGCGGCATCGGCAGGTGCGTATATTCTCGGCAGCTCGGCGGAGTCCGCACTTGAATTGCTGCATGAACGTGCATTAACGGCGGGGGACGTTTTGGACGCAATCGAAAAAACTGCGGGCATCACGGAACACCGCAATTGATTTTAATACCGATTTCATGTGAATAAATAAGCAAAAAAGGAAAAACAATGGAAATACTAAAAAACGGAAAAATAATTCCGATGGTCGGAGAACCCTACGAGGGGGATATTGCAATTGAAAACGGAAAGATTCATGCAATGGGTGTGAATCTTGATTATCCGAATGCGGAAGAGATAAATGTCAGCGGATGTTTTGTGCTTCCCGGGTTTGTGGATGCACATTGCCATATCGGCATGTGGGAGGACGGCATAGGATTTGAGGGCGCGGACGGCAACGATTCTTATAAACCCGTAACTCCTGAACTGCGCGCGATTGACGGCATAAACCCGTTTGACAACTGCTTTACGGAGGCTCGTGCCGGCGGCGTAACAAGCGTTGTGACAGGCCCGGGCAGCGCAAATGTTATCGGCGGTCAGTTCGTTGCAATGAAAACGTTCGGCAGGAGCATAGAGGATATGACGATAAAATTCCCTGCCGCAATGAAGGCTGCATTCGGAGAGAATCCAAAGCGCGTTTTCAGCGCACAAAAAACTTTTTACACAAGAATGTCGATTGCCTCACAGCTGCGCGGGACTTTGCTCGATACGCTTGAATATGACAGAAGCATTAAAGACGCAAAGCAAAAGGGCGAAAAACCTCCGAAAATCGATCATTCACTCGAAGCGATGCTGCCCGTTGTGCGCGGTGAGCTTCCGCTCAAAATTCATGCGCACCGTGCGGACGACATAATGACGGCTCTGCGCATTGCAAAGGAGTTCAACCTTAAAATCACGCTGGATCATTTTACCGAAGGTTATATGATAATCGACCGCATAAAACCCTGCATCGATGAGCTGAATGCGGGGATTATCATCGGCCCGCTGCTGCATGAGCGCAGCAAACCCGAAGTTCGCAACCGCAGCCTGACATCCGCAAGAACTCTTTTCGATAACGGAGTAAAATTCGCAATAATGACGGATCACCCCGTTGTTCCGGTGCAGTATTTGCCCGTTTGCGCCGCGCTTGCCGTTCGGGAAGGTTTGCCGGAGGACGCAGCACTGGAGGCAATAACCATAAACGCTGCACGCATTGCGGGCATAGATTCCCGCGTCGGTTCGCTGGAAGTCGGCAAGGATGCGGATATTGCGGTTTTTTACGGCCATCCTTTCGATTTTCGCAGCCGCTGCGCGATGACGCTGATAAACGGCCGAATTGTACATGACGAACTGTAATAAAAACAAATTCGATGCGAAAGACGGTGAAAGACTATGATAAAAACTGAAAACACAGCTGAAAAGAAAGAAAATGCAGCCGGTGTGTGCGCTGCGGAATGTGCGGCCGAAATAAAGGCGGGCATTCGAAAGCAAATGCGCGCAATGCGCAGGGCGCTCGATGCGGAGGCGGTGCGTGAAGCCTCGTTTGCCGTTGCCGAAAAGGTCAGGGCTTTGCCGGAGTTCAATTCCGCAGGGCTTTTGATGGCATATATGCCGGCAAAAAACGAGCTTGATCCGATGCCGCTTATTGAGTGTGCAAAGGCTGCGGGCAAGCGCATTGCGTTCCCGCTCTGCATTGAAAACGGCGGACTGCGTCTTTTTGTTCCGAATAACGGTGCGGATTCTTTTGTCAGCGGCAGCTACGGCATTCTTGAACCGAAGCCGGAGGATTCAACCGAGGTCTTTGCGGAGGATATCGATCTTATTATCGTTCCCGCCGTGGCATTCACAAAGGAATGCGGAAGGCTGGGACAGGGGGGCGGATATTACGACCGCCTGTTGAAGAAAACGGGCGCATTCACGGTCGGCGTCGGGTACGATTTCCAACTTTGCGAAAGCCTTCCCGTTGAGGAACACGATATGCCCCTTGATTGCGTTGCACTTCCCGGTGCTTTGTTCAAAAAGGGCTGAACGCAAAAACAGAAAATGCGTTAAACGGAAAAATAATTCGGATTTTGTCCGAAAATACTGCATCGGGGGTTGAAATTCACCCTTCGACAGTGGTAAAATCAGTATGTTATATTCGGAGGATTGAAATTGCGTATTATTGCAGGTTCGGCTCGCGGCAGGCGATTCGATGCACCGGAGGGCAGAAACACGCGCCCGACTCTCGACAGGGTGAAGGAAGCCATGTTCGGCATGATTCAGTTCGATATTGAAAACACACAGGTATTGGATCTTTTTTCCGGCAGCGGCAGCCTTGGGCTTGAAGCACTTTCCCGCGGGGGAGCGCATTGTGTCTTTTGCGACAGCGACAAAAAATCAATACAGGTAATTAAACACAATGTAGAGGCTCTTGGCTTCGGCGGCAGAAGCGAGGTGCTTTTCGGAGATGCGTTTGCGCTGCTTCCGCTGCTTTCCGCCGAAAAACGCCGCTTTTCGTTGGTTTTGCTTGATCCTCCGTATGAATCCGATTTTTATTCCCGCGCGGTGAATGAGCTTGTAAGGCTGAATCTTCTTGAGGATGGATGCATAATCCTTGCGGAGCACGCATTCAAGCGTCCGCCGCAGTTCAACTGCCCGAATATTTCGTGCGGAAAAACGCATAAATACGGTGATGCGGCAGTTACAAAAATTATCTATTCGGAACAAAGGGAGGAACAATCGTGAGCGTTGCTGTTTTTGCGGGCACATTCGACCCTTTCACCGTCGGGCACCTCGATATTGTTCGCCGTGCAAGCACCCATTTTGAAACGCTTTACGTTTCCGTTTGTCCGAACCCGGGCAAGCAGCTTCCTCGCTTCTCGCTTGAACAGCGGCTTGAACTGATACGCGATGCCGTACGCGGCATTGACAACGTGCGCGTTGCGCATTTTGAAGGGCTGCTTGTTGAGCATTGCAGGCTCGTCGGCGCGGATTGCATAGTCCGCGGGATAAGAAGCGGGCAGGATGTCGAATACGAGCGTATGCTCGAAGCCGTCAACAAAAAGCTTGATTCAAAAATCGAAACGGTATTTCTGCTTTCAAAACCCGAATACTGCCACATAAGCTCAAGCCTTGTCAGGCAGCTTATGGATATCAATATCGGCATTGAGGATCTTGTGCCGAATGCCGAAAATGGGATTTTTAAAAGAATGAACGACTGATAAGCGTCGGAAAGGATACATATTTTGATTCAACAGGAAAGGATAATTGAAGAATGCGTTGATGAGCTTATTGAGCTTATCGATAACAGCCGCACCCCTGCATTCGGCGGTGAAGACCGCAGAGTCGTTGAAACCGGTGCCGTCACAGAAAAATTCAACATCCTGAAAGAAATTGCCGCAGCTTCCGGCAATGATAAATTGCTCGTCGAAGCGAAAAAAGCCGAAGATGCGATTTTTTGCAGTCCCGCACCGAAATTCGGCAGTGCAGATTTCAGAATTATAAGCTTTAACGATATTCTGTTGCGATTGGAAAAACTTAAAACGCTGTAGCTCCCTTATCGGAAGAACGGTTTTGCCTTTTGCCGCAAAATCATGTGCGGAGCAATTGCGGAAGATTATGAACACAGATATAATAAAAAAACTATTTGAAAGGATAAAACACCATGGCACATCACGATAAGATTATTGAAGGGCGCATTGATGAGCTTATTGAGCTGATCGATAACAGCCAGATACCGAGATTCGGCAGCGCGGATCGGAGAATTGTTAACGCTGACGAAATAGCAGGAATACTTGTTGAAATCAAGAGCTGCCTGCCGGAGAATGTCCGCAAGGCGAACGATGTGCTTGCAAGAGCAAATAAGATCATGCTTGAAGCCGACGAGTATTCGAATGCAACAAAAGCAGACGCCGACCGCATTGCACAGGACACCGTCGAAAAAGCAAGGATCGATGCCGAGCAGATGGAAACCGATGCCAACACATACTACGACAACAAAGTTGCCGAGGGTGATACCTACCTTGAGAATAAAACTGGCGAAGCGGATGACTATTACGAATCCCGCGTTGCCGAGGGTGATGACTACCTGAAGCAAAAAACGGAGCAGGGCAACAGCTACTATGAAGACTGCGTTGCAAGGGCGAAAGATACAGCACGTGATATTATTGAAGAAGCAAATGCAACCCGTGAACGCCTTGTCAGCGAAAGTGAGGTAACGCTTGAAGCGCAGAAGCGCGCCGAGGAACTTCGCCGCAAAACCGTTTTGCGTTCCAACCAAGTCTACAGCAATGCAAAACTCAGTGCGGACAGCGTGCTTGCGGAATTGATGGATTATCTTGAACGGTATTATTCCGCAATTGAGGCGGACAGGAAAGCTCTTGATGCGCGCCCTGCGGCAACGACCGGCGCACAGCCCCGCCCGCAGTCCGCTCCCGCTCAAAACGAAGCTGCGGATGAAGCGGGCGATGCAGATGAGGACGATGACGCATCGGGATGGAATATTTTCGGCAATCTGTTCAAACGCAAAAAGAAAGCCTCCCAAGAGGATGATTTCGAGGATGATGCTGAATAAGCCTTTCGGCATTGCTTAATGTGCCTGATTCGGTTTTTGAATGCTGTGAAAACGGAATGAGTTCCGAGCAGGCGAATGTGCCGAAATTGTATAATAAAATCAAGGGCAGGTCGTAACAGCCGTCCGCCTCATTGCGGGCGGCTGCGGCTGCCTTTTTTGCATATACTCTTTGTTAATTCATGTCCTCGTGCTTTTGACGGCAAACACGGCCGCGAGTGCGGATATGCAGGAGGAAAACAGGCATAGCAGTGCGATTTGTGCAGTCGTCATTATGTTTTCGGCAATAGCCGCAGATTCCGCCGTCGAAATGAATACCGGTGCGGCGTTTGAAAAAAACAACGGGTACATTGCCGCACAGAGAGCCGCCGAAAGAAGCGCATGGAAAAGCTTTGCCGCAAAATACCCGACAGGGCGCAGATTCACAACTCCGCAGGTCTGAAGAAATATGCAAAGTCCCCCGAAAGACATAAGTCCGCAGGTGAGAACGAGAGAAAGCCGCGACACAGGCTCCGCCGAAAGGATTTTTATCCCGTTTGTCATCTCCAAAAGTCCGAACAGCATGCCTTTTTGCAGTTCGTTCAGCCCAAGAAGAGACACGATCCCGCTTGCTTCAAGCAGCCGAACCGCAACAACAAAAAATACGAGCGTTCCGCCCACAAGCAGAATTGAATTTACCGATTCACGAACGGCTTTCGGAAAAACTGCGGCCGCCCGAATGCGGCTTTGGGAATCCGCCGCAGGACGGAATTTGCAGTTGAGAGCGGAGGCAAGCAGCATAAGCAGGCTGACCGACAGCGCGGCAGCACCGTAATGGGAGAATGCAAGCAGAAGTGCGGCTTTCCGTTCGCGAAAGCCGAACATGCGGCTGCAAACCGCTCCCGCAATAAAAACAGGGCTTGCAAGGTTTGTAAGTGCGGCAAGCGCACTCCGCAATTCATTGTTCAGCTGTTGCTTTTTATAATTCAATTCGGTGCTTTCGGGCAGCACCGAACCGATAAGCATCGGCCCGGTTGGTGTTCCGGAAATTAATGATACTGCAAAAATTTTAAATACTGCGGCACCGGCCCGGCCGCTCTTCACGCCGAACACGCCGAGCCCCTTAAGCAGCGCAACGCAAACAAAAAACGGGAACAGCGAGGGAAAAACGCAGCTTATAAAAAGCTCAAAGCCCTCCGCCGCGCCCGCTGCCGCCTGCGGACCGAAAAGCACGAGTCCAAAACAAAGAATTGCCGTGACAGCAACAAAAAAATACCTCATATAACGAGCATATGAGGTAAATGCGGCAGATATGAACCCGCAATGCATTCAAATGATAACAAGTCTGTGCGAAAAGTCATCGCGGCAGGATGCGTTGCCGGGGCAGGCGAGAGCGCGGATAAGCGAGGCTCTCCGTGTCAGTTCAAGCGTTTGCTTTGCGTTGAACGGAAGCGATTCCGCATCGGAACGGCGCAGGACGATCGGCAGAGCCGCATTCTCCTGCAACTCGGAAAGCAGGTGCAGCTTGCTCTGCCGAATGCCGAGCACGCGAATATACAGCGCATCGTCCGAATACGCGGCAAGCTCCTGCTGCTCGCGCGTGATTCCGAGCAGTGCGTTAAAAAGTATCCGCTTCAGTCTTGCAAGCGTGTAGCGTTTTGTTTTCACGGCGTCGAGAAGTTCCGCAATGTTTGAAGCTGATTTCGCGGCGCGAAGAATCGGATTTTCAAGCCCTTCCGAAACGTCCGCAATGCGGCTGAGTTCATCGCCCGTCATGCAGCGCAGCCGATAAAGGACGGCCTGTGAAAGCCCCGAAAGAGCGGCGGGCGCACGTTGTTCGGAAAGCTGCTTTTGTATTTCAAGAAGAACGAACGGAGGAACGCTGCCGGAAATTGCGGAGAGTACGTCCCCGCGGCATATATTTTCGGAATCGGTCAAATGCAAAAGCGCGCTGCGAACGGCAGAAGCCGAGGCATAGTTTTCGGGCAGAGTGTTTTCGTTGTATCCGCAGCCGATGCGGCGAACGGCAAAAGGTCGAATTGCAGGGGCTATGCGGTTCAGAGCGCGAATGTATTCAATGCCGAGAACGTCATTCGGATTGTTTGAACCGACACCAATGCCGTGTGCACGGAGCTGCCTTGCAGCGGCGGCAGGGTAGGATAATCCGCTGCTCAGCGCGGATGACAGTTCGTCTCCGGAGAGTTTGGAATCGGCAGCCCTGCGCAGCGCATCGATATCCCCGCTTTCACTGCCGAAACACAGCCTGTCCGCAATGCCGCTTGCCGAAAGTATGCGAACCCCGCCGAGAGCGAAACGCTCCGCGCATGAAAGGGAAAGAATGTCCGGAAGTTCAAGCACCATATCCGCGCCGCCCTGAAGAGCCATGGCGGTTCGGGTGAATTTGTCGAACGCGGCCGGTTCACCGCGCTGGACAAAACTTGCGCTCATAACAGCTATCACACTTCCGCCGCCGGCAATCTTCCGCGCCTGCTCAATGTGATACGCATGTCCGTTATGAAACGGGTTGTATTCGGCAACGATGCCAATGTTTTTCATTCTTGCTCCATTTTATATTTTTTTGCGGTGTGCAAAAAACACCTTATTATGTTATAATACATTTCAGTGCTGCCGTCAATGTTTTTTGACGGCGGCAGAGATACAAAATTAATCCATTCGGAGACTTGTTATGAAAATTCTTGTTATCAATGCGGGCAGTTCGTCCCTTAAGTATCAGCTTATCGACGTTGAGTCCGGCGATGTTATTGCAAAGGGCCTTTGCGAACGAATCGGCATCGAAAACTCCAAGCTGACTTATAAACCCGCCGGCAAGGAGCCTTTTGAACTTGTTCAGGACATGAAAGATCACACCGACGCCATCAAACTCGTTCTTGATGCGCTTGTTGACGAAAAGCACGGCGTTATTTCAGACATGAGCGAGATCGATGCAGTCGGTCACCGCGTTGTTCACGGCGGCGAAAAATTTGCCGAATCCGTTCTGCTCACCGATGAAGTTCTTGAAACCATTGAGAGCCTTAACGATCTTGCACCCCTGCACAACCCGGCAAATCTCATGGGCATCCGCGCATGCAAGGCAATCATGCCCAACACTCCAATGGTCGGCGTTTTCGACACTGCGTTCCATCAAACAATGCCCAAGGAAGCTTTCATCTACGGTCTTCCCTATGAGGCATACACCGAAAACATGGTTCGCCGCTACGGTTTCCACGGCACTTCCCACAACTATGTAACTCTCCGCGCAATCGAAATGCTCGGCAAGCCCGCAGAGGAAACAAAAATCATCACCTGCCACCTCGGCAACGGTTCGTCAATTTCGGCAGTTAAGGGCGGAAAGTGCATCGACACAAGCATGGGCCTGACGCCCCTTGAAGGCGTTCCCATGGGCACTCGCTGCGGCGACATGGATCCCGCGATCGTCATTTATTTGATGAAGAAACTCGGCCTTGATGCAAAGGGCATGGACAACTACATGAACAAAAAGAGCGGTATGCTCGGCATCAGCGGCGTGTCCAGCGATTTCCGCGACCTCGGCGCAGCAGCGGCAGAGGGCAACGAGCGTGCAGAGCTTGCGCTTCGGACTTTTGCATACAAGGTCAAAAAATACATCGGCGCATATGCAGCGGCACTCAACGGCGTTGATGCAATCGTGTTCACCGCAGGCGTCGGCGAAAACGACAAGGGAATGCGTGAGCGCATCCTGAACGGCCTTGATTACCTCGGCGTTGAAGTCGATTTTGAGCTGAACCGCAATTGCCCGCGCGGCGAAAATGTTGAAATTTCCAAGCCCGGCAGCAAGGTTAAAGTCTTTGTCATCCCCACCGATGAAGAGCTTATGATCGCAAAGGACACCGCTCGTCTCGCAAAATAAGGCGGAGAATGCGCGGTTTGGGCCGCCGGTCGGCATTATATTTTGAATTTATGCAAAAAACTGTTGACAATACGGCTCCGGACATATAAAATATGAAAGGTTGCATTGTACACCGTCAGGATTGGAGTATTTTGTGCAGATTAATGTTGCTGAAGAACTAAAGTCGATAGGCAAAACTACCGACAGGCATTTGGAAGAGAACCTTGAGCCGATTTCGTTCGGCGGAAACAAGCTCGTTTTCACAATGCCCCTAAGCGTTGACGTTCGCAGCTCTTTCGACGGCGAAGGGTTCAGCGTTTCGGGTGTGCTCAGTTCCGAGCTGCTCATGCATTGCACAAAATGCAACAAGGAATTTAAGCAGGGTTTCAATATCGATTTTTCGGAGCGCTTTATCAAAGCTTCGGAAGAAGATGCGGACGAGGCGGAGTGTTATCCGTTCTTCGGCGAAACACTCGAACTCGACAAAATGATTCTTGATCTGCTTGTTCTGAATGCGCCTGTTTACGGGCTGTGCAAGCCGGACTGCAAGGGGCTTTGTCCCGTTTGCGGCTGTGATTTGAATTTAATGCAGTGTTCGTGTTCACGAACGGTGAAGAATGCCAACTTCGCCTCCCTTGAAGAACTCGCACAACTGCTCAATAATGAAGAGGAGGTGTAGAAAATGGCAGTACCTAAGAGAAAAACATCGAAAGCAAGGCGTGATCAGCGCAGGGCTCACTGGAAGCTCAGCGTCCCCGCCATCGTAGAATGCCCCCAGTGCCACGCAAAGAAACTGGCACACAGGGTCTGCAAGCATTGCGGCTACTATGACGGCGAGCAGATTATCAAGATGGACGAGGAAGCATAACTTTTTCTGCTCCGCTTGAAGGCTGAAAGCTAAAACTATACTTACCTGTAGGGCATTCCGTTCGGGGTGTCCTATTTGTGTTTTTCTGCCTGCAAAACTTCGCAGCAAGATGCGATTTGTAAAAAAAGAACCTGCCGCAGCAGGTTCTTTTTCCGTTATGCCGGTATCAGTGAATTTAACTCGGTTGTTCACCCGAGCAATGCCTTTGCAAAATCATCCGCATCAAACGGCTGCAAGTCGTCAATACCTTCGCCGACGCCCACAAAGCGCACGGGAAGCCCGAGCTCATCTTTCACCGCAACGCTGACGCCGCCCTTTGCCGTGCCGTCAAGCTTTGTCAGCACAACACCGGTAAGTCCGCAGTTTTCACCGAAGACTTTTGCCTGCGCAATTGCGTTCTGCCCGGTGGTTGCATCAAGCACGAGCAGAACCTCAACCGGAACATCGGGAAGCTCTCTGCCGATAACTTTGCGGATCTTTGCAAGTTCCGTCATAAGGTTCTTTTTGTTGTGCAGTCTTCCGGCGGTGTCGCAGATGAGAATATCGCAATTCTTTGCCTTAAACGATGCAATTGCATCAAACACAACGGCGGCGGGATCTGCACCCTCGCCGTGCTTAACGATCGGAACATCGGCGCGTTCGGCCCAAATTGTGAGCTGCTCTGCTGCGGCTGCGCGGAAGGTGTCGCCGGCGGCAAGCATCACGGAACGTCCGTCCGCTTTGTACATTGCGGCAAGTTTGCCGATTGAAGTCGTTTTTCCGACGCCGTTGACGCCGACAACGAGAATAACGGCTTTGTTCACGCCGTCAAGAAAACCGTCTTCCGGCCGCATACAATCCGCAAGCAGGGATATCATGACCTGTTTTGCTTCCGTGCGTGTGTGAACACCCTCGGAACGCAGCTTCGAACGGAGCTGCCCAAGCAGCTTTTCGGTCGTCGCCATGCCCATGTCCGAGATTATCATTGCTTCTTCAAGCTCTTCATAAAACTCATCGTCGATTTTTTCGCCGTTTTCAACAAACAGCCCGCCGAACAGTGTGTCACGGGTCTTTTTAAGCCCGCCCATGAGCTTTGAGAAGAAACCTTCCTTTTTCTTTTTGCCCGTACTCTTTTCGGCAGCAGCCTTTTCGCGTGCCTCACGTTCGGCCTTTTCGTGTGCTTCACGTTCGGCTTTTTCGCGTGCCTCACGTTCGGCCTTTTCACGTGCTTCACGTTCGGCCCTTTCGCGTGCTTCACGTTCGGCCTTTTCGCGTGCCTCACGTTCGGCCTTTTCGCGTGCCTCACGTTCGGCCTTTTCACGCGCTTCACGTTCGGCCTTTTCGCGTGCTTCACGTTCGGCCTTTTCATGCGCTTCACGTTCGGCCTTTTCGCGTGCTTCACGTTCGGCCTTCTCGCGCGCTTCATGTTCGGCCTTCTCACGCGCTTCACGTTCGGCTTTTTCGCGTGCTTCACGTTCGGCCTTCTCGCATGCTTCACGTTCGGCCTTTTCTTGTGTTTCAAGCTCTGCCTTTTCGGCGGCAGGCTTTGCTTCCGTTTCCTGATTTAAATTTGCAGCAGGATCAACCTTTTCCGGTTTCTTTTTCTTCCTTTTAAAAAGATCCCATACTGACATAAAAATACCTCCTGTGGTGATAAATTTGCAGCATTTTGTTAAATATCAGTCCAATCTTGCCGAAACAAGCGTGGATACACCTTTTTCCTCCATGGACACACCGTAGAGCGAATTGCAAACAGCCATTGCACCCTTACGATGTGTGATGATAATGAATTGGGTACCCTCCGAATATTTCCGCAAATACTCGGCAAAACAATCCACATTTGCTTCGTCAAGCGAAGTGTCAATTTCGTCCAGAATACAGAATGCGGCGGGTTTAAGTTTTAATATTGCAAACAGCAGTGCAATTGCTGTCAGTGCCTGCTCTCCGCCGGAAAGCAGGGAAAGCAGCTGAAGCTTTTTGCCCGGCGGCTGTGCAATGATGTCGATATTGCAGTTTAAAACGTCGCTTTTGTCCGAAAGCACAAGTTCCGCATGTCCGCCGTTGAAAAGTTCCGAAAACGTTGCGGTGAAATTCTGTCGGATGAGGGAAAATTGTTCGCAGAACTCCTTTTCCATGGTTTCGGTCAGTTTTGCGATGAGTTCGTTTAAATCCGCTTCCGCCTGCCGCAAATCGCCGCACTGAGCATTCAGCGACTGAAAACGCTCGTTTAACTCACGATAATCTTCAATTGCGGATGTGTTCACGTCCCCTAAGGATTTCAGCTCCTTTCGAAGCTCGTCCGTGCGGAGATGTGCCTGTGTAACGGCAATTTCACGGCGAAAACTCAAGGCATTATCGTAGGTAAGCTCGTAATCGCGCCAGATGCGTTCGTTCATGTTGTCAAGTTCGGACTGCGCCTTGTTCGTTGCAAGTTCGTTTCGGTGCAGCCTTTCGCGCAGTTCGGACAATCGCAAACTCACTTGTTCATGTTTTGAACGCAGTTCGTCAAGCGCGTTCAGCCTTGCGGCGCGTTCGCTCTCAAGCCGTCTCAGCTCATCGTTCAAGGCATTCAGCTCAGCTCTGCTTTCGGAAAGTCCGCAGCTCACCGAACCGAGCTCGTCGTTGAGCTGTCGGCAATCGCGCTCCGCTGCTTCAATCGCAATTGTTTCGGCATTGCGCCTTGTTTCGGCATCCGCAAGCTCTGCATTGAGCCGTTTAAGCTCGTTTTCAGCCGAAATGCGTTCTCTGTTTGCGGCAGTGTGCCGAATGCGGAGAGCTGAAATTTCATCGTTCGCCGCCTGAAGAGCGGAGCGGAGGTTCGCAAGTTCCAGCTGTGTGTTTTTGATGTCCTGTCCGTTTGCGGAGCTGCCGAGGTCGATTCCGTTTGCGGCAGCTTCTGCGGAGGCACATTCGGCGTCAATATCCGTTTCGGCATCCGCAAGTCTTTGCTGCTCTTCGCCGATTTGCTTTATTCGTTCAACGTTTTTTTGAATGTATTTTTGAACAATATCCGCTTTTTCGGTCAAGGATGCAAGCCGAACATCAAGCTTTCGTAATTCATCTGCATCAGCGGCTGCTTTTGCATTCGCTTCCTGCAATGCTTTGCTGCATTCTGCTTCGGCATTGCGCAGCTCGGCAAGCCTGCTTTCGGCTGTTTTTCTGCTTTCGGCAAGCTCTTCGATCTCCCGTTCGCGTCCCAAAAGGCTGAATTCGCGTTTCTGGAGGCTTCCGCCGGTCATGCTTCCGCCGGGGTTAAGAATGTCGCCTTTCAGCGTTGCAATGCGAAAAGCCGATTTCGCACGTCTGCTGATAAGAATTCCGGTGTCAATATCGCGAACAATGACCGTTCTGCCGAGAAGATTTTCAAAAACGCTGCCGTATTCGGGCGAAAAGCGCACAAGCTCGGAGGCAATGCCGAAACAGCCGTCAATGCCGCGAAAACAGTTTTTTTCCTCATCGGTAAGCAGGCGCGCACGCATTGCGCTGACGGGAAGAAGCGTGGCGCGGCCGTAGTCATGCTCGCGGAGATAGTTAATAAGATATTTCGCATCGTGTTCGGTGGGAACAACAATGTTTTGAAGTGCCGAACCGAGTGCGGATTCAACAGCACGTTCGTATTCCTGCGGAACGGATAAAAGCTCCGCAACAACTCCGTGCATTCTTTTTTTCAGCTCCGCGCTGCGCTGTGCATCGTTCAAAAGTCGGCGAACGCTTGCGTAGTAGCCCTCGTGAGCGCGGCGCATCTCTTCAAGTACCTTAAGCCGTGACTTGCCCGCACTGATTTCGTCTTCGGCGCGGCGTATTGCTTTTGCGGCGGAAAGTGCATTAACGTTAAGCGCATTGATCTCATCAATTGCAGCCTGCCGTGCAGTTTCGAACTCAGCTTTGTGCTTTAAAAGTGCTTCTTTGTCAGCCTGAGCTTCGGCGTATTCTTCGTCCAGATGTCTGCCTTCGGCCTCGGTTTCAATAAGTTCCTGCGCAAGGGAAGCGGTTTGTTTCCTGATGGATTCACGCATTGCACCGAGCCTTGAAATGCGGCTTTTCGTGTCCGCAAGCCGATTCATGTAATCCATCATGGATTGTTTTTGCGCTTCAAGCTTTTCTTCGGCTGCATTAATAGAGCCTGAAAGCTCCGCAAATTCGGCTTCGGCGGTTTCAAGCGCGGCTTCAAGCGTGTCTTCGCTCGCTTTTTTCAGATTGATTTCTTCCGCAAGCTGTGAACTGCGTTCACCGTCGGCCGTTTCGCGCTCACGAATTCTTGTAATTTCTGCTTGCCTCCGCGCAATATCCGCAGTCAGCGCATCGATGCGTTCATGAATCAGCTTTTCATTGCCGGCATGGCCTTCAACGGAGGCGGAAAGATCGATAAGCGCACGTGAAGTTTCACTGATTGCGGCGGAAAGGCTTCGTTCAAGCTCTTCCTCTTTGGCACAGCCTGCGGCGTAAGCCTCTTCTTCCGCCAATGCAGCGGGAATTTCGTCGGAAAGCTGACGGGCAACGCCGCGCAGCTGTTGAAGCCGCTCATTTGATTTGTCATACTGATATAAAAACAGGTTGATTTCAAGCTCGCGGAGTTCCTCCCGCAGCCGAAAGTATTCGGCGGCCTTTTCACTCTGTAAACGGAGCGGCTCAAGCCTGCTTTCAAGCTCACGGAGAATGTCTTCAAGGCGAAGAATATTTTTTGCGGTGGCTTGGAGTTTGCGCTCGGCTTCCTCCTTGCGTGCACGGTATTTCATAACGCCCGCAGCTTCTTCAAAAACCTCGCGTCTGTCATCGGAACGGTCGGAAAGAATTTCACTTACGCGGCCCTGTCCGATGATGGAATATCCGTCCTTGCCGATGCCTGTGTCACGGAAAAGCTCGCGAATATCGCGCAGACGTGCAGGGGTTTTGTTGATGCTGTATTCGCTTTCTCCCGAACGGAAGGCGCGGCGTGTAACAACAACCTCGGAAAACGGAGAAGCAAGCAGTCCGTCCGAATTGTCAAAATACATGGAAACTTCGCAGTAGGACAGCGGCTTGCGCTTTTCCGTCCCGCCGAAAATAAAGTCATCGATTCTTTTGCCGCGCAGCGCACGTGCATTCTGCTCACCCAAAACAAAGCGAAAAGCGTCCGCAATGTTGCTTTTTCCGCAACCGTTGGGACCCAGAATACCTGTGATTCCGTTTTTGAAAATCAGTTCGGTTTTTTTTGCAAACGATTTGAACCCGCTGATTTCAAGCTTTGTAAGCTGCATTTAAAAGATTCCTTAAGCAAAATGGCAAATCGGATGAACCGTTCCGAAAAGCTGTGATGAATGCGTGGGTAAAACTCACGCATTGTCCCGATTGAGCAGTTCAAGTGTTGCTCTTGCTGCGTTCTGGCCGGCCTCCTGTTTTGTTCCGCCGTCGCCGAACCCGTACACAACACCGTCAATGCTGACGCACATTGTGAAAACCCGCTTGTGATCCGGGCCGCTCATGCCGATTACCTTGTATTCAAGTTCACCGCTGTGATAATGCTGAACATATTCCTGAAGCAGCGTTTTATAATCCTTTGCGGACAGGCTGCGCGCCGCTTCTTCAACGCTGTTTTTGATGAAGCTTAAAATAAAACGCTTTGCGCATTCAATGCCGCCGTCAAGGAATATGGAGCCGATAACAGCTTCGAGTGCGTCGGAAAGTATGGAGGGCTTTTCGCGCCCGCCTGTGTTTTCCTCTCCGTGGCTCAAAAGCAGATACTTGCCCAGTTCCAACTCCTTTGCAACGATGTTCAGCGCGGATTCGCAAACGGTACGTGCGCGCGTGCGGGTCATCATGCCCTCGTTCATTTTGGGGTAATTCAAATATAGGTATTCGCTTGCGCAAAGCTCAAGTACAGCGTCACCGAGAAATTCCATTCGCTCGTTATTCGGATAAATGCGGTTGTCCCCGCGCACGAATGACGAGTGGGTGAGTGCAGTGTTCAGCAGCTCAACGTCCGTGAAGCTGTAATTGAGCTTTGTCATTAATTCAGCAAGCTCTGAGATTCGTTTTGGATTCACGAAAAATCAATCGCTCCAATCTGTAGGGTTATGTTTGTTTAAGCAAACAAAAATCAGAGATAAAACCGATTCTTATGTCTTAAATCAAATTTCGCAGGCAGATATTCGTCCGCCTGCGAAACGGGGTGCCGCAAAAAAACGGACAGAAAACGGGTTATCCGGCGCATTCGGATTCGGATGAAATCAGCCGAAATTCAGTTGCCGCTCAAGCCCGTCTTCCGTGCGGTTCAGGTTATTTGGATTCGATGAAACGAACAACATCACCGACGGTGCGGATGTTTTTAATGTCCTCGTCGGAAATTTCGATGTTGTATTCTTCTTCAAGGCTTGTTACAAGCTCAACAATGTCCAGTGAGTCCGCCTTAAGGTCGTCAACAAGTTTTGAATCGGCAGTGATGCTGTCAACGGGAATGTTGAGCTGCTGCGCGATGCGGGTGCGAATTTCAGTAAGCATAATCAGCCTCCGTAAGTTTAATAAAGTTCATATCATATTTTACCGCACGGCATGTTTGATGTCAATGTCAAATTAAATATGCTGAATGCGGATAAAAAGCGGTGTGTGCGGATTCGGCTCGAAAAGACTCATTTTCCCGCTTGAGGTTCCATTTCCCGGGAAATAAGCCCCGAAATCGTGTTTGTAACATTGCCGAGGATGAGCTTGCGCGCCTGCCCGATGGCGGAGCAAACGGCACGTTCGTCACTGCTGCCGTGCGCTTTTATAATGCCGCCGTTGATGCCGAGCAGGGGTGCGCCGCCGTACTCCGTGTAGTCCATGCGGGTTTTGAGTGCTTTAAAAGCATTTTTGGAGAGCATTGCGCCGACGCTTGCGCGCTTGCTGCTTTTGATTTCCGTCTTGAGCATCGTCATGATTGAAGCCACGGCTCCTTCAAGTGTTTTCAAAACAGCGTTGCCGACAAAACCATCGCAAACGATAACATCGTAGTCTCCGCTCATGAGCTCGCGTGCTTCGCAGTTGCCGACAAAATTGATGCCCTTCGCAGCCTTGAGCAGGGAATATGCTTCCTTCGTGAGTGCGTTCCCCTTACCTTCTTCGGTGCCGTTATTTATAAGACCGACACGCGGACGTTCAATGCCGAGGACACCGCTCATATACGCCGAACCCATGTATGCGAATTGGAGCAGGTATTCCGGAGTGCAGTCAACATTTGCGCCGCAGTCAATAAGCATCATCGGCCCTTTGAGCGTCGGAAGCACGGGTGCGAGAGCGGGACGCTTAACACCCGGAATGCGGTGTACGATAAGCGTTGCACCGGCAAGAACAGCACCGGTGCTTCCCGCAGAGATAAAGCAATCGGCTTTTCCGTCCGCAACAAGATGAAGAGCCTTAACAATTGAGCTTTCTTTTTTTCGCCGAACTGCAAGCGTGGGCTGATCTTCACATGTAATTATGTCCGGTGCATGAACAACTTCAACACGGGACTTGTCGTATTCATAGTTGTTGAGCAAGGCATAAATTGCGGATTCATCTCCGGTGAAGATTATGCTGAAGTCATCGTTGAGCTGCATTGCGTCAATGCTGCCGCGAATCACGGCTTCGGGAGCATTGTCGCCGCCGAAAGCGTCGATTGCAAATTTCATGGTTATCGGGTTGTCCTTTCATCAGTTCGGGCAAATGCCCGCAAGGCACGGCATTGCCGCGCCTGCAATATTATAGTGTATTTTTAGCTGTATTTCAACAGAAAAATTTGCATGAGCGGCATTGCGCCGAAAAAATCAGCCTTTGATTCCTCTGTCAGCTGCCCGACAGCGGGTTCATTGATTGATGAATGCTTTAAGATAATCGGGGGCCTCATTCTCACTGCTGATGCTTATATAGAGTTCAATATTGGTTTTTTCGGAAAATTCGCGCAAAAAGTCGAACATGCCGAACAGCCCTTCGGGGGAATGCTTAACGACCTTCATAAAGCTGTTGATATAAATTGCACGCAGGTCATAATCCTGCGCCGCAATTCCGCAGACAAAACCCGTGAACATTTTCGGCCCGTCAATACAAAAATCGGAGGCGTTGATGAAGCGGATGCCGCGGTTCAATTCGTACATTCTGTCTCCGTCCTTATCGATGAAAACGCTGTTTTCACCGCATTCAACATGGTTTCTGTTCGCTTCGGCAATAAGTCTGCGCGATTTGCCCGTGCCCTTTTTGCCGTAAAGGATGTGTAACAAGTCAGAATCCTCCCGATCGAATATTTTATACATTCATTATATCACAAACTCAGCTCTTTCTCAACATCGGCATGAAACACGAGCATAAATTTGACGGTCAAAAGGGTCAAAGTCTTTGACGCAAAAAATGCATATGCCTCAAAGGGTTGACAATCAGGGTTCGGAATGATAAAATCTAAAAAACAACAAACAACTGCAATTTTTTGCAGGGATTCGTTCCTTTTGAACGACTGTTGACAAACTGTTGTCTGCGTTGCGGAAAACTTAAGGCGCCGTGCATCCGATTTTTGTGTAAACAGAGAAAAACGGTGCGCTTTTTTGCGGTCAAAAGCTGTTTTCCGCATTATCCGAAGGCTTGGTTCGCCGTAACTTGCATCGCTTCGGAAGATGTTAGCTCTCAACGGTATAAGCGTAATTGCCCCGTGTCGGGTTCTGCGCAATAATCTGCAGCAAACAGAGGTGGCTCAATGCACTCTATTGAAACAATCAATCGTATTATAGCTTTGCTTTTCGCTATTTGCTATTTTTATCAATATATTTATGTTTTAGTCCCTTATTTTAAAAAATATCGCATTGTTCCGAAAAACAGCGGGAATGCGGGTAAAGCAACGATTGCCGATGCGGATTTAAATCGGAAGCAAAACCGTTTTGCTGCCGTTATTTGTGCGCGCAACGAAGAAAAAACGCTTGAGAACTGCATCAGGACTTTGCTTGCGCAGGATTACCCGGGCGGAATTCGCGTTTTTGTTGCGGCGGATAACTGCACGGACAAAACCGCCGAAATTGCACGACATGCGGGAGCAATCGTTTACGAACGAAACGATTTGACAAAAATCGGCAAAGGATACGCACTTAATTTCATATTTAAGCACATTGAAAAGGATTATCCGAATGCCTTTGATGCCTTTTTCATCTTCGATGCCGATAATCTTGTGGATGAGCATTACACAGCGGAGATGAACAAAATGCTCAATGCGGGTTATGATGTTGCAACGTGTTTTCGTAATTCGAAAAACTACGATGACAGCTGGATTTCGGCGGGAAGCGGACTCTGGTATGTGCGCGAGAGCCGCTACCTTAACGAATCGCGTTATCTTCTCGGTTCCGGCTGCGCTGTTTCGGGAACGGGCTTCATGGTGAGCAGCGAATATCTCAAAAAAATCGGCGGCTGGAATTATTTTCTTTTGATTGAAGACATTGAATTTACCGTTTGCTGCGCCGTAGCGGGTGAGCATATCGGCTATTGCAAAAATGCAGTTATTTATGACGAACAGCCCGCAACCATGAAAGCATCATGGAAGCAGCGGCTGCGTTGGTCAAAAGGCTACCTTCAGCTGATACAGGCTCACGGGGGGGATTTGTTCAAAGGCATATTCCGCGGGATTTTTAAAAAAGGCGATTTTACATGTTTCGATATCGGAATGAACATTTTTCCGGCATATCTGCTCGGAATTGTTGCCCAAATTGTAAATATTGTCGGCATTATTGTTTCCGTTTGCATCGGCAGCGGGATAACAACGGTTCTGCTTTCAATCTTGCAGATTCTCTTCAACAGCTATATAATTGCATTTGTTGTCGGACTTATTGCAACGATCGACATGTGGAAGATTATTCCGGCTAAAACTGCCAAGAAAATACTTTATATATTCACATTTCCAATTTACATGATGACGTATCTGCCCATTTCCGTTGCTGCGATATTCAGCAAGGCAAGCTGGGTTCCGACGGTTCATGAATGCACGCGCAGCCTTGATGATCTGCGCGGCAAGTCTGAGAAGTCGGAAACGGAAACTCTCGAAAATCGTGACCGTACGCACACGCTGAGAAAAGCGGTTAACGGCAATGAGGCCGAAATTGAAGATTGAGCCAATGCACCGGTGAATCAGTTTGCTTAATGCAGGCTGATTTTCTGCGGTGATTGCCGCTGCTCGGAGAAATAAACGGCGCATGAAAGTGAGCTTTTAATCAAAATACGCAGTTCATATGCAGTTTGCGGGCACCGCTCTTTTGAGTGGTGCTTGTTCGTTTGTTTACGGGAATAATGCCGTGAGTTTTAATGAGAACAGCCGTTGCAGAGAGAACGATAACCGGATTCAATAACGATTCGGTGTCAATAAGGATTTTTTGGAAGCATATAAACAGGTGCCGCAGCCCATTCGGACTGCGGCACCTGCCTTTAAGTTTTGTCGTGCTGCACAGGCGCCTGCTTATGCATCATGACTGTTTAGCTTTTTCAGCCGTTCATTGCCATGCGCATGATAGCAAGAGCGTCGGATGCGGTAACGGTGCCGTCACCGTCGAGGTCAGCATGTGCGAGCTGGCTTGCGGTGAGAGTGATGGTACCCATTGCGCCGCGCATTGCGAGCAGTGCGTCGGAAACGGATACGATGCCGTCGCCGTCAACGTCGCCGTTTGCCATGCCTGCATCGCCGGAGAATGCAACATTGTCGATCTTAACGCAGTCCTCGCCCCTATTGACGCTGCTGTCCTTGCTGTAGGACCATTCAAAGGTGTATGCGCCGTCGGCAGCTGCGGTGTAGGTGTAGGTTGCCCATGCACTGTTGGTGTTGCCGGAGAGCTTCTGAACTTCGGTGCCGTTTGCTTTGAAGCGGTACCAGTCATAGTTGCTTTCACTGCTGTAGAAATAGTCGAAGGTGAGGGTATCGCCTGCGGACATCTGAACAGTTGTTGAAACGGAAGCGGTGGAGTTGCCGACACCTGCATTGTTGGACTTTGCAAGGAATCTGTCGCCTTCGGTAACGGCTTCAAAGCCGTAGGGCTGGCTGGTGCCGAACTGGAGAGAACCGCCCGCAACATTGAGGGAATCGAACAGGGAAGTATCGATGTTGACGGTTGCTTCGCAGGTTGCGGTGCCGAATACGGAACCGTTTACCATAACGGTGCAGGTGATGGTTGCGGTGCCCGCGCTGATACCGGTGACGGTTGCTTTGCGCTTGTTGCCGGTAACGGTTGCAACGGATTCGTTGGAGCTGGTCCAAACGAGTTCATAGTTGTTCGCATTTTCAGGCTGACGAACAAAGTTGATTTCTGCAGTCCTGCCGATGTACATCTCAACTGCATTCTGCTGGAGGCTGAAGCCGGTGATGTCAACGGGCTCCGGGTTGCCGAAAAGCGTCCACTGGCTGTTTACAGTCTGTGCGCTGTCGGGATTTGCGGGGAAGGGATCGTCTTCACTCATAACGATGGGCCATGCGTCGCCGTAAGGATCGCATGCGCCGTGCTCTTCAACCATGAGGCTGAAAGCATCTGCAACGGTTGCGGGATCATCCGCATTCTTCATTGCATTCCAGAAGGTTTCTTCGTACATATAGTCGCCGACGAAGGTAACGCTCTGGGAATAACCGTAAACAACGCCTGCACCTGCGCGGAGAAGCGCATAACCGGTGGTGCCCTGACCCTGGCGTTTCATGCCTTCGCAGATCGCCATCCAAACAAAGCAGTTGGAAAGGGTGTCGGGTGTATGGTTTTCAATGTAACGACCGTCGATCCATGCTGCGCTGCCGGAACGAACTGCCCAACCGTTGTTGTAGTCTTCCTGAGTGATGCCGCTGTTGGTGGTCAGGCAGAGGTAGGAAGAAGTGCCGGACTGGCTGCCGTGGCTGTCGAAAATAACAACGCCCTTATCCGGGAAATTTTCAGCAATTGCGGGACCGGTTGCCGAAGTGCTCTGGATAAGCAGGTATTCGCCGCCGGTTGCTTCCGCGATGGACTGTGCTTCACGCTTGTACTGATCGGTGAAGGTGCTGTCGTGGCCGTAGTAAGGCGCAATGAGGAATACGTTGGGGGATTCTGCATCCTTAAGAGCGCTCTTTTTGCCGTTGCCTTTGGTGAGAACAACGCCTTCCTCAACGGGTGCGCAGTCGGTGTTGAGTTCGTTGCGGAGCCTGTAATTGTATGCGCAATACATGCCGTCAACGGTGAAGTAGAAGCCGTCCTTCGTGAAGTCGGAGAAGCTGTCCTTATCAACGGTGTTGAGGTTCAGTGCAGCGTTGTAAACTGCATTGATGACCTCGGTGCGGCTCATGCCCTGAGCAAGAGCGTCTGCTTCGGCTGCATCGAGTGCCGCCCAAGCGTTGTCGAGTTTGCGCATGGCTGCTGCTTCGTTAACGAGACCGTCAACATTCTCTGCAAGAGAAGCAACGGGAATCATTGCGAAAGCCATGATGAGCGCAAGCGCAAGTGCCAGAAATTTGCGGGTTTTCATTTCTTTTCCTCCTGAAAAACTGTGCGCGGGACAACCGAACAAGCCGGTTGTCTCAGCAAGGTTTATTATATCATCTTCGGTTGAAATGTCAATATAATGAGACGGAAAGATGAAAGAATACGCCCGGACGGAAAAACCGAAGGGAAACCGGGCTTAACATTATAGCGCGCAGGAGAAAATCAGTATAGAGACAAAATAAAATACGTCCGCCGGAAAATGCTGCCCGGCAGACGTATAACAAATGCAACCGCGTTGCGCCGCATCATTTTAAATTCAATTCATTCATTGCTGTGTTGACTGTTACAGTCCCATTGCACGCCTTGCAATAAGGATTGCATCGGGAAGGCCGATGACGCCGTCGCCGTTCATGTCAGCGGCATCAAGGGATGCGCCTTCAAGAGTAAGCACTTCGATTGCATGACGCATTACTTCGAGTGCGTCCGCAATGGTAACGCTGCCGTCAAGGTTGACGTCACCCATTGCGGGAAGAATGTTGAACGGGCAGTTGGTAAGCACTGTCGGAACTTCGTAATCACGGCCGTTGGCGTGATGGAAGATTTCTGCGGAGTGAATGCCGGCATGATTTACGGCAGGCAGCGAACCGTGCCAGGTTTCGGGCATGTCTGCGCTGACGGTAAGAAGATTTCCGGTCATTTCAACGCCCGCTTCACATTCAAAGGATATGTAATAACCCTGAATCAAGGCGAAACGGTCAACATAAATAATGTCGGCTTCAATTTCGTAATGTCCGCCGGCGGCTTCGATCCGCTCAAGAATATCACCGGGGATAACGGTGTGCTCGAGTTCCTCCATAACAGCGGGGGTGGTGACGGCGATCGTGCCGCTGTGAACTACCTGCGTGCCGCCGCATGCAACGGGTGCGCAGTCGAAAGAAACTTCAATGCGTTCACCGATGCGGACATCATTGGCTGTTGCCGTGATGCCGATAAGACTCAGCTGAGGTTCTTCGGGTTCGCCCGTTCCGGAGAAGGCAACATTGTCGATTTTGACGCAGTCGCTGCCGCCGTCGGTCAGTTCGTCCTTAACGTAGCTCCATTCAAAGTGATACAGCCCCGCTTCGGGTGCGGTGAAGGTATAGCTGCTGAATCCGGTCATATTCGTGTCGGCATATTTCTGGTATTCAACGTCGTTAACTTTGAAGTAATAGTAGTCGTAATCGGTTTCGCTGCTGTAGAAATAGTCAAACGAAAGCGTGTCGCCTTCCGCCATGCGGACGGTTGTGAGCAGCACGGCGGTGGTATTGCCCATGCCGGCGTTGTTGGTCTTTGCAATCAGTCGGTCTCCCTCGGCAACGGGAACGAAGCTGTATTCCGCACTCGTGCCGAATTCAAGACTGCCGCCTTCAACGTTGACGGCTTCGGCAAGGGTTTCATCGGGAGTTACGGAAACGGAAACCGTTTCGGTTCCGATAATGCTGCCGTTCACGCTGACGGAGCAGGTGATTTCGGTTTCGCCGCGGCCCATACCGGTAATGACGGCTCTGCATCTGCTGCCTGCATAAGGTTCAACGATCGCAACAGACTCGTCCGCACTCGTCCATGTTGTGACAAAGTTATTTGCATTTTCGGGAACAAGGGACATATTGACGTTCACGGTTTGCGCCATTTTAATATCCGCGCTTGTGATGTCAAGGCTGAATCCGGTAAGATCAACAAGGGGGAAGCTGCCCCAGAGTTTCCATGTGCTGTTGACGGTCTGCGCACTGTCGGGATTTGCGGGGAAAGCGTCAACATCACTCATAACAATAGGGTATGCATTGCCGTAAGGGTCGCATACGCCGTGTTCTTCAACCATTTGAGCAAAGGCTTCCGCAACGGTGGCGGGGTTTTCAAAATCCTTCATAAGGTTCCAGAAAGTCTCTTCGTATACATAGTCGCCTGCGAAAGTGACGCTCTGAGAATAGCCGTAAACAACACCTGCACCCGCGCGAAGCAGTGCTGCACCGGTGGTGCCTTGGCCGCTGCGCTTCATACCTTCGCAAATTGCCATCCAAACGAGACAGTTTGAAAGGGGTGCAGGGGTATGGTGTTCAATATAACGGCCGTCGATATATGCGGCGCTGCCGGCATAAACTGCCCAGCCGTTGTTGTAATCTTCCTGAGTGATGCCGGAACTTGTTGTCAGGCAGAGATAGGATGACGTGCCGTCCTGGGTGCCGTGGCTGTCAAAAAATACAACGCCTTTATTCGGGAAATTTTCTGCGATTGCGGGACCGGTCGCTGCCGTGCTCTGGATAAGCAGGTAGTCGCCGCCGGTTGCGTCCGCGACGGACTGCGCTTCACGCTTGTACTGATCGGTGAAGCTGCTGTCGTGACCGTAGTAAGGTGCAATCAGAAATACGTCGGCGGATTCGGCGTCTTTGAGGTTTTCGGTTTTTCCGCTGCCCTTTGAAAGAACAACGCCTTCCTTAACGGGTGCGCAGTCGGTGTTGAGTTCGTTGCGGAGTCTGTAGTTGTATGCACAATACATGCCGTCAACGGTGAAGTAGAAGCCGTCCTTCGTGAAGGCGGAAAAGCTGTCCTTATCAACGGTGTTGAGGCTCAGTGCAGCGGTGTAAACCGCATTGATGACCTCGGTGCGGCTCATGCCTTGAGCAAGAGCGTCTGCTTCGGCTGCATCGAGTGCCGCCCAAGCGTTGTCGAGTTTGCGCATTGCTGCTGCTTCGCCTGCAATGCCTTCGATGCTTTCCGCAAAAGCGGCAGCGGGAAGAACTGCAAACGCCATGATGAGCGCGAGCAGAACAGCCGTCAGTTTACGAGTTTTCATGTGTTCCTCCTGAGTTTTGCTTTGCGGCGGAAAACGATGAATGCCAATTCTCTGCCGCATATTGTATTTTAGCATCTGACCGCAGAATGTCAAGAAAAAATATCGCTCCTGACGAAGTTGATATTTACGTTTAAAAGCTGTTTCAAATTTAAAACCCGTTTTGAATGAATATACCGATTTCGGCTCTTTTCACATCCGCGTTTCTGTGGTATAATAAATTGATTTGGAGCAGGTATTGCTCTGCATTTCGGAGGTACAAAAGTGGCACGAAGCATGACAGGGTTCGGTCATGCGGTCGTTTCAAAAGACGGCCGCGAATTGTCGATTGAACTGAAATCGGTCAATCATCGCTTTTTGGATCTTGCGCTCAGAATGCCGCGCTCGCTTGCCTTCCTTGAGGACACGGCGCGGAACACGCTCGGCACGATGCTTGCGCGCGGCCATGTTGACATTTTTGCCAATTACCGCAACACGCGGAACGATTCAAAAAAAGTTGAAATAAACATGCCGATGCTCTCGGCATATATGACCGCCGCCCGGCAGGCGGCGGAGGAACTCGGCATTGAAAACGATCTGACATTGTCGCGTGCGCTGAGGCTTACGGATATCGTTTCCGTGACAGAGGCCGACGACGACAGGCCCGCGCTTGCGGAACTGATGAAAGATGCCTTGACCCGCGCCGCAAACGAGCTTATCGCAATGCGTATGCGCGAGGGTGAAAGGCTTTCATCCGACGTGAAAACACGACTCGGCGTGATTGCGGATATTCGCGAAAAAATCTCGGAGCGCGCCCCGCTTGTCGTTGAAGAACAGCGAAAAAAGCTTAACGAACGCATTGAAAGCCTGCTCTCCGAAACGGAAATCGACAGGGCGCGCCTTGCAACGGAAATTGCATTATTCGCGGATAAAGTCAGCATCGATGAGGAGCTTGTCCGTCTTTCGAGCCATATTGCCGCGGCAGGCGAACTGCTTGAAAACAGTGGTTCTGTCGGCAGAAAACTGGATTTCATCGTTCAGGAAATGAATCGCGAGTTCAACACCATCGGTTCAAAAGCGAACGATAAAACAATTGCGGCTCTTGTTATCGACGGCAAAGCCGAGCTTGAGAAGATGCGCGAACAGGTGCAGAACTTTGAATAAACCTAAAACCGAGTTTCGGCATTCGTTCCGCAATTCGGCAGCAGTGCTGTGTGCGGTTTGCACAAGGGCATCAAAAGAAATAAAGAGGGTACAAACACTATGATGAAAAAACGCGGCATGCTGATCGTCATTTCCGGCCCTTCCGGCGTCGGCAAAGGCACTGTTGCAAACAGATTGCTTGAAAAACACGACAACATCTGCTTCTCCGTTTCCGCAACGACCCGCGCAATGCGTGAGGGTGAGGCGGAAGGCGTGAATTATTTTTATAAAACAATCGAGGAATTCGATACAATGATAGAACAGGGAGAATTCCTTGAGTATATGCGTGTGTTCGGCAAGAATTACTACGGCACGCCGAAAAGCTACGTTGAATCAAAGCGCAGCGAAGGCATAAGCGTTTTGCTTGATATCGATGTCAAAGGTGCAATGCACGTTAAAAACAATTGCCCCGACGCAATAACGATTTTCATTGCGCCCCCTTCACTGGCGGAGCTGCACAGGCGGCTTGTGGGCAGAGGGACGGAGACTCCCGAAGCGGTTGCCCGAAGGTTTGAAGAGGCAAGAACGGAACTTGAATACATTCCGAAATACGACTATGTTGTTGTGAACGATGAAATTGAGTCGGCCGTTCAAAATATCGAATGCATACTCAATGCCGTCGGATGCACTCCCGAATATAACCGCGAGCTTTTGCCCGCGCTGCTCGGCGAAACTTTCTCCGAGTGACGAACGGTGCTGCGGAGGACGGGCCGTATAATAATCGTATAATAGTTTTAAATTGAGCGTTAAATTTATTGAATACTTACTGTTGGAGGTAACATAATGAGTCACCAAATGAACCATCCGCCGGTTGTTGAACTGGAAAACATCGCGGGCTGTCGCTATATGCTTGTAACAGCCGTTGCAAAGCGCGCAAGGCAGCTGCTTGTTTCAAAGGAAGAATCATCCGACAAAAAGCCTGTTGCAAAGGCTGTTGACGAACTGTACAACGGCGAGCTCTGCGTCAGGTATCCTGCCGAATACTATCAGACTTCCGAAAAATAATCCGTAACTGCGGAACATTCAAATCAAGCTTTATATGTTATGCGCCGAAAGGCGGGGGTGAACAGCATGTTTGCAAGGGTAATAGTTGATATTTCAAATGCCAATGTAAACAGGCTGTTTACTTATGCCGTTCCGGAAGAAATCAGTCTGTGCGAAGGGCAGCGCGTTATCGTTCCGTTCGGGCGGGGGAACCGACCGATTGAGGGCTTTGTGCTTGAACTTGTCGATGAACCGGGAACGGAGCGTGAGCTTAAATCCATCGTGCGAACGATTGAGCCGTACTCGGCGCTGCTGCCCGATCAGCTCAAGCTTGCGGATTGGATGTGCAAAGCGTACCATTGCACAACCGCCGATGCACTTCGGGTCATGATTCCCGCCGCGCTGCGCGGTTCAAAAGTTAAAGAAAAAAAAGTGCGCACTCTGCACATTGCGGACAATCTTGATATTGAAGCAGTGCGTGCTTCAATGCTGAAAAAAGACGGAACGCCGCGTGCGCCGAAGCAGTTTGAAGTTTTTTCTCTGCTTTTATCGGGCAGAGCGGAGCTTTCCGCAAGCGATATAAATGCGTTCGTGCCCGGTGCGGGCGCAGCTGTTGCCGCACTTGTTAAAAAGGGCATTCTTGTTGAACAAGGGCGCGAAACCTATCGAAATCCTTTTGCAAACAGAGATATTCAGTTAACGGAGCCGCTGCCGCTTCTTCCGGCGCAGCAAAACGCACTTGAAAAAATCAAATCCGCCGATGCCGGAAGCTGTCTGCTTCTTCACGGTGTCACGGGGAGCGGAAAGACCGAAGTTTATATGCAGGCAATTGCGAACGTGCTTGAAAACGGCGGCGGCGCAATTGTTCTTGTCCCGGAAATATCACTGACACCGCAGACAACGGACAGATTCAGGAGCAGATTCGGAAACAATGTTGCCGTTCTGCACAGTCATTTGAGCGACGGTGAACGTTTTGACGAATGGCGGCGGATACGCTTCGGCAAGGCAAGGGTCGTTGTCGGCGCAAGGTCGGCGGTGTTTGCGCCGGTGGAAAATTTGCGTATTATCATAATCGATGAAGAACATGAGCCGAGCTATTACTCCGAAATTACTCCAAAGTATTCCGCTGCCGAGGTTGCGCTGCGTCGGGTCAAACTCTGCGGTGCAAAACTTGTCCTCGGCAGTGCGACTCCGTCGCTCACAACATATTATCGTGCAAAGCGGGGCAGGTACATACTGCTTGAGATGCCAAACAGAATAAACGGCGTGCCGATGCCGAAAGTTGATGTTGTTGACATGCGTGAGGAGTTTTTGGGCGGTAACAACAGCATTTTTTCGGGCTTGATGATAAAACGGCTGAAAGAATGCCTTGAAAAGCACGAACAGGCGATTCTGTTTCTCAACCGGCGCGGGTATTCATCCCATGCCGAATGCCGCGCGTGCGGATTTGTGTTCACCTGCCCGAACTGCGACGTTGCATTGACCTATCACAGGTTTGATGAGTCACTCCGCTGCCACTATTGCGGGGCGAATTATAAAATGCCGAAAACCTGTCCGTCCTGCGGCAGGGAGTACATCAAATACACGGGAATCGGAACTCAGCAGGTTGAGGAACAGCTGAAACTTGTGTTTCCGAATGTGCGCTGTTTGAGAATGGATATGGACACAACAAGCGGCAAAACCGCACATCGGGATATACTTGATGCATTCACGCGGCGCGAGGCTGATGTGCTTATCGGCACGCAAATGGTGGCAAAGGGGCTTGATATTCCGAATGTGACGCTTGTCGGCGTCGTGTTTGCCGATTCAACACTTTTCCATTCGGATTTCCGCAGCAGCGAACGTACGTTTCAGCTTTTGACCCAGGTCGCGGGTCGTGCCGGCCGTGCCGATAAAGAAGGACGCGTTGTGATTCAAACCAATGCGCCGGGACACCGCGCAATACGGCTCTGCACGAAGCATGATTATAAAACATTCTATAATCTCGAAATCGGAGACCGACTGCGGACTCTGTTCCCTCCGTTTGCGGTATTTGTGCGGGCGCAATTCGCCTGTGCCGATGAAAACGCGGCGGCGGATGCGGCGGAAAGGTTTGCAAACGGCGTGACAAAAACCATTTTAACTGCATTAAAACCCGCAAACGCGGAAAATGAGCTTGTTTTCGCACTCGCGGGTGCCGCGCCGATTCGCCGCAGGGAGGGGCTGTTCCGCTATGCGGTTATAATTAAGCTGGTTCGCACCGCAAATACGGCCGCAGCAATCAATGCAATATACGCTTTCAGCGACGGCTGCGCGGATGAATGCTATCGCGGCATTGAAGTCAACCCGCAGGATATGCTTTGACAGAATAACAAACCCGCAGCGGAAAGCGGAAAAAGATACGAACTATGAACGGATTGAACGCATTAAAAATGCGGCAGGAGCCGAAGCGCGGCGCAAAACTTGCCGAAAAACTTAAATGTGAAAAGAGCAGCATACACTATCTCAGCATTTTGAACGGAAATACGCGGGGACTTGTTTGGACGGACGATCCGACGGCACCGCGGCTTGCGGTTGTGTACAGCTATCTTTTGGGCGGATTCCAGATAATGGGAACTCCGCTGCAAACGGCGGAGGAATATGCCGCTTTCCGTCTGTTTTTTGAGAACAAAGTATTTCCGTTGGCAAAAGATGAATTCGAACTGAGTGAATTTGCATATTCCGCCGACACGGAAGAGCTTTCGGATATGATGCGCGTTGTTTTTTTCGACAAAGAGCTGTTTGAACAGAAACAGCTTGTTTATCGCACGGCAGAAGAATACAGCGCGGCGGAAATGCCGTTCGTTCATGCGGCGGAGGGGCGGCCGATGCGCATTCGGCGTGCCTCGGAAAGCTTCTTGCGTGAAAATGCCGAGTTTGCAGGGGCTTATCTTCCCGAAATTTTGGAAAGCTACAAAAGCTTCGCGGATTTTTTGAAACATGGTTTTGCCTTTTTTGTGCTTGAAGGCGAGAATATCTGCGGAAACATAATTTCAAACGGAGAATACAACGGCTGCTGCATAGTCGGGGCGGATACAAAAGCGGAATATCGACGGCGCGGCATTGCATCGGCGCTGCTGCGCACCGCAATTGAATCTGCACGGGAGCGCGGGAATGAAATAATATGGGAGTGCGCGGAAGAAAACATACCTTCGGTGCGCACTGCCGAAAGCTGCGGAATGCATCGCTGCGGAGAGTTTTTCGTCCGCTGGTTTGAATTCGAACCGAAAACTCCGCAAGATTAATCAAATCGTTTCAACAGCTTGCGAAATTGAATTTTCGAAAACGAACATCGGCGCGGTCGTGAGGGCCGCGCTTTTAATATATTTTTAGAAATGAGATTTAATGCTTGACACGGCATAAATCGGTGGTATAATAATAACAGGAATCATTCCTAAGGAGGCGTGAATGACAAGGCAGCGACAGTTGATTTACAACATCATACAACGGGCGGACGATCACCCGACAGCCGAAATGATTTATGCAAGGGCAAAGGCCGAAATGCCGTCCATTGCATTCGGAACTGTCTATCGGAATCTGAAACTCATGGTCGATGCCGGAGAGATTCTTCACATTCCCGTTGCCGGTGAGCCGGACAGATACGACAAGACCCTTCGTCCGCATGAACACATGCAGTGTATCGAATGCGGCAGGGTTGCCGACTGTGACCCGGGCGATCTGAAATCATATTTCAGCAGCAAAATCGGCGAAGAAATTGTTTCCTACACACTCAACCTTTTCTATATCTGCAACGAATGCAGACAGAAGCGGAAAAGGGAGAATAATCAAAAACGAGCATAAAATGCTGACCGGCGGCGCGTGCCGCAAAAAATAAAAATCTTTGGAGGATAAAAGTATGAAAAAGTTTGTATGTTCAGTATGTGGTTACGTTCATGAGGGCGATTCCGCTCCCGAAGTATGTCCCGTTTGCGGTGCACCCGCAGAAAAGTTCATTGAGCAGTCCGAAACAATGAGCTGGGCGGCAGAGCATGTCGTCGGCGTTGCACAGGGCGCACCCGAGGATATTATGGCGGATCTGCGTGCAAATTTCGCAGGCGAATGCACCGAAGTCGGTATGTACCTTGCAATGGCAAGGGTTGCACACCGCGAAGGTTATCCCGAAATCGGTCTCTATTGGGAAAAAGCAGCCTATGAAGAGGCTGAGCATGCTGCAAAGTTTGCCGAACTTCTCGGCGAAGTTGTAACTTCCAGCACCAAAAAGAACCTTCAAATGCGTGTCGAAGCCGAAAACGGCGCAACCGCAGGCAAGACCGATCTGGCAAAGCGTGCAAAGGCTCTTAACCTTGATGCAATTCACGACACCGTTCATGAAATGGCGCGTGACGAAGCCCGTCACGGCAAGGCTTTCGCAGGCCTTCTGAACAGGTATTTCGGCGAATAAACATACATTCGGCGATTATCCGAACGGCGGATAATCACGATATGCTGAATACATATTCCGCATGACAAAACTCGGCACAGAATAAAGATATCGCGGCCTCGTTTACGGAAGCCGCGATATTTTTATTTTATTTTAAATCAAAAGGCGAAAAGTAAACAGTGCTGTTTCATTCCGATCTCAGCGCGGCAACGGGATCCTTCTTCGCCGCAATTCGCGAGGGTATGATGCCAGCAATAAGTGTCAAAACCATGCTTATCAGAACCAGTATTATGCCGGCACGCCACGGAAGGACGGCCGTCAGCGTGTCGATGCCTGTGAGCGACCGAACGATAAGGTTCAGCGGGATGCACAACAGCATTGATGCAATTATTCCGATCGCACCCGCACAGAAACCGATAATCAGCGTTTCGGCATTGAACACGGATGAAATATCGCGTTTTGATGCGCCGATGGAGCGCAGAATACCGATTTCCTTCGTGCGTTCAAGCACTGAGATATAGGTAATTATGCCTATCATAATTGAGGATACAACCAGAGAGATTGCAACAAACGCGATAAGTCCGTACGAAACGGCGTCGATCATTGTTGTAACTCCGGACATAAGCAGCGCAACATAATCGGTGTACTCAATAGCCTTATCCTCGTCTGCATTCCGGTTGTATTCCGCAATGTTGTCAGCGATAGCTTCCTTATCCTCAAATGTTGCAGCATACAAATTAACGGTTTTGGGCGAATCGGGATCGACCGCACCGAGTTTTTCAAGTGCTTCGTCAAGCGTTGTTCCGGAAACCTTTGACGGCATGAATTTATCATAGTATTCCGCAAGCTTGTCAACACTCGTGTCGTTTGCAATTGTTTTATCAAAAATATCCGCAACTGCGGCATATCCGGCCGTGCCGAAAAGATCGTTCGGTGCGGAATGTTCGAAAATAATCTGCATGATTTCGGCTTCGGCTTTGTCGGCATATTTCTTTTTTACGGCAGAAACAAGCTGTTCACGCATCAAAGTCCGAAGCTCTTCGTCCGTATAGTCGGAAAGATATTCCTCCGCAGTGGCAACATCAAACCCGTATGTCGCCGCCGCAAGCTGAACCATTGATTCACGCGTCGGATACATTGCCATATATTCCTCAACAGCTGCATCAAGCTCCGTCTGCTCGGGTTCGGCAATGATTTTTTTGTAGATTTCCGTTTTCTGCATGTCCGTAAGGGAGGCGAAGTAAGCGGTAACTTCTTCCGCCTTTTTGTCTGCCGACAGTTCGTTTTCGGAGTCCAAAGTGAAAGGAAGTCCGGTTAAAACATCAAGATTCACGTTTTCCGGGGATTTCTGTTCGCGGACAATTTCACTTTCGTTCGTTTTCTGAATTATATAGTCGGAAAGGGCGGAAGTGTAGCCGAAAACTCCGTTTACTGAAGCAGCCTTGTTGTCGTTCGGGCGAATAATACCTGCAAGCCGCAGATCGAGTCCGTTTTTGATAACAAGATCCATTGCGGCGGCGTCATCGCCGATATATTTCCATGAACCGCCGTTTTCGTCGGTCGAATACGATTTTGAGTAATAATCTGAATTCAATATCAGCTTGAATTTGGTGCCGATAAGCTCTTCAAACTTTGCGGAGCGTGTATCCGTCACGATTTCCTCGCCTTTAAGAACGGAGTTAAAAATCCTTGTGATTTCGGCGGTGTCCATAAGCCCGAGAGCATAGAAAGCAACGTCGGATATTTCGTTGTTTTTATCAATAACAAGCACAATATCGTTGGCACTCTTCGGCCATTCGCCCGCAACAAGCTCATATTGATTCAAAACAAGCTCGGAAACGAGTGCGCCGTCCGCTCCGGAAAGGATTTCGTCCCAAAGATTCATGTTTCCCATGCGGGAGGTCATCATGTTAATCATACTGACGCCCTTGTCGCCTTCGGATGTTTCATCATCGGCAAACAATGCGGAGGTCATATCCGTACTGTGATATTTCCCGTCCGTGCCGATGACATACGCGTTGACGGTAAGCCCGTAGCCGTACCGCACGGAGCTTACATATTCTCGAAGATCGGTCTTTGCGGTTGAAGCATCAAGCTCCGAATCAATATACTTTTTAAACGATGCAAGGTCATTTACTTCGTCTCCGTCCGAAACGGTTGCGTTCAGCATTTTGTAGAGCCGAGGATCGGAGTAAACTGAATCCGCATCACGGTTTTTCAGTGTTTCATCGTCCGTCTTTTCGTTTGCTGCCGTCAGCATACTCATGAAATCGTTCGGTTCGCGTTCGACTGTGATAGGGTAGGAGGTCAAAGTATCTTTCTGGATTGCATTGACATAGTTCTGAATGCCGGTTGAAAGCGCAAGAATCAATGCAATGCCGATAATGCCTATCGAACCCGCAAAAGAGGTCAAAAAAGTCCTGCCCTTTTTCGTTGAAAGGTTGTTTAAACTCAGCGAGAGCGCGGTAAAAAAGGACATGGAAGTCCGTTTTTTCTTTTGTTTTTTATCAGAAGTGCTGCCCGCCCCGCGTTCTTTTTCTTCCGTCAAAGTTCGTTCGTCATTGCTCACGGGGTTTGTATCGCTCGAAATCTGCCCGTCATGAAGCTTCACAATTCGCGTTGCATACTGCTCCGCAAGTTCGGCATTGTGTGTAACCATTATGACAAGGCGGTCTTTCGCGACTTTTTTCAGCAGCTCCATAACTTGGGTTCCGGTTTCGCTGTCAAGTGCACCGGTGGGTTCATCCGCAAGTAAAATATCGGGATTATTAACAAGCGCACGTGCAATGGCAACGCGCTGCATCTGTCCGCCGGACATTTGGTTCGGCCGCTTATGCTCCTGTCCTTTGAGCCCGACTTGTTCCAACGCTTCACATGCGCGTCTGCGCCGCTCCTGCTTTGATACGCCGGAAAGTGTCAGTGCAAGCTCAACGTTTGAAAGCACGGATTGGTGCGGAATCAAATTGTAACTCTGAAAAACGAACCCGACAGTATGGTTTCTGTAAGTATCCCAGTCGCGGCTTGTGTATTGTTTTGTGGAAACACCGTTGATAACAAGGTCGCCGCTGTCATAGCGGTCAAGCCCTCCGATGATGTTGAGCAAAGTTGTTTTGCCCGAACCGCTCGGGCCCAAAACCGCAACAAACTCATTGCTGCGGAATTCAAGGCTCACGCTGCTCAGTGCGTTCTGAACAAGATCGCCGGTTTTATATTGTTTGGAAACTTTTTTTATTTCAAGCACTTTTCGTTGCCTCCGGACAGAAATTTGCGGACCGGATCCCGTCGATCCGCCTGCATACAGTATAACGCAGAATCATTAAAAAAACATTAACTCAAGTTAAAATAATGGAGAATTTCTGCGGCAAAAAAAGGCAGAATTCAGTCATTGCTCATCATGTTCGTACATCGGAAATGCTTTCGGGGCCGTGCTGCCGTGCCGCAGTCTGTTCCGAATGTGCTGAACGACGGTGGCGATGAATTCGGCATTTGTCGGCTTGCCTTTTGCGGAATCCGTTGTGTTGCCGAAAAGCTCAAATTGCATGTAGAGATTCCCGCCCTCCCATGCACACTCGATGGAATAACGAATTGCTCTTTCAACTGCGGCCGGAGTGGAGTGATAATACATTGCAACGTATTCATACATGCGTTTGAGATCCGCATCGACTCCGAATATGCGCATACAGACAAGCAGCCGCAGAAATTCCGTGCCGCGATGCTCGTTTTGCAGCCCGAGCGGCAGCAGTATGGAATCGGTCACCATTGCATATCGACGCTTCTGTTCGTCCAGCTCGCTGAAAAACGCAGGGTTATTTATTGCCTGCTCAAGTGCTTCAAGATCCGATTTGCCGCGATTTTTCTCATAGTCAAGACATTTTTCGATTATAGCTGCGGCCGTTTGTTCGACAGGGGCAGAAAACGAAAGCAGTCCGTCAATCTTTTCATTGCGGCTGATTCCGATAAGTGATTTCGTCATCTTAGGCGCACAAACAAAAAAACGTGCATTGCGGCACAGCTTGCTCTGCCGAAGGGTGTTTATCAGCGCGAACGCATCGATATCGGGAAGAGAAACGCTGACAACAAAAACCGAAGGAATCTCATCAAACAGCATTTTCCAAACATCATTGCCGCTGCGAACGGGCGGAAGCATATGCAGTGTGCCTCCCAAAAGCTCGGTAAGCCTGTTTGCGTATTCGCGCTTCTTATTCAAAGGACGTTCCTCACAAACAACAATCCCGCGAAGTCTGTCGATATCCGACAGGTTGCCTGTCTCCAGCAGTTCCTCAACGGAACGCCTGCCGTTCAGGCAGACTGCCGAAAGCGGATCGTAAGGCGAGGCGTCTTCACTGTCCTCGGGTTCACGGAGGCAATCCGTTTCATACAATTCGACAGGTTCCGGTATCTCAATAATTTCACCGTCATCGGCCGTGATCGCGCTTTGCTCAGCCTGCTTTTTTATGTCTTTTGCAGTTTTGCCGCCGGTGTAAACACTGCCGCACACGGTTGCAATGTGTGCAATCGAAGTTTTTTTGCGTCTGCTGCGCGGTTTTTCGGCTGTTAATCCGCCCTCTGTATCCGCTGTTTCGGCAGGTTGTTCCGCATTATCGGTTTTATTCGGTTTGTCCATGTTCGGGATTCCTCCTCCGCAGATTACTGCTGTTAGTTTAGCACAGTCGGAATGCGGCGGCAAGTCCGTTTTGCCGCTTTTTTTGCCGCATCCTGTCGCGGAGGGCGAAACGATGTGTTCAAATCCGAATAAATCGGAGCCTTTGGAATATTATAAATATATTGAGTCGGCGGAGATATTGCATTTGTCCGAATGCCGAAAAAATTACCGCATAAATACCGAAAAATTTTTTTAAAAAAATGCGCAAAGCCGTTGACAAATGAATATTGTGCGTTATAATGAAGTTGATGATAGCTCATATATCCCAAATTTGGATGTTGCGGGGAGGCAAATAAACATGAAACCGTTCAAAACGCTGTGTGTTGTACTTCTGGCGGCAATGTTAGTTTTAACAACGGCTGCCTGCGGTTCAAAAGGGAAAACAAACGACAACCTGCAAACAGGCGGCAGTGCTTCACAGAAACAGGATAAAAAAACGATTGTCTGTTCCGCAGATTATCCGGAATATACGTCAGTTGATGATCTTTCGGCTCACGCAGAATATGTCGTATACGGAACGGTGCTGTCCGAGCGATATGAATCGATGTCTCTTCGTGTTCCGGAAAGCGGCGCAGAATCCGCAGAAGCTGGGCAGGACAACGAGCAGACTGTTGTGACAGTCTATGAGGTTCGCGTGAAGGAAAGCTACTCCGGTGCAGCAAGCAGCGGAGATGTGCTTAAAGTAATGCTTTTGGGAGGAGAAACTGAGGATACCGTTTACCAATATGAAGACAGTCCCGAAATTGAAATCGGTTCGGAATATGTTTTCTTCCTCAGCGGAAGCCAAATTGTTGAAAACGGGGCTTGGCTTTTGAACAATACACAGGCATTGTATGCAGCCAACGGCGAAACTGTTTCGAAAACGGCAGAACAGGGATTTGCACTGTCTTTCGACTGGCTTGAAGCAATCAAAGCTCAGCGAACATAAAACCCGGCAGTGAGATTAGCTGTAAAGTTTTCCTACACTTGCAGAAAAGGGCAGGCGGCAGAGTGCCGCCCGCTCTTTGTTTTCGGCTGCGGAACTTACAGTGCCGCTTATACGGAAAATTTAAAAATTTGCCGCGTTATGTCCAAAAAATAATTGCTATTGCCGCACTGCAGTGATATAATTTATGCGGCATGGCTGCCTGCAAAGACAAACATGCACAAAACGAAACAGGAGCAAGTACCATGAAAAAGCTTTTCGCTGCACTGCTGGCGTTTCTGATGGTTTTCACCGTTATGCCCGCAGCATTTTCCGCCGCAGCGACGGAAACACCCACAGAGAACGGACAGCAGCCGACGGACAACGCCGGCGTGACGCTGTTCGGTTTTGCCGATTGGAAACTTACAAACGGCGTGGCAGAACCTTCAAAGCCCTATAATTTTATCGGTTTCAATTCCGAAAATCCTTCTGCAGTTCAGTCAAAACTGAACCTTGGCAGCAAGCTTTCCTTTGCAGCCGAGATTATCGGAACAACTATTTATGCTTTTGCACACACCTACACCGATGATGCAGATGTTACCACTGCCGATGATCTTTACACCATCGACACCAATGCATCAACGTGGAGCGCGACGAAAGTCGGCGGCAACCACATGGATTACAGCGTTGTTGACCTGACTTACGCAGCCGATACCGACACCCTCTATGCAATGGTGCAGGAGGATGAAACGGCGGATCAGCTCATCATGACCGTAAATCGCAGCACCGGCGCACTGACCGAAGTTGCAAACCTTTCCGAACTTGAAGTTGCCTGCATCAACAAGTTTGCATATATCGGCGGCGGACAGTTCTACACCACTGCACATAACGGCGGACACGGCCTCATCATCAACACAAGCGGCAGCATCGTTCGCGAACTCGGGCAGAGCGTATTCCCCGGAGTCGAACAGCTCACCGCCGTGACGTATTATCCGCAGGGCAATTGCCTTTTCGGTGTTGCTTTCCGCAACATTCCCGCAGGCAATTTCGGCATCCTGCTCAGAATCGATCCCCAAACGGGTGAATCCGAAGAAATCGGCGCAATCGGCGGCGGGTTCGGATATTCGCTCACGAGCATTTTCCCGGTGCCCAATGTTCAGATAAGCCTTCCCGAAGTGCCTGATACGGAGGCAATGAATGCCGCACTGAATGCCCAGGGCAGCAATTTGACCTTCATGAACGACGGCAACGCTCCGTGGGTCGTTCGCAGCGACAACGGCAGAACTTATATGCAGTCCGCAACGCAGGATGCAAGTAACAGCTCCACAACGATAAAGGCTGTGTTTAACGGCCTTACCGCCGGGCAGGTGCTTTCCTTCGACTGGATGGTTTCAAGCGAAAACAATTACGATTGGCTCAGCTTCTATGCCAACGAGAACCGAGTTGACAGAATCAGCGGCACCGCAAATTGGACAACAAAGACCTACACCGTTCCCGCAAACGGAGATTATACCTTCCGCTGGGTTTATTCAAAGGACAGCAGTATGTCAAGCGGCAGCGACTGCGGTTCGATCGATAACATCTCCATCACGGGAACTCAGCCCGCACCCTATGATCCCGGCGCACAGGCCGACGAGTTGGATGCAGCTATTAATGCAGTCGGCAGCACGCTGCATTTCATGAACGATCCCCTCAATCCGTGGGCGATTGACACAAGCGAAAACGGCAGGTTGAGCGTAAAATCAACAGTCGGAAGGTCAGAGCGTCATCAGGTGCTCTATACCATCATTCGCAACGCAAAGGCGGGCGATGCAGTCTGCTTTGATTGGAAAGTTGTAACGCAGGGGCTTCCCGTCGGCGGCGAATACGGCTCGATCAGCATTGATAAGCTTGTTTTCCGCATCAATCAGGCGATTGTTGAACAGATCAGCGGAACAACCAATTGGGAGAACTGCGCGTATATAATCCCGCAGGACGGTGATTATTACTTCTCTTGGGATTTCATTGCCTATGATGAAAGCGAAGTTGTGAATGCTGTTACCTCATGGGTCGATAATGTTTCCTATGTTGAAGATTATGTTCCTCCCGTTGCGCCTGGCGACCCCGCTCAGTTCAATGCGGCAGTCAACGCACCCGGCGAAAACAGGAGCTTTGTCAACGACTATGCTCATCCTTGGGTTGTTGTCACCGACAGCGGCCGCAGCTGCGTGCGCAGCGATATTGCAGGTATGCGTCTGACTGAAACCGAATTCACGATTGACATGGGATATCTTGAAGCAGGCTCGGTGATTTCATTTGATTGGAAAACAAGCAGCGAAATGTACGGAGACAGAGTTAGCCTCACACTCAATGGGCTTACGCAAAAAGTTGCTTCGGGTCAAACTCCTTGGAGCTCTGTACGATTCGAAGTTCCCGTTTCAGATTATTACACTGTTGGCTGGAAATATGAAAAAGACGATATGTGCGATGAATATGACGACTGCGTTTATGTTGACAACGTAAAGATCGAACCGGTATATAACGGAGAGTATTACACGGTCACTTTCATTGACGGTGTTGACGGCAGCGTCATTTCCGAAGTTTCCGTTCCCGAAGGCGGCTCTGCGAATTTGCCCACTCCGCCCGCGCATGAGGGCTACACCTTCAGCCATTGGGAAGGAACCTATCAAAACGTATCCGCCGACAGCACCGTAACCGCTGTTTACACTGCAAACGGTATCATGGGCGATGTTGACGGTGACGGCAGAGTTACCATTGCGGACGCAGTCGCAATCATGCGCCACGCGCTTGATTTGACTCATATTCCCGAACAGTACATGCCTTTTGCCGATGTCAACGGTGACGGCACCGTAAACCTTTCGGATGCCGTAACGGTAATGCGCATGGCAATCGGTGTTATGTAATCTGAATTCCGCAAGCATGAATTAAAACAGATTGATTTTACACTGTTCAACTGACGAAAAATCAATCAAATAACAAAAAGCACCCCACTTGTTAACACTATAATGTTTAACAAATGGGGTGCTTTTCAATTAGCGGAGCGGGTGATTCTTTTGCTTTTTAAGCAGGCAATGCGTGAAGCGTTCAGCCCGTGAGCAATCCGTATTTTTTCTTGATTCTGCGCAGTTTATTGAGTATCGGGCGCGTCAGCACCAAAAGAAAAACCACCGTTGCACCGGCAAAAATAAGGTTGAACGGCAGCCCCGAAGCATATGCTGCAAGCAATGCCGCCAACGTCGGTTCCGAACCCGCCATAAGGACATATGCCGAATCCATGATGCCGCCGTAGATGAAAAAGGTTGATAATGCACCGTAAAGGCACAGTAGTGCACGCTGAGTTTTTGTTCTGATATCCTTGCGGAAGACCAGCCCGGAGATGAATCCCAGCAGCCCGAGTGCAAACATCTGCCACGGTGTCCACGGACCTTGCCCGAAAAACATGTTGGATACAAATGCGGTTAATGCACCCGTAATGAAACCGGCCTCGCACCCGAGTGAAACGCCTGTGATGATTACTGTTGCAGCAATGGGCTTGAATTGCGGAAGCATATAGAATGCGGCGCGTCCTGCAACACCGAGTGCGGTCATTACGGCAATCACAACAAGCTCACGCGCACGCGGGCGTCGCTTTTCAAATAACATAAGGAACGGAATAAATGAACATATGATTATGAGTGATGCGGTGATATAATAATACCGATCGTTAAATTCAAGCATTCCGACTGCAATAACGGCGGGAACAAACACAAGCAGCAGCACGATCGAAACAATACGCCGGCGAAGCTCGGCCTTTTCAGTCTTATACCGCTTTGCATTGTTCGGCTTTGATTCCGATCGTTCGTTTTTTGTTTCCAAGGCGGCAGATTGCTTGTCAGGCATCGTTTTTCTTCCTTTCGCAGCGGTTTGCGTAATCAATGACCTGTTCCGAAGTCAACGCATCGGGGATTATTCCGCGGGAAATGCGGCAGGCAGATGTTGTGTAAAAACTGTTGCCGAGAAAAACATCCTGCGGCGTGCCCTCCGCAATAACGGTTCCGTTAAAAAACATTGCGCACCTGTCTGCAAATTCGGCACAGAATTCAATATCATGCGAAACAAGCACAATTGCCGTCCCGCGCGCCGCAAGCCGACGCAGCAAGGCTCCGAATTCAGCCTTAAAGAAAGCATCCATGCCTTTGGTCGCTTCGTCAAGAAAAATGACTTCGGGTTCGGGCAGGAGCAGCTTTGCAATTGCAGCACGCTGCAATTCACCCCCGCTTATGTCATACGGATTGCTGTTAAGGACGCTTTGAAGCTGCATAATGTCGATAACCTCTTCGATTCCGGAGCGCGGAAGCTTATATGCTTTGGCAGTCGCTTCCAACTCTTCGGCAACGGAATCCATAACAAAGCAGCAGAGCGGGTTTTGAACAAGAACTCCGATTTTTCCTGCTGAGCCTTTATCCTTCCGAAATGTTGAAATCGGCTTTCCGCGATATTTGACTTTTCCGCGATACGGGCTAAAAACGCCTGCTGCGGTCATAAGGGCGGTGGTTTTGCCGGCGCCGTTTCCGCCGACGATGCAGGTAAGCTCGCCTGCATGAACATCGAAATTCATACCGCACAGTATGTCTTTGGAATCTTTTTCATATCGGAACCATGCTTCCCGAACGGATATAACTGTTTCGGTGTTTTTTCTGTTTTTGCTTGATTCAGCCTTTGCGGAAGCCCGGATTTGGTTTTCCGAAGCTTTGTGTCGGCAGGAATCCAACGAAAAATTATTCAAAAGGTAATCACGGGCACTGCGAACTTCAAGCGGTGCGCCGCGAAGATTTTGCCCGTTTTGGCGTGTTTTTGCAAAAATGCGAACGGAGGAAGGCAGAACGCTGAAAAACTCATCATCACCCCGCAGTTTTTCGGCGGCATCGGCGGGAGAACAGTTCGAAACAATGCTCCCGCTCCGCATGAAGACAACGCGATCAACCATGGGAAAAAGGTTTTCAAGTCGGTGTTCGGTGATAATGACGGTTGTTCCGAGTTCGGAATTAATGCGCTTGAGCGTGTTGAAAAACTCGCCCGCCGCAATAGGGTCAAGCTGAGAAGTCGGTTCATCCAAAAGCAGAAGCTGCGGCTGCATAACCGTGACCGCAGCAAGACAGAGCAGCTGCTTCTGTCCGCCGGACAAAGCGGAAACAGGGCTGTCGAACCAATCTCTGATGCCGAAAAAACTTGCCATCTCCGCAATGCGCACACGCATTTTTCGGTTATTCGTGCCGAGACTTTCAAGTCCGAAAGCCAATTCGTGCCGAACTTTATCCGTCACGATTTGCATCTCCGGATCCTGCATAACAAATCCGATTTTTTCGGACTGTTCGCGAAACGACAATTCTTCAATGGCTTTTCCGTTAAAATAAATTGCACCGCTCTTTTCGCCGTGCTGACTCAATGCCGGTTTACACTGCCGCAAAAGCGTGCTCTTGCCGCAGCCGGATGCACCGCATATAAGAACAAACTCGCCGGGCTGTATTTCAAGATTAATGCCGCTGAGTGCGGGCTGCGCCGCTTCAGGGTATGTAAAATTCAGATTTTTGATTTCGAGTAATGCCATGCAACGGACTCCTTGATGTTCATAATTACGGGTATCAGCAGCGTGAGTGCATATGCAATACATGCGGCGATAAACAGCGGTGAGGCGGGGTTCATGCGAAATTTCGGAAAATATGTGACGGTGATTTTGCCGCAGCCCGCCGCTGTTCCGAAAATTGCAATGCCTGCCGCAAGAAAAAGCGAAACAACCGTGTCCCGCCCGTCAAAGCGAAAGTCGGTATAAAAACTGCGCGGATGAAGCCCGAATCCCCGCGCCCGCATTGAATCTGCGGTTGTCACTGCGCTTTCCAAAGCCCATGTGATAAGCGCGGAGAAGATAAAAAGGCCGCTTTTGGCGCGTTTAACAATGCTTTTTGATGCAGGATCCCCATCCGAACAACGCTGCGCAAGTGCGATTTTTTTCGCTTGTTTTGTAAACAGCGGAACAAAGCGCAGCGCCATGGAAAGCACAACAGCAAGCGACGGAATGATTCTGCCGAACAGATAAAGGATTTTATCATCGGTTATTATGCGATTGAAGCATGAAAAAATAAGCAGAACAGAACCAAGCATAACTCCGGATGCCGCGCCGTATGCAACGGATTCAAGCGTCACCGGATTGCGCTTAAGGTAAAAAAGCACCGTAAGCCCCTTGTGGTTGAAAATCGGGTTCAGAATTGCCGTCAGAAGCATCAGCGGCAGAATGAACCTGCAAAAAAACCGAAGTGCATCCCGCATGCCATTAAGCTGCACAGTCCATGCAAGGGCGGATAAAAACGAGATTCCGAGCAGCATGGGGTGCAGCAAAAGCATCGGCATTGCAAGAGCAAACCCGAAATAGATGATTGCCGCCGTCGGGTGTATTGTGTCAAAACAATCTCTTTTCATCTGTAAAAAAACGCACTGCCGTGTCAGCCGGTAACTTCGGCGCCGACGTCTTTGCCGTAGTTGCAGGTGTAATGCCACTCAATGCTGTCTCCGGGCTTAACTTTATAATTGCTGCAGCCGTAATTCGGATAAACTCCGTTCACACTGTACACCCAGCCGCTGCCCTCACCGCAGTCAAATTCGTAAAGGTTGTTGATTCCTTCAATGTATGCGCTGTTGAAAACAGGGGTATAGCTGGATTCCATATGGATTTGCCTGTTTCGTGTTTCGCGGCAGAGAATATCGAAAACAGTCTCGCCGTCATTAAAGGACACGGATGTTTTTTTAAGTATTATTCCGTCGGACGGAAGCACGGAAAGTTTATCGGGGTCGAGCATCTCGATGTTTTGCAGTATCGTGCCGCACTCGATGAGCATTGTGCAGGTCTGTCCGTTTTCGGCGGAGGGAATATCCGAACACCCGGGGAATACGACTGTGCAGACAAACGCAAGCATCGCAAGCAGCAAAGCGAAAATACGCCGACTGCCGCACGAATTTTTCCGTTTAATAAAGGATAAAGATTTACTCATTGATATCACCGTTTTTGTTTCAAAATTGATTATTGCCGCCTGTTTCGCTTTTTGATAACGAAATATGCAGCGGTTCCGAGGAGGCAAACTGCTGCGGCAGCGATAACAACGGCAAAAACATGACTGCCTGATTTTGTTCGGTCGCTGCCCTGTGCGGAGGCCGATTCACGCGGTGAAACAGCGTCGGTTGTTTCGATTTCCGCAGTTGCATCAGGTTCAAAAGAGGGAAGGTTCGGCGAGGTTGACGCGGCAGAGGTGTCTGTCGGCACTGCATCGGTTGCAGGCGCATCAGTGTATGCCGCATCGGTTGCTGCCGTGTCGGTTGCCGGTGCAGTTGAATATGCTGCATCCGAAGGTGCCGCCGTTGGTTTGCCCGTCGGCTTCGGCGTGGGTTTATCGGTTGGCTCGGCAGGAGAGACGGGAGAGACATCGTTCATGTTGTAAAGCGAGCTTCGCCCGGAAAGAAATCTGTCGTACGCGCAAAGTGCATATGCAGCCTGTTCGGTTGCCATTGAATTTGCGCCGCCGTTTGCCATGTGTGCAAATCCGCCGCCGACATAAAAAGCACAGAGTGCGTCAAGTGCGGAGTTTCCGTTTTTGATAAAGCGCGAATCCTTATGTGCATTGATTCCGACCGTGCTGAGCGCAACGAGCACTTGGGAGCAGCTTTCGGAGGTTTCAACACCGCCGGAGGAAAAACTTCCGTTTGCATTTTGCAGTGCGGAAAGCTTTTCAACACCGCGTTCGATTGCGGCAGCCGCCTTTCTATACGGTGCAAGTGCGGTTATTGCCATTGCGGTAATATCCGCTTCCGCTGCCCCGAGTCCGAGTGCCCAACCTCCGCCGTCACATTCGCGTGAGAGCAAAAGGTCAACGCATTGGGATTTTATATCACTCATGCCGTAATTCTTATTGCAGTCCAATGCAATAAGTGCAAAAATGACGCCGTTCAGGCCCTGTTTTTTTACATAGTTGAAATCGCCGAGAGGCGCGGTAAGATCAAACCCTGCGACAGAGCGTGCATCCCGCCCGATTGAAGAAAGGGCGATAATAAGGCGCGAGTTTTCGGTTGATTTTTGAGGGTGCAGTTTCGGCGAACCGTTTGCGGCGACAAGCTTTTCGATTTTGGCATAGTATTCGGAAAAATAGCCGCTCTGTGTCGGATAGAACCCGCTGCGTGCAAGTGCAAGCACCTTCCATTCGCCGCCGACCGAACCGAATTCGGGCTTTGCACCGCCGGCAAGGGCTTTCAAAACGGCAGAGTACTGCGCCGCATATCCGCTCCTGTGATCCGCCGTGCGGGCGGAATGAAGGGGCTGCCCGCTTTGCATGAAAAAGCTCGTTTGAGCAGAAATACCCTGAACGGGAACGGCGCAAAGCACCATTCCCGCAATCAGGGTAAGGATTATGGAAAATGTAAGAGGATGTCTTTTCAAATTATTGGTACCGACCGAACGGTACATATCGGTTCCTGTTCCGCGAAACAAATTCCGCGGAACTGATTCAATTCGGTTTTATTCCTTTACTTCAGCCGTTAATTGCAATGCGGAGTGCGAGAAGCGCATCGGTCAGCGCAACTGTTCCGTTGCCGTCAACATCCGCCGCTTCAAGCGCGCTGCCGGTAAGGATCTGAAGCTGCATTGCGTGGCGGGCAATGAGCAGTGCATCGGATGCTGTAACAACTCCGTCACCGTCCGCATCTCCGGGAATAACGGAAACGGGTACGAGTGCATCGGTCAGCGCCTCGGCCGCTGCGGTGAGAACAGCCTGAGAGGATGTAATATCGGTGAGCGCGGATTCAAACGCAGTGAATGCGTCATGTGCCGCACCGCCTTCGGAAATCTGTGCGGAAAGTGCGGGATCCGAAAGAACGCTTGCATAAAGCTCGGTTTCGCTGCTGCGGGTCACGCCGTACGCGGGGTTGTCGAACGCGGGGAACATGCCCCAACCATCGCCGATTCCGAGATCCATGCCGTATCCGTAAACCGTGTACATCCAACGGTAAACCTTGTTGTCCGTAACTGTTGCCGCACCTGCGCCGACAGGAAGTGAAACATCGTTTTCAACGTACATCCAGCCGCCGAGATCGCTGTATTCAAACTCGCTGAGGATACCGTCGCCGTTTTCGGTGCCGTTCCAGCCGCCGGGCTGATAACCGAGGTTCTCCTCCGCCCAATCGGGGTAAGCTTCAAGTTCGGTCATAAGATAAGCGGGAACGGAAGGGGATGCCCCTGCTGCAAGCTGCGGGCAGCCGATGCCCTGAATGTAGCTTGCGTCATCGTCAGCAGCGCCGTTCATGACGCAGGCAAGGGAGTTGGCTGCAAGCACCCTTGCTGTAAGCTGTGCAAGAGTTTCACCGGGATTGTATGCAACCACGGTGGGTTCAAGCACGTAACCCCAACCGAGCACGAATGCTTCAACGCAGATAACGGTTGTTCCGGGCGCAAGATTATACTCGTTAATGCCGGATTCGTTTGCATTCGGTGCGGCAAACGCCGAAACGGACGAAAGCATGATTGAAAGCACAAGAATAAAAGAAAAAAGTTTTTTGCAGAGTTTCATTGTTACATTACCTCCGTGTAATTATTTTGCTTCTGCAAGCCTGTTGCGGCGGAAGGGCTGACAACGTAAAAGGGAACTGCATCCAAGATACAATTCCCGAAAGAGCTTCTGCTTTGCCTTTGCAAAATGGCTGCCTATCTCCCGAGAACCACCGTAAACCGAAAACACGGCAGGTCTCCTGGCTTCCGAGTCGTTCTAATGCCCTCGCCTTCCCATGCTGCACGGCAGAAAATCTGCGCCGCAAAGTGGCATATCGAGGGGGTCGTCATCGGTTACAGTAGCGGGGACTGCTGCGGAATTGAACCGCATTCCCTTTTAATGCAGCGTTGAAAAGCTGCAACCGCATTTTCATATTAAATTAATAAGGGCGGCACGGATTGTCGAACATCGGGCGCATGGGAAAGTGTTTCCGCCCGCACGAATGCCCGCAAATCCTTTGAACCGTAAAAAGCATAGCACAAACGGCGGAATGTGTCAAATATATTTATTTGCATCTTTTTTAAATGCAAAAAAGAAAATATATATCGAATTTGCGCTTTACAAACGACTCAGAGTACTGTATAATAGCTTCCGTTGAGGGGCATTAGCTCAGCTGGTAGAGTGCCACACTGGCAGTGTGGATGTCAGCGGTTCGAGTCCGCTATGCTCCACCATACATGAAAAATCCGAACTTATTCCCAATCGGGAACGGGTTCGGATTTCTTATTTTCATCAAAGATATTATCGATTGAGCATGGGTCCCCGGTTTTGCCTTGCGCAAAACCGGGGGCTTTGTACATTCGACGAAGCATTCCTCCTTCTGTACAATAGCAGTATCAACCAAAAGGGGGATTGCATACGGAAATTCAGTACATTAGCGGGGCGGCGCCCAGGATGTCTGTTTCTGCGAATTTGACGGCCCCGCTTCCGGAAATGTCCTTGTCATTGTTGAAGGGCAATAACCGATTATGACAATGACCTCCGTAATGCAGGTCTTGTTGTGATAACCCTGCCGGGAAGGGCAGGAAAATACCGAGCGGTCTGCTTCAGATCCCGCCGACTTCTGCTGCGCAGAACTGGCTTCCGTCTGCCTTGAGGACGGCGGTCAGTACGTCTATTTCCGGGAAGCCGGCCCGCCCGTGTTACTACTATATGTGGGAGAAACAGAACCGGAAGGCAGCCTGATTCCGGCTTGACAGCGATGCGAGTCCCAGTGTATAATTTCCCTGAGGGCTGTACGGTCCACAAAAGCAGAAAGGAGATAGGATTTATGGAACAAAAGCAGCGTGTCCGCCATCGTGATGAGGCTGTTGAACTGATTGAGTGCTGTCTCCGGACAAACGATATTCCGCCCCACGGGAAGCTTCCCGCAGAACGGGAAATGTGTGAAATGTGGGGGCTGAACCGCACAACGCTCCGCGCTGCCATCCGCCGTCTGACGGAAACGGGCAGCCTGTAACAGCCTGAAGGGATCAGGAACATATGCTGCGCCGCCCAAGCGGTAGCGCAATCTTCAGGATGCAAAGTCCACCACGGAATCCGTCAGCGGGGAGTAAAGCATCGGAATTATCTATGCCGCAGGATCGGAAGCAAGGCAGCTTCGCATAGAGGAAGGTGGCAGCCTGTTCTTCCTGACCGGCATTGCCCGGGATTACAATAACGTTCCGGTGGAATTCTTCAAGTCGGCGGCGCGGCAGGATATGGTTCGCTTTTCAAGCATTCTGCGCAAGCACCGGACGGAGCCTGAAAGGAGACAACCTCTATGAAACTGGCAGCAGTTGGAAGTAACTGCGTTGACTTCTACAATAATATTGAAAACGGAAAGGCCTATCCCGGCGGCAGCCCCGTCAACATGGCGGTCTATACCGTTCGCCTGGGGGGCGAGGCCTCCTATACCGGCCCGGTGGGCGATGACGTCTACGGAAAAATCATGCAGGAGGCCATTGCGGCCAAGGGTGTGGATACCTCCCATCTGTACGTCAAACCCGGCAAGACCGCCGTCTCTCAGGTGGAGCTGCTGGAGGGTGAACGGGTATTCGGCGATTATGAAGAGGGCGTTCTGGAGGACTATACCCTCTCCGAGGAGGATATGGACTTCATCCAGACCCATGACATGGTGGTTTGTGACCTGTGGGGCAAGGTTGAGGGGCAGTTCCGGGCGCTGAAGGCCCGGGGCATCCCCACCGCCTTTGACTGCGCCACCCGTCCCGAGGACGAGGCCAGCCGGATTGCCATGCCCTATACAGACTACCTCTTCTTCTCCAGTGATGACGGCGACACACCTGCCCTCCGGGATCAGATGAAGGGCTACCACTCCCGGGGTCCAAAGCTGGTCATTGCCCTGCTGGGCGAGCATGGCAGTCTGTGCTACGACGGAAGCGAGTTCCATAAATTCGGCATCGTTCCCTGTGAACACCTTGTGGACAGCATGGGCGCGGGCGACAGCTATATCGCCGGCTTCCTGTACGGCATTGTGGAGGGGCTGCCCATCGATGAGGCCATGCAGAAGGGAGCGGCCAACGCCACCGAGACGCTGAAGTATTTCGGCGCCTGGTAAGAAAAAAATGTACGGCGCTGCCCTCCGAAAATGAGCCGGCGGATGAGTATGCTGCGACCCGGCAGACGGTTCGCAACGCCATTGACACGCTGGCGAACGAAGGTCTGCTGCGGCGTGCGGCGGGAAAAGGCGTCTTTGTCCCGGGAAGCCATATCGAACGGGATCCGGAAGCACCGGGGGATCATGAATGGCCCTACCGGGACAAAGCGATTCGGTACGCTTTCCAATTCTTCCGCAATATGGATATAAAAACCACACCAATTTATTAGCAAGTCGCGTCTTTTGACAGGAAAGGATCGAATATAGTATGAATTACGAATCGAAAGCTTGGGCCGAGGTCAAGGGTGCCTGCCTGAGAAACTTCAACGAACAGGGCGATATCGACAGTGTCAACGGTGCGCTGGCTCTGCGTCCCAAGATTGAGAAGATCGTGGATCAGATCTGGGAGGAAGGCTTTGACAACATCTATTTCATCGGTATCGGCGGCACCTACGCTTCCGCGATGCAGGTTGAGGTCTATATGCGGGGCAAGTCTTCTCTGCCTGTATATGTGGAGAATGCTGCGGAGTACCTGACAACCGGCAACAAGCGGCTGACTGACCGCTCTGTGGTCATCTACTCCACCGTCTCCGGCAACACCAAGGAAATGGTGCAGCTCATTGACACTGTGAAGGCTCGGGGCGTGCGGGTGTTCGCCTTCATCGATACCCCCGGCTCCACCCTGACCCGGGAGGGCAAGTGGGATTATCTGGTGCTCTACCCCAAGAACGAGCAGCTGAAATTCTTCATGGTCGCCAACTACTTGATGTACAAGAACGGCGAATTCCCCGACTATGACCGCTACAATCAGGAGATGGAAGCCCACCTGGCGCTGGATCTGGTGAATATTGAAAAAATTTCCGACGCATGGGCCTATGACTACGCGGAAAAGAAGGTTGCCTTCCTGAAGGAGCATCCCGATCTTCCCCACTACTTTGTGGGCGCCGGCAACCAGTGGGGCGCTACCTACTCCTATGCCATGTGCTACTGGGAAGAGCAGATGTGGATTCGCACCAAGTCCATTACCTGCCCCGAGTTCTTCCACGGTATGCAGGAAATCCTGGTGGCAGATACCCCTGTGACCCTGTTCATGGGTGAAGACGAGCAGCGTCCTCTGGCAGAGCGGGTAGCCCGGTTCCTGCCTAAGGTCTGCGGCAACTATACCATTATCGACACAAAGGAGCTGCCCATGGAGGGCATCAGTCCCGAATTCCGGGGCTCACTGTCCCATCTGATGATGCACGCCGTGAACAACCGCGTGGATGCTTACATGGAACTGTTCCTGCGCCATCCGCTGTCCATCCGCCGTTACTACCGGCAGTTTGATTATTGATAGCCTTCCTCTCCTTACTGCCTGCTGCGGGGGCTTCGGCACCCAAAGCGGGCTGAGCGAGGGATTGTCAGCTCCCGGCTGTGCCCGGGAGTTTTTTTGCATTTTTGCAAAGGAGAATGTGTATACTTTGGACCGAGCAACTGTTTCATATCAAAAAGCCCATCATTGCCATGCTGCATCCGGATGCACTGAAAATGCTCTGTTTTATCAATCCGGAGTCAGACAGGAATCCGGACACACGCCCTCTGCATCAGTGCCAACGCCGCCGGTCAGGATGTGGATGATGCGCTGATCGCCGGCGTAAAGCAGGCAGCGCCGGAAGCGGCGGTGCTCTGCAATACCGGCTGCCGGTCGGATACCATCGCCCGGGAGCTGCCCTAAGTTCGGATTTAACCGGTATGTGTCCACAACACAATTAAAAACACCGAGTTTTCGGTGTTTTTAATTTATCATTTTGCTAATTATAATTTCGCTGACTTTTTTGCAGCCTGCGCCGCAATAATTTTATTTTAATATTCCGAATTGAATTTTACATGAAGTTTAAAAGCACTTCATTTTGAAAATCCAGTCCGCGCTGTGTAAGCCGCATTGAATCATCCGTAACCTCCATATTCCCCGCAAGGACAGCATCGCTCACGGCGGAGGCATAGTGCTCAACGGGGTCAATGCCGAAGCGCTGTGTGAATTCCGCGCGGTCAATACCCTTTATCTTTCTGAGACCGACCATGATGCACTCGAACATCTCATCCCCGCGGGAAATCTCTTCGGTCATTTCAACGGGCAGCTTTCCGTCGTTAAGTGCGGCATTGTAACCGCTGAGCTCCGCTTTGTTTGCAAAACGAACCCATTTGCCGTTGACATGAAGTGCGGAGTGCGCATTCAGCCCAAGGCCGAGATAGTCGCCGTTTGCCCAATAGTTCAAATTATGGCGGCATTCGCGGCCCGGAAGGGCAAAGTTGGATATTTCATAGCGTTCGTAACCAAAGCTGCGGAGCAGGTCAAAACCGGCATCTTCCATATCAGCAACGGCATCTTCGTCGGGAAGCTCGATTGAACCGTTCCGCACTGCTTCAAACAGGGGCGTTCCCTCGGCAAGAATGAGAGCATAGGATGAAATGTGTTCCGCACCGAGTTCCGCCGTGCGCCGTATCGTGTCAAGATAAGATTCGGAACTTTGCCCGGGCAGACCGTGCATGATATCAACATTAATGTTGTCGAAACCTGCCTGCCGTGCAAGCTTAAATGCACGGAAAAAATCTGCGGCGGTGTGAATGCGTCCGACTGCCTTAAGCACAGCGTCATCGGCACTCTGAAGTCCGAACGAAATACGGTTGATTCCGCAGTCGCGATATTGAACGAGTTTTTCGTATGAAACGGATTCCGGATTGCATTCGATTGAAATTTCCGCATCGGCGGGGAAAGCAAAGTTTTCGCGGAGCTTCGCCGCAAGGCGCGGAATCATCCCTGAGGGCAAAAGACTCGGCGTTCCGCCGCCGATGAATACGGTTTCAAACTCCTTTTTCGGGAGCATCGGCGAAATAAGGTCGATTTCCCTGAAAAGGGCTTTGAAATATTGCTCAAATGCGTCTTGTTCGCATCCGCCGAAACTTACAAAGTCGCAGTATGCGCATTTTTTTCTGCAAAACGGAATGTGAATATAAAGTCCGCTCATGGTTTTCTCCGTCAATTAATGCGCAGAACGCTCATGAATGCTTCACTGGGCAGTTCCACGGAACCTATCTGTCTCATGCGCTTTTTACCTTCTTTTTGCTTTTCAAGCAGCTTCTTTTTGCGTGTGATGTCGCCGCCGTAGCATTTTGCAAGAACATCTTTGCGAAGAGCACGCACGGTCTCTCTGGCAATGATTTTGCCGCCGATCGCAGCCTGAATCGGAATTTCAAACTGCTGCCGGGGAATGACTTCCTGAAGCTTTTCGGCGACGGCACGCCCTTTTGCGTACGCCTTGTCACGGTGAACAATGGTCGAAAGCGCGTCGCACATATCGCCGTTAAGCAGAAAATCGAGCTTAACGAGATCGGAGGGGACGTATTCGCTGATTTCGTAATCAAACGATGCATAGCCCCTGCTGCGGCTCTTCAGACTGTCGAAAAAGTCAAAGATGATTTCGTTCAGCGGGATGGAGTAGGAAAGTTTTACACGAGTCGGGTCAAGATAGACCATATCGATGAAGATACCGCGCTTTTCGATGCAAAGCTCCATAATCGTGCCGACATACTCCGGCGGGGTCATGATGTGTGCGGAACACATGGGTTCTTCCATGCGTTCGATTTCCGTAGGTGCGGGCAGGTTCGCGGGGTTGTCGATCCAAACTTCGCTGCCGTCCGTCATGATAACGCGGTAAATTACGCTGGGCGCAGTGGTAACAAGATCAAGATCGAATTCGCGTTCGAGTCTCTCCTGTGCAATTTCCATATGCAAAAGCCCGAGAAAACCGCAGCGGAAGCCGTAGCCGAGTGCCTGACTGGTTTCGGGTTCAAAACTGATGGAAGCATCGTTCAGAATGAGTTTCTCAAGCGCATCGCGCAGGTTTTCGTAATCCGCACCGTCGGCGGGATAAATTCCGCAGAATACCATGGGGTTCGCGTGCTTATAGCCGTGCAGCGGCTCCTTGGCAGGGTTCGCCGCAAGGGTTATCGTGTCGCCGACTTTGGTTTCGGCAACGGATTTAATTGATGCGGAAATATATCCGACTTCGCCGGCGGAAAGCTCGTCCGTGGGTTTAAGGCTCGGTGAGAACACGCCGACTTCCGTAACATCGAATTCATTGCCTGTGTGCATGAAGCGGATTCTGTCGCCTGCACGCACAACGCCGTCCATGATGCGCACATAGCTCAGCGCACCCTTGTAATTATCGTAAAAACTGTCAAAAATCAATGCACGCAGCGGCTTTTCGGTATCGCCCTTCGGCGCGGGAAAATCCGTCACGATGCGCGCAAGCACCTGTTCAACGTTCAGACCCGTTTTCGCGGAAACCCGCGGAGCATCCTCGGCAGGAATGCCGATAATGTCTTCGATTTCCTGAATCGCATTGTCCGCATCGGCGGACGGAAGGTCAATTTTGTTGATTACAGGCAGGATTTCAAGCCCGTTATCGACCGCAAGATAGACGTTTGCAAGAGTTTGCGCTTCAATTCCCTGCGTTGCGTCAACGATAAGCACCGCTCCTTCACAGGCAGCAAGTGCGCGGCTGACTTCGTAAGTAAAGTCAACATGCCCCGGAGTGTCTATAAGGTTGAACATGTAACGTTTTCCGTCGGTATGGGTATAAAACATGCGTACGGCGGTGGACTTTATCGTGATGCCGCGCTCGCGCTCGATGTCCATGGAGTCCAAAAGCTGCTCTTCCATGTCGCGGCTCGAAACGGTGTCCGTAAGCTCCATCAGCCTGTCCGCAAGGGTGGATTTGCCGTGATCAATATGCGCAATGATGCAAAAATTCCTGATTAGTTCCTTTGGGTATGCCATTTATCCTCCGAAAAAGCGTGTTCTGCGTATCACACACGGAGAACTCCGCCGTCAGTCAATATTTTATCAGTATGGATTATACACCAATTGCGGCAGTTTCGCAATACGGAACAATTTAAACGGCATAAAAACACCGCACGCGGCGATGTTTTGCAGCTGTGCGGCGGGGAATGCGTTTCTTGGGTTGATTAGGGACTGTGCCCGTGAGCTGTTTTTATGTATCCGTGTTTTGAAGCGCAGGCGTCAATCCTTTTCAACATGAGTTCCGAACAAAAGGCATATTGCCCGGCAAAGCTTATCACATGCACCGTTGCTGAAATCAAAAAGTGTGATATGAGAGGGAGCCATGCCGGTGAGCATACTCAGCACGCCTTCGTTGCTGTTCGGTGCGCAGTCGATTCGGAGTTTGTCTCCGTCAGTTACGGTGCAGCTGCCGTCCGGTTGAAGTATCACGAGAACATCCGTTCCGTCCGTCGGGCGAACATCGGAAAACAAGCCGAGGATTTGGAGCAGCTCGTTGTATTCCTCAATCAGCAGGAATTCCTCGGCGGCAATATCAACGGAAACCTGCCAGCTTTCGATAACATCCTGAAGCCTGAACCGCAAAAAACCGTTAAGGTTAAGAAGCGAATTATCGCAAAGGTAATCAAAGACCCTTTCGGAGATTATGTTCGGATCCGACTCGGGTGCGGAACCGAGGGCGCAGGGAAGTATCTTCTTCTTTTCATCAACGGAAAACGGAAGCATATCAACCATTCTTGCAAATTCAAAATAACGGAGGTCAACAAGCATAAGCTCGCTCAGTGCTCTTGCAAAAAGGCGCAGCTCGTCATCGTCCGCAATGTTCAGCATCAGACGTGATTCCGAACGGCAGCTGATTTCAACATGTCCAAGCCCGCAAAGCCGCATCCGCCGCGCGAGCAGTGCGCGTATACTCAGCGGCTCGGATTCCTTAACAGCTTTGTTTCCATCCTCATTTTCTGCCTCTGTCGGCGTCTTATCGGCTGAATTGAAAACGGAGGGGGTAATAAATGCATCCGTTTTTGCGGCGGTGAAGGCATATTCGTCGGTAAGCACGGAATAGGTTTGCATATTAGCTCCTTTTTCGGTTGCCTGCGCGCGCACGGCGGGAAAAGCGGACGCCGGCAATAAAATCCACATTGTATTATGTGCAAACCGTGCAAAATGGTGCTTGACAATTTCTTGAAACTGCGTTAAAATTTCTGCTGTAATTGATGAACGAAGGTTTTTTGTGTGCGATGAACGGCATTCATGTTTCTCGAAAAACCGATCCGTTTCGAATCTTTATCGGCAGGTTGTCGGGAAGAGTAGGCTTGCACAATGCAGATTAAGAGAGGATTGACCCCGGGCTGAAAGTCAATCCCTGCCGCAGACCGAAAACCGCCCCGATGTTCGCTTGCGGCAGCAGTGCCTTACAACTGTTTTGAGCGGCGGAGTGCTGGCGCATTTCCGCAATCAAGGTGGAACCGCGGTATTCTGTTTGCCGTCCTTGAACTTTTGTTCAGGGCGGTTTTTTTGTTTTCGGCAGCAGAGCTTAAAAACGGCCTGCACGGCAGCAGTGAACATAACGCCGCTGATTTTGCTTATAATATCAACGTATAAAGGAGATTTAAAATGATCAACATCACTTTCCCTGACGGTTCCGTCCGCCGGTTTGAAGACGGCGTGAACGCATATGCCGTTGCAGAGAGCATAAGCCCGCGCCTTCGCAAGGCAACGCTTGCGGCAGAGCTTAACGGCGAGCTTTATGATGCGGCACTGCCCATTCACGGCGACTGCACACTGAAGCTGCTCACCTTTGCCGACGACGGCGGCAAATGGACCTATCGCCACACCGGTTCGCACATCCTTGCACAGGCCGTGAAACGCCTTTGGCCGGAAGTCAAGCTTGCAATCGGACCTGCGATCGATAACGGCTTCTATTACGACTTTGACACGGATATTCCTTTCAGCCCCGAAGATTTTCCGAAGATTGAAAAGGAAATTGCAAAGATAGTTTCCGAAAACCTGCCGCTTGAGCGTTTCGAACTCCCCCGCGAGGAGGCTATTCGCTTCATGCAGGAAAAGGATGAGCCCTACAAGGTGGAACTCATTCGCGACCTGCCCGAGGATGCCGTGATAAGCTTCTATCGTCAGGGCGATTTTGTGGATCTCTGCGCAGGCCCGCACCTTGAATCCACGGGCAAGTGCAAAAATATCAAGCTCATGAGCGTTGCGGGCGCATACTGGCGCGGCAGCGAAAAAAACAAGATGCTCAAGCGCATCTATGCAACTGCTTTTGAAAAAAAGGCGGATTTGGATGAATATATCCACATGCTGGAGGAAGCCAAAAAGCGTGACCACCGCAAGCTCGGCAAGGAACTCGGCTTGTTTGCAATGATGGACGAAGGCCCCGGCTTCCCGTTCTTCCTGCCCAAGGGCATGGTGCTCAAAAACAAGCTCATTGACTATTGGCGCGAAGTACATAAGCGTTACGGCTATGTTGAAATTTCAACGCCCATAATGCTCAACCGCAGCCTTTGGGAGCGTTCCGGTCACTGGGATCATTACAAAAACAACATGTACACCACCGTTATTGATGATGTGGACTTTGCGGTAAAACCCATGAACTGCCCCGGCGGTATGCTCGTTTATCAAACGGAGATGCGTTCGTACCGCGATCTGCCCCTGCGCATGGGTGAACTCGGTCTTGTTCACCGCCACGAGCTTTCAGGTGCGCTGCACGGCCTCTTCCGCGTTCGCTGCTTCACTCAGGATGATGCCCATATCTTCATGACTTGGGATCAAATGAAGGACGAAATCAAAAACGTCGTCCGCCTGTTCGACGAGGTTTATTCCACTTTCGGCCTTAAATATTCCATCGAGCTTTCCACAATGCCCGAAGACCATATCGGCGACGTAAAGGATTGGGATTTCGCAACCGAAACCCTCAAGGCGGCAATCACCGAACTCGGCAAGGAATACGTCATTAACGAGGGCGACGGCGCGTTCTACGGCCCGAAACTCGACTTCCACCTTGCGGACTGTCTCGGCAGAACATGGCAGTGCGGCACGATTCAGCTCGACATGCAGCTTCCCGAAAGGTTTGAACTTGAATACACCGGCGCGGACGGCGCAAAGCATCGCCCCGTCATGATTCATCGCGTTGTTTTCGGCTCTATCGAAAGGTTCATCGGCGTTATCACCGAGCATTTCGCCGGCGCATTCCCCACATGGCTTGCACCCGTTCAGGTCAAAGTCATGGCAATGACCGACCGCACCCGCGATGCCGTGTGCGATATCGCCGCAAAACTCGAAGCGCAGGGAATCCGCGTTGAAACCGATCTGCGCAACGAAAAAATCGGCTTCAAAATCCGTGAAGCTCAAATGCAGAAAATCCCCTACATGCTCATCGTCGGCGACAAAGAGGTCGAAAACGGCGTTGTTGCCGTTCGCGCAAGAAAGGGCGGCGATCTCGGCACAATGACCCTCGACGCTTTCGAACAGAAAATCAATGAAGAGGTCGCTTCAAAAACTCTCGATTGATATTATTAACATCGATATCTGATATTAACATCAATATCGATGTATACCGATGTTCGTAACCCGTTCGGCAAAACTCTGAACTCAACATCCCGCATTCACGCAGTCTTAACGGCACACCCTAAAACGCTTAGCTCGGAAGGGTGTGCCGTTTTGTGTCCAAGGTTTAGTTTTTTATGTAGATATTTGGCATAATATGTGGTATAATGCTGTTGCGGATAAAAATATCTGCTGAGAACGATTTGAATTAGCTACCTGAATGCGCACGGGGCTTTGATTGGAGTATGTTCTGATGAGCGGAAAAGTATTGACTATGTATTTAATGGACGGAGATCCTATCGGAAGAATAAAATGCAAAATTGCGAATTGGACGGGAATTGTTTATAAAATTCCGAGGATTTCCATTGATAATTGTGATGATATACAAGAATTGACTCAAAGCGGTGTTTATCTTTTGTTCGGCACCGATAAAGATGAGAATACCGTTGTGTATATCGGGCAGGCAGGGAACAGAAAAAATGGCAGAGGATTGCTTCAACGCATTTGTGAACCGCATAATTCCATTGATTATTGGAGCGAAGTGATAATATTGACCACCGGAGATGGTTCATTTGGTCCGACGGAAATCAGTTATCTTGAAAATCGTTTGTTCAATATGGCTCGTAAAGCGGGACGCTGCGATGTAAAAAATAGTAACGACCCGAATCCGGGAAACGTTACCGAAGAGAAAGAATGTGAGCTTGAAGAATTCATCAATTATGCAAGGATCGCTGTCGGTGCAATAGGACACAGAGTTTTTGAACCGATTGCACTGCCGGCGGAAGGCGGAAACAGTGAACCGATTCTTCACATGAAACATAAGGGAGCAATTGCAAAAGGTCAGTGCACAAGCGAGGGGTTTGTGATTTTTAAGGGCAGTTCGGTTAATCCTGAGATAACGGAAAAAAGCCCGTCCCGCATTAAATCGGCAAGAAAAAAATATGAAGACATGATAAACGAAGAAAATAAACTCACTGCGGATCTATTTTTTACAAGTCCATCCGCTGCTGCCGGGTTTGTCGGCGGAACATCATTGAACGGACAGGAAAAATGGATTGATGATTCCGGAAGAACACTAAAGGAGATTATGTAAGCACAAAGCAAACGACCTGTCCGCCGGCAAGCGGGCAGGTCGTTTTTGTTTGTTTAAGTCGGAATCAATGCAAATTCACACGATTCGTATGTCGGTTATCAGCGGGCAATGAAGAACATTGCGGCGAACAGTATGCCGATGATCCAGGTGCTGAGGCTGATATCTTTGATCTTGCCGGTGAAGAGCTTGATGAAGATGTAGGAGATAAGGCCGAACGCAATACCATAGGAGATATTGTAGGTGAACGGCATGATCGCCATGGTCATGAACGCGGGAACTGCCGCAGAAGAATCGCTCCAGTCGATTTCCTTGACGCCGCCGATCATAAGAATGCCCACGAAGATGAGCGAAGCGGCGGTTGCACAGCTCGGAATGAGCGCGGCAATGGGCGCAAGGAACATTGCGATGAAGAACATTGCAGCCGTGAAAACGGAGGAAAGGCCGGTCTTGCCGCCTTCTGCGATGCCGGCGGAGGATTCAACAAAGGTGGTAACTGTTGAAGTGCCGCAGACTGCACCGAAACATGTTGCTGCCGCATCGGCGAACATGGCCTTGTTCATGTTGGGAACATTGCCGTCCTTATCGAGCAGATTGCCGGCGGAACATGCACCGTATAGAGTTCCGAGAGTGTCGAACATGTCAACCATGCAGAATGCGAGCATGGAAGCGATGAACGTTGCCGCAAAGCTGCCGACGCCGTTGGCAGCGATGTATTCGGAGAAGTTGAAGCCTTCGGTGAAAACTTTGCCGAAAGAAATGTTGAAGAAATCACGGAAGGGCTGGATGATGTTGAGAGAGAGCTTGCTCTGAACATTGCTTGCATAGAATCCGTCGATCGTCAGAAGGCCGAGTGCATAATAAAGCACTGCGCCGCCGATGATACCCCAGAAGACTGCGCCCTTGATCTTTTTCTTTGACATTGCGCCGATTGCGATGAGAGCCGCAATGGTGATGAGCAGGGGCATTATCTCTGCCCATGTAGTGTGGCCGAAGATAATGTTGAACGAGTGCAGGTCAACGAGTGTGGAATCGCTGTTAACAACGATTCCGGAATTCTGAAGCCCGAGGAATGCAATGAAAAGACCGATGCCCGGTGCAATTGCAGCCTTGACAGCTTTCGGTATTGCGTCAAAGATAAGCCTGCGGAGGCCTGTGACCGTGAGCAGAAGAAACACGATGCCGTCCACAAGAACCATAACGAGCGCATTTGCATAGGTAAAGCCCATGCCGATGCAAACCGAGTAAACAAAGAATGCATTCAGACCCATGCCGGATGCCTGTGCAAGCGGCAGGTTGGAAAGCAGGCCGATGAGCAGCGTTCCGAACACTGCGGAGATTGCGGTTGCGATATAAACGGCGTTATAATAACTTGCGCCGAGTGCGTCGCCTCCGAGCGTGGAGAACATTCCTGCGTTGACCATCAGAATGTACGCCATCGCCATAAAGGTCGTGATGCCCGCAACCAATTCGGTGCGAACTGTGGTGTTGTTTTGTTTGAGCTTAAACATGTTTCCTCCTCGAACTCAAAACTTTGCAGCCTTTTCAACGCCGAAAGTCAGCCGCATACGATTGCGGACATTCAGCCATTGAATCGCCGCATTTTATTATATCAAAAGCTTTTGGGTTAATCAATATCGGTTTTGAAAAAGAAGGAAAAGTGATTTTCGCGGTTGTTCATGCCGAACACTTGTGGTATACTGTTGACAGAAGCTTTCAAAAGCCGGCGAATGCGGCGAAAGCAGCACAAAACCAAACATTCCGGAAGGATTGAATATTATGAAAAAAACAAAACGAATTACAGCGGCGGTTCTTGCGGCAATGCTGCTTGCATTAAGCCTTTTTTCCGCATATGCGGAACCGCAGACACAGACGGAGATCTATTCCGAAAATTCGGCGGGCGAAACGGTTGTGCGGATACAGATCCGTCTGCGCGAGCTGGGCTATCTTTGGTTTAAGCCGACCGGGGTTTACAGGGCAATGACAGTAAAAGCGGTTGAGGAATTTCAAACCCGCTGTGTTGCCTACGGTGAAAGGCTTGGCGTTGACGGAAGAATGGGGGAGCAGTCCATGCTTGAACTGTTTGCGCCGAGTGCGCCGAAATTTCGCATTCCGGATTCGGTTCATCTGCCGCGCGGGCCGATTGCGGATACATTAAAAGTTAAAGGCGAGGTTCAAAGCTGGAACGCCGTAAAACAGAAATTGAATGTCAACGAGGAGTATACGGTTATTGACTGCAACACGGGCAAGGAATTCAAGCTCGTGTTCACAGGCGGGGAAAACCATGCCGAGGCGGAGTTGGCTTCCGAGTCGGAACTTGAAGCTTTCAACTATATCTGCGGAAGCGAGTATAACTTTCTTAAACGTCCCGTTGTTGTGATGTTCGGAGAAACGGCAGTCGCTGCCTCAATTCAATGCTATCCGCACGGCAGCGATTCCGTGGCGGATAACGGCATGGAAGGGCATGTATGCCTGTTCTTTGAAGGCAGTCTGTCCCATGTGGGCAGCTTGCCCGATGTTGAACATAATGCAAATGTTTTTGCGGCGGCGGGCAGAGGATAAGAGCAAACGCTCATTGTTTTCGTTTTTTTAAAACGGTATTTAACTCGGCATTCGGGCATTTCGGACGGGATGCTTTATGTGCCGAGTTTTTGATTTCGTGCATAGAAAAAGATGTATTGCTGAACGATTCCGGAAAGCTTGCCGATGCTGCGTGCGGCGGCCTGAATTTCTGATTTTGCAGGCGCAGGGCGGGCGGCCGGGGTGTCGGTGGTCGATGAGTCGGAAAAATACAGTTCGGTCATTGCACGCTCAATCCATACATCAACGGGGAAAGCATCTGCGTGTCCGAGGGAAAACAAAAGGATGCAGTCCGCAACCTTCGGGCCGACACCCGGAAATGTCAAAAGTTCCTTTCGTGCTTCGGCTGTCGGAAGCGACCGCAGCTTTTCAAGATCATAACCGTCGGCAATGCGTTTGGCGGATTTGATTATATACGGAGCGCGGTAACCTGCACCGATTTGCTTCAATTCATCTTCGGAAAGTGCGGCAATGCGTTCCGGCGTCGGAAAAGCGAAAACTTCACTGTTTTTACCAAAATCGCAATCGGCGGCTGCGCAATCGGAAAAGTACCGCACCGGCAGCTTTTCTCCCGCAAGGGAACAGAGCCTGTCAATAATACCCGATATACGCTTGATATTGTTGTTTGCAGATATTATGAACGAGATCAGCGCTTCAAACGGTTCCTGGTTAAAAACGCGAATGCCCGACGAACCGGGAAGGCATACCCGAAGCCTTTCGTCGGCTGCAAGCGCGGCTTCAACGGCGGAATAATCGCGTTTAAGGTCAAAATAATCGATAAAAAGCTGTGCTTCGCCCTTGGCGCACGGAGTGACAATAAGCGAATCGTCGGATTGCATAACAAGCACGGCGCGCCCGCGAATTACGCCGGTGAACGCAAGGGAACTCTCGGCATCAGGCAGACCGCATTCGTCAAACAAACCCGCCTGCATGTGCACGGGGTTTTTGACCCAACGGAACGCCTGCCCGCAGGTGCAGCATTTTTCAAGATCAAACGGTTTCACGCCGCTGATAACAAGCATGTTTTTGAAATATTTGAACTCCATATGCCGATTATACGGCAGAACGCGCGGAAAGGGAAGTGTTCGGGCGAAAATATACAGCCGTGATGGCAAAAAATGCTTGACAATGCACGCTGAATATGGTAGCATTACTCATTGAGCCGCTCCGAAACGGTTCAAAGTGATGCGAAGGCATTCACCGGAAGGGCGAGACTGGTAAGAGGAGGAACTATTATAATGTACGCAATCATCGTAACCGGCGGTAAGCAGTACAAGGTTGAGGTTGGCAGCGAGATCATGGTCGAAAAGCTCGATGAGCAGATCGGTGCAAACGTCAATTTCGACGTACTGATGATGGCTGACGGCGAAAACGTTCAGATCGGCACCCCCGTTGTTAAGGGCGTTTCTGCAAAGGCAGAGGTTCTCGAACACGGCAAGGGCAAAAAGGTCGTTGTTTTCAAGTATAAGCCCAAAAAGGATTATCGCAAGAAGCAGGGTCATCGTCAGCCCTACACCAAGGTCAAGATCCTTTCCATCGGCTGAGAGGTAATTGCATGACCGAGATAACCGTTTTTTTGAAGGGCGGCAAACCGATAGGCTTTGATGCACACGGACATACGGGTTATGCCGAATGCGGAGAAGATATTGTTTGTGCAGCGGTTTCGGCAATCATGCAGACCGCCGCAATGGGCGTTTCGGAACTTGTCCGCTGCCCGGCCGCACTGGAGATTAAAGACGGAGGGCTCTATCTGATGCTTGAAAAAACCGTTAAAGGTTCAAAATTGCAGCAGGCAGAGCTTATACTTGGAACGATGCTTTTGGGACTTCGTTCCGTTGAACAAGATTATAGTGATTATCTTAAACTGACAGAGAGGGAGGTTTAACTATGTTCAGGATCAATTTGCAGCTTTTCGCACATAAGAAGGGCGTCGGCAGCTCCCGTAACGGTCGTGAAAGTGAATCCAAGCGTTTGGGACCCAAGCGTGCGGACGGTCAGTTCGTTCTTGCGGGCAACATCCTCGTAAGGCAGCGCGGCACACATTTCCATCCCGGCAATAACGTCGGCATCGGTAAGGACGATACGCTGTTTGCAAAGGTTGACGGCATTCTTCGCTTTGAAACCAAGCACGGCGGCCGCAAGTGCGTCAGCGTTTATCCCGAGGAAATCGCAGGCTGAGCTTTTCACCGAGCGAATTCTTGACAGCTCCGCAGATTCGGGCGGAGTGTAAACAAAATAACATAAAACAAAAAGCCGCGGTTTAACGACTGCGGCTTTTGTGCATGAATATGCATGAAGAAATGCACCGCTTCAAAAGTGCTGATTTGTAACAGCTTGTGCGGGCGGGATCAATGCTTGCTCATCATGCTGCGCCAGATATGCTTCGTGTCGCGCTTTGCACGCTTGGGAATGTCGGGATAAACCGCTGAAACGGCAGCAACCGCCGCTGCCATGCCGAGCGCAATTCCGGAGACAAAACCGATAGCTTTCATTTTGCGTACCTCCTGCTTTTTTTGAACAGCCGAAAAGCCGAAGCTGTTGCCTTATTAGTTTGTTCACGGGATGCGAAGCTCATGCGCAGGAGAGGCTGCGGCAAATTTTTCAATTTATTCACTGCGAAAGGTTGCTATTTTTTTTTAATTGAATTATACTTGAAGTGCGGCAGTGCGCCGTGAGCGGTAAAACGATACTGAAATGATTACATTAAATCGGAGGCAGAAAATGAACGACAATTCAAAGGCACATGTAAACGATGTTATCAAAACGATGCTTGAACGCAGCAGCATTCGCGCCTACACGGACGAAAAACTCACCCAAGAGCAGATTTCTCTGCTTCAGAATGCCGCGCTCAGTGCACCGACGGCAATGAACGCACAGGATCAGCGGTTTGTGTTCGTTACGAATGCGGAAATCATTGCAGAGCTTGAAGCGGGCGTTGTGGAGGCGGCGTGCGCCGGCGGCGATGCTGCTTTTGCCGAAAGAATCAAACAGCGCGGCGGCAAAATTATGTACGATGCACCTCTTTTTGTAGGTATTTTTGCTCATCCGGCAAAATTTTCTGGGGTTGATGCGGGTATAGCGGTGCAGAATATTGCGCTTGCCGCAAAAAGCATCGGCTTGGATTCCGTCATACTCGGGCTGCCGAGGCTCGCCTTTGAAGGCCCGAATGCGGCAAAATACAAAAAACTGCTCGGTATAGAAGTGGAACGCGAATTCATGATCGGAATTTCCGTCGGTCATGCTGCAATGAGCAAAACCCCGCATGAGTGGGATTGCAGTCATATTATTGATATCAGGTAAACACGTGCAGGCGGAACGGGAAAGTTTCAATATTTATCCTGTTTTGTCCTGCTTTATCCCTGCCGTGCGCACAATGCCGAAAACGGCAAACGGGGCAATAAAAAAGTTTGGAGGCAGCTTCGGACGGTTTACTCCGAAACGGAAGAAATAAACGGGCACGAAGCGGTTTGAATATGAGTAGAATACAGGTGAATGTCGGCGGAGTCCGCATTGGCGGCGGTGCACCGATTTCGATTCAGTCCATGACAAACACGGATACGCGCAATGCTGAAGCAACGGTGAAACAGATTCTGGAGCTTGAGAATGCGGGGTGCGAAATCGTCCGTTCTTCGGTTTATGATGATCGCTGCGTTGAAGTATTGCCGCAAATAATATCAAAAATACATATTCCGCTCGTTGCGGATATCCATTTTGATTACAGACTTGCCATAGGTGCAATCAAGGCGGGTGTTGCCAAAGTCCGCATCAATCCGGGAAACATCGGCTCGGAAGCGGGCGTGCGGAAGCTTGCGGAATGCGCCTCGGCATACGGAGTTCCGATACGTATCGGAGTGAACGGCGGTTCACTTGAAAAAGAACTTTTGCAAAAATACGGAGTATGCGCGGAAGCAATGGTTGAAAGCGCACAGCGTCACGCGGAACTGCTTGAAAACTGCGGCTTCGGCGATATTGTTGTTTCGCTTAAAGCGTCGGATCCGGTAACGACTGTACGCGCCTATCGCCTGGCATCGCAAATTATGCCGTATCCGCTCCATATCGGTGTTACGGAGGCGGGCATGGGCGAGACCGCATTGCTGAAATCCGCAATCGGAATCGGCAGCCTGCTTATTGACGGCATCGGTGATACGGTGCGCGTTTCGATGACCGGAGGAGTTTTGCAGGAAGTTGAGGCAGCAAAGAAGATACTTCGCGCTGTCGGCCTGCGTAAGGACGGGGCGGATGTTGTGAGCTGCCCGACTTGCGGGCGCACCCGCGTTAACCTTGAAGAAATAGTCAAAAAGGTTCGCGCTGCGCTGCCCGAAGATACGGGCAATGCAATGAAAATCGCCGTTATGGGCTGCGCTGTCAACGGCCCGGGCGAAGCGCGTGAAGCTGATATAGGCATTGCGTTCGGTTCGGTGAACGCAGTTGTGTTTAAAAAGGGCGAAATAATCTATTCGGATAAGCTGCCGCAAGTGGTGGACAGGTTCATCGCAGATGCATCGGAAATGATGAAACGGAAATGAAATGATATTATTCTTGCTTCATGCATTGAATCTTTGCGCAGATTAACAACCCGCATCAAAGCAAAATGACTCGATCGCGGCTTTCGCGGCTTTGCAATTGATAATGATTTTGCTTAATTAAGCCAACCCGAAAAGCGGAAGGAAGCTTTCACTGTTGAGAAAGCCATGTTGAAAATGAACAAAAGCAGTACGGAAGAATTGAATATGTATGAAAACATAAATGAGTACGGCGGAACACCCGGCTCGGCTGCGCCGGCTGATGTTCCGTTGGACGATCTTCCGCCGGCTGACAATTTCTCCGAAATGACGGCTGATGTTCCGTGGAGGGATGATCCGCCGGACGGGGGGTATTATTCGTACTCGGAGTACGGGGAATCCGGCATCGATGAGTGCAGGCAGCCCGATTCCGTGCGTGCAAAAAATCAAAAAGAAAATTCAGCAGAGAAGCAAAAGAACGGCGGACACTCAAAAAAGAATCTTGCCGTTGAGTATCTTGCAAACGGGACGGTTTCAATAAAGTCTGCCGTGCGCAGCAAAAAAACGGGCGAAATCAGTGTTGATGTCGAGTGTGCGCGTCTGCTGCTGCCTGCCGAAACGGAGGAGCTGGAAAAAAACATACAGGCGGAGCTTCAATATCAAACGGTCAAATGCAGCTTTGACTATTCCGAGGTTGTTGCGCGGCTTGTCGGCGGAGAAGGCGAACCCGAACTGCTGCTTCTGGATCTTTGGTGTGAAACTGCACCGCAGCTTGAACCGATACTGCGCCGTTCCCGCGTTGAACGGCACGGAGGCGAATATGTATTCTTTGTTCCGGAACGGTACACGCGCGCAGTGTCTCAGGCGGCGGCAGGTGAGTTCCGCGCATTTGTTGCGCACAGTTACGGTTGGAATACGCCGCTGCGCATTGTTGCCGATGCAAATGCGGATGACGGAATCGATCTTGCCGAACCGGTCGTAAAGCGCGATTGGGGAAATGCGGCAGCTTTGAAAAAAACCGTCAAAACGCAGCGCAAGAACATTAAAAAGCTTTCTCCCGGCGATATTGTTTACGGAAAAGAAATTCTCAAACCCGAAGTTCAGCGCATGGCGGATTTGGACGATAAATCCGGGCGCGTCACTGTAAAAGGAACAATACTGAGCATTGAAACATTTGTTTCACCAAAGCGCGGAACGGTTATAATCACGGTTTTTATAACCGACCTCACAAACTCCGTTGCGGTAAAGCTATTTCCCGATGAAGCAGCAAAGGCGCGAACTTCACAGCTGCTTGAAAAAGCAAAGGAGGAGGGCGCGGCACTGATGGTGCGCGGCTGGTTCAGGTACGATAATTATGCCCGTGATTACTGTATTTTTGCGGACGATATAAACCGTTATCCCGTTGAGCGCAGAGCCGATACATCAGCCGAAAAGCGCGTTGAGCTGCACCTTCACACAAGAATGTCCGCAATGGATGCAACGGCGGATCTGGACAAAGTTGTTGAGCTTGCCGCAAAATGGGGGCATACGGCAATTGCAATAACCGATCACGGCGTTGTGCACTCTTTCCCGGAGGCCAAAAAAGCCGCCAAAAAGAACAATATAAAGGTTATATTCGGCTGCGAAGGCTATCTGCTTCCCGATTGCGAACTTGTTCCGCTTGAAAGGGAGTATTGTGCCGTTGCGGTGACATATTTCGGAAGCGGCATTCACGGGCGCGTGTTTGATATCGGCGCAGTGAAGTTCGATTCGTTCGGGCGCGTTATTTCAACATTCAGAACTCCGGTGAACCCCGGCGTCCCTCAGCTTCCGCGCATTGCAAAGCTGACGGGTTACACGGATGATGATATCGACGGTGCGCCTCTGCTTTCCGAAGCGGTGAATATGCTTTCGGATTTTGCGGGAGGAGCGGCGCTTGTTCTGCATTGCCCGGAACAGCTCGATCTGCTGCATGAACTGACTGCCGCGGCAGGGCACGGAAAGGAACTCGGGCTCAGCAAAAACTGCGTTTCGGGCTCAATGCTTATGCAGTATCTGCGCCGTGACTTAAAGGCGGAGGAAAGACAGCTTCCGGAGCTGAATGCGGGTGCGGCAGCGGAATGGACAGCAAAAAACACGGCCGATTTGCTGAGCAAATGCCGTGAGCTGAATGTTTCGACGGTTCCGCTGATTGACTGCACGATAAAAAATCTTCACAAGCAGAAAACGAACCACATAGTGCTGCTTGCGGCAACGCAGCCCGGACTTAAGAATCTGTATAAATTGGTTTCGTATTCAAACCTTGACCATTTTTATAAGACACCGCGTATTCCGCGCAGTCTTCTCAACCTGCACCGCGAGGGTATTATAATCGGCACGGCATGTGAGGCCGGTGAGCTTTTCCGTGCAATGGTGGACGGAAAAAGCGAGGAGGAATTGCTGAAGATAGCTTCATGGTACGATTACCTTGAAATTCAGCCGATCGGAAACAATGCCTTCCTTGTGCGCGAGGGGCTTGCAAAGGATGATGAAGAGCTTCGCGATTTCAACCGCCGTATTGTTGCACTCGGCGAAAAACTGAACAAACCCGTTGTTGCAACGGGAGACGTTCATTTTATCGAACCGGAGGATTCGATTTTCCGCGCAATACTGATGTGCTCTCAGAATTTCAAAGACGCAGCGGTTCAGCCGCCTCTTTATTTCAGAACAACGGAAGACATGCTTGCGGAGTTTCAATATCTCGGCAGTGACAAGGCGTTTGAAGTTGTTGTTAAGAATACAAATTTGATTGCCGATATGTGTTCTCAGCTCCGCCCGTTTTTGGACGAAAAACAAACTTACTCGCCGGAACTTCCGGGCGCGGCGGATGAACTTAAGGGCCTTGCCCTGAACACCGCACACGAGCTTTACGGGGATCCGCTGCCGGAAATCGTTCAAAAAAGACTCGATAAGGAATTGAACTCAATCATCGGCAACGGTTACTCATCGCTCTATATGGTTGCGCAGAAACTCGTTTCAAAATCCCTCAGCGACGGCTATCTTGTCGGTTCAAGGGGTTCGGTCGGTTCGTCCTTTGTTGCACACCTTGCAGGGATAACCGAGGTAAACGCGCTCCCCGCGCATTATCGCTGCCCGAATTGCAAATACAGCGAATTTCCCGATGTCGGCGATGACTCACGCTGCGGGATCGACCTTCCGCCGAAAGACTGCCCGAACTGCGGAACTCCGCTGCGACGGGAAGGGTATGAAATTCCGTTTGAAACTTTCCTTGGTTTCAAGGGTGATAAAACTCCGGATATCGATCTTAACTTTTCGGGCGAATATCAGCCCGTTGCGCACAAGTTTACGGAGGTCATGTTCGGTGAAGGCCATGCCTTCCGCGCGGGCACGATTTCGGGCGTTAAAGATAAAACCGCATACGGTTATGTACTGCACTATTGCGAGGAATACGGGCTGAACCTTTCCGAAGCGGAAAAAAACCGTCTTGCAATGGGTTGTGTCGGCACGCGCCGAACAACGGGGCAGCATCCGGGCGGCATTGTGATCGTTCCGGAAGATTTGGAGATTTTTGACTTTTGTCCCGTGCAGCATCCGGCGGAAAAAATCGATGCGGAAAGCATAACAACACACTTTGACTTCCATGCATTGGACGACAAACTTGTCAAACTTGACATTCTCGGACATGATGACCCGACAACGCTGCGAATGCTTCAGGATATAACGGGCATAGATCCGAAGAGTATTCCGCTGCACGATGAAGAAACAATGTCAATCTTTAAATCGGATGAGGCACTCGGAATATCCCTTAAGGAGCTGAAATGCGATGTCGGCAGCCTCGGCATTCCCGAATTCGGAACGAACTTTGTTCGCGGAATGCTGATGGATACGCGTCCGACAACAATGGAAGAGCTTGTTCGTATCGCCGGACTTTCCCACGGCACGGATGTGTGGCTTAATAATGCGCAGGATCTTGTGCGGGACGGCACCGCAACGCTGATGGAGGTTATATGCACACGCGACGATATTATGAACTATCTCATTGCACACGGCGGAGAACCCTCGCTGTCGTTCAAAACGATGGAGAGCGTCCGAAAAGGCAAGGGACTTAAGCCCGAGATGGAGGATGCAATGCACGAGAACAATATTCCGCAGTGGTATATCGACAGCTGCAAAAAAATCAAGTATATGTTCCCGCGCGCTCATGCAGCGGCGTATGTTATGATGTCTTTCCGCGTAGCATATTATAAGGTGCATTACCCGCTTGCGTTCTATGCGGTTTATTTCACGGTTCGTGCGGATAAATTTGATATTGAACAGTGCCTCGGCGGCGCGGAACGCGTACTCGGCAATCTTGAGGAGCTTAAGGCAAAGGATAAACTCGAAACAAAGGACGAGGAACAGATAGTTATCCTTGAAATGGTCTACGAGATGAATCTGCGCGGAATCGAGCTGCTCCCGATAGATATTTACAAATCGAAAGCAACGCGTTTCACTGTTGAGGACGGCAAGCTTCGCCCGCCGTTCAATGCTATTGCCGGCTTGGGCGATAACGCAGCTCTGCTGATTGAAAAAGGCGCGGAGGGAGGACGATTCATTTCCCGCGAGGAGTTTGTGAAGCGTACCCGCGCAAATTCCGCCGTGATGGAAAAGTTGGATGCCCTCGGATGCCTTAACGATTTACCGGACAGTGATCAGGTCTCAATGTTCTGACGGGACGCCGCACGGACAGCAGGAACATCCGAACCGAGCGATATTCGGAAAATTCCGCAATATATGCAATGTTTTTTCGGAAAGCTATTGCTTTTTGAGGCAAAGTATGGTATGCTTACCCCAGTAATGAGTTTTTTGATGCGTTTAAGCCTTGAAATTGTGTTCAAATGCATCATTTCGGATGAGCGGCATGAGTTATTCGTGCATTTAAGAGTGGGCAAAACCCGCTCTTTAATTTTGAAAAAACCTTGCGCATGCATTGCGTTTCGGAGGAATTGCGGTTGAAGCTGACAGACAGGATTTTTGAACTCACGGAATCAAAAGTTCGTGAATTGGGCTATGAGCTCTATGATGTTGAATATCAAAAGGAATACGACAACTGGGTTCTCACCCTCTATATCGACAGTAAAGACGGAATTTCACTTGACGATTGCGAAATTGTGAGCAATGCTGTTGATCCGATTCTTGATGAAGCGGATCCGATTGAACAGGCATACTATCTTTCGGTCAGCTCCGTCGGCATAGATCGCCCGCTGAAAAAAGACAAAGATTTTCAGCGCAGCATCGGCAAAACGATCGACGTGAAGCTTTATGCGCCGCTCAAAGGCAAAAAGGAGTTCTGCGGAGAGCTTGTTTCGTTTGATGCGGAATCATTTACGGTTCGCACATTGCCGCGAAAGCCCGGCGAAGCTTCGGAAACGGTCACCGTTGGGCGCAGGCAGGCGGCACTCGTGCGTCCGCACATAGATTTTTAAACATTCCCGGGTCTGCGGGTTCAAAAAATTAAAATTTTAAACCGAAAAATATTTGTGATTTCTAAGGAGTATAAATATAATGAAGAACAATGCCGAGCTTATCAGCGCGCTTAACGTAATCAGCAAACAGCGCGGGATTTCCGTTGATATCCTTGCGGATGCTATCGAATCCGCACTTGTAAGTGCCTATAAAAAGAACTACAATGTGAACTGCAACGTCCGTGCGAATCTGGATCGTGAAACAGGTGCAATCGAAATCTGGGCTTCCAAAACCGTTGTTGAACAGGTTGAAAACCCCTTTACGGAAATTTCAATTGAAAAAGCAAAGCAGATAAATCCGCTTTATGAAATCGGCGATGTTCTCGAGGAAGAAGCGGACACAAAGAATTTCGGCAGAATCGCGGCGCAGACTGCAAAGCAGGTCGTTATGCAGCGCATTCGTGAAGCGGAACAGGGCGCAATCTTTGAGGAATATTCCGACAAAGAATACGAAGTTCTGACGGCAATCGTTCAGCGCGTCGAAAAGAACGGTGTTTATGTTGAACTCGGCAAAACCGACGGCATAATTCCGTTCAATGAGGTTATCGTCGGCGAAAACTATGCGCCGAATGACCACATCAAGGTTTATGTTCTGAAAATACAGCGCGACACGAAAGGCCCGCAGATTATCGTTTCAAGGACGCATCCCGGCCTTGTAAAGCGGCTGTTTGAGCTTGAAGTACCCGAAATTCAGAGCGGAGTCGTGCAGATAAAGTCTGTTGCGCGTGAGGCCGGACAGCGCACCAAGATCGCGGTTGCAAGCTTTGACCCCCAGGTTGATGCCGTCGGTGCATGCGTCGGACAACGCGGCACAAGGGTCGAAAACATCGTCAACGAGCTCCATAACGAAAAAATGGACATCATCGAGTGGGATCCCGACATTGCGGTTTATATCGCAAAGGCACTCGGTCCCGCAAAGGTTTTGATGGTTTACATTAACGAAGCGGAAAAGGCTGCAAAGGTCATTGTTCCCGATAATCAGCTTTCACTTGCAATCGGCAAGGAAGGACAGAACGCAAGGCTTGCCGCAAAGCTCACAGGCTGGAAGATAGATATCAAGAGTCATTCCCAGGCTGAAGCGGATATGGAACTTGAGATGGGTTCCGTTGACGGCGTTCCCGGCAGCGAAAGCGGAAACGATATGTTCAATGATGACGAGGCATTCGGAGAGCAGGGGTTCAACGGTGCTCCGATGAATTTTGATGATTTCGGCGGGCAGAACATCTGATTTTCGCCGAAACAAAATTTCAAACATGATTTAAATTTTAACCGAGGTTCTTAGTGAATCGGAACGGACTTCGGTACGGAGGTTGCGAATTGCAAAAGAAAATCCCTCTGCGCATGTGCGTCGGCTGCCGTGAGATGCGGCCCAAAAGAGAACTCGTGCGCGTTGTGTGCAGCAAAGACGGGCAGATTTCCGTTGACTTAACAGGAAAAGCTGCGGGACGCGGTGCGTATGTATGCCCAACGGAAGAATGCCTTAAAAAAGCCGTTAAAACACGTGCGCTTGAAAGGGCATTCTCTCAAAAAATCGAACCCGAAGTCTTTGACAGGCTTGCGGCGCAGGTTGAGCACTCAAAAACCGAACCGCAAAATTCGGCGGAAGAAAAGCGCGAAGCGGTGCCCGATTTGCCGAACTCATCCGCGAACAACAAAGAGGGGTGAGCTGCTTTGACAACATCCAACGCAAAACTCAACAATTCAATCGGTTTGGCGATGAAAGCGGGCAAAATTGCTTCCGGAGATTTTTCGGTTGAAAAAGCCGTCAGATCCGGAACGGCAAAGCTTGTTATGCTCGATGAGAGCGCGTCCGAAAACACAAAAAAACAATGGTGGGATGCATGCAGCTTCAGAAACATTCCGCTGATAAGAATCCGTGCAATGGGCAGCGCGATCGGAAAACCTGCCAGAATGGTTGCCGCCGTGACGGACGAAGGTTTTTCGGCAATGATAATTAAAAATTCCAACAAAAACAATGAAGCAATGACTGAACTTACGGAGGCAATGACCGATGACAAAGGCTGAATTATTAAACAACGCAAAAAGGATCCAAGCCGCAGCACAGGAATTGCTGGATAAAACGAGCGTCCTCAAAACAGACATCGGCAATTCTCTCCAAGCGGCAAAACGCCATGAAAGCAAACTTATCAGCAAGGAGCGCGCCGCAGAGGCGGAACGCAGAGAAAAAGAAAAGGCTGAACGTTTGATTGAATACCTCAATTCGGACGAGCAGCGCGGCGTTTACGTCAGCGATCGCGATTCCGCAGCGGGAAATGCCGCGGCGGGAATTCCCACAGTGGGAAATGCCGCGGCGGGAATTGCCGCTGATGCAGGCACCGAAAAAGCACCAAAGGCGGAGGCGGAAAAGGTACAGGGTGAACCGAGACCCGAAAATGCGGACAGGAAGCCCGAGAAGGGCGCGCAAAAGCCCGAACCGCCCGAGCAAAAGCCGGTGCAGCCCGCGCCGAAGCCCGAAGAAAACAAACCCGAAAAGGCGGCGGAACGGGAACAGGAACAAAACGTGGATAAGCCCGCCGAACATAAGCCCGAAAAGGCAGAACCGGTTCGGAATAACGTTGCTGACAAGGTCGCAGACAGTGTCAATGACGCGCAAGAAACAAAGGATAAAAACAACAAAGAAATGCCCGGAGCAAACAAAGAAACAAAACAAAACAGCGAACAGGCTGCAAAAGCTAAGAATACAGCGGAAAAAACCGAAATTTCCGCAAAGTCCGACTCTTCCGAACGTGTTGCGGAACGAACCGAAAATGCAGAGCAGCCCAAGAAGAACGAGTCTCCCGAAAACGGAAGGAATTCCGACAGAAGCCGCAGTCCGCAAAGAACGAACGACGGCCGCCGCAGCGACAGGCCTTCCTACGACAGAAATTCCCGCAGCGACAGACCGCAGGGCGACAGGCCTTCCTACGACAGGAATTCACGCGGTGACAGACCGCAGGGCGACAGGCCTCCTTACGACAGAAATTCACGCGGCGACAGACCGCAGGGTGAGCGCAGAGGAGATAACCGCGGTTTCGGCCGTCCGGATGACAAAGATGCACAGCAGAACAGGCAGCAGCGTCCGCAGCAGCGCCCCGTCGGCAGAAAGCCCGGAGAAGCACCTGCAATTATTCAAAAGGAAAATCGTGCGCCTGAAAACAAGAGCAGCTATGTTCGCACCTTCGACACCGAAAAGAAGGCAAAGAACAAAAAGACGATCATGAAGGAAACCGCTCCCTCCGCGAAAAACTGGGAGGATGACGGCGGATCCTACGGCGGCAGAAAGAAGAAAGCCGCAAAACAAACTCAATATCGCAAACCCGAACCCGTTGTTATCGAAAAAGCGGTTATAACGACAGAAACGATAACGGTACGTGATTTCTCCGAAAAAATCGGAAAACCCGCAGCGGAAATTCTCAAAAAGCTGTTCATGATGGGCATTGTTGCAAACATCAATCAGGATATCGATTTTGAGACCTGTGAGCTTGTTGCAATGGAATACGATATCGAGCTTGAGCACCAGGTTGCAAAGACTTATGAGGAGACGATGCAGGAGAATGCCGAAGAAGTGGATGCAGAGGAAGATCTTGTTCCCCGTCCTCCCGTTGTCACGATCATGGGCCATGTTGACCACGGCAAAACTTCCCTGCTTGATGCGATCCGCAAAACTCATGTTACCGAGGGTGAAGCGGGCGGCATAACTCAGCATATCGGTGCTTACACGGTTGAATGCAACGGCAGGATGATAACTTTCATCGACACTCCCGGCCACGAGGCATTTACTTCAATGCGCGCAAGAGGTGCACAGGTCACGGACGTTGTAATCCTTGTTGTTGCTGCGGATGACGGCATTATGCCGCAGACAGTTGAGGCTATCAATCACTCAAAGGCGGCGGGTGTTCCCATCATCGTTGCGGTGAACAAGATCGACAAGCCCGAGAGCAACCCGGAAAGAGTCAAACAGCAGTTGACGGAACACGGTCTCGTGTGCGAGGATTGGGGCGGCGATACGATATGCGTCCCCGTTTCCGCAAAGAAACAGCAGAATCTTGATGAGCTGCTTGAAATGGTTCTTTTGCAGGCGGATGTTCTTGACCTTAAGGCAAACCCGAACAAAGCGGCAAAGGGAACCATCATTGAAGCTCAGCTCGACAAGGGCAGAGGTCCTGTTGCAACCGTTCTTGTGCAGAACGGCACTTTGAAAATCGGCGATCCCATTGTTGCGGGCATTGCATACGGCAGGGTTCGTGCAATGATGAACGACAGGGGCGAAAACGTCAAAACCGCAGGCCCGAGCTGCCCGGTCGAAGTTCTCGGCTTCAACGAAGTGCCTTCCGCAGGCGATATCATGAACGTTGCGGAGGTTTCCAAAAAGGTTGCGGAGGAACGCCGCAACAGAATCAAAGCGGAGCAGCTTAAAAACCTGTCCAAGGTCAGCTTGGAGGATCTGTTCAGCCATATTGCCGAGGGCGAAGTCAAAACGCTCAACATCGTTGTCAAAGCGGATGTTCACGGTTCGGTTGAGGCTGTTAAACAGGCTCTTGAAAAGCTTTCCAATGAGGAAGTTCGCGTGAAGTGCATTCACGGCGGCGTAGGCGCAATTACGGAGTCGGATGTTATGTTCGCTTCCGCTTCAAACGCGATCGTAATCGGTTTCAATGTCCGTCCCGACAGCGGAGCACGCAATCTTGCGGAGCAGGAAAAGGTAGATGTCCGCACCTACCGCATCATTTATCAGGCGATTGAAGATGTTGAAAACGCTATGAAGGGTATGTTCAAGCCCGTATTTAAAGAAGTGCATTTGGGTACAATAAGCGTCAGAAACACGTTCAAGGTCAGCTCCGTCGGCACGATTGCGGGTGCATACGTTCAGGACGGCAAGGTTCAGCGCAATGCGCAGGTTCGCGTTGTTCGCGACGGTGTGGTTATTCATGAAGGCCAAATTGCATCGCTGCGCAGGTTCAAGGACGATGTCCGCGAGGTTGCTGCCGGTTATGAATGCGGCATAGGCATTGAGAACTTCAACGATATTCACGAAGGCGATGTTATAGAAGCCTACACTATGGAAGAGGTTAAACGCTGACAACAGAATAATCCGTCCCCGGCTGTGCCGGAAACGCTTTTGCGCCGCGGTACAGACCGGGGATTAAATCAACGCTGATCAGATAGATTTCTGCCGGAGCGTTTGCGCATTAACCGAGAACCGGCATGTGTCCGAAGAACAGTCATTCGGAACGCGGAGAAGGCCGTTTGCAAAGGTGGGCTTGAACGACGGAAATTTAAATGCAGCATTTCGGCGGCAGGGATTCAAAATCCGAAAGGGAGCTTATGGCATCAGTCAGATACGACAGAATAAATGAAGAAATCAAAAAAGCACTGAGCGAAATCGTCCGCGAGATGAAAGATCCGAGAATATCTCCAATGACGACAATAATGCTCGTTGAAGCAACAAACGACCTGAAGCTTGCAAAGGTTCGGGTCAGTGTGTACGATAAGGATGATTCGGTTCGAAAAGAAACCGTTGCTCAGCTCAACCGTGCGGAAGGATTTATTGCAAGAGAGCTTGGGCGCAGAATCGATATCCGCCGAATACCGACTCTGAAGTTCACCCTTGATGACTCAATCGAGTATTCCGTGCATATTTCCGAAATAATCAACAAACTGCAAACCGAGCGCGCTCAGCTTGACGCGAATCGGAACAATGCGGAAGAAGATAAGGAAAACACCCAAAATGAAGACTAAACATGGGGCGGAGTTCGCCGATGTCCGAAAGTTTATATCCGATGGGCAGAGTTTCACGCTGCTCACGCACATTTCCCCGGACGGAGACACCCTGGGTTCGGCACTCGCGCTGAAACTGCTGCTGAACGCTCTCGGAAAAACTGCAGAGGTCGTTTGCTCGAACCCCGTTCCGAAGATTTACGGATTCCTGCCGGAATCGGAAACCGTCAAAATGCCCGAGGATGCCGAGGGCTATTGCCGCGTCATTGCCGTTGATTGTGCGGACAAGCCGCGTTTCGGCCGTGCAGTGCGTTTGTTCGATGCCGCGCAGGCAGAGGCATGTGTTGACCATCATGTTACGAACCCGCATTATGCCGAAGTGAACCTTGTTGTTTCGGATGCGGCGGCAACGGCGGAGATTGTTTATGAGCTTTACGGCATGTTCGGTGTTGCAATCGATAAGCGATCCGCAATTTGCCTTTATACCGGAATAGTCACCGACACGGGCAACCTTTCATACAGCAACACAACACCGAATGCTTTGCGGATAATTGCCGATTTCATTGAAAAGAAACTGGTTGATGTTTCGGAGGTCAACCGACTGATTTACCGAACGGTGCCGTACACGAAAACAAGGGTTCAGGGCTTTGTGACATCAAGGATTCGTCTTGAGGATGAAGGCAGAATCGGCATAGGCGTGCTTACAAGAGCTCAGATGCTGAGCTTTGATGCAACAAACGAGGATTGTGAAGGCATTGTTGACTGTGTTCGTGATATCGACAGCGTTAAAATCGCAATTTTTATCCGTGAAGGCGCGGACGGAAGTTTTAAAGTCAGCCTTCGCAGCAAGGATGTCGGGGACGTTTGCCGAATTGCAAACAAATTCGGCGGCGGCGGGCATGAAAGAGCGGCCGGATACACGGCATGGCTGCCCCTTTCAACCGTTGTTGCGAGCGCGACAGAGGCGGCAATTGCAGAGCTGAAAAGGGATGAGAAACACGATTCTTTTCCCGGTATGCACTAATGCCCGAATGAAAAGCGATGATGCGTTTCAACAGAACAACAAAGGAATTATTGATTAACAATGCAATTTGAAGGAGTAGTCAGCGTGCTGAAACCGCCGGGAATGACATCGAGCGATGTCGTGGTGGATATACGCAGAATCTTCGGCGAACGGCGCGTCGGACATACGGGAACGCTTGACCCTGCTGCGGCGGGCGTTTTACCCATCTGCATAGGCAGGGCAACCCGCCTGTTTGACTATCTTGTTGATAAAGAAAAAGAATACATTGCGGAGATTCGGTTCGGAGCGGAAACCGACACGGAGGATGCCTGCGGCACGGTGATCGCCGAAAGCAGCCGCATGGTTTCAAAAGCGGAGCTTGAAAAAATTTTGCCTGATTTCATAGGTGAAATTGAGCAGGTACCGCCGATTTATTCGTCTTTGAGTGTGAACGGCGTTAAAATGTACAAGCTGGCACGCAACGGGAGCGTTGCAGCTCCGGTTGAGGAACGCAGGCGGAGAATCAGAGTTTTTTTGCTTGAAACCATTTGTGAACTCGAACAAAACAGCTTCCTCATCCGCATTCGATGCTCAAAAGGCACATATGTCCGTTCGCTTTGCAGGGACATCGGACGGGCCCTCGGCTGCTGTGCATACATGCCGTTTCTGCTGCGAACCGCTTCCGGAACCTTCGACATCAGCAAAGCGCATACGATCGCGGAACTGAAGGAACTGAAGGAAGCGGGGGAACTTCAATCGGTTGTTGTTCCCGTTGACGAGGCTGCGCGGCACCTGCCGGAACTTCGCCTTTTTAACCTTTCCAAAAAGCAAAGGACGCTTATTTCAAACGGAGCTTCGGTTGAATGCGGGCAGGCTGAGCCTGGAACGGTATACAGACTGTATCTTGAAAATGAATTCATGGGCCTTGCGCTGCGGGATGATTCCGGATTGCATATCACCGTATGGTTCGGGAAGGAGAAATGAGCGTTTGATGCAGAACAAGGACAAAATTAACACGCCGGGCACAGAGTATACGAACGCAGCCAAACCGGGTACGGTGGTTGCTCTCGGCATGTTTGACGGAATGCATGTCGGTCACAAGAAGATAATTGACGCAACCGTTCTGATAGCGCGGCAATCCGGACTTGTTCCTGCTGTGTTTACGTTTAAGAATCATCCGCAGGAGCTTTTCGGCAAAAAAATTCTTCGGCTTTGCAGCAATGAAACCCGCGCCGCTCTTATGCGCAGGCAGGGCATTGAGCTGGTTGATGAGGTTGAGTTTACAAGTGCGATTCGCGACCTTTCCGCAGAGAGTTTTATCCGAATGCTTGCCGAAAGATTGAACCCAAAGATTATTGTTGCCGGGTTTAATTACACTTTCGGAAAGAAAAAGCAGGGGAACAGCGAGACGCTTCAAAGGCTTTGCCAAAAATACGGAATCAAAACGGCGATTATTCAGCCCGTGCTTTTGGGGCGCGAGCCTGTTTCAAGCACGAGAGTTCGAAACATGATAACATGCGGGAACGTTCAGGAGGCACAGCTCCTTTTGGGAAGAGCTTATGCTCTTGACGGCATAATCGTTCAAAACAAGCGTATAGGAAGGACAATCGGCTATCCGACGGCGAATATTGAACCAGATTCCGCCCGCGTGATTCCCGCAGACGGAGTGTATGTGAGCATGGCGCGCGTCAACGGCGACATAATGCCTGCCTGCACGAACATCGGAACGAACCCGACTGTCGGCGGAACAAAACGCACGATAGAAACGCATATTTTTGACTATGACGAGGATATTTACGGACTTCCGATGACGGTATGTTTCGTTAAAAAAATCCGCGATGTCAAAAAGTTTGAATCGCTGGACGCTCTTAAGGAGCAGATTCGGATTGATGCAGGAATTGCAAGGACATATTTCGGCTGCTGATGCACGGTATGCGGTTCTTAAAAATGCATTCCTGCGGTCGATTTAAGTTCTGAGCCTGATTAAAATGCGGTAACTGAAAGGGAAAACTATGATAACTGTGCTTCTGTCCGTTTTTTGCCTCATTGCGGGTTATCTTCTCGGCAGCGTAATGAGCGCGGTGAAGATTGCACGAAGCAAAAGCACGGATATCCATGCCTGCGGAAGCGGCAATGCAGGTTCAACAAATGTATTGAGAACCTTCGGCTGGAAATGGGGGCTTATCTGTTTGGCGAGCGACAGTGCGAAGGGTGCGGCAAGCGTCGGTGTGGGTTACGCCGCTGCGGCCATTGCTCCGGCGCTGTTTTCGAATTATGTCATGCCCGAAAATCTGAGCGGAATACTCGGCTGCATAGGGCTGTTGGGTGCGATACTCGGGCATTTGCTGCCTGTTTTTTATGAGTTCCGCGGAGGAAAATGCGTTGCGGTCGCGCTTGGCGGTCTGCTTGTGCTGTCCCCGGTTCAGCTGCTCATTGCTGTCGGTTGTGCGGTTATTCTTATTGCAATAACAAAAATGGTTTCCGTAGGCTCTGTTGTCGGCACGATAATCGCGACTGCCCTTGTGATTTACCGCAACCGGGGCAATATTCCGCTGATGCTCATTGCTGTTGTGATTGCCGCTGTTGTCATCACTGCTCACCTTCCGAATATCAGGCGAATTATGGAGGGCCGCGAGAGACGGCTCGAAAAAATCGAGTGGGAGAAACAGCGGACTGAAAAAGAAGAAACATGCGGCAGCCGTCAAAATGACCAAAACTCCGCAAATGAGTCCTGATAAGCTGCGCTTAATTGTGAACCCGAACGCCGCACTGATTAAACTTTGTATGTTAAACCGATATTGAAATGCCGTTCCGAAAACGTAAGTCGGGCGGCTTTTTATTTTGAATACGATGCGAATGCATGGCGATGAAGGCCTGCAAAACCATATTGAACTTGCAAAAAACGAACTTTTTTATTCCAAGGCGCGGCGGCACGTTTGAGCTGTGTTCACGCCGCAAATAATGTATCAGGGGGGCCGATTCATGCAAATTATTGCACTCACGGGAAAAACATATTGAATATATTGCGCGAACGTGATATAATTGTCATTCCTAAAAGGGCGATGAATCGGCACGGAGGAGAATCATTATGATAGATTACCATGTACACACGAATTATTCGGCAGATGCATCCGCAACGGTGACGGAGCAGCTTGAAGCCGCCGCCGAGCGCGGATTGAGTGAGATTTGCTTCACGGATCATGTTGATTTCGATAACGGCGATAAGTCAATGCAGCCATCGGATCTCGGTGCATTGCGAGAACAGCTTTTGTCTTACAACGGACTGTATAAAGGAGTGCGCATACGCCGCGGAGCGGAAGTTGCTTTGAACGACGGGAACTGCGCCGAAAAAGCACGGCAGTACATCGCGCCGCATGACCTCGATTTTGTTATCGGTTCAATACATGTTGTGGACGGATTTGATGTTTACTATCCGGAATACTACATCGGAAAAACAAAACAGGATGCATACCTTTCCTACCTTCAGACGATTCTCACAGGTATTAAAACCTGCGATTACATGAACATACTCGGTCATTATGACTTCATTGCAAAGTATTCGCCGTATGAGGACAGGCGAATGACGCTTGATGTTTCAAAGGAGCTTTTTGCGGAGATTTTTTCATATCTTGCAAAAAACGGAAAGGGAATTGAAATCAACACTTCGGCATGGTGGGATGATCCCTGCTGGGGTGAGGATGTATTAAAGCTTTACCGCGATCTCGGCGGTCAATATATAACAACCGGTTCCGATGCACACAGAAGCGACAGGGTCGCAAAGCGCATAAAGGAGGCGGAGAAACTTGCAGCGGCGGCAGGCATTCCGCTGATTGCGACGTTCCAAAGAATGAAACCGATATTCCACCCGCTCGGAAGCATTTGATGCGAATGCACTTAATCGCGCGGATGCCGGTTTGGGCAGCTTTCGTAAACAGCAGGGACTGATCCTTTGCTGCAACGCATGACTCGGCTGAAATTTTGAACTCAGCTGAAAACGGAAAACATATTGTTAAACCTGAAAGGATGCAAGTTGACAGAAAACGGTTCGCAACTGAATGAAAACCCGCCTGAAACACTGACGGTGCATTCCGCTCTTGAACGCTGCGTGGATTATATCGGCAGGGTCGATATTGATTTTATCTGCGCGCTGGCGCGGGTCGATAAAGCGGAAGCATTTCAATCTCTCAAGGGTGCGATTTACTATGATCCCGAAAAGAGCTGTTTTGTTACGGCGGAGGAATACCTTTCCGGAAATATTATGAAAAAGCTTGCTGCCGCAAAATCGGCACTTGAGCAGCAGGCTGAAACCGCAAAAACGGCAGGGGATGAATCTAATACCCGAAAGCAAATGCCGGATGATTGGGATTTTTCGGAAAATATCTCTGCGCTTGAGGTTGTGATGCCGCCCGTTGTGCAGCCGGGGCAGATAAAGGCGTCAATGGGCAGTCCGTGGATTCCCGCTTGGGTCTACCGTGATTTTATAATTGCTTTAATCGGTATCCGTTCCGCTTCCGGAAAGCCGAAAATCAGCGTTGAATACATTCGCGCCGCAAATCATTATATAATTCACGGAAAAAAGCATTTCACGGACTTTACGCGTGCAAAACTTACTTACGGCACGGAACGCATGAACGCTTTTGAGATTATAGAGCGAATGCTCAATTCGCGCGAAATTGCCGTTTACGACACATATATTCCTTACGGCAAGGAACAGCAGGTTCGCCGTGTCAACAAAGCCGAAACTCTGCTTGCGCAGGAGAGAGCGCGGCAGATTGCGGAAAGATTCTCATTCTGGCTCTTCAGGGATGAGCCGAGAAGAAGTCAATTGCTTAACTACTACAACGAAAACTTCTGTGCGATCCGTCCGCGGCATTTTGACGGCAGCAGAATGCTCCTTCCGGGCAAAGATCCGAACATTAAGCTGCAAAAGCATCAGCTGGATGCCGTGAAAAGAATCGTGCATTCAAAAAATATCCTGCTGGCGCATCAGGTCGGCGCGGGGAAAACCTATGTCATGGCGGCAGCGGCAATGGAAATGCGCCGGCTTGGTATTTCAAAACGCAATCTGTTTGTTGTTCCGAATAATATTCTCGAACAATGGCATTATGAGTTCACCCGGCTTTATCCTGCGGCGGAGGTCATTGTAATTGAACCGAAAAGTTTCACTCCCGCAAACAGGAACCGCGTTTTGAAACAGATCATTGAAAGCGACTGTGACGCGATAATCATGGGTTACGGCAGTTTTTCGCTTATCCCGCTTTCGCGCGGGGAGCGTGAACGCGAATTGAACGCACACCTTGCGCAAATTGCGGAGTCCATGCGCAGTGCAGTGTACAGCGATGCATATATCGTGCTGAACAGATTTGCGTCGCGCATTGAACACAGGCTGCAAAAGCTCTGGGAAGAGGAACAAACTCTTCCAAAGGGTGCCGTTTTTTTCGATGACCTCGGGATCGACACGATATTTGTTGACGAAGCGCATAATTTTAAAAACATCAGTATTGAAACCAAACACGGCAGTCTGCCGGGGCTGAACCCGAAGGGCTCGAAAAAGTGCGATGATTTGATGGCAAAACTCCGCTATATACAGCGCACGCATGACGGACGGGGTGCTGTTTTTGCAACAGGAACCCCGATCACAAACTCCGTTTCGGACATGTACACGATGCAGCGGTACCTCGGCTATGAACATATGGACGAGCTGAATCTGCTTGAGTTTGACAATTGGGTCAAAATGTTTTCCGAAGTTACGGAAGAATTCGAAGTTGAGGCGAACGGTATAGGCTATCGGCTGCGCCGCAGGCTCAGCAGGTACTATAACCTGCCCGAACTGTCGCTGTTGTTTTCGGATATTGCGGATTTGTACTTTACTCCGGAAGATGATAAAAGGATTCCGCATAAGGTGAATTATATCAATTGTACCGTTCCGGCAAGCGAGTCTCTCAGAAAGTATATTGAGGAGCTTGCGGTGCGCGCAGAGGCGGTAAAGAGCGGCAGCGTTGCCCGAACGGAGGACAACATGCTGAAAATCACGACGGACGGCAGAAAAGCCGCTCTCGACATGCGTCTTGTTAACCCCGAGGAGCCTGATAATCCGAATTCAAAACTTAATACATGCGTTGAAAATGTGTTCAGAATCTGGAGTGAACGCGATAAACTGACCCAGCTTGTGTTCCTTGACCAAAGCACGCCGAAGGACGGTTTCAATCTTTACGACGATATAAAACAAAAGCTTATCCTGCGCGGCGTGCCCGCGGATGAAATTGCGTTCGTTCATGATGCTGTAAACGACGCAATGCGAACAACGCTTTTTAACAAAGTCCGCAAGGGCCGCATACGTGTGCTTATCGGTTCAACTTTCAAACTCGGCATCGGTGCGAACGTTCAAAATAATCTGCTTGCGGTGCATCACCTTGATATTCCGTGGCGTCCATCGGATGTTACCCAGCGTGAAGGCCGAATGCTGCGTCAGGGCAATCGAAATGACGAGGTAATGATATATCGCTACATCACAAACGGGAGCTTTGATGCTTATTCGTGGCAGCTTCTTGAAAACAAACAGCGATTTATATCTCAAATTGTAAACGGTGATTGCCCGAGCAGAAGCGGTGACGAGGTTGATGAAGTTGTGCTCACATACAGCGAAGTCAAGTCACTCGCCGTCGGAAACCCGCTCATAAAGCGAAAGATTGAGCTTGAAACGGAGCTTCAGCGCAAACTTGTTTTGAAATCAAAGCATGAGCGCGCAAAGACAGAAGCGGCGGAGCAGCTTTTGCAGTTGCCGGCAAAGAACAGCGAATTGCTGAAACTGCGCGACATTCTTCAAAAAGATATGCTTCTTGCGGAACAAAACACCGGCGAGGGGTTTTCAATGATGCTTGCGGGCGAGAATTATACACGGCGGCGCGATGCGGGCGAAAGGCTGATAGAGCTGCTTGCGGAACATGCATTTATACGTGAGGAAAAGCGAATCGGCACATATCGGGGGTTCAAACTCTTTCTTGCGAACGATATTTCGGGGGCAAGGCGAATCTTTCTGCTCAAGGGCAGTGGAACCTATCGTTCCGATTTAAGCGAAAGCGCGATGGGCATCATTGCAAGGCTTGATAACGTTGTTAACGGCCTTAAAACACGGCTTGAAACTACACTCGGCAGCATAGAGCGTATGGAGCAGGACGAGGCGGAGCTGCGTTCGGAGTCTGAAAAACCGTTCCCGTTTGAAACGGAACTTACGGAACTGCGCCGTGAGCTGAAAAGGGTCAACGGCGAACTCGGAATGCTGTAAATTTGGATGATATATAAAATAACAGTCGGCTGATTGTTGATTACGGAGGAAAAAATGCAAAATCAGCACAATTATTCCGTTGATGATATAAAGGTAATGGAAGGCCTGGAGGCGGTTCGTGTCCGTCCGGGCATGTATATCGGCAGCACCGGAAGCAGGGGCCTGCACCATATGCTTTGGGAAATCGTTGATAATGCCGTTGATGAAGCGGCAAACGGGTTTGCAACGACCGTCAGCGTTACGATTAACAGGGATAATTCCGTGGTCGTTGAGGATAACGGCAGGGGAATCCCCGTAGGCATTCATGAAAAGCTGCATGTGTCCGGCGTTGAAGTTGTTTATACTCAACTCCATGCGGGCGGAAAATTCAACAACGATTCATACGGGTTCTCGGGCGGATTGCACGGTGTCGGTGCATCGGTTGTTAACGCGCTTTCCGAATACGTTGAAGTTGAGGTTGCAACGGGCGGAAAGCTGTATTCAATCAAATTCCACAGCTATGAAGATTCGGACGGCAACATGCATTCCGGAATTCCTGTTGCTCCGCTTGCCGAGGTCGGAAGGACGCGGCGGCAGGGCACAAGGGTAACATTTTTGCCGGACAAACGCGTTTTTGAAACGATTGAAATGAATTCCGAAGTCGTTGCAAAACGCCTGCGCGAGCTTGCGTACCTGAACAAAGGGGTAACGTTCAAATTCACCGACAACAGGCTGAAGGACGAAAATAAGAGCCGCGAGTACAAATACGACGGCGGCATTGTGGATTTTGTGTGCTATCTTAACAGTGAAAAAACCCCGCTGTATAAAGAACCGATATACTTCCGCGGAATGCGCGGCACGGGCAAAGATGCAATCATCGTTGAAATTGCAATGCAGCATAACGATGGCTATACCGAAAGCATCTTTTCATATGTCAACAATATTCCGACGACCGAGGGAGGTACGCATGAAACCGGATTTAAGTCCGCTCTGACCAAGGTCATGAACGATTATTGCCGTCGAACCGGAATCCTGAAGGAGAAGGATGCGCCGCTGCCTGGTGAGGATTTCCGCGAGGGACTCACGGCAGTCGTGTCGCTTAAAATGAGTTCGATTCAGTTTGAAGGGCAGACGAAAACAAAACTCGGCAATACCGAAGCGCGTACGGCGGTTGAAGCTATTGTTATGGACGAGTTGACACCGATACTTGAAAACCTTAAGAATTCGGATCTTGCCGCCGCAATTGCGGACAAAGCGGTGAAGGCGGCAAAAGCGCGTGAAGCTGCAAGAAAAGCAAAAACCATGGCGCGTGAAAAGTCCAAGCTTGAAAACGCACCTCTCGTCGGCAAGCTTTCAAGCTGCACGGGCAGAACACCGGAGCAAAACGAACTCTTCATCGTTGAAGGCGATTCGGCGGGCGGCAGCGCAAAGCAGGGCCGTGACAGACGGTTCCAGGCAATACTGCCGCTGCGCGGCAAACCGTTGAATGTTGAAAAAAGGCGCATTGAGCAGGTGCTTGAAAATGACGAATGCCGCTCCATCATAACCGCCCTCGGAACCGGCATAGGCGAGGATTTTGAGCTTAAAAACCTTAAGTATCATAAAATTATCATTCTCTCCGATGCCGATCAGGACGGTGCGCATATACGCGCTCTGCTTCTTACGTTCTTCTATCGCTACACGAAGGAACTGATAACGGGAGGGCATGTTTACATGGGTATGCCGCCTCTTTACAAGGTTCAAAAGGGAAACAATGTTACGTATGCCTATGACGATGAAGAACTTGCCCGAATTACGAAAGGAATGAAGGGGTACACCTTGCAGCGGTATAAGGGTTTGGGTGAAATGAATCCGGAGCAGCTTTGGGAAACAACGCTTAACCCGGAGAACCGTTCCCTTGTTCAGGTGACGATTGAAGACGCGGCGTATGTAGAACACCTTGTAACGCTTTTGATGGGAGACAAGGTTGCTCCCCGCAAGGAGTACATCACCGAACATGCGAATTTCAACCGCGTGGATTCTTTTGAGGACAAAATCGGTTGATGTTGAAGTTTAACACCGCTTCGGAGTACAACGCGATACACAATCAGATTGATTAGTGCAGCCTGCGGTCAATCAAAGCCGAACAAAAACGAAAGCATCCGAAAGCAGCGGAACTGCACGGATGCTTTTGGATATTTATCCGAAACAAAAAAACTAAACGATTTGAAAAATATAAAACTTCAGATAATCCGTCTCGGGTACATTCCAAAGAATCGGGTGATCGGGAGCCTGCTGACGCGCTTCGATTTGACGCAGCTGAACCCCTGCATCCTCTGCGGCATTGTGAAGCATCTTACGGAAAAGCTCATCGGTCATGAAATGCGAACATGAGCAGGTTGCAAGATAGCCGCCGCGCGGAAGGAGTTTCATTGCTTTTGCATTGATGGCTTTATAGCCCTTTACCGCACTGCCGATCGTATCCCGACTTTTGGTGAAGGCGGGCGGGTCGAGTATTATGTAATCATAACCGTGTTTGCGATTGGATTCCATATCGGTCAGAAGATCAAAGACATCGGCGCAAACGAAATCCATTCTGCCCGAAAGCCCGTTCAGCTCCGCATTTCTGCGCGTTTTTTGGATTGCATCCGCAGAAATATCAACGGCAGTGACATGCTTTGCACATGCAGCGGCGGCGTTCAGTGCGAATGCGCCCGTATGTGTGAAACAATCGAGAACCGTTTTGCCGACAGCAATCTTTGCAGCGGCACGACGGTTATATTTCTGGTCAAGGAAAAAGCCCGTTTTTTGTCCGTTGATAACGTCGATTTCGTATTTGATTCCGTTTTCTTCAATCATTACCAATCCGCTGTCCGGTGCGGGAGGCAGGAGATCACAGCTGATAAAGCCCTTGTGCTGAGTCAGACCTTCCTTTTCGCGTATGGCGACATCGTTTCTTTCGCAAACGGCCCGAATATTAATGCCGAACTCTTTGAATACTTCAATAAACAGCGGAAACAGGCGGGACTTAAGCATTTCGGTGCCGAGGGAGAGAATTTGAAAAACAAGAACATCCCCGAAGCGGTCCACCGTCAGCCCGGGAAAACTGTCGGCCTCACCGAAAATAATTCGACAGCAGTCAAAATCGCTGCCCATGACCGTTTGGCGGTACTCAAGCGCGTAACGAATTCGCCTGCGGAAAAAGTCATCGTCAAACCTGTCGTTTGCATTGCGTGAAAAGATGCGAATGCGAATTTTGGAATTGTCATTTATGAACCCGGTTCCGATGAACCGATCCTTTTTTGTATAAACATCAACAAGCCCGCCGTTCGTATAATCACCGTCAACGGAAAGCACCTCCTCCGCATAAACCCACGGGTGCCCGCCTTTGAGTGCGCGTTCCGCCTTTTCGGATACTTTTGCTTTCGGATACATTCGCATTATTAACAAACCAACCTCTCTGCCGCATTCGGCAAAACTGTTTGTTGAATATAACACAATCGGGCGTGGATTTCAAGTGCGGTTTCAACTTGCCGTGCCTGCACAGCGAAAAAACGGTCGAAAGTGTTTGTTCTGCCTTGATTTGCGGCAGATGCGCCGTATCAGTCAGACAGTGTCGGTTCGAAAGGTTCAACGGCGGAGCAGCTTATCTCATATGCAGTGCGCATTTCCTCCGTTCCGTCTTCAAAAACTTTTTTATATTCGCGGCTTTGCAGCCTTCCGATAACGTGCATTCCGATGCCGACCTTCATATCCTGCAAATACCTTGCGTTTCGTCCCCATGCGATACAGGGCAGATAGTCGGATTTGCCGTACCGTCTGTTGACTGCAAGCAGAACGTCCGCAATTTCACGTAAAAAAGGAGTCGTTCTGTATATTACGGACTTACAGATGTATCCGAACAGTTCAACTTCGTTTTTGTATGCAAAAGCATCGGTTTCATCCGCCGAAGCAGGAATGAATTCACGTGCAAACACGGTGATGATAAGTCTGCTGCCTTTTTCAGTCTGTTGATTATAGGAACGTATCTGTCCTTGGACATGAAAATACATACCGTGTTCAACAGGGATGCCGCCGAGCAGTCGTTCGCTGACGGTGACAGGTATTTTATCCTCGGTTCCGCTCAATCTTTGAACGGTGAGCACAAGCTTGAAAAAAGCCTCTCCGTAAATTGTATGACTGTATTCCGGGCCGTCCGTAACCCTGCCTGAAAGACTGATGCTGTTGTTTGTATCCGGCATATTGCCCTCCGTAAGTTCGAGTATCACTGAATAAGCGCGTTTTTTAAAAAACAAGGTAAAGTTCCTTTGCTTTTTCTGAAAACGATGCCGTACAGTGGCCTGTTTAAATTCTATTCAACGATATTCAAAATAGACTTGTTGATTTGGCCTTATGCATATGATAGAATAGCGCGAGAAAAGAACAGGACGGGAGAAATATGAAAAATACGAAACGGGATGAAACCTTTTTGCGGGAAACGAGGCATGTTATCGAGCGGCATATTGAGCTGTATCCGAAATGTGAACCGGACGACATAGTAAAGCTGCTTTATCAAAGCGAATTCGGCTGCGGGCATTTTGTGCGCAGCAAAGAGATCGCGGAGGAGTATCTGAAGAGGGAGTATGAAGCGTGTATGATGACAACGAAAGCCGCCGCTGCCGGGGAACACCCTTTGACGGATGAAACAGGCGGGATGTTCGTTCGGGTGCACCTTGAACCTTTGTCACGGTACGGTATACCGCTCTCAAGGCTTGCGGAGCTTTTTGTGCGTTCATCGGAGGTTCGAACGGGTTCAACGGACGGAATGCTGAAAAAGCTCAGCCTGCTGAAAGAGATCTGCCGGCAGGGGAAAACTCCGTTTGACGAAGAAACGCTGTCGGCTTTTCTTAAGAAATACGTTGCGGCGGGCTGCCCGGCAATACATCACAGCGAGACTTACCGTCGGCTTTACCATCCCGCGTATCGCGTGATTTGCAGAGAATTCCTTCCCGAACTAATCGGCGGAGAATGCGCAGGTTCGGAACCTGAAATTCATATTTAAGACTCAAACAAAAACTGAATTTAAGGAGAAGTTTAAACAAAAGGCACAGCCGAAACGCAATTGCGGGCGGCTGTACCTTTGTTTTTTTACAGAGAATGATACGGCAAAAGAAAGACTGATGAAAAACGATCAGATTTCAACATTGCCGTTGCCGGGGCGTGCGCAGGTGATTTCAAGATTGCCGTTGCGCTCACGAAGCTTGTCGATAAACTCTTTTTCTTTCCGCGCATCACGCAAAGTGATCTGGTAGGTGAGCTTGAACAGGCTGCCCATGTTGGTGGTCTTAACACGGATGAGCTCATGGCGGGAAGTGTATGTGCTGAAAATATCATTGAAAACTTCATCATAGCTGAGACTTTCGGGAATGACAATCTTGAGGTCGCGCTCTGCGGAACCCGCTTTGCCGAAATTGATGCTCGCAAGCGCAATGTCAACCAAAATAACGAACACGGCAAGGATGACCGCAATTGCAATATAACCCATGCCCGTTGCAAGGCCGACAGCCATTGCGAGAAAGATGCTTGTTATTTCACGTGCGGAAGCGGGGGCGGAACGGAAGCGGACAAGACTGAAAGCACCGGCAACAGCAATGCCTGCGCCGAGCTGTCCGTTAACAAGGGCGATAATCGTTTGAACTATCATCGGCAGAAGCACAAGGGAGACCGAAAGGCTCTTGGAGGGACGATTTCTGTATCGACTGCAAACGGCGATGAGAACGCCCAATGCAAGAGAAACAAGCAGGCAAACAATAAACCCGCCTGCGGTCAAGGTGCTTGTGGTGGAGAAAATACTGTCGATAACGTTGTTAAGCATAGTGAAAAATCCTTTCGTTTATGGATGAAAACATTGGGCACGGAACGATACCGGATCGTTCAGCCGCAATATGCAGCACCGCGTTTTTGAGAAAGAATGCGGTTAAGTTCGATGTTATACGCGGTTGCGTATTTTGAGAAGCTTGTCGGAAAGATCCTGTGTTCATCAAGGAGTGCGGCAAGCCAAAGCGGCAGAGTGTGCGGAGTTTTAAGCTCCATTATGCATTTGCCTGCGGGCAGAATGGGGTCGCCGTACGTGCCGCTTAACAGGTCGAGGTTGCGCGTTCTGTAGCGCAGATTTTCGTCGATTGTCAGTCTCAAATCCCCGACGCCGTTTTCCGCATAGGCAGTGCGTTCGCAAAATATTCCGAAAGACGGCCGAAGCTCCGGATAAAAGCGGAGCGCATAATCAATTTCACGCGCAATTTGCTTGTCGGGGCAGGGCGCATCGCCGCAGAGAAACTCCATTGCATCGGCATAGGGCATTTCGATTCGGCGCTTATACACAACACCTTTGTATTTCTTCTTAAGCTCAATAAAAGCGTTCGATTCTGCCGACGGAGTGCCGTAGCATCGCAAGCGGAGCTTTTCCTTATAAATCGGATGCTCTATAGAGGCACGAATCAACCGCATGTCGGCAGTGTCAAAATAAATGCTGCTGACAGTGCTTTTTCCGTAAGAATCAACATGCATATGCTGCAAAAGCACGGGCAGCATTGCGGCGAACTGCTTGTCCGAAACAATATACTTTTTCTCAATACGGGTAAAAATGTTATCAATTTTAACCGTTTGCAATGTCACAACCTCCGTTTCTGCCGAAATGCACCGGATGCGGAGCATTTCAGAATAATCCCGCTCGGCACAACGGCGGAGCGGGCGGTGAGACCATTCTCGCATTACCAATATTATACCACTGAAACAGGGAGACCGAAAGACAAAAAGGGCTCTTTTAACGGCAAATATTGTATATAGTACTTTGAAAACGGTCAAACAATGCTTAGTCGGGAAGATTGTCAACAAAAATTCATAATATATCGAGCCAGATTCCCATAGGCAATTTTGCGAATGTCCGCATCGCTCAAGCCCATGCGGCTCAGCTTGTTCGCAATCAACGGCAGTCCGCTGCTGTTTTCAAGCCCGTCGATATAGCGGTTCATGCCGTCAAAATCCGACCCGAGCGCAACGCAGTCGATTCCGCCGATTTCGATGAAATGCGCGATATGCCGTATCACATCGTCGAGTTCGGCAGTGCGTTCATCGGTCAATTGTCTGTAATAAAAATTGACGCCGATTACACCGCCTTGTTTTGAAATCGCGCGAATATGCTCATCTTTCATGCAGCGCGGGTGACTGCATAGGGCACGCGCATTTGTGTGCGACGCAAACACGGGGCGTGCTGCAATGCCCAACACATCGTCAATGCCTGCATCCCCGAGGTGTGCAAGGTCAACAGCCATTCCGATTCGGCACATCTCTTCAACAACACGCTTTCCGAGGGCGGTCAAGCCCTTTTTGCTTCCGCGTTTTCCGGCCGGATAGGCAAGACTGTTAACGTCATTCCAAGTCAGCGTCATTGCGCGCACTCCGAGACGATACAGCATTCGAAGGTTTTCAACGCTGCCTTCGACAGCCTCACCGCCTTCAACGGTCAACACTGTTGCAATTTTGTCCTGAGTTACGTCAAAATCACGGGAGAACGGCACAAAACACGGATTTGATTCAAGCATTCGATAATAGGAATCTATCATGTTAAGGCATTGACTCAGCGGGTTCTGCTTCAGCATCATGTCGATCCATGCGGCAAAGAACTGAAGCTTCACTCCGCCCGCTGCCATGTTCCGAAGGCTCATGCTCTGATGCCCGGAGACGGTTTGAATATCATAATCATAGTATGTCATCCCGTATAAAAAATCACAATGCGCATCCGCAAACGGCAGCTTGTTTGAAGCACTGTTCTCTTGCGGCAGAATTTGTTCGACCATGTTAATCCCTCCAATCTGCAGCTCCGCATGCCGCGGAGGCCGACCGTATCACAATATTATAACACAAAACGAATAAAAATGCATTCGATAAAAAAGCGCGGCGGGTTGTTGAGAACAGATAATTGTTCCAGCGGAAGACAATCACCGGACGGAGATGCGGAGTATGATATAAAATACCGAAAAAAGTCACAATTTATTTTCAAATGGAGTCGAAAACCTATTGTAAAGAGCAAACCGCAATTGGTATAATAAGGTGTGGAGTTCGGAAGAGCTCTGCAAGGTGCTTTTGTATATTAACCGGAGGTGACGCAAATGAAATGCAGAAATTGTGGCCACGATAATCCCGAGTATTCCGAAGTATGCGAGAATTGCGCAGTTTCACTGCGCTCGGAGCCGCAGCGCGATGATGATACCCCGTCTTGGGGTTTCGTTGACGAGAACAAGGATATCAGGTTTTCTTTCGGGGGGCGAAATGCCGCACAAAACAATAATCCCGCGGACATGAACCCAAACACTGACAGCGACCTTGATGAGCTTGAAAGACAGTTCACATGCGACGTCGGTGATTGGAACGAAGTTCGGAGACGTCCGAACGCAAGCCGACAGAATAATAACCGCCAAAACGCTGCCGCTGCGCAGAGAAATGACAGAACAAGCAGCCCGAACGGAGAAGAACGGGCGAACCGCAGCAGCGCACAGAATACACAGGGCGCATTCGCCGGTGACAGACTTCCGTGGGATAACGATTCTGCAAACGCACGCAGGCAGCAGCCCCGCACGGAAAGGCAGTCAAACCCGGATGACGAATATGATTCCGATGATTTCGGTGATGCGGATGCATACGACGGCCGCGAATGCGGGAACAAGCGCGCGAAGAAGCAGCGCGGAAAGGGCAGAGATTCGACTGATATTCAAGATGATTTCGACACTGCCCGCACGAGTGCCGATTACGGAGCAAAGCGGGGCAGACGCGATGATTCATATGACGAATTTGAAGACGTGAACCGCAGAAGCGATCGCAGACGCGGAAAAGGCGGTGCGTCAGGTCTGCGTATTGCAATAATTGTGCTTGCTGTTGTGGCCGTAATTGCGGCCGGCGTGCTTGCATACACCCTTTTGAACGGCAGCAGCATCGGCGGCGAAAAAACAAACAGCGTTATCGTCAACCCCAACAATCCGGACAGCTACTATATCACTGTTTATGCAAAAGCCGGTTCTGTCCTTGTTTATGAGGACAGCACAGGTGCACAGACCGAACAGCAGGTTCCCGAAAAAGGATATGTAACTTTCAATGTTGCATCCAACCGCCTGCGCCCGATAACACCCATTGAGGGCGAAAGCTGCGACATTTACCCCTCGGTAAGTCTCAAAAATGAGGACGGAACGCTGACAAAGCTGGAGATTCCGCGCATAACGCTCAGAGTTCCGACGCTTAATGCATCCTTCGAAACGGCTGAAGACATAACGAGCGACAACGGCGTTATAGAAATCAAAGGGCATGTTGACTTGACTCAGACAGATCTTCAGAACAATCTGCCTGTTGTCACAATCAACAACGAAACCGTGCAGCCCGCGCCCGACGGCAGCTTTGCTTACACAACAAAGCTCGACAAGGGCGAATACGAGATCGTCGGTGAAATCAAGCTCGGCGGATACATGATCATGCGCCGAACTTTCAAGGCTACCGTCAACAAGCAGCTGACCGCAGCCGACATAATTTCAATACCCGAGGAAGTTGATACCCGAGTTCTGAATGTTGAAACTTCAATTGAACTCACCGGTACCGTTCCCGCAGGAGCTGTGCTTCAGGTTGTTCCCAAGGATGCAGAATGCACCGTTAAGGATCAGCCCACAGTTGACGAAAACGGGAACTTCAGGTTTTCAGTAAACCTTCCCACCGCCGCAAAGTGCTATGAGCTCCAGCTCACCGCAACACTTGCGGACGGAACGGTTTACACGCGTCCGTTCTTTGTGGAACGTCCGCCGGTGTTTAACGAATATGTTCCCACCGTTTGGAGAGGTGATTACAGCGAGATGTCAAAACCCGTCCATATCACCGACCTTCGCGGGTTTGTAATTGAGGGAACTGTTGCAGAGATTACCTATGATGACGATTATCTCGTTGCAACGTTTACCCTTAACGATGGACATACGATCAGCATTGAGTATCACGATCACTATTCTGCCGCACGCCAGCATCCCATTGAAGCGGGCAAGCAGTACAAACTCTACGGATTCTCAAAGGGCGTGGACGAAAGCGGTATGCTCCGGATGTATATTTGGTTCGTGAGTGACTGATCAGATGTTCGGATAAGTTTGGAAACAAAATAACCTGCGCGGCGGCTGCTTAACGGCAGCCGCTGCGTCGATACTGCAACACATCGCCAAACGGTGCAGCTTTCAAGAAAACACATGGAGAAATAAGATGAAAATCTGGGCAAGAGTTCGAAAAAACAACAAAACAACGGAACAGGATGTCATTGAAATTCCGCAGAAGGACGCTTCCGAAGTGGAGGACTGGCACGAAGCTCTTTGCGAGTTGTGCTCGAAATTAAACCTTTCACGCCCTGTGATTCTTGATAAGCATGTCAATGAGCTGCTCCGCTTTTCACACACCGTGTTCCGCCCGGATGATTTTATGGAACAGGTAACGTTTGACAGGCTGGAGGTTGAATTGTTTTAGCGGCGGTTCATTGCACCCGGAAACGTTGAGAACCGGAAGTGTTTTTCAATCGAAAAAACGAAAATAAACGAATGCTCGGTGATTACTCCGAAAAGGGCAAACGACCCGTGATGTGCGCAAAGCATGCATCGCGGGTTGTTTTGTTTTCGGCAGCAGTGTTCAAAACCTGTAACTGTTTATCGGTAATATTCATATTTTATAGCAAGCCGTGTACAAGCCCGACATTGGGGCCGACGGCGAAGCAAAACAATAAGAAAGGAGCATCTCGGCAGTGCGGGAGCGAACGGTACTGCGCTGCAATGATGTGGTGAATGATATGAGAAATGATAACGGAAGCAGGGGAAACGGCTTTCAGCCTTTTAATCCGCCGAACAGAGGAAGACAGCAGGGAGGCATGAGGCAAAGCAATTTCGGCAGCGAGCAAAACATGGGTTATGATAACAGCATGCAGTGTGCAGGTAATGCGTGCGGTTTCCCGCCTTGCAGCGGCTGCCGCTGTGAATGTACATATTACGGTGCAACGGGTCCGACGGGAGCAACAGGTCCGACGGGCGCAATCGGAACAACGGGCGCGACCGGTGCAGCGGGTGCAACGGGAGCGACAGGCGCTACGGGAGCAACAGGAGCGACAGGCGCAACAGGTCCGCAGGGAATCAGAGGCATTGACGGTGCAACGGGCCCGACAGGTCCGCAGGGTATCAGAGGCGTAGACGGAGCAACGGGGGCAACCGGCGCAGCAGGAGCAACGGGTCCGACAGGCGCAGCAGGAGAAACAGGCGCAACAGGAGCAACAGGGGCAACAGGCCCGACTGGTGCAGCGGGAGCAACGGGAGCAACGGGTCCGACAGGCGCAACAGGAGCAGCGGGAGAAACAGGGGCAACAGGAGCAACCGGAGCAACAGGTCCGACAGGCCCGACCGGTGCAGCGGGAGCAACCGGAGCAACAGGGGCAACAGGCCCGACCGGAGCAACCGGAGCAACAGGCCCGACAGGCGCAGCAGGAGCAACGGGAGAAACAGGTGCAACGGGAGCAACCGGAGCAACAGGGGCAACAGGGGCAACAGGCCCGACAGGCGCAGCAGGAGCAGCGGGAGAAACAGGGGCAACAGGCCCGACCGGTGCAGCGGGAGCAACAGGAGAAACAGGTGCAACAGGAGCAACAGGCCCGACAGGCGCAGCAGGAGCAGCGGGAGAAACAGGTGCAACGGGAGCAACAGGCCCGACAGGCCCGACAGGTCCGACAGGCCCGACAGGCCCTGCTGCCGAACCTGCCCGGTCGGCAGCGTTGATGTCTGCAGTTCAACCGACAGGAGAAGGAACGACTGTACCGAATGGGGGAGTGCTGCCGTTGACAAACCTTCGCAGCAGCGGTGAAGAACTCAGTGCGGATGCGGCAAATAATGCGGTGCGTTCCAATGATGAAAAACTGTATCATATTGTATGGAACGTAAATGCGGCGGAAGAGCAGGGCTCCGGAACTTCGGGTGATATTGTGATTGCACTTGAATCGCTTACCGGGGATGTGTATGGTTATTCTTCGGCAAGCACGACCGCAGCCGGCGGAAATCCTGTGTCCGTTTCAGGCTCGACCTATGGGTGGATTCCCGCAGGAACGGAGCTTGTGCTTCGAAACAGAAGCGGAAGAACCATAGCGCTGCATGCGGCTGCAACTCCCAACGGCGACTATGCAGGCGTGATCACGGTGATTAAAGCATAGATAATGCGGCAGTGAACGAGCCGGAAATGTGCCTTCGAAAAAGAGACGGTGCAGGTAAACTCCGCCTGCCGCGTGCGGGCGGAGCAGGCTTTCCGCAAAACAAAATCCGGGAAACGGGGGAGCGATATGGAAGGTTATAAAGTGTGTGTTTATGCAATTGCAAAGGATGAAGCGAAATTTGCCGCGCGCTGGGCTGAGTCGATGAGCGAAGCGGATGCCGTATATGTTCTTGACACAGGGTCAAGCGACGATACCGTAAAAATACTTCAGGCGCACGGGGTAAACGTTCGGAGTGAAGTAATAACCCCATGGCGGTTCGATACGGCGCGGAACAGGTCGCTTGAACTTGTGCCGGAGGATGCCGACATCTGTGTTTGTACAGATATTGATGAGGTTCTGCATCCCGGATGGCGTGCAGCGGCAGAAAAAGCGTGGTCAAACGGCGCGGATATGCTGCGCTATCGTTATACGTGGAATTTCAACGAGGACGGAAGCGAAGGTACGGTGTTCTATATTGACAAGATACATGCGCGGCATGGTTTCAAATGGGTAAACCCTGTACATGAGGTCCTTGAATATGAGGGAGAAGGCAGTTTCAGACATATCATTGCAGAAGGCATTCAGCTTGATCATCTTGCCGATGCATCAAAATCACGCGCACAATACCTGCCTCTGCTGGAAATGAGTGTGCGGGAAAATCCGGAAAACGACAGAAATATGCATTATCTCGGCAGAGAATACATGTTTTACGGCAGATGGAACGATTGTATTGCGACCTTAAAGAGGCACCTTGAAATGAAATCCGCTGTCTGGCGGGATGAGCGGAGCGCATCGATGCGATTTATTGCGCGTGCCTGCACAGCACTGAATGATATTGCGGAAGCGGAAAGCTGGCTCTATCGCGCAGCGGCGGAAGCACCGTACCTACGCGAACCGTGGATCGAACTCGCGGGCAATGCATATGCACGGCAGGATTTTGAAGGTACGCTGTATTTTGCACTTAAAGCACTTGCAATTGAAACCCGCCCGAAAACATATATAACGGAACCCGCAGCATGGGGTGCCGCTCCGTATGATTATGCTTCTCTGGGGTATTTTTATACGGGCAGAAAAAAAGAAGCACTGATAATGGCCGAAAAAGCCGTTGAAAAAGAACCGCAGAACGAAAGATTAAGAGCAAACAGAGATATTATTGCACAGCTTTCGGAAACGCTTTGATTCGTTATTTTTGTCGGAGAGGCTCGATTCGAACCTTTCCGACAAAAAATGAATCGGCAAGCATTTTGATAACAACTTATCCTACAGCAGGAGCAGGATTATAACAGCCGGCAATATATAATGCAGCTAACCGATCAATTCAGGTTGCATGTTCGGCGGATTTGCGCTATAATAATACTGTTATGCGAAATGATTCGCCTAAATACGGAGACGTATCGAAGTGGTCATAACGGGACTGACTCGAAATCATGTGATTAGTCCCCGAAAGTGAATATTTATACACGGAAGCGTATCGAAGTGGTTGTAACGAGCTGCACTCGAAATCGTGGTCGCTACTCGGTAGCTCCCTGACCGGAATCCCTTGATTTTATGGGGTTTTTCGGGTATTCTTAACTTAATATTTTTGCTTGTTCTCCCCATCAGTTCTCCCCGTTTTCCGAGGTGCTGATGTTGAGATAAATACGGAGCGGTATCGAAGTGGTCATAACGGGACTGACTCGAAATCGTGGTCGCTGTTCGGTAGCCTCCTAAGCGAAAACCCTTGATTTTACGGGGCTTTTCGGGTATTCTAAACTTAATATTTTTGCTTGTTCTCCCCATCAGTTCTCCCCGTTTTCCGAGGTAGTTTTGATGTTGAGATAAACCTTGGAGAGTTGTCCGAGTGGTCGAAGGTGCAGCACTCGAAATGCTGTGTCCCGAAAGGGACCTAGGGTTCGAATCCCTAACTCTCCGCCAGACAGTACGCCAGTAGCCGGTTTTTCCGGCTGCTGGCTTTACTTTTTTAGTTCGGAACAAGCCCCAAACCGTTGAGCATCGCGTCAGCCGAAGTCAACTTCGAGCTGTAATCCAAGTGCGCGTAGATGTTTGCCGTTGTTGAGAAGTCACTGTGACCAAGCCATTCCTGAATCTGCTTCATGGGAACTCCATTTGCCAGAAGTAACGAGGCGCAGCTATGTCTGAGATCATGATACCTGATATGCCTCATCCCGTTTGCCTTGAGTAAGTCAGGAAATGCGGTTGTCACATAATGGGGCTTGATCAGATCGCCAATCTCGTTGACACAGACATATTCAAGATAGTCTTTGATATAGCTGCGTCCGCACAAGCGACGGTTTTCCTTCTGCTCTTCCTTGAGGGCGAGAAGCCTTTCTCTCATAAAAGGAACAAGAGGAAGTGTTCTCATACTCGATTTGGTCTTTGTGGTGTCCGACGCAACCAGAACGCGCTTGCCGTCGAGATCACAGGAAGTAACCGTATGACGGATGGTGATGGTGTTCTGCTCAAAGTCAATGGCATCCCATTTCAGTCCGATTGCCTCACTGCGGCGCAAGCCGTAGAATGCACCGAACAGAATAGGCATCTCAAGTTTCGTTCCTTTGGCAGCTTCAAAGAGAGCGTTGACCTCATCAGCATCGTAGAAGCTGCCGACATATCGGTCTTTCTTCGGACGCTCAACCTTGTCTGCCGGGTTTACATCGATCAGGTCAATCTTCACGGCATACTTGAGAGCCTTGTGAATATTGGCATGATAATGAATCACCGAGGAAGCACTGACGCGCTGGAGTTCCTTCATGTAAAACTCCTGAATGTCCTTTGCGGTCAGATTCTTGAGCGTAACTTCCTTTTTACGAAAGTACGGTGCTACGATTTTCTTGACCGTAGTCGAGTAAGAAGCGAATGTCGGAACTGCTACCGAGCTTTTGATGATCTCAAGCCATTGCTCCATGTAGTCCGCGAACAGAATATCTCCGTTCATGACCTTTGGCTCTTCGGGATTGAAATTGCGTCGTGCATCCATCAGGATTGCTTCGGCGCGTTTTTTATTGCCCTTAACAGTAAGTCCGGTAGAAATCCACTTGGTCTTTCTTTTTCCGAGAGAATCGGTGTAGTTCAACACGGCGTAGTAATATCCGCTTTTTTCGCGGAGATGTCCTGCTACCATAAATTTTCCTCCTTCATTGCGTAGCAGTAACACCTACCTTATACCGGGATCCTATTATACCAGAACCGGGTTCGAATTGGAGGACCTTTCTACGCATTTTTTTGTAAACATTTTGAGTCCAAACTTTACGCGGTCACTGCTTCTCCGCATCCAATGCAGAGATAAGTGAAAAGATGAGCCTTCGGAATACGATAGGCTCTGCCGACCTTGAGGCTGAGTATCTTGCCTTCGCGCAGAATACGATAGCCGGTCTTTGTGCTGATGCTGAGTATTTCGCACATCTGCTCGATACTCATAACATCGGGATAGTCTTTCAGCATGAGCTTGTAGGCATCGCGCTGAGAAATGGTTGATGCGGTATTCACCCGTCTCACCTCCGTTAGATTTTGATTTTTGCTTATCAGCAAAAGGATAGGCAGCAGTCCTTTTTTGAATAGACTGCTGCCCATAGTTTTTGATGATAAAGCCCATTCGGGCGTTTTCACTTTGGTTATCCTTCCAGCATATTTATCTCCGCCCCTGCTGAATAGGGAGTGCTGCGGACTACCGCCGGTGAAGCAGTATCATGGGACTCTCACCCCTCCGAGGATCGCTCCGAGCCGCCCCTTGTATTGCAAAGAGACAGAAGTATCATTATACCCAACTTCTCCATCATGGCGATCAGCCGCACCACACGGCTGTTTAGTCTCTCTGTTGATCGCTCGCTCCACAGCAGATGAAACATTTGCATGGAGGTCATGGCGGCAGAAGACAAGTCGCTTCGAGAAAAGAGGAAAGATCCGCAGCACTGACTATTCAGTTTTCAAGGTACAGTGAAGGAGTTTTGCCCCTTCACTTACCTAAGTGAATCTGAGGTCAGTTTTGTCCCAAGTTTTGATAAATTTCTCGAAGAATTTTTTTGAGGCTCATTGCTCGATTGCTGACGGTGTTACGAGGGATTCCGTATTTCTCTTCAATCTGACGAGAGCTAAGTTCCTTCGTCAGAAAGTAGCGGATGATGATCCGGTCACGCTCGTCAAACCGAGAAAGAACATCTTCGAACATGATTTGAGAAATGATCTCATCCTCCATGTCGTGAGGTTCGGGAATTTCATCGCAGAGGTCATAGCTATCACCCAACGGATGACCATGCTGGACTTTGCGCTTCTTGCTCATTGCCTCTTCGTATCTGTCCTCATTTTCGTGGCTCATGAGGGTGTAGTAGACCTCCTTGCTGATTTCCGTGGTAATGCCGTTGACCTTTGTGTAGTAGGTCCCGGTTTCCTCGTCTCTCCACAGTGCGTAGTTGAATACCTTGATTTTCATAGTCTTGTCCTTTCCGCTGGCGCGGAACTGCGGAAGGACGAGACATAAAAAGAGCCGCATGACGGTGAGTGTTCATTCCATACCGATAAAACAGAGGCTCTTTGCAGATACTCTGTTCATGCGGCATCGGAAGACTCACCAATCAGCGGCTCCATTGCACAGCTATAAAAATATTTATTTGTTAAACGCTAACCTCTACTTGTGGCTCAAGAGATGATAGCGAAGTAACCGTCTCATACTGAGAACATCAAATACAGTCTCGCGTCCGCACTGTTTGCACTTGGCTTGGACATGACCTCTTGTGTCCTCGAACACGGCGATTGAGTTGTGTTTGCAGTATGGGCATTGCACCATACGCTTCTTCTGCGTCGATATAGCATGACGCGCTCTTTGGATTTTGATCTGCATTTCCGCAGATGGCTCAGTTACTCGGATGTTTCGTCTCATGCCCATACCTCCAACGGATCAGAATACTCAAGGTACGGACGATCTTCAACATATCCGAGATGTCTCAGCCGGATCACAGCAGCGGTTTTGGAAACACCGAGCTGTCCGCATATCAGATTGAGCGTCAAGCGGTCACGGTAAGCAAACCTCCCCTCATAGCTAATCAGGTTTTTATTGCCACCGAAATACCACATGGCGAGATCCATTTCCTTCTGAGGCATAAGGATCGCCGCCCCTAATACATTTGCTTGCCATTCGTTCCAATCCTCACGGGTTTTGAGATCACGGAGGGAGTATGCTGTTCGTGCAGCATATTTCTGGCGGCAAGCTGCCTTCGATTCCTCATCCTCCATCGAATAGAGGATTTGATGAGCGCATTCATGGGCAAGGGTAAATCTGCGCTTGCCACAGAGTTCCCGAACTTTGCCGGGACGGATAAAGCTCTCGTCCAGCAGGACTTGATTTTGCCTGAGAGGAATGGTGCGCTTGATTCCCATTTCCTCCGTAATGTATTCCGTATCTGCGTAAGCTGTCAGCCCACAGATGCTTCCATCGCCGGATAAACGAGCGAAGGACACATCCAGACCGAGATAGTCCTTTGCGAACTGATCAATCGGTGTGGCACGAGCGATACGAACATCATTAGCCTCTTTACCGAAGAAAAACTCATTGAAGTCTTTGGTAACGGCTGCTGCGATTTCTTCTATTTGCTTGTGGGTTAAGATCATCATCTGCTCTCCTTTGCTTCTACAAACCATTTATCACCTTCATGAAACAGAAATGACTCCTTTCCTCTGATCATTACGGTGTAACGAATACCGCCGCCACCAACCTTCTTCGATGATGCGCGGCACTTATACAGAACTTGGTCGATGTTGAAAATCAGACCGTTCTTCCATCGGATAAAACGAGGATGGAGCGTCCCTTCCTCATCGACATCAACATTAACCGAAACATACGCTTTTCGGCACTGAATACTTTGCATGATTTCCCTCCGTTCACAAAAATGTTAAAAAGAAACACGAACAAGTTTTCATGTTCCTATTGACACACGGGGTTTCGTGTGGTATCATAATAACGCGAACAGCATTTCGTGTCAGTGACCATAGTATAGCACGAACAGATTTTCATGTCAATGGGTTTAGACGAAAAAGTGTTCGTGTCCACAAAAAGTTTTAGAAAGAGGTGCCTTATGGTATTCAAAGACAGACTGAAAGAAAAGCGAGTGGAGGCTGGACTGACTCAGACTGAACTTGCAAAAAGAGCTGGCGTTACTGCTCGTACCATCCAGAACTATGAACTCGGTAATAGAAAACCGGCTAACATGGAAGTTATCCAGAAAATCGCGGATGCGCTGGGAACTACCACGGAGTATCTTCTTGGCAGCAGCGGCACTTATGTTGTTGAGGCTCATGCGAAGGGTGGCTCTAAGGCAGCGCGCGATATTGATGAGCTTGTCAGCGAAGTGACCGGTATGTTCGCCGGTGGTCAGTTGAGCGAGGACGCGCTGGAAGGAGCAATGAAGGCTCTGAATGATGCGTATTGGATTGCCAAAGAAAAGAATAAGAAGTACGGTAGACGCAAGTCCAAAGAAGTTCCGCAGGAATAAGTCCGTATTTTTGTACTATTGAATTGTTATAGTGATTCCCCACGAATGGAGGTGGAGCGATGAGTGCTGAACATCTCTCGAAAGTCGGCAGCAATCTCGTTAGACGCTGCGGCACACGAGATCCTTTTCGCATAGCGCAAGAGCTTGGCATAGAGGTCTTGTTTTGTGATGACTTTGGTCCTCTCAAGGGTATGTACCGAGTGATCAAGCGCAATCGTTTCATTTTTATCAATAAGGATTTGAGTTCACGAATGCAGCGTATTGTCTGCGCTCATGAGCTGGGACATGACCAGCTTCATCGGTATCTGGCAAAAGGAAACGCTTTGCAGGAGTTCATGCTTTACGACATGACCACGAAGCCTGAATATGAGGCGAACATCGTTGCAGCGGAAATCCTTATTGATACCGATGAGATACTTGAGTACATATATCAATACGGATATACCACGGAGCAGATCGCACGAGCTATGCACACAGATATTAACTTGGTTGCTTTGAAGATCGCACATCTGGCAGAAACCGGATATGACCTTCGCCGGATTGACCATCGAAGCGACTTCTTGAAATGAGGTGGATGCTATGACTAAGACGGAAATAATCAAGGATTTTCTCAAGAAGGCAGTGCTGCCGGTTGTCGTAGCACTCTTCCTATACTCGATATTCAGCCGTATCTTCGTTGAGGACGGAGTAAAGGATTTCTTCCTGATATGGCTTGCTTGCGGAGTACCCTTTGGTATCGGCAAGATGTTCACACTGATTCCGATAGGGTTTGGCATTGCCGGAACTGTTGGCGTTGTTGCGCTCAACATCGTCCTCGGTGGTCTAATCGGAGGCGTGATCTTGATTTGGAAATTAGCAGTGGCAGTTTGGTATTTGCCGCTGACTGTATATAGGCTTGTTTCCTAAGAAATGAGGGGAATATGAAAAGGATAACCTCTCTGAAAATTGATTGGTACGACAACGGATTGACTTGTGCAGACTTCATCGTCCATCAAGTCATTTCCGTATATCGAAACAAAAAAGAGATCATCTACAACGGCTTCAATGGGATCAGCAAAGAGCCGCAGGAGCATGAAGTGTTTCCTATGCAACCGGAACTGTGTGAACAGCTTTTCACACTTTTGGAAAACGCAGAAGCACATAACGAATTTGAAAAAGACTATCGTGTTATGGTGTGTGACGGATCGGCATGGGAAATGCGATTGCGCCATTCCGATAACACGGTTTCCTTGATTGAAGGAACCGTGGAGTTCCCGACCCATGGAGAAGAGATCGAGAAATACATTCGAACCGCCATTGACCAGGCATTCATTCTCATTGATCCGATGATCTTTGGATGCACAGTTTATGACGAAGAGGATGAGGAATAACTGAAAGGAATTACAACTCATGACATTACAAACGGAACGCCTCATTCTGCGTCCATGGACCGAAAATGACGCAGAAGATTTATATATATACGCAAGTGATGCAGAGGTGGGACCTCCTGCCGGATGGCCACCGCACACAAGCGTAGAGAATAGCAGAGAGATTATTAGAACGGTTCTTTCCGCACCTGAAACTTATGCCGTTTGCTTGAAAGAAAATAATAAACCTATTGGCAGTGTTGGGCTTCATCGTAACGATCTTGCTGAACATGATGACGAATTTGAACTTGGGTATTGGATTGGAAAGCCGTTTTGGGGACAAGGACTTATTCCGGAAGCTGCAAAGGAAGTCCTTCGATATGCGTTTGAAGAACTTGGAATGAGCCGAATTTGGTGTGGCTATTACGATGGAAATATTAAAAGCCGTCATGTTCAAGATAAACTTGGTTTTATCTACCATCACACGACAGAAGGAATCAAAGTGGATTTACTGAATGAAATCCGCACAGGACACGCAATGTTAATGACAAAGGAAACATGGGCTAAAAACAAATAATAGCGATATGTTATGAAAGGAGGCAGCCGGAGCATGAAGCAGAAAACCTATATCGCAATCGATCTCAAGAGCTTCTACGCTTCGGTTGAATGTCGGGAGCGTGGCTTGGATCCGCTGGACACCAATCTCGTTGTCGCGGATGAGAGCCGGACGGACAAGACCATCTGCCTTGCCGTCACTCCCTCCCTCAAGAGCTATGGCATATCAGGGCGCGGCAGACTCTTTGAAGTCAAGCAGCGCGTCAAGGAAGCGAATGCCGGAAGACGGCACGATGCACCGGGCAGGAAGCTCGAAGGATCGTCCTATCTTTTCTCCGAACTGCAATCAAAGCCGGAGCTGGCGATTGACTTTATCATCGCCCCTCCGAGAATGGCGTACTACATGGAGTACAGCACCCGCATCTATGAAGTCTACATGAAGTATGTCGCACCGGAGGACATCGTGGTGTATTCTATCGACGAGGTATTCATGGATGTCACTGACTACCTGAACACCTACAAGCTCTCTCCCCATGACCTTGCCATGAAGATCATTCTGGATGTTCTTGAGACAACGGGCATCACAGCAACAGCCGGTATCGGAACAAATCTGTTCCTCTGCAAAGTTGCAATGGACATTGTAGCAAAGCATATTCCGGCAGACGCAAACGGAGTTCGTATTGCCGAGCTGGATGAGATGAAATACCGTCGTGAGCTGTGGGCGCACCAACCTCTCGCTGACTTCTGGCGAGTGGGACGCGGCTATGCAAAGAAGCTCGAAGAAAACGGTATGTTCACGATGGGCGATGTGGCAAGATGCTCCCACGAGAATGAGGACTTGCTTTACAAGCTCTTCGGTAAAAACGCGGAGCTGCTAATCGACCATGCGTGGGGCTGGGAGCCTACCACCATTGAAGCTATCAAGGCGTATAGACCAAGCACCAACAGCTTAGGATCGGGACAAGTGCTGCACTGCCCTTATAAGGCAGATAAGGCAAAGCTCGTCCTCCGAGAGATGGCTGACTTGCTCGTGTTGGACATGGTGGACAAAGGGCTTGCAACAGATCAGATCGTAGTCACGGTAGGCTATGACATTGAAAACCTCACCGATCCTGAGAGAAGCAAGAAGTATCACGGAGCTATCGTGAAAGACCACTACGGCAGAGCCATTCCGAAGCACTCTCACGGAACGATAAACCTTGACGGTCACACATCATCTACGAAGAAAATAATGTGTGCCGTGTCGGAGCTGTTTGACCGGATCGTTGATAAAAACCTTCTTATCCGAAGGCTCAACATCACGGCAAACCATGTTCTGCCCGAAGCAGATGCACCGAAGAAAAACGGTGGCTACGAGCAGCTTGACCTCTTCACGGACTACGCTGCACTTGAAGCAAAGCAAGCTCAGGAACAAGTGGAGCTTGAGCGCGAAAAGAAGATGCAGCAAGCGATGCTGACCATCAAAAAGAAGTTTGGAAAGAATGCCATCCTCAAGGGCATGAACTTGGAGGAAGGCGCAACCGCTATGGATCGCAATGCACAGATTGGCGGTCATAAGGCATAGAAAGACATATAGATATTAAGGAGAATAATCTATGACTGACGAAAGAATTGCCGAGCAGAACTCAGACGAAGTTGTTGAGAAGAGGAGCTTTCTGTCTTGGGTAAAAGAACACAAAACCCAGCTACTCTTAGCAGGAATTAGTGTAACGACAATTTTAGCTGCTGCAATAGGCTTAAAAAACAAGGATGCAATTGTAGAATTATGGAACACACTCAAAAAAGAGATTGAGAAGGGTGCCTTATATAGCGCGAAGTGGTTTGAGAAGGCATCTCTCGAAGAGCTTGAGTCAGCAAGAAAACTTGTTCAACAAGATTATAATAACCCGAAATTGGATTTGAATTATAGAAACGAATGCTGGAATCTCCTAAACAGATTTGATAATGCTATTGGGAAAATCAAGTGGGCAGGACAAGAGTACGGCTATCCTGTCCATAGCAGTAATGGATGGCATTTACCAAGTGATGACTAACTGACTTATTACGATGGGAGGGATTTGAATGTATGAAGATATTCTCAATCTGCCGCATCATGTTTCAAAGACAAGACCGCAGATGTCTATGCTGGATCGTGCAGCTCAATTCTCTCCCTTCGCTGCTCTCACCGGTTATGATGATGCGATAAAAAAAACCGGGCGTCTGACTGACGAAAAGATTGAAATGGATGAGGACCGAAAAGCAGCTCTTGATATGAAGCAAGCCTACCTCATCGAGATGATCGACGAGCAACCTGAAATCTCCATCACCTACTTCCTGCCAGACGCGAAGAAGTCAGGCGGCGCGTATGTGACCGTGACCGGAAACCTAAAACGCTTCGACGAATACGAGCGTTTGCTGATCCTGACTGACGGCAAGAAAATACCGATGGATGACATCGCAGATATTGAAAGCGATCTCTTCCGAGGAATGTTTGAATGAAATATACACGCTTAAAAAGACGCTTTCGAGCGTCTTTTTCTTTGGAAATGGGACAAAGTGCAACAGTGATTCACTTAGTAAAGTGAAGGGGTATTTTACGGGGAGTACCTACAAGGGAATACGATTTTAGAGAATAGCAAGCACAGCCGGTGTATATACACACGGCGATTTTCGATTAAGGAAGCCCTCCCCTTAATCTCTAAATTGCTTGTTGGGAAGTCTCCCAAACCCTCTATCTTCATGAAAGGACGGATCGCCTATGGCTAACAGAACAAGAGCAAATCAGATTCTTTTCTGCGTCTCTGATGACGAGAAAAGAATTATCAAGGCGAAGATGGAGCAGCTCAGTACAAAGAACATGGGAGCGTATCTTCGCAAGATGGCGATTGACGGCTACATAATCAAGGTGGACTACACGCAGCAGAAAAAACTTGCCGCAGCCGTCAGTCGCGTCGCATCGAACATCAATCAGATTTGCCGACGCATCAACTCAACGGGACACTTCTATGAGGACGATGTAGCCGAGCTGAAAGAGAGGCAGAAAGAGATATGGCAGTTACTAAAATCAAGCCAATCCGAGGAACTGTAAACAAAGCAATCGCCTACATCATCGATCCGAAAAAGACTGATGATGAGCTGCTTGTTTCTTCCTTCGGATGTGCTGCCAACGATTCTGCTGCAAAGGAATTTGAGTGGACGCGCAATCTTGCAGCACAGCAAGGAGCGCAGATTCCTACCGTCATCGCTCGTCACCTGATACAGTCTTTTGATGTCGGTAAGGTCACGCCGGAAAAAGCTCATGAGATCGGAAAACAGTTCGCAGACGAATGGCTTAAGGGCAAATACGAGTATGTGATTGCCACGCATATTGACAAAGGACATTGCCATAACCACATCATTTTCAATGCTGTGAACTTTGTCGATTACCATGCGTACCGGAGTAACAAGGGGACATACCGAGAGCTGAGGCAGCTCAGTGATTCTATCTGCAAAGAGCATGGGCTTTCTGTTATTCCTCCGTCTCAGAGCAAGGGCATGGACTACAAGGAATACACAGAAGCAAAGCGCGGAACAAGCTGGAAGCAGAAGCTCAAGCAGACTATTGACCGTTGTGTCATCACGGCAAAGGACTACGATGAGTTCCTTAAAATGATGCAGGATGCCGGTTACGAAATCAAAACGGGCAAGTACATTTCCTTCCGCGCCGAAGGTCAGGAGCGTTTCACTCGCGCTAAAACCATCGGAGAAAACTACACCGAAGAGCGCATCAAAGAACGCATTCAGGGACGCAATCCTCGCAAGCGTCAGATGCAGACCGGGCGCAAAGGTATCTCCCTCATCATCGACATTCAGAACAGCATCAAGGCTCAGGAAAGCAAGGGCTACGAGCATTGGGCGAAGCTCAACAACCTCAAGGAAGCTGCGCGTACTCTCAACTTCCTCACCGAGAATAATCTTCTCCACTATGCTGATCTTGAGGCTAAGGTTGATGATATCCACAGCTCTTTCGCTCGTACCGGCGATGAGCTGAAAAGTGTGGAAGCTCGTCTGCGAGAAGTGCAGCCACTCATAAAAAATAACAGTAACTATCAGAGGCTCAAGCCGGTCTATGATGCCTTCCAGAAGGCAAAGGACAAGGTAGCTTTCAGAGCAAAGCACGAAGCCGAGCTGGTCATCTTCGACGCAGCAAAGAGCAACCTTCTGGCAATGCAAGGAGACGGTAAACTGCCCAGCTTGAAGTCTCTCCAAGCCGAGCAAGAACGACTTATTCAGAAGCAACAGAGGCTCTACGAGGGACGAGCCAGCCTCAAGAAACAAGCGAAGCAGATCGACACCATCAAAGCGAATGTTGATATGTTTCTCAGTCTGGGAAGTGAAACGGAAGTCACGAAAAAGAGAACAACGCAGCTCGAATAATCCAAATAAACTTGAGCCTGATTGCAATTCAGGCTCTTTTTCTTGGAGTCTAAGTCGAGAAGCTGAAACTTTTTTGTAAAAGTTTAGAGCGAGTTATTGAAATCTTCGACCATTGGTGGTATAATGTATTGTAAATCCGTTTAAGCACCACCCAAAAGGGACGCAAGGAGTGTTTTCATGAAGATAAGCTACAAAAAATTATGGATGCTGCTCATCCAAAGAGACATAACAAAAGTTCAACTAAGACGAGATTTGAAGATCGCTGCCGGGACGATGAGCAAGCTAAACAAAGGTGAGGAAGTTGCCTTATCTGTCCTTCTGCGCATCTGCGAATACTTGAATTGTGACATTGGAGATATTTGCGAAGCTGTGCGAGTGGACAAGGAATAAGTCCGTTTTTTCGTACAGCTCTTTTTGCATAATTAGAGTGAACTATTATAACTTGGAGACTTAGTGATGGATAATACACATTCATATAATGGCTCTCTGACTGCCGAGCAATTTCTTTTCTATGAGGTCCGCATCGCCGCAAAGTTGTATCTTGATGGAAAGAAAATCGAAGAGGCAGTTGAAGAGATCAAAAAAGATAATCTATTTCAATACCCTACTGAGCGTCAGGTGTCTCGATTGGCGAGAGCTTGTTACAAGCGCATGGATGCTCTGGATGACGAGGCTCTTGTCCGTGACCTTGCGTATGCACCAACGGAGATCGCAAAGCAGATCAACCTCTACGCCATCATGCGCTATAATCGCCTTGTCTGGGAGTTTATGGTGTCCGTGATTGGAGAAAAGTATCGAAATCAGGATTTCAATTTCTCTCGAAAAGACATCAATTCTTTCTTTACGAGACTGCAAGCGCAGGATGATTCTGTTGCTTCATGGAGTGAGGCAACAATCAATAAAATCAAGAGTGTCCTCATGCGTATGCTGATTGAAACAGAGTATCTTGATAATCTGAAAGACACGACGCTCAATCCGGTTTTTCTCTGCGAAGAATTGGATCGAGGCATTAGGGAGAACAATGACTTGTGATGTTGCTGACATTATGGAATTCGTTCCAGACCCGAGTCTGGAAACACCGGACGGGACAAGCGAAGGAGAAAAAGAGCCTTCCGATTGAAATCAAAGAATGACGAGGAAACTATATGCCAAAGATAGATGCGCAATATAGCTACAATTTCATCGACCTCTTTGCGGGTGCCGGCGGGCTTTCGGAAGGGTTTCTTCAGGCTGGGTTCAAGCCTGTCGCCCATGTCGAAATGAATAAATTTGCAGCTAAAACGCTTGAAACGAGAAGTGCCTATTATTACTTGAAAGGCACTGACAATCTCGATTTATATAAAAAGTACGTGTCCGGGAAAATCTCCCGCGACGATTTTATGAAGCAAATTCCTGCTTCTATAACAAAAACCATCATCAATGAAACGATGTCGAACGAGACGCTCCCGGCAATTTTCAAGACTATTGATGGGATAATGAAAATACGAGGCATCACTAAGATCGATGTCATTGTAGGAGGACCGCCATGTCAGGCGTATTCCTTGGTGGGCAGAGCGCAAAGCAGCCACATGGAAGTGCCTATGGCAGAAGACCCTCGCAACTACTTGTATAAACTGTACGCGCGTTTCCTAAAACGCTATCAGCCTCGTATGTTTGTGTTTGAGAATGTTACGGGTATTGAATCGGCCAATGGCGGAGCTACCTGGAAGAACATTCAAAAATACTTAAAACGAGTGGGATATGAAATTGAATGCCGTGAGCAGAATGCTCATACCTTTGGTGTACTCCAAAACAGACGCCGAATGATTATCGTCGGATGGTTAAAGAAAAGCGGCCTGAAATATCCCGATTTTCTTGAAATCAAAACTGACGCTATAGTAAATGACCTCTTCGCTGATTTGCCAAAGCTGCATCCCGGCGAGAGTTCAGATAGGTACGCAAAAACAAAAGCCACAAGCTATGTTATGGAGTCAGGAATACGGACGAAGGATGACGTGCTGACTCACCATAACTGCCGACCGAATATAGATCGGGATATCAAGATTTACAGGCGAGCGGTTGAACTGTGGAACGACGGGCATAAGCGCCTGAATTACAATGACCTCCCGGATGAATTGAAAACTCACAAGAACAGACATTCATTTACGGACAGGTTCAAAGTTGTCGAGGGCGATGAATCGTGCTGCCATACCATTCTGGCGCACCTTTCAAAGGACGGTCATTATTTCATTCATCCTGACATTGAACAGAACAGATCAATTACCGTCCGTGAGGCGGCAAGAATACAGTCCTTCCCGGACAGCTATTTCTTTGAGGGTCCACGCACATCACAATTCGTCCAGATTGGAAACGCCGTGCCTCCGATGATGGCCAAAGGGATAGCGATGGGTATTTTTGAGCAACTGTATAAAGGAGATTCAGATGGAAGGTAACCTGCTGCTTGAACAATTCAGCAGATATAAAAAGCTGGAACTTGAGGCTTCTCCGTTCCACTTCCTTTTGGATGCGAATATTGAATTGAATCCCCATCAGATCAATGCCTTCTGCGCTGCTATCCAGGCGTTGAAAACAGGCGGTATCGTGTTGGCGGATGAGGTTGGTCTCGGAAAGACCATTGAAGCCGGACTTGTGCTGAAATATGTTCTTGAGACAGGCGCAAAGCGTGTCTTGATTGCACTTCCGGCATCCTTGAGAAAACAGTGGGAACTGGAACTTGAGGACAAGTTCGGCTTGCAGTCAGTAATACTTGACAGGCTGACGGTGGAAAAAGACAGTTCAGACTGGCGCAAGAGACTCACCGACAATAAATCTGTCCGAATTGTTCTTACCTCCTATGACTATTCATCCAAGCTGATGAAACGGTTCCCGGAGGTGAAGTGGGATTTTATCATCATAGATGAGGCGCATAATCTAAGAAACGTATTTCACGGTACTAAAAGGGCAAAGAATCTGTATGAACTGTCAAAGGGCATACCGAAGATTCTGCTGACCGCTACGCCTCTTCAGAATTCGCTGACAGACCTTCACGGGCTGGTTTCCTTTATCGACCAGCGGATTTTCGGCAGCGAGAAGGTCTTTAACAAACGCTACATCGAGGGACAGGATTACTCTGACCTTAAGCGTGAGCTTTCGCCGGTTCTTTATCGGACGCTCCGCAAAGATGTCGCAAAGTACATGAATTTCAAAAAGAGAACCTGCAAGACGGTGGATTTTACCCTGTCGCAGGATGAGATTGAATTATATCAGCGAGTAAACGACTTTTTGAAGCGTGATCTGCTGTATTCCATACCGACCTCGAACCGTGGACTGATTATTCTTGTTATCAGAAAGCTGCTTGCTTCTTCGAGTTTCGCATTGATTGAGACTTTCGAGATTTTGAAGAACAGGCTTGAAAAACTATATGAAGGCAGCAAGTCAGCAAACGCACAGGAAGGCTTTGACCTTTTCTGGAGCTATGTTGAGGATGAAATAGATGAGTCGGGTTTTGAGGAGACTGAGGATGAAGATACTATTGTTCAGAAACAATTCATCCAGGCTGAACTCGATGAGGTAAATATCATCATTGATGTGGCAAAGCGCATCAAGACAAATGCAAAAGTCAACGCATTGAAGACTGCTATACAGATTGCTTTTGACTATCAACAGGAACAAGGCATTCCGCAAAAGGTTGTAATCTTCACGGAATCAAAGCGTACCCAGAAGTACATAGCTGCCGAATTGCGCAAGACCGGATTTGATGATGAGGATGTCCTTCTCTTCAACGGTGATTTTGATGACACCATGACAAAGGAAATATACAGGGCATGGCAGGTCAAAAATTTCGGCAAAGCAAACTACGGGCGCAGCGTGGAATACAAGCACGCCATCGTGGATTACTTCCGGAATAATGCAAAGATACTGATTTGTACGGATGCCGGTTCCGAAGGTTTGAACCTACAGTTCTGCAACACGGTAATCAACTACGACCTGCCGTGGAACCCGATGAAGATCGAGCAGCGTATCGGTCGTTGCCACCGTTACGGCCATGAGCATGACGTTGTGGCAATCAATCTGCTGAACACGCAGAACGCCGCAGACCAGCGCGTTTACGATATTCTATCGAAGAAGTTTGAACTGTTCGAGGGTGTCTTCGGGGCGTCGGATATTGCTCTTGGAGCGTTGGAATCCGGCACCAGTTTTGAAAAGATGGTGTTGCAGATTTATCAGACCTGCGACACCACAGCGGAGTTTAAGAAAGCCTTCGATAAACTGGATCGCAAGTTGAACGCAAAGCGAGATAAGAAAGCAAGAGAACTCCGCTCCCTTCTGCTTACCGAAAGCAGCGGTGCAAAGGAACAGGCGCTTGACGCCACAAAATCCGACATCGCAAAGTATCTGCACGATGTGGAATACTGGAGTGCATTTGATAAACCGGAAGTAGACGGCAGGCTTCATTACTGGAAGGTCGATAATTGGGGTGAACAGGTTCTCGGATCTCATGGAACTCTATTCGTAGGAGCCTTCTGTGATTCTTCAAAACTACTCTTTCCGATATTGTTACTTTGTGATGAAAAAGGTAACTACATAAATTTTGATGAGATAGATCTCGTTTCTGGACTCGAACAAATTGATGATATGGATGTGCGATATTTCACACCGGCAGAATCTGAAATAAAGCTCTATCAGCGTATCTACGATGAACTGACCGCCGAGATGGTAAAGCGCTATCAGCAACAGTCGGAACCAATCAAGGCGTATAACCGCAGGAAGATTGAAAACTGGGAGCGCATCCAGATGGAGCAACTGATTGCGACCTACCAGGACATGAATGCCGAGATTGATGTTCTGAAGGAAGAGGAACGAGCCTCAGATAACTTCTATGAGAAGATAGACATACGAAAAAAGATAACCGAGAAGTCCAAGGCGCTTGAAAAGCTGCAGGAATCCTTTCATAAGAAGGGAGACGAATTCAAAGCCGAGAGTGAGCGCGAAGTTGCGGAATTTGATAAACAGTTCGATATTAACCCAATATTGCTGGTCAATATTGTTCTGAAGTTTTAGGAGAGATTATTATGCAGAAAAAAGGTAGATTGGAATTAACATGGGTAGGTAAATACGAGGACAAGGCCATTGAACCACGTATTTTACTCGAAGATGTGAGTAAGTCCTATGGTGATCCGACAAGTAAAAATATGCTTATTCATGGAGATAATCTTATAGCTTTACAGGCATTGCAGCAGGATTTTGCAGGTCGAGTTAAATGCATATATATTGACCCGCCCTACAACACCGGGAGTGCATTTGAACAGTACGATGATTCAGTCGAGCACAGCGTGTGGCTTTCCTTAATGAGGGATCGACTTGAATTGCTACACAAATTACTTAGTGATAATGGTACCATTTGGATTAGTATCGATGATAACGAGGAGGCCTATTTAAAAGTTTTGTGTGATGAAATCTTCGGTAGAACCAATTTCATTAATACTGTAATCTGGCAGAAAATTCACAGTCTAAAAAATGACGCTCGTTACCTATCGGAAAACCATGATTTTATCCTTGTTTATGCTAAAAATAAGGAGTTGGTAAAACTGAATCTTCTTGGAAGAACAGAAAGTATGAATTCGAGATATAAGAATCCAGATAATGATCCTCGTGGACCTTGGCAGTCAGGTGACTTGGTTGCCAACGAAGAACGTACAAATGGTCATTTTAAGGTGACTTCACCTTTTACTGGCAAGGTTTTTGACGTTCCTTCTGGGAAACATTGGGTGTATTCAGAGGAGAATTTAAAAACAATGATTGCAGAAGGGCGTGTTTGGTTTGGAAAAAATGGAGATGCCTTTCCGAGGAAAAAAAGATATCTTTCAGAAGTCATGCAAGGTCGTAAGGGAAGTACCATTTGGCTTAGTGATGAAGTAGGGCATAATCAAGAAGCGAAGCGGGAAAGTATAAAATTGTTCGGGTCTCAGTCCTCGTTTGCCACACCTAAACCAGAACGCTTAATAGAGCAAATACTTACATTAAGTAGTGATGAAAACGACTTGATTTTAGATTCGTTTCTTGGTTCAGGCACAACAATTGCTGTGGCTCAAAAAATGAAACGAAGATGGATAGGCGTTGAAATGGGTAATCAAGCTTATACTCATTGTAAAGTCAGGTTAGATAAGGTAGTAGATGGTGAAGATGGAGGAATCTCAAAGGCGGTCAATTGGCAAGGTGGTGGCGGATACCACTTCTATGAATTGGCTCCAAGCCTCCTTGTAAAGAATGATAAGCTGCCGATATACCAGATCAATCCCACATATACTTTTGAGATGCTGTGTGAGGCTATCTGTAAGATTGAAGGTTTCCGATACAAGCCGGAGGATGTTTTCCACGGTCATTCCTCGGAAAAGCGATACATTCACATCACCACGGAATTTATCAATGCGGGATATATAAAATCGCTGTCCGCGCATCTTGCCGAAGGTCAGTCTCTCCTGATTTATGGCACAAAGATACAGTCTGATATGGTCCTTCCTGACAATATTGAAGTCAAGAAGATACCGAAAGACCTTCTGGAAAAGTGCGATTTTGAAAGCGAGGTACAGTAATGTCGGAGATAGTAAATAAAATCAAATACGCAATGAGCCTGAGAACTCCGCAGGAGGAGGCTCTCTCTTACCTTGATGCTATCAGTTCGCACTGTGATTACAGGAAGGACGACAAAGAAACTGTCGAGGCGGCTGCATCGGAATACTGTGAGAAGCAGCGCACGGTGAAAGCGGGATTTGACTTCCCATCCTTCTGCTATGCGATGGCGACAGGTATCGGCAAGACCCGTTTAATGGGTGCCTGCATCTATTATCTGTATAAAACGAAGGGCTATAAGCACTTCTTTATTCTTGCACCCGGAAACACGATTTATGACAAGCTGCGTAAGGAGTCCAATCCAAACCATCCGAAGTATATCTTCAAAGGTCTTGAGTCAGAAATGGGCAGACCGAAGGTTTACGATGGTGAGAATTATGATACTTATCCCATAAAGTATGACCAGATGACTCTGATTGTTGAAAAGACTTCTGATATTCAGCTTTTCATTTTCAACATCGGGAAAATCTTCAACAGCAAGACGGACACGCAGTTCAATTTCCATAAGTTTAAGGAAACGCTGGGTGCCTCCTTTGCCGATGTATTGGCACAGTTTGACGACCTTGTTATTTGCATGGATGAAGCGCACCGTTATTATGCCCCGGCTTCAATGAAGGCGATCAATTATCTGAAACCGGTTCTCGGACTTGAGTTTACCGCTACGCCGAAGACCACATCGAATGTAATCTACGCCTATGATCTTGCACGTGGCGCTGTCGAGGGATATCTGAAAATACCTGTCGTTATGGGACGCTCCAACATGGCGGGCTATAACCAGGATGACATCGAGGAAATGAAGATCCGCGATGGGCTCACTCTGCACGAGCACAGGAAGGCTGTACTGCGTGAGTACTGCAGCGAAAACGATCTGGACTATGTGAAGCCGATTGTTTTGATTGCCTGCAAGGATACCGATCACGCAAAGAAGATTCGTGGGCTGATTGACAGCGACAGTTTCTTGAGCGGCAAATACAAGGGTAAGGTCATCGAGATACATTCAAAGCAGACCGGCGAGGAATCAGACGAAAACATCCGCCTTTTGCTCTCTATAGAGAGTTCCTCAAACCCGATAGAAATCGTTCTGCACGTTTACAAGTTGAAGGAAGGCTGGGATGTCAATAACCTGTTTACGATCATTCCGCTGAATGCGGCAAAGAGTGATATTCTCGCCATGCAGACTATTGGTCGTGGTTTAAGACTTCCTTTTGGAGAACAGACCGGCAATGAGGACTTAGACTCCCTTGATATCGTTGCCCATGACCACTACAGGGAATTGGTAGATGAAATCAAGAGCAGCGACATTTTCCGTTATCGCGACCTCGACAAAACGACTGTTGAACCGACAGAGTCTGTTGGTGTATCGAGCAGCGTTGATGATGGGCAGCTCTCGCTGCTGGACTTTGCTTTTACCGCTTCCGGCGTAAAGTCGTTTACAGAAGTAAGCAATCCGAAAACTCAGCTTGAGATCTATCAGGAATACGTAAAGAACTTTATGGCTTCTCAGCGTAAAGGCAAGGATAAGGATGCTGATCCTAGTCAGATGACATTGTTTGATTTGCAGCCGGATATGATGTCGGAAGCATCTCCGACCGAAACATCGGCAGCCGATCAGGCACAGACACCAGTGAAATCCGGAAAGCAACCGATGAGCAAGGAGGAGTTTGTAAAAGCGGTGTCTGAGTATTCGGCAAAGGCTATCTCTGTACCAAAAATTCTCGTACAGACTACATCGGAGGTTAAGTTTAACCGTTTTGAAGTGAAGCGCACCATCGCTGATTTTGAGGTTGCGATGGCAAAAATTGAGCGTTTTGACGCTATCAATCAGCAGCTTCTTTCTGTCGTGGATGCACAGATTCTCGAAGTCAACGATGCTATGAATACGCTGGCGTGTATGTTGCTGGAATCCATCAGCGAGCTGTCCTATGACGATGCGGATTTTGTTATTGACGTGGTTGAGCAGTATTTAAGCCAGATACCTGGAGATGAAGAAAACAAGCGGAGAATCGTTCGCCGCTATGCTTCTTTGATTGTTGCCGATATTCGCAAGCAGATTTATGAACATATGGACAGGAAAACACAGGATGTCCATATCATTCAGAAAGACCTTATTCTGTTCCGTAAGTTCGTGAAGAACGTCAAAGAGGACGGAAAGGTTAAGTATGATAAACCGTTCTCTGACAAGAGCAACATCAAGAAGTATCTCTTTACCGGCTACAAGAAGTCATATTATCCGGCGAATGCTTTTGACAGCGACACGGAGCGTCTGTTCTCCATTATTCTGGAGGAAGATCCGGATGTTATCCGTTGGATCAAGCCGCCGCTTAATCAGCTTGGCTTGTTCTGGAAAGCAGGTCAGCAGTATAATCCTGATTTCCTCGTGGAAACAACTGCGGGAAAATTCATGGTCGAGGTTAAGGCTCTGAATGAAGTGACATCAGATGAGGTCGTATCGAAAGCAAGAGAAGGCATAAAGTGGTGTCGCTTTGCTTCAACGGCAGACCCGGATCATAAGCCTTGGGAATACAAGCTGATTTCAGATGACAACATTCATCTTGGTAATACCTGTAAATATACACTCGGTACGGCTCATGCCGTGAAGGAGGAGGCATAATGGCTGACAGATTTAAGTATTCGGAGGTCAGGCAGAATATCATTGATGCCATAAGAACTGACCTTATCGGTCCCAGAGAAAAGGAAGAGGTTCTTGAAGAGAATCCACGCTATGCCTATCTCGTGGGTATGCTCGATATTCAGAGCGATGACGAGGATTACTCTGGCGCCGGAGAGCAGGAAGTTGATGCTGATATGGCATTTGAGGATGGCGAGGATTTTACGGCAGGCGAGGATGATGACAACGAGCCTATATCCACCACACATTTTCAGCTGCCGTCCTCTATCGGTATCAGTTTCTACATCCAAAGCGATACAGAGAGTATCAACTTGGATGTGACATGGGGAGACTATGTAAAATCCTCTGAAAAATATACCGGTAAGGATGAAAAAGAACACAGCCGTGCTATATATACGCGCCAGCCTATGGAAGAAACGGTTCGTGTCCAGTTTAAGGATTTTACGCGAACAAAGGATTACCAGCTTGTCTGCGACTCCAATGTTCATGTTCATGTGTCCCGTATTCCTTTGAAGGGAGGATATTCTCTTGTAACGGCATATGTCATTAACAAGAGAAAGAATCCTGCCAACAGTGCAGAGGCCATTATGTTCCAGGTGGAAATCAAGGCTTATGCGGAGGATGGTTCGGCGGTATTTATTGCCGAGCATATCTGTAGGAAAATACTCGCATCGGATGAGTTCTATTTTGAACAGCGTCCTATTATGGGACGAGGTCGTGGATGCGCGGCTGTATGGGAAACGCCGGTTGACGGCAGAACTACTTGTGTGAAATCGGCGTTTATACCTGAATATGAATTCCCTGGGGTTAGTGCGGCATTAGACGGCTTTGACAGATATTTCTTCTCGACATTTACCATGTCTGTAAAATCGAAAAAGGAAGAAACCATCGGTAAACTTAATACCCTGGCTGACTCTTATGAGAAGTGGATTAACTCTACGCTTCTCGGAAACGCAAGAATGAGCAATCCCGATTTTAAGGATAAGATCGGCAACAAGGTCATTGACCGCTGTCAAGACGCTCTGAAGCGTATCCGCGAAGGCATCAGCATTATTGAGAATGACGACACCTCATTTGAGGCTTTCTGTTTCATGAACCGTGTAATCTTCTTGCAGAATAGTATCAAGGGCTACGCAAAGAAGCACGGCACAGGGACAGAGTGCAATTTCCAAGACTTCATTAATCCGAAGAATCCTGATAACAACTTCGGATGGCGTCCTTTCCAGATTGCCTTTATTCTGATGAATCTTGCGGGAATCGTTGATCCGAAACATAAAGACCGTGAGGTTGTTGACCTGCTTTACTTTCCTACAGGCGGCGGTAAAACAGAGGCTTACCTTGGCCTTATGGCATTCGTTATCGCCAACAGAAGGCTTAGGGCGTCTGATGGAGAGGAATACAATCGAGATGGCGGCGTGACCGTTATGCTCCGTTATACGCTCCGCTTGCTCACCACACAGCAGAGAGACCGTATTACAAAGATGGTGCTTGCAGCCGAAATGATCAGACGGCAGGCATATCCGCAGTTTGGTAAAGAACCTATCAGCATTGGTTTCTGGGTAGGAGGCGGAGTAACGCCTAACAAATTTGATGAGTTTATTGAAAAGGCTGATAATCCGCAGGCAGCAAGGAGCGCAAGGAACCATGTTTATAAGCAGCTTTTAGCCTGCCCGTTCTGCGGAAAGCCTCTCAAGGAAGAGAACTTTAACATTGACACCGATAAGAAGTCTATCGAGATTTTCTGCTCCGATCGGGATTGTCAGTTTTACAGATACAAAAACGACAGGATACCAATCCCGGTTTATCTTGTCGATGAGGAAATATACGCCAAGTGTCCGACTATTATTCTGTCGACTGTTGATAAATTTGCGCGCCTGCCTTGGGATGTGAATACAAATGCACTTTTTGGCAGAGTGGACAGGAAATGCAGCCGAGATGGTTATGTTGCTATTGGAGCGGAACACGGCCGCCACAACAAAACAGCTTCTTTGCCTGCATCAACGATGGTAAACATCAGACCGTTCCTGCCACCGGAACTTATTATTCAGGACGAGCTGCATCTTATCACGGGACCGCTTGGTACGGTTTACGGTGCCTACGAGACGATTATCGAGGATATGTGTATCCACGATGGTATTAAGCCGAAGTATGTTGTTTCAACAGCTACAATCAAAAATGCGGAGGCACAGACCAGATGCCTTTACGCAAGAAAGAATACAACACAGTTCCCTCCGAATGGCTTTGAAATTGGGGACAGTTTCTTCATCAGAGAGATTTCCGTAGATGATGATCCGTTCCGAAAATATGTGGGTGTATGCGCACCAGGTCAATCTGTTAAGACTGCTTTGCTTCGTGTTTACGCCATTATACTGCAGGCTGCTTATACATATTCCCTGCAGGATGAGTATAAGGATGTGATTGATCCGTACTATTCTCTTGTCGGTTATTTCAACAGTATCCGAGAGCTTGGCGGTGCGGTCAGACTTTTGCAAGACGACATTCCGAAGAGAATTTATCGTATCAAGAATAAGTATGGCTTGGATAAGCAGCGGTACCTGAACCACAACGTGGAGATTACTTCCCGTATGTCATCATACAAGATACCTGAAAAGCTGAATCAGCTTGAAACGACTTGTGCTTCAAAAGACTGTCTGGATACGGCTATCGCCACAAATATGATTGCTGTTGGTATGGACGTTGACCGCCTTGGGCTGATGGTTGTAACAGGTCAGCCGAAACAGAACTCGGAATACATCCAGGCAACAAGCCGTATCGGTCGTGCATTCCCCGGACTGGTGGTCACGCTCTACAATGCGTACCGTCCTCGCGACTTATCGCACTATGAGAATTTTACAGGCTATCATTCGCAGCTTTATCGTTTTGTCGAGGGAACAACGGCAACGCCGTTCTCCGCCAGAGCAAGAGACCGCGTCATGCATGCGCTGATAATATCTGCAATACGCCTGAACTTCCCGAACATGGCAAACAATCCGGATGCGGCCGCTATCGGTTCACTAACTACAGAGCAGCTCGATTCGGTGAAGAAACTGATTATTGACCGGCTTAATATCATAAAGCCGTCAGCACGAGCAGATGCGGAGGAAGAAATAGATCGCTTCATTGACTGGTGGAAACTGCAGGCGGCACAGACGAAACCGCTGCGGTATTACGTGGTCGGAACTGAACGCTATAACAGGTTGATGAATCCGTATGACCAGCCGCACGATGAGAATGAAAAGGCTACACTTCGTTCCATGCGTGAGGTTGAGAGTTCTGCGAATATGTTCTATTACACGGAGGATTGACATGGCTTTTGATAATAATAAACTTGGAGAGTTACGTCCAAACCAGATTATAACCACTTTTGGCCCCGGATCAGTGGTCGATGCGGTTAAGGACTCGGTTACGATTCTGGACATCTCCTATTGGAAACAGAAGGGACAAAAAATAATCGATGGCAGGCTTGCATCATATTTAGGTGTCGATTGCTTCTATATGCCGCGGACAAGTTTTTCGGGTGATGTTCCTGTTGTGACCTTCCCGTACTGGCATGTATGCTCTAATCTTAAGTGCGGAAAGCTGTTTGATGCCAGAAAGTATTTTGACCTTGATAAGTATCTCAAGTATGGTGTCACTTGCCCTGAATGCCATCGTCCAGCCTATCCGTCCCGTTTTATCACAATCTGCGAGGATGGACATATGTCGGATTTCCCTTGGAAGTGGTGGGTACATAGAGGAGAGTCTGATTGTAACGGCACCTTAAAGATGTATTCTACAGGTAATACTTCCACCCTTGCGGATATGTGGGTAGAATGCTCCTGCGGTGCTAAACGGAGCATGAGTGGAGCAACACAGAGAGATAATTTTGACGGTGTTGCCTGCCCCGGTCACCATCCGTTCAGACCGAATGTAAAAAACCATAAATGCAACAAGCCCCTCATCCCATCACAGCGTGGTGCATCGAATGTTTATTTTGCTGTGAGCAGGAGTGCAATTTCTATCCCGCCGTGGATTAATCCGTTGTACAACCTGATTGATGAACATTTGCGTGACATAGAGCTTGCAAAACAGCTTATGGGTGATGATGGAATAACTAAAATATATGAGATGTATTTCTCTGCATATTCAAGGGATGAATTTGATGATGCGCTTGAGCGGCGCATGAGCAACATTAAAGAGTTCACTGAAATAAAGCAGATGGAATACAATGCCATCACGCACCACAATGATCCGGCATATCAATCAAACAAGAAGCACTTCAAGGCTGAGGAGGATGCCTTGCCAGGATATTTGCAGAAGTATTTCAGCCGCATCATTCGAGTGACCAGATTGAGAGAGGTTCGTGTTCTTCTTGGATTTACAAGAGTAGATGCCCCCGATCCGGATGCTGATGAGCAGCCGAATGTTGTAGCCTTAAGCAAGGGAAAGCAGGAACGCTGGCTGCCGGCAGCTGAAGTAAACGGCGAAGGCATATTCATAGAGTTTAATAAAGATACGCTTGCAGCATGGCTCAACTCACCTGCGGTGAAAGGCTTGTCAGAAAAGTACTCTGACTCATACAGAGAATTTTGTGAGTCAAAAGGCTGGACAATCACGGTAGTAAGGAATGCCGTTTATGTTCTGATGCACACTTTTGCACACTTGATGATTAAGCAGATGTCTATGTCATCTGGATATTCTTCTTCGGCTATCAGAGAAAGAATTTACTTTGGTGATAAAATGGCAGGCATTTTGCTATACACAGGAAGTTCCGATAAGGAAGGTTCACTTGGCGGACTGGTTGAACTCGGCAATATCGATCAGATGACTAATCTCATGAGGGATGCTTTCCAGGAGGCTCTTGTTTGCACGAATGATCCGGAATGCATGAGTAGTTTACCGGCTGGCAAAAACTCAAACGGAGCTGCCTGCCATTCATGCTGCATGATATCTGAAACGGCGTGCGAGAACGGGAACAGAATGCTTGACAGAGGCCTTGTTGTTCCTATTCCGGGACGTGAGGAATGCTCATATTTTAAGGAGTTAGTAGGTGACCTATGCCAGGTGGAAATCTAAACAAAGAGATATTTTTAAATACGGTCAAAAGCGATGCAGCCAATGGTACGGCAAATGCAGTGTCGATGCTGAAGCGAAGCTGTCCTGAGTTATCCGATGCACATTGCGAGGACATCATAGGAACAATTATCGGTGCAATGAATATGTCAGAGGCTGATAAGGTATCCCTTGTGGTCACGGCACCTCCGTCTTTTTCTATCAGTGCGAGAACTACAATGAATGTGGTTCAGTCCATGATAAACGGAGCGGAAAGAAATATCCTGATCACTGGATACTCTCTATCCTCATACTTTTCAGAACTGGTCGATACAATCGTTCTAAAAAGCCAGCGTGGTGTATTCGTGAAGTTCTTTGTGAATGACATTGATAAGCAGCCGGGATTTGACAAGATATTGCTATACAAAGGGCGGTTCTTGAAAATCTATAACTACCATCAAGAAGATGATAAGATGTCTGCGCTTCATGCAAAGGTTATTTCAGTCGACCAACAGCAGACCTTAATAACATCTGCGAATCTGTCCTATCATGGGCAGCAGGGTAATATAGAACTCGGTACACTGATAGAGTCAAAACAGATTGCAAAGCAAATAGATGATGTATTCACTAAGCTGATTTTTTCAAAAATATTCAGCGAAGTGTAAATTGGAGGTGTTAACATGAGTGAACAGCAAGGAGTAATTTACATCCTAACCAATCCGTCCTTCCCAGACTATGTGAAGATTGGATATGCGGATGATATTGAGAAACGGCTGCAACAGCTGAACCGTAGTGAGTGCATTCCGTTTGCTTTTCGTGTATATGCCACCTACGAAGTGAACTCACGGCTTTCCGATTTGAAGATTCACTCCATCATTGATAAGCTGAATCCGAATCTCCGCTCGATTGATAATTTCAACGGACAGAAACGAGTTCGTGAGTTCTATGCGATGTCTCCGCAGGATGCCTATTCCATACTGGAGGCAATCGCAGAAATCCACGGATGTACTGATAAGCTGAAACTTATACCGCCAAGTGCAGATGATGTTGCGGCAGCCGATACTGCGGAGGATATCGAGGAGCAGAAAAAGGAGCGGCTTGCCCCGTTTACGTTCTCCCTCTGCCAAATTCCTGTCGGAGCTACTATTGAGTATTACAACCGCGCCGATGAGAAGTCGGGATTGACTTGCACGGTTGTCGATGACCATAATGTCGAGTACGATGGGAAGAAGTGGTCGCTGTCGGCTCTTGCCAGCATGCTCACGCAGAGCAAGTGGGGAGTGGCGGGACCTCGCTATTTCAAGTACAAAGGCGAGTGGCTGAACGACATTCGTAAGCGACTCGGTGTCTGAAGCGCCATTTTGAATAATACGCTTTTTCAGGAGAAATGTTATGTCGGAGCATAATGAACTTATACCGTCAGAAAAAAATGAATTACTGAATATCTTCACAGAAGAGGAAGAAAAGAAAGGTACTGACCTTTTGGCTATGTCCGACTTTTTTGAAGTGTTCATTGGCAAGATAGAAACAGAGATGGGTACTGATACCGCATGGGAGGTATTCCATAACATTGAGGGATTCATCGGTGAAATTGCTGCTGCGATTAAAGGCGGTTTTGATATATCCAAAATGGGAATGCTTGTTGCAGACTATTCCCATTTCAGCCAGGAGATTGTCGATGGCCTTAAAGAGGGAATCTATCATGTCGGTCAATCAAAAGAGGTGGCTGGAAACCTTCGTCCTGCTATTTTAGATGAGAACGAACACCTTGTGAAATTCTTTACTTTGAAAAAAGCGGTTGATCCTACCCGTGTTCTCTCAGATATTTCTACATTGTCTATGCAGGCATCTTTGCAAAGAATATCCTCCCAGATTGAGGATATTGGAAGAGATGTGAAGGGTATTATTGATTTTTCGAGACGCGAGGCATTGAGTAATAAGTTCATCTACGCCAGAGATAAAATAATGCTTGCCTCCACCGCCTCCGAAGAGGAACGAGAGCTGTATTTGAAAGAGGCTGACACATACCTGATGGAAGGCCTCACTGACCTATATTCAGATATTAATGCACAAGTTAAAGCCCTGGCGGATATTAAGGGCCCTTTTGCAAGCGTAAAAGCTATCGATTCTGTTCTTTCCTACATTAATGAGGATATGCAAATGATTCCTCGGTATGTGGGCTTAAGAGTGTATCTGTTTAACTATCGTGGAAAGGCTGACGATGCCAATCGAATCCTCGGTGAGTATCAATACCAGCTGCAAACTTTGACAGAGCGAAAACTCGGCGATGGAAAATATACGGCATTGGAGTTAATACATAAAAACTATCCATATGATGAAGAAAATGTGGATTTCTGGCTTGAAAAGCCGAAACAAATGCTCGAAGTGATTGATTCCTATCAGACTATGCTCGAACAGAAAGATAAGGATGTTTATTATATAGATGTGGAGGATTTCGAAGATGAGTGAAGAGAAAAAAGAACGAAGATGTAAAGCATGCGGTAAACTACTTCTGGATGAGAAATTGCCGTTTTGTAGGAGATGTGTTCTTGAGGGACGTAACAAGGTAACTAAGGTTGGTGTAATTGTCGGCGGCATTGCGATGACCGCCCTTAGTGCAAACGCACTCAAAAACACCTCTAATGGTGGCGGTCAAGCATAGGTTTTATACTTTTTGATTTTTCCTTACACATTTTGATTATTCCTATACCTTTTGATTTTCCCTTGAGTGGGTTCAACTGCCTGGTTCAAAATCACACAGGGAAAACGACATCCAACTGAAAATGGACATAAAAAAGAGGGCTTCCGGCGGAGCAAAACCGCTGAAAGCCCTTGTTTATTGGGGATTTCCCTTGTATCAAAGACAGCGTTTACATAGATTATGACATTACCGGCCGCTTTGTGAAGTGGGTAGAAGCCGTCTATGGCAGCGAAACTCTGGAAGAAAACCTCAAGTTCATCGCTGATGCTCTCGGCGGCAAGGGTACGCCTCGTGAGGTCATCCGCAACTACTTCATCAACGACTTCTATGCCGACCACCTGAAAATCTATCAGAAGCGTCCTATCTATTGGCTCTTCGATAGCGGCAAGAAGAATGGCTTTAAGACTCTCGTCTATATGCACCGCTATCAGAGCGATCTCCTTGCCCGTATGCGTACCGACTATGTTCACGAGCAGCAGGAGCGTTACCGCACTCAGCTCTCTCACCTCGCTGATGCAATCGACCATGCAAGTGCATCCGAGCGCGTGAAGCTGACCAAGCAGCAGAAAAAGATTCAAGAGCAGGCTCTTGAAATCCAGAAATACGAAGAAAAAGTCCATCACCTTGCCGATCAGAACGTCTCTATTGACCTTGATGATGGCGTAAAGCACAAATACGAACTGTTTGCAGATGTGCTGGCAAGGATAAAGTAAGGAGGCGCAGCATGGTCAAGAGCGAATTGGATATGCTTCAATCCTTCATCGAAGAGCTTTCTGAGGCTCTTGCTGCCTCTCCGCAGGATCAGGAGTGCTTGTATGATCTGCTTAATCGTGCAAATGCGCTCTATGGCGAATATGTTCCTGAGATCGCAGCGCAGCGCGAGGAAATCATTCAGTATCATGGGCTTCTGCCTCGCAACTGCAATGCAATCCTTGCTCTTCTCAAACGAGAGCTTGTTAAGCAGACAGATAACTTCGAGGCTGGCATTATACCGTTGACCTATGCAAATCTGTCGGTTTGTTCGGCAGCGCAGACCGTCTATAAAAGCGGCATTACCAAGTATGCTGAGAAGAAATACGAGAGAAACATTTTGGATGATATGAGAGCAACGATTGATCAAGAAAGAACTTATGAAGCAATATCCAGATCGGTACTATATTGATGATTTGAATGAGTGGAACTCTATCAGAGGCAAGGATGCTGACTTATATTGGATCGATGAAATAGAAGCAATAGATGCACTGTTCTCTGACTAAACAAAAAAGAGCCTCAGCCGACACCCGCAACGGGCATCGACTGAGGCTCTTCATGATTTATTGGGACTTCAACTTAGTGCCTGAAAACGACACTTATCCGTACAGTACCGATGAAAGACTGCCAGATGGGAAAACATACATGGCTACTTCTTTACGCGGCACTGGGAGCGAAAAAAACGTCATTTTCGACCTTTATCCTGACAGTAAACCGCATCCTCAGACCGCTTTGAGAAATAACGGGGACAGGCAACAACTTCGGCGCGGAAGCTCTGCTTGCAATCATGGATGCAGCGGCGGCACTGGTCATTGCATTTCCGTCTCCCGTCCGTGCCTAAGAAGAATGCCCACTCATCCTTCCATTTCCGGCTGCGGCTCATAATTCCAGATCCCCCTTGCGCTCCTTGTGCGGCACGGGCTTTTCCTTTGGAGGCTCGGACTTCGATGCTTTGAGCCTGTCCATGATGGAGGACTTTTCACCTTTCTCAGCGGACTTATCCTCCTTCGGACCGTTGTTGATGATCCCGTCAATCATGCCGTAGTCATCCTCCA
>OLWE01000002.1_pt1 | contig 221985 bp, 242 predicted proteins | sample 1673591 | NCBI WGS metagenome assembly OLWE01 (sample SAMEA103958116, study PRJEB25191) | human gut metagenome | biome: human-associated habitat [ENVO:00009003]; feature: intestine environment [ENVO:2100002]; material: feces | place: Germany | collected 2013/2015 | reverse complement strand
CCAATATTACAGGTGAAATAATTACACCTACACCTGATTAATCCACTTCTGGGAGAACTGTTAGGGATAAATAAGATTATCAATGGTTTTACTAGTGAATCATTTTCGTTACATAAAGGTGAATCAAAAAGAATAAAAGCAAATGGCATATTGGTGATATGTAGTCAATATTATAATTTATATCCATCAATAGCTGTAATATCTCCAGCGACTAAAAAAATAGAATATATTGGAGGGTATAAAGAATATGTTGATGGAACATTATTTACTTTCACTTTTGGAAATGACTATACTACTATTATGACTTCCAAAATTGAAGGAGTTGAAGGAAGCAGGGTTCCTTTTTTAATTGCTTATCAAAATTTATTGCCTTAAGAAGATTAGTAAAATCCTTCTGGGAGGACTTTTGGGAATAAATCAAATGTTAGGAGATAAAGGATATCCAACATCATTTGCATCAGCAACTGAGGTTGGATATTATACTATTGATGACAGATTAACTAACGAAGATACCCCTAACGGTCATAGGGCATGGGGAGGATTATTGGTTTTTGGGCGTTTGTTTATAACTCAAATATACATTCCGATGAATGATAATGTTTTTTATATAAGACAAAAATTAGGAGATAATTGGGGAAAATGGGCAAAATACGAAGGTGTTTTTGTATAGAAATTATAACTTAAGCTCTTATATTTTGTACTTCTGGGAGAACTGCTCACTAGTTTGAAGCTGTATCCTTTCATGTACAAAGGGATAGTAGAAAATAGAAGTTATAATGATATGATCGAAGCTGGCTTTTATAAAATACAAAATAACATGATTGATGGACCTAACACTTATTGGGGAACACTTGTTGTTTTTAATGATAGTGCTCACATAACACAAGTGTTCTATCCAAACATAGACAGTGCAGAAATATCCACTAGAAAAGGTAGTATTAATAATTTTGCAAAGTCAGCGTGGAGAAGCATTTCTTTTACATAAATTCGCTTTAAAATCAGAGCTGGGAGGACTTCTGCCGATTGCGTCAGAAAATAATAACGGCTTAATGAGCGCATATTATAGCCAGAGTATTACTCGAATGAACGGTTATAGTGAAGGAACAAGTATGTCTTTAGCCAAATTACCTATTGGCTTTTCGTATCTAAATGTTGTAGACAGTTCGGATTTTCCAAGTAAAAGCGGAGCTGTTTTAAAATTCAAATTTGGTGGAACAATGTATCTTCAGGGATGGTTTATGAATGGATTTTATGTTAGGTGTATAAGAGATGGGGTTGATACAGGATGGAAAAAAATTGCGACATCATAAACTACAAATTTGCTTCTGGGAGGACTGATAGGTACGGCTACGGCCAATAAGAACGGATTAATGAGTAAAATATTTGCAGTAACTGATATAGAAAGAGGAAAAGGTCTGATTATTGACTATAAAGCTGATTCTAATGGTTTATATACTTCTTCTTCGTTGATAGAAATATATGTCTATTCGGGAGCTAATACTGCATTTTATAGAGTGATGTCAATACCTATTGGATCTAAAAACATAGAAATAAAATATATGGGGGTGCATTGGTGCGATTTTAAATATGCAGATAGTAAATTGTATGTGTTACCTAAGTCGGATGATTCTTCCATCTCGTATAAGGTATCATTAGTTAGAAGAACAAGACCGATTTTCTCAACAATAGACTTTTCTGATTTTTCCAATATTACAGGTGAAATAATTACACCTACACCTGATTAATCCACTTCTGGGAGGACTTCTGCCAACAAATGGAATAAAAAGAACTGAATATTATGAAACAATACGGCTAGGAGTATCATTTAGTATAGGTGCTCCTACCAATGAATTCGTATATGTCAGCCATAATGACGGAGAAATGATGATTTATGTTGATTCTACCGGCATTGTTACGAAGATATTCTCTAGTGCTGATAAAATTATATCTATATCACTAAAGGATAATCAGATTATGATAACTGCTATAAATTATGACCTTATAGTTACGATTCGTGTACTCTCTTTTTAACATGGATTTTATCTAAACAGAGAGCTGGGAGGACTTCTGCCAAGTGGAACTATGAATATATATAAGGGAAAATTTGAATTAAGCACAGGGGAAAGTACAGATTTACAAATATATGATCCATCTATATTAATCTTATTTTCCCCCTTGAATCATAACCCTAGTATATCTATAATTCCAGCACAATGGAATAATACGATTTCGGCATTGTTTGAAGGAATCATTAACTTGAATAGTAACATCGAAGGCAGAATATGTTTGTTGAAAAAAGGCAATACTGTTACAATTATCAACAATTCACAAGGCTCCAAATTCAGTTATTTACAAATTTCTGTTGATGATGTTTAGAGTAATTGGCAAACCGTATCTTTGACATGATTCTAACCAAAAATCGAGAGCTGGGAGAACTGATTGGTGTTGCTACAGCCAAGAAAGATGGACTAATGCCTATGGAACAGTTCTTCGATAGAGATGTTAATCCCATTGAAGATTACAATACATTTACATGGAATGGGATTCGGAAAACAACTAAATCAACATCTAATTCTCCATTCGAAAGTGGTGATGGGCAAAATGCTGTTATATTTATAGGGACAAATGATGTTCAAAAAATAGGGTTTCAAGCAACCTATTCGGGGCAATTTATTAAGATCAGGCTATATTGGGTCGGTAGTTGGGGTAAATGGCAAACTTTTTCTTTGACATAAAAACGATAGCATTTAATTTTATTATCACTATCTTTGTAAGGAAATGCAGATTCTCTCATAAATGACTTTACTTATAGGGTTTATAGATTTTTTAAACCATTTTTAAGCAGTTGCCCGTGATGGATAGCTGCTTTTTTAGACTACGCTGTTCTGCCCCATCCCAGAAGTACAAAATTCCTATACCTGTGTCAAATCTATTTTATTCCATCCAAAATTGGTATGGTTAAGTTGTCTCACATACAATTTAAACCCATCTGAAACAGAATAAAAAGCGAACTGGACTTTATATGAATGCCCAATGACAAATAGCGGTCCCCAACTTTGGGTAAATGGAGCATTGGAAATGTCACCAAATATTTCATACCAACCATTGTCTACTGCTAGATTTGCATCACTAACTCTCCCTCTATACATGAATGGAAACAGCTTCAAATTAGTGAACAGTTCTCCCAGGTCGAATCTACAAGTAAAATTATTTATAAATTTCCAATAAATTTATAAGGAGTATTCCAATCTGAAGTAGTGGCTTGTCTTGTTATTGTTATAACATAGTTCCTAACATTAAGAGGTTTAAATATGGCAAATTTAGCACCTACAATAATTAATACACCCCAATCTTTCATCGGGTCTGAAGCTGATATACCTGTAACTTGATATATACCATCTTTCATGTTATTAGTCATTGCATCTAATATTGTTCCACCGGAAGGAATTATAATTCCTGTTCGACTAATGAATCCATTAGAGGACATTAATCCATTCTTCGATTCACTTACAACTCCTATCAGTTCTCCCAGCTCTGAAAAATCGTTATTTTTTTGTCAAGATATAGGGATTACTTTCAAATAAGAAGGAAGTGTTTCAACTGTTTTACTATCTAGGTCTATCGATTCTCTTGATTGAATAATAAATTCTGATCCATCTCCGTCTAGACCTATCAAGCCTAACCATAACTCATGCATATTTGTTTCTGGATTACGGCCAAGATACAATTTAACATTGTCGTTGTTGCCCAAAAATCTAGTAACAGAAATTGGTTCATCTCCTTTCCAGTCTATAGCTATTAATGATCCAAGATTGGATGCAGGAGAAGCGCCAAATATCAATGCGACATAATGATTGTACCAATATTTACTTTCAACTAATTTTGTGTATCCTTTAAAAAAACGTCTTCCCAGCCTTTTTTTATCTTCGACCGACATTAATCCGCTTTTATTGCCCGTAGCAGTCCCAATCAGTTCTCCCAGGTCAGTGCTATATCTTTTGTCACGTCAATATATTGGTACTTCAATCGCCTCACTAGGGATAGCATTGATTGATTCTATTTTGCTCGTGTTCACAAGACCTAATCGTGACACTACTATTTTCGCATACCAATTAGCTTTTATGTAAAAGCAAAATCTATCTGTATCAACTGTATAATACATATTAATGTTACTAATTTTGGTCCCGTTTATCAATTTGCAAAAGACTTTATTTGTATTCCATCTAATCATAGACACTGCGACAGAGAACGAGTCTCCACCAACATTTGTAACACTAATTACAGACTCATTTATTGATCCGGCATTTGGCATAAATACACTAATCTTACAATATTGATTATTATCTTTAGATAATTCTAAAGGTACCATACCTGAACTCATCAACCCACTTTTATTTGATGTTGCATTCCCAATCAGTTCTCCCAGCTCTGATTTTTAGCATGAATTGTATAATTATTATTCAACAACAACTTCAATTGCATCTTCCGGCAATGTTGCAATCACAGGAGTAGTTCTAAAACTGGTAACTGGCTGTATTGATAAATTCATTGGACCTTCCGAATTATTTTCCAAATAAATACTTATAGTCTTGTCGTCACTTATTGTAACATAAAATTTCTGTGATGATAAATTGGACAATGCTATAACTTTATATGTCGCTTTGCTAGAATCATTAGATAACAATATGTGATATGATGCTATTCCTCTCCATGGATGCCAAACGACAACATTATATACAACGCTATATTCAGAAGTAGATAATAGGCATACTTGACCAGCATTTAAAGCACGACTAGGGCTAGTAAATACCTGTCCGGCAGGCATTAATCCATCCTTATTAGCCGTAGCCGTACCAATCAGTTCTCCCAGAGCGAAAAATGCGCCATCTTATGATACAAATTTATTAATAGATCATCCACTCACTCCATTCACCTGTTGAAGAATAATAGAATCTAATACACAATGATTCTGAAACGGCTGTCTGCCGTATGACATCGTTAATTTGTTCGACTATAAAAGTGCCATAAGTAATTTCATCAGGCCAATTTGTCTTAGGAAAATCAGGGTTTGACCATCTGTTAATCGTCTTGATAGTAGGTGATTTAAACTCATTTAAATCACCATAATTTAATTCTGAAGATGTATACTTTGGAAACATCAGTTCTCCCAGAAGGATTTGTATCAATGACTTTTGTATTACAATATTATTTTAAATGTTTATTGGTCTATATATCGTTTATTCTGTTCTTTTTTTCATATAATGATTCTTTTTTAAATATTTGTTATAGCTTTGCTATGACAATTAATAATGTTTTTTCATTTATTAATTTTTGAATGCCGTGAGGTATTTTAATTAATAAAAAGATTTGTGTATGGAATTGGGCAGGATTGGCGAATCCTGCCTTTTTGATACCGTACGTCAACTACATAATAATTCGGGCAAAACAAAATTTATATATTTGTAGCATCTATATTGAATTAAACATTATTCTAAATCACTAAAAGAGTTTACTGATAAAAATATCTAGATGCTATCGTTCGTGATGAATAATGGCATCTTTTTTACAAATGTTTTTTTTCACAGACCATTTTTTTATAGATATTATACATCTTTACTTGCGAAAGTGGGGGTGTATTTTTTATTGGCTAAATTTTGCAGCTTGGAACAGAGGATGCATCTTTGCGGAAAAATGGATAAAATCAGATACCGTCTTGTATATAACCGCCAGAACACACTTAACAGGCAGGGCACGGCTCTTGTACAGGTTGAAGCCTATTTGAACCAAAGGAAAATCTACCTGAAGACCAATGTTTACCTCAAACCGGAGTGCTGGAGCCGTGAGGGGGCACAAGTCATTAACCACCACCAATCTAACGAACTCAACGCAATGCTCTATGAATACATCCTGTATCTGCAAGGCATAGAATTGGGGTATTGGAAGCGCGGAATACCTGCCACACTCTCACTGCTGAAGGATGCTGTCAAGAAGAAAAGTGCCGTGAATATCAGCTTCTCCACTTTCGCCAAATCAGCCATTGACAATTCGGACAAGAAGCAGTCCACCAAGGACAACCTGCACTCGACACTGGCGGTCCTGCATGATTTCCGTTCCGGATTGGACTTCAAGGATCTTACCTATACATTCCTTCGTGATTTTGAGCAATACTTGAGAGAAAAGGGCAATGCGGTCAATACGATAGCCAAGCACATGAGACAGCTCCGTACCTTGGTCAATGAGGCAATCAACCAGGGATATATGCACGCGGACGCTTATCCGTTCAGAAAGTACAAAATCAAACAGGAGAAAGGCAGACATGAGTTTCTTACCCCGGACGAGCTGAAGAAGCTGGAAACGGTCGAAGTGGAAGAGAAGTCCATGCGCCATGTGCTCGATGCCTTCCTGTTCTGCTGTTATACCGGATTGCGCTATTCTGACTTCTGCCAGCTCACACCTGAGAATTTCATTAGAGTAAACGGCAAACGGTGGCTGTACTTCAAATCCGTCAAGACAGGGGTGGAAATCCGTCTGCCGTTATATCTGCTGTTTGAAAGCAGGGCATTGGGCATTCTTGACCGTTATCCGGATATCGGAAGTTTTGCCGCTTTGCCTTGTAACTCGGAAGTGAATAAGCAGCTTCGAAAGCTGGCCGGATTGTGTGGTATCAAAAAACGGATAACCTACCATGTGAGCCGTCATACCTGTGCCACCCTGCTGGTTCATCAGGGGGTGGCTATTACCACTGTGCAGAAACTGCTCGGACATACTTCCGTAAAGACCACACAGATTTATTCGGAGGTACTTTCCAGCACCATTGTGCGTGACTTGAAAAATGTTCAAAGGAAAAGGAAAAAAGTAAAGATGTTTCCTGATAAAGGCTTGAGAACATCTGATTTTATAGACAACCGGTAGATTTCATGTTTCCTATTTGTTTTCTATTAATATTGTGACTCTTTAATTTCTTCGGATAATCGAAATATTGCTCCTGATTATTTTTTTCAATATGGATTGAATATGGAATAGTTTTCACTATCTTTGCAGTGTAACCAGGAGCTTGATGGCAATAAATATTGTCATCAGGCTCTTTTTTATTGTCATATCGTGGCAATGGATTTAAGTAATTCTGCAACAATGACGTAAGTAAATAGACATATCTTTGAAGTAGTATTATAATCAGATAAACAATAGACAGAATGGAATTAAACGACTGGTTGGCTATAATCGGGGCTTTCGGAGGATTGGAGGCTGTCCGTTGGGGTGTCACGTTCTGGGTGAACCGCAAGACTAACGCACGGAAAGAGGATGCGTCCGCCGATTCAATGGAGGATGAGAACGAGCGCAAGCAGGTTGACTGGCTGGAAGAACGTATCGCCCAGCGTGACGCCAAGATTGATGCGTTATACGTTGAGCTTCGTAATGAACAGTCTGATAAGCTGGCATGGATTCATAAGTGCCACGAGCTGGAACTGCAATTGAAAGATGCCGAACATAACCGTTGTGACAGGCCCGACAGCGAATGCGGCCGTCGTATTCCACCACGCAGGGCTACATTAATTAAAGATAAGGAGGAAAAGAAATGAAGTTTTTTACGATTGCGGAATTATGCCGTAGTAACACGGCCGACCGCTTGGGAATAAATAACAGATGCAGACAGGAGCATGTGACTGCTCTGACTGCCTTGGTGGACAACGTACTGGACCCGTTACGCACATGGTGGGGAAAGCCTATAACAGTAAACAGTGGTTATCGCTGTCCGGAACTTAATGCGGCCGTCAAGGGAAGTAAGCCCTCGCAGCACATGAAGGGGGAAGCTGCTGATATTGACACTGGAGACAGACAGCAAAACAAGCTGTTATTTGAATATATCCGCAAGAACCTGCCCTATGATCAATTGATTGACGAGTCTAACTTCGCTTGGGTGCACGTCAGTTATCGGGCTGACGGGGATAACAGGATGCAAGTTCTTAAGTTGTAGACTATGTTGGTTAGAGTTATGAACTGGGTAAGCCGGCATATATTGCTGGCTCCTTTCATGTGTTTGTTCCTGTTGTTCGGATCATGTGGCAGCTCGCATAAGGCTGTCAAATCTGACACAGAAGTAATCAGGAAGGACAGTGCCAGTGAAACGGTCAACATCGTACACGGATCAAGCATCTCTTTGAGCGAACTCATTACCACTAATGGTAACTATGTGATTGATTTCCGTATCTATGATACCCGAAAACCGCCCGATAGCCTGACCGGGAAACCTCCGTTATTGGCGGACGGGCAAATAGAGGGAAATTTCAATCAGGCAAAAGACAAGAAATCGGTTATAAACGATACTATAAAACTCAATGCCGACAAGAAACGCTCTTCCGATATCCATGAGAAAGAGTACACTGAAATGATGAAGGATAAAAGAGAATCCAAATTGCTTGAACAAATAGTTCTGACATGTGTTAGTGGGGCAGTTCTTGTTGTTATCGTACTGGCGGTGGTCAGGCGACAACGTGGAAACGATTTCTTATAATAAGACTTTAAATTTATGATTAAGACTTCCCAGCTTGTGATAAGTCGGGAAGTTTTTTTATTTCCATGAACAATTCGGTTTTGCCTGTGTTTGTGTAACCGTACTGATTATTGTTGCGCTGTTGGCGAAAAAAACATTGGCGTAATAATGATTCCTCATAATAAAACTTGAAATTCATAAGTTGAATACTCTGGCTCGTGATGAGTCGGAGCTTTTTTATGGATAAATCCGACCAATATTATTCCGTTATCTTTAGAAGCAAGTAATTGTTATAATAGCAAAGAATATTTCCCGATGTTTGTACCATAACAAATAAATAGATAATTATGGAAACAAACATTTTATTTGCTACGATTATTTTTGGAATTATTTGCATTATGCATAGAATGATGAAAGATTGATTAAAAATAATTTGCATTTACAATAAGAGACTGATCCTTTTCAATTTTGGATCAGTCTCTTTGTTGACTATTAATCACAAACAGGACGAACTACTGCACCCTCCCAACGAAAGATACCTCCCATCATTGTTCCATATTTGTCATTATTGAATCCTAAATAATAAGCATTGGAAGATACATCGTCGTGTATTGATGCTGTCCAATACCAAGCTTTAGACCATCCACCTAATACATTCTCACCTTTATACTTAACAGCAGGAAGAAATATACTGTTTCCATTAGGACCGGTTATAAGCAGCCCTCCAACACCATGATATTCAATCCATTTCTGCTTACATTTTTTTAGTTCTGCACATTCATCATAAGTTGGCATACGCCAATTGCCTCCCCATCTTACATGTGCCACATCATAATTCGTTCCACTGATGTTATTGCCGATATTGACAAACTCCGCGTAATTCATACAATCTCCTCCTTTGCAATCAGGTAAAATATAATCTCCACTTTCATCTAAATCTTTCCAATAACTATAAGTTTTGTATTCATAGACCGATTTCTCTCCTGTTTCTCCCCAAGCATAATAACTACCGAAATCTTCAGGTTTGTTGGCTCCAATATTCCAACCTGCCCATTTAACACTAAGTCCCAAGTCTACAACTTGTCCCGGAGTGGGTTCTTTATTATCCGCTTCAATAACAAATGTCTTGATATCTCCATAATATATTTCTGTTCCAATCTTTGCATAAGCACAATAATTGTAGGCACCTTCGGAAAGATCTGATAATTCTACAGAATATATCAAGTTATTGATATTGTGAGATGCTATATGGTTTTCATTTATTTTAATACCGTATTCCATTTCTGAAAAATCGTCCATGTCCTCCAATTTGCCAAAACATACAACATTAGTCTTTTCAACAGAAGCATTTTCTGTCATAACATTGATTTGTGTATCTCCATAAAATTTCGCTTCTTTCATTATTTTACCATCCACATTATAAAGTCTTGCATATAATGTATCTTTAAAAGAAGTGGGAATCCATTCCACAGATACCTGCCCATGATTAGCTATGCCATATTTTGAAGAGAGCTCCCCTTTTCCTTCAAATTTGACTATCTGACTAAGGATAGTAGGAATACTTCTATTGAAAATTGAGTCCATATCATAAACTTCAAACTTTACGGTATTAGGAACATTCTTCTGCACAGATTTTGACGTAGAAGACACGTAACGAATATCATAAGGAGAATGATAAATACATTTATCAAATACGTTCATATCACCTGTTGAAATATTCTTGACTTCGTGTCCTACAAACATTAAGCTTAATCCAGCCCTAGCATCTAATCCTACATAATTAGAAAGATCCCATGCACAAAAATCTTTTGAAGAAGACAATAATTCTTCATAAAACCCTCCATGGATACTCGTCCGCATATAGGGTCTGATATCAAAGGACGGCCCTAATAATTCATATAAGATAACTCTTATACGTGGGTATAGCCATACCTTCCCATTCATATCCCCTTTCCCTTTCATTGTCGGATAAGTTACACTAAGTTCATTTTTAAAGTCTTTAACAGGGTCAAGTCTATCATCAGATTGGTTCCACTGAAAGCCTAGTGTACCACTGGCTTTGTCTGTGAATCCCATATAGGCACTGATTTCACCATTTGCACTAAACGAAACCGCACGATATACATCTGCATTTAATGATACTTCAACAGGTACTCCAAATACAGGAAAAACAACTTTAATCTTAGGTAGATATTTACTCAATTCTTTTATACGTTCATCATTATCATATGTACATTGATGCCACGCATCAAGTCTAAGTTGTTGGTTTGTCTCAAAACGCCCTTCTATATTTGCATCAATAGACAAGGCTTTACTTCTGTATTGTTTTTCTATATCATCTTTCACTTCTTGAAGTGTTCGCCCACTAAAACTTAAGGTCATATTTAAATCAATATCAATATGAAAATCAGATTTTTCCAGATAAATTCTAAACTTTGGATGATCATATAATACACGACCTTCAAGTTTGTCATTGTCCCATTTCCACAAATTACCCGTCAAATGCGAAGGGGTTCTTGAATTCATAAAATTATATTCCTTCCATTCTCCATCTATGTCCAAAAAAGATATTTTTTGAGGAAGAATTACATTTTTGCTTGAATTCTTTGCAGATTGTCCTCCGGTTGATAACGTAAATTCTGTGTTGGCGAATATATCGCATAAGTCACCTTTTCTGGCTTCTATACTTATTTTACCATTATCACGTTTTAGCTTATTTACAATAACAATATAACTCACCGTATCAGCATTAATTGTAAGTATCGAGCCCGGTTTTAAATTTTTAGTTTCAGACGAAGCATCAAATGAATATCTTCCATTCTCTTCATCTACCTCATGCAATTTTGTTTTCTTCCAATCTATAGGTACATAATCAGGATTAACAACATCGTTTTCATATTTTTCGGGGGGAACTTCCGGCTCTTCTTTTTCAGACAGAACTTCTTCCGATGAATCGGAAGAACAGGCATTAAAAGTAAACAACAGCAATAATGCCATCAAAACAAAATACGTTTTTTTCTTCATATCACATTTTTAATAACAATTTTGATAAGTGCAAATTTATTAAAGTGCTTAAATAAATCAAAATCTTTCTATGTATTATATATGCTATCAGGCATTATTAAGGCTAAAAATGAAAAAACAGAGTTTATTTAGTTCATATTTACACAAGCAAAGCAAAATCTAAGGAGTTACAAGATTCGCATCATCATAAATGACTCTTATGCGATAATCTTTTCGTTTCTATATTTTTTGTATTTTTGCAAAAAATATCTATCATGAAAGTCAAAAATAAATACAAGAGAATGTCAGCTAATGAAATCTGGAATGTAGTAATAGCTTATATTGATAAGAATAAACAATTTTTATCTTCTACTGGTACCGTTAAATACAATGCAATAGCTACTTTTGATTTTATAGAATACAAAGGTGGTAAAAACGGGAGCGTTAGGGCTATGAATGGTGAATCTATCAGTAGGAATCAATTTATATCCATATTTAGACAAATCCATGATATGGAATGTATCAATACTAAAAATGTCAAGCCATACATTGATAGAAGGCAAAGCCCATTTGTCGGCCTACTGAAGTCTGCTGGAATTATTGAATGAATTGGATCTATTATAAAAGTCATAATCTTATGAATCAAAACATCGAATATGAAAAATTTACACAAAAAATCTATCAGGAGTTAATCAATGCTCGTGGTATTAGTACTAGCGTAAAGCATGATGTCAAACTTATAGGTAGATCTGGACAAAAGCATCAGATTGATGTCTATTGGGAATATAGCATAAACGGCATTCAACACAAAGTGGCTATTGAATGTAAAAATTATAAGAAAGAGATTCCTATTGGTAAAGTTCGGGATTTTTATGGAATTTTGTCTGATTTGACAGATGTTTCCGGTATTATGATAACAAAAGTAGGATATCAGAAAGGTGCAAAAAAATATGCGGATTATTATAGAATTAATCTAAAAGAATTAAGGACCCCTTGTCAAGACGATGATTGTAGAATAGCAGAAACGAGGCTTGATTTAAATATATCTCTAACCCAGCAGCTTTTTTCACTTGATGCAGATTGGGTAAAAGAAAATAATATAGATTGGCTATCATATAGGAATTTCAGTGCGCATTTGTCGGGACGCGGCAATGAATGGGGAGAAAAATATCTTCCTTTGGAAACTATAGAAAATAACGTTTTCGATGAACAAGGGAAGGTTGTCGCAACTTTAGATAAGTTGGCAGAGGAGGCCATTCAACAGACAGAACGAATATTTGAATTCAAAGATGTTTACGTCAATACCCGCAATTGGGGAAAAGTTAAAATTAAATCATTAAAATATGTCAACAGCGAAATGCATGAACAGAAATTAATAACTCTTGATGCACAGAATATAACAAAAGCAATACTAAAAGATGCATTGAGTGGTGAAATAATACTCTTTTTTAAAGAGAAATAAAAATAGAAAATGATTAGGACACATCTTTTATAATCCGAAAGACTCAGTTTGTTAACAAAGAAAATAAACAATCAACACTATGGATAAAAATATAGCATTAGATTTTGTTTTGAGAAAAAAGATTGTGAGAAAATATCTAGATAATATGAAAGTAGATTCCAACCATCGTTTTAAATCATGGGAACATTGTTACAAAGCTTTTGGAAATCAAACGAAGGAAGATGATGAGTTGGCGCTTCATCTTGCCTTTTATTTAGCGAGTTGGGGAATGTATAGAGGTAGTTGTGGCATCTTCTGGAAAGACTACAAAATTCATATAAAGACTATTGACACAAGAAGAAATTTTTATAATCTGAGAAATAAATGGTATGTGAGTAAAGATATTATTAGAATTATTGAGTTATACAAAGAAATCCAAAGCTACTACAGTAAATTAAAATATTATAAAGCAGATGGTACAGAATTAGATGTTAGTGCTACAGATACATTGGTCACTAAAATTATGCTGGGTACTATAGGTTGTGTTCCCGCTATTGATAACTTGTTTAAAGTAGGAGCAGGTATTTATTCAAATAGGTCATTTGATGAAAAATTAATGGTGCAGATAATTGAATTTTCCGAGAAAAATAGAGATTGTATACGACAATGTCAGAGCCTTATTCAAGCTGAACTAGAATATTTTTATCCTCCAATGAAGATTGTAGATATGTATTTTTGGCAGTTAGGATATGATGAATTCCAAAAGAAAAAAACTAAGGCAGCCAAATAAGCTGCCTTCTTAGTATCTTTGCCTTATTGGGTTCAGATCATTTTATTGAGATTTCTTTGACTTCTCTTTATATATTTGTATGTTTGTTGAAACTTTAAATTATAATGCTATGTTTGACCTACTTAATGAATACCCCAATAATGGCAGTTTTAAGTTCAAAAGTACGGATTCACTTAATGATGTTTGTAATGCTCCGACGAACAAAAGTGGAGTTTACATCGTGATTGCTTTCATTGGTGGTGAACAGGAGTTGATCTATATCGGCCGCTCTGGCAAAAAAGATAAGAAAAAAGGTGTTATTGTACACCGTAAAGCTGGCTTGGGTGGTATAAAAGACCGTATTGTTAATGGACATCAGTTTGGTAAAATCGCAAGAAAGAGATCATGGCCATTAGAAATGAAGAAAAATGCAATAGATCATCTTCTTGTATTATGGTATGATACCGAGAATGATGATCCTGTAGTTGTAGAACACCAACTATTAATTGAATATGAGATAGAATTTGGGAGCCTTCCTGTTTGGAATAAAGTTAAATAAAATGGAATACAATTATGACGAAGAAAGCGTGAATGCCTTAATTAACTGGGCTGAGACCGCGCAATTAGCCCAAGAGGTAACTTTAAGCGAGGCAGAGCATATCTTTGACACCCTCTCTGTATGTTAATGCGAATATCTGCGATATTAAGCAGCACTATCCGGATGCTTAATATAATCCGGTAATCGACCGGTTGTATCGGTTAAAGGAATTTATAGAAGGGGCGGTTGAGTAAGCAGCCCGTTTTTTGTCTTTCATTAAGACTTCATACTTTTGTACTATGACTTATAAGGAAGCTCAATCATATTTGAACCGTATCAGGGAATTTGCTATTGGAGCATCGGTAAGAGGACGCATAATAGAACATCTTTCCATTGGGTCTACCGATTGGGAGGAAATGACTGGATTTATGAATCTCCGTATTCGGAAAGGAGAGGAGGCTGCCTTACTGGAATATGACAGTCTGGGTAAGAGCCTTTCTGTATATGGAGTATCAGTCAAAGATAGTGGTGGAACTCCACATTGGGAGATGACCATTATGGATAGCTGGGAGTTGACATTGACCAATTAATATAGAAAATCCCCGTAGCGACTCAACTACGGGGATGGTGTCAAATATAATAAGATTATCTTTTCATCATCATTATATAATCTCTCACCTCTATGCTTTATTGAAATTTTCCCATTTTGTTTTTTGTAAAGTCATATAAAATACCCATCTTTGCATTGCGTTACATTTTGAAGTAATCGAGGCGTTGTCTCGTATTGAGCTACAGACGATTTTTATTGCCTGTAGCTTCTTCATAACACGGTTCCGACCCCCGTGTGGAGTATTAATGTACCCACTGTTTCGATTACGGAATGTAACGCAACGGGAAAGCGGAACCGTTTTCTTTTTCCGCTGACTAACGAAATTCGCATATATGTCAAAATTACCCCCCCCAACCACTTATCAGCTATCTAAAAAGTTTATAGGTTATGGACACTATGAGCTTACAATTTCTTCCTCTGAGGGCACAAAAACGATTGTCACAGGGAATATGGACTTGATAGAACGGCTAAACTCAGAGATAGACAAAGAAAAAGAGGAAGCGACTGCCGAAGCAATCGCTCTAGTTCTTGAATCCTCACTTTAGATTATCTAAAATCTTTCTTATGGCTTCATCAGCATGTTTTCTCATAATTCTGACATAATTAAAGATCGGTCTATTGGATTTCATGCTTTGGCCTATACAATACTCCAAAGTTTCCAATGGTATGCCCAGCTCAAAACCATGTTGGACAAAGGATTTACGAGCTGAATAATATACGACATGCGATTCTATCTCCAACCTCTCCCCTAACCTTATAATTTCTTTTGTTACATAGTTACGAAAATTAGGATAAGAGTATTTATAACCAAAATCAAGCTTTCCATTACGCCCCATCCATCTTTTGATAATCGGTTTTGCTTCCTCAGGAATAGTGAAGCTGATTTTCATATCACCTTTCTTTGTATTTTTTGATTTTTCACGTACATATTCCATAATTTTCGCATCTTTGAAATTGTATTGCATCAAGTCCATCAGATTGATACCTCCTAGATAATACGAAAGCATGAACACATCCCTGGCAACACGCTGAGACTTCTCTTTTATCTCCGCATCCCTTATCTTCTTTACGTCAGCTACCGAGATATCACGCTCTTTAGGCATTCCTGCCGGTCTTTCATAATATTCAAAAGGATGCGTGTCATATGATACTTTTTTATCCCTTATTGCTTGATTGATTATTGCCTTCAAATGTGCCATGTGCATACCACAAGTAACAGGAGCCAGCCTTCGGACATTCTTTAGATAAATGTCAAAGTCCTTTATGGTCCGGGGAGTAATTCCATCAAGCATTATATCATATTTGACAAACTCAATGAAGTAATCACTCGCCCTTTGATATAAGGAAGCAGTGGTCCTTCTCCCCTCTTTAATCAAATTCTGCATATAGTCAGCCGAAGCAACACTATAAGAGATAGCTCCCTGCTTTACCGAGGACAAGTATTCGACAAGTTGGGTACAAGTATAGGATGATGTGTTTATTTTATCCAAGGCATCCTGATATGAATTAAGTATTCCACGTAATTTAGCATTGACATGTGCAGCATCAGGAACACCTACCACCTGCCCTCCCTTAAAATTAGCAGTATTATCTATTTCAAATCGGGTAACGATGTATCTTGTTTCCTGTTTATGACCAATTGCTATACGAATTCTGTGTTTGCCGTTTTTCAGCACCTTGGCCGGAACAACGGCAGCTTTAAGAGTTGTCATAATTGTTCTGGATTCGTTTTAGACAAGTTCTTTTTGCCAAAAGTGGCACAAACTGTCTTTTTTTTATCCAAAAACGAAAACTGGAGAAGCTTAAGAAAGCACAAACCCCTCTGAAACAGAGAGGTTTGTAAAGTGGAGCATGCGAGACTCGAACTCGCCACCTTTAGACTGCCAGTCTAACGCTCTAGCCAGATGAGCTAATACCCCGAGAAATAATAACGATGCAAAGATACATAGAAAATCAATAATACAAAGCTTTTGGGAAAGTTTTTTTTCATGTGAACAAAAAATTTATTTGCCACTTTTACTCCAAAGAGTTACTGTTGCGTGAAATTGTTAACCAATAGCTGACCAAGTTTAATAGCATAACAAGCGGATAACCCCAATTTGTGACAAGTCGGAGCTATCTAAATCATAAGTTAAAAGTTATTATGAAAAATCATTGTTGTATCAATACTATACCCCATCGGCATAATAACAGTCACAATAGTTACACGAACACCAAAGGGATCCCCACAGAAAGCTTCATTGGGAATACGGTGTATTTAGCTATGAATAACAACTATATGTCAAGAATGGATAGGATCGGAAAAAAGTCATACTGAAGCATCTTAGTAAAAGAACAATCATCGTCCTATCAAGTGCTACCCGGCATTATCTATATCAGTCCGGCAAAAGCATGAAAGGAGAAATATACCGAATATCCTAGAAGAGAAAGAAATATTCATGTCCGCCAATAACAAATCCACCACAAATACAACCAAGGGTTGCTGCTATTAACGGCTACGTACCATTTCAATTACAGCACTGTATTTCACAACTCTATGATTGGCAGGGCAAAAAAAGATGTAAAAATTGCATTAAACCTCCTCTATCGGCTTGGACCAAACTTCCTCTTTCGTTTCTTTACACATTACGGAAATAGTTCCTCCAACAAAATCCTTCACATATCCTTTGCGTTCAGCCAACATATCTTCCGCCATTCTAATGGCCTTAGCCTTATCTTTCAATGAAAATCCTTTATTAGCAAAATCATTACCTTCTTTAAAATATATATCATAAGTTTCCATTGTATCACCTTTTTAAATTTGAGTGGCAAAGATAAAACCTACAATTATTATGCACAAGAGATTTCTTAATTATTTTTCGAATATTGTCAAGAAACAATTTAACTAAAAAAATTCCCGACTTATCACAAGCCGGGAATTCATGTAAAAGCACTATTATAAATATACTAACTATTGCAAAATTTTACCATCTTCACCTAAGAACAATGTCTGTTCATGAGCATCACTTGTCAACACATTAATTTTATAAATACGGCTTCCATCAATGCCATAGGCCATAAAAGCCTGCTTTATCATAGCACCTTCCAGTGCAAGCCTGTCCATCACAGCTTCCGGCACATCATTCATATAGATTTCCGAGAAAACCAACTTCTTAGATTGTTGAGGCTTTTCCACTACCGGAACCTCTACCGGAGCCGCTTGAGCAAAAGAAACAGACACGCCTAAAGTCATCACTAATACCAATGTTACTAATACCTTTTTCATAATTACTTTATTTTTTATTCATTTTTACCGACAACAATAAAACAAGAAGCGTGCCACAAATCTGCTCATTTTAATATCTGACTAAAAATCAGCCACATACATATACGCTTTTTCATTTCAGGAGTGTAGATTCCTGTTGACAACACCACAAAAGTGTGGAAAAAATCCACAAAATCAGGTTTTATACCGGCGAACAAAAAGTATAGCCAAGTGTTTTATCAACCTCATCAAAACATTTAAATACCATGAAGAAGAGATGTTATTCTATATGTATAATATTATGGGTACTGATCACCACCTTGTCTGCTACCTCTCCCACTACATTTCATATAGCACTGAAAAAGATATATCCACATGCCACGAACGTAAGCTGGAGCCAACAAGGGAATTATTATGTGGCCTCTTTTACCCAAAATGGTTTTGAAAAAGAAGTATGGATGAACGGTAATGCCCAATGGGTAATGACTAATACCGATTTACAAACTACAGATCAACTGACACCTAACGTATATAATGATTTTACATTGAGTCCATACGCCATGTGGACTGCCACCAATGTAAATCTCATAGAATTTCCTAAACGAACCACTCTGTACGTAATTACTGTTAACCTAAACAATTCGTCGGCCACCAAACAATTATTCTACACACTGAATGGCAGGCTATTGCAAACACGTGACGTCAGTTATATCAACCCTACATTATCCCCCGGAATCTTTGAATTCTAATACTATTATGACTGAACAAATAACATTTCCGGAAAAGGGACACATCAACAATTGGCAAACGATTATAAACTAGCATTTTAAAGTAAAATAATAAAAGAATCTACATTTTCATGGCGTTAAATTAATGTAAAAAACTGTTTCATTTCCCATCCCCCTTACCTCATTTTACTACTTTTGCGCACACTCAGCCTATAAATGTGCAAAAGTTATCATGGAACTAGAACAGAGTTTTATTGCTCTTATCGAGCAAAGTATAAAAACAAATTGGTATTTAAACGCTCTTACAGACTATAAAGGCATCACATTGCAATACAGAGATGTGGCCCGTAAAATAGAGAAAATACATATCTTGCTGGAAAATGCCGGCATTGAGAAGGGAGATAAAATAGCCATCTGCGGGCGTAATAGCGCTCATTGGACAGTAACTTACCTTGCCGTCATCACCTATGGTGCCGTAGTAGTACCTATCCTACATGAATTCAAAGCCGATCAGGTACACAATATTGTAAACCACTCTGAAGCCCGCCTGTTGTTCGTAGGCGATCAGATATGGGAGAACTTGAATGAAGCAGCCATGCCTCATTTGGAAGGTATCATAGAATTGAAAGATTTCGGTGTACCCGTATCCCGTTCGGAAAAACTGGCTTATGCCCGCGACCATCTGAATGAGATATTCGGGCACAAATTCCCTTGCAGATTTCGTCCCGATGATATTTCTTATGAAAAAGAAAAATCAGAAGACCTGGCCATCATTAATTACACTTCAGGTACTACCGGATATTCCAAAGGCGTAATGCTGCCTTATCGTAGCATACTCTCCAACGTGCTCTACTGTAAAGAAAAAATAGGTCTGAAAGCAGGTGACAGCGTCGTATCCATGTTACCTTTGGGACACGTATTCGGCATGACTTTCGATTTTCTTTACGGTTTCACAGCAGGCGCCCATCTATGGTTTCTTACCCGCATGCCATCGCCCAAAATCATAGCCGAATCATTTGCGGAAATCCGCCCGCGCGTCATAGCCTGCGTGCCACTGATTGTGGAAAAAATATTCAAGAAAAATATTCTTCCCAAGGTAGACAACAAATTAGGTAAACTGCTATTACATGTTCCCATCATCAGCGATAAGATAAAAGAACTTATCAAGCAGAAGGCGATGGAAGTTTTCGGCGGAAATTTCATCGAAATCATCATCGGAGGGGCTCCTTTCAATGCCGAAGTGGAAGCCTTTCTAAAAATGATAGATTTCCCATACACCATTGCATACGGAATGACTGAATGTGGTCCCATCATCTGCCATAGTCATTGGACAGAACTGAAACTGGCATCTTGCGGAAAAGTTGCCGCACGTATGGAAGCCAAGGTACTGTCTCCTAACCCATCAGCCATTGCAGGTGAACTGGTATGCCGTGGAGCCAACCTGATGTTGGGCTATTATAAGAACGAGGAAGCGACACGGCAAGTCATTGATACTGAAGGATGGTTGCATACAGGCGATATGGCGACAATAGACGAAGACGGAAATGTTTTTATCAAAGGACGTTGCAAAAACCTGTTACTCACTTCTTCCGGACAAAACATTTATCCGGAAGAAATAGAGTCCAAGCTAAACAATATGCCATACGTGTCAGAGTCACTGATTATTCTGCAACAAGACAAACTGGTGGGCCTAATCTATCCGGATTCCGATGATGCTTTTGCTCACGGCTTGAGCCAATCAGACCTTGTACGGGTAATGGAAGAAAACCGCCTTGAACTGAACAAACAATTACCGGCATTTTCCCAAATAGCCCGCTTCAAACTATATCCTGAGGAATTTGAAAAAACAGCCAAGAAAAGTATCAAGCGCTTCTTGTACCAAGATATAAAAGAATAAATCAAAAAAAGCTCTCTTCATAATATGAAGATGTATCAAAAGTAAAATGGCGTATCATTTTGCCAGTAGGGGCAAGGTTCGCTCGCCCAAAAATGGTTTGCTTATGCATTTGGGCAGGCAAACCCTGCCCCTACAGTTGACAACATGATAACACAATCGGACTTTTAATCCCTCCGCCCCGTATGTATAAATCCACACATACGGTATAACTACAAAAGTTCAGATAATTCGTTCTGCAAACGTCCTGCCACTTCTTCCATAGGCACTTCGCACCCCAATTCTTTCTGTAATGAAGTAACCCCTTTATCCATGAATCCGCAAGGATGGATATAACTGAAATAGCGCAAATCCGTATTTACATTCAGCGCCAATCCATGCATTGTCACAAAATGACTGCTTCTCACTCCTATTGCACAAATTTTCCGTTCCTGCGGAGTTCCCGCGGCCATCCATACTCCGGTCGCTCCCTTCACTCGCCCGGTCTCAATGCCATAAGATGCGCAGACCCTGATCACCGCTTCTTCCAACACATGAATATATTCCTTCAACCCCAAATGATAATCCTCCAAATTCAAGATAGGATAACAAACCAATTGTCCGGGACCATGATAAGTAATATCCCCTCCTCGATCAATATGATAAAGGGTGGCACCAATCATCTTCAATTGTGCCTCCCCCAGCAGCATATTCGTTTCCTTTCCACTCTTGCCTAATGTATAGACATGCGGATGTTCTACAAAAATAATTCTATTCTCATACGTTTTTCCCACTTGTTTAGCTTCCACCACGGCATTAAACAACTCCGTCTGCCGTTTCCAAGCCTCAGAATAGGGAACTAATCCCCAATTTTCAATTTTCATGATACCTCCCAGTTTTAAATGTAAAATAGGATAGGGTTCGCCCGATGCGTCTTTTGCATCCCTGCCAATAACCCGAAATCCAAAATGGCCATAAAAGCCGGACGCTTTCTTATTTTGTTCGTTTACATCGACATAACGTACATGGCAATGCTCCAAAGCATAACGCATCAATTGTTTCCCTATTCCCGTACCTATGGCACGCGGATGAACAAAAAGCATTTCAAGCATAGTCCCATTAATCCCCATGAATCCTTCTATACCAGCATTGTCACGAATCATGTAAAGCGGCATACTATGAAGATAAACACTCCATACCAGTGGCTTTAACTTCTGAATATATGCTTCAGGTATGAAATGATGAGTAGCACGCACCGAAGCTTCCCATAAACAGGTCAATTCATCAAAGTCATCGGGCGTAGGTTTAATTATTTGATACATATTACTTTTTTCTGCAAAGGTGGGATAATTATTGTATATTTGCAACCCCAATCAAAAGAAAGAATATGTTGCCGTACATCAATGATTTTCCAATAGAATTCCGCGACTATATCGCAAGTGAAATTATCCCACGATACGCTGATTTTGACAAAGCACATCGTGTAGATCATGTATTGAAAGTTATAGCAGAAAGCCTCAAATTGTCTCAATATTATGATGTGAGCCGCATGATGGTGTATGTTATTGCCTCTTACCATGACCTGGGACTCTGTGAGGGACGGGAGTTCCACCATCTCATTTCAGGAAAAATACTATGGGCAGACCAGAAGTTAAGGCAATGGTTCCCTGAAGAGCATATTTTGATTATGAAAGAGGCTGTAGAAGATCACCGTGCATCCAACAAGCATGTTCCCCGTAGCATTTATGGCAAAATTGTAGCGGAGGCCGACCGCATTATTGATCCGGACATCACCTTGAGACGGACGGTACAATATGGTCTTTCCAACTATCCCGAGCTGGACAAAGAAAAACAATACATACGTTTTCTGACACATTTGAAAGAAAAATATGCTGAAGGTGGTTATTTAAGATTATGGATACCTCAATCAGCCAATGCTGTACATCTGCAGGAATTGAGGCAACTGATAGCCGATGAGGAAGAACTTCATAAAGTATTTGAAAAGATCTATTCACAGGAAACAGAAACGATACAGAATTTAGAAAATATCCCTATATTTGTCCGGAACAAAAAAAATAACAGTATATGAAAAAGCTGGTTCTATCCATTTCTATGTTTCTGATTGCCGCTACTACCTTTGCGCAGTCCGAAGTGGTAACAGATAGTATTCCGCCCATTTCATTGGATGGTTACAAGAATTTTAACGGATTTATGCTGGATATGGGTTCCATGATTATGGCCCCTCCCCCTCTGATAGCCCCGCAACTTTATTATCAGCCTTACAACAATAATGCAATTGCGAATTACAATGAAATATTCCGTCCCAATATGAATATCATTTATGACAGAGGATCTTACAACCATGTATTTACCCCCATGTATCCGGGAATGGGAATCTATGGATTCGGAACAATGTCAATGCCTCCCACCTTACAAAGTGCAACCTTTAAATTGAAAAACGGATTACACATCACCACATACGGTGAATATGATGCCGACGGGAACAAAGTACGGAATCCAAGCGCATTGCCTTGGGAAAGAAATAATTTCAACGGAGCTTTCGAAATGAAATCGGAGAATGGGAACTTCGGAATACGAATAGAAGTACAAAGAGGAAGAAACAATCCTTTTTGAATTATAAACTAAAAGATAGAAAAATGAAAAGCAGCCATGCAAAACAAAATCTATGCACGGCTGCTTTTTTATTTATTTTTAATTCAATCACAACTTTCTCCAATTCAGGCTCAAGCTGTTCAACACTACACTGACAGAACTACATGCCATGGCAGCACTGGCAATCATCGGGTTAAGCAAGATACCATACAATGGGAACAGAATACCTGCCGCCACCGGAATGCCTATCAAATTATAGATAAACGCCCAGAAAAGATTCTGATGGATCAAACGTACAGTTTTATGGGAAAGTTTAAAAGCTTTGGGTAACAACAACAAATCCGAAGTCATTAACGTAACCATCGCTACATCCATGGCAATATCCGTACCTTTACCCATTGCAATACTTACATCGGCACGTGCCAACGCCTGTGAGTCATTAATGCCGTCACCTACCATAGCTACGACTCTTCCTTCAGCTTGTAATTCTTTAATAACATTCTCCTTATCGACCGGCAAAGCATCCGAAATAAAACGATTCGCATCAATTTCTCCGGCCACATTCTGTGCAGTAAGATGACCGTCACCGGTCAACAATACAATGTACTTTCCACTCTCCTTCAATTGTTTGACCGCTTGTCTGGAAGTATCTTTTATTTTGTCACTAATGGCTATAACCGCCAGCAATGTATTTCCCTCGCCAAAATAAACCAGACTCTTGCCACTCTTCTCATAATCCTCCACCATCCCTTTCAACAAGTCGGAAATTCCCGCTCCAAAATCTTTCAGTAACCGATGGCTTCCTGCCCAAAAAGTTTTATTTCCACGGGTCACCACAATCCCCCGTCCTGTCCGACTCTCAAAAGAATCAATGAGTGCCGGCTTCTCACCTTCCTTTTTCAAAGCCTCGACAATAGCCAAAGCCAACGGATGTTCCGATTTCAATTCAGCAGCATACAGAATTCCCTTATGCTCGTTCTGCCATCCGGCATCATGCAACCATCCGGTCACCACAGGGCGCCCCTCAGTTACAGTACCCGTTTTATCAAGTACCACTGTATCCACTTTCCGCATCTGCTCCAAGGCTACCGCATCCTTTATCAAAATATGTGATTCGGCCCCTTTACCAATTCCTACCATCAAAGCAGTGGGAGTAGCAAGTCCCAAAGCACACGGACAGGCAATAACCAAAACAGACACTGCTGAAAGCATAGCATAAGAAAAGTCATCCGCTCCACCTGCCACTATCCAAACAAGGAAAGTAAAAACAGCCACAGCAAGGACAACAGGAACAAAAACCGCCGTCACTTTATCCACAATACGCTGGACTGGAGCTTTAGACCCCTGTGCTTCCTGCACCATGCGGATAATCTGTGCCAACACCGTATTTTTCCCCACCTTTTGAGCAGTCATAGTAAATGCACCGTTCTGATTGATAGTGCCGGCCAGCACCTTATCACCCTGTTTTTTCTCTACAGGAATAGGTTCACCGCTTATCATGCTCTCATCTATAAAGGTGTTTCCTCCGACAATGACCCCATCCACCGGAATTTGCTCACCGGGACGGACGCTCACCTTATCGCCAACCTGAAGTTCGGCTATCAAGATATCCTCTTCCCTGCCGTCTTTCACCACACGGGCCGTCCGAGGCTGTAATCCCATCAGTTTACGAATAGCTGTGGAAGTTTTTCCTTTTGCTTTCTCTTCCATCAGCTTGCCAACCAATACGAAAGCTATGATAACAGTGGCAGCTTCATAATATACATGAGGTTCCAATCCGCGGCTGTACCAAAATTCGGGATAGAACGTATTAAACAAACTGAACAAAAATGCGATGGAGGTGCTAAGTGCCACCAACGTATCCATATTACTGGTACGCTGAAGCGTCTGTTTCCAGGCATTCATATAGAAAGAACGCCCCGAATATAAAATAACAGGAAGTGAAAGCAACAGCATCCACCAGTTTACTCCCGGAACATTCATCAGAAACATCCCCAAAACAGCTACCGGTAAAGCAAAAATCCAAGCAACGATAGTCTTCCGCTTCAACTGTCCGTAATAAGATTGCTCTGCTTCCTCCTGCTCCTGCACAGAGTTATCCTCATCTATTATCAAATCAAAACCTATTTTCATCACAGCCTCTTTCAGTTGTTGCGGAGACACAATATCCGGATTATAAGTCACCGCCAAAGTAGCCGCCGCCAAATTGACCGATGCATTTTCCACGCCTTCTTGCTTCCTTACAATCTTCTCCACGTTGCCGGCACATGCCGCACAATGCATTCCCGTAACGGGATATAGTTTTTTTGTCATATCGCTCATATTCATTTCTTTACTTATTTATTATAGCTTATCAACGGACAAATTTAGCAAAAAGTTCATGCAATCTTGTTGCAAACAGATAAATATATTTTCGCTTTTTAGATGGACATTTCACGAAGTTATTCTATATTTGTGGAGAAAGTTAGGATAAGTAATCCATGCAAATAAACAAAAAGTTATGAAAAAAAGAAATCTCGTATTGTCTGTTATGACAACTTGCCTTGTATCCTGCTTTTTATTATCGGGATGTAACGGACAAAAACAAATTGATAGTGAAACTGTAAAGACTGTAAAAGTGGAAGAACAAGCCCATTTACAAGATGACACAGTCTCTCCCGCCTGTAAGATTACTATTGATTATAGTTATTTAGCAGAATCTGATGCTGCGGATAGCATAGCACAACGCATCAACCGTACCATACAAGCCCACGTTTTGGGAAAAGAATATATCCGGATGAATCCGGAAGTTGCTGTAGATTCTTTTAAAAATACCTACATTGACAACTACCGCAAAGATGTGAACGAGTTCTATCAGGAAGATATAAAAAATGGAACTCCCAAAGACGAACTTCCCACATGGTACAATTATGAATACGGACTGACCACCCATTTCAGCGAAGGCAAAGAAGGCATTCTGAATTTCATTGCAGAAACTTTTGAATATACAGGCGGGGCACATCCCAACTCATGGAACAAATGGATGAACTTCGAAAAGAATACCGGCAAACTGCTTGCTTTGAAAGATGTATTTATGGCAGGATCGGAAAAACCGATGAGCGACATGTTGCTGGAAGAACTGATAACAGAGATGGCTACCCGTCTGGAAGACAGCTCCATCACCTCACTGGAAGGACTTCAGAATGCAGGCATCTTGAATTCTACCAATATGTACGTACCCGACAATTTCTTGTTAGAAAAGGAAAAAGTATCTTTCCTGTATAACAAATACGATATCGCTCCCTATGCTGTAGGAGTCATCACCCTTTCTTTGCCCTACACATCGGTAGAAAAATATATGATACATTAAATAACGATTTTAAGTATAGAATGGAATTAATACTGAAATATTTCCCTAACCTCAGCGAACAGCAGAAAACACAGTTTGCCGCATTGTATGATTTATATACGGATTGGAATAGCAAAATCAATGTAATCTCACGCAAGGATATCACTAATCTGTACGAACATCATGTATTGCACTCGCTAGGCATAGCCAAAGTGATAAACTTCACCCCTGATACCCAAATTATGGACTTGGGCACAGGGGGCGGTTTCCCGGGTATCCCTTTGGCCATCTTATTCCCTGAAGTCCAATTCCATCTGGTGGACAGTATCGGAAAGAAAGTGAAAGTAGCTACAGAAATAGCCAATGCTATCGGACTGAAGAATGTCACTTTCCGTCATTGCCGCGCCGAAGAAGAAAAAAGGAAATTCGACTTCGTGGTAAGTCGTGCTGTCATGCCTTTGGGCGATCTAATAAAAATTATCCGTAAAAACATCAGACAAGAACAGCATAACGCCCTGCCCAACGGGCTGATTTGTCTGAAAGGCGGAGAGTTGGAACAAGAAACAATGCCCGTGAAGCACAAAACAATGCTTTATGATCTGAAAAATGAATTCACGGAAGATTTTTTTAAAACCAAGAAAGTGGTTTATGTAACCATCAGCGGTTTATAATTATAGATAAAAAAAACATGAAAATAAAGAAATTTGAATTCAATATGTTTCCGGTAAACTGCTACGTGCTATCGGACGAAACAAAGGAAGCCGTCATTATTGATGCCGGTTGCTTTTATGAAGAAGAAAAGCAAGCCTTAAAAAGATATATTGACAGCAATAGCCTGACAGTGAAACATTTGTTGAATACGCACCTCCATCTGGACCATATTTTCGGCAACCCATTCCTGTTGCAAGAATACGGGCTAAAAGCCGAAGCAAATCAAGCGGATGAATTTTGGCTGGAACAAGCACCGGCACAATCACGTATGTTTGGTTTCCAATTGCCCGAAGCACCCGTGCCATTAGGAAAATATATCTTTGATGGAGATATCATTACTTTCGGCAATACCCAACTGGAAGCTATCCATGTACCGGGTCATTCGCCGGGAAGCATTGTTTTTTACTGCAAAGAAGCCCACTGTATCTTCAGCGGTGATGTATTGTTCCAAGGAAGTATAGGACGTGCAGACCTTACAGGAGGTAACTTCGACGAACTTCGCGAGCATATATGCAGTCGTTTGTTTGTACTCCCCCCCGACACGGTAGTCTATCCCGGTCATGGAGACCCGACCACTGTGGGAGCAGAAAAAGCGAACAACCCTTTTTTCCGATAAGATAAAACTTAAAATTCAACTTATATACTACTACCATGAAAACAGATTTATTAGCAGACCGACATATCGGTATACAGGAAGAAGACCTTCCCGTTATGTTGGAAAAGATTGGCGTAAAGAGCCTTGATGAACTGATTAACAAAACAATTCCGTCCAAAATCCGTTTGAAAGAACCTCTGCCACTGGCTACTCCCATGACGGAACGGGAGTTTGCAGAGCATATTACCGAACTAGCTTCACAAAACAAGATTTATACCTCTTATATAGGTATGGGTTGGTATGACAGTATTACTCCGGCGGTCATTCAACGCAATGTATTCGAGAATCCTGTGTGGTACACCTCGTACACTCCTTATCAAACCGAAGTTTCACAAGGACGTTTGGAAGCACTGATGAACTTCCAGACTGTCATATCCGACCTCACAGCCATGCCATTGGCAAACTGCTCATTGCTGGATGAATCTACCGCCGCTGCCGAAGCCGCCACCATGATGTATGGACTTCGCACCCGCGACCAACAAAAAAGCGGAGCCAACGTATTGTTTGTGGATGAAGAGATTTTCCCACAGAACCTGTCAGTCATCCAGACCCGCGCCCTTCCTCAAGGCATGAAGATCCAAGTAGGAAATTACAAGGAATTGGCATTTACTCCGGAAATCTTTGCCTGCATCCTTCAATACCCCAATGCCAGCGGTAGCGTGGAAGACTATCGTGAGTTTGTGGAAAAGGCACATGCCGCCCATTGTAAAGTAGCCGTGGATGCTGACATCATGAGTTTGGCATTGTTAGTTCCTCCCGGCGAATGGGGAGCAGACATCGTATTCGGAAGTACCCAGCGCCTGGGTATCCCCTTGTTCTACGGAGGTCCGTCCGCAGCCTACTTCGCTACACGTGACGAATATAAACGCAATATGCCGGGACGTATCATCGGCTGGTCTAAAGACAAATATGGCAAACTGGCCTACCGTATGGCTTTACAGACCCGTGAGCAACATATTAAACGCGAAAAAGCAACTTCCAACATCTGCACCGCACAGGCATTACTGGCTACAATGGCCGGCTTCTATGCCGTTTATCATGGGCAGGAAGGTATCAAAAATATAGCAAAACGCATTCATAGCATTACCACCTGGTTGAACAAAGCCCTAACCCGCTTGGGATATGTACAGCATAATGAATTATTCTTTGACACCCTGCGTTTCAGTCTGCCCGACCATGTTTCGGCTCAGAAGCTGCGTACCATCGCATTGAGTAAAGAAGTAAACCTCCGTTACTATGATAATGGCGATGTAGGTTTCAGCATTGATGAAACCACCGACCTGAAAGATGTAAACCTGTTACTTTCCATCTTCTCCATTGCTGCCGAAGAAACCGTTCAAGAAGTGACAGACATTCCCGAAGCATCCTCACTGAATCGTGAACTACGCCGCCGTACTTCCTTCCTCACCCATGAGGTATTCAACAAGTATCATACTGAAACCGAAATGATGCGTTATATCAAACGTTTGGAACGTAAAGATATCTCATTGGCACATTCCATGATTTCATTGGGTTCTTGTACCATGAAACTGAATGCCGCTTCGGAAATGCTCCCACTCAGCAACTTAGGCTGGATGGCTATACACCCGTTAGCACCTGAGGATCAAACAAAAGGCTATCAGACATTAATTAATAACTTAAGCGAGCAGTTGAAGGTTATTACCGGATTTGCAGGAGTCACTTTGCAACCTAATTCAGGTGCAGCAGGAGAGTATACAGGACTGCGTATCATCCGCGCTTATCTGGAAAGTATCGGACAGGGACACCGCAACAAGATATTAATTCCGGCATCAGCCCACGGTACGAATCCGGCTTCAGCCATTCAATGCGGATATACCACGGTGACTTGCGCCTGTGACGATAAAGGTAATGTAGACGTAGAAGATTTACGTGCAAAAGCAGAAGCCAACAAGGATGATCTGGCTGCATTAATGATTACCTATCCGTCCACTCATGGTATCTTTGAACCGGAAATTGCAGAAATTTGTAAAATTATTCATAAATGCGGAGCACAGGTTTACATGGATGGTGCAAATATGAATGCACAGGTAGGTCTGACCAATCCGGGTACCATCGGGGCTGATGTATGCCATTTGAATCTGCATAAGACTTTTGCCAGCCCTCACGGTGGTGGCGGTCCCGGTGTAGGTCCCGTTTGTGTAGCCGAACATCTGGTTCCGTTTCTTCCGGGACATCAAGTTTGGGGTAACAGTGCCAATCAGGTTTCTTCAGCTCCATACGGTAGCGCAGGAATCCTGCCTATTACTTACGGTTATATTTGCATGATGGGCGCCGAAGGTCTGACCAATGCCACCAAGACTGCTATTCTGAGCGCCAATTATCTGGCAGCTTGCTTCAAGGATACCTACGGCATTGTATATACCGGTGCTACGGGCTTTGTGGGCCATGAAATGATTTTAGATTGCCGCTATCTGCATGACGAAACCGGTATCAGCGAAAATGACATCGCCAAGCGTCTGATGGATTATGGCTATCATGCGCCCACCCTTTCCTTCCCGGTTCATGGAACATTGATGATTGAACCGACTGAAAGTGAAAGTTTATGGGAACTGGATAATTTCGTCACTGTGATGCAAACCATCTGGCAGGAAATTCAAGAAGTGAAGAATGGCAGTGCCGATAAAGAAGATAATGTATTGGTCAACGCCCCGCATCCTGAATATGAAGTGGTGGCCAATGAATGGAATCACAGCTACAGCCGAGAGAAAGCCGCTTATCCTATCGAATCGGTACGTGATAACAAATTCTGGATCAATGTAGCCCGGGTAGATAATACATTAGGTGACCGCAAACTGTTGCCTACCCGTTATGGTAAGTTTGAATAAAAAAGCATTGTACTAAGAAGAAGAGAGGATCAAAATTCAGTTTTTGAAAATATGAATTTATAATTTGAAATTTGAACATCCTAAAAAACTAAAGAAAGGGTCGTATCATTACTCAAGACAGAGCTTGATACGACCCTTTTAAGTTTATAATTACTATCTGTAACTTTTCGGAACTGTCATTTTAGTTTTAACACACCTCCTCCCTCTTTTCAGGAACTATCCTTTTACTTTATCCACAGTAGGAGCAACTTGAGTTCCATAGCAGTCCGAACACATAATATCAGTATCCTAATTCATAAGGCTGTTCTACAGCCGGAACCCCATCGGACATCCATCCAGGCATTGCTTCTTTTTTCAGATAATGATTAAAGAACTGGAACATACGTTTTTGAAAATCTATTTTGTTGGCAATCTTTGTCGGCCAATGCGGTTCGCCTGTATAGTTCAGCATCCAGCAAGGCTTTCCAAGACGTTTCATTGCCACAAAATATTCTATTCCCTGATACCAGGGCACATGTCCGTCAGCGTCATTATGCATGATTAAAACAGGTGTTTGTACCTTGTCCATCGTGAACAGAGCAGAGTTTTCCAAGTAACGCAACGGAGTACTCCAAGGCGTACCGCCCAGACGGCTCTGAGTATGTTCATACTGGAACGAGCGTGCCAGCCCCGATCCCCAACGGATACCTCCGTAGGCACTGAACATATTGACCACCGGAGCACCTGACTCAATAGCCGCAAACAAATCAGTACGTGTAGCCAGATAAGCCACTTGATAACCGCCCCAACTATGTCCCTGCGCCCCTATGGCTTTCTCGTCAATATAACCTTTGCCTATCAACATGGCAACCCCCGGCATCAGACAGTTATAGCAACTCTCACCCGGATAACCGTCTACATAACGTATGTCCGGATTGAACACAATATACCCGTTACTGTTATAAAGATGATAATCAATGGTAGACCGATGGGGTTCCGGCATCCGGTAATTAAACAGAGTTTCCGAATTTCGCTCATAGAAACTCACAATCATCGGGTATTTCTTGGCCGGATCAAAATCGGCAGGCTTGTACACCACCCCTTCCAACTTACGGCCATCTAAAGATATCCACGAAACCAGTTCGGCAGTTCCCCACAAATAGTCTTTCTGTTGGTCAATGCCATGAGTCAGCCGAATAGATTTCTTGAAATCGAGTGTAGCATAATGAAGGTCAGGATATTGCTCAAAACTTTCCATCGTATAGATTACATGGTCTGTATTTTTCGCCTTAGAAATACTGCGTAACATATAGTTACCCGCCATCAATTCTTTGGGAGAAGCAGCGGTGGAAAGACGAGCCTTGTAATACCCGTTCCCTTTGGTCACTTCGTTAAAGCCTTTCAACAACTGTGGCTTGTTCAGGTCAATCACACGCTCCTCCTTATCCAGTTTTACCAAACGATATGAAATCCGGTTCTTACGTCCATTCATCGTCAGATTGACAGGTTCCTTCATGGCATCCGGATCGAATTTCCAAATATCATAACGGTCATAAATTAAAAGGGACTCATCCCGTTCCGTCCATCCGGCAGTTCCATGTGCGTTCGGATAGTCAGGTACATCATTCTCTTCATCCCATGCGAGGAAAGAAGCGGGGGTAGTCAACTGATTTTTTTTCCCGTCTGCCATAGAAAGAGTATACCAACAACTGTCTGTTTCAGCATACCAATACGCATACTTGCCTTGTGGTGAAAGACGGTATCTGCCATAATCCGCCGATGCCAGTAATTTACGGCTGCCATCTTCCAAAGACACTGTGTAATAATCACTGCGTGTCCGCCCTTCCCACATGGAGGACAATGAATAAGGACGCGAAGTGGAAAGCAATGCCAACGGGGCATCTCCTTCATCTCCCAGCAAAATCTGAGACAGCTCCTCATCTGCCAGCTGACAAATACGACCACCATTTATATGATAAACCGCTTGATAGCTTCTTTTCAGCTCTTTCTCCTTATTATAATCCTGTACAGTATATTGCACCGGCTCGTCCCAACTCCACACCTGCACATTGGGACGGTTCTCCGCCAATTGCAACGTATCCTTTTGTCTAGGCTCAGGCGATGTGCCAAAAAACAACCGGGAAGCACTCTTCGAAAATTGTAATTTCCCATGCTCGCTGATTACCCATCCTTTCGGAAAAGCCCGATTGCCACGTGCCGCAACTTCTGTTGCCGGTGCTCCCTGCTGTGACAGCCACAAGCTCATGGCTTTATAACAAGAATCTTTCTGTGCACAATATAAGAAAGCCAAGTTTGCTCCATCTTCATCAAAAGTTACCTGTTTAAACACCCCGTCACCTTCTTTTATCAGCGTCTTCACACCTGTTTCCGTATTCAGAAGATACAATCCCGGCTTTTCCTCTGCTTTATCACCTGCGGTAATATAATAAAGCATTCCGCTTTTCTCCGCAAAGTTGAAAGCTTTCACAGCAGGAGCCTCATACCGGGTACTGAGGTTTGCATTCAACGGTTGGACATACAAAGTCGAGTCTTTCCTTCCCTTCTAAAAAGCAACCCAGTCCGCCTTCTCTGCCAGCCTGAATGTTTTCAGTGAATCAATCACTTCCCTGCCGCCCGAAAGCGAATAAATGACCAATGCATCCATCGGCATCTTTTCTTTCTTCGTTTTCTTTATTTTCAGAGAATCCACTATCATCTTGCCGGGTTTCTGCGACACAACCAAATAGTCGGAAGAAGCCGAGAAAAGAAAACGGTCCGCCCGCGGAAAAGTGGCAAGTTCCTTCCCTTGTGCATCATACAAATTCACCACAGCATCTCCTTCCCAAGGTTCCATCTTGCATGCCACCCACTTTCCATTATCAGAAATAGCTTGCCCGCTGATACGCTGCCAGGCAACTAAATTGTCTACTGTGAGACTTTTCGAGGCTGTCTGCGCCATCACAGGCGACAGATTCCCTATGCATAGGACAAGAGCCAGATACTTTACATGTTTCATATCCATTTTATCGTTACTGATTAGTTCGATTTTTATAAAAGCTTATCTTTCTCATATTCCGTTTTATCTTCGGCCGCAACCAGATTTAATTCCCTGCCGCTCTCTCCATACGAAACCGCATGACGTACTGCAAAATTTTCCAAGAACAAATGGTTCAGCGTAAACAATGCCCCATTCAGGTGCTCATTTCTGACAGAAGGTTTTGTATTCCTACTACGAATCCGAGACATGCATTTACAACGCTGTCCGGGAGTCAAGACACCCGCCATCCATCCACTTTTTAAATAATGCAAATATATAAAAAACGGATAAAAGTCTGATTCTAAACAATAATTTTGTACTTTTACTGTCGCATATAATCCATATACATTCAACACCAAACAATAAAAGCTATGACAGCAAGAAACAAAGTTCTAACCATCATGGGTATCATTATACTTATCGGGATTATCTCAATAGGATTCTTTGTATTTCCAATCGGAATTTCCATGTGCGCCATTACAGGCTTATGCTATGGCTGCAAATATAAAGACAAGTTGTTTATCAGATGGTCATCTGTAGGATTGGTAACAGGTATCGGACTTTCCATTTACACCTGGTGTTTAATCTCGTCAATGTAAAACAGCATAAGTTCAGTAAAAAAAAGAGGGGTTACGACAACCCCTCTATTTCACCATTCACGATATCAATATGCAATGCCTGCGGTTCCTTCGGCAATCCCGGCATACGCATTATTTCTCCGGCAATGACTACCAGCATCTCAGCTCCGGCATTCATCACAATATCTTGTACATGGAATTCAAAATTGTCTACCGCACCGTAAATTTTGGGGTCGGTAGAGAATGAATACTGCGTCTTGGCAATGCAGATAGGGAAATTTCCATATCCCAATTCTACAATATGCTTCAGTTTCTTACGGGCAGCGGCACTATACGTAATAATGCTGGCACCGTATAAATTACAAGCCACCTTCGATATTTTAGTTTCTACACTATCCTCATCATCATAGGCATATTGCAAAGGCTCGGAAGGTTGTTCCTCAATGGTTTTCACAACCAGTTCCGCCAATTCTACTGCCCCTTCGCCACCATCAGTAAAGGCGTTGTTCACTGCAAAGCCCACACCTTTCTTCTCGCAATGGGTACGGATATAATCCACTTCTTCCTCCGAATCATCCCCATAACGGTTAAACGCAACGACAACTGTCTGACCGAAATATCTCAAATTACGCAAATGCTTATCCATATTGGCCACACCCTGCTTCAAAGCTTCCAGATTGGGTTCCTTTATCTTATCCTGTGATACGCCGCCATGCATTTTCAATGCACGGGCAGTCACCACCAAGACGGTCAGTTTAGGTGTGATACCTGCTTTACGGCACTTGATATCATAGAACTTCTCCGCTCCCAGGTCAGCCCCGAATCCGGCTTCGGTAATAGTATAATCACTAAAAGTCATTGCCATCTTGGTTGCCAGAATAGAGTTGCAACCGTGAGCGATATTGGCAAACGGTCCCCCATGAACAAAGGCAGCAGTATGTTCCGTAGTTTGTACCAGATTAGGAGAAAGAGCATCTTTCAAAAGAACTGTAATGGCTCCGGCAACTCCTAAATCTTTTACAGTAAAAGGCTTGTTGTCATACGTAAAACCTAATAAAATATTTTCAATGCGACGACGCAGGTCCTTTTCATCCTTGGCCAGACACAGAATAGCCATAATTTCAGATGCAGGAGTAATATCAAAACCTGACTCCTGGGTAATTCCGTTGGTCTTCGGTCCTAGTCCTGTAACAATATAACGGAGGGAACGGTCGTTCACATCCAACACACGACGCCACAGCACTTCCTTCAATCCGAAACCATTATCACGATTCTGATAAAGGTAATTGTCCAACAAGGCCGAAATCATATTGTGAGCGGAAGTGATGGCATGAAAATCACCTGTAAAATGAAGATTAATCTTATCCATCGGCAAAACTTGGGCATATCCTCCTCCGGCAGCTCCCCCTTTCATTCCGAAACAAGGACCTAGCGACGGCTCGCGCAAGGCAACAATTGTTTTCTTTCCTATTTTATTCAGTCCCAAAGCCAATCCGATGGAAACAGTGGTCTTACCAATACCGGCTTTGGTAGGAGTGATGGCAGTAACTAGAATAAGGTTACTCTGCTGCACCTTTTCTTCGTTTATCTGACTTTCATCCACTTTGGCAATATAGCGCCCGTAATTACTGATGTGCTCTACAGGAATACCGGTTTCCCTAGCCACTTGTTTAATCTTGACCAGCTCAATGCTGCGTGCTATTTCAATGTCCGTTTTCATCTTTTTACTAAATTTAGGCGGCAAAGGTAATATATTTCCTTAACTTTGTTTTGGTTTCAAACAACAAAATAATATAAGGAGTAAGCAAATGAACAATTTTGTATTTTACAGCCCTACCGAGTTTGTATTTGGCAAGGATACAGAAATCCAAACCGGTACTCTTGCTAAAAAGTATAACGCCCGGAAGGCAATGATTGTTTACGGTGGAGGCTCTATTATTCGCAACGGATTACTGCAACGCATAGAAGATTCTCTGCAACAGGCAGGAGTGGATTATGTAAAATTAGGAGGCGTACAACCTAATCCTACTGACCCGAAAGTTTACGAAGGCATTGAACTGGCGCGCAAAGAAGGCGTGGACTTTATGCTTCCCGTAGGGGGAGGCTCTGTCATTGACACTGCAAAAGCCATTGCGGCAGGAGTGCCCTACGAAGGTGATTTTTGGGATTTCTATATAGGAAAAGCCAAAGTGAAGAAGGCCTTAAAAGTGGGTGTGGTACTTACTATTCCCGCTGCCGGCAGCGAAGGTTCGGGCAATACGGTGATTACCAAACTGGAAGGTCTGCAAAAACTAAGTTTGCGTGTACCGGAATTACTACGGCCTGTTTTTGCTGTGATGAATCCGGAGCTGACCTATACTCTCCCCCCCTACCAGACAGCTTGTGGCATTGCCGATATGATGGTACACATTATGGAACGTTATTTTACCAACACTCCCGATGTAGAAATCAGTGACCGGCTGTGTGAAGGGACTTTGATGGCTATCATCAAAGAAGCATATAAAGTGAAGCAGAACCCGAACGATTACGAAGCACGCGCCAATATCATGTGGTGTGGGACAATTGCCCATAACGGTACTTGCGGAGTAGGTTGTGAGGAAGACTGGGCATCACATTTTCTGGAACATGAAATCAGTGCTGTATATAATGTGACACATGGAGCAGGACTAGCAGTAATCGTACCTGCATGGATGACATTCATGGCAGAACACAACCCGAAAAAGATTGCCCGGTTTGCAAACCGCGTTTTCGGAGTTCCCGAGAATGAGGATTTGGAAGAAATGGCACTTGCCGGCATATCACGATTGAAGCATTTTTTCAGATACATGGGCCTGCCGGTCAATTTCAAAGAATTGGGTATAGAACATCCTGATATTGAACTGCTAGTGAAAAAACTGCATGAAAACAAAGGTGAATTAGTAGGTAATTATGTAAAACTGAACAAAGAATACAGTAAAGAGATATTCGAACTAGCCTGCAAATAACCCGCACAGCCCAACTATTCTAAAATATAGGCATCTGGTTTATCTGCCTTTATTTCATTCAGAACCGTAAAGCTCCTAAAGTATTCTATTTTCCAGGCGCGCCGGCACGAACTACGTTATTCGTGCCAGCCGCATCTGAGAAATATAGCACCATTAAGCGACAGACACTTCATGCAACGACTTCCCTCTTACCCATTTATACTCCAACATTTACCACCTTTTACTTCACTATTTATATGCTTTTTAGCATAAAACGCTAGGTTTTTCCAACCATTTAAAGTAACTTCGCCGGACTTTTTTGGAGAAAAAACAATGTATATATTCCGATCAATTCACGAAATAATAAATACGATTTTTGTAGCTAAAGGGCTATTGGTAGAGATGTTTGAGAAGAGAAAAGTACTTAGTTTTCGATACTCGGACGCACTAGCCCTATTGAAAGAGGATGAGAACCGTTTAAAGATACTCATCGAAAAGGAAATCATACACCAAAACGGAAACTTTGTGGAACTGGATGCCCGATTCCTTGATTTCTTCGAACTGCTGCTGGAAGCGAACGAGGAAATCAACACGGCTACCGTAGAGGAAAACATAGAGTACCTGCACGAACTGATGGACTACTACCTGAAAGAAAAGATCCAGTCGCGCAAGGAAAGTTATGTACGCAATATCAAGATTACCTTTCAGAAACTGGCACGTGTAACGATACGGAACATTATCAACCTTCAACACAATATTGATAATGCTTTCAAACACGAGCCCACATACCAGATAAAAATAGCCAAACTGCAAAATCTGGACAAGAAACGAATCAACATCCAGCGGTTGATAGACTCTACCGAACATCTGATTCTGCATGAAGAACGGGATTTCTTCCGCCAGGCCACTGACGAAGAGCTGACCCGCATCCTGCTCGAACTGCGGCAGGAACTGCAACTATCAGCTCACAGTCTGATTCGTGCCCAGCAGGATATCATCAATTACCTGAACCAAATAAAGAATCAGGTGATACTGGTAGAAAAAATACGAAAAGTAAAATATCTGCAAGATCAGTTCGAGTTACGTGCCCGGAGTAATCTGTCCGAAATAATGGAACGGGAACGCTCCCTCCTGTTGGAAGGCAATACACAAGCATCGTTCAAACTGTCCCCCAGCTATCTGGCCAGTGACGAAGTGCGTCCCATCATTCTGAAAGTTATCAGCAATCAGAAGTATCGTGAAATTGTACGGAAAAATGAAGCCGGAGCTTTCAGTGAAGAAGACTTGGAAGCACAGGCCATGTACGAAGAAGTGATTAATCTGGACGAAGTGGTAACCGCCTTTGTGCAGTCGGGGGCAGAAGCCCGCTGGAAAGGAGAGCCGGTCAGCGACCTTTTTTCCTTTCTGTTGCAATATCATTTCCATCGCGAAGTGGATGAAAAGGAACGTACCACGTTCTTCTGTCAGATTGTCTCACTTTACGAGAGCCAACTGGAAATCCGGAACGAGTTCGGACTCCACAATCAATATGAATATGCTAAAATATACCCACTCTGAGAATTATGGATTTAAATATACAAATACCCGATAATACCGCATCCATCTTTGAATACCTGCAAAAAGGACTGTTCATCAGTTCCAACAGCACCAGCGAAGAAGTACGCGATATGTATAATGAAATAGATGAGAACTACGAATCTCTCTATCAGTATTTCTTACAAATAAACTATACACTGGAACGGGGAAACGAATATTTCTTCTTCTCCCGTATAGAACCTAAAGCCACACTGGAGCAAAAAATCATGCGTGCCTATTACTGGATAGATGTGCTCGATTTTTTCAAAACCTACGATGAAACATTCGGTCCCGGATTCCGCTTCCAGCCCGAACAGATATTGGTGGAAACCAACATCAACATGCTGCTCCAAAACAAACTGGACGGTATGCGGAAACACTTCTCGGACAAGGACATCCGCAAGGAAGTGCTGGAAAACATGATACGCCAGCTCACCAAAGACTCGTTCCTGGAACAGGAAAATGAGAAAACCAATACGTATAAAGTGATGAGCGCCTGGCATTATCTGGAAAGACTGATTGAAAGTATCAACATTTACGACGAAACCGAAGATGAGAAACCTGAGTAGAATTATCTTTATCAATAGTGCGAATATCCCTTATTCGGACGATATCTATCTGGACGGAAACGTTCACTTCATCGGTACGCAGGGAGTGGGAAAAAGTACCCTTCTGCGTGCTATCCTTTTCTTTTACAATGCCGACACGCAACGACTGGGCATTTCGGTGGAAAAGCAGAATTACACGGATTACTATTTTCCCTACTCCAATTCGTATATCGTTTACGAAGTGGCAACAGAGAACGGCGCGTTCTGTATTCTGAGTTTCAAATCGATGAACCGTGTATGTTACCGCTTCATCCACTCTCCTTACCGCAAAGAATTCTTTATAGACAAGAATCGGGTGGCCTATAGCGAGAGCGACCGCGTGCGTGCCGTGCTGGACCAATATGGCATAGAATATTCACGTATCATCTATACCTACGACGAGTATCGGAACATTCTGTATGGAAACAGTACAAGTCCTGAGTTCAGCCGGTACTCGCTGATGGAGAGCAAGCAATACCAGAATATTCCGCGCACTATACAGAACGTGTTGCTGAATTCGAAACTGGATGCTGAATTTATCAAGAAAACAATCATTTCTTCTCTGAACGAAGATGAAACGGCCATCGACCTGAACAGTTACAAGGAGCATCTGAAAAACTTTGAAACCCGTCTGAAGGATATCGAAGAATTTCAGAAACGGGAAACCCGGAAACAGGCTCGGGAAATCACACTGTTATCCCAACAAACGTCCAAACTGCAAGGCGGACTGGTGCAGAATTGCCGTGAACTGGTTGCCGCTTTCCGCAAAGCCGAAAGTATCCTTCCCCAATGGAAAGAGAAACAAGACCGCACGGATGCCGACAAAGGAAAACTGATACGCCGGAAACAGGAGCTTCAGGATGAATCGCGCAAACGCAGCGACAAGTTACAGGAAGCGCTGGCAGTGCTGAACAACGAACTGCAAAAGGCATTAGGCAAAGAAAAGGACTATCAGAACAAGAACATAGAAGAGATTATAGAACGCTCTTCCAAAAAAGAGGAATGGAAGAACCGGCAGGTGGGATTGCTGGAAGAACAACGCATCCTTACCTCACAATATATGGAAATATCCACCAAGTATAAATCGCTGATTCAGGCCTTGGACGAGCAATGGAACAAGATTCATGAAGCGAAAATCAAACAACTGGATACATTAAACAATGCATACAACGAGCGTCTGGAAGAGGCCCGCAAAGAATACCAGCGGTTCACAGATTCCCTTTACCAGGAGTTCGAAAGCCTGTCACAGCAACTCCATCCGCTGAAAGCCGAGAAACTGGGCGAACTGAACGCTATAGATTACCAGATAAAATTATGCAGAAAGGAGGTTTTCTTTGAGGAAGAGCAACAGGAATTGAAAACACGTATCCAAAACTATGCCAACTTTCATACGGAACGGAAAAACCGTATCGCCCAAGCGCAGCTCATCATCAAGGAACTGACCATGACTTGGGAAGAGGAACAGCAGAAACAGTTGAAAGAAAAAGACCTGACCTTGCAAAAACTGCAACAGGAGATGCTGCAACTCCGTCCCCGCATAGACGAATTACAAGCTTTTCTGAACAACAGCAAAGACACCTTGCAAGGCTGGCTGAAAGAAAACAAAAAGGGATGGGAAGAGAATATCGGCAAACTGTGTGATGAGAGCATCTTATGGCAACGGGGGCTTTTTCCGCAAATTACCATTGAGGGGGGAAACTCATTCTATGGCATTTCCATTAATCTAGACAGCATCCACCGCCCCATCAAATCCATAGACGATTATATCGTCGAGAAAGAAAACGGTGAAAAACGTCTGGAAGAAATCACTGCTGCCATGCAACGCCAGCAAACTGAAAGGGAGGAGTTGCAGGAACAGTTGAAACGCAAATACCAACCGCAGATAAAGGAACAAAAAGCCATTATCAGCCAAATAGAGTATGAACTGGAACAATTGGAACGCCAATACCAGCAGGATATGCTCGACTTGGAAGAGTGGAAGAAGAAAGCCAATGAGGAACGGAATGCCAAAATAAACCGATTGGAAAACGAACAGCGCAAACGGGTTGCCGAACTGGACGGTATAAACAGCAAGCTAAAAAACCTGAACAAAGAAAAGACAGAGAAACTGGATAGCCTGAAACTGGAATGGAACAAGCAACAACAGGCTCTTGCCGCCGAAAAAAAGACACAAGCGGAAGTTATCGGGAAGGAAGAAAAAGAAGAACAACGCAGAATTTCCTCCATCAAAACCGAATATGAAGCGGATATGCAGAAAGAGCTTCACTCGCAGGGAGCAGATACCGAACGTCTGCAAGACATAGCCAACCAACTGGCCCAGCTGGAGAAAGAGCTTTCTTTCATTAAGGAGAATGCGACCCTGGTCATCGAATACCAAAAAGACAAACGGGATTTGATAGACCGTATTCCCGGATGGCAACGGGAGCACGATGAACAAAAACGTCTGCTCCAATTGGAACGGGAAACGCTGAGAGTGGAAACATCCTCCCTACAAGAAAAAATAGACCTTCTGAACAAAGAATGGGAAGAAGCGGAAGAAAATGTAAGGGAACTGCAAAAGAACCTGGAGGCTTACAGCAAGATTCCGGCATACGACTGGTATAAACCGCATCAGGATATATTCCGTTCCGAAAACACGCAAACCATGCAGACCACCAAGACCTGTATGGAGCTGATTGACGAACTGACCCGCCAGGCCAACCAATTCACGCAGGTGCAAAGCAAGCTCCGTAAAGAAGTGAACCTTTTCACCGGACATTTTGATGAGGACAACACCTTCAAGTTCCGCGTAAAATTCAACGAGGATTGGGAATATGTACGCTTTGCCGACGAACTGCACGACTTTGTGGAAGAACACCGCATAGACGAGTACATCCGCCGCATCAACAACGAGCATTGGGATACCTTCAAACGTATCAGTATGGACACCTCCATGCTGACTTCATCGGAAGATGATATTCAAGATGTGATCCGTGAAATCAATAAAGGTTTCGCCACCTGCAATTTTGTGGGAGTCATCCAGCGCATTGAAATGAAAGTGGAAGAGAGCAGCAACCGCGTAGTGAATATTCTGCGTGAGATACAGAAATATTACCATGATTACGGCTATGACCTCTCACCGGAAACCAACCTGTTCTCCTCTGCCAAAGAGCAATTGGTGAAAGAAGAGGCTATCACTTTGCTGCGTACCTTTATCAAGGAAATACATGCTTACCGCTATGACAGTATCCGCCTGTATGATTCCTTCGAGTTGCGTTTCCGCATTGTGGAGAACGGCAATGACACCGGATTTATCGAGAAGATAGCCAATGTGGGGTCGGAAGGAACCGACATTCTGGTAAAAGCGATGATAAACATCATGTTGCTGAATGTGTTCAAGGAAGGAGCATCCCGCAAATTCAAAGATTTCAAGTTACACTGCATGATGGATGAAATAGGCAAACTACATCCCAACAACATCAGCGGTATCCTGAAATTCGCCAATGACCGGAACATCATTCTTATCAACGGTTCTCCCACCGAACTGAACCGCGATGCGTATAAGCACGTTTACCTGCTTACCAAAGGAACACAGAACAAGACCCGCATCGCACGGTTAATCTCAGATAAACAGCTATAAAAGCCAGTAATAACAAACTGTATATTTCTATATTATAATGCACAATCTCTCAAAAAAAGATTGTGCATTATTCTTTTTCCGTGAACATTCTCCTTACATGTACCTGCTACGGTTAGGGCGGAGAGCTTGTGAAAGTTCCTCCACCTTTTTTCCACAAAGAAAAGAGCGGCTTCCATTCCTGCAATATTCATATCAGAGTAACCCAAACAACCGGACAAAGAACAAATTTACATCCACTTTTCTCCATACAAAGAGAATAACATTAAACATATTTGTGTAATTTCGCCCGGTAATAAAACTACAAACCAATACGCGCTATGATATTTAACCGGACTGAAAAGGAAGAAAAAGCCTATCTCATGGATATTATTGCTTTATTAGCTGCCAATATCGAACAGATGGATAAGGCCATTGAAGATAAATCCAAAGACGTAATGGAGCACAAACTCTACTTGTGGGAAAATCTGTCCGAACTGGACCGAGCCGAGAAAAGTGCGGTCCGGCAGATAGTCACCCAACAAGTAGCAGCCAGCGAGTCCTTGGCCGAGAAAAAGAAACGTTATCGCAAAATGATGGCCATCCCCTATTTCGGTCGCATCGACTTTCAAGAAAAAGGGCAACCCGAAGTCCTGCCATTATATATAGGTATACACTCATTTTTCAATCCTCCCACCAATGAAAATCTGATACACGACTGGCGTGCCCCCATCTCCAGCATGTTCTATGATTATGAATTAGGAGAAGCACATTTCGACGCCCCCTCGGGAGAAGTGAAAGGTAACATCCGTCTGAAACGCCAGTATCGCATCCGTGACGGAAAAATGGAATTCATGCTGGAAAGTTCACTGAATATTCAAGATGACATCCTTCAGAAGGAATTGAGTGGAAACTCCGATGACCGGATGAAGAATATAGTAGCCACCATCCAACGGGAACAGAATAAAATTATCCGTAATGATACATCGAACACCCTGATTATCCAGGGAGTAGCCGGTTCAGGAAAAACATCCATCGCCTTGCACCGCGTAGCCTATCTGCTATATCGGCACAAAGGGGAAATCACGTCCAATGATATCCTGATCATTTCCCCCAATAAAGTATTTGCCGATTACATCTCGAACGTACTTCCCGAATTGGGAGAAGAAAAAATTGAAGAATGCGGCTTTGAGGAATTAATGCTCAAAATACTGGACAACAAATATAAAATACAAACCTTCTTTGACCAGGTGGCCGAAATACTGGACAAAGAGGAAGAAGATTTTATAGAACGTATCCGATTCAAATCCACCACCGAATTTATCCAGCAGATGGATAAATACATTCTATATTTGGAACAAAACGCATTTCGGCCAACCGACCTGAAAGCAGGGCGTATCCCTATCCCTGCCGAGTACCTGAAAGAACGTTTCGCGGCATGGCACCGCCTGCCCATGCGAAGCCGTTTCCAACCAATGGCAGAAGAAATTGCCCGCGAACTGACTTTCACCTATCACCAAGAGCCGATGGGAAAAATACAGATACGGCAGTTGGGTAATGAACTGAAAAAGATGTTCAACAATAAAGACCTCGACTTGTACAAGGGATTTTATGACTGGCTGGGAAAACCGGAAATGTTCAAGCAGGGTAAAAACCGGAAATTGGAATATGCGGATGTAGCTCCATTACTTTATTTGAAACTGGCCCTGGAAGATAATAAAACCATGTATGGCATCAAGCATCTGCTGGTAGACGAAATGCAGGACTATACTCCGATACAATACAAAGTTCTGGCTAAATTATTCCCTTGCCGGAAAACAATATTGGGAGATGCAAAGCAATCAGTAAATCCATACAGTTCCACCACCTGCGAACAGATCCAACGTGTACTGGTCGGCTCGGAAGTGATGAAGCTTTGTAAAAGTTATCGCTCCACGTATGAAATCACAGAGTTTGCCCAACGCATTGCCAAGAACGAGGAACTGGAAGCTATAGAGCGTCATGGAGAGGAACCGGCAGTCGCCTTGCTACCTACTGAAAAGAAAGAGATAGAATGGATAGAAAACCTCATCACCTCTTTCCTGAAAGGAGCTGATGTATCCATGGGTATAATATGCAAAACCGTAAAACAAGCGGACAAGTTGTATGCAGCCATCAATCATTTGTCTGATAAGATCTGTTTGCTGACAGAAGAAAGTGTAGCTTTTGTCAATGGGGTGGTCATTACTACAGCCCACATGGCAAAAGGGCTGGAGTTTGACGAAGTGATTGTTCCATTTGTAACTGATAAAGACTATAGAACAGAAATAGACCGCAGCATGTTATATGTAGCCTGCACCCGTGCCATGCATAAACTTTATATTTCCGCATCGGGTAATATAAGTACATTTCTATCATAAGCATTGACAAAACATCATCCATTGCAGGAATGGAATGAAATCCATCCCTACAGTGGATGAGCAAGTCTGCAAAAGGGTATTCCTCCGTAAGGAATGCGTAGCCTTGTAATCTGATTCATCCTTAAAAGTTCTTACCCATATCTCTAAACCTTTCCCGCCGTAGGGTTAAAGGTTTTCTTCCTGTTTGTTTTATCTCCGCAAGCCTTTGGAGTTATCTCCATAGCCTTGGGAGTCAACTCCAAAGCTTATGGAGATAACTCCAAAGACTTGGGAGATAGAATACATCCGTATAAAAAGGCTTGATCAAGGAAGAGAAAAGGCTTATGTAACAGCGACGGATGCGATATGTTGTTATTACAAGCCGTTTCCAATGTACGAATCATAAAGACAAAATCTTTTTTTCCCTCTCCAAATCATTTTCATTCAGTTGGGGAGACGGAACCATGCAGGTACGGATACAATCTCCCTCCTGACAAGTATAGTCATAATACTTCTTTTGTAATTCTGTCAACTTATCGAGTGGAACCAGCTCCCCTTTCAGTTCCAGGAATTCCTCCATGTCTGTACTGTCTCCTTGCTTTACAAACAAGATACGGCGCGCTATCGGATTCCTGTTGTAATCCAGACTAAGATACAAACCTTTAAGGAACGGCGGAAAATCATACATCGGCAATTGCAGATAAATACTGAACAAAGCCATTTGCGGTGACTCACGCTCATTAAAGAAAATATACCCGTTCTGATGATTATTGAATAATCCCACTCCCCGATGCGTTGTATTATAGGCACTCATGTGAGTCACCTTCACATACGTATTGTCTTCGGAAGCCTCTATCAGATAGGGTTCCACTTTAAGGCATTGGCACGAAGAAGAAAGACTATAGCTCAGATAACTTCCGCTATAATTATAAACTTCCTGCACGGAACGTTGCATCTCGGCAGTCATCATCTCCATAAAAGGATTGGTCTTTGCCTCACCATGGGCAGGTTCCAAACTGAAAAGCAACTCTTTGATACTTGCCAAATTGCCCAACAGACGTTTTTTTGACACATTATTGACCTGCGCCAAAGCCAAATCTAATGAATCTTCTTCAGAGTGTCCTTGTTTCAATGAGGTTACATAAGTGGGCAGAACGCTGGAATAAAGAGCAGACAAGACACTGGGAGCTATATCTACATAATCTGCTATCTCCTTCATTTTCAAACCATTGTTACGGAGATATTCTATTCTTCGGTATATTTCTATCAAATCATTCATTGTTCTCTTCTTCTTTATTGAACTTGCAAAATACAAGTTTTTATATGAACATACAATGACATATACATTACATTAATGTTACATCATACAACAGGTGGAATATGAAAAATATTAATCATAAAGATTCATTTTTTCTCTCTCGGAAGGCCCCTACTTTTGCTTCCGGAAACAGCAATCCAAGGACACGAGGAGTGAGGTTCCTACAAAGAAAAGAAACAAAACAATTAGTCAATATCAATTAGTATAATGGAAGCAAAAAGCGAAACAAACAAACAGATATCCAGTTTCCTGTTTATCCTGTGGGCAGGAGGGGCGGCACTACTGTCATACTCACTGGTATATGCCCTGCGCAAACCTTTTACAGCTGCCACCTTTGACGGAATGGATTTCTTCGGGATGGACTATAAAGTAGCCACTACCATCATGCAGATTTTCGGCTACCTTATTTCAAAGTTCTTTGCCATCAAGATTGTTTCAGAATTGAAGCGCGAGGACCGGTTGAAGTTCATGGTATGCTCCGTAGCCCTTGCAGAACTCGCTTTAGTCTTCTTCGGATTACTCCCCCAACCCTTTAATGTGTTTGCCCTATTCTTCAACGGACTGGCATTGGGATGCATGTGGGGAGTCATCTTCAGTTTCATAGAAGGACGCAAAGTTACCGATATATTGGCCAGCTTGCTGGGGGTAAGTATGGCGGTGAGCTCAGGAATGGCTAAATCTATGGGATTGTTTGTAGTCAATACATTTGGTGTCACAGAATTCTGGATGCCCGCCCTGATAGGTGGTTTAGCCTTCCCGCTCCTTATCCTCATGGGGTGGTCGCTCAACAAGTTGCCACAACCCACAGATGAAGACCGCACCCTCCGTTCGGAACGTGTCACCTTGAACGGAGAGCAACGCAGACAACTGTTCAAAAGTTATATGCCCTTGCTGATCATGCTGTTCTTCGCCAATCTGTTTATCACTATTTTACGTGATATAAAAGAAGATTTTCTGGTCAATATCATTGATGTCAGCACTATTTCTTCCTGGTTGTTCGCACAAGTGGACGGTATGGTGACGCTGATTATTTTGGGAATCTTTGCCATGATGTCGTTAATAAACAGCAACTACAGAGTATTGCAGGTGCTTCTGGCTATGGTTATTGGTGGAGCGGGCACAATCAGCTATCTGGCTTTTAATTATGATGCATTGCAACTGCCTACCCTTTACTGGCTGTTCCTCCAAAGCCTGAGCCTGTACATCGTTTATCTTAGTTTCCAGACTCTGTTCTTCGAGCGCTTCATAGCCTGCTTCAAGATTAAAGGAAATGTGGGATTCTTCATTGCCACCATCGACTTTATCGGATATACAGGAACTGTCTGTGTACTGCTGTTCAAGGAATTTTGCAGCCCGGATATCAATTGGATGGAGTTCTATAACCAGTTCTCGGGATGGGTAGGCATTGTGTGCAGCATTGCATTCATCGGTTCGGCCATCTATCTGATGCAACGGTATAAATTGGAAAGACAGCTGAGAAAAGAAGAAAAAAATAAAAAGATCATCGTTTCACCGATGGCGTTAACCAACTTAAAGGAAACAGCAGAAAACATCTGTAACCCATAACATAAAAATAAAAGTATAACCAAATAAACAACAAACAAGAAGATGAAGAAAATTGAGTGTGTTATTATGGACTGGGCCGGAACGGCTGTAGACTATGGATGCTTCGCTCCGGTAGCCGCTTTCCTGAAAGCTTTTGCCGAGAAAGGACTGACAGTGACAATGGAAGAAGCACGAGGCCCCATGGGTATGACCAAAATAGACCATATCCGTGAATTATTCAAGTTACCAAGTGTGACGGAGCAATTCAAACAAAACTATAACCGCAACTGGACTGAGGAAGATGTGGTATCCATATACAAAGAATTCGAAAAACACTTGTTCGCCTCCCTGGAAGAATATACGACTCCTATTCCCGGTGTAATCGAAGTAATCGAGAAACTGAAAAGGGACGGCATCAAGATAGGTTCCACCACCGGATATACTACTGCCATGATGGACATTGTGCTGCCCGGTGCCGCCGCCCATGGCTATACCACAGACAACTGTGTGACTTCCAACAATCTTCCGGCAGGACGTCCGCAACCCTACATGATTTACCAGAACATGATTGATCTGGCCATACCTTCCGTTCAAAGCGTAATAAAATACGGGGATACGATAGCCGATATCAAAGAAGGTGTGAATGCCGGTGTATGGACTGTCGGTGTGATTCTGGGCAGCAACGAAATGGGACTCACCCAAGAGGAAACCGGAAAACTGCCTGCAGAAGAGTTGAACAGACGCATGGCAGCAGTCAGAAAACGTATGTATATGGCAGGTGCGCATTATGTAGTAAACACCATTGCCGAACTTCCCGAAATTATTGAAATTATTAACCATAAAATGAATTAAACGATTATGAGACCATACTTACTTTTAACCCCCGGCCCTTTAACCACTTCTGAAAGCGTAAAAACAGCCATGATGACCGACTGGTGCACATGGGATGAAGACTACAATGTTCACATCGTAGAGGAAATACGTAAAGGATTGGTACAACTGGCTACACGAAAAACAGATGAGTACACCAGCATCCTGATGCAGGGAAGCGGTACTTATTGCGTAGAGGCGACCTTGGGAAGTGTGATTACGCCCAAACACAAATTATTGATTCTGAGCAACGGTGCATACGGAGACCGCATGGGAAACATTGCAGAATATCATGGAATGAACTATGATATGCTGGCCTTTGATGAAACAGAACAAGTATCTGTGGAGTATGTGGATGATTATCTGGCACACAATGCAGAAATCACGCATGTGGCAGTGGTACATTGCGAAACTACAACCGGTATCCTGAACCCGTTAAAGGAAATAGCCCACATGGTAAAGATGCATGGTAAAAAGCTGATAGTGGATGCAATGAGCAGCTTTGGCGGCGTGCCGTTGGATATAGAGGAATTAGGCATCGACTTTATGATCAGCAGTGCCAACAAATGTATTCAGGGAGTTCCCGGCTTTGGTTTCATCATTGCACGTAAATCCGAATTACAATATTGTAAAGGAGTATCAAAGAGTCTTTCTCTGGACATCTACGACCAATGGGATGCGATGGAGAAAGGACATGGAAAATGGCGTTTCACCTCGCCTACACATGTAGTGCGTGCCTTTAAACAAGCCATGGACGAACTGGCAGCCGAAGGCGGTGTGGAAGCCCGGCATGCACGCTACTGCCGTAATCACGATGTACTGGTAGAAGGTATGCGGTCACTGGGATTCAAGACCTTACTGAAAGATGAAGTCCAATCCCCTGTCATCACTTCCTTCCTTTATCCTGACAAGGAGTTCGATTTCAAGGAATTCTATCATCAGTTGAAGGAAAAAGGATTCGTTATCTATCCGGGAAAGATTTCCCAGGCAGATACTTTCCGCATCGGAAACATCGGTGATGTGTTCCCCGAAGATTTCAGCAGATTGATTGAAGCTATCAAGACCGTCGCAAAATAAAAAATAAATCTAGCTTTATGGCTCGGGCGCAGTGATTGCGCCCGAATTTGTTTCTACCCTTCTTCCGTTACAAGATCATTTGGAACCGGAGCTGCACGACACTGAAATTCTTATCACTAATCTCCTTTATATGCTTTCCCGGCATCACCCAGCTATAAGCCAGCTTCATCCCTATATGCTTATTCATGTAATAATTCACGCCCAATGAAAAATCCTTTTGAGCCCCTCCCCACACACCGGCTTCCTCATTATTCATATCAAGGATATTAAATCTTCCACACAGCTCCAATGCCCGCCCCACAGGTCTGCCCGGACAAGCCAATGCTTCATCATACCCATATTGCCTGCCTGTCAACAACCAGGAGCATTGCACATATCCGCCATGTCCTGCATAATTTGTGAAATTCTGTTCACGCTTCACCATAGTCCGTATATACTCCCCTTGCAAAAAGAACCTCTGATGAGCGATCATTAATTCCACCCCTTGTTTCAACTGGTACTTTGCATGATCTACCTTGGCGTAAATAAGATTCCGGTTATCAATAGTGCTTACCCCCGGAGATTTATAAATAAACGTATTCTCGTCTTCATCTCCCGGCAATGCGCTATCCGGAGTACGATACACCACCGCCGCACCTATGTGTAACAATTTTCCCTCTTCGTTTACAGGACGATACACCAAACGACCGTCTATGGCATATCCTTGTGAAATGTTTTTCACATTACCCAGGTCACTGTCTGTAAAGAAGCCTCCGGAAGCATAATAATGTTTTCCATTGTAGGTATAAGAGGTTCCCATCCGTCTGCCATTGGTCAAAGCCAGCACGATTCCCGGTGACTGGTGAAAACGAAGATCGTACGTACTGCATAGCATGTCCAAGGTGAAAGGTTCATAAAATTGTCCCACCTGAATAATATGCTTGCCCGAAGTATAAGCAGCAAAGGCATCCTTTATGGAAACCTTATTCCCTACATACCCCACCTCCATTTTCATGCTCCAATTCTGATAGGTCGCTTTCACCCCCAACCGCAAGTCATTAAACTCCGTACCGTTACCAAACAGGTTATCATTCTTTAAATAAACGCCACCATCCATAAGCATCCGTCCGGTCAGTTTACACTTCAAATCCCCGGCAACCGGGTGTTGCGCGCGGGCAACTAAAGCAGCAGAGGGGAATAACAGGCACATCAATGCTTTAACATAAGTCATTCTTCCCATTGTATTCTTTTGTTTTTTACTTTATAACAAATGTAAGAGGAATGACCTATACTAAAAATGAATAACCATTAATTTGATGATGAAGTTATTACGCGCAGAAAGCAAGTAATATTCATTTCATATTTATGTAACAGAATTGTAACTTACATTTCCCAATAACGTTCACAAAGATTCAAGTATTCCATCTCAGGCTTGTTGCCGAACACCAATCCGAAGAAAGAGGTCTTCCTCCGCTTAATCACTTTTACCTGTTCCATTAAATCGCGGGATAAAGGAGGCATCTCGAAATCTGAGATCAATACGATATCCGATTCACGGAAATCATTTCCGTTGATGATATGCGCAGCTTCCCGAAGAGCCGGCTCTATATCCGTTCCACCGTCAAAACGTTTATTCAGAAACTCCGCCAACCTGGGCATATCCCGCCCCAAATCTTCAATCAACAACGATACAGCCTCATCCGAGAAATTGATGACATAACATTTCCGATGGGTTTTCTCCGTCAGTTGCGCTATAGCCAGAATAGCCGATTTGGACAAGATCTCTCTGTTTCCCTGCATGGAGCCGGAAGTATCCACACAGATAATATAGGGTCCTAGCCCCGAAACCTTATGCTTGTCATCCTTTACCGGTTCCGTTTCCTTGGACTGGTAATCGAACTGTTGCAATCTCTTTTCGGCATATCGTTCCATAAATACGGCACGCAGCGCATCATCCGCCAGATAGCAATACTCGACGGGCAGCAAACTGTTCAAATCATTTCCCAAAGTCACCCCTGTGATATCACTATGCGGAGAGTGCCTGATCAGCCTCTTTTTATCTACGCCCGACAAAGAATCGTATTTTTGTTGGTCCCGGTGCTTCTTGCCCAGCAGACGCGCCAATTGCCGGATAGCCGGATTGCGCTTCATCACTGTTTCATACGGAAGCATCCTCCGGTACAAATCAGGATAATTATGAAGCAGCCACTCCATGCGCGACCCCAACAGTTTGTTACCCGACTCCTTTCCTTGCTTCCGGATCAACAAATCAAAACCTTCACATAAACTGTTTATATGCATGTACTGATAGTCATACTCTTTGCGGGTAAGCAACTGATGCCATTTATCCAAAAAGAACTCCTTGGTCCGGGCCCCCTCTCCTCTCAGCAGAGAAGCATTCTCCAGCAAACTGATATAATAGTCAATATTCAGTTCCGCCAGTTCATACCTCTTTTTGAAAGCACCGCGCATCTGCTTCAAGTATTGCAAGAATGCCATATCCGGCAGATGTTCCGAAGAATAGAAAGCCTCCCACTCCGGAGTGTAGCGGGAATAATATTCCTGCAAAGAAGGTGTGGTACGCCGATAGTACATCAACACTTTCTCTTCCAGTTCGCGTTGACGCACCACCCCGTTGCTCACATCCTCCTCGTATGCTTTGAATGTCCTATCTTTCAGTTCCTGAGAATAGATCATCTTCAGATCTCTCAACCTTATATTCCTGGTTCTCTTTTCGGTACGCATCTGCCATTTCGTTCAAATCATTCTTATATCGGTCTATGGTATTCTTCTGGTGGCGAAGCATCCTCCGCATGGAAGCCCGCTGCCTTTCGCTGAGAAACAAATGCTTCTCATAATATTCCGTTTCCGCATCCAGCAGCCCGGACCAATCCTTCTCCACTCTGTCCAACGCTTCGGCCACCGATTTATATTTGGCTCCGAAATCCTCCGGCTCGGGTTCGGGCGGCGGTGGAGGACAATTCTCATAGCACATCAAGTGATATTCATAATTATTGATATAAATGGAACGAAGCCCTTTTTTCAGCGTATATATCTTATTACGCGGAACTTTGGCATGGAGTATGGAATCATATTTCTTCAGAATACAGCAGTTGGCTTTGTACTTGTCCTTATGCAGGTAGAATAATTTACCGGTCTGATCCAGATGTTGATAGTCGGCTGCAAAAATAAGGAGGCGCTCTTTCATCCGGACGCCCTCTACCTGGTAATAGTAAGTATCGATGACCTGTATGCCCGGATCGTTCACTTCACGCAAACTGTGTTCGGACGATTGTCGGTCTTTCAGTTCTTCAATGTCCTGTTCCAGCCCTTTTATATTCAGCAGATAGCCTTCGGCACTTTTCTGAATGGCAGCGTTCACCATCTCCTCTGCCGCCTCCATCTGATCCATCTCACTCCAAAGGCAATAGGACAGCAATGTACAGTCCGAAAGGCGGATAGTGTCCGATCCGTTCAGGAAAGCGGAAGCTTTCAGCAGCTTCACCATTTTCTTCCACCGGCGGTCCGACACATACAGAGGAGACGACACACCCCCCTCATTTTGTATCTGGAGGTTATATTGCTCTATCCGGTCTTTCAAGGCATGAATCACTTCGAAAATAGAGTAATGGATTTTAATGGCAGCCATCTCCTTTTCCCACCGGATGTATTCCTCATCGGTGATCTGCAGTTGCTCGTCCACCACCGGTTCCGTTTCATCCGTAGAGGAAATCATCCGGTCAAATTCTCCCATATCCTCAATGCCTCCCACCAGACAGCGAAGCAGGAAACGGTCCCACAAGGCCTCCAGTCCCTGTCCCTGGGCAGGCAGTTCATTGGAAGCGGCAATCAGCCCTTTCAGAGGAACACGGATGGAAAACTGTCCGTTACGGTATATTTTTTCATTGATAATGGTGAGCAATGCATTCTGAATGGCCGGTCCGGCTTTCCATATCTCGTCCAAGAAAGCAATGGTGGCAGAAGGCAGATAACCATCGACAATACGCTCATACGTATCTTCGTCTTTCAGTTTGGAAATGGAGACAGGACCGAATATTTCGTCCGGCGTACTGAATCGTGACATCAGATATTCAAATGCGGAAGCGTTGCGGAATGCCAGTTTCAGCCGGCGCCCTACCATACTTTTAGCTACTCCCGGAGGGCCTAAAAGGAAAATGCTTTCCCCTGCCACAGCCGAAAGCAGAGCCAGAGCCACAATATGCTCCTTTTCAAAAACCCTTTCATTCAGTTGTTGTAACAGAGATGCTATACGAGGTTTCAATGTATTCATAAAAATTATCGACTAATGATGATCAACTAGTGGTGCATTAACCACCAACCACTCCTTGTTTCTTATGCAAATATCTGAAAAAAGGATGTATTTCTCACTAGAATGTATTTTTTCTTTTTGCAGAATTGCTGTTTTTTCATGATAGATTGGATAAGTTACAGTGACAAGGTTTATATCTTACACAAGCATGTAGTATTTTCTCCACTAAATTGCCTACCTTTGCAACTTCAACAACAAACAATGATTCCAAATGAAAACAAACTTGCTTTCCTCCGATAAAGACCCGATGGGAACTGCCATCGCCGATTATTTCAACCACAACAAAGCAGATAAGTTACGTGTATTTTCCTCACAGTTAGAGGAAGACGAAATACCCGTGAATCAATTATTCCGCCCTTATGACGAAATGCCGGAACTGGAACAGATTGCCTTACAAATGGCCGAAGGAAATATTCTGGACGTAGGAGCCGGAAGCGGCTGCCATGCACTGGCCTTGCAAGAGATGGGAAAAGAGGTATGCGCCATCGACATTTCCCCCCGTTCTGTAGAAGTAATGGAAAAAAGAGGGGTAAGGAATGTCCGTCAGATGAATCTTTTCGATCCGCATTTTCTAGAAACATTCGATACAATCCTCATGCTGATGAACGGATCGGGCATTATCGGGAAGTTGGAAAATATGGCAGCTTTCTTTCAAAAGATGAAACAACTGCTTCGCCCCGGGGGATGTATCTTGATGGATTCCAGTGATCTCCGTTATCTTTTTGAAGATGAGGACGGGAGTTTCCTGATTGATCTGGCAGGAGATTATTATGGCGAAATAGACTTCCGGATGCAATACAAAAATATAAAAGGAGATTCTTTCGACTGGCTTTATGTCGATTTTCAGACACTCAGCCTGTATGCTGCCGGGAATGGATTCGAGGCGGAGCTTATCAAAGAGGGGGAGCACTATGATTATTTAACCCGCCTTCGATGGAAGGGATGACACTTATAGAAAGATTCCGATAAACTTGTCGCATGATATTCAAATTCTTGGGGCAAGATGCTGCGTATCTTGCCCCAAGAAAAAAAATCAGGCCATTGAACCGCCTACTATATCCAACAGCTCATTGGTAATTGCCTGTTGGCGGCTCTTATTGTACATCACCGTCAGATCCTGCAACAAATCATTCGCATTGTCTGTAGCAATCTGCATAGCCATAGTACGGGCGGCATGTTCGGAAGCATTCGAATCCAGTAATACCGTGAACATCTTCATACGGAGTACCTTCGGGAGCAATTCCCCCATCACCACATCTACAGACGGTTCCACAATATAATCGGGTATCCTGCCTTTGTCCTCCTCTTTCTTCTCTTGTGTCAAGTCTATCGGAAGATAGGTTTCACGCGTCAGGACCTGTACTGCTGTAGAACGGAAATGGTTGTACAGCAACTCCACCTTGTCTATGTCACGATGCAGAAAGCGCCTCATCAAGTCCTCTGCCAAGGCGGCAGCTTCCTGATAGGAAGGTTTATCCGCCATATGCTGGAAATCGCCTTCGGCCTTGAATCCCAATTTCTTCACACCTTCCGCTACCTTTCGGCCTACCGGGTATAAAAGCACGTTCTCCATACCCAGAGACTTGTATTCATCCAGAATAACCGTCAGATGCCTGATGATATTTGCATTGAACCCGCCACACAGACTGGTATTGGAGGCAAACACGACGATAGCCACACGCTTCACTTCACGTTTCACAATGAAAGGAGACTCCACCTCACTATCCGCACTCAGAAAATTGGTCAGGATGTGATTCAGCCTTCGTTCGTAAGGAAGCATGTTTTCTATGGCAGCCTGCGCCTTATGCAACTTGGCAGAGGCTACCATCTTCATAGCCGAAGTAATTTTCCGCGTATTATTTACTGAGGCTATTCTTCCTTTTACTTCTTTCAGTGATGCCATGACTATTCGTTCACTTTAAATGGTTGAGCCGTATCAGCTGCTACTTTCTCTATAATTGCAGTTACATCATCATTTATCACACCGCTTGACAATACATCAAGCACATCTTTCTGATGGTCGGCACGCATCATTTCCAGGAATGATTTCTGGAAATCCTGCACCTTATGCAAGGGTACATCACGCAGCAAACTATGTGTACCACAATAAAGGATTGCTATTTGTTCTCCGACAGGCATCGGACTGTACTGCGGCTGTATCAGCAACTGGTTGTTCTTACGTCCCCGGTCGATAGCCATTGCCGTTACAGGATCCATATCACTGCTGAACTTGGAGAAAGCCTCCAGTTCGCGATATTGTGCCTGATCGATCTTCAATGTACCTGCCACCTTCTTCATGCTCTTGATCTGGGCACTACCTCCCACACGGGATACGGAAATACCCACATTGATAGCCGGACGGAAACCCTGGTTGAACAAATCGGTTTCAAGGAATATCTGACCGTCTGTAATGGAAATGACATTGGTTGGAATATACGCGGAAACATCACCTGCCTGTGTTTCGATAATAGGCAATGCAGTCAGTGAACCACCTGCCTTTACCTTGCCTTTCAAACTGGGTGGAAGGTCATTCATCTGTTCGGCCACTTCCTGCTGGTTGATAATCTTCGCCGCACGTTCCAACAATCGTGAATGCAGATAGAAGATATCACCCGGATATGCCTCACGACCGGAGGGACGACGCAGAATCAAGGATACTTCACGATAGGCTACGGCTTGCTTTGACAAGTCATCATACACTACCAAGGCATCCCGGCCGGTGTCACGGAAATACTCTCCGATAGCCGCTCCGGCAAACGGAGCAAAATACTGCAATGCAGCCGGATCGGCAGCAGTGGCAGCTACCACTATGGTATAATCCATCGCACCGCGTTCACGCAGCGTATTCACCAGACTGGCTACAGTGGAACCCTTCTGACCAATAGCTACATAAATGCAATATACAGGTTTTCCCGCTTCATAGTTGGATTTCTGGTTCAAAATCGTATCTATAGCGATAGAGGTTTTTCCGGTCTGACGGTCCCCGATAATCAACTCACGTTGTCCACGCCCGATAGGAATCATGGCATCCACAGACTTCAGCCCTGTCTGCAAAGGCTGGTTCACAGGCTGACGGAAGATCACTCCGGGAGCTTTACGCTCCAAAGGCATTTCGCACAGTTCCCCGCCAATCTGTCCGCGGCCATCCAATGGTACGCCTAACGGATCGATGACACGCCCTAACATACCTTCGCCCACATTAATAGAAGCAATGCGTTTGGTACGTTTCACCACCATTCCTTCCTTAATCTGATCAGTAGGACCTAGCAATACCGCACCTACATTGTCCTCCTCCAGGTTCATCACGATAGCCATGATACCGTTTTCAAACTCCAGCAACTCATTGGCTTCCGCGTTGCGCAGACCGTAAATACGTGCTACGCCATCGCTCACTTGCAGCACATTCCCCACCTCGTCAAATTGCAGGTGGGTGTCGATGCCTTTCAGCTGCTGAAGTAAAACTTCGGATACTTCGCTGGGTTTTATATTTTCAGACATAATCTTTTTACATTAAAAATTGAAAATTAAAAATTAAAGTCCGACCAGGTATTAACCTTAAATTAAAAACCAAAAGATACAAACTGATATACTTTTACTTTCTAACTTATAATTTTTAATTTTATACTATTCTTCTATTTTTAGCTATAAACTGTTGCTTTACCCGTTTTATCTGGTTAGCTACGCTCGCATCCAATCTGTAAGTTCCGATTTCAAAGATAAAACCACCTTCCAGTTTCGGATCTATTTTGGTTTTGAACTCTACAGTTCCATGAGTTTTCTCTACGACCAATGCCCGTATGCGGTTGACTACCTCTTCCGCTACCGGACAAACAGTCGTGATTTTACCGACGCTGATATTCTTCTGTTTCCGATAAAGGTCAATGTATGACATAATCATAAACTGCAAGAATTTCTCTCTTCTTTCCTCCAGTACCAATTCCACAAAGCGTTTCAATTCTTCGCTCACCTTACCTCCTCCGGCGGCTTCGCAAATCAGTTTCAACTTTGTTTCAGCAGGCAATACAGGATTATCCAATGCCTGTCGAAGTTCGGGGATTCTCGAGAAACTATCTGCCAATATTCCGGCTTCCTCATAAACAGTATCCTCTGTCCCCTTTTCGTCGGCATAGGCCAGCAAAGCCTTAGCATAACGCATTGAAATGACTCCTATATACATAACAATCAGTCTTTAGAAACAGTTAATTCATCCAGCAAACGGTCAATCATTTCCATTTGTTCTTTCTCATCATCGAGGTTCTTGCGCAAAACCTTCTCAGCAATGTCGACAGACAGTACAGCTACTTGGCGGCGGATGTCGCTGATAGCGCTGTCTTTTTCTGCCTGAATCTGCTTTTTCGCTTCATCCAGCAGTTTCTGTCCTTCAACCTGAGCCTGTGTTTTGGCTTCCTTCAGAATACGTTCGCGGGTTGCGACCGCTTCATTCAGGATGCGCGCCTGCTCCTCGTGAGCCTTAGCCAATATCATTTCACTGTCTGCTTTAATATTAGCCAATTGCTCATTGGCTTCACGTGCAGCAAGCAGTGACTTGTCTATATATTGTTTTCGCTCATCCACCATTCTGGTGATCACCGGAAAACCGTATTTTGCCAGAATGACAAAAACGATACCGAAAACGATGACCATCCAGAATAACAGACCGCTATCAGGTGTTAATAATGACATGCTAAATTAATTATAAGAACAAAGTTAATAAACAAACAATAATGGCGATCAGGGCCACACCTTCTACCAACGCGGCGATAATAATCATATTCATACGGATATCTCCTGCCGCCTCCGGCTGACGGGCAATTGCCTCCATGGCAGAACCACCGATTTTACCGATACCGATACCTGCACCGATTACTGCAATAGCTGCTCCAAGTGCAGCACCTAATTTCCCTAAACCTGCCGCAGCAGCGGACTGTAATAAAACTGCTAGTAACATAATAGTTTGTTTTTTGAATTAATTATTTAATTTATTTCATTTCTTTTTCTTCACGCATCTCTTCTGTACGGGACAACCCGATAAAGACCGCGGACAACATGGTAAATACGTATGCTTGAATAAATGCGACCAATAATTCCAGCGCAGTCATAAAGATTCCGAATGCCACAGCAACAAATCCCATGGAACCATTGATCAGAGGTCCCATATTCGCCGTAATAAAAATGATGGATATCAAACTGAGAATAGCAGCATGACCGGCCATCATATTGGCAAACAAACGGATCATCAATGCAAATGGCTTCGTAAAGATTCCGAAAATCTCAATAATCGGCATCATCGGGAACGGAGCCTTCAACCACCAAGGAACATCAGGCCATAGAATCTCTTTCCAATATTCCTTGTTCCCCCATAGATTCACAGCCAGGAACGTACAGATAGCCAGCACAAAGGTAACGGCAATATTACCTGTAATATTCGCACCGCCGGGGAAGAAAGGAATCAATCCCATCAGATTATTGATCAGGATAAAGAAGAAAGCCGTCAGCAGATAAGGTGCATAACGCTTATAATCCTTACCGATACAACCCTTTATCACATCATCATTGATTGCCAGGATACAAGCTTCCATCATGCCCACCATTCCTTTAGGAGCTTCCTTTTCTACTGGATGTTTTTTGTACCAACGGGCACAACTCAACACTAGAATCACCAGAATGGCACTATTGACAAACAACCCGGTAACATTCTTTGTAATAGAGATATCCAAAGGTTTTACTTCGTTACCGCTAGCATCCTTTTCCACTATCTTACCTTTATATTCACCGTCTTTAGCAATGTACAGTCCTTCATACTCTCCGTTTCCTTCCTCAAACCTAGAAGAAAGAAAAACGTGCCATCCTGTACTGCTTTTTACGATTACCGGCAGTGGTATAGCTATAGGTGTATCTCCTATGTCAGTGATATGCCATTCATACGAATCACCTATATGTCCGAAAACGATTTCATTTACGTCTACCTGCTGCTCTTTATAGTCAGTTTCCGACTCTTCCCGGGCATTGGCTCCTTGCAGAAAAGCGATCAGCAACATTAAAACCGTTCCTATATATCGTAAACTTCTCATATTACTTATACTTGTACCTATTACTTTTATGTTTTATCTCAAAATGAAAAAAGAAGCGGGTTTCAAAAATCAGAAAGATAATATAGAATACCATGTAAGTTCCTATAAATGAAAGTACTTGATGTGCCACCGCCACTGCATAGACGGACATAATCAAGATGCTCAACATCATCTTCGTCACTTTCGCCACCAAGTAAACCGCCACCATTTTTTGCGGACTTACCCGATAACAGCATCCGAACATAAATATGTAAAAGAGGCCGAAAAGATAAAAAAATATCGGTATGGAGGGATACCAGGCAAAATAATACCTAGGCAACAAGGTGTGAAATACCAAGGCTCCTCCCCAACTCAATACAACCATTAATATGGTCAACGATATGATAAATTTTCTCTTTACGGCTAACAAAAACATAATTATGTATTAGATTTCCACACAGGCCGAAACTATATTGTCCCTCACCTCAACGAACCCACTCGATATTCCAATTGATTTCTCCAATTCGTCCTCCGTGTATTTTATCTCGCCTTTTATCAGTGATGATATCAGCGGAGCATGATCATACAGGACAGAAAAAGAGCCTAATTCCCCCGGTAGTGTCACTATTTCCACTTTGCCGTCAAACAAAGTACTTTCCGGAGAAACCACTATCAAATGAAGATCTTCATGATGTTCCATACTTACTTTTATTTCTTATGGCTGGCAGCATCCAGCAACTTCTTTCCCTTTTCTATTGCTTCCTCTATCGTTCCTACATTCAGGAATGCCTGTTCCGGCAAGTAATCCACCTCACCGTCCAAAATCATCTTGAATCCTTTTATCGTATCTTCGATAGAAACCATGACACCCGGCACACCTGTAAACTGTTCGGCTACGGCAAACGGTTGTGAAAGGAACCGCTGCACCCGACGCGCACGGTTTACAGTCTGACGATCTTCATCACTCAATTCGTCCATACCCAAAATAGAAATGATATCTTGCAACTCCTTGTTGCGCTGCAAAATCTGCTTCACACGCTGAGCCACATCATAGTGCTCCTGCCCTACAATCAGCGGATCAAGAATACGTGAGGTTGATTCCAACGGATCTACAGCCGGATAAATACCCAGTTCGGTAATTTTACGGCTCAATACGGTCGTTGCATCCAAGTGAGTAAATGTAGTAGCGGGCGCAGGGTCTGTCAAGTCATCAGCAGGTACATACACAGCCTGTACCGAGGTGATAGAACCATTCTTGGTAGAAGTGATACGTTCCTGCATCTGTCCCATTTCCGTTGCCAGTGTCGGTTGGTACCCCACGGCTGACGGCATACGGCCCAACAAAGCCGAAACCTCGGAACCTGCCTGAGTGAAACGGAATATATTGTCGATAAAGAACAAAATGTCACGTGGTCCGTTGCTGTCACCGTTTTTGCGGTCACGGAAAGATTCGGCAACGGTCAGCCCCGAAAGGGCAATGGAAGAACGCGCGCCGGGAGGCTCGTTCATCTGTCCGTACACCAATGTGGCCTGTGACTTTTCAACTTCATTATAATCTACTTTGGAAAGATCCCAATGACCTTCTTCCATGCTTTTCTTAAATTCTTCTCCGTAGCGGATTACACCAGATTCAATCATTTCACGCAACAGGTCGTTGCCTTCACGTGTACGTTCACCGACTCCGGCAAAAACAGAAAAGCCGTTATGTTTCTTGGCAATGTTGTTAATCAGCTCCATAATAAGCACGGTCTTGCCTACACCGGCCCCCCCAAACAATCCGATTTTACCACCCTTTGAATAAGGTTCCAGCAAATCAATAACCTTGATACCTGTGAAGAGCACTTCCTGCACAGTAGACAATTCATCAAACTTAGGGGGCTCACGGTGAATGGGAAACGCCCCTTCCTTACTCAACGGGCGCATACCGTCCACAGCCTCACCTACTACGTTCATCAACCGGCCTTTAATCTGATTACCAACCGGCATAGTAATAGGATGTCCTGTCGGAATTACTTCCATACCACGTTGCAAACCGTCCGTACTATCCATAGCTACAGTACGCACTGTGTCTTCACCAATGTGTTGTTGAACTTCCACGACTAGAATTCTGCCGTCATTGCGTTTGATAGTCAATGCATCATGAATGCTTGGAAGAAGCAGATCGGTGTCGATGCCTTTGCCCTCAAAATACACATCGACTACCGGTCCGATAACTTGTGAAATATGTCCAATAATCTGTGACATAAGCTTCTATTTACTTTTATTTGATAATTTACCTTTTCTATATTAACAAATATCGCAGGCTTTTTGTTTACCTACCTTTTGCTTTATATGCGCAGCAAAGGTAAAGATTATCTCAGTAGATTGAACTTAAGCTAACATTTTTTACACATCAATACGACATTATTCCACCAAAAGAAGAAAAAAAGAACATTTCCGCTACTTTTTGTGCATTCCTTCACGAGATAACTGTTTACTTAAATTAGCAATTCCCAAAGCAACCACTGCTGTTACCGTAGCTGCATGCTCTTGGTATTCTGGTATATTCTTCGTATAAAGATCACGTTCCGTATGCCATATTTCCCCATAAGAGAAATTATATCCTTTTATGTCTTGTGTATTGAAACCAAAAGTAGGCACTCCTTCCACTGCAAAAACACTGGCATCCGTACCGCCGCTTTGAGTAGGACGTTTAAAGGGTTTCGCTACCTTTACCTCAAACGGATAATCCGCACGGATCTCTTTCACAGGCTTACACACTTCCACAAAATCATCATACATAGCCTGAGGAACGGAGATTCCCACCGGTGGAGTCGGCCCTCCGTCCCGGTTGAACAGATTGGCAATCTTTCCCAATTCTTTTGCATGAGTCTTGACATATGCTTTTGCACCCAATAATCCAAATTCCTCTCCAGCAAAAGCCACAAACAGTATAGTACGTTTAGGTTTTGCACCGGAAAGTGCAATCATACGGGCAGCCTCCATCATAGGACCAATGCCTGTGCCGCAGTCTATACCACCGGTTGCCACATCATAAGAATCAAGATGTCCGCTTATAATAACATATTCATCCGGATATTTAGTGCCCTTAATGGATGCTACGACATTATGATATTTCACAGGACCTAGTTTGAAATGATTACGAATATCAAATTCCAGCCAAAAGTTCCGTCGTTCTTTCACCATCTGTTTAATAATCTTGTATTGATGTTCATCCAACTTGATATCACAGACTTCGGGCAAATTATCAAACGTAGTATGGGGATCATTCAATAAAGCACGATCATACAAAGCACGTAAAGGTACAGGTGCCGACTGAATAAAGCCAAGTGCTCCTGCCTCACACATCTCTTTATAAAATAGTCCCGGCATTTCACGCAAAGGCTTCATGGCATGTTTGGTTCCTTTGCTCCAATTCTCTTCCATCAAGGCAGCATTCTGCTTTTCTATTTCTATATTTTCAGCTTTGATAGCAGCTCTCAACGAATCTCCTTTAGCAGAACGGTCAACAGGCCAACCTACATTTTCACCTGAGATCAACACCCAAGCGCCTTTCAACTGATGTTTCATGCGGTCCAGCTCTTCTTGAGTACGGGGCTCTATCAAAACATGCCCGCGTTGCAGACCTTTAGTACCTGAAGTGTAGGATGGAGTGACAAAATGCAGATCCATTGCCTGATCTCCCCCGATTAAACGTCCGAACCATGGACCACGGTTAAAACCTACCGGCAGTTCTCCAGCTTCTTCCAAGCGTACATCAATACCCCATCGTTTATATTCACGCATCATCCACTCGGCTGCATTCTCATACGCATCCGAGCCTATAACTCTTCCCCCAAAACGATTGGTGAGAATATCCAACTGATGCATCACCCGGTTATCTGTTTGGCCCGTTTCAATGATTTTCTTTACGGCGGCAGGTTGGGCAAAAGTAGTCCCTGCATACAAAGAAGCAGCTATAACAGCTGCCATGCACATTTTGTTCATCATGGTATTTCTGTTTGTTAGTTGTTAACGATTACAAATATATAGCAAATTTTGGAACTTCAACTATTAATTTCCAACAATTTATCAGGAGAAACCGAATATTTTTGAAGTCGTACAATACAAACAGTATTAAAATGAAAGTTTATTCAGCTTTCATTTCTTTCTCAAGGCTTTTGGCATACAGATTGTCAATGATACCATCAGACAGTCCAATGACCGGAACATAAATATATTCTGCATGCACTACTTCTGCAATTTTCAGAAAAATTTCCGCAGCAGGCACAATTACATCGGCACGGTCTTGCTTTAGACTGAATGCCTCTACCCTTTCCTCCGGAGTCAGCGGTTTCAACACATCATAGACTGTTTGCAACGAACTGACCGGCAAACGTTGCAACTTCTTATCCTTCTTATCTGCCAGGCGGAACAACTTATTAATATTCCCACCCGATCCGATGATATTGATCGCGGCAACACCTTCCGTCACTTTCATAAGCTCTTCTTCCATTTGCTGCCAAGTTCCTTCTTTAACAGCATTACTTAGCATACGCACCGTACCGATGTTGTAAGACACCGACCATACCAACTCACCGTTAGTCAACAGATTAATCTCTGTACTGCCACCACCCACATCCACATACATATAATTACCCAGACGGTCTTCCATACACTCTATATGATTATTATAAATCATTCGAGCCTCTTCCTGACCATCAATTATCTCAATGCGGATACCTGTATCCTTTTCGATTTTCTTGATTATCGTCCTCCCGTTACGCGCGTCCCGCATAGCCGAAGTAGCACATGCCCTGTAATCATCCACATCATAAATTTTCATCAACTGACGGAAAGCCTTCATCAAACGTCTCAGCTTATCCGCTTTCTTCTCGGACAATTCACCTATGGAGAAAACATCGAACCCTAGTCGTAGGGGTACGCGAAGCATCATCACTTTTTTAATTTTTTTCTCCTGCACAGCCTCCCTGTCAATGCTTTTTATCAAAAGACGCACAGCGTTAGAACCAATATCAATAGCAGCATAATTCACTTTTCCCATCTTAATCCTTTATTCTGTTTTCATTTAAATAATATTTGTATAATTCCTCCTGCGAACGGAAAGCTGTCTTATCTTCCGATATCCAAGGACGATTCTCTCCTGTTCCGTCCACCACCCGTCCTTGCAGAGTATCTTTCAAACCATATTCCACTACCCGCTTCAAGTCTGCCTTTATTTCCGGATCGTAAACGGGAGCAATCACTTCCACCCTGTTATCCAAATTGCGCGGCATCCAGTCAGCCGAACCAATGAACATTTTCTCATCACCACCATTGGCAAAAATAAAAATACGCGAATGTTCCAGATAACGGTCTATGATGCCATTGATACGAATTGTATCACTCACTCCCGGCACTCCCGTAATCAGTGAACAATTACCACGAACCAGCAAGTCTATCCGAACACCATGCGAAGATGCTTCATACAGTTTCTTCACCATTACCGGATCAGTAATATGATTAATCTTTATCAAAATGTAAGCAGGTTTTCCGGCCTGCTTGTTCTTAATTTCTTCATTAATAAGACGGCTAAATTTTTGCTTCATCTCATTAGGAGATACCAACAGTTCTTTGAAGCGAACGGGAGAATAAGGGCGTTCTATAAAATCAAAGACCAAACTCACGTCACGCGTCACATTCTTAGCAGCCGTCATCAACATATAATCAGTGTACATACGGGCGTTACCTTCATGAAAGTTTCCTGTACTGATACAAGCTATATCCGCACCTGTTTTCATGGATATATAGGTAATCTTAGAGTGTACCTTCAGTCCCTCCACCCCAAATATCACACGGATACCGGCATCCTGCATTTTCTTTGACCAATCTATATTGGAAGCCTCGTCAAAACGTGCCAGCAATTCAATAACTACTGTTACTTTCTTTCCATTGCGTGCCGCATTAATCAATGCTTTTACCACTTTCGAATCTTTAGCCAAACGATAGAGGGTTGTCTTGATACTTTTTACTTCTTTATTAATCGCCGCTTCCTGCAATATACGGATATAAGAATCGAAACTATGATAAGGCACATGAATAAAACGATCTTTCCTACGGATCAGCTCCAACATGCCAACGTTACCCGAAAGCTCATTTTTCAAAACAGGAGTCCATTCAGGGTATTTCAAATCTTTCCGGCCACAGTCTGGAAAACGCATCAGGTCCTTATGGTTATGATATTTTCCACCGCCCAATACTGTATCCAACTTATCCAGATTCAACTTGTTCATGACACGTTTTAAAAGATCTTTAGGCATACTGGCATCATAAATAACCCGTAAAGGCTCACCTCGTTTGCGACTCTTTACTCCTTTAGAAATTTTCTGCATCATTCCGTTACGCAGATCATTGTCTATCTCCATCTCCGCATCTTTGGTAAACTTGAAAGCATACGCTTCAAAATGTTTATAGTTCATACCATGAAATATCAATGGTAAACAATAGCGTACCACATCATCCAAATACATCAGGTAATTTTTACCATCCTTATCCGGCAGACGGATAAAACGCCCTGCCTGTGCTACAGGCAGCTCTATAATTGCATATTCTCCAACTTTATGTCCTTCTTTCCTCATCTTTACAGCCAAAAAGATATTTTCATCCGCTTCGTTACCCAGTTGTTTTACTGATTTCAGCCAGACAGGACTAATAAACCCATTCAGCCGTTGTTGATAAAAAGAATCGACAAATAACTGTTGTTCCTCATCCAGTTGTACATGATTGACTAAACAAATATTTTCTTTCTCCAATTCTGCCGTTACCTGCTTGATCGCACCTTCATATTCTTTAGAGTACCTGTTGTTCAGTTTATTTATCTGTCTAATCAGTTTCAATGCTTCTTCCCGTTCAGAATGCGCCGCTTTATCTTCGCACTCGGCCACCCGGCTTTGAGTAGCTACACGTACTCTGAAAAATTCATCCAAATTATTAGAGTAAATTCCTAAAAAGCTCAACCGTTCCAGTATAGGAACACGTTCTTTCATGGCTTCCTGCAAAATGCGACGATTAAAATACATCCAACTGATATCTCTCGGCAGATAATATTTATCTTCCTTTTTCTTCTTCTCCATACGGTTTTAATATTTTTAGCAAAAATACGTCATACACATTACAATAACATGTCAATATAACTACAAATCAATAACAATAAAAAAGTCACAGCCGACGCATACAGCCATGACTTAAAGAGAGTTTTTATAAGAAAATCAAATAAACTCTTCAACCAAATACATCTCATTAAATAAAACTTGTTGATAATTGGAAGAATCACTCTCTAACAAATTCAACAAAGTATATTCAGCTCCACGTACCCAATACACAAAATCACGATTGGGGTGGTAATCTTTCGCAAATTCCAGCAACTGTTGCAAATTAAAATCTGAGGAAATGATACCCGCACCGCTTTTTTTGGCATCATATGCATTACAGTCCTGTTCTATATGGGCAGGAACCATCAGAATAGGCTTGCCTAAATACATGGCCTCGCACACCGATTCAAATCCGGCAGTACTGGCATAAGCCTTGCATCCCGCCATCTGCCTCAAAAATTCCACATCATCCAGTTGATAAAAGCTCAATGTATTATCCACTCTCTTCACCGGTTCCTCCTCCCACTTGTCCCAAAAGAAACGAAGCGGTATCCTAGGATGTTGCCTATGCCATTTCATTACATTTTCACTGAAACCCGCATTAACCATATAGCCATGTATATAGTCACCGGAATAAGGTTCATGTAAAGTCACTTCCTTACGCAACAAGGGAGGAATCACACGGATATTATTCTGAGGATCATCCTTCATGTAACGAAAAGAAAGAGCCAAACGTTCCTTCGCCCCCAAGCTGGTCAGTACGGTAAAAAACTTCAAAAGAGCCAAGCTTACTTTATCAGCCTTCGGAAATTCAAAACTTTTATGCAAGAACAGATATTGATGTCCTATGCAGATTTGCGGAACAGAGGGACGGAACAGGAAATAAGTCAGTCCGGTCAGCAATTCATAGAAATTGATAACCCTGTCCGCACCACTGGCCTCGATACGCTGACGAATGTAGTTAATGCTATTGATATACACAGGAAGTTTCACTAGATTATACGCTACGCTCCGCATCAAACTCACCCGTTTGTTGGCTGGTGTAGGCAGAAAATTAGGACTGACAAAACGTTTTACGGGAGCATGGATGTTACGATTGAAAAATCCCGGCAAGCGGCGCGAACTACTTTTACCTACCAGTACTTCCACTACTTCGTGACCGTTCCGGCGCAATATTTCCTCCAACGTAATGGCTTGAGTAAGATGTCCTCTCCCCTCACCCTGTACTATAAATAAAAATTTCATGAGGCTGTATGTATTAGGGTAAACTCTTTATTTTCTTCATTCTCATCAGCTAGTACATGATGGTATTCCATGATATTCCAATTCCCGTCCGCATCCTCAGTCAGTGCCGAAAGGCTTTCTACCCAATCGCCCGAATTCAGATAATGAATACCATCATAATAGGTATTAGCCGGATGATGGATATGACCACAAATCACTCCGTCACATTTACGTACACGTGCAAACTCCACCAACACTTTCTCAAAGTCCGATATATAGGAAACAGCCGACTTTACTTTTTGTTTGACGGCCTGTGACAGAGAATAATACGGTTTCCCCCGTTTGGTACGATATTGGTTATAAAAGCGGTTCACCCATAAGAGGAATGTATAACCTGCATCACCCAACCGGGCTAACCATTTCATCTGTGTAGTAACCCGGTCGAATATATCGCCATGTGTCACATAATAACGCTTTCCATGTGTTTCAAGGATGTATTCTTTGACGATTTTTACGTTATAGAATGTCATAGGGACCAAGCCGTCCAGGAAATCATCGTGGTTGCCACGCACATAAATTACTTCAGTACCGAAGTTCTCCATCATTTTCATGATAACCTTAAAGAAATCAGTATGTTTTGCTTGCCACCTCTTAGTACCCGCCTTACGCAAATGCCAACCATCTATAATGTCTCCGTTCAATATCAGACGGTCACAACTGACAGATTTCAGAAAGTTACTGACCTCAATTGTTTTGGAATGAGAGGTTCCCAGATGGATATCCGACAAAACCACTGTAGGATAATACGTTCTTAGATGCATATCTTTATTATTAAAACTATGCAAATATCCATGTTATCTGTTACAAGATCGTGTCGGCAAAATTACTATGCTATTAAAATCAATGAAAAGACAGGCCGTTTCTTCATGGAACAAGAAACGGCCTGCAAAGCTTCAGTTTATCATACATAAACCATACTTCAATCTATAACTAACAATTAATTGTCAATATCAATCACATTGAACTGCATATCAAACTTTATCTCCCAACCATTAGAAAGTTTCACTTCATAGTCATGCTTGTCCCTCTCGATCTTGAGCATCTTGGCATCGGGGTAATTCGTAGCAACGTACTTTTTTATTGCTTCAGGAACCACAGCGACAGGTACAGCGCTGTATTTGCAATTCACTTCTGTCCAAACACCTTTCTTATCGAATTCCAGTTTGTCTCCATTGGTAAAAATCACATCATAGCTTTTATCAAACCAGTCCGTTTCCATTTTAGCCATCGCCACCTTATTATTGGGGAAATGAGTTTTGATAAAAGTTTGTGCAGTCTGAGGCAATTGGTTTACTTGAATAGGTTTGTCATCATCCGCCCATACCACTGTTTGCAACGTAAATAAGCACACTAACAATAATAATACCTTTTTCATAATCGTCATTTTTTTTATTTGGTTCTACATTCTGTTTTCTGATGCAAATATGCAGGGAGATTCTGAAAAGAATTTGAAATTCTGAAAAAAACACGATTTTTTTTCATTGATTATGAGTGGATGCGTAAAGTGTAAAACAATGCTCCCCGCTCTTATATTCATAGCAAAGCCTGAGAGCCTGCATTTTACATATCGTATCTGCTATTGCCAAACCTAGACCGGTAGAGCCTTCTTTTTTCTTTCCTTGATAAAAACGCTCAAAAATACGCCGGGCATCCAGCGGTTGTGCCGCCCCTGTATTGCAGAACATCACACTGTGGGGAGTAATGACAATCCGGATGTGTCCACCGTCCATATTGTGTACAAAAGCATTCTTCAACAAATTGGTAAGCAACACCACTGCCAATGTTTCATTTATCGTAAGATAGAAAACACCTTCTTCCTCTATACTTGTTATGATCTCACGATATTGATACACTTCTTTATAGTCCTCCAGATATTGCCTCAATAATTTATTCACTTCTACTTGGACAGTATCCGTAAATTGACCGTTCTCTATCTTCGAAAGCAATAACAAAGACTTGTTCAGCTTCGTTATATGTTCCAAAGTCTGGTGGGTTTTCATCAACTCTTCCAATTGGCTTTCTGAAAGATTTTCATCCTCCATCAGCATCTCCAACCGATTACGACAAATAGCCAGTGGTGTCTGCATCTCATGAGATGCATTACCAATAAATTGTTTTTGCTGTTCGAACATCTGCTCACTGCGCTCTGCATAACGAACAGCCGCTTCATTTAATTTTCTGAATTCTGAAACCCGGGTATTATTTTGTAAAGGCTCGTTTACCTTACCGATACGATATTTATCCAACCAATGAAGCAATACATAAAGAGGACGCATATTCCGATAAAACACCCACACATTAATAACAATTATAGTCAATAATAAAGCGATATAAAGAAAAATAATCCAACCTGCCATAGCATCTTTCAAATCTTCTTTTTCTATAGAAGGAGTCGCTACCGTCAATTCAAAAAACTTTTCGCCATCATCCTTAAAAATGGTCGTAAGGATTCGTGCAGGTTCAGTTTCATCTTTTTCAGGAATATAAACCATAGAATCTTTATAAATGATATCATCACAAGATCCTGCATATTCCTTCGTCACTTCACGCAGGAAATACTGATTGTTGGAAGCTGTATTTTTAGAAGGAAGCTCCTCTCCCGCCAATGCACGTATGATGATAATTTCCGAATAATCCTCCAATGAGTCATCCACTTCATCATTCACCTCATCCATTACAGCAAAATAGAAAAGGATGGCCCAGCCAGTCAATAAAACCGACAACACCAACGATATACGGATAATGATATAATAAATCAGTTTCATTTATTCCACTACCATTTTATATCCAAAACCATAAACAGCCTTCAGTTCAGGAGTAGCTCCAGCCTCTTTCAATCTCTTTCGTAAATTCTTGATTTGGGCATAGATAAAATCAAAATTATCGACTTGATCTATATGGTCGCCCCATACGGATTCGGCAAGTGTGCTTTTATTAACCAATCTGCCGGGACGGTTCATAAAATAAACCAGAATATCATATTCCTTACGGTTCAGTTCAAGCTTCTTTCCAGCTACGGTCACCCCATATTTATCGGGAAAAATTTCTATATTTCCGTATTTGATACTATTTTCCCCACCTTGCTGATGACGGCGTATCACACTTTTGATACGTGCATTCAGTTCCACCAAATGAAAAGGTTTAGGCAGATAATCATCAGCTCCGAGCTCCAATCCTAGTACTTTGTCTTCTATAGAGTCTTTGGCTGAAAGGATGATCACATTTTCCCGTTTATGCATTTCTTTCAACTTTTCCAACAAATCCAGGCCACTGCCATCCGGCAACATAATATCCAGCAAAATGCAGTCATAATCATAATCCTCTATCTTTTGTAATGCGGTACGGTAATCGGCAGCAATTTCCACCACATAACGCTCCTTTTCCAATGAGCGCTGAGTCACTTCACGCAAATTAGCATCGTCTTCTACTAATAGTATTTTCATAAGTCCTACTTTTGGTTCTTAAAGACAAAGAAACAAGATAATTCTGAAAAAACACTGAAATAAGAAAAAAAACGAAGAAACCATACAATTTTTTCCATCACCCGACTAATAAACAACAAATATCAAACTAAAAACCGTTATCAACTATACAATCAGCCCCCTGCATCTACCACAACAAGACACAAGGGGCCACACACAACTCTCTCTAATCAAACCCTAATTATTTGATTTCCATTTGAGAAAAATCCATTTGGCTCAAGCCTACTGGTGACGGTGTTTCTTTTAAATCAAAAGAGACTTCCTTTTCACCATTTTTAGCCGAGTTTATTTTTACCTTTATACCCTTTGTTTCCGATGTTATTTCCAAAGAATTCAAATTAAAGGATACCGCACCGTTTCTCCAATAACCAGTAGTATCAGCATACGTATTGTAACGATATTCTAAATGAATATAGCCATCCTGATCGGGCGTAATTGTAGTGTTTTTTACCAAACTAACCAAATGTTTCACTTTAGAAGGCATGTTCTGATTAAAAATAATATTCAAATAACCGCCACTAATCCACATATTATCTTCAAATATATCTACAGGATCATTTCCAAACTCTTCTTCATTCTCTGCTGTCAGCTCCTCTATAGGTTTAGTTAGAATTTCCTTTATACTCAACACTTTGACTGAGCAATCATATCCTTCCGGATAATTATCATACAAAGGATTGAAATAAAGAATAACCCGTTGTCCATCTATCGGGGAATACCAAAAATAATCAGTCGTTGCAGGCCAGATTTGTCCCCATCTGTCACCTGTAAAGTCATAAACATGGGCACCTTTCACATTTACAGTAGCCCAATCCACTGCCACATCACCAAGAGAGTAACCATCATCATCATCACATGATTGGAAAGTGACTCCCATAACTGCCAGGAATGCTAATAATAAAAGGTTCAACTTTTTCATAACTATAATGTATTAATCTATTTTCTACTTTTAAAAGTAAGAAAGAGATCGAATACTGCATATCATCCATTAATATTAACTTATTTTCAGTAAAAGTCTTGTAGAAAAACCAGATTCATCAAGGAAATAATAGAAACTTCCCGATTCGTCACGAACCGGGAAGCTTAAAACTGAGTTATATACAGATTTTCCCATTCAGGGGGAACATGGCTTTTCAGCCTTGTTTTGTTAAGGCAAATGGTTATATATTTTAAAGTTTAGTTTTTAGTGTATTACATTAATTTACATAACAAAAAATATGCCATGGGGCACATCGGCATCCAATACTCTAAAAATCAACAAAATAACCATTATTTCATTTTTCACATTATGTAGAAATACCACAATTTCATTCCACAATTTTGTAGAATTAATCCCCGTTTTTAAAATATATCTTTATCTTTGTAGAATCGATTACTCACTAAACAATATAATTACTATGAAAAAAAGACATTACGGAATGCTTTCATTGGCACTTACTTCATGCTTGGCTGTTCATGCGGAAAACAAAAATCAAAATACAGACAAGCCCAATGTTATCTTCATCTATGCTGATGATTTAGGATATGGTGACTTGGAGTGTTATGGAGCAAAAAACGTACAAACTCCAAATGTCAACCGTCTGGCATCCGAAGGGATACGATTTATCAACGCACACGCCACCGCCGCTACCAGTACCCCATCCAGATATTCCATGCTGACCGGAGAATATGCATGGCGTAAACCTGGAACAGATGTAGCTGCCGGCAATGCAGGAATGATTATACGTCCCGAGCAATATACTATGGCAGATATGTTTAAAAGCTCCGGCTATGCCACAGGAGCATTTGGCAAATGGCATTTAGGATTAGGTGATAAAACTGCACAACAAGACTGGAATGCTCCTCTCTCTGCTTCTCTAGGTGATTTGGGGTTTGACTATTCTTATATCATGGCAGCCACAGCCGACCGGGTTCCCTGTGTATTTATCGAGAATGGCCAAGTAGCCAATTATGATCCTTCAGCTCCGATAGAAGTTAGCTATATAAAAAATTTCCCCGGTGAACCTACCGGAAAAGACAACCCTGAACTTTTATATAATCTGAAACCGAGTCACGGTCATGATATGTCTATCGTGAACGGTATCAGCCGAATCGGTTATATGAAAGGAGGTGGCAAAGCATTATGGAAAGATGAAAATATAGCCGATTCCATTACCGCACATGCAGTTGATTTTATCAAACAACATAAAGACGAGCCTTTCTTTATGTATTTCGCCACTAATGATGTGCACGTTCCCCGTTTTCCACACAATCGTTTCCGTGGTAAAAACAAGATGGGACTGCGCGGTGATGCTATCGCACAATTTGACTGGAGTGTAGGTCAGTTACTCGAAGCTCTCGATAAAATGGGATTAACCCAAAACACATTAATTATTCTTTCCAGCGACAATGGACCGGTAGTAGACGACGGATATGATGACAAGGCAGAAGAGTTACTGAACGGACACGAACCTGCCGGCAACCTGAGAGGTGGAAAATACAGTGCATTTGAAGGGGGGACTCGTGTTCCTGTAATTGTACACTGGCCTAAAGCCATCAACAAGCCGGAAGTCAGCGATGTGCTTATTTCGCAAATAGACTGGCTGGCATCACTAGCTTCTCTGGTAGATGCCCGTATTCCGAAAGGAAGTGCTCCCGACAGCTACAACCGATTAGCAAATCTATTAGGACAAGACAAAACAGACCGCCCATGGGTTATTGAACAGGCATCCAATCACACTCTATCCGTGCGTACTAAAGATTGGAAATTTATTGAAGGCAGCGATGGTCCTAAAATGATTCCCTGGGGTCCGAAAATTGAAACTGGTTATTTAGGTATTCCCCAGTTATATGATATGAAACAAGCAGGTGAAAAGGTGAATTTAGCGACTGAACATCCCGAAAAAGTATTCGAATTACAACAAATATTGAGAAAAGTACGAAATAAAAGTATCCAGATGAAGTAACATGCTGAATACACACCAACCCAATGTTGTCTCCAAAAGGGTGAATCAAGACAAAAAAAATCAAATAAAGGGTCTTGAATTCACCCTCTTTTTTAATCAAGAAAATTTCAATATGGTCCTCATTTCAAAAGAACAAATCCTTATAGACAAAGATCCTTTTCTTTAAAGTCAAAGTATTTATAACAAAACACCTTGAACACTTTCACAAGAATGGGTTACACACAAAAACTCTTAAAGATACAAGATACGTTTTTCCACTTTACCCATAAAAAAGAAATCTCAATTTATTTCTTTATTTTCCCTTCATTCACCAGTTCAGACAGCGCCCTGGCCAATGACGGACGAGTAACTCCCAGCTTCTGCGCCACCTCCTGCTGATTATGAATAACAGAATGTGTTTCTAGATATTTCAACAAACGAGTCTTTAAATTCAACAAAGCAAACTCATTCAATTTCCTGCTTAAAAAGACACTCCTGTCCGAAATATCCTTCAAAAAATTCTGCATCATCAATGGATGCAAACGCATAAATTCTAAAAATCGTTCTTTACCTATTACAAAAACCTCACAAGGTCCTATTGCCTCTACATTAACGGGAAAACGATTTTCAGTGGCAAAAATAAAAGCCGAAGCCAGCAAGTTAGGAGCTCCAATTTCTTCTACCGTCAGTTCTTTCCCTTCATCATTTATCATTCCCGCCCGTACACTTCCCGATGCAAGAATGTACAGCCCTTTACATAAGTCACCTTGCCGGGCAATGATATCACCCGGTTCAAAGTGCTTCAAACTATTCGGAAGGCCGAACAGGAAAGCAACCAATTCTTCCTCTTTCATTCCCCGGAAAGGAGCCATCTGCAATAATCCTGTCAGTTCCATCCTACTTTCTTTTAACTGTTATTTGTATCCGCTGTAACATATGGTACAACTTAAAAGACGAAAACCGTCTACTTTTGCACAAAAGTAATAGAAATCATTAAAATGAAAAAAGATATGGAGAATAACATGTTTTGTTTCCAATGTCAGGAAACGGCCAAAGGTTTCGGTTGCACCTTAAAAGGTGTTTGTGGAAAAAATGCAACTACAGCACGTACCATGGATTTATTGCTCTTTGTAGTACGAGGAATTTCTGTTGTGGCGGATCAATTGCGCCAGCATTCCCTCCCCGTTGAAAAAGAAGTGGACAATTTCATTGTAGACGCCTTATTCTGTACCATTACCAATGCCAATTTCGATGACGAAAGCATTACGAAACGCATTGACAAAGGATTAGCAATACGTGATGACCTTAAGCATCAAGCCTCTGCCAAGGACATTCCTCTGCCGGAAGCCGATGAATTAAATTGGAAAGGCAGCCACGATGAATATGATGCAAAAGCCGCAACAGTCGGCGTATTACGTGAACAAAACGAGGATCTACGCTCTTTAAAAGAACTGATTATGTATGGTCTGAAAGGAATGGCTGCTTATCTGGAACATGCCATGAGGTTAGGACATAATGACGAAAGTATTCATCGTTTCATGCAGAACACCATCGCACAAATTACAACAAAATCTTTATCGGCTGATGAACTGACTGTATTAGCACTGAAAACAGGTGAAATAGGCGTTCGAACAATGGCTCTGCTCGACAAGGCAAATACTTCCAGGTATGGCAATCCGGAAATTACCCATGTAAATATAGGAACAGGTACTCGCCCCGGTATTCTGATAAGCGGACATGACCTGCATGATCTGGAAGAATTGTTGGAACAAACCAAAGACAGTGGCGTGGACGTATATACTCACGGTGAAATGCTTCCTGCACATTACTATCCGGCATTTAAAAAATATACACATTTTGCAGGAAACTATGGAAATGCCTGGTGGAAACAACGGGAGGAGTTTACCTCGTTCAATGGTCCTATCCTGTTCACAACCAACTGCATCGTTCCCCCTCTGCCCAATGCCACTTATAAAGAACGCATGTTTACCACTAATTCTACCGGATATCCCGGCTGCAAGCATATTACAGCAGACGAGAAAGGACATAAGGACTATACTGAAATTATAGAAACAGCCAAACAATGTGCCGCACCGACAGAAATAGAACATGGAGAAATCGTTGGTGGTTTTGCCCATAATCAGGTATTACAACTAGCAGACAAGGTCGTAGAAGCGGTAAAGAGCGGAGCTATCCGTAAGTTCATCGTCATGGCAGGTTGTGACGGACGTATGCGCAGTCGTGATTACTACACCACTTTTGCCGAGATGCTCCCCAAAGACACAGTCATTTTGACTGCGGGATGTGCTAAATATCGTTATAACAAACTAGGGTTAGGTGACATTAATGGCATTCCGCGTGTTTTAGATGCAGGACAATGTAACGATAGCTATTCATTGGCAGTCATCGCCCTCAAACTGAAGGAAGTATTCGGGCTACATGACATCAATGAACTGCCCATTATTTACAATATCGCCTGGTATGAACAGAAAGCGGTAATCGTATTGCTGGCATTACTCAGTTTGGGAATAAAAGAGATTCATCTCGGTCCCACCTTACCCGCATTCCTCTCGCCCAACGTGACGAAAGTACTGGTCGAAAACTTTGGAGTAAGCGGTATCGGTACAGTAGAAAGTGATATGAGAAAATGGGGATTAACGAACGAATAAACGGAATAATTATGAAACAGAAAAATTACCATTCATGTACAGTCGGACAAATTGTAGCCGGCAACTTTGATACAACCAAAGTATTCTCCCGTTACCATATTGATTTTTGCTGCCATGGCAATACTCCGTTTGCAGAAGCCTGCCGGAACCGTGGTATTGATCCCGAAGCAGTAGCACATGAATTAAATGAATTACAAGAGAATACGGTTAGTAATGCTCCTGACTTTGCCGGATGGCCCATCGATTTATTAATAGACTATGTATTGAAAATACACCATCGGGGAATCCGTGCCAAAGGTCCGCAAATAGAAGCATTATTAACCAAAGTAACCGAAGCGCATTCAAAGAATCATCCAGAGTTACTGCAAGTCCAGGCACTGTTCCGCGACTCGCTTCTTGATTTGGAAAATCATTTATCAAAAGAAGAGAATGTATTATTTCCTTATGTTTATGAAATGTTCCAAGCCAAAGAGGAAGGCTTGAAAGTAGCTAAATTCCATTGCGGCACCATTCTGTATCCCATCGAAGTGATGGAAGATGAACATAATCACGAAGGAGAACGTTTTGAAAAAATCTCTTCATTAACCAACGGATTCACTGCCCCTGAAGATGCTTGTGCCAGCTTCCGCTTGGTTTTACAACAATTGAAACAATTTGAAGAGGCATTACATGAACATATCCACCTGGAAAACAATATCATTTTTCCCAGAGCATTAGAATTGGAAAAGAAGGAAGCCATCTGATAACTACACCATGACACTTCCATTCACAAAAGTGCCCAAAGTGAAATAATGCACAAATCACTTTGGGCATCTTCATGTATTATAACCCACGCTCCACTATATAATCTTGTCCCTGTTCTGTCATCAAGTCATATTCATACACCTTATACAAAGCAGGGTATTGCGGGTTTATCTCCTTGGAAACCAAAGGCTCTTTGATATCTGCCTGCATATAATATTCATTCGGATTCTTACCTTTTGCCTCTTTTAATCCAACCCCACGCAAAGGAACATACGAACGTAAACGCAAATTACCTCCCAAACGGGAATGAATCTTCGCTTTATCCAGCTGCACGCCATTCCAGTTCATATCCACCACAAATCCTCCACGGGCAACCAGTCCTTGCACACTTCCTGTGGCCCAGGCATCCGGAAGAGCCGGAAGCAAATGTACAGCTCCGTCATGGCTCTGCAACAACATTTCAGCCACACCGGCAGTGTAGCCAAAATTACCGTCAATCTGAAAAGGCGGATGAGCATCAAACAGATTAGGATAAGTCCGTCCTTGCGGATAAGCCTCTTTCACTTCATCCCCAGGCAGCAGCTTCAACATATTATTAATAATCCGGAACGCATGATTACCGTCCAGCAAACGGGCCCACAGATTAACTTTCCAGCCAATGGACCAACCGGTAGCTTCGTCGCCACGCTGTAACAACGTATTTTTAGCTGCCTGGAAAAGCAAAGGATGGGTGTAAGGAGATATCTGATTACTAGGGAACAATCCATATACATGAGAAATATGGCGATGCTTGTCATTCGGATTATCCAAGTCTTCCAGCCATTCCTGTAACTGATTGTATTTCCCGATCTGCATCGGGGCCAGACGATTTAACATAGACTGCAAAGAATCTTGATAAGAAGCGGACATTTTTAGAATTCTTGACGCATGCAATGCATTGCTAAGCACATCGAAAATTATCTGATTATCCATCGTACAACCTGCCACAATCGTTGAAGCTTTTTTAGTATCCTCTCCCGAAGGTCCATGTTCCGGAGACATGGACGGAGCAGTCACCATCCAACCGTATTCAGGATGTTCAGTCAAATAATCAAGATAAAAATCAGCAGCTCCTTTCAATGCCGGATAGGCTTCGGAAAGAAACAGCTTGTCCCCACTATATAAATAATGCTGCCACAAGTGGGTAGTCAACCAAGCACCTCCCATGGGCCATGTACCATAAAACGCCTTATCCACCGGACCGGTGGCACGCCATATATCTGTATTGTGATGAGCCACCCATCCGTTGCATCCATACATAGTCCGTGCCGTTTCCCTGCCGGTAACTGACAATTCTTTCACCATTTCGAACAAGGGCTGGTGCGTTTCACTCAGATTGGTCACTTCAGCCGGCCAGTAATTCATTTCCGTATTAATATTGATGGTATATTTTCCATCCCATGGAGCAGCCAGTTTATTATTCCATATACCTTGCAAATTGGCAGGCTGACCTCCCGGCTGGGAGGAGGAAATAAGCAAATAACGTCCATACTGAAAAAGCAACACCGCCAAAGAAACATCCTTACCCTCATTGAACAGTTCGATGCGTTTGACAGTTTCCAGCTTAGCCCGCTCACTGGTTCCCAAATCCAATCTTACACGGTCAAACTGCTCTTTATAAAGAGCTATATGCTCCTGTAAAACCTGACTATAAGGGCGTCCCAATGCCAGAGACAGATATCCGGACGCTTTTTTACTCTCATTGCCACTTATATCGTGATAATTAATAAAATTCGTACCCGATGAAACATACAGAGTAACACTGTCCGCTCCTTCCACTGTAATGTTTTGGTCATCAATTTTCACCTTACCCCCATCCACATCAGCCTGTGTCTGTGTTTCCATACGAATCAATCCTTTCACTCCCTCATGATCCCTACCCTTTCCGGTCAGAACCAATTTCTTTCCTTTCCTGCTGACTTTATGCTCCAATGGCGACACATATCCGACCTTAAAATTCAGTTTCCCCGGCCGGTCTGCTGTCAAACGGACCACTACCACCTTATCAGGAAATGATGCAAAAACTTCACGTTGAAAAGTCACGCCATCCACTTTGTAACGGGTAGTAGCCACCGCACGTTCCAAATCCAGATCACGATAATAATCGGTAACCTTTTCATGTCCGGGGGTTTCTATAATCAAACTGCCGATTGTCTGATAGGGCATACCATGCTTTCCGGCATAAAAGTTTTCTTGAATCAAGTTCTGAGCCTCCATGTTTTTTCCGGCGAAAATCAGTTCACGCACTTGGGGCAGACTTTCCAATGCTTCCGGTTTGTCATTCCGGTAGGGACTGCCTCCCCACATGGTTTCATCGTTTAGTTGAAGTTCTTCACGGGCCGTTCCGCCATATACCATCGCTCCCATCCGGGAATTGCCGACCGGAAGCGCTTCCACCCACGTTCCGGCAGGTTGCTTATACCACAATTTCAGATCACCAGCCTGAATAGATAACGAAAAAGACAATAAAATGCCTGCTAATAATGAATAAGTTTTCATGGTTAATAGATATTGTATAATGTACAAATATAATTCTATTAACCATACAAACGAAAAGACAGAAGCATTTTATTGTCTAAAAAACAATTATGATAAAGAAAAGACCAAATATTACACCTCCTCCCTATCTGATAACCGGAATCACATAATCGTATTTTCTCAATATTTCCGTTACAGGAGACAGTGGAAGCAAGTCAGGGCGGGGAGATATAAAAGACTTGCTGCCGATAGCCGAGCAATGCCAGGAAGTGGGATTCACGGGAACACCGGGAGAAGTTCGGAACGGCATATTCAACGGCAACAGTAAAGAGGAATCCGCAGAAGAAAGGAAAGTTCCGGTTGTGCATTGACGGAATGCCTATACTTGAATGGTTCAAGATGAAATTTAAAGAGCTTAAGGAAAAGCTGGGTGTAGGCCACACTCCAAAAAAGAAAAACAGGCCCCAAAGAGAGTTGAGAATATAATTCTTTGATAGAAAATAAAAATGTAATTCTAATTGTTAATGAATTGCACTTTGAGTATTTTTGTAAATACTTTGTTTCACTGATAAATAAACCAAGATGAAAACTATATTTTTATGTTTCTTCTGTCTTTTCACTATCGGATGTACGCATCAGTCCAGTCAAGAAAACTGTGTAGAAATCGGCAGTGCGGATGCAATCTGCGTAAGCACCGATACTTTAGGGAAAACAGTACGCATGAATATGCTACATGGGCATTATACCACTGAAAGTGAAGAAGTGTTCGCTATTGTCCTCAATCCTCAGAAACTTCCACTTAGTTATGGCAGAAGATGGATTTTAGAAAGATGGGAAAATAATCAATGGGTAAGGCTTTGGACGAAAAAGCCCACAGGTTTTTTTGATGACGAAATTATACCGATTACCCCACCTATATATTATTGTTTCAGTTTTCCTATTAAATACTATAAAACAACTCCCGGCAAATATCGTATTTCCATATCACTGTGGAATGATATGGAGAAAATAAACCTCAATGCTGAATTTGAAATAGAATAAACATCTCTTTCACTAAACAATTCAATGTTATGAAAACAAAAATATGGGTAGGAGTTCTATTTTACTCTTTTTTGGGATGTGCGAATAAGGCACCAAAATCAAATCTTACAAGCAAATTAGACTCTACAGGTGAAGCTGTCTATTTTATAGAAGATACTGTTGTTGACCAATCTGCAGGCTTGCAAGTCATTGAAGCCTTAAGCAGGGTCTATGGAAATGATCCGAATTCTATAGGAGGTTTCATCGGTAGCCCGCGTTGCCCTTCTTTCTTGGAAGGTATGTTCTTTGACGGTTCCACGTTGGTTTTTCAGGTAAGAGGTGACACAGCGCATGCAAGGCGAATTTTGGAATCTACTGCCGGTAGCAAAGCTTTTCGACTGGAGCAAGTTACTGAAAGTAATTATTCACAGCAACAACTTATGAGCATCGTAGACGAGTTGAACCAGCGGTTTGACACATTGACAGACAAGAAGCTGAAAAATAATATGACCAGTTGGGGTGTAGGATTACGGAATGTTGAAGTCAGGTTTATTCTCAACACTCCCGAAGCCCGACAAGCATTCCGGGAAAAACTCATGGATTCTCCCGCCATTCGTTTTGAAGGACCGGAACAGCCGATAATCGATGAACGCATTGGTATAACTGATACGCTCGGTATTTCCCTGCATCCGGAATATTCCGTTTACTCCACTGAGGCATCCACAGCTTCCTTTGTTTTGCTAAATCAAGGAAACAAGAACATAATGTGTGGCGAGCATTATTTCATTACTTATGAAGACGAGAATGGCACTTGGCGTGCATTGCCCATCAATGACGCTGCCATAGATATAGGTTATATGGTACTTCCCGGTGGGCATCATTTGTTTACAGCAAATCTTTATCCCGAAGTTCACTCCAATAAACCGGGACGTTACCGTTTTTTCTATGAAGTCATGCTTGATGCTGATACCCCATTGCGTCATGACATATTGATGATGACCGAATTTCGATTGACAGACAACAAAGAAGCTGTAAAACGGGCAATTAAAATGAATATCCCTAAGGAACCGGAAGGGTATGGTATCAGATACGTTCCCGTTCAAGAAGAATCTGCTAAAGAAAATACAACTTTTAAGTAGTTTAATGGATAGCAACATGAAATATTTACTCTTTATATTATTAATACTATTTTGCTCTTGTTATTCCGGCTCTTCCAAGAAAGGGCAAAAAGACAAAAGGGATAGTATTTGTTTGCAAAAAGAACTATATGCTTTACATAAGTATGTGGATAGCATTATTAAAACTGACACCATTTTGCAACAACGCTTTCATTGTTTTGGAGCTGGGCTAACCAAAGATAAAATATCTATTGACTGGAGAACAAACTCCAAAGGGGATTTCGGTTATAAAATCTCAACTCGCTATTGTTGTATCACATGTAAAAAAGAGCTATTTTTCCATGAGAATTCACTCTTTTTTACTTAACTTTGCACAGAAAAGGAACAAAATAATACAACAATGGACGTTAGAGAATCTTTTTGAAAGATTAAAAGCAACAATCATGCGTAATGATTTCTTGCGGACGATTATTATTATCGGATTAATAGCTTTGGCTTGTCTGATAATTTACACAGTAGGAAAATGTACAGGCAAATTCTTTGCAACGATATAAGTATAATAGTAAATATAGAAAAATTAATATGATTATGACAGACAAAAAATTTAGAGTATTAAACCTTGTATTATTCTCATTCATACTCTTGTTCAGCTTGACGAAATATCTATTTCCAGTAGTAATTGTACCTATTGGTTGGATACCATTCATAGAGAATCCATATCCAGTATCTGTTGCATCCATATTGAGAAATATATTATTGGTTTTTGCTATTATTATCAACCTCTATCATTTAGTTAGGGATAAAAGATAGTTTACCGTGAGGAATCTGAACATTCCCGTCCTTGCGGATGTGTCATCCATAGGAACGGGGTGTTAAACACAATCAGATACCTTATTCACACTATACAATGAAAAGGAGAAGTTTAAAATATGGTTTGTTTTATGCTATAGGATTGCTTGCCGTAATAATGTTTGCATCTGCTTTATGTTTTTGGATAATACCTGCGGTAAACGGGAAATGGGAAGCTATGTCTATTGCGCTGTGGATGTACGGGTGGTATTATGGTTATTACCTATTTACTAAGCGTTATACCAAATGGTGGAAAGAGATAGGGGAATGAACAGTAATATAATCATTCATTATTTCAAATTGCGGTCAAAGCAACTATTCCGAATTTTAAAGGAGTGGGGGATTACCAGAAGCCTGTTTTTGTCCGGACTTCTTTTTTTTAGTATTCTGTATGTTGATAAAGGCAAAACAAAGTTGGATAGTGCCAGCGGTCGCAATCTTAGGATTGATAGGCTATCATAATGAGCGAAAAGACAAAGATTTCCTCCTGCTGCAAACAAAAGATGCCATAGCCCTTTTTAGAGTAGAATACTTGCTCATAGGTTTTCCTTTTATATTAATCGAATGCCTGAGAAGCCGTTTCCCCGAAGCAGGAGCCATGATAGTTACCAGCCTCTTATTGCCTAAATTGAAAGCAATAAAATGGAAATCCATCGCCTTTCCGTTACCATTTCTTTATAAGGGAGGGCTGGAATATTCCCGGATACACAACAGGTTATTACCCAATAATTTGCAAGCAATAAGTCAGGAATATGGCCGTAGCTTTTAATTGTACATTCTAAAGGGTGAAGATTTAACGCTTTTGTTATTTCTTAACTCATGTTGCCAATATTGGCAAACTCTTCTTTATTTCGGTGCAATTTGTGATTGACATTCCACTTTAATTTTGCCTCATTGCTTAAGCTGCTGCAAAAATGTTTTGTTTTATTGTGTTGGTTTCCTTTCTTTTGCTATGTCAAACATCAGTATTTTTCCATTACGTTCTATCTCCAAAGTAAGACCATCAGCCTGTTGAATGTATTTCTCTAATTTGCCACTTGCCACAGACATAATATCTGTGTTTATCGCTCCGTTATCAACAGCGATTACCTTATCTCCTAACATCAATCCTGCTTCTTCTGCAAGTCCGTTTATTTCCAAAGCCGTAACACAAACCGCATTGTTGCGGACATTGATACGTAAACCGAGTGGGGAAAGTCCATCATGAATGGTCGGGAGTATGTCAGCACATTGTTTGACGTATAAATTTTTGCCGACAAGTATAAAATTCATTTTTCCAGCAAAGATATTACCTGCCACATTTTTATCGATAGATGGTATATAGCTCAACGTACAATCCGGAATTACTATACCGTTACAGAACATCGTGATTCCACGGAACTCTGCAATCGTATCTGTCAACCCTTCTCTACGATAATTTGTATACGTTCTCTGTGAATGGGACATCCTTAATTTCTCATAAGTATTTTTGTCTATTATGATGTCATAATTCGAGCCCAAGTCAAACATCAAATCCAAACTGTCAGTCTGCTTACTATACAGTGGCAAATTGTTTACCCCTCCTTTAGCAAGAGTAAATCCTTCTGTTTCTTGCTTTAGTATATCTTCATTTTTAAGCGAGAATGCAGTCATTTCATTGCTATCCATATTGAACTTCCAACCTATATTTCCCATGATAGCACGTCCTAACACCGGGCGATATAATGTATTATACATACCATTATCCTTTGGAACAGATGTGAAAACAACTCTCTTTAATTCGCAATCTCCAAGCTGGATATTATTTACTCTATATAATTTTGAGAAATAGACTTGTTTGTAAAAATTGAATGTCGGCATCGGTTTCCGTTTCCAATATTCAGCCTCGTATCGGTCAAGAATTTCTTGCTTAGCCAGAGCAGTAGATGCTTGTGTATCGAACAAGAGCGTGTCAGTATATTGACCGTTTATTATAGCAGCTACTCCAAAATAACCATTGGGGTCACGGATTATTGGAGAGGTTTGAATAAACTCAGAATCAATGTTTTCTACTGCACTTCTTTGCTCTGCATTAAAGTTTTTAACCCAAATGCTTATATAAACAAAGTAAATAAGTATACAAATCAGCAAAGCTGATAATGTGCGGACTAAATATCTAAACAACTTTTTTACCATATTATTTATAGATTTAATCATTTAAAGAGTAATAGCATTCGTGAAGTTTGAGGTATACCATAGCCAATTTCATAGTTAGGGGCAGAACTGTTTAATCCCGATGTATGTAAGAGATTGATAAGTTCATTTCGACTCATTCGTTTGTACTCCAGTAGAGAAGCACATAATCCGGCAATGACAGGAGCCGTATATGACGTTCCTCGGCGTGGAGGCTGTGCGTAAGCACATACATCGGGCTTTATGAAATCGACACCTCCATAACCTATAGAACTGTAACCGGCGCGAGTTGTGCTGTCTGATTCAATGGCACCAACGGATATAACCTCCCTGACATCGGCAGGGAAATTTGAGTAACGCCAAGGCTCATCCCCCTCGTTACCCATGCTCTGAATAAATATCAAGTTAGAATTGACTTGTAGCACACTGTCTACAAATTGGGATATACGAGAGCTATGTCCATCGAGCATGGAGACTGTATAACCGTCATAATCATCAAATATCGTATAACCACATGAACTTGTTATCACATCTACGTCCTGCGACAGCAACCAGCGTATGGCGTTCATCATACGGTCTTCCTCTATCCGTAACTCTGTATCGAAGTCGTCAATCTCTGCCAAGTAATATTCGGCATTCCATGCCAACCCTTTTATTGTATCACCTGATGAGAGGTAACCACCTATGCATGCACAGGAGTAAGCCCCATGGTCTCGCTCTCGGCCGGGTTCCTTGATGAAGAAATCGGTTGTGTCACCGTCTATGAAATTTGCGTAAGCCGCCACATATATGTTTTTCGTCCATGAGCGTTGCCGCAATCCTCCAAATCCTGTATCCAATACTCCGATTTTAATTCCCCGACCACTGAGATTTAACGAATCATACGATTCATCAATCATCATTGCCGGTGCTGTTGTATAAACTCGTTTTCCGATAGATACATAATGTTCAGGAGGATTTGAAAAATCATTTCGTGTCAAATAATAGCCCAGTATTGATAGGATGATAATGAAAAACAATAGTATTCCACCAATAATTTTTATAACTGTTTTTAATGTTTTCATTGGCTCAATATATTTTTTCAATGTAGTTGTTACTCTCGAATATCCTGCTCTATCTCATTAATTGATGCTTGAATAACACACTGGCAATACCCATACACTCATTATTTTAGCTTCTGTATGTTCTGCCTATACGGTTGGTTGTATATCCTTTTATTCCTAATAGCACTTGTCGGTGCGCTACATGGCAGCATCCGCATTGGAAAAGTCGCTTTGATTGTTTGGGGAATCATTCAGACAATGGCATTTACATCCATTCCCCAACGGCAAGAATTCACCCCTTTCCTGAATTATCCAACGTTGCAGAAAAAACTCATTCCTACTAAGAAGTATTCAAATTCAAAACAAACACCCAACTTTACATTTTCGGGTGTAAAATTGGGTGCTTGTTTTGTAAAATATTGAAAATCAATGTTTAATGCGGTGCGTACGGAACTAACACATTTTACTATCATACTGATAATCAGTAAAATACTTGTTAAAAATATATTAATGGTATCATATTTATATCATCTCCGCTTATTTTCTTCTATAATTTTATGCAAAGCTTCTATTTGCATCATTGCACCCTCATAAGCCGCTTTATAATTGACATTCGCATCAATATCCGTCTCAATCATATTCCCTTTGCCAGTACAAAGCCACTTCACATTCAATTCCGGGAACTTATCCACAATACGAGCTATTATATCAGTTCCAATAGCCCCCTTCCCGTTCCTTATGGAGTTATAGATGTATCTATTTGACAATTCACAATAAGCCTCAAACGAGTTCTCACCTTTGACAACTCCCTTATCACGTGCATACCTTGCAAATTTTCGTAATCTGTCAATAGCCCTTTCTTCCATATCAAATAATCTTTTGACTTATTATGCGTAATGCTTGCCACATCCCCCTTATTTCTCTTCTCTCGACATCTAACTGGCCATGCTTGGGGTTATCAGCCTTTAAAGTCAGCACATTATCCAAGAAAAGACTGTTTTTCAATATCCGCTTGACTGAAAGCGTTTTCCCATACACAATACTCACAACTCCTGACGCGCTTTCCCACAAACCTTCTTCTATTTTGCGAGCAAGAATTTTAGCTCCGTCCGGTATAGTTGGCTCCATGCTGTCACCACGTACTTGAAAGACCATATAAGAATCATCAAGCACTTCACCTTCTTCCGGCATGACACCATAAGAATCAATTTCATAAGCTGTGTTATATAAGCTTTCGACAAATGAAGCCGCAGCATCTATCGGAACATATTTTACTTTTACAAGAATATCTTGAAGATAAGGAGCTACTTTACTAATCGTAGAGTCTGATTGCATTCTCGCATTTTTCAGAGCATCCCTAATATCCTTCTCCGAAGGTTCTATCTGTCCTGATGGAGTCTTTGCAAACAAACCTTCTCCAGTATATAGCCATGCTCTGCTCACATCATACTTCTCACAAAAAGCATCAATTGTTTTTTTACTTGGTAACTGAATCCCTTTTTTTATACTGGTAAGAGTTGATTCACTGGATATAATATTGTCTTTCTTCAATTTATACCCACTCAAACCACAATATGAAATTGCTTGCAAAAACCTTTTTGAGAGATCACTCAATTTTTTATCGTCAACTTCTTGCATACTTCGTAAATTAAGTAGTATATTTGCATCCGTAATAGTAGCAGTATTACCACATAAATTGATTAAACATCCTATTTGGAGTTTATATATAGAAATCCGTAAATAGCTGCTACCTATTTGCGGATTTTCTTTTTCTCCACATTGTGTAATCGGCGGTAGGCCGCATAGCGGAGAGACAGAGGGTTACACTCTTACAACTCAATACTGCGAAGGGCGTGCGATATTGAGAGGCAAACGAAACCGGGATGCCTGCACAGCTACAAGTAAGCGAAAAATCCGGGAAGTCGGGTAACTTGTTAATGCCCGGCCAGCTAAGAACGGCGTACTTATACGAACGAGACATTTCTTATGCTGCATATAGCAAAAACGGGAAACCGTCTAAGGGCTAACTATGCAGCAATCCAGCACCTTACCGAATGAGATCGTCTTTTACTTCTTCAATTATTACAATACTAATAGAACGACATTACTTTTTTTCAGAAAGCTTTCTTTTTACGCAAACCTCACTTGTATAACATTTTATAAACCAACAACTTACATTAAAACATGTTTTATAACATACGAAATACTACAAATTTTAAGAAGTATTTTATTGTGCTTCTGAAAATATGAAGTATATTTGCAACGTCAAACAAAGAGTGTAAGTTTGAACAACAAGAAAGCTGGCGACTTCAAAAGTCACTTACTACATATCTCATTGGCAAATGTAGTTGTTAGCTTTCTTTTATGCAAATTTTTTGTGGAAAATTTAAGTATAAAATAGAAAATAATATGAAAGTAACAAAGAAAGATATTCTAAGCATTAAAGCTGGTTCTTCCAAAGTAATGCAGCTGGATTCTTACAAGGATTGCGTCAATGCAAGAAGCTACGCCTATCAATTAGCTTTTACTGATCCCCGTGAAGACGTTGAAAGATATTCAATATCCATCGACAAAGATAAAAATCAGATAACCATCGAAGCGATAAAGAAATGAACCGTTCAGATGCCAAAATGATTGCAGAAGAACTGCACAAGTTTATTCGCAATGATGTGAGAAAGGCTGTAACTGAAATGGCGACTGCTGAAACCGAAGAGTATTTGAATGCCAAACAAGCTGCTGTATTTCTCGGATGGAAGTTGCAAACCTTATACAATCGAATACATGATATTCCTCACACCAAAAATGGCAAGAGTCTCATTTTTACCAAATCAGCTTTGAGAAAATTCATGGAAAGAAAATAATCCCGGACGGATTTGGCCGTCTTTCCGGGAACTAACAAAACGTTCTTTGACATATTGTATAGTCTGAACAAATAAAGACTTAAAACAAGGTTTACTGCTTATCTAAAGGGCGAAATAGACCGACAAAGTAGCCAAAGCGGATTAGTGAAAAGAGTGTGAATACGGACTGCCAATAAGAAGATGCAGCACACGAATCACTAAGTTATCAAAAACAACTTATATTATGACAAAGTAAACGTAGGGCGTTTATAAATACATTCTTAACTGAATAGATACTTTAAATGATATATATACCCGTGCTTCGCAAGAAGCGGTCACCGCTAAAAAGCTACGGCCAACAATCCATCGGAACGCGGACGGGAACACATTTTAAATGCTAAAAGTATGAAAGGATTTACAGAAATGACCGAGCAAGAGATTCTTGCGTTAACGGAGGAAGATGTACAGAAATTGATTAAACTCCGCATGATGGAGGAAGGTATCAAAATCATGGATAAACCCAAAATTCCCGAATTATTTGAAATTGAGCCTGCTGATATTCAGTACTTCTCAATTCCGCTTTTGGATGGTTTTGCGTTTACTGACATTAATGAAGCGACTAAGGTTGCTGAAATTCTGAAAAGCGCGAAGTCATTGCGAAAGGTTGATTACGATTGGAATAAACTTGGGAGTGATTACAAGTTCCTTAAAAAGAGTGAGAAATACAAGTTTAATGGGAACTCTGATTTTGACATCATTTCAGGATGGGCTTATTCGGATGAACTATATGCTAAGATTTCAAACTTTGCCGCACAGAACAAGGTTATGAAAGAACAAGCAGCAAAAGACCAAAAGGAATATGACGAAAAGATGCAAGAAGCGTCCGGCATCATCTCGGAGATAAGCGGATGGGTTAAGGAGGTCAAAGTTAAGTATGAGCGATTGAATAGGCTTACTTACAAATTCGCTACTGACTATTATCCCCTTTCCGATCACAATGAGGATATGGCAATGAAATTTATGGCTAAAGCCTATTCTTTTACAGATAAAGAAAAAGAATACATATTACAGAATTACAAAGAATTACTATCCACAAGTGATGAATAAGTTTTTTAGTTAGTTATTGGCTCCTTGCTTGCGAAAGTAGGGAGTTTTTTGTAAAACTCCAAATTCATTATATGAGTAATATAGAAGATACAATTTACGATCTGCCAAATGAAGAATACCACCGTGGAGAAAGATTCAAAGATTTCCTAAGTAGTACGCAGATTAAAGATTATATGGTGTCCCCAAAGTTTGCCCGATACAAGGCATTGCACCCAGAATTATTTGAGATAAGTATTGAAGCCTCTGAAAAAGGTTCACTGTACCATGATGCAATGGAAAGCCTTGTTAATACTGGAAAACTTGACAAGTGGCGAAACAACCTTCTTGTATTTGAGCCGCCTATAAATCCTAAAACCGGCTGTCCGTATGGACGAGACACCCAAAAATATCAGATTGCACTAATAGAGTCCAAAGAATCAAATCCCGGTAAAACATTGACAAGCACAACCGATATACAATTGGTTGAAACAATGGTTTATGAGCTTCTTAATAATTGCCGGGACACCTCCAAACAGATCAGGCAGATATTAAAATGGGGAAAAGCCGAAGTCAGCCATTTCGTTGAATACGAAGGATGCAAGTTCAAATATCGCCCTGATGTGGAAACGGCCAAGAAAATTGTCGACTGGAAAACATTGGCGGTTGATGATCTTCATGAAGAAACAGTTAACCAGACTATTGCCAAATTTCATTACGGTATTTCGGCAGCCTTCTACCAGTTTTTTGAACATGAACGTACTGGAGTATGGAAGGAGTTCTACTGGGTTATGCAACAAAAGACAGCTCCCTATGACGCAGTATTTGTCAGTGCAGCTAACTGGGCTTTCCATTTGGAAGACGGAATTGTGAAAATGGGTGCAAGTGCATTGGCATTCAAGAAATTGTTAGACCAGCATGTTTACTGTACACAAAACAATGATTTTGACGGTGCACAGATATTTATTCAGCCGGGATTCAAAGGGCGAAGAATAATGGTGCCGGACACACCTGCATTTGAAAAGAACAAGATGTTTAACTTTTATAATAATCAAGAGCAATGAGTAAAACAGAGAATCAATCCCCCCAACAAGGGAACTTGGGAATGGAACAACACAATGCTCCTTCACCAACAAAAACAGAACCGGTCTCCCCAACACCTTCCACACCACAACCGCCCGTTCCTTCTGCCCCACCAGCCTTTCCAGTACAACTGAAAGGATTGGAAAGTTGTTTTATCTCCCCTAAAAAGGCATTTATAGCAGCTGGTGGCACAGAACAGCAATTTGCCCGTGAAGTCAATTTCGCTATGCAGGCAATGTTGAATAATCCTTATTTGATTGACTGTGCCCGGCAATATCCCGATCATCTTGTCGAAGCAATCAAAAACGTTTCTCTTACCGGTCTGACACTCAATCCTGAACTAAGATTGGGGTATCTTGTACCATACAAAGGCAAAGTGAAGTTCCAAGCTTCATATATGGGGAAAGTTGATATTTTGATCCGCACCGGCGTTGTAAAAGATATTTATTCTGATTTGGTTTATGCTAATGACGAGTTCAGCATGACAAAAGGTACCGGTGGCACTATCATCCACAAACCCAATGTATTCGGAGAACGTGGTGATCTTCTTGGAGGCTACTATTTTGCAGTCTTGACTTCCGGTGTTGTAAAATTCGATGCAATGCCCAAAGCACGTATTGAAGAAATAAAAAGTCGTAGTGAGGCTGTCAAGAAAGGCAAGCAATCTCCGTGGGACACAGACTTTGAAGAAATGGCTCGAAAAACAATCGTGAACTGGGCTTTCAAATTCCTGCCCAAAACCGGCATTTCAGATTCCATGATTAAAGTTCTTGAAACAGAGAGCCAGTTGGATGATGAAATGTTTGAAGACTGGAAAAAGGCACAAGGTCAGAAACCGGACGATTTTGAGGAAGACGATACTCCATACGCAGAAGAAGTCAAGTAATGGATTCATGTGAAAAAATTAGTAACAGTATCACAGCGGCTAAAGAACTGATCGAAAATGAAACACGTTCTTTGGCTGCTTTACATAAAGCAAAACAGCTTGAAAAAGAGCTTCATAAATCCGGCAAGTTGTTTCGTATTCCTACAATGAACGGAATTATAGAAACAACCTGCCCGGAAAAATACATAGAATACAATAACCAGTTTAAAATCAAATTAAAATGAGAACAGTAACAGTTGAAGTGCCCGAAGGACACATGGTAAAAATCGTGAAAGAAGAAAGTATGCAACCTACTCAAAAAGTTACGGGGGGGGGTAAATTTGAATTTGAGGGTGAGACATTCATCCCCGGTGACGTAATTATCAATCCGAATCGCGGAGGGGGCAGCATGATGATTCTCTCTGAAATTAGAGAAGAAAGGCCACTCTCTTTTTTACCGGCAATTAAAGTACCTTTCGGCCTTGTCGCCTATGTTCCTTCCAATGATGAAGGTGACAGAGTTTTTGTAAGACTCACACCCGAAGCTGGTATCGGAGGCATGAAGGGATTCCGTAAAGCTACGGAAGAGGAAAAGGCAAAGATGCTTGCCGCCATGAAGGAAGAAAAACATTACTCCTTCAATTTTGAGAAGTTACAGCCTGAATATATCCCGACTGTCGGCGATGTTGTTATTGTATGGGATGATAATAGCAAAGAAAATGCGGTAGTCGGTGTTATGAATGAAATGGATAAAACAGTCAGGCCATACAAGATAAATGATGGTACTTGGTATGGGAACTGCGACAAGTTCGTTTCAGAAGAACAATATAAAAATTTGATTGATGGGAAAGAGTAAATCTAAATCGGGGGGGGCGAGAAATTACACTCCCCTTCTCACAGCTCGCCCAAAGGGAATGAGCTACCAAGAATATCGTGAACGCAGAGCCTATCAGAACGCATGGTTGAAAGAGCGACTGAAAGGCTTTATTTGTTATGTATCGTCTGAACTGGTTGTATATGACAAAATAACGGGATTACCCCGATTATTCAATCATCGTACAGATGATATACACAAAGCAAACATAAGGACTAACCCACAGCCATTTGTCGGTTCTGCCCGATATGGCTTAAAACCTTTATGATATGGATAAAGAACTATTTAAAGATAAGAATCCATTGCTTCGCAGACAAATGTTGGAAGACAATTGCGCAGCAGTTGAAAGAATTACCTATACTTCTCCTTTCAGCGAGGAAGAAATGGGTGAACGGAAAACGGAGTTGGCAAATATTGACCTTGACATGGCCGCACTGGAAGAAGAAAAGAAAGCTTTCATGCAAGCATACAAGGACAAACTGAAACCTAAAAAGGAACGTAAAAAAACGTTGCTTACCGATATAAAACGTGGTTATGAGGAAATTACGGATGAATGCTTTAAGTTTATGGATCGTAGCACCCGTACCACCGGATATTACAATGGTAATGGCGATTTGGTTAAAGAACGTCCGATGGAGGCACAAGAGATGCAAAAAACGGTCTTCGAGGACATTGAATCTACTGGTACGGAGGGATAAGCCATGAGAAAAGAAGAACTTATCAAGCAAGTAGCCGAATCAACCGGTATTGCTATTTGCGAAGTCCGAACAGTTATAGAAGCAGCATTGAAGGAAACCGTGGATGCAGTAGCTAATGGAAGAACTCTTTATATCAGAGGTTTTGGTACACTGTCACCCAAACACTATAAACGAAAAGTTGCTCGTAACATACACAAAAACGAGACTATTGTCATAGCGGAGCATTATACTCCACACTTCAAACCAGCCAAATCATTTAAAAACAGAACTAAAAATTTGTAGAACAACATGGAAAACGAAAAGATGCAAGTGAACTTTGCTCCGGGTGTGACCGAAGCAACCCTTAGAGTTATTGAACTTCACGAAGAAAATGAGTTACCGGTACTGGAGCCTGATAAGGTAGAATTAGCCGGAACAATTGGAAGTGTTCATGAATTTCTCTTGAAAAGAATCTCTGAAAAAGAGCAGATCAATCAGAAACGTTGCTATATTCTTGTTGATCGGGAGAAAATGACACTTAAACTTGTCACCAATGAAACTGACAGTAGGAATAAAGCTACTGTAAGAGGTGAGTTGAAATACTATCCCAAGTTTCTTGAATTTGGTATTAACACAAGCAAGACATGGGAACCGGTGCAGCTTTCAAAGTTCTTCAAAATGAATCGTGCCTTCTTCAAGGATGCACAATACAACATGGAACTGGTAACAGTCTTGAAGAACTTCAAAGCCAGCATTGACTCAAAAGTGGAAAACTCCCGACAAGACAACGGTAGTCGCACTGACAATTACAGCCAAGTTGTCAACTCCAATCTTCCGGCCTCATTCAATCTTATTGTCCCGATTTTCAAAGGTCGCCCTGCAGAAGAGATTGAAGTGGAAATCATTGCAGATGTGGACGGGCGTAATATTCGATTGTCCCTTTGCTCCCCTGGTGCAGAAGTGATAGTGGAAGAGGAACGCAACAAGGCCATTGACGAGCAATTATTGTTGATCCGTAAATTGGCACCGGATATTGCCATTATCGAACAATAACAATGAAGACTGTAAAGAAATACTGGAAGCCGGTACTTGTCGTATCGGCTTTCTTCATTGGCAACCGCGTATTCAATCACATAAATGCGTGGTTGGGAATTTCAATAATTATGCTGACAGTAGCATTTATAGTTTATAATATCATTAAAAAAGTAGAAAATGAAAAGAAAGATTGATTTTTTGATTGTGGCACTATTTGCCGTTGTTTTGTTTGCTTCATGCGAAAGAGTTGCTCCCAATTATGCCGGTGTCCTTATGGAGAACTACGGCAAACAAGGGAAAGAAGATTTTAAAATCGTTGCCGGTAAGGTATCTACATGGGAATTAGGCACAGAGCTTTTTCAAGTTCCGCTATTCGATCAGCGTGGAGAATTTTCTGATCCAGTCACACTAAAAGCAGCCGACAATACAGAGTTTACAGCCCGGCCAACTTACTCTTATAAAGTAATGAAAAACAGGGCTATTGATATTGTATTTGATAACAAGCATATTGATAAGGCTGACACCCCATCGGGAAAAGATGGCTTTATGCAATCATTAGAAGATAATATTTTGGAGCCACGTATATATGATCTTATCAAAGAAGAAAGTCGCAAACATAAAACAGACAGTCTGATGGCTGACGGTGGTTCATTGGTATTTGAAAAGAGACTGGAACAGATCGTTGATAAAGAATTTGAGAAACGGGGATTGCAGTTATTGACCTTCTCCGCACAATTGGAATTTTCAAGAGCTGTCCGCGATAAAATAGATAGCCGTAACGAGGTAAACACTAATATTTCGGTACTTGATCAGAAGATTGAAGAACAAAAGAAGCAAAACGAACTGGAGCAACTAAAAACAGAACAAGCTTTAATTGCGTCCCGTGGACTCACCCGTGAGATTTTATATAAACAATTTATAGACAAGTGGGACGGGAAGACACCTCTATATGGCATTGCTCCTGAATTTTTAAAAATGACAAAATAATATGCTGACATTTCAACAAAGAAGAGATACGATATTGTCTCAATTTGCACAAGCAAAAGCCGATTTGGAAACACTTAATAGTGATATTGATGCAGAAATCGAAAAGAATAAATCTGTTATTTCTACACTAACTTCTAAAAATACAGAATTGGCCTCTTTAAAAAGTAATAATGAAGGCTCAATCAAGACTTTTGCTAAATTCCTAAAATAATAATTATCAACCCGATTAATAATCAGCTTCTCCCGGTGTGGCTTGACCGCCTATCCGGGAACTATCATGCCTCACCTTTTTTCTTCTCTTTGCAAGTCGAGTCGAGTACGCTGCATACGCTCCACGGCGGTAGATACTACAAAGAGTCTTTTTGTTCATGTAAAATGCCTCTATTGTAGAGGCAAACGGATAAGTGGCGAAATCGGAAGACGCTTAGTTTCTGTGGTAAAAATGCACGAATAGCATCACGAGTCAGGTAATATGCTATTAACACTTGACATACGTACAAACGGAAGCAGAAACGAAAATCCTGATTGCAACAGTTCCCGGTTCGAGTCCGGGCTTATCCACATAAATCAATCATTATGAAAGTTGAAATCCCCGACTATTTCCTAAAATCCTTTATCCGACATTTTGAAAGGATAACCGAGAATTGTAAAGCTTCACCTTCTGACATCAAGACCAGTGAAGCACTAAGGCTTGGAAAGAAAGATGTAATTAAGCTCAAAAGATTTATAAACAAAAAAGTATAATTTATGAAACGAAGGATCATAGGTATAGATGTTGGCAAAAACGGTGGAATTGTAGTGTACGACACCGAGAATAACAAATTATTGGAGTGTATCAAAATGCCACCAACTCCCAAAGACTTATTAGATTTTCTCTCCATATACAAAGAAAATAGCGTTTGTTATTTGGAACGAGTGAATGGCATGACCGGACAAAGTGCTTCTGCCTCTTTTGTTTTTGGAGAAGGTTACGGACAGCTGACTATGGGATTGATAGCTTGTGGGATTCCGACAGTAACAGTATCTCCACAAACTTGGCAAAAAACTATAGGATTACGAAATACAGACAAATTGGGTAAGACAGAATGGAAAAACATCTTAAAGAAGAAAGCCCAACAGCTGTTCCCGTATGCAAAAGTTACATTGGCAACTTCGGATGCCTTACTAATATGTGAATATGGTAGAATTAAAGAAAAGGAATAATGGAAAAATTAAAAAAATGTAGCAAATGTGGCCGGGAACTTCCGGTCAGTGAGTTTTGGAAAAATGCTTCAACCGAAGATGGATTGCAGACATATTGTAAAGAGTGCGGTAATGTTTATGCCAGAAACCGTAAGAAAACTCCGGGGGGGGGGGAATTTGAAGAAAATATATTCCAATCTTGAATTGGCAAAATTTTCTCCACGGGAACTTATCGCAGAATTGAAAGCACGTGGATATACCGGAGAATTGAAATACACCCAAACAATATCATTATAAATGGAAAAGTTACGTCTATTGGTTACAACCAAATGTCCGAACAAATGTCCTATGTGTTGCAACAACTCATGGGATTTTTCAAAATTACCAGTTGTTGAGCACTTTAATTACAAAGAGATCATGATAACTGGTGGAGAACCACTTTTGTTTCCTGAAAAACTGGCAAATTTGGCTGAAAGTATCAAAACCGTTCAAAAATTGGCCTATGGTAATAAAGGAAAATTATTTCTATATACGGCACTGGCTGATATGCTCCCCAATTATATCAGATACTTCGATGGAGTTGTTTACACTCCACATTCTGTTAATGATGTTCATAGTTTATTGGAGGCCAATAATTTTTTGTTGGATTACAAAGATGAACTTATGGAAAGTAAATCTCTTCGGCTCAATCTTTTTCCTGATATTAAAAAGCATATTCCTGACAACACAGACCTTTCGTTATGGAAAGTAAAAGATATGCAATGGATCAAAGATTGCCCGGTTCCGGCTGATGAAGAGTTCAAAAGAGTAGCTGAATTATGGGAGGTGGAATGATGAAAGATGTAATTACCCCCCCCATACACAACATCTCTATCCTTATCGCTGGTCTTTAGAAGATGCTGTTTTTACTAAAGATAAAGGAAAGGTATTTTCTTGTTTTGCATGTGGCGGTGGCTCTACTATGGGTTACAAAATAGCAGGTTACGATGTTATTGGCTGTAATGAGATTGATCCACGAATGATGAAATGCTATGAAACAAACCATCATCCCCAGTATAGTTATTTGGAAGATATTCGTGATTTAGTGAAAAGGAATAATCTTCCCGAAGAACTGTACCATTTAGATATATTGGACGGATCACCACCTTGCAGTACATTTAGCATGTCGGGATTACGTGAAGATGCGTGGGGTAAAGAAAAGAAATTCAAAGAAGGTCAAAAGACACAAGTTTTAGACACGCTCTTTTTTGATTTTATTGCACTTGCCAAACGCTTAAAACCTAAAGTCGTTATTGCTGAAAATGTGAAAGGACTTCTTTTAGGGAATGCGATTGATTATGTCAGACGTATATACAAAGACTTTGAGGAAGCTGGTTATTATTGTCAGCATTTTCTTCTTGATGCTTCTAAAATGGGAGTACCTCAAAAAAGAGAACGTGTATTCTTTATATGTATCAGGCATGATTTGGGAGTCCATTTCCTAAAAGTTTCAGACCTCTTCAATGTTGAGCCATACATCGACATGGAATTTAATGAATCGGAAATATATTATGGGGAATATGCGGATTACAAGGGAAAGCCTATTGGTGTAAAAATGAGAAAGTTATTTGAGCAGAGAGTGGCAGGAGATATTGCTTTGGCAGAGGCCTATAAGAAACAAACTGGAAAACGAGGCTTTTTTAATCAACAATATCTATATGAGAACAAAGTAAGCTACACCCTAACAACTCATGCAGACTCAATTATTCCTTTTAAGCAGCCTATATATTTATCACGGTCAGAAGTATGTAATATATCCACATTTCCACAAGATTATCATTTCCTCAACCAATCCCCACATTATATCTGTGGAATGAGTGTACCACCCGTTATGATGGCGCACGTAGCCTCACGAATATGGAAATATTGGTTATCTAAATTATAAATCAAATGAAATCAGAAGAATTAGCAACCCAGTGGTGTCGGGATCATCCTGATGCAACATTGGAACAAGCATTCATGGCCGGATTAGGCCATAAGATGAATATGAATAAGGATTCTCTTTCTGCAAGGAAAGACAAATTCAGAAGTGAAGTCCTCATGTATAGAGGGAAATATCCTGATGATATGTTGAAGGACTTTTTCGAGTATTGGACTGAATGCGGAGGACGGAAAATGCGCTTTGAGAAGGAACGTACATTTGAAGTTTCCAAACGTTTAGTCAGATGGTCTAATAATGATTTTAACAAGTATGGGAAACAACTTAATTCAAGTCAACAGCAATCTCCCGGCAACCGAAAAGAAAGCGTTGAAAGACTTGCTGACCTTGCAAGCGGAGTATTACAAGGGATTGCACGTAAGTTCGATTAAAGAAGCTGTTCTCAACACTCCTAACCTACCACTCTCCGTTATAAGAAAAGAAATCACATTGGCTGGCGCAAGAGCCATACTGGTAATTGCGATTAACGAGCTTGTGTCTTTTTTCAATGTTGGAAAAACGATGAATGATGTTCAAGTGGCACTTACCGCTGATCTAATAATAGACAGATTCTATTATCTCAAATTGGAGGAAATCAAATTGTGTTTCCGTAATGCTATGGCTTCCGGTAAGATTTACGATAGACTGGACGGTAATATCATTCTCGGCTGGTTAAATGAATACGATGCACAGCGTGATGAAATTGTTTCTTCTCTTTCAATTAATGAAGCCCATGAACAAAATAATAACAGCACTGGAATGTTCTACGGAGAATATATCAAACATCTAACTGAAAGATCGGAAAATGGAGATGAAGAGGCCAAAGAATTATTGGAATCCCATCAATCATTCATACAAAGGATGAAATCAAATGATAAAGAAGCCGCTTTCAAAAAATGGAAAGAAGAATATTATGGAAGAACTAAGAGACAAACTACTTGACTGGGCGAAACAATTTGAAACACCTGATTTTATAAAAGATGATCCTATATTTTTTCCACATAAGTACAATGATAAAAAGGACATAGAAATCAGTGCCTTTCTTACTTCATGGATAGCTTTCGGGAATCGCAAACTGATAATGCAGCAAGCAGAAATTTTGGATAATCTAATGGGTAATTCTCCTTATGCCTTCATTATGAACAAAGTATGGGAACAATACAAAGAAAATACAAATACCTTCTACCGTATGTTCACCTACCATGACTTCTTCTGCATTTGCCAGCGGTTGTACAACATATATCAGGAATGGGATGATTTGGAAGTATTTTATGAGGGTTACAACAATGTTATCCGTGAAATACAAACAGATTTTGGTGGCGTAAAAGGTATTCCAAAATTGGAGCGTGATTCTCCATGCAAGCGTATTTGTCTGTTTCTACGGTGGGTAGTACGAAAATCGCCGGTGGATTTAGGTATTTGGAATATTATTCACCCGACAGAATTATACATACCATTGGATGCACATGTTGCAAAAATGGCACACCAGCTTGGGATAACAACACGCAAAACAGAGGACTGGAAAATGGTTCAACAAGTAACCAATTACATGAAAACAATTTTCCCGGATGATCCGTGCCGGGGAGATTTTGCATTATTCGGATATAGTATTAACAATAAATAATTTACATTATGTCAGAACTTAAAATCACACAAGAAAAGGTAACAGCCGCTTTTAGTGAAGCAAACGACTGTCCTAAAGCAATTAGTATTCTAACAGCCCTATTCGGAAAGCAAAAGCCGGATTATACAGATTATCACAATATTAAAACCTACGAAGATGCTTGTGAAGCAATAGGTGTAAAACCTATTGTTCGCCTACTTGTTGAGGATGAAGACGGACACAAAGAAGAAGTGGCTGATATTGCACACCTCGCCTACATCAAACTATGCACAATTGCTCGTGCATTGAACAACGATCCTGATTTTCCACGATTTACTAAAGATGAATACCGTTATACGCCGTGGTTTTATCTTTATAATCAGAAAGAAATTGATGAAAAGGACGAAGAGGATCGTAATCAGCTGGTTCTTTGGGGCGGTAGTGCGTATGCCGGTGCGTGTTGCGGCCTCGCTTCTGCGCACTCGGATCTCGGTTGGTCGCTCTCGGTTGCGGCTTTCGGCTCTCGCCTTGCTGTAAAATCAAGTGAAATCGCAATTTACTTTGGAGAACAATTCAAAGAATTGTGGAAAGACTTTCTGATTGGAAAAAAGTAATCACACTGGGGAGGCCGCATCAAAGCGGCCTTTTCCATACCTTTTAAATCTATGACTCCAAAAGAATTTTTCGACAAAGTGGTGGAAATGCGCCGTTGCCAAAAAGAATATTTAAAAAATAAGAGACAGATAGATTTACGAATAAGTAAACAAATTGAGCGTGAAGTAGATGAAGAAATTGAACGTGTTCAAAAAATCCTTCACGACAAACAGAATCCGCAACTCTTTTAGACTATGGTTAATATGAAAATCCTTGACCTGCCATTAAAAGCAAAATGGTATGAAATGATCGAATCCGGAAATAAGAAAGAAGAATACAGAGAGATCAAGAAATACTGGATCGGAAGATTAGCAAAATGTGGAGGTCGCAATTCCTATGAAAAGACAGGTTTCTATTGTAAGAAAGGTATTTGTTTTTCTTGTATTACACGTGGAAACGGCTTTCACCCCAAAGAATACACTCATGTTCGCTTCCGTTTTGGCTACACCAAACGGACAATGCTTTTTGAACTTGAATCTATAACCATCGGAGTTGGTAACACCAATTGGGGAGCACCGGATAACGAATGTGTATTTATACTTAAACTGGGAAAATGTATCAAAAAAAATGAAAGTAAGGACTCAACAGAATTTCAACCGAAAAACTCGTGAAACAGTATTCGGTATCAGCATCATGCCTGACGGTGGCAGAAGATATTGTAAATACCCAATAGGCCACCAAGAATACAAAGACTATACCCAAGCACACCAAGCTATGAAAGATGTACAAAAGATATTGGATAATGGAGGCCGATTAGTGTATTCTCCCAAAGGTAGTGCCGGGATTAATAAAAATGAATATGTAAAAATTGAAATGACATAAAAATGAAAATATTAGTAAGTTTTTCAGGTGGTAAGGATTCACAAGCATGTTTTATAATCGGCAAAACGAAATGCGAGCGGTATAAAAAACGAAATGCGATAATCAGGGTATAAAACGAAATGTGAAAAAAATATCGCACACACACGATATAAAAAGGCTTTCAAACGTCATTTGAATGGCGTTTGAAAGCCTTTAAATTTATAGCATTTTCACGCAAAAAGCACATTCAAATATTTGTGCAATTCATTAGGAATGACTATCTTTACATAGTATTTAGGAGGCATCTGTTGTATCGACAACGCCGCAATCTTTGTAATCAAACAAAGTTCGCTGCGGGTGTTCTTCATAATTGCATACCATCCACTCCTCCTGCTTTCTTCGGCTCGTCTTTGATGCGCTGATGGTTCTTTCTACCCGGTGGATTATCCATCCGTTTTTGTTTGCGTATTCCTCTATCATTGGCAGGGGAAACATTGTCAGCATGAACTTACCTTTCACCTGCTCCAAAAGCTGCAGGAGCTTCTCCATGCAATACTCATCAAACGTACCCTCGTAATGACCACAATCGCTATTGATATAAGGTGGATCCACAAAATGAAACGTATCGGGCGAGTCATAAGTGGAGATGACATCCAGCGCATCCCGGTTCTCTATGGTCACGTTGTCAAGCCGGGCGCATAACCATTCGGTAAACTCATCCTTTGCATTACGCAGTTTCTTCGGCATTCCGCCACCAAAGTCATAACCGAACGAACCATCCATCATGCTGGCAAAGGACATTTTACATAACGCCCAAACAGCCCATGCACGTTGCACCGGCTGAAAGAATTGAGGATACTGCAATATGTGTCCGGCATGGGCGTGCATATCCCGGCTGTGCAAAGTCTTCTCAATCTCCTGTTTCAGGTCACGATAATAGACTTTAGCCATCCAATAAAAGTTCGTTATATCCATGCTGATATCGTTTATAACTTCGCCATCAGCCGGACGCTTGGCAAACAATACTGCAGCACCGCCGCAGAAAGCCTCTGTATAAAGTTTATGCTTGGGGATCAGAGGCAGAATATGTTTAAGGAGGGTTTGCTTGCCTCCGTAGTAAGAAATAGGTGTTTTCATTGCTGTTATTCCTTTAAATGTTACTATCTTTGCGACATCTCACTCACATAACATACAAATGCGACCAACCGCAGCAGAGGGTATTTAGCCCCCGGCTGTGCGGTTGGTCGCATCTTTGTGTAAGTATGTGGGTGAGATAACTACTTACAGGCCGGGGGCTTTTTCTTGCCTGCCCCCGACAGGCATTTATCCGTTTATAAGCGCATTAGCTTGTTCCTTGCATTGTTCCCGGTAAGACTGGAAATCATCCCACTCGGAAATAAATTCGGATGCCCGTTCATGCTCCGGATTGACAAAGGCTATCATACGGTTTGACTGGATTGCCTCCACCCGGCTGGCCGAGTACCTCGTGCGGATCAACCCAGAAACAAATTCGTCATAAGTAGCCTCCCTCGCTTCAATCAGAGTACCTCCGTCCGCCATACTTCCTGTATAGGCATATCCCAATATGGGAGCGGACACCGGTTCAGTCACCTCACCCGAACGGGCATCCGGTTCAGGAGAATACTCCTCACGCTGCTCGTTCAGATAGCACAAATAATGTTCATTATCGAACTTTGAAAAAGTCTTTTTTTCTGCATAAATCCCTTTGTACATAATCACCGATATTTTAATCGGGATCGGTTATCTTATAAAAGCATTTACCCCGGTCACCGATTGGTTGTTTAATAATCTTTGCCGAACAGGGTTCATCCAACACCACATCTTTCAACTGTTTGATAAGAGCCTCCGAACCGGTAAAAGTGATATGTTCCACCCAATCCATTTTTGGAGAACCGTCATCATCAGTGAGCAAAGCTCCGGTCTTGTCCTTTACCTGCTCGTAGATGTCATACTGGATGATCAGGCATTCACCCTTGTACTTGGAGGCTTTTATCTCGAAGCCTTTCAGGTGGATTTCCCTGTTCAAAATGTCATCAATGTGGTACTTATCTCCCGTGAGATTACCACTGCTGTTCGTTACTTCACTGAATGTTTTCATATTGAGAGTTTTTAATAAATAAATACTATTGCAATGCTGCATGAACCCCAACCGGCTGGATGCCTTTATCCGGATCTCCTCATCGCTCATTCCACGTTTTCGTAGTTTGGCCACCTCCCGGCAGAGGTTTTTCTTGTTCTGCTTGCGGGCGAGGCAATAATCATGGAACGTCACGTATCCCACGTAATTGACACCCCTGCTCTCTACCGGGAAGACCTGATAATTCGGCTTTATACTCAAAGCACGTTCATTATTCAAGTAGTGGTTGATAAACACGAGGGTTCCGTGGAGTTTCTCCTTGTTTCCATCCAGTAGGACAATATCATCGGCAAAGCGGTAATAGTACCGGATGCCCATTTCTTCTTTCATGATATGATCCAGTTCGGATAAATAAAGGTTAGCAAAGAATTGGGATAAATAATTTCCAATAGGCACTCCGTTCTCTGCCGAGTCCACGATACCGTCAAGCAAAGCAAGCAGCCGGGCATCTTTCAGCTTTCGGCGGATTACCTGTTTCATGATCTCGTGGTCTATACTCGGATAAAATTTGCGCACATCGATTTTCAGGCAGTACCGGGTTCCCTCCGGATCCGCTTTCAAATCACGGCGGAGCTTGTATAAAAGAGGGTGAATACCACGTCCACGGATACAGGAATAGGTATCACGGGTGAAATTGGAGAGCCATATCGGTTCAATCACCTGCATGATAGCCCAATGAACGACACGATCACGGAATGGCAGTTTGAATATCTTCCGCTCTTTAGGCTCGTAAATGATAAAAGTCTTGTACTCGGAGGTGCGGTAAGTACCGGTGATAAGTTCACGCTGGAGCTGTAATAGGTTCGCCTCCAAATGGGAGCCGTACTCTATTACTTCGCTTCGGCGAGTTTTGTGACGGGCGGCGTTGTGAAACGCCTGTTCGAGATTGCCATATTCGACAACTCGTTCAAACAAATTTCCATACCTTTTCATGGTCTGTTTCTGCGGTTCTGAGTGTCTGAGTGTCTGAGTGTCTGCTTTGCCTTACTCGGAAGCGTTCGAACCGTTACCGGCCTACCAGCGTCCTTTTGAGCGTTCGTCATCTTTTGCCAAGTGGCAAGGTCTTTCACCCCATCTAACCGTTTCCTAACTGCAAAGTATAGGGGAGCGGACACATTCGCATTCGAATTCGAGGCTGCATTGTTCGTATTCGTAGCAAACGCCCCTGCATTCGTGCCATTGTTAGCGTTAGCACCGGAGAGGCGGACACGAAGCCTGCGTCACACTAAGGGTAAAACAACCTGTTAAACTTGGTTTAACGATGCAAAGATAAGCCTTTTAAATACATTTACCCAAAACCGGCAAAAAAATCACAAAAATCGACTCGCCTTACGGCGAGTTCTGAAACCCGCCGAACAGCTTTTCCAAAACTCTCAATACAAAATTTCAAAGAACGTTCTTTTCCTCTTTCCGTTTTCCGTTTTCGTTTTAAGCCGACATCACCGGATCCGCATCGAAAAAGCAGAGGGGAGCGGACACAATCGCATGCGAATACGAGGCCGCATAGGGCGCATTCGCAGCAAACGCCCCCGCATTCGTGCCATGGTTAGCGCTAGCACCGGAGAGGCGGACACGAAGCCCTTTGGATGATGCTGAATTCTCCCAAAAATAGTCACAGAAATAAGTCGAGGCGGTCGCTCCGATTTCGGTCGGCATGGCGCAAAGCAAGTAGTAACTTTTCTGTTTGATATAACCGCTGGTTCTCGGAACCTCGCAAACCTTGATAAGGCCGGAAATCGAATTGTCATCATAACCGGCATAAAGGGACGGGGCAACATAGACCTCAGATTTCTCATCACCCACGTTATCGATAAGCCCCCGGACAATCTTCCAAATATGACCGAAAGGATGTTTCAGGCCGAAGAACACCGGAACCTTTGCTGCATAATGCAACGAGCCGTCCTCCTTTAGCACGTTAAACGTGGTTTCACCGCAACCGTCACCCAGCTCGATACCGGCAGAGGTCGGAACAACCGGGTAATAACCCCACTGATCCCAATTCGGCATATTGGTGGTTCCGGATCCGAGGCCACCCTGATACAAACCGTTGCTGTCCTTTTCAGCAATCACGGCCTCCTGCATATTGCGGGTTCCGAATATGATCATGAAAAGAATTTCAACCACCGCCTGAGCCACGTACCAGTTGGCATCCCAACCCTCGCCACGCTTGCGGGCATAAGTTGAAAAATTACGGTACTGCATATTGGTTGCAACCATCCCCAACTGCGTGCGGTAAGTCCCGTCCCGGCTTGCATCATTGTTTCCACCACGATATTGGGCGGCATCACTCACAACCGAACAAAGGATATTGTTCGTCCTGTCCATCACGCCACCACCGAGGGCGGAAAGGCCACCGGCGGGAATATACACGCACTGTTTGCCTTTGATGGGAGAAAGGGAAACGGCATAATATTTCAAATTACCCACTTTCCACTCGGCAAAATAAAAACCAATATTCCAACACCACATATACTGTCCCATCGTGCCGTCCAGCTTCGCCGGTGTACCGTCCTCGAAACGGTAGTGGTTCGTGGGATCCAGCTTGCGCCGGGTACGGTCATCCTGAACGAGGTAACAACCAAGTCCCAACAGCTCTGGCAGCTTGCGGAGCATATCGAGGCTGCCGTGATAACCGGCAGCCCGGTACGTGGAATTCGATTCATTCCAATAACGTCCACAAACGGCGTTTGCGGCGGTGGTAACCGCCTCGGACAAATTCATAACTTTGGACTCTCCGTCCGTGTCCAGCACCTCGATGCGCATATCGCTCACGCTGCCGGAGGCAGTATCGAGTTCGCTAATCTTCTTTCCGGCTTCAAAAGCCGAAAGCATCGCTAACACACGGGTTTCCTGATCGCTTGTCATATTTATCAAGTTTTTAAGTTAAACGTATTCTGCCTTTACTGTCAATCCGGATTTTACCGCCTCCGGTAAGGCGGACGGACGGAGCCTGAACCGTCACGTTTATGGTCTTGTACAAGTGGGTGGCCTGTGTCGGGATCACGTGAATCCGGCTCGTTCCGATTTTCAACGGGGTTACAACACCGGCGGGATCCACGCTCACGGCCACGTCATCACCCAAGAACAAAACATTCTGCAGGGAGTACGAGGGGAACATCTTGGCAACGATACGCTGAACGTAAGGATTACGCTGGGTGATGCGTTTCATGTAGGTCAGTTCCATCCTCGTGGGAGCCAATGAAGCTGCACCCGATATGGATTCCTGCAGCTGCTTCATCTTCTCGATTTCGGCCTCTGCTGTGGTGGCCGTACTACTCGCACGGGCGGCAGCGGCAAGGGCTTCCGATTTGGCCGCATTTACAGAGCTGGCCTCCTTATTCGCCGTATCAGCTGCGGAGGACGCTTTCGTGGCGGCATTTGTGGCATTGGAGGCAGCTCCGTTGGCCGATTCCGTGGCTTTCTTTGCCGCTTCGGTAGCTGCTTCGGCAGTACCGGCGGCATCATTGGCACTTTTGGCAGCATTATTGGCCGCTGTGGTTGCCTTATCCGCATTACCTGCAGACGTGTTGGCTTTTGCTGCGGCTTCATTGGCGGCTTTCGTTGCCCCGCTGACCGCATCCAATGCCACGTCCTGCAATTTGGAGATAGGAGCCTCTACTACTTCCGGCACGCCACCGTTAAAGCGCAAGGCCGGAAGCGAGAGAAGCCCGTCCAACGAGGTGGCCACCGGTAGATCACCCACGCCTTTGGATTCGGCTCGGATGATCGCACGCACACGTTTGGCGATTTCCTGCAATTGTGCTTCTGTCAGTACCATAACTTATCCGTCTATCAATTTGACAATTTGTGCGTAACCGCCGGGATTCAAAACCAATGCGGCCTCTTTTATCATTAGAGCCTCCTCCGCCGAGATTTCAATATTTCCGGTGGATTGATAGATTTTAAGGCTCAAGCTGTAAGCACGGATTTTCTCGTCACCGCTCAAAGCATTCACCCTCTCATCTCTCCACTCCCCACTGAATAGGATCGGAGCAATGACATCTTTCATCAACTGCTCCTGTTCCACATCCGTACCCTTTACTTTTTTCGTGATCACCAACCCCTTATAATTCATAAAGGGAACATTCAAATTCACTTTCATAAATACCTCCTTTTTATCGTTACCAATCATTATCATTCATTGAACCTACTATCCAGCCTCTACCCAATAAATTAGACGCTGGCACAGGACTCATAAAATCCTCTATATTCCTACAATCGGCGATAGTACCGCCCGGCCATTTTACCTTATTACCGTTCGAATAGATATACACCTCACTATTTTGGTTATTGGCATTCATCACCGTTACCCGTTGACTTTTCATCCCGCTCAACAAATACCGGTACGTTCCTGAAACTTTTATAATCACCAAATCAACCGGAAAACCAGCAGCATCTCCGGAGGAGCCATACAACGGGATAGTATAATAGGTCTCGTTATTGGATGACGTGGCAGAAGACAAAGAGACATATACCTTACCGGTTTCCGTCTCCAAACCATTCACGTAATAGTAACCATAGCTGCCATATACCACCAGCGTATTGCGTTGCCTTGCCCCGAAATTACCACGACACCAAACATCAGAGGTATAGAAACGGAAAGAACGCTTTTTGTCATAGTCATAGCCCTGATGATACAGGTCACCGTTAAACCACATCTTTCCATCACTGCCAAAGGAGATGCCTCCGACAATATCCCCGTCATTATTCACGCAGTTTAAGGATTTGAAGGAACCCGACACACCGACAACCGTTCCGCTGAACTCGCCGTTCTTGGCGATTATCTTTCCATCCGTGGTGAATTGTACGTTGCCATTCGCAGTTACAAGCCCCTCCAGCTTGATATGCTTGGCGTTTATTGTCACGGAGTCCGCCGCTTGGTTGATATAGGAAACAATGGCACCACCATCCTCAAGCGTCTTGCTCGCCCATAACTTATTGCCGTCTGCAGTAGTAATCCACCCAGCCTTGCTGATGGTTCCGTCTATCGTATCCACCCGGCTAACAATGGCATTGATTTGTTGTGCCGTCACGTGAAAGCTGCTCTCGTGCGTGGTGACACGATTGCCAAGGACATCCACCCGGTCAATGGTAGCCCATAGCTTGTTGCCGTCTGCCGTGGTGATCCAACCGGCGGTCTTGATGGTATGGTCTATGATTCCCAAATCATCCTCCGCCTTATCGATACGGCTCACGATAGCATTGATCTGCTGCGCCGTCACGTGAAAGCTGCTCTCGTGCGTGGTGACACGATTGCCAAGACTGTCCACCTCGGTAATGGTAGCCCACAGCTTGTTACCGTCTGCCGTGGTGATCCAACCGGCGGTCTTGATGGTATGGTCTATCTTATTCACCTCCTCGGCCACGGCAAGAATATGCTCGGCGGTCTGCTCGAACTTGGTACTGACCTCTTTTTTATAATCCTCTAACGGATGATTGGTCAGGGTTAGCTGCTCGATATACAAGTCACCGGTAAATTTCAGGAGAAAATCACCGGTTCCGTTCCATACTCCTGATATCTCCAGTATATCAAAGCCCTCACCAGCCGGAATAACCTGCTCCACATAGGGAGCGGATCCACTGAAACCGGCAGTCAGGATCCCCTCCTCGGCGCAATGATATTTCAAGGTTAGAAATATGACGCTGCCATCTTCCGGCTTGGTGATATCCGCATTCAGCTGGCGAATGTGACTCCGTTTGATCCGGAGCATGAAACGGCCATCGAAAGAGTCAATATCGGCCACCTTGTTTTTCTCGGAATAGAAATTCACGCCTAAATCAAGCAGCTGCCCTCCGATATCAAATAAAGCCATATCACTCTCACGCTCCCAATAAGCCATGTCATCCTGAAAGCTGGCGTTTTTCAAAAAGTTATCCTCCTCGGTCATCGTGTTGACAACGCTCTGCATGGCACTTTGCAGCATACCCTCCATTATCTCGAATTTCGTCCGGACATCCTCACCGGTACGCAGACGGAAATCACCCAGCAGATAGGCGTTGTTGGAATACAGACCATATCCCTGCAGCTGCCCCCACCAATAGGTAATAATACCGGCCAGACGTCCAAGCCGGAGACGCACGGCGTTGTCAGGATCCGTTTTCATCCCGTACAGGACATCAAGATACGGACTGCCCTCCTCAACGCTGGTTTGTTTGATAACCCCTTTGCGGTCTGAATTGGTGGCGGAGTCCACACGGGTAAGCACGTCACGAAAAACAACACTACCCTCATCGCCTACAAAATTCTTATAGGTGATGCTATCGAGCCGTTCCTCTCCTTTGGAGGTATCACCGACTTTGGCAGTGACCACCTGCAGTTCGTACTGCTTGATGATACCATCCACGGAAAAACGCTGAACCATCAGGATATCACCCGGACGGAAAGGGTTGTAAAGGACTCCTTTCTCCGTATCGAGATAGATTGTCTTTGTGCCCGCATCGATGTGATCGACACGCATCATGTCAGTTGTCAGACGGGTTCCGTTCTCACCCATCAGTTGTGAGATGACAAATTCATACACTCGCATAACCCCACGGACGGTCATCTCGTCCAGCTCCATGACGGCTTTCTTTTCCTTTACTCCTGCGGCATTAAGCACCTCTTTCCAAAACAATGCCCATCCGGTTCCGCCGGGGAAGCCCGAAGTAAAGACCTCGGAGGAAAGCAGACCTTTGAAAGTGGAGTCTTTCTCTACCGTAAGGCTTTCAACAAGAGCCTCGCCGATAACCTTTATCCCCTTCAAAAAGGTTTCAAGCTCTTTCGCCGTGTCGGGTATGTCCTTTCTGAGGTATTTGTCTGCCGTTTCTTTTTCCAGCTTGCTCAAGGAATTTGCGATCGTGCGTATTGTCCGGACGGCGGAAAGGACGTTATACTCGGTGGGATCAATACTGTCCCAGCTTTTCAATACGGTCAGCACGTCCTTATTCAGCTGTTCCTTATAGGCTGCCTGAATATCCACGATATTACTCTCGATCTGATTGATACGCCCGTAATCAACCGCATACGTGCATTCAATATCCATATCTGTGGTATTATTCACCCGGCGGGAGATCTTGGTCACACGGCTCTCGTGAGTGCCGGTGGGGAAATAAATCTCATTCTCCAAAAGGACACGCCGCCCCAATTTCAAATCGATATGGTTCTCATCCAAATAGATGTAATCGGTTGGAGCCTTATAGACTGACGTATCAATGCTTATCGACTCGATATGCTTCTGAACGGCCTCCTCGAATTCTTTTTCCGCCAGCGGATAATACTCTTTAGGCATCCGTATGTTCCAAAGGATATACTCGTCACCCGGCTTCGGGATCAGCAGGCCGCCCGGTAGCTGCTGGTTCTCATACGGGAATTGCGTGATAATCTCGAACTCCTTTGTCTCGGAGTTGAAATTCACCTCAAAATCACGCCCGTTCAACTCCCCGCCTTGAAACGACACCTGTTTAACAAGCCCCTCGATCTCATACGTGTTCGGATCGAAATTCAACCCCTCATCAGTAAAATAATATATAGTGAACGCATTGCCGTCCTCACCTGTGGCCTCTTCCGTCCTGACACCGGTAACAGTACCGATTCGTTTCGGGAATATGTACGCAAAGGCCTCCTCCTCCGCCTGCTCCACGATTCCAAGATGGATATTCCTTTCCACGTAACGGACACCACCCGGAAGCTGCAGGCGGCGGTGACCGTAATCAGAGGCCACGATATTACGGGTACTGCCAAGAGGATACAACCGGGTAAAGAAAGGAACCGTATCATTCTCCACACGGGAAAGCCTGAGCAGCCCCTTTCCGTACCCCAAAGATACGGGAGTGCCGTGTTCACAACGGCTCAGATTGATAGTGGTTCCCTCGATCCACCATTCGGTATTGAAATTCTTGGCTATTTCCGAAAGGGCATCGAAACAAAATATCTTATCATACTCTATGTTTACATTAGCGGAGGACACCACCTCGCCGATAACCCAATTTTTCGTCCCCTTGATACGGTTTATATTGTCACATATCAGCTGCAGGTGTTCGGCAGCCGTGGCATCATAGGAAAAGGAAAGCTCATCGTCACGGTCCACCATCTTGAGGACTTTGGCCTTTTTAAGCTCACTCTCTATACCGTAGAACTTGCAGCTGTAGGCATACTCAACGGTGGATTTCTGCTCCGGCTTGTAATCCTCCAGCAGCGTGAAGCGTTCACCCTCAAAATCCACGTAATCATTCACGCCCAGTTCCACGTACTCGTAAAGGGTAAACGACAAATTCAGGATATTGTCATTCATCACTTCCTTTACGTGGCGGTCGGAGTCTGACGGCGATACCGCAGTCTTGAACACCCCTTGCTGGTTGTATATTTTAAGCTCCATTTTGAACGCTGTTTGAATAATGTTTGAATACTATAACGAGGGAACCGGTTCCCGAAATTTCACGCTGAATTTTGCGATGACCTCACCCCCGAAATCGGTCAGCTGGGTGTAATCCGTGCAATCCTTGTAGTACATCCGGTAACTCCTGCCAAGCTCCGGAGGGTTGATGGTCAACCATCCCTTATTACCGGCCTTGAGAAATTTCAGGAATGACGAATAACGGGACAGGAATTGCGCCCGGTCTGCCGCTATGATCGCAAATTGCAGGGTGACATCACGAGCCTCCCATGCGGGTAAAAGCGCATCAGGCAGTTTCTCCCCGTCTTTTTCCCGGAATGACACAGCCGTGTGCGGCTTTGCCGATGGCGGTTTCAGCAGGGCGGAGTAATTCTTGGTATCACCCGCTTTCTCCTCTGCGAGGAATGCCCCATAATCCACAAAGACATCAACCCCGTTTATCAGTAACAAGCCTTTTAAAATATCCATTGTCATTTCATCTTTAAACCGTTTTGTTTGATATCCCTTATCTCATCGTATATCTTTGGCAAGGCATCGGTGTTCGTCTTTATCTTATCGATCGTTTCCAATGCTCCGCCTATGCCCTCTGATATATTCTCCACGTTCTCATCGATGGAGGCATCGTGCATCTGCAGGGAGGTCATCAATCCCTCCAGCTTTGTACCCTGATCCTGTGTGAGGGTTTGGAAAGCACCGGCACGCCCGCTTTGGGTGGTAGTCTTTTCCTCATCGTTTTTCCAAAGATCATACCCCATAGCGGCGGCCTTGTCTTTCCACGCTTCCATCCACGATTGAGCCGCATCAACGTTATTCCCGATATTGTCATAAAAGCTATCAATCAGGTGCATGGCATCACCCGCAATCTGTTCCTCACTTTTACCGCTTCCATATACCGCCTTTAACTTTTTCTGCAGGTCATCGAACTTATCGGCAAAGAACAGGGAATATGCGATCTGCTCTCCGAGGTTCTCCAGCACGGAAGCGGCCTGATCCGCAAAATTCTCCAATGCCGTGCCGCTTCCCTTGATGGCGGAAGTGATGGAGTCGAGCATTCCCTGACCGAGGCTCCCGAACGTTTCCTGCAGATAATCCTCCAAAGCCTGTTCCGCCTCGTCCATCGCATCTTTCAGGTCGATCAGGTTCTCAAGATAGTTCCGGGTTTCATCGCTCATCTTACGGGTATCGAGAATGACTTGGAGCATCTCCGTATCCAGCTCGCCGTTGGCCTTTATCAGTTCAGGGTAAACATCAAGGATCCCGCTATAAACATCCTTTCCTTTTCCCCAGCCGAACAATCCCGTTTTTTTATGTCCCGTAACGATCTGCGCATCGTTCAACCCGCCAAAACCTTTCTGATAGTTCTCCAGCCGTTTGCGGTAGGTTCCGGCAAAATCACCCGTCATGCGCTCTATCCAGTTCATGGTGGGAGCGTCACCGGCCAGTTCTTCCTTGAATTGCGAGAGGGCATCACGATAGACCTCTATCGCATTAGCGGCCTTTGCTACCTGACGCTCCCCGAATATGTTCTCCGCCTTTTCGAGCAAAAGGTTCTGCTCCAGCAGTAAGAGGTTGTATTGCCGCTGGAAATCGAGCTTTGCCTTTTCAATCTCTTTTAGAGCCTCCTTGTGGCGGGCTTCCGCAGCAAAGGCCGAGGTCAGGAAATTTGCGGCCTCACCGATAGCCGCACCGATGCCACCGATCAAGCCACCCTTGGCGAAACCTTGTCCGATATTGGAAACCGCCCCCATCACCTGCTGCATACCGTTCAGGGCATCGGCAACCTCGTTGTCACCCATCTGGTCAAACATATTGGCAAGTTCACCAGCCGCCTCGGACGCTGCCCCGCTGATCGTACCGATTGCGCCGGACACCTCTTTGGCTCCTTTCGCACCTTTGAGTTCGGCAAAGCCTTTCTCAAATGTCTTGAAGATGTTCTCCCACTTATTATTGCCTCCCTTGCCGGTATCGAGCAATTTATCAAGGGCTTTTTTCAGCTTTTCAAGTTCTGCCGGACTTTTCTCTATGTTTTTCAGTTGATCCGGAGAGATGAACGTGATACCTTTCGCATCTCCCTTGCCGGATAAATATGCACGCAACTGCTTCGCCTGTGAGATAAGTTTCTGCAGTGAGTCGAAAGACATGGAAGAATAATCCCCAAAGAGCTTTTTAAAGAAATCATTGTCCTTTGAGATACTGTCAGCCTCCGCATCATTCACTGATTGGATGCCTTGTTTTACCTTTTCTCTTGCGACGGCTATCGCCCGGTCAATCTCCGCCGAGTTTGCCTCAGTCCGCTCCGCCTCCAATTTAGCGATATCATCATCACCTTGTTTCTTTATAGCCGCACGCTGTGCCTCATAGTCACGATATTTAGTCAGAAGTTCCTGCAGGGTTTCCTGCTGTTTCTTCTTTTTCTCCTCGTTATCCTTTTTCTCCTTACCGTCAATCTCTGCAACGGTGGCATCATATATCTGTGCAACCTGTATACGCTGGGTTGCGGCCTGTGCCGAGATATTGGCAAGCTGCTCAGGAGTAACTTTTTCCCCGGCGGCTTTCAGCTTGTTATAAAGTTCAATGCGCTGTTGCTCCTCACGGTTGATACGCTCTTTCTCCCGCTCAAAGTTCAACGATGCCTCCTCACGCTCCTTGTCATATCCCTCTTTCAGGATGGCGATACGCTGATCCTCTATCTTTTGCCGGGCTTTCAGTTCCAGCTCGGCGAGGTTGTTGGCCGGTTTCGCTTTATCCTTGTTGTTCTCAGGAGCCACGAACCCGCCGATACCGGATTTCTTTCCCAGCTCGGCATATTCCTCCTGCAGTTTCCTTGCCTCCTCCAGATAAGCGTCCCGCTGTTCCTCGGCGGCTTTTACGGCTGCATCCTTGGCCTCCTTATTATGTTTCTCGATCAACGTCTGAGCGTCAATCTGACCGTAAGACTCGCTTTGAGCCATATAAAGTCCCATTTTAGAGAACCAGCCCATCGAACCCTCGACATCGGATTCGGGAGTAGCCTTTACCTCGTTCACCTTTTCGTCCGCTTCCACCGCCTTGTTCACAAGGCTTTGGGCTTTCGCTTGCAGGAAAAGCATTTGGATATAGTCATCACTCTTTTGGATCAGCACATCGTACCACTCGGCAACGGTATTGTAATACCCGAAGCTCTCGCCGTATTTCCGGTTCAACTCCTCGACTTTAGCCTTTTCCTGTTCCTTACTGCCGGTAAAGTCTTTCAGGCTCTTTGTCGTATTTTCTATCTCGAAACGGGTTTTAATCATTTGGGCACGCCCGTCACTCTCTATTTTTACCCGTTCTTTCGCCTTTTCCGCCGCTTTCTCCTGCGCATCGCTGTATTTATCCCAAAGAACGATAAGCCCCGTTATTACGGCGGAAAGCCCTAATGTCAGAGTGGCCATCAAAGCGGTGGCCGCCGCATTGGAGATACCCAACGAAACGGCCAGCTTTGTATTGGCCGCCGTCAGCAGCTTTTTCATCTTGACAACGGTAACCAGCCGAAAAGCGGAATCCTTGTTCAGGGTATTCATGACTTGCTGCAGCCCCATAGTGACGGCCATGACGCTCTGCACACGGGTTTGTATCTTTATCAGATCCTCGTTTTCCGAGGCAAAAATCCCCATGACACCGGTGGCGGTCGTGAATAGACCGGACAAGCCGTTCACACCGCTCATCACTCCCTGCAAGGCAGCATCATCATTGGCGAGAATATTCGTTTGGGTACGCAGATCACCGATGGTATCGGCTAATACAGCGGCTTTATCGGCCATCTCCGCATACTCTTTGGTGTTCTGTTTGCCCTCCAAACGTAGGCGAGCCATCGCATCCTGCATCTCCCGGAGCTGCATGGAAAGCCGTTTGGTGGAAACGGATGCCTTGTCATGCTCCGCCTCAAGGGAGGAGAGAATGTTCTTGTCCTCCTGCAGGGCTTTGGTACAGGCATCTATCTCCGCACGCATCTCCAGCTGCGCCTTTCCGGGTGCAAGGTTGTCGTATTGCTTCTTTAAATCCTTGAGACAGGATTCAACATATTTGATCTGCTCTTTTTGGGCGGCAATACGGTCTGTGATGCTTTTAGACACCTGCTCGGCCTTATCTCCCAGCGTTTCGGCGGACTTGCCCGCCTTGTCAATGCCGGGAGAGAGCTTGTCTCTCATTATGAATTCTATCTCAACGGGTTTCATTGTTCTTTCAATCGTGATTGGAAAAATCCGGAAAGGCTTTTAGGTTTCCCTTTACCGCCTTTGCTTCCGGTTCGGTTGTTATCATTCTCTTTCTCGTAATGTGGCGCATCGGCAAGCATCATCCGGAGGGTTTGGTAATTGACACCCCAAAGAATGTATTTTACACTCCAGCCGGTGGCCGCAGCTATCTGCCACACTATACCAAAGGGGCTATGGGATCCGACATATTTCGTTCTTAACTCCCCTTTCTTTTTTGGCTCTCTCTCGGTTTCAGTGGATTGGATATCTGAACCGATTCGATAATACGCATAAAAGACTTTGTACCAAGCAAAGTGACAAAACGCTGGTTAGCACCCTGCAGGTACTTGTCAGGAACAAACCATCTCAAGAGCCATGCGACAATACCGGAAAACAATAGACCGGAAACCGCCCCACGGCAGATGGTCAGGGATACCATCTTGGAAACACGTTTGCCATGAATGGCAAGGAACGCCATCTCCTCATGCTTGTTGAACTGCTCCATCTCCTCGTATGTGATACCCAACTGCAGGTATAGCCTTGCGATCCGGATCTGACTCCCCAAGCAGGGACGTTTCATGGTTACCCTGATCGATACCGGTTTCTTTCTGAATGGCATCTTAAACTGCAAAAAAGGCAGGGAAACCCCTACATCAAGCAAAGCCTCCGCTGCCTCTATTTCCACGTTCTTTTTCATGGGTTACGCATTACCAGCCGCCTGACTCAACGTGAGGGTGGCCTTTTTGGTATTATCAGCCGCAAGGATAAACTCTACCGATCCGTTTCTCGCAGCCCCGGTATTGGCATCCGCCGTGATGGTAATCCTGCCGTTTACAATCTCAAGGCTGAAACCGGCGGGAACCTTTCCAACGGAAAACGCTCCGGAGGCTTCAATATCCACCGTCTTGCTTTCTCCACCTTTGGCGAATGACAAAGAGGTGGGCGTTATGGAAATAAATGGAACCGTGTCATCAAAGCTGAAAGGAGAACCTCCATCCAGCGGGTTCAACATTTCCATTTCACATTCGATACCCAGCGGATCATCACCGCCAATCTTGCCACGTACCACACCGTCCAGCGTCATGCGTTTCACCTCGATAGTCTGACCGGTTCCGCAGAGGATTTTCAATGTACCCTCCAATGAAACGGATTCCGAGGGAGCCTCCCATTTTGTACCGTCCACCGTTCCGCCCATCACGTCCTTACAGTTCTGAGGAACAAGTTCAATCAGGGTAAACTTTAGCAGATTGGTAGCATCCTTTTTCTTTATTTTCTTGACCGGGGCATTACGAACCTGTGCGGCAAAGAGCTTGATATATTCAGCGGCATCACCGCCCCAATCGATACCGTCATCAGAAACATTGCCGATCTTTTTACCATTGAAATAAATGGCATCAAGGAGCATCATGTATCCATCATTCACATATACTTTTGACATCGTTCTCTATTTTAAAAAGGTTAATATTCTATTCTTTAGTTTCTTTAGTGGAGAGGTAAGCAGCAAACCACCCACGAATCCGGCTAAAAGCCATTTATACCATGTAGCGGGAGGTTTTTCCTTGATACTTTCAGCGGCATCGCTCTCCGCCTTGTAGGTTTCATCACTCCGGCTGCTCGTCTGTTCCATCCGGGAAATAACCCGTTTTAAGCTATCCACCTCGTTGCGCTGTCGGAACACCTCACGCTCGTAAAAAAGGCATTGCCGGGCGATAGAGTCACATTTACCCTTAACCGTGATATTATCGCCATGCCTTTGCACGCTTACCGATGCCTGACCGTCTTTGGTCGTGTAGCCAGCACCATCCGGCAGGTTAAGGAGGTTCTGTATCGGAACATCCACTTTCGCCTCCGACTCCGGAATCCCCTCCCGTGTCAGGGCGGTTATCGTCTGTCCCTGCAGTAGTTCCCCCGTCCTCTGAGCCGTCACGTCTGACTGCTCTCCGGTTACTCCGGTGGTGGTTCCGCTTTTCGTCTGTTCCGTCAGCGTGTGTGACTGCTGGCTCTTGGTTAATTTCGCCGTGGCACATCCCATCAGGCAGAACACGGCTATAAGTAGCACGAGGGTTACCCCTCGGATTGGATTTCTCATCATTTCCTGTTTGTTTATTGATTACTTTTCTTAATCTCTCCACCTCTTTGGTAAGACGGGAGAGCTTTTGGATCATCTCCTCCTGATTCGCTTTCAGGTCGGCATTCTCTCTACGGAGTTGGATATTCTCATCCAATATCTTCCGGTTCTCACTACTGAGCATATTGATGGACGCCTGAAGCTGGGATAACATATCATTGTTCTGCTTTCTACGGCCAACAAACCATGTGAAGATGCTCCCGATAAAACCACCCGGCAGGGCGAACATTAAAAAATCCATCAGACCGTCCATCTCTTTGCTTTGTTATTGGTTAATGCCTATTTTCCTGAGCCATGCCTGAACGTCAAATGACGGGCACGCCTTGGCCGCAATCTCGTTATGACCGATGATTCTCACCCGTGGGAAACGGCGGTGGAAGTCTTTCACGTAATCCTCCAACGCTTTCAGCTGGCCGGGAGTACGGGTGTCTTTGGGAGTCTTGCCGTCAGCGGCCACACCGCCAACGTACACAATGTGCCGGGAAATGGAATTGTACCCTTTTGCTCCATTGGTAATCTCCCACGGATCCACCCGTGCGTCCTCGTTGTTCCGGGCCAATCGCTCCACCGTTCCGTCAAGGTGAAACATATCGGTATATCCCACCTGCTTCCAGCCACGCCCACCCTTACTCACCGGGTTCGTGTGCCATGCCCGGATATCGTTACCCGTTACCTTACGGCCTTGAGGCGTGGCGGTACAGTGGATTACCAAATATTTCAATTCTGCCATAACCTTATCCCGCTGCAGGGGTTCCCTGCACTAAAGCGATTACACCCTTTTTATCTTCCCGCATGATACGGCCACCGGCACGTACAAGGAATGAATAAATATCACCGTAATAGGTTGCGTCACCCTCGTTCTCGAACGCTTTCACCTCACCCAGCGCACGGCAGACGCTTTGCTCGTGCCATGCAAGACCGGCGGCGAGGTCGGTGGCTGCACCGGCGGTACTCCATGTTTTGGGAGCTTTGGCCGCAGTGTAAAGGGCTGCCCTGCTACGCATCATGATATTAAAGCTGAACAGCTTACCGAGGATACCGTTCTGCGCATCGGCGGAAGCGAGGAACGCCGTGTTCTCGTTCTCCGTCAGGCTATTCAACAGCTGGGAGTACATCTGCGCATCCAGCAGCAAATAACGCCCCTCCTGCGGAATATCATCATTATTGAACTTGGTCATCAAGCCCAACACGTCTGCCTTGCAGATACCTTTGCGCTTACCGGTGGCCTTATCTGTGTAAGCATCAATCTCCGCACCGGTGGTTTCAATGCACTGTGCGGCGGCGGGACTCCAGTTGAAAATGAAATCGAGTGCCACATCATCCTGCAGTTTGAGTTTATCCTGACGCAGGACGGACTCCCGTTTGTCATAGCTGAGTTCCACCGTGTCGGCGTTAGGGATAAGTACCGGATCAGTGGTGTATTCATCCAGCGGGAACGTCACATCGATATCCGTTCTTTTGGTTACCTTAGCGGGAAGTTCGGTTCGGTTTTTCTTGGTTCCGGATGCTGCACCGGCATTCGGAATGTGAACAATTTTTCCGTTGTTCACGTACTCATCGGCGTTGAACGCCTTGCTCAGGAAGCTATTGGAGGCAAACAAGCCCTCCACGATAGCCGCCATCCAAATTTCTTTCTGAATTGCCATTTCTATTCTTGTTTTACTGGTTAATAATTACAGATTCGGTTCGATGCCGAAACGTTCCTTAAACTTGGACTTATACAAGTCCGGGGCGGCATCTTTCAGCTCAACGAGCTTACCGGCCTTATCCAGTTCGTCCCATGACTTGTCTTTCCAATCACCGAGAGTCACACCGGATCCTTTATCCGTGTTGATTTGACCGGCCACGTTTGCACGACACGGGATAGCTGCCAGCATAGCCTTTGTTCCCTCGAAATCCTTATCGAAAAGGTTCAGCAGGTTCTCACGGCCTTTCGCATCATAGCGTCCGTCTTTAATGGCCGCATCGGTCAGGGAAACCGCCTCCCGCTTTTGGGATTCCTTTTTGGCCTCGTTCATTTTATCCACTGCGGCGGCCAGCGTCTTGTTTTCTTTTTCCAAGCGGTCGGCATTGGCAATGATTCCCTGAATGGCGGTTACGATTTCCGCCTCGCTTGCAGAGTCCTGCAGCTTCAATACTCCTGTAAGTACGCTCATTTTTAATTGTTTTTTTGGGTTATTACTGTGATCTATCAACCGGATAAGATTACCCTTATCATTCAGGTCGATAATCTGTTTGCTCTCTCTGTCATAGAATACCAGCGCATTGTGATTGGCTCCGATTGTAACGACACTGCCCTCCCGAACCGTCCATCTCGTAACGGTAGGGAGTGTTTGTCCGGGGAGCATCAGGTCATAGGCATCGCTTTTCTCCTCCGGAGGCCACGCACCGATAGAGGCCATACGGATAAAGTCATTCTCAACTTTACGCTTTACCTCTGCGGCACGGGCATCTCCCTCATCGAACACGGCATCGGCTAAAATCTTACCTCCCTCAACACGGATATTTTCCCACCGGCCAATCGGCAGGGAGTAATCATCGTGATTCAAAAGCATCACGGGATTCTTTTTAAACTCCTCCAAATTGGCTCCGCTGGTGAGCATCCTAAACCCGTAGGTGTTCACCGACTCATCGTGTAATACAAAGGTTAATTTACCCATTTCGCTCGTTTGATTTTGTGACAAAATTCAGGGTAAAAAACGGGCTGTACAAATCGGTCTGTAACGGTTTCAGATTAAACTGCAACCATTACAGTTTAAACGTAAAACATTACAAACCAATTATTTTCACTCATTACAAGGCTTTACCTTTGGGCTATTAAATGATATAGTCATGGCGGAAGAATTGAAAGCAAATCAACGGAAAGAATGGGCGAAATTGATGTATCTCAAAGAGAACATCACCCAGCAGGAAATTGCAGACCGGGTAGGTGTTTCCCGTGTCACGGTGAACAAATGGGCTAAGGAATGGGAGGGCTTAAAGCTCAATCTCCTGCAGACACGGGAGGAACGCATCAGCTCCACGCTCACGCAGTTGGACGAACTTGACCGTTCCATCGCAAGCAAGGAGGAGGGCAAACGGTTCCCGTCAGCGGCGGAGGCCGATATCCGGCGCAAGCTGACGGCTGACCTTGAGGCATTGGAGCAGGATGCCTCCATCAGGGATATATACAACGTGTCCCGTGGGCTGCTCGATTGGCTCCGGCAGCAGGATCTCGAAAGGGCAAAGGAATTGAGTGATTATTTCGATGCGTACATAAAGGAGAAAATGAAATGGGTAAAATAGATGATATTCAGGCGTACAAGGAGTGGACTGAATACCACCGTTCACTCAAAAGGGACAAAGCCGCCGACAACCTCTCGCCGGTGGAACGAAAAAAGAAGCTGGAAAAGCTGGAGGCGAACGTCATCGAGTGGATCCTTTTCTTTTTCTCGGAATTCGCAAAGTACCCCTTTACCAAATTCCATAAAAAGGCCATCAAACGCATCACCACGAATATGGAATGGTACGAGGTTCTATCGTGGTCACGTGAGCTGGCAAAATCCACCATCGTGTTCATGTGCATGATGTACCTCGTGCTGACCGGAAAGAAAAAGAACGTGCTACTCATCTCAAACAGTCACGAGAACGCCGTCCGGCTTTTGGAACCTTATAAAAAAGCCTTTGAGAGCAATTCCATGCTAAAGGCATATTATGGTGATTTGAGGGAGTTCGGGAGCTGGACGGCGGACGAATTCACGCTCACTACCGGGGCAACGTTCCGGGCTATCGGTGCGCTGGAGTCACCCCGTGGTACGAGAAAGGACGCTGTACGTCCGGACACGGCTCTCGTGGATGACTTCGATACGGATGCAGACTGCAGGAACCCGGACATCCTGAAAAAGAAATGGGAATGGTTCGAGGAGGCTCTGTTTCCAACCCGATCCATCAGCGAGGATTTGCTGGTGATATTCTGCGGAAACCTGATCGCTCTCGACTGCTGCGTGAAACGTGCCGGTGATAAAGCTGACCATTGGGATATCGTGAACATTCGGGACAAGGATGGCAAATCCAGCTGGCCGGAAAAGAACACGGAGGAACGCATTAACCGCATTCAGTCCAAAATCAGCACAAAGGCGTTCCAGCAAGAATACATGAACAACCCGCTCTCCGAGGGTGACACGTTCAAAGAAATGGTATGGGGCAAATGCCCGCCACTCTCAAAGCTGCAGTTTGCCGTTGTTTACGGGGATCCGGCTCCGTCCAACTCAAAGAACAAGGCCACCTCTTTCAAAGCCTGTTTCCTTATCGGGTATTATGACGGTAAATTCTACGTTTACACCGGTTATCTTGACCATGTGGTAAACGAGGAGTACGTGAACTGGTATTATTATCTTCGGGATTACGTGGGGCAAAAAACGCAGGTATATAATTACATCGAAAATAACAAGCTGCAGGATCCTTTCTATGAACAGGTGTTCGTTCCGCTATTTAGCGAGAAAGGAAAACAACTCGGATTTATCGGGATCATACCGGATACCCGGAAGAAACCGGAAAAGTTTGACCGTATCGAGGGAAACCTTGAGCCGATCAACCGGCGAGGACAACTCATCCTCAACATTGACGAAAAGGATAATCCGCACATGAAAAGGCTGGAGGAGCAGTTCCTGCTCATCAACCGAGCTATGAAATCACCCGCTGACGGCGTGGACTGCATCGAGGGTGGCGTGTGGATCATCAACCAAAAGATAAGCACGCTCTCGGCTGGATCCTACACCGTGGGCGCACGTGTAACCAATAAAAAGAGATTTTAATCATGGCATTTATCACACCCAAAGAATTGGAAACGCACCTCTATAAAGAGAATATAGAGGCTATCAGCAGGGAGGATGAAACAATCCTCACGGCAGCCATAGACGCTGCCCTGCAGGAAGCATACGGATATCTTGGTGCGTATGACCGCAAAAAGATTTTCGAGGCCACAGGGAGCCAAAGAAACGCCCTCCTGCTCATTTTTGTAAAGGACATAGCCGTGTGGCATTTCGTGAACCTATGCAATGCCGGTACTGACCTGCAGCTCCGGCAGGATAGGTACGAGCGTGCCGTGGCATGGCTCCGGCAAGTGCAGAAATCAGACATTAAGCCTAACCTCCCCATTATAGACGAGGACGGTGACGGGAAACCGGATACTGCAGGTGAATATATCTACGGGAGCAATCCCAAGCGTAATCAACATTTTTAATATATGACTATGGCGAACAAGAAAAAAAAGACGGCCACGACAAATGCCGGGGCAAAATCAAAGGAGCAGCTGGTCATCCATCAGATCGTTGTCAAGGCTCCCCAGCGGAAAGTGTATGACGTGGGGAATTGGCGGACGGCTCTCTCCTCTGCAGACAATGGACGAACAAAGCAGCTGTATGACCTGCTCGATGATATCATGATTGACGGCGTTTTGAGCGATGCCGTTCAAAAGCGCATCGATGCGGTCACGAACTCGGAGCTTACTTTCCAAAATGCGGCTGGGGAGGAAGTGGAGGAGATCGCAGACCTGATGGACACCACCGCATGGGAGGATCTGCTGACTGAAATCCTGAAAAAGAAAATATACGGGCGTTCAGGCATTGAAATGACCTTTAATGACGGTTTCAACGTGGAACCGATTCCGGCAAAGCATATCAACCTGAAAAACCGCACAATCCTCCGGCAGGACACGGACGAAATAGGCATACCATACGAGGGAGATTCACAGCTGCTCATTCTCGGCAAAGACCGGGATTTCGGATTGTTACTCAAGGCGGCTCCCTATGCCATCTACAAACGTGGAGGCTTTGGGGATTGGTCACAATGGATCGAACTTTTCGGGATGCCCCAGCGCATCGGTAAATACAACACGTATGATCCGGAGAGCCGCAAGCTGCTGGAGGAGGCTTTCGATAAAGCCGGATCCGCACCGTATGTGGTCATCCCAAAAGAGGCGGATGTGGAAACCAAAGAGGGCGGAACGGGTTCAGGATCCTCGTACAACGAATTCCGGCAGGCCAACAACGAGGAGATGCTGATCACTATCCTCGGACAAACCATGACCACCGTACAGGGAGAGAAAGGCGCACGTTCATTGGGTGAGGTTCACAAGGAGGTAGAGGAGGGAAAGAATAAATCTGACCTCCGGTACGTACAGCGTGTCCTCAACCAAAAGGTACTCCCCATGCTGGAGGCGAGAGGGTATCCCGTTGCTGGCGGAAAGTTCATTTTCCCCAAAGCGGCGGAGCAGCTCTCCGTTGCCGAGGTGGTGCAGCTCTCCGACATCATGGATATCCCGCAGAGCTACCTGCATGAAAAATATTCGATTCCCGTGCCTAAAGACGGGGAGCCGGTCGCAAAACGTGCCTCCGCTCAGTTCGATATAGGAGAGGATTCGGAGGAGGACACAATCAGTAATGCAGACCGTAATTTCTTTATGCGCTTATGGGATTTTTTCGTGCAAGCCCCGCAGGTCGGGGCATCCATTGGAAAAGCCCCCATCAGGCTGAATGATAACGCTCCGATGTCGGAAAAGCTGGCCGCAAGGATTGCAAACGGCGAAACCGGGAAGTTCGATGCGGAGTTGTTCTCCTTTATTGCTACCGACTTTTTGAACGGTGTTCAAAGTGCGTTCAAACGTTCAATGAACCATGCGGATGTAAGATTCGCATACGGCCTGCAGGATGACGCTTTCATCACCGCTTTGGAGATGAACCTGTTTCATTTCTCCGCCGGTAAGACGCTGGCGGAAATTCAGGAGCTGAACAAGGCGTTCAGGGAGAGCGGTAATTTTCAGGAGTTCTCCAAAAAAGCGGAGCAAATATGTGGCACGTTCAATAAAACGTGGCAAAAGACGGAATACGAAACGGCGGTACTAACGGCGGAGTCCGCCAGCAATTACCACCGGCTCATGGGAAAAACGAAAATGTTCCCTTATTGGAAATATGTCACTGCCGGGGATGAAAAGGTAAGGGAGGAACACCGGAAGCTGGACGGGGTGATATTACCGGCCAATGATCCACGGTGGAAAAAGATATTCCCGCCCAATGGCTGGAAATGCCGTTGCCGGGTGGTTCCGCTCATGAAACACGAGGTAGAGGGTATAGACATCAACGCCATGCGTGCCATTGTCGATGAATACCTCGGTACGAGTGAATGGAAAATGAACGAGGCTCAGGGCTGGGATTCAAACCGGGGAGAAACGGCTGAGGTGTTTTCCAAGAACCAGCATTATATCCGCAAGTTTCCCGATAAAGCCGCCTCCTTGCTGGGTGACCTGCATTATAATGATTACGGGCTGGAGTCCTTTGGAAAGAAAGCGGCGGCAGCGACCGAAAAAGCACCGGTGTTTGCCGGGGATCCGAACCAGTGGAGGGATTCGCATCAGGTGATGGATGACTACAAAGGCCGGAAGGTGCAACTTACGGAGGAGGTGTTCAAACGCCACACCACAAAGAAATACGAGGAGGCTCGTGTTCCTCTCGTGGAGTGCATCCCGGACGTGCTTAAAAACCCTGACGAGGTATGGATAAACGACTATCAAAAGAAGTTCGACAACCTGAACTTTATCAAGTTTTACGAGGATAAGGTGATTAACGTGGTTTGCGAGGTTAAGAACGGAACGCTCTATCAGGTCACGACATGGTTCGAGATAGAACAAAACGCCAACATCAAGGTGAAAGGCCGCAGGAGCAGAAAGATAGATCCACGATGGAGATATCGCCGTGGTCTGCTTATCAAAAAGTAAAAGGAGGCTCTGAGAACCTCCTTTTATATACGGATTAACATCCCGCTCCGCCGTATAAAGCCCGAACTTTTTGATGCCCCCGTCATCCGTCAGGTGTTGGCATATTCGATTCATCCCCGGAGCGATATGCTTACGGAAGCAAATATACAAAATTATTTCAATATGAATATCAAAGAATTAAATAATTATCTGCAATCGCTCCCGGAGGAGATAATCTCCGATGCGGCAGAAATCGTGGTGGAAACGGCCACGGAATACTATAAATCAGCTTTCAAGAAGAAAGCATTTGACGGGAACCCGTGGACTCCGGCAAAAGCACCGAAAACAACCGGTTCCCTGCTGATCGACTCCGGTGCGCTGGTGAACAGTATCAGACCGGCGGTGATAACTCCCCAGCGGGTGGTTATCTCTGCAGGGAATGAAAAGGTAGATTACGCTCAGGTACACAACGAGGGATTCAAAGGTATAGTACCCGTACCGGCACACACCCGGAAAACAAAACGGAAAGATGTACCGGTCAAGGCGCACACCCGGAAAACTAACATCCCGAAACGTGAATTCATGGGAGATTCCGAAGAATTGAACGAGCAGATACACGCACGGATAGAGGGATATATTGACTCACTTAACAATGAATAGCTATGAACAAAGAAATTTTTATTGCCGTTTGTGACCGGCTGAAAACAGAAGTACCACAACTCCGGTGGATAGATGCCGAGGAGGGACAACTTAACACGGGAGAGCGGCCTGCTGTGGCTTTCCCGTGCTGCCTGATAGATATATCTTACCCGTCCTGCGAAACCCACATGGGTGGACGGCAAAAGATAAATGCGCAAATACAACTCAGGGTGGCCTTTCAAGCCGGAGGGAGTACAAATGCGGCAGCCCCTAAACTTGTCAGGGAACACGCTCTCTCCTGCATGGACACGTTGGATAAGATACACGAGGCTTTGCAATGGTGGAACGGCGGGAACCTTTTCAACCCGATGCGCCGCCTCCGGGGTGCGCCGGAAAAAAGAGCGGACGGTCTGAAAGTGTATAACGTGATCTATGAAACCGAGTTTATGGATTAGTTCCAATCAAAGCCGGGAAACATCGCTTTGAGCTTGCGGGTGGATGCTTTGGAACGCAGGAGTTCATTGTAAAAATCATCCTGTTCCACCAGCGTGTTGCTGATGGTTCGCTCTTCGACAAAGAACTCGTTATCGGAAAGGATTCTCAGCACGTCATCGAAGCGGCGGCGTTTGATCTCAGTCCAATAGTAATAACGGGCGGTCATGATGCGGTTCCGCTTTTCGAGGCGGTCACGGCGGGAGGTGATGGCAGCATCGGAGGAGGCAACCGTGCGTGTTCTGCGGCGGTTACCGGCTTTCTCTATTTCCGGGCAAAAAAACGGTATTACGAGCTGCTCCTGCATATTGATTTGATTACTTAATACAAAGGTACATTATTTGCACCATAGTACGAAAAAAGTCCGCTGAAAATTAGGATTTCAGCGGACTTTTATTATTGATTAAAGGGCTTTTACATTGCAAGCATACCCTCTTTGTCATCCTTACCCGGAACGAACGGCTTTATAGTGGTTATCACCAAGCTGGTCACTTTCACTCTGCCGGATCCGAGGCAGGTCGGACATTGGCAGGATCCGGATACCTTTGTCCTGTTCTCATCGCTGTACTCGAATACAACGCCTTTTCCCTCGCAACGCTTGCATACAGCCACACGGGTGGGAATATACCGGGCTTTCGCATTATTCGTCTGTTCCATCTGATTCCTCCTTTATTATGGTTAATTCTTCACTTGATTTCGGGTGATACATGAAATCGGTTTTGAGCTTTTTGAAAACCGTCAGTTCCACCTGAAAATTCTCAAATTCCTTGTTCCGGCTGGAAAGCTGGCGTTTGATGAACTCGGTAACGTCACGTTTCATTTCAGGAACCGACATCTCGACACCGGTTTCCGGCACGTATAAGCCCTCAAGCCGGAGCTTGCGGTAACCTCTGCGGTGGATTTGGAATTGAACTTTGTATATCATGACCGTCCCTCCTTATGCTTCTGTCATACCCAGAGGAATGGTCACCCACATACCGTCCTCGTTCTTCATTTCCGCTCTCACAAACTGTTTGCTGATCGCTGGCTGGTATGCCTCCTCGATGATGCGGACACCCTCCATGAAACGGTCATTGTTGCTTTCTTCCGCAATCTTACGGAGCTGGACGATACGGCTGGCTTTTAACGTGCCTTTGGCATCACGTGCCAGCAGCTTCAAAACCATGCTCACGAGTGATTTCGTTTTAGCATTGTCGGCGAGGCTCTCGATGTATTCTTTCACGATCACGATTCCGTCCTCCACCGTGTCACGGTAGCCGTCCGTCACGTACACTCCGAGAGTGATGCGCTTGGTTCCCTCCGAATTGGTAAAGGTATGGCTGCGCTGGTCATCCTTTACGACTTTCAGAACCTCGCATTTCATGTCAAGGATACTCTTAAAGTTCTCCAGCACCGTCTTTTTGGTTTCCTTGATATCCTCACTCAAGGAGAGGAGTACCGGGATTGCGCTGTTCACTTCATCATCCACCATTTGGCGGTACGTTTCACGTTCGGCTTTCGCCTTTTCCTGAGCCTCTTTTTTGGCCTTTTCTTTACGGAAAGCCTCGAATTGAGCCTTTTCCTCTGCCGTCATTTCAACGGTCTGCTTTTCTTCAATCTGTGCCATAATATCACATTTTAAATGGTTTATAAATAAGTTAATTGAGTTCTTTCTTTGCTTTCTGCATATCCTTTTGCCGGATGGAGCGGATCCGGAGCAATACCGCATCCAAATCATCAGCGGACAACTCCCTGAATTTCTTTCCTGCGATACGAACGCCCAAACAAAAGTTATCCACCGCCGCCCAATTTGCCGTATCAATACCCATCAACTGCATTTGGTGGAGAACGGCAGAGCGTTTCTTTTTCAGAACCTCGTAACTGACCGGACGGCTGGATCCGGTCTGCTTCTCCATCTCCCGTATCATCGAGTTATATTCACTCAAAGTCATTTCTCTCAGTGAGTCCGTCCGCCCATTCGTAAAGCTGGATACAAGCTGCAGCTTTAAACCGTCCCTGTCAGAACAGGGCATTTTCGCCAGCAGCGTCCAAAAACGTGAATAACTGTTTGTCTTTGCCATAATCAAGTTCAGGGGTTTCACTCTCTTTTAGGGATTGCAGAACGTACAATTCGGTAATGGCCGGGTTCGTCCCCAAATTACTTTCGCCGGAGTCATAGGCCAACTCAAATTCACGCTGACAAATGGCTCGCTGCTCCTGCAGCTTGGATGCCGCATACTCTTTCATGGCATCGACAATACGTTTCAATTCTTCGGGAGAGAACTTTCTGCCGAGTTCCTCGTTCTTTTTCAGGCTGAATACCTGTCTTAATGCTGATAACGCTTTCATATTTGCACGACTTTTACAGGTTGTTGTACTACTTTTACCATTGCCTCCGGCACATCCTTGATGATAGCTGCGGCCAGCTCCGGGTTCCGGAGTTCAACCACCGCCCAATCATCTTTCTTAGCCGGGCTGATCAGCAATTTCTCCGGTCGGTTAAAGCAAGTCCAATTCATAAGGACTGTACTTAAAGAGGCCACCGGTAAGCCTATTTGATAAAGATCATTTCCCATTGATTTGCTTGTTTAAATTGATCTTTGAACCGTCATCGTACCCGGAACAATAGGCGGAAGTGTTCACTTTATTCCGGTTCTTGGATTTATGGGTGGTTGTGCCTATCGATTGAAAATAATCATCAATCAAATGGTTGTGACACAGCATCAGTCCGGTTTCCTCCGCTGTTTTCCGAATGCTCTCAAATTGTTTCCGCAAACCGGTGCAACATCCCAACAAATAAGATTTTATATAATTCCGTTTAAACTTCTTTGTCCGGTAATACCCTCTGCGGGTAGCCACATACTCGGTGCAACGTTCTACCGACAACCGGCGGAATACAGACCTCAAGTAATTATAAAGCGAGAGCACAACTTCCGCATTTTCCCGTGTACCGACTACCACCATGTAAGTCGTACCTCCATGCAACAAAATCCGGCAAAAATTATACTCGCATATAATCCGCAACAAATCCCTTTTCCAAATATTCCCATACGTGTCCTGATAGGTTATTTTCTCCGATTCACTCACGGATATCATATTCTTTTGTTCTTCCGGGGTAACATCCATCAATGACAAGTTATAGGATGTCAGCAGCCGGTTTACAGCCTCCGCAGCTGCATGGGCTTCTCCCTCGGATCCGATTTTTATGGCGGATTCTTTTAACCGGAGCAGCTTTCTAATTTTCGCCAATATATTTTCAGGTACTTCTTTTTCCATCGTTCATTCTATTTTGCAGGTTTCCACTCGATAGTTATCACGGCATCGAGTTTACCGCTACCTTTGCAGACCGGGCAATCAACTTTCACCCGTTCCCGTTGTTCCTCTCCCCAAAAGAAACCGTTACCGTGGCAATAGCTACACCGGTGGCCTTTGCTGGAGATACTTTCTTTCTGATTTCCCTCTCCGATAAACATGGGAGGCGAAATCGTTATAACTTGATTATTTTTACTCATTTCCGTTCGTTTTAAGCGTTATCTCCCCAATATCTTACCGCACCCTCATCCCAAATTGTAAAATGCCCCACGGAGCCGAAAAAGCGGCCTTTCGAGAAAGCCCGAAACCCCTCCACGTAAATTTTCAGGGCGGCATCATACATCACTTTCTTTGCGCTCCGACCATCAGGGTTCCGGCCATCTGCATGGCTGATAAAAATCAGCAGCTTGTTCCGGTGCGCCTCCTTAAATTTGATGTATTCTTTATAGCTCATTTGGGTGTATTGGAAACTGTCAATGACGTAAAAATCGGGGCTTTTATGCTTATCCATTCTTTCACCAAGCTCGGACATCGGCTCACAGTCAAGCAGCTGGAAACGGCGGTTTACCTCGGCCATGTTGAAACGGCGGAGCGTGTTCTGCATGGTGAGGCTCGCACCCTCTTCGAGGCTGTCATAAGCCACCCGCCCAAACTTTGCCAGCTCTTTACAAAGCTGCATGACAAAGCTGCTTTTCCCGTTACCACTATTGCCCCAAATAAACCAAACGCCAATCCGTTCAGGCTCTCCGAAAGCGTCCGCCCATGCGCCTGTCAGCTTGAGCGTTTCTTTCTTCATGCTTACTGCTTCTGTTACCGATAATGCCCGTGCCATAAATCAATATCTGAAATCTGTAAAATGAATAATCACTCCCTCGAATGTGTTGGAGGTCTTAAAAAACCAGCTCACGAAATCATCGAGAGTCATCCCGTCATTAGCAGCCAGCTGCTCCACGTTTAGGATACGTTTTCCGTCTATGAAAACGGTCGGCTGCTCGATATCGGAGTCCCATGTCATTTGCACCTGCTGGATACCGATTTTCTTCAATCTTTTCACCTCCAGCTGCGGAGTGTGATAAGGACGGCCAATCCACCGGCGGATAGATAGCTCCGCATTATGGGAGTTGATAAGCTCCACGTTGTACGCCCATTTGCCCGGATCCTCACGAAACGTGTGGATCTTGGTTCCTTTAATTACTTTCTCAGGAAAGCCGGTGAGTTGGCCTCTTTTAAAATGGCCTACCGGAAACCGGCTTGCGAGTGGTAAAACAATTTGTTTCATATATATTCTCATTTGAATTGTTACTCCTTTGTCACTTTGTAACCTTTTTCTTTAAGGTACGTTGCTACATATTCATCGTTTCCGACATCTTTAAGGACATCGAAAAGGTAGGCACTTACATACTCGGCTATTGCATCCGCATTTGCGTAATCAATATTTTGCGAAATAAATTTCGCTTTCTCTGTTCTTCCTAAACCTCTAAAGACTTCTTCAATTTTGCTCATATATTTTTTGAATTACGTTCAAACGCCGTTCAACCAGCGTTTGAACAGGGTTTTATACTATTTCGCTGCCGCCACCTTTTTCTCCCGGTGAATGGCATCTTTCACGCATCGCAAATCAAACTCCGATTTTTCCGTCACATCGATCACGTTTGCAATAAGTTTTTTATCCATCAGTCCGTTGGCTTGGCAAATGGCAAATACATCATTATGGGAGGTTGGTTCCAGCTCAAAGAACTTACGCCCAATGCGGGAATAAATCTCGTTATAGCCTTTCCGGTTGTGGTTCAAACCGCAGTCAATACGATGCTGGATGTAATCGGTGGATAAGAAAGTAATCCCGCATTTGCCCTCCAGCCGGTTATACAGGTTGATAAAGTAGTGAAACACGTTATCATTCAACTTATCACCCTCATCGAACACCAAAAGTGGATTTTCCATCTGTATGATGCTCTCGATGGCCAAGTCCAATATTTCACGGATACGCATCCCGCAAGTCTTAAAACCGAGTTTACGGGCGATCTCCCGAACAAAATCACCTTTCCGCATATCCTCATCACAAAGGATGACGAACACCTCATGATTCTTTTGTGCGTACATGGTGGCTGTCGTTGTTTTGCCACATCCCGCACCACCCACGATCCAGCGGACTTTTTTAAATTCCTGCGCATCGCTCAGGGCATACCATATCTCCTGAAAGGAGTTCGTTTCCACGAGCTGCCAACCGGTGGCCGCAGCTGCAGGGGTTATCTGAGAGATGATATTGCGGAACATATCATCACTGATACTCTCATACTTGCCGTTAACCACGGCACTCAATGTCCCGGCAGATACGCCGTTCAAACTTGCCGCAGCCTTTTTTTGGCTGGAATACTTTGCTGCATATACCCGGAGAGCTTCACGGATACTGTCTTTCTCTTGCTGTGTCATTGTACTGTTCATTTTATTTAGAATTATAATTTTCCTGCTACTTTCTTTTCATTCAGGCGGATGTCACCATTCAGCTGGTCAAACGTGATGTTGCTTATTAGCTTTGTCACCTTACCGGCGGAGAGCTGTTCCGGATCCTGACTGTACCGGCGGACTCGGCGTTCAATTTCACGCTCCGTTTCGCTCTTTGCACCTTTCAATTTCGGACGTTTGAGTCCCTGTTGTTCCATACTCACGCCGTGCGCCTGCTCGATGATACGTGCATCAACCTGACGCTCGATGCGATCCTCCGTGTTCGCCTCTATATTCCGGCGGATAAAGGACATTTCGCCCTCGGTCTGTTCCTGAATATTCCGGTGGATGACGATATAAGGCTCTGCAGTTCGTACAAATCGCAGCTCTCCGGCTTTATCTTTCTTGTATAGCCGTACCGAAGTATGGTCATAAGAATCGTACATGGTGTAGAACTTTTGCCCTCTGTTTTTTCTTAGGAATTCATGGTCGGGAACACCCGGAACCTCGTAAACCTCGTATGTAAACTCACGTTTTTTAATGGTTATTTTCAGACCGTTATCTGTGTAAGTGGAGGGTTTATCAGTCATCACCCAAAACATCTCGATCATGTCGAGAACACCCACTGTCGGGGTATCAGGGTTCACGCTATTTTGGTACATCTCGATGCGGTTCACCCCGGTAGCAAAATGCTTGCTTTCGTTCCATTCTTTCCGGGCGGCAGCGTATGCTGCTTTCAGTTCGGCCAAAGTGTAAAGTTTATCCTTGTTCGCCTCGATACGCTCTAAATTCGGGCGGCTCGTGTCCTTTTTGGTGGTGATATTTTGACCGGTGAACCTCCAATCCTTATGCAGAACCTCAGCCTGAAAACGTCCGAAAACGCTCTCTATCGTTTTGGATTGCCCGCTGTATGGAGCCGTGGTTCTATGAACATGGCCGACAATCTTATCAAAGAAATGGCTATTCTGCAGTTTCTTGTGGCCTCCCTGATTATCATGCACCAGCTCGTAAGGCTTATGACCTGATACCTGAATGGCCATGCGGTAGGCATTATATTGCGCCTCGTAGTCCTCGCTGTCTGAAATATGGTATCCCAAAAATACCTCCGAATAAGCATCGATGACCTCGTAAACCTGAGTGGTACGAACCACCAGCTTACCGTCCTTGTCATAGTCTTTATAGTACAAATTGATTTTCGTACCATCACCATACCACAAGGAGTCACGCATCGAGGGAAGCTCGGTTTTATTCTTGCGGCTGTAACGCTGGTGAGCTTTCAGCTCCCCGTGAACGGCATCGTACCATAACGGTTCGATGTCAGGACGGTTCAGGAATTGCCGGAGGCTCTGAATGCTCCGGAGCTGCTTCCAACCTTTCTCATCTGCAATCCGGTTGAATTCCACGAATATTTGAGCATCTGTATAAACGGGAACGCTGCTCCGCTTTAACGCTATAATCATGTTACCGGCTTCCTCGGTTATTTTCAGGGTATTGCCATTTCCCATTTTCTTGCTGATCAAGCAGGAGTAACCCTCTTTTTTGTATTGGTTTATTTTGTCTTTCAGCCGGGCGGCGTTTTCAGGTAGCGTATGGCCATAAGAGTCACGGAGGCGGTCTGCCGTTCCGATAATCGTTTCCCATACTTTCTTTGTACTTCCACCCAAAGCCTTGCGATAGCCCTCCCGGTCATTCAGGATCGATATCAACTCGTTCAGTACTGAGGCGTTGATGGTATATTCAGCTTTTTTGGGTTCTGTGAGACTTACTAACTCCCCGGCCTTATCATACCGGTAATCCTCAAAGAATATCCGGGCTGCTTCATCTATTTTAAGCCTGTTTTTCATACACTTCTCTTTGATTAACTCCACCGGATCCCCATACTTTTGCTCAAAGCGGATCCGGTAACGTTCAGGTAAGGACAAGTAATTAATAAGAGCGTAATTATCAAGACCACCGCCTCTATTAACCCGTTGAGCCTTACCTCTCCGAATTAAAGAATAAAGCGTCCATAATGAAATCACCGGTTCTCCATTTTCAGAGCTGGTTAATTCCTGAACTGTTACGCATACTATTTTATTGAAATACTCCATTATTTTAAAATCTTAGTCCCCGGAGGCGGAATCGAACCACCTCAAAAGACCGTCCGGGATTCACCTATTTTAAATATCTTTGTCATCGGTTGAAATTGGTACTTTTTTAATCAGACGGGCGGCATTAGCAAAATTCAAAACCACCACTATAATCGCCCAAATCGGACTATCATCTGTTATACACAAAAAACAGAAACTCAAGCAGAAATACCACACATAAAACTTTTGCTTTGTAGTCAAAGAGAAATACTCTTTAAACTCATCTCCCAAAAGGAGCAAAAACATCCTTTTCATGCCGTTTCCTTTTGATCACCGATTTCAACGCCTCCACGTTCAATGGCTACCTTTCGGATTAATGTAGCCTTAGAACTATTACTCAAATAATTCAATGCCTTATAAACGGCCTGCCTCGTCACCTTAAAATCTTTTGAGATTTGGGATATTTTCCCGTACTCAACTACAATTCTCTTTTTCATGTTTTTCTTATTTAATGGTTTCAATAGTAGGATCACTAAACCAAGTTTTCAGCTGTGCCTTTGCATAGGCCATAGAACACTCTCCAACTGTCGCTATCACCATAGTTCTGTTATCAATAGCGTAAGCCGCCATTTCTTCATCTATATTTATTTCAGAAATAAAATCACTTACTTTTTCCCATTCCGAAAAATAGATTTGTACCTTAATTGCTTGCATAATTCTGTTTTTATTAGTTATTCATTGCAATATCAACCGCTTTTTGTACTTTTACAGCCGTTTACATTGTTATCGTGCTGCAAATATAATTCGCATTTGCGAATAAAACAAGTAATTGCGAATATTTTATTCGCTTTTGCGCAAATAAAATAGGAGAGGTATGACTATAAATGAACGAATGAACCATATTATCAAAGAATTGTACGGCGGAAACAAACGAGCTTTTGCCAACGCAATAGGTGTATCTGCTACTGTGATTGAGAATGTTGTAGGTACGAGGCAAGGTAAGCCATCTTATGATGTCCTCGAAAAAGTATGCGCAAATGCGAATATATCAGCAGAGTGGTTATTAATGGAAAGAGGGGAGATGCTGTATAATTCTACCTCTCAGACGCAATACACACCTCCCGACCAAAACACCCACTACTTTATAGAGAAAATCGCAGAACAAGCAGAGGAAATCGGCAAATTAAAAGAACAAGTAAAGTTATTGGGTACACAACAATCGGCTGCACCCGATGCAATATGTGCAGATGTCGTATAATTTTCGGGAAAAAGTGTCCCAAATATTAGCTGCACACGCACTTTTGATTTTTATCAAATAAGAATCAGTTATTCATTATATTGTATATCAGCATATTAAACAACAATATATGCTGATTTCTATTATTTTTTTATGGTATTTTCCCCCTCTGAAAACCACAAAACAACTATAAAACAGCTAATAAATAGGCAATTTCTATATCTAAACACGTCTATTTTTAACGGGAAATGCACAACCAAATGCACAACCATTAAAAACATTTCGTTTTTTTTATTACAAAAATGCACAACCAAACGCACAACCAAATGCACAACCAACCCCTAAAAAACGCAATATTCCACCCTCAAATGAATACCATTTGCCCCTCTCCTATTTCCGCTATTTTGAACGCCGAATTCAGGCTATTTTAATATGAAATGATAATCCTATCAACAGAGCATAAAAAAGCCGCAATCCGCTTAAATAAAAGCGTTCTGCGGCCAATGTGCTCACCCCTCTCCTCTCCTACTCCACCGTATATTAAGTTTTCGCTGCAGTGTAAAGCAGATAGGCGTTCAAACTATTCAGAGTAAAGTCTAAAGTAAAGCCAAAGTAAAGCAGAGTAAACTTTTCGTTTTTCCCTCTCTCCTCTCCTATTCAATCATAACTATTTGTATATCAAAGCTATTCCGTTTATGTGGAATAACTCAATTTATCGCATTTCGTTTTACCCCCCTTAGTTTGATCCAAGCCTTCAAACAATATGGGGGGGGGGGGAATTTAACCGCTGTGTTTTGTGACACCGGCTGGGAACACCCTGACACATATAAACATGTGAATGATGTTTGTCTGCAAATGGGAGTAAGACTTATAACTCTCAAATCAAAATACGATTTTGTGTCTTTGGCAGTTCACAAGAAAAGATTTCCTTCCACGAATGCACGGTTTTGTACCAGTGAACTAAAAATGAAGCCAATGATTGATTATGTACTTTCTTTGAAAGAAAGCTGCATTATTATACAAGGTATCAGAGCCGGAGAAAGTACAGCACGTGCGGCAATGGAAGAGGAATGTATGTACTTCAAATCGTATTTTCAACCTAATAAGAAAGGAAGAACTGAAAACTACCGAAGTAAGGATGTCAAAGAATGGTGTTCCCAATTTGACGCTTCTGTTCTAAGACCGATCTTCAAATGGAGTGCACAGCAAGTTATAGATTGCATACTGGATGCAGGGCAGAAACCGAATCCATTGTATTATCGTGGATTCTCACGTGTTGGATGTTTCCCGTGTATCATGTGTCGGCATAAAGAAATTGAACTTATAGCCAAAAACGATCCTGAAATGTGTCAACGTCTGATTCAAGCAGAGAAAAACGTGGGACATTCCTTCTTTCCTCCATCATACATACCTCAAAGATTCTGTAAAAACAAACAATATCCTTATGTAGAGGAAGTTTTGGAGTACGTTAAAGAACATACCCCTGATATGTTCGAGCCGGAAGGTGGATATGCCTGCATGAGTATGTTTCATGGACTATGCGAATAAATAAAAATATTATGAAGAAAATACTACTTATCTGTACACTCCTTGTTTTGTTAACTGGATGTACTGCACCAAGAGATTATAAAAAGAATCGCTTCACAAAACAGTTTCAAGAAGCGGATTCCATGTTTAATGAAAAATATAGATTAAATGAGTAAAAATAATATAGCTCAACAATACAATAGTATGGTTGCAAGTATTGAAGATGCTAAAATTTATGATGGCCGGGGAGAATATAACCTATATGAATGTAATAAATGCAATAATTATAAGGTAACTCTATACAAAGACAAAGGTGTAACTCCCTTCATCATGAGATGTAAATGCGGAGGGGATATGATGCATACGAAATCTTCAAAGCAGGCTCCACCGTCATACGTGAAAGTTTATAATTGGGTACGTCCCAATTTGGAGCAAACAATGTCATTGAGTGAAGGTATGCGTAATCATATTCTAAATGGAGGATTAATATTAGAAGATGAATTAAAGTGATCTGATAAAATGAAAGAAATAACTATTGGTGATAAACCTTTAATGTAAATGTTTTAAGCCTTGCTATCAATAAAGATAACAAGGCTTAAAAGAAAATGGCAGCGACCTACTCTCCCACAATTATGCAGTACCATCAGCGTGACAAGGCTTAACTTCTCTGTTCGGAATGGAAAGAGGTGGAACCCTTGTGCTATAACCACCTAAATTAAGGACTTAGCTGTACTAAATAATTTTTTCAATCAACCACTACAAAAGATCAACACAGTTTAGCACAAAGTCCCAACCTACCGTCTATTCAATTTTAAGCATTGCCATAGCCGTACGGTAGTAAAGCTATAGAATGCTTTTTCTAATTAAATTTTTCATAATTAAAAAAATTAATCATTTGCGACATTGCAAATGAGGTTCAAATATACGCATTAAAAATAAAATGGCAAAAAATCATGTAGCAAATAGTCGGGGAAATCCTTTTCAACAAGATGTCGTAGGCATTCTCCGTGCCTTAGGTCATGTGACCTATGATTTTAAATACCGTAAGTGTATGGAATAATTTTAAATTCTAAATTCATAGAATATGAAGCAGACATTAGAAGAAGCCGTAAATGAAATTGGAGGCGTACATCCTGACTGGGATAAAATAACTTGTTTTAGAATAGGATTTAAAGAAGGAGCCAGATGGCAGACAAAACAACTTCCGTGGGTATCAGTGAAAGAACGGTTGCCGGATGAAAATGAAGACATCATCATTCTATGTAAACATGGTGCGATTTTTAACGGTACATATAGCAACAATGTATGGTTTTGCATGGATGGTTATATCTATGATACGTACAAAGGTAACCCAATTTACTCTTCAATGAGTAGCATACCTCCGTCATGGGAACCGATAGCATGGATGCCAAAACCTAAATTTGAAGAATAATGAATATTGGAATTTTAGCCGTTGATAGCAATTTCCCCAATTTAGCACTTATGAAGATCAGTGCTTACCACAAAGCAAGAGGCGATCAAGTGGAATGGTATAATCCACTATGTAAATATGATAAAGTATATGCAGCTAAAGTTTTCACTTTCACACCCGACTAAACTATTATATCAATGCTAACCAAATAGAAAAAGGTGGTACTGGATATGATATTGAAAAAGTTCTTCCAATTGAGGTTGATCGTCTTCAACCTGATTACTCGATCTACAATATTGACTCCAATTTGTCCTATGGATTTCTGACACGTGGGTGTCCCAATCGGTGTAAATGGTGTGTTGTTCCTAAAAAAGAAGGAAAAATCTCACCTTATATGGATATTGAGGAAATAACAGCCGGACGGAAGAAAGCTATCCTTATGGATAATAATATACTGGCCTCAAACTATGGCTTGCAGCAAATAGAGAAAATCATCAAACTGGGTATCAAAGTGGATTTTAATCAAGGACTGGATGCTCGTTTAATCACGGATGAAATCGCTCGGCTACTTGCAAAAGTAAAATGGATTAAACGTATTCGCTTTGGATGCGATACACCGGGACAGATTGCAGAAGTTGAACGTGCTTCCGCTTTAATAGACAAGTATGGATATAAAGGGGAATATTTCTTGTATTGCATCCTTATGGACTTTGAAGAATCGTTTGCGCGCGTCAACTACTGGAAATCTAAAAGCCGCCGTTTTCTTCCACATTGTCAACCCTTTCGTGATCTGAACAATCCACACCAAATTATTCCACAGTGGCAGAAAGACATGGCACATTGGGCTGATAGGAAGGAAATATACATGAGTTGCGACTTCAAAGACTTTTCACCAAGAAAAGGTTTTTTATGTAAGGAATACTTTAAAATATTGTGAGATGAAATTAAACAAAAAGACAGAGCGACTTATTAAACGTAGAGCCGCTGAATTTAAAAAATTATATGAAACTCCTAATCCCGAAGTAGATAAAATTATTTCTGAATTGAGAGCAGAAGCAACGAAACGTCCACAGAACATGAGTAAGGAAGAAGAAATTGCTTATATTCTGAAAAAGGCTGATGAAAATTGCGATCATATAGAAATTCGTAAAATCCTAAATGTAAGTAATACATGAATACATCTTTTGAACGATCTGCAAACGCTTCCGATGAATGGTACACACCACGAGAAATCATTGAAGCATTAGGTGAATTTGACCTTGATCCATGTGCTCCCATGCACCCTCTTTGGCCTACCGCAAAAATCATGTACAACAAGCAGGACAATGGTCTTATACAAAATTGGGGGGGGCGAATTTGGCTTAACCCTCCGTACTCCAAACCGCTTATATGGCAGTTTGTAGAGAAATTGGCAGAACACGGCAACGGTATAGCACTACTTTTTAACCGGTGTGACAGCAATAAGTTTCAAGACATCATCTTCACGAAAGCAACCGGTATGATGTTTTTGAGGAATCGAATAAAATTCTTCCGTCCCGATGGAACACGTGGGGACAGCCCCGGTTGCGGTAGTGTTCTTATTGCATTTGGCCGGGAAAATGCCGAAATTTTAAGGAACTGCTCTTTACAAGGCAAATATGTTGAACTTAACAATGATAAATGATGAAAGTCTTATATTTACTCATGCTCATTGCCGGTCTTCTGTGGATCGGTGCTTTCTCTATCACCTTAAAACCCTTTTCTGTATCTTTACCATGCTGGTATAAATCCGTTGGCATACTTCTATTTTGGCTGTCAATGACTATATATGTTTTAGGTGAGCATACCAAAGGCTATAAAGAAGGATTTGATACTGGAATTAAACAGTGCATTAAGATACTTGATAGAAATTGCCACTCTAAAGAAATAAATAATGATGAAACAGTACAGAATCAATAAAACGACTACCTTCGTAGAAGATAATTGCAGCGGAAACAGAGAGAAATACCTCCTTCTTGATTACAAAGTACAAGTTAAATTTGCAGGGATTTGGATAACAGTCAAGTCCTTTCATGATGAAGATGAAGAATACGCAAAGAACTGTGCGAATGAACTTCTTGAAAAACTTAACGAAAAGATTTGATTATGATTGAATTACAAGGAAAATTCGGCAAAGATTGTAAAATATTTACAAATGCAATAGAAAATGAAGCTATTGGAACGATACAAAACATTTTGAACAATCCGGTTACGACTGGTGTTCCGGTTCGTATTATGCCTGATACCCATCAGGGAGTAGATATAGTGATTGGATTCACCATGCCAGTTACAGATCGTGTCAACCCCAATCATATCGGAGTGGATATTGGTTGTGGAATGTTGTGTGTAGAAATTGAAAATGCAATAACAGAAGAGTCTTTCCCGGACATTAATCATGCAATCCGTTCCATCATACCTATGGGATTTGAGATTAACCAACAACCCTTATCCAAACAAGAAAAGGAAGATTTGTTTACCTTCTTATCTATCAGAATGGATCAGTTCTGCTCTAAATACCAACTAACCAAACCAGTTATTAATGAAGAATATGTATCACAACTTTGTAAGAAGGTGGGGATAAATGAAGGCACATTCTACAACTCTTTAGGTACATTGGGAGGTGGAAACCACTTTATAGAACTGGGGCGTGCCGAGTCAACCAATAATATATTTCTTACAATACATACCGGATCGCGCAACTTTGGTGTGAAGGTCTGTAAATACCATGCAGAAATAGCAAAATTTGATAAAAAGGCTTTTTCTAATGAAATTCAACGCTTGAAGTCCACTGTTGAGCCACAATTCATGCAAACTGAAATACTACGTTTGAAGGAAAAATTTGCCGAATATTCCGGGTATCTCACAAATGAAGCAATGCTCCACTATTTATGTGACATGGTGATCGCACAAGGATATGCCGCATTCAACCGCAAGTTGATTATACAGCGTATAATCAGAACTTTGAGCTGGAACGCTACAATATCCGTTGAGACAGTCCATAACTATATCAGCTTTGATGATATGATAATCCGTAAAGGGGCTATTGCCGCATACGCCAATGATTACGTTGTGATTCCTATGAATATGGCAGACGGTATTCTTCTTTGTCGTGGTAAGGGAAACAAAGACTGGAACTATTCTGCACCACATGGTGCAGGACGCTTATACTCCCGTTCCGAAGCTAAAGAAAGATTATCAATGGACGCATTCAAAACCCAAATGAGCAAAGTGTATTCCACTTCCGTATGTGAAGGGACATTGGATGAAAGTCCTATGGCATACAAAAATGTTCAGGAAATAAAAGAGCTTATAGAACCTACGGTAGAAATTATTGATACAATTGTGCCACTAATCAATATCAAAGCTGTATGATAGAAAAGACAGACTTCCCATATACTCTTGGCGGCTATGTTGAACAGCAAAATTATAAAGGTTTCGACATAGCCGTTTCCATTCGTAGATACAAAGGAATATCAGCTTATGTCATTTCCTCGGAGAAAAGGCTGATCCGTGAAGAATCTGCCACCTTTGCCGACAAAGAAGACATGTTCCGTTGGGGACGAGAAGCGGTTGACCGATATTTGGAACAGCAAGAACGTAGAAAAGAAGAAAATACGATCAAACGGGCAGACTATTATAAGAAGAAAGCTCGTGTGGCAGCATTGAAAGCCTTTAATGCCGCTATGTATTTCTCTGATATAAAGGACGGACTTTATGATAAGGCAAAAGGATTTTTTGAGTATGAACTGGATAAGGAACATGGAAAGATCAAATGAAAACACTTGATATTATACAAGGCTTTTGCGATCATGTTTTTCGTGATAAAAAAGGAAACCGCATCTTTCCCAATATTTTTGTCGGGAAATGGGAAGCTGACTTATTGGAAGTTACCCGGTCACGCCTGACTTATGAATATGAAGTAAAAGTAAGCAGATGTGATTTCCATAAGGATAAAAAGAAAAGTGATAAATATGGCAAGAACAAGTTTGATGTTGTCACTTCCGGCCAACGTACCAATTATTTTTATTATATAGTACCAAAAAGTTTGATAAAGCCCGATGAAGTCCCTGATTTTGCCGGGCTTATTTATGCTTATGAAGGATCAGTGCAATGTTATTCTCTTGAAAAGGGAAGGTATGCGGTAAAGAGAATTTTCTTTGAGGTAGTCAAGCCTGCCCAAAAAGTTTCTGACATGAAAGCGGATGATAATTTCATTCGTAAACTCGACTTATCCATGTACTATCGCTATCACCAAATGAGAAGAGATAATTACAAAAATAAGGAATAATATGGAATTAAGATTAGACCCTGAAATACCGGTCACACGGGTTGTCAACGGACATAATGTTTTCAATAAAGGCTATCACCACGGATTAAGAGGAAAAACCTATGAAGAATACTATGGCAAAGAGAGAGCTGTTGAAATAAGAAAAAGACACAGCGAGGCTTTGAAAGGACATAGATATTGGTCTAATGGAAACGCCCATGCCTTTGCGTGTATCGCAATCACTCCCGAAGGCAAATGGTATAGATTCGATTCAATAACCCAAGCCGCCCAAAAGCTAAATCTGAATTATGCCACAGTTCGCCGGTATATAAAACGAAAAATCAAGCCCCAAAATGGCTGGCAATGGTTTTTGGAGAAAGATAATAACTGGATAAAACATATTGATAATGGGAAAATTAAATGAGATCGCGCAGAAAGCTTATGAATGTGCCGTAAGACGTGGAAAGATTGATCCCGACAATGATAGCAACAACAATCTTCACCGCGATCTGCTTGAAGAAGTTGCCGAAGTCTTTGAGTGTACGGGTGAGAAATCTCCACATATTAAAGAGTATTTAGATGTAGAAGAAGAACTGGCAGATGTAATCATTGTTGCCCTAAGTACACTACATCATTTCAAATGTGACATTGATTCACTCATTGAAGCCAAAATGAATTATAATAAAAACAGAATGGATTGATATAGGAACCGGACAATTAATAAAGTTGATTGTTGAGACGTTTGTCCTTATCTTTGCACTACCATGTGTCTATAAAGATTTCATGAACTTATGGAAAGAAAAATAGGTGATATAAAAGACAAGAAGTTAAAAGCTGAAAATATCACACTGGCAGCAATATATAACATATTGTTCACCAATGACATAGTTTGTTCCTTAATTGTAGAAATGTTAAGTGAATTACGTAAATCAAGGCTTTGTCGTTTCCGCGTAAAGCAGCAAGGAAATAAACTGGAACAGTTGATGCTTCAATATGAAAAGAAAATCAATAAAATAGCTGGACACCGGGCTTTTTTCATGGCTGATGCTAACCAGTATATTGCAGATGAAGTACAACCTGATCTGCTTAAAATGGAATACTCCATTAAACTGGAATTTGACAAATGCCGGATTGAAAACAGTGCCTTACTTGCCAAAGTAGAACTTACAAGATGTATGGCAGAGCTTGCTTGTCTATCCCTTGACAAACGGATAGAAGAAGTCCGTCCATACAACAAAGAAGTAACCGGAATAACATATCTCCGGCTCACTGACACACTTAAAGTATTGGACGAACTTTCTGATATTTTATATAAGGGAGGGTATTGTGACCTCAATCAAAGTGATAATTGCAAAAGGGGGATGGCTATCATACAACGAAAACTTACTGATTGTGATATTATCAGCCGCGCAATCAATGAGTCAGACAAGTTAAATCCGGCTGGGGATGATGAATAAAAATGGCAAAATATCGTATAGGAATATCCGAGAATCTATTAGGAGACAAACGCTATCAGTGTCAGATTAAAAGATTTGGCATTTGGTGGAATGATGAAAGTTTCAGCACTAAAGAAAGAATGTTAGATTATGCCCGTAAACTTGAAAAGGCCGGGCATATAGTGTTTAACTATTTATAAGCGAACAATGAAATTAGAAGGAAAAATTATTGTGGCACAACCGATACAATCGGGTGTCTCAAAAAATGGTAACAACTGGCAAAGACAAGATTTCGTTTTGGAAATTCCCGGCCAATACCCTAAAAAAGTCGCTTTTTCAGTAATGAATAGCAATATTCAGAATTTTGGATTAGCAGTCGGGCAAGACGTTGATATTGAAATAGATATTAATGCGAATGAATGGCAAGGAAAATGGTTTAACTCCATTACTTGCTGGAAAGCAACACTCCGTAATCCAGGACAGCCTACCGCAGCACCCGTACAAACTGCCATACCTCAACCGCCAGTGGATTTTGGGGAACAAAAAGACGATTTGCCTTTCTAAAGAAAAAGGAGAAGGGAGCATTTCGGCTCCCTTCTTATTAATTAATGTTCCACCTTTACAATTTCATTATAAACGATTTTGCTTCGTGGGTTATGATTGACTATCGTTTGTTTATACCCCTTTGTCCCCCATCTCCACCATAGGAACCTGTGTTTATATATCCGGCTTATCGCACTTGAAAGACTGTCTCTCACTTCATAAGTAAATGTGCTGTCAGGAATATTTGCATAAAAATCCACCCATTTATCTGAATAATTGAAACAGCTGTCTTTCAGAACAAATACAATACTGTCTTTAGTGACAACTTTTGTGGTTGTGATATATTCGACTTCTTTTGGACGCAGATTCAATTCTTTTATTAGTTTTGCATCCGCACTCCGCAGCTCTTTCAATTCTTCTATGTTAAGCCGTAAAACATGGTTTTCAACCACATTTAGACTATCCCTAATCTTATATTCTTCAAGCCCAGTACAGAGACTTTTCATATTATCTGAAAGTCGGGCACTTTCCTTCTTCTCTTCCTGCCACAACCGGTACATCAAAAAGGTTGCCGCAAGGAGTAACACAAAGATTACTCCTATACCTATCTTCAATCTCATAATCAATCTGTATATACATTTTTACCAACTTCCGCAATAACTACCCATGCACCATTACAGAAACCATATATCTTACCGTCATTCTCCGGCATTTCAGGTATTGTATTAAGTTTTGTTTCATTGGCAGTGGCTTTGCTAAGAGCTGTTTGAGCTGTACTTTTTGCAGCATCAGCCGTTGTTTGTGCGGTCACGGCCTTTCCATCAGTAACAGCCAACATTCCAGTCAGAGTTTTTTCATTGGTTACTCCTGCAAGGAAGGTTTCAATTTCATTGAAGGTGTCAATGGCCGTAGTCGCATCAACAGTACCAACCAATTCATCCAAAGCGGTCTTCACCGCATTTATGGACTGTTCCAGTTGGGACTCTGCCAGTTGAGCACGTCCGCTTTCTGCTAAAATATCCGATTTGCTCGCACTGCTGCTACCATCAGAACTTTCCAAAAATGAAGATGAAATAGGAAGTTCATTACATCCTACCATAACATATTGTCCGGCTATCAACCCGTCGACATTCATATCACAGAACTCTCCAACCCCAAGTGCTGTTTTGTAAGGTACATAATCCTTTCCATTAGAACTTTTGTACACAACAACTCTGTTGTTTGCTGCATCTCCAAAATTGATGCTAATAGCAAATTTCCCAGTAGATAACTGTATAGGTTGGCTTTCGTACCAATCCTCTTCTTTAAGAGTAAAATTCAAGTTTGCCATATCTTCTATGTGTTTATATGTTTGTTTCCTATATCAACTCCCAACCTTTCCTTACCTCATCCATGTTTGCAGGAACACCATTCTCAACATAACTCATTGCAGCCACCACCGCAATAAGTTGTTCCCGGTTGTTTCTGTTCAGAATTGTATGACGAGATATGCCTGAACGCTTTTCGACTGTGGCAATATACACTTCAGTATTGTTCTCACATGGCGGTGCCCATCGCATAATAACATCTTCAAGTTCATTGGCCGTGCCGTCTTTGTCAGTATCATACTTATTAAGAATATAAGTTTGAAGAGTTTTAAAAGCAGCACGATAACCGTATGCCATAGTTTTAAACTGAAAGAAACTTTTATCTGTCTGTGTTGCAGACAACCCCTGCCATTTCGTATTATTTCTCCGTATATTTAACGGATTATTATTCCGTAGTCCCCGTGTCATTTTTATCCTCCTTTTCTTTTTGTGTTTCAAACAATATTTGTGCGGCCAGTCGTGCTATATCGTCCTTATTCTCAATGATTATACTCATGGTCTTTTCCGCTTTCCGAAGCTCGGCCTTTTCCCATGATTTCTCACGTACCGATTTGAACTCACAGAAAACGCAATAAACCGCCCATAACATAGCGAATACTGGAAATGGAATGACGATGCAACATATAAGGTCAATCATAACCAGTGTCAGAAACGGATTAAAATATTTCTTCGCTTTTGTCGCTGTCATTTTGTACTTCTTCGAGGTACGAAGTTCCCCACGCTGTTTGGCCTTCTGAATCCCCGAAATAAAATCTATCCCCATTGCGATTATGATAGCTGTCATACTTACCGCTATCAAAACCAAATGTAAAAACAAATGGTCGTGAATGAATGTTTCAATAATGTCGTTCATATCCTTTTGTGTTTGCGTTTATTATTTTTATTCCAATAGTAATTTGTTGATAGCATCAATAAAGGCTGGGGAACATAAACTTGCGTATTCCTTAATCATATTACACTCTTCATCGTTATACTCAATTTCTCCATTGGAGTTGAATATTTTAAATGCGAGGGCATGAGCCTCTATTCCCCTGCCAAGTTGATAAATGATATTGGCAAAATCCTTCTTGTAGTTCTCAACGGAACATCTCGTCTTATCAATATCAACAAATATCTCAATTCTTTCAAAATTTATCCTTTTCATAATCACTTCCAATCATTATCATTTGAAGCACCGAACATCAGTCCTCTTCCCAACCAGTCAGAGTTCGGTGACGGATACATAAAATCCACCAACTGCATACAATGGTGCATGGAACCGCCATTCAATGTTTGCTTTGTTCCATTCGCATATATCTGAACATTATTATAATTGTCATTTGCATTAACCACGAATATCCTTTGGGTAACGGCAAGACTCAAAAGATAACGGTAGGTTACATTCGATGTTATTCTAAATATAACCGTATCAACTGGAAAACCCGAAGTTTCACCGTTATAATCGTATCTTGGCGAATAGCAAGGAACTGTATAATAAGTTTCGTTAGCAGAGGAAGTCCCGGAAGTCAAAGGTATATAAGTACCGGTTTTATCAGCACCTTTTGTGTACACATAGGCATAGGAGCCGTAAACTACCATAATGCTTCTTTCCCTTGCGCCAAACACGCCTCTACACCATAAGTCAGAAGTGTAGAAACGTAATGACCGGTTATCCTTAGTACTTTGATGATACATATCACCATCAAACCACATTCTTCCATCACTTCCAAAGCTGATTCCTCCAACCGCATCACCAGCAGCATTCACGCAATTCAACCTTGTAAAAGAGCCTGATACACCTTTCAATGTACCTTCAAAAGTGCTGTCACCTGAAATAACCGCACCAGCCGCATAGAGTTTCCCTGCTATACTCACCTTATATGGCGCATCAGTCGGTGTTGTAGCTCCAACCCATAACGGATAGTCACCACCAACAAGACCTGCTGCAACCGTTTTATTATCGCCCTTCATTATCAAAAGCTGATTACCCTGCATGAACCGTAGAATAGCATTTTGAGCCATGATAAGCGGAGTGTACACTGGCACCAAAGAATTAAACTTCTGCCAATAAGTTGTATTTGTCACCGGAATGGAATCACTGGACGTATGAGTTTTCAGACATTTATACGCATTAAACGTATTAGCACCGGTAGTCACAATTGCAATATCCAAGTACCGGGTACCGGAAGTCAAAGCCTCGTCATTGCGATACTCTATGCCTTTAGCCCATTCGGATTGCCGGAGAATACAGCCTTGCAGCCCGTTTTTCCCCGGTTCCCCATTAGTACCGTCAATTCCATTTTTGGCCTTTCTTCGTATTAATATATGCCCTTGCGCCTCCATACCGGATTACTTCAATTTTGCTAATACTTCTTTTGCGATCTCCTTAGCCTTGATACGATAACTCTGATAATCAGTGTATTCTTTCAGATATTCGGCACGCTTACCTTCGTCAAGTTCCGAAGCCATATCACGTGCCATTTCCAAGTTGGCGAAAATGGCATCACGTTTATTCGCATCATAACGTTCCATGATAATGGCACTTACAATACTGTCATAATCATGTTCCCCTTCAACATCCACGTTTTCACAGACATACTGGTCTTCAACCACCACATCTTCCGAACCGGCCTTTTGAACAGCTTCTCTTCTCTCAAAGTCGAAGTAAATGCGTAGCAACGCACCTTCAACTACAAATTCAATACCAGTCGGCAGTTCTCCTACAAGAGTTCCATAACTTTTCATAAATTACCTCCATTTTTATAATTATTCTTCAAAATAATAAGCACTCTTCCCGTCACCTAACGAACGCCGCTTGACAATCACATTTTCCACTGGAAAAATCTTCTGACCGTTATTCTCCGCTTCGCGAGCCTGATCCAACACATCTTTCAGATTGTAACAGTTCGTTATGAATTTGCTACGTTGTCCGTTCTGTTCAAAAAGAACACAATATCTACCTTCACCTTGCTTTGTCTTCACATTCGTTTCAAAGTCCACCACTGTTATAGGGACATTGAGAATATCCATCAATCTTGTCTCTTTTACATCGAAGAACTTCTTTCCGTCCTTTGTTCTACCACTCTGTTTGATACCTTTATCTGCAAAACTCATATCATTATTTGTTATTGTTCTCCATAAATTCTTACAATCTCCCCACTTACACCAGCCCCAGTATGAAGCTCGTATCTCGCGGTTACGTTTCCGGCTTTTTATTCGTTTCACCTTTCGGGCAAAGTTCTTTTTCATATTTTTACGCATCCGAACATTATCTTTCGTGAAGCAATAGCCCAAAAAGTTAATCCTTCTTCCTCTTACTACGTTTTCGCTTTCTATGCTTTTTGTTCCCATTTTTTGTTTCTGTTCCTATCGGAGCAATACAACTGTTTGCTTTAACTACCAACCCAACTTTTGCACTTTCCCGTTCATACGCACGAATAAGAAACAACGCTTCGGCCTTAGAACGAGCCAGCATAACATTATCATCGCAATATCTATGCAGGCATTTGACACGATATTTCTCCTTCATTGTATGATCTATCCGGCTTGCCGCAAAATTCCCGATAGGTTGGCTTGTAAATGCTCCAATCGGAACACCTCTTCTTCCGTTCAACTTCATTCTCCAATACGTCAACTAACTCTGTTCCGCTGTCATACGATAAAACAGCTATCTCGATCAATTTAATAAATCGTTCATCTTTGAATTTCCTTCTCAATGCAGCAACAATAAGCTCATGAAGAATACTTTGATAGAACTTTTTGAAATCAGTCTTTACGAACCATTTGTATTCCGGGTACCGGTGAAGAAAACGTTTCATTCTCCTTACTCCAAAATGTAATCCCTTTCCCTTGATACACGCACTTGTATCATAAATCAAATTTCTATAAACATCTTCTTCAATCACCCTCATAATTGCATGGTGCAATATACGCCACGGGAAATATTTCTGTTTGACAATATCTCGAACCTTTCCTGCATCACTTTTTACTCTCATTACGCTATAATCCGGTGCCGGAAAATCCAATGTCAGGATCATCAACTGCAAAGCTCGGAGGTCTTCTTCCGGGTGTAGATTATGCCGCCTGATAAAGCGGTTTTTCTTAACCTTCCCATCTTGTGCTTCTTTGTCCGCTTCACGTAAATTATTTATCTCTGCTATACGTTCAAGAATATACCCGGCTCTTTTAGATTTCTTTCCACCGTTTGCTTCTATCCGTTTATTGTCAGCCTCTATCCTTTCCGCTATAATTCTATCAATTTCATTATGCGATAGACTCTTCCAATCAATATCACTTCTTCCAATATTCACTGCTGCTTTGTTTTAAAATTTACACCATACTTCCAATTTTGTCTTGTTCAGACTATTTTAATTATTCCGATAACTGCAAGCTGTTTTTACTTGCTTGAATAATTCGCCCGGAGCTTTCGAGAACCAACCTACTAACACCGCTTGTTGCCTTTCGCAAATTGGGCAACCTTTCCGCATTCTTGATTTTCTGACATCGTAACCAATTGATTACTACGTTGCAACGATATAAATCCTGCAAGGTCATGGCTCGGAGAACTCGCAGATTACTCTACGATAAATAAGTATGGCGAGAGCCGATATTCGCATTCGAGTTCGACCAATCGTTATTCGAGTTCGCATAAGCGAGGCCGCAATTCGCACCGTTATTCGCATTACCGCCCCAAAGAACCAGCTCTTGTTCCCCTCTGCCAACCGTCCACGCCTTTCGGCTTTCGTCCCGTTATCCGTTGCCGTAAAACGAGAAGGTGGACGGGTTTTAATTAATTGAAATTCAAAGAACTAATATTTCAAAATCTATTATGCAGCCATCAAAGATGCACCGCTAACAAATGTTAAATTCCCAAAATACGCAAGGCGAGAGCCGATATACGCAGTCGAGGACGACCAATCGTCAGACGAGGCCGCATAAGCGAGGCCGCAATACGCACCGTGATACGCACGACCGCCCCAAAGAACCAGCTGCCCAGTAGTGTTTGCCCATGAATAATCAGCCCAATAAGAAGTGCTGTTTCCACCAATCTTTTTCGGGAAAATATCAAAATGCTCCCCAAGAATTATTTCCTGCACTTGACCGGAAGCTGTCTGACGGGTAGCTTGTCTGTATTCACCATTTGGATGCGCAGCTAATTCAGCAGTAGTCGGTAAACGGTTTCCTTTGTAAATGAAAATTTCCGTTCCACTTTGAGCACTATTGTTGGAACTACCGCAAAATACTCCTTGCAGAAATTCCCACTGCCACCCATAAGGATCTTCTATACCCATCATGTTCACCCGTGAACAATCCACTCCAGTATTACTTCCATTCACCACAGAAATAGCTATTTTGCCCCAATTGTCACCGAGACTCTTTGTTGCGCCAGTTTGCAATGCTGCCGCAGCAGCCCACAAGTCTTTACTGGAGCTACCACCCACACCATAACCAAGTTTGGCTTGAATATTGGTATCTCCGTACTGGGACAGCCCCAACATCATAATAAGCTTTCTCTGATCGTAATCGGTCAGTCCCCATTCCTTACCGTTCACTTGTGCAGCATTCCAAAATGCGTTGATTGTCTTGCTGCCTGCCGGTGCAACTCCTGAACGTGAAACAAGTGCGCTACCTGACATGGAGCCTTTGTATGCACCGATACAGTTATACATTCCACCATTTGCCCCACCAATAAACTCACCGCCAATAGGTAGCATCGAGAGCCATAAGACTGGTACACCACTCACACTGTCAGTCTGTACACGATAATACAAACGTGGCCCTATCCACATCACATGCCCTTTGGTTTCATCCACCGCAGTACCATCAGCAAACACCGCACTATTGGTAGGGGACATTTTAGCAGCCCTTCCATCATTCGTTACGAGATAACGGCCACAATACAACTTGTATTCTGTCCATGCGGCTGTATTACCTATCACACCATAGTTCGTGCTACTTTGGGTTGATTGTTTGATTGGAATCCCCCAAGCCACCTGCCTCAACATTTGTTCGTCACCATTATTAATAGCATTCATGAAGTTTTCCACGGTAATGCGTCTGACACTACCACCAACTTCCACCAATACTGTATTGGAACGCAGAATGGAGGTCACCAATGTTTCATTTCCTAATCCTTTAGTTGCCATAATATTATTTTGTTTTTATGTTAATTAAAATGACATTCTGCCAAAACATCAACATCATATTGAGTCCCGTTTCTGTCTGTTTCCGTTGTTGTTACAGATATAGAATTTGTTGTAGAATGTTTCAAACTCTTCCAGTTTTCCTTATCCATCACATCCATAGTCCACGATGCGGAAGTAGGAGTATAAGTTGACCCCGTAGTCATATTTACAATCTTGGCACTTACTGTAACGGGTTGTCCGGTATCAACCTCTTTGTTGGAAGAAGTTATATAACATACAATTTGAAATTCATCTGCCGTATCAATGATACGTACCCCGGCACGTGCTATCGGTTGTGAAGCACTTGAAGACTGATAAACTTCTGCTATGAATAACTGGGTACCGTCCACATCACCACGGGTAACAGTTACACTTTTCTGTCCGTTCTTATCAGTCCAAGCCGCCGTGTCCTTATACCATTTTATATAGTAATCGGTAATGGCATTGGCACCGGCATACAGCTTGGTAGTCAGAGTACAACTTGTTACTTTGCTTGTTAACTGTTCGGTACTTGCAAGAATAGCAAGATAGTAAGAGCTGGCTCCCATATTCTGAATGGCAATAGGCAGTTCCCCGGTCAAATTATACTCAACACCTGCCGTAGAAGCGACACATGAATAAGTCAATGTATCTCCTGCAATATTCGTTTTGCTTGCCAAGTTTCCGACAATTTTAATGGCACCGGTACTGGTATTCAAAGAGAATTTGCCCGTACTGTCTTTTTTCCAACCTCCACTTCCCGCACCGTTAAAATTTAAAGCCACTCCATTGTAAGCCCAACTATGACCAGACAAACTGACCGCCAACCCACGTGCCGAAGTTACTTTGGGTGTCCGTACCGGCTGATTCGCAGCTATACTCCAATCAGGAGAGACAGCCCCACTTTCTTCATCTACGGCCTGAAACAATGGAATGCCATTATTTTCAAAAGTCAGCATCAGGCTGTCATTGGAACGAAGACGTTTAATCGTGATGCTATTTTGGGCACTATAATTTTCTGCCATATTCCCAACCTCCTTCTGATATAATTTGATTCATGCTTGTATTAGTATAAACGATACCGTCCAACAACAGTATTCTATCTTCCAGTTCTCCATCAAGAGAAGGCAGGCACATTACCTCCTTTTCATTCAAGATGATGGATTCTCCCTTTACCAAGTGCCCCAACAACAGAACCCCGGCATCCAAAGCCTTTTCCTTATTTGCTACAACATACCTCATATCAATTATTTATATATATGTTCCCGTTACTGTCCGTATATTCATTTGTCCCATCAGTCAATACAGAGAAAGCCTTTTTTTGCTCGGCCTTAATGTACACGTCCAACCAATCGTCAAGATAAGTTTCACCAATACCGGTTCCATCCAACATTATCACAGTTTTTTCCCCCTCCTGCCATTGTACCCCGGTCTTATTTGCACTGTCCGTAAACCATACCATGCGGATAATCGGTGCCGGTATCGGCACAATTTCTCCATTCCACTGTACCATAGCTATATTCCTATGCAGGATTTCATCAGGATTGATGGAAGCCTGACTTGCCGGTATGCACGTAAATTTTGGATAAACACGATTGACGGAGAATTGCTGTCTTGCAACCTCCTTTCCACCAACCTTCACCAACAGCAAGTAATCCCCCTTCTCGACCAAACGCAAGTCCATTATCAGGCTGGTTAAGGACAAAGCCACTATTTCATGGTTTGCGGTAGTCAGCATTGTTTGACTTGATATGCTGTTCACCTGATAAAGTTCAATTGTATATCCGGTAGTTATTTTATTCACTCCCTTTGTTACCATAAGTGGAATGGTGCGCTCGTATGAATTTTCATCCAAAGCTGCATTCCTATTGGCCGTAGATGCGGAAATCAAATTGTTGGCTACCTTGTAATCATACAACAAAAGCTTGTCAAGAAATGGATTGTACTGGATTATCTGACTATCCCCAATAGACAAACCGTAGGTATCTTCACTCTTATCTACCGTTGTCAACATGATAGAGTCAGTCTTAACGGGAATATTCACCCCAAGCCGGGTATCAGCTATCAGACCTTCAAAATACAACTCAAAACTTTCACCCGGAGCCACATTTCTGCTTATGGTAATGGCACCGCGTGTATCTCCAACCGTATCTATACTGTACTTCCCATTCCATGAACTGATTGCAGAAATATTCTCTCCATTAGCAAACCAGTTCATTTCTGCCAACAAAGAATTAACATAAGGCATATCCCAGCTACCGTCAGCGGCATTCGCTATGACTTCCGGTAAAATCACCAGTGGAGTAACCCCACGGTCAGGATCATATTCATTTGCCACCGGATTATAGACCTGATTGGCCGGACTGTTCGGTGTCATTATCTTCAAGCTTACTGCAATCGTAAGCGGTTGAAACTCTTTTCTGATTCTTTTCTTTTCACTCTCTATCATATCGTCACAATTGCTTCTACTGATGCAGTATCATTTGTTGCCGTTATGGTAAACAAGGTACTTACCACTGTTACTGAATTATTTCCTAAATCACTAATTTCCTTTGTGTTATGTATCGTTATTGAACCGTTGAAATCCTTATGCTTGATATTCCAAGCTTCATCATCGGCGGTATCTCCACTATCCCTTCGGATAGCCCATTGTCTAACTGTGTCTGTAATATCCTCCCAACCTTTAAAGACCTTGCAAGTAATTTCCATTGATTCACCATAAGCAAGAAAATTGTCACCTTGCGTATCAATCTCAATGCGTACCGGTGCATCTATCTGTAACTGTTCGATTGTGCCGGTCATATAAATGTTATTCAGATAAGCAGAATAACCGGTCATATCCAACCCGAAGATGTTGAGATTGCTCAAATCCCCATCCTGCATTGCAACCATACTCTTTGTAAACTCCCAGTCATTTACCCCTACCAAGAAACGGCGGTATGTCCTCGTCTCATAAGCGGAAGTCTGGCGTTCCTTGTTTGTAAAGTTGCCATAAGCGACAAAATGCAAAGCCTCACACGGATGGAAAGAATATTGCCAACGATCAGAAACACCACGAAGCACATAGCGAAACCTTTTGTTTGTTCCGGCATCCAATATTTCTGTAATACGAAAATAGATTGTACAGAAACCGGCAAACATACGGTTGCCACGGCTATCATCTATATCAGATACCGCATTATTCCCCGGCGTTTCATAGTCATGGAAATACCCCATGCAAATATCATCCACAGCCACAGCACCTATTTCACCGTCTTGTAATTTCAAACTTATTGTCCCGGAACGTAGCAAGTTACCATCAGCATCATAATCAGGCTCAACACTCTCTATAATTCCAGCACCGGGAGAACGCCATTTGTCACCAAGCACAATTTCAGCACGGTTAAAACGCAATTCCGGCACCTCTAAAAACCTGCGTAACGTGAGGCTTTCCATATACCCACGTCCCATGCTGTCTATTTTCGCCCCAAAGCCGGTCAAACCCTCTGCAAAACCGCTTGCACCAAAGATAGCACCGGCTAAGAAGCCGATAAGCCCAGCTGCCGTATCATTGTGGGTGCGCGAAAGAAAAAGCTGATTGCCCAGTGAACGGATGATAGACTGTATCTGTTGGGTATTCAAGCCACCGGTTCCCTGCCCACCACCTGCAATAGAGTCTATCTGATTTTGGATTTTTTCAAGCGATCCAACAGCCTTTTCCTCCCGAAGTGTCATAGTGTACTTCGGTATCATATCTTCTCCCTCTTTGATAATAAGGGTATCAATAATGATGCTGCCTTCAATACCAAGATCGCTATCAGTGAATAGCATCAAGTCCCCTTCTTTCAAAGTATCATGTATGCTTGCTTCCCCCCTTGCAACAGCCTCATCATGTTGGCGTGCCATGAAAATATCATCCACCTTCGGTTCATACGAATAGCGCACATAGTCATTCTTTGCAAGATATTTTTTCGCGGTAGCAAGCAACCGTTGTGAAGCGGCCTGAATATAAACGTCCGGCATATCAATATAAAGCAGGACAAACTTGTCACCGGACTTTATATTGTAATCCTTGTATGGGAAATATAATTTCAGACTTTCATCATATACACGGTTACAAGTCAGCACATATTTATTGCCCTTCTTCTCACATTTGGTTATTTCAAAATCCCGGCCACCACACATGCCGTTTTTCATGCTAATGGTGGCTGTTTCAGAAGTCAGGTAATCGTTTATATTGAAACCAACATCTTTTAGCGTTATTGTAAAAGGTGGGACATCTTCACCTTCCTTCAGGCTATCCATTGTACCATCATCTGTCAGTTGTTCGGCATCAGCCACTTCGTCAAGATTGCCATTATCCCCGGCATCCAATGATACATAAATACCTGCATCTTTCAACTGTTCGGCGGTCATACCTTCCATTGAAGGACATATTTCCTCCAAACCACCGGTACCGTCAAAATAAACACTCCCTTCCCGAATGCCAAGCACAGCAATATTCTTACTGTCAATATATGGATCAAGCGTTGTCTTAGGAAAATCAGGTAACATCAGATTTTCCACGGCCATGTTATTCGGCAAATAATTGGTAAGAGAACTGTTTGAGAGCTTATTATAATACCGGTTAGGCATATTTCTTGTACTACCGTATGCACGCAATCGCGTAATAATCTGTTGATCCGCATCGGCTGTACGTTGAATTTCGTACAAACCGTTTCCACGTCCATACTTGAAAATATTGCCCACAGCAATACCGGCAGTACCGATTGTTATTGTTCGGCCACGAATAACAAAGTTCGCACCAAATTTTGAATTGAACAACTCCAATGCACCCCATACCTTTATATTGTTCACATCAATGTTTACATTGGTAGTGCTCACATATTCAGGGTGTACGGCAACCGTCCATTTTTGTGCTCCGGTATATATACGGTCAAGATTTACTTGAACACGGTCTGCCAAATCTTGTATAGACGAAGCGAAGAAACTGAACTTAGGCAAAGAAGTGAAGTGTATCTGATTATCACTTTTCACATAATCAAGAAAATCACATCGCGTCAATTCATCTCCCGGCCAGTTGAACTTTACGTTATCATAGACAAACGCTTCTCCCGAAGTTTTTCTTGCCGCCTTTTTTAATGCCGTAGGATCATAGTTTATCTCAAACTTCTCACCACGGTACATAACATAGTCACCTATCTCAAAAAGAATGGGTACGGCACTTTTCAGAGTGCTTGTCACAAAACATGCACCCATCCATGTACCATTATACTCCAAACCTTTCAGTGTACAACGTACCGTATTGCCAGTTTTATCATAAACCTTCCATGCCATACAGCTATACTTTTTCAACCAATGCAACTATCTTTGTCGGTTCCGCAACACTATACGAGGGGATTATTTGAGTTCGAGGATCAGTTACTCTGAATTTTACCGGGAAGGTCAAGACTTCATCCATATTGGACTTATTAAATTCAAAATCTCCAACCTCCAGTAAGTAAAGTCCTTGCCGCCCGATACCCGTGTGCGAGTTATATATTTTCAAGGTGGCACCGTCACCATTTTCTCCCGTGAGATAGTTTTGAAAGGCCATAATTTTATCGTATGCAGTACCCAAATCTCCCTTATAGCACATCTCGGCTTCCAAGTCGTATGCCTTTAATAGCAGCTTATCGGGTATGTAAGTATCTTCACCGTCTTCATCCGGCCAATCCCGTTTGGGTAAATCTTTCGTTTCCCCACCCGGCTTGAACGGAAATTCTGTGCACACAATTCCAAAATGCGCCAAGCTGTCTTTGACTGGAGCATTCTCGGTAGTTTTCTGCATCAAAATAGAATACGGTTCGTTCATATACATATATTAAAAAAGAGCTTGCCGCAGAGATATTTAGTCTCCACAACAAGCTCTATGGCCTTATACTTTAATCTTATTTCAACGCAAATATAATTGTATTTTCTATATAATCATAGAAAATAATGCCATAAAAGCATTTTTTAGTAGATTATTATACTCAACCCCTAACTTGCTTCCACGTGTATGTTGAAAAACATAAAAAATATCATTTGTCATAATTTTATTTATTAATACTTTTGTATTTAATTATAAAAGAGGTTATTATATGTTAGGAGTTTTAGTTTGGATAGTAGTGATTCTTCTGATCTGCTTTAGTGTTACTGGGTGGCATTGGATTATATTTTATGTAGTCATACTACCATTTTCAACATGGCTATTTTTCTTCTATGTCGATTTTCCCGAAAATCGTTTTAATATAAAAAGATTCAAGAATGACATAAAATATTTATTAAATAAATTACATAAGAAATGAAAAAAAATATATTATTCTTTTTGCTTTATACTATTATGTGTTTTACTTCCTATTCGCAGAACAAACAGATTAGTTATTCATCTGTAAATGGGCTTGTAACTTACGACAATGGTTCAGGTACGAAAGCCGATATTGGTGCAAAATTATATATTATACCATGTAAATATTTCAAACAAGATATTGAATTAAAAAATGACTCTATACAAATGGGGTATGAATCTTTGTTACAATACATCAAATGGAAAGAACTTGTTGGGCAAGAACAAGCAATAGCCAAATTAAAAGAATATGACTTTTACATTTCCGCTGAAGAACAAATTAGGAGAGAAGGTGAATTAGCTATATGTTTGGTTGATATTCTCAAATCAAATAAAGTAAAATATAGTTGTACGATTGACAATACGGGAAAATATAAAACTACAATCCCTTATGGTAATTATTATTTTATATTTAAATCCGCAAATAAAAGCGTAGATAAGTCTATACTTAATGGTCGTGGAACATATAATATTTATAAAATCAAATTATATTCTAAATATAAAGATATTAGTACGTCTTTTAACGCTGACTACCATTAAATATTGAGCTAACATAATCTGGCTAATGTTTTCGCGTATAAATTATAATTAGGCTGGCTCCAAAGTCAGCCCAATTTTATTTTGTGCATTTTGCCACTCTTAGCCAAAAGTATTCAGCTTTCGAGATATTTGTTAAGCGCATCTCTCAATTTACGAATTTCATCATTTGAAGATACTATTTCGGATATTTCATCTTCACATGCGCAATCGCACATTGAAATAAGCATACCTTTTATGCCACCTCCCTTTTCTATTTTAGCATCTTTTGAGAACATTTCTATCGGGAGAAACTCGACTACCCCTCCGCTGTCAAAACTTACCGAAGCCGCAGCGTTTTTCTTTTCCCATTCCTCCACCTCACTACATGACATATAAGCCGTTTGACAATTTTCTAATTCTGGCTTCTTTTGCTCTATCATATCTAAATAGAACTGTATAGCCATTAAACCTTTCTCTGTTACCGTATTGTCTTTTGCAATAAGACCATTTACTTTGAATGTTTCTACAACGCATTCTTTGTTGCTCATAAATTCTACTAATTCCATATTGATTTATTATTTATAGTGGATAAAATTTGTATTTTCTTGCTGTAATTGGAACACGGCAGGATAGTTCCTTTTTGAATATTGTTTTCTAAGGTATGATATTAAATTATCGAAGTTGGTAATGAATCCCTCGTTGATTAAATCAGCCACCTTCTTTTCAAGCTGCCACAGTTCGCGTTGTTTGCTTTCATCACCCTGCTTGTTGCGAAGCATTTTCTCATGTGAGTTAAACACAACCCAATTCAATGCTTCCCCAACCTTTTGCATTGCTTTCGGCATAAACTCTTTAGGAACTATCTTCTGAACGGCAGAGCCAAGTTCTTTGTAAGCATCCCCGGCATCGTTTCGATAGCGAATCATTTCATCGTACACAAACCGTAATACTTTGACTTCAAAAGCCGGATTTATCCACATAGCAAATTTGATAAACAGAAGCGGATTCATCCAAACTTTATCGGGTGTTTTGCCTTCTTTCGTATTTCTACCCTTAACTTTTATAAGTAGTTGATTTTCACCAATGAGCATTTTTGCTCTATGGCTTTCATCCTCTGCAAGAGCTTTCAAAAACTCTGATGTATTATCAGATTCTAAGAATTTACTCATTTGCCTTCTCGGATTCCCTTCTACATTATTCCACTGCCGAAGCAATTCAGTTCCGTCAAAATAACCATCACTCGTGCGCTGAACCACAGAAAAACTATCAATGTATCGCACCATTTCTTGATTTGTTTTCATATTATAAATTTAGATTTTACTTAACAAAGATTTCTCCCTTTTACGGGAAAGTTCACGCTTGTTTTCTTCAAGTTCTTCCCAACGATTAATAATTTTGGCTCGTAAGTTTGCATCATAACCACTTGCGAGAAGAAGACAATCCTTTTTGGTGAGAATGTAACAAGACACTTCTTTGCTTCCACCGTTTGGCATAGGTTGAGGTCTTGATGATAATTCAAAACTGAATTGTCGTCTATCTTCCAGTTGTTCAAGGATATTGCGAATATCTCGCATTACATTTGAATGAGTTTTGCCCGTAATTTCTGCAATCTGTAAGGAGGTCATTGTTCTTTTTTTACCTTTTCCCTCATCAATAGGTATTAACTGATTAAAATTTTCCATATCTTTGCACTATAAAGTTAATGTTTTCCCCATCAGCGGCTCGGACATCTCCGCTTTTGGGGAATTATTTTGTCCGATCTTGTAGTAGGCAGGGAATCGAACCCCAATACGCCATTACTCGTACCTACTGAACCCTCCTTAATATAATAGTCACGCTTGACATAATAATAAAGAGAAAGGGCAAATCCCGATGAAGCCTAATGTGGTTGCCTGCCTCAAAGAGAATGCCCTATAATATTTTATTCCAGTTCATGACAACCACGAAATGAACCTAACAGCATTGTTTCCGACACAAATATAGAAACGATATTTTCACCATACAACAACCTAAAAATCAATAAAATAAATTCGGTAAACATCAGTAACAAACGGTAAGAATCGGTAAATAAAAACAGTTATATTTACTCTAAAATTTAGACATAATATAAATAATGCACGTATCTACCGTATTGTGACGAGATATTGGTTACAATTTATGATACCGTTCAAATAATTTAGAAATATAAAAGACTGTAAATAAATATATTGCAGAAAACGTGTTAGTCCCCATTCTTTTTATATCTTACCATAACATTGCCTTCGGATTCTATTTTACAGTTTCCACCATGAACATATACATAAACTTTAGCCACATCGCTTTGCCTTACATGTAGTTTAGCCCGATCATATACACTCACAAAAACTTTGGCGCAATCTTCCACTTCAAGAGTCAATTCACTATCATGGCGCAAATGGAGAGTAGCGGCTGTAAATTTACCGAAAGAAAGCTTGCCTGAACATTTACCGTTCAGTACATATACACCATTGTTGCCTCCGGTCACTGGTTCATCAACAAAAATAAGGTTTTGATGAAGCAGGCTCCGGTCAAAATTACCTTTTATATATTCCACCGTCGGATAATCGTGTTCAATACAAAAATCAATGCCCCGTATATACATTCCGATCAATTCTTGCTGGCTTTTATTGTTTTGCCAGTCACCTTGCCATTGTGTGCAGAGGCCATACGATACGGCATGACCTCTCAATTCACTATTCAATCTGTTCATAATCATATATTAAACTTGTTTACACCGTTTATATTCCTATGTAGTATATCCCTGATTTCTTCCACAAATTCCACATTCTTTGCTGTATTTATCTGTATCATTGTCAGTTGTTGTAATTGTGCTTGTGCTATTACATTATAGGCCGGGAACAATTCTTCAACCAATCTGCGCACATACTCCCGTTTAACACTCACGTCAGCCCGGATTGCATTTATATAAGAAGCCAAAAGGTTAGCGGTATTTTCAGTAACATTCTGCATGCCTTTAGATAAACCACTTCCACTGTCTTCTTCCTCTTCCTTCATACTGATACCATATTTCTTTTCCATATAGTTATTCAGTTTGTCAAGCATGGAATAGTAATCATCGGTTTTCTCACTTACCCCCATTAGATAGTCCGCAATACTTTCCAACTCCTTTTCGTCAAGAGAGAAATCCTTGCCGAAATAACCACTCATTCCATCCTCACCAAAAAGCATCTTTTGAAGCTGTTGCATGGCCGGTTCCAAAATACTTATTTTGAGAATGGAGTTCATAACATCACCCATAATGTCGGCAACCTTATTTTTGAAAGCTTCGGCACCATCCTCGCCTTTCTGCCATGCCTCATACAAGGCATCTCCCAGCTGTGAAGCCCAGTCTTTCAAATTAATGCCATAAAGAGATTCAGCCGTTTCTTCGGCAAAATCCTTTATTTGCTGTTTCATCTCCGCAATCTGATTCTCATAATCAGCCACCTTGCTATCATCCGTCTTCTTCTTGTCAATTTCGGCTTGCCGTTGTTTCTCCAATTCTGAAAGTTGTTCTTGCATCAAGGCACGTTGATACCCGTATGCACCACCTTCATCGTATGCCGAAACACGTTTTTGAAGTTTTTCCGCTTCCTGCTTATATTTCTGCAAAGACATCAAATCGAAGATGTTGATCTTTCCCTTATTGCGTATTGCACCAATCTGATTATTTAATTGATTCAACCGGGTACGGTCATTTTCTGCATCTACAAGTTTTAGTTCCGTGCCACTGCCCAAAAAACGTTCAAGAATACCGTCAATTTGTTCGTATATATATTGCAACTGTTGAGCACGAAGTTTACTCTTTTCAATAGCCTTATCGAGTTTCTTATCATGTGCTTGTGCTATCTTCCCAATCCAATTTACAGCTTCACCAGCAGCGGCAGCAATACCACCAACGATTCCACCTTTGGCGAATCCCTGCCCGATATTGCTTATAGAAGACATGGCATCCTGCACATTACCCATCGTGTCGGCCATACCCTCATTGCCCAAAGCATCGAACATGGAAGACATCTGTCCTGCAAAATTGCCGACAAGATCAGCACTTTCAGCGGCACTTTCTCCCAACCGTCCGATTTTCTTTTCCAGTTTGTCGCTGTCTTTTTCAGAAGTAAAAAGTTCTTTTACATTCTTCGCTAAGGTTTTGAATGGATTTACAGCCAACTGTGCATCTTGCAACTGGGGGATGGCTTTTATCAATTTATCCAACAAAGAATAAGCACCCTTAACATTTTCAATACTACCATCATCTTTCGTAAAAAAAGAAGTAAATCCATTGGGCTTTCCATCGCTATCATAGGAAACCTTTGCATTATTCTTGATTTCCCTTGCGATACGTTCAGCCTCTTTCAAATCAGAGAATGAACGTTGCTCTTTATCTCCAAATATTTTCTCCCATTCAGGTAACAATTGTAATAAGGTCGATTTTAATTCAATCAGCTTCTTATTATATTCATCAAGATAAGCCTTCTGAACATTGTTTAGACCTGACGTATCACCAACCAACTCCCCATTTTTTCCGACACTTAATCCAGTCTTTGATGCGTACTGTTCACTTAATATTCGTATCTTTTCTATCGTTGATCTTGCATTGGCAATAACCTTTGTATCATCAAGTGCAATACTTACCTTATCTTTCTCAAATGCCTCTTTAGCATCCTTCCACACCTTAAAAAATTGCTTATATAATGGGCTGTCTTTACCTCCTAATATACTTTCTGCTTCATCGTCACTCAAAGTGAATGGAAGATCAACAGCCTTTTCTTTGAGTTTCTTTTGTACTGTATCTATTAAATATTGCGCTTCATTCTCATAATCAGTCAAAAAACCAAAAGCATAAGTTGAAGCATCCTTCTTACTTGCACCGGCATTGATAAGCTGCTTGTATATATCCCATTTCTTTGAAACATCAGACACGTACCTTTCAAGTTCCTTTGTGGCCTTATCCGAAGCTTCTTTCATAGCGTTGGCATCAATATCCAAAAGCACTTTCCGTATAGAAACTTTCAATTCCCTACGCTCTTTGGTCTTATCGTCAAGCTGGTTAAGAATCTTATTCAATTCATCCCGATAATTTACAATATTCACCGGTTCTTTACCTTTAAATAAGGAATCAAAAATACCCGATTCTTTAACCTTGCTGGCAGCTTCTCCCTTTCCAACAATGTCAGTCCACTTCTTATATTCAGAATATGCCTCCTTTAGTAAGTTTACCCGTTCTTTCAATCTTTCGGCAAAGGCATCCTTTTTGCTCTTATCCTTATTTGGATCAGTGAGAGAAAAACCGATTTCTTTAGCTCCTTTCTCACCGGCTTGCATTGTGTCGAAAGCCTTTTTATAATCTGATACAATTTGCTTCTGCCAGTCGGGAAGTTTTGACAAGTCAATAGCTCCAATACCTGACAAATCTATTCCGGCTTTAATCAATACCGGCTTCAATTGATTTGTTGTCTCTTTAGCTTCCTTGTATCCTTTTTGTATTCCTTCAATGATTTTCTCTGAATCTGTGGAAACCTTTATTTGGGCTTCAAATTGCCCATCTGTGGCTTCATTGAACTTTTTCTGCAAATCAGAAAAACTTTGACTGGCTTCTGTATATTCAGCATTAATCTTGATATTGAACTCTTCTTCAAGAGTCTTCTCGTTAAAGAAGTCTCGCATATATTTCGGCATCTTCTCGAACGTATCAAAGAAAGAACTTATATCCAAACCGATAGCTATTTTCTGCGCATCACTCAAATTCTCCAAATCCCAGCCGGCAGCTTTCAGCCTCGACTTGTACCCAGATAGGAAGTCTTTCATATCCGGCAATACATCTTCCATATAAATACGCTTAGAGTTTTTCCACGCTTTCCGCAATTGAAAAATATCATCTCTATATCCTCCAGTGAAAGGCAACTCATTATTCAGGCTGGCCAATGCTTTGGGGTATTCTTTGAGAATGGATAGCTGTTCTTTCAGCGGTTTACCCGAAGCGGCTTTGGCAAAATCACCATGTTTGGCTATAACTTTCTGCATGGCGGTGGAATACTCGATATAGCTGCCTGACATGCGGCCAATAATCTTGTTTACCCGTTCCTCCGCATCAATGTAGTCATTGATATTTTCAAGAAAACTGTCATCAAAATAACCGTCAGTCGCTTCATTGGCATGTTCAGACGTACCTTTTATGGCATTCAACAATCTATAAGCCTCTTTTGTATCATTCAAAGCATTCCGAAGCAATATATATTGTTCTGCAAGGCTTTTAACCGTATTTCCTTCATCATCAGTCTTAAACGTTTCATTAAAAGTGTCTGCCCAAACTGGAGAATAATCCTTTAATGCTGTTTTCATTTCTTCAATAGAAGAAATCAGTGAGGCATCATTCGCCTTAAAAGGATCAACATCAGCAAATTTTTGAGCTTCTTTCGTTAGGTTCTTGAAACCGTCTTGTGCTCTTGTTGTCAACTCGGAAATACGCTCGTTCATTTCGTCAGCCTTTTGCCCGGACTTATACCATAATTCAGCAATGGCAGTAAGCCCAGTAAACAAAAGCATGTATGGATTAAAAAGCAAACCTTTTAATGCAACTCCTACTTGTTTTATACCATAACCCAATGAGATCATGGCTACACGCCATTTACTTGTTGAAAGTGCAGCCGACATTTCAGCACGAGATATACCAAGTACCTGCACAATATGACCGGCTTGTCCTGATTTCAATTTTCCAAGTGCCATTAACCGCAAGGCATACTCCTTAGTTAAAGCTCCACTACTTGCCAACGCTTTCCAATCTGCGGTTGTCATAGTATTACTTGAAGCTATAAGTCCTTTTTCCGCATTAGTAAGTGTACGATAACTGGATGCGACAACAAGATTGGCTGCTGCCTTTTGCTTGGCAGCAAGCGTACTTTTTATAAGAGCCGCACTTTCATTCCCAATCAAGCGGTTTGCGCCAAATGTAGCTACCTTATATACTCCAAAGGCTCCAACGGCAGCTTCGATAGCCGGTACAACTTCTTTCCAATTTTGTGCAAGGGTGGTAAGGCTTTCGGCAGTCCATTTCAATGTACTACCCGTTGACTCCGCAATATCACCAAGCATAATGTCAATCGCATCAGCCAAGTTCTTCCATTTGGACTTAACTGATTCTGAAAGAACTTCCTGCATATTATTAAACATGCCACCATCATCCGTAAGTTCCCAAAGAACATCTTTTACATCCTCAAACGTAACCTTCTTTTTCGAGATCATATCAAGCACTTCACCGGCACTGACAATGCGGCCTTCCAACTTGCTGAATCGCTCGGCCAGTTTATCCACCATAGGAATGTTCGCTTCCGTCAATTGTCGTAATTCCGTTCCTTTCAAGAATTTAGCAGCCTTTATCTGACCGTAGGCCAATATGATACGTCCCATATCAACACCTACACCGGCTGATATATCAGCCAGCCTTTTCATGGTATCATACAATTCATTGTATGGTATAGAATACGCGGAAAGTTGTTTGGCATACTGATTCAAGTCCATAACCCCGAACGGAGAAGCAACAGCCAGTTTCTTAATCTGATTGAATATGGTTGTAGCTTTGCCTTCATCTTGCAAGATAGAGGCCATTGCAATTTTCTGATTCTCCAACTCACCACCAATATCAACCACTGCACGTAAGAAATTTTGTGCCGCATAAATGGAGTATAGCCCCAAAAATTCATTTCTTAATTGTCCGACAATACTCAACTGGCTGTTCATTGCTCCATTCATATTGAGAGTGGCTGTCATGTGCCGCCTTGCTGCATTGGCTGATCTCTCACGGGCATTAGCCAAATCCAGTTCCGCTTTGGCGGCACGGGCGGCTCTTTGTCGCGCAAGCTCACGTGCAGCTGCGGCAGAAGCCTCCGCTTTGGTTTGAATGGCTGCGGCTTTGGCGGCGCGTAAATCACTTGCTGTAAAGTTTGTATTCAACCCGGCGGCTTGCAAGGCGGCACGGACAGCTTGTGTGGTACTGGCCTTATCCACTACCACATTGATCTTAAACTTCTCACTTTGAAGCAAAGTCTTCATATCGCCAACCAACTTCTTCTTGTCAAAACCCACATCAAGTTTTGCCTGCAAGTCTTTGGTGATTTCCGCTTTCAATTTTTTACGTTGTTCCGCTGTCTTATCACGGAACAGTATATCAAAATATAAATTACCGAGATCAGCCATATATTATTGTGTTTGTGTTACTTATAATCATTAATGTTAATTGCTGTTTCTCCATTGCCATACTTATCTTTCCAGCGTTTGGCAGCATCCTCTATTTCGCTTACGGAAGGGGATTTGAAGTTCTTCGTATCGTGCTTCTTTTCCTTGTTGTCCTTGTCACAATCTGTAACCACAATAGACACATCCATTGCCAATAGTTCAATTTGTGCATTTGTAAGTACCCAATAAATACCAAACAAGGGCTTGCTTATTGGAATCCCAAATACTCTCAAAGGCTCTGTCAGCCACGGATAGGACTTGCCTATTTCCCACGTTTGTCCGTAGCTGGTTCGTGAAGGATATGCTCTGCTTCCTCTTTTGTCATTGTCATCATCGTGTCCTTCATCGCGGTCAGATATATGGTAGCAGTCAAGTAGTCTTCCACTGGAATTTTTTTTTTGCCGACGGCTATAACCTTCATCAGCTCATGATCTCCATATTGTTTGATATAAAAGAACCATCGCCACAAGAAAGGATAGAAGAACTTGATCTTCCAATATCCGTTCAAAATGATAGCGGCTGCACATTGGCAACTGATCTTATCATCATTTCCCGATTTCTGCATGGTACTGGTGAATTTGCGTATAGTCCCTCTTTTCAGCCATGAAATACCATATTTCTTTCCTCGGACTTCCACATAGTCCACACTGTCTTCCAACACATCATTCAATAGCCTTTCATCCTCCGGTGTAGGAAGTGTTATGTCATTCTTCTTTGTCATATTTTATCGTGTTTTATACGAAAAAAGGTGGTGGCCGGTATCAAGTAGCTCACCACCTTTTCGCTGATATGAATTTTGCAAAGTGTTATATCCTAAGTTTTTTATTCGGACACTTTTTTACGTAAAATGTAAATAGAGGCACCCTTAGCATCATTCAACGGAGAAACAGATACATTAAAGTACCCCGGCTTATCCTGCTCGCTGACGAAGTTGCTATACCCCTCAACATTCGGTAAGAACAAGGCTGTTTGACGGTCTTCACTACGCATGAAGAGTCCTCCGATTACTTTCTTCGGTTCGATATTGTAACCTTCACCTTCATAAGTCTCACCATCAATGGTAGCAGTCATAGTCACCGTTTCCGCTTTCTTGTTCAGTAACAAGTCATTGATCTTTCCTGCCACGGAAGGTACTTGAAACTGAATATCGGAATCTCCAGCATTAGCAATAGAAGTCCAAGTTGCTCCGGTTGTCAACTTGATCTTGGAAACATCGGCAGCTCCGGTATCAAATGTAACTCCGTCAGAGAGTACCGGCAGCTCCATATCAAAAGCCGCTAAAGTTGCGAGGTCACTATTGACTTTGGACACATAATAAACCTCCTTCATCTGATTAAAGAGCACCTTTAACTCTTCCAGTTTGGTAGTAATAGAAATCTCTGCCATAATCGTATCTTTTTAAGTTTGTGTCATTTGTTTATTATTAGCTTCGCTTGTATTATTAAGGAATGAAAACCGAGTCCGTCATTTCCTCCGGGAAGCAATCGTGGACTTACAGCTGAAAACAATTCCGTCACTATTGGAAATTTTGAAACCACTTCCATTTGCATTTCATCCAAACGGACTGTATTCTCAATACCGTTTGAGCGATCATGCGCAAAAACGTTTATCTGACAGTAAGTGTCTTGGTAGGTACTTCCTTTATCTTGGATAGTTTGTGGCAACCGGATAACAACAAAGTCCTTCATCGCCTTTTGTTCAGCAGCCGGACGATCTGTTATGAAAACCTTTTCACCAATGCCGGTTACTGCATCAGCGATTTGTTTTAATATATCCATACGTCTATAAACTGTCCGTCCCATCATTTCATTGGTTTAAAGTTCTTGAATAATGTATTTTGTGCCCTTTGAAATGTTCCGGTCAGAACATCTGCATTCAACACATTCTCCAAATAGGTTGAATATTCAGTACCCGTGCACATTACTATCTCAAATCCTTTACGTGATTCCGACTTATATCTTTTCAAGAAATCAAAGGAGAATGCTTCGCCATAACCTTTATCAGTTTCTATTGTTCCAGTAAAACGTCTGTTCTGATTATCATAACTGACACCTACAAATGTTTCACCTTTAGTCAGCTTTACTCTCACCGGTTGTTTCATTGAATCTCCACTACAAACGAAATAGGAAAATCTACCGTCCATGAATAATCCGCACGCATAACTGGTTATTGTATTACCCGTAAGATTCCGAAAGCCTGACTTGTTATCAAGTGCATCTTGGATAAGTTCTTCACAGCATTTAGTCAAGACATCAAAGATATATCCTGAAACAAGCTCCTTTGCCTTCCTTATTCCTTCATCAAACAATACTTCATTGCTCCGGTTATCCATGCGTTAATTTTTTGCAAGATTGAAATACACAGTTGTTCCCAAATTTCCGGCATAGCTATCAGTAACCATACATTGAGTGAAAGTGCCTTGTCTGTCCGTGACATCTATCAGATCACCGGCCAATATTCCTTCAACAATTCCGGGAAGGCTCAACAGATAATCGCTCTTTATCACATTATCGGTTTTGAATGTCCGCAAATTTGTACTACCTTCCTTTCGGCATATACCTTCATACAAGATCACCTTCTCACCATCACTGAAAGAATCCTCACCTATAATTCGGTAAACAGTACATTTGTGCGGATGCCGTGGATTATTTACTTTCATACTCAAAAATTGACTATTCTGATTTTAGTGCCCTTTACAACTTCTTCATCCCATTTCTCATACAGTTCTTTCGCCATTTCACGGAGTTGCCGCTTGTCGTATGCACTGGTCTGCCAACCACCTTCCTTATGCTTCCATCCCCCGTCACTGTCTTCGGTATCATTCTTACTGCTTGGAGTGCTTGCACACCACATGTAAATATCGGCAGTGGCAAGATCAAGCTGCCTTTCGGTCAGTTCACTTACCATTGTTCCAAAAGCGATTTTCCGCTTGACAAGAACCCTTTTGAGGGCGTTGTCCGCTATTTCATAAGCAGTTGCGCCACTCAAAAAGTCCTCAATGGTCATATCTTCCGTATGAGAAAGTTCCTCATTCATTCTTGCATGAATTTAAGAATTACACAGTTACAGTAGAGATGAACATATACTGTGGCATTCTCGGCACACACATTTGGGCGGCTTCACTTTCAATATAGATTGAATGTGTTTCAGGATTGGCTCTCTGTGTCAGTTTCAAGCGTCCACCGTCATAAGAAGCAACCTTGTTTGCCTCATATCCCAAAGTCAAAGGCTCCACACCTTGAATAGTACCGATCTGACCTACTGGTATAAAGGCAATATTGGTGGCCTTGAAGTTCTCCACTTGTTCAGTGATAAGATCAGGTTGTCCGTCCGCATCCTTACCGGGCTTGTCAACAAAAGCATAGCTGTCACGTGGCACGATTTCATCCACCTTAACCAGTTTCTTGAAAATGGCTTTCAGGCGGTCTTCATCTTCATTCTGTGCATTGGCAATAACCGTACTATCATCCGTCACAGTCGGATAGAGGGAATGGCCGATACGTTTAAGAACCGTGGTATGAGTCATTAAATCATCCCATAAGTCCTGCGCCAGCTCCATCCTGATCTTGCCCAAATAATGATATTTGCGGCGAATCTCTTTCACTCTGTTCTTTACATCCATAATCGGATCAGAGGCAGAGCCTTGATTTGCCGGAATATGTTCATCCTTAGTCCACCAGCGGCTTGTGCCGGCCAATACTTGATAATGGTTTTCAGGGATATTAAAGTCAATAGTGATACCCTTCAAACCACGTGGGTTGTTATCAGTATCAATAGTGAACTTACCCGTGGAAACAATTCTCATTCGCTGGTGAGTAAGCGCATTGTAGTACGATCCGATAAGACCGTCAGCACTTTCATCAAGCAAGCCCAAGAACACATTCTGCATCTCTTCCGTCAATGCGGACATGCCTACCCGTTGCAACAGCTGCAATTGTTGTCTCACAGTCACACGGTTCAAACGGTAGAACTTCTTTTGAGTCGGGATATTACCCGTCCTTCCTTCGAGTTCTCCCAATGCAGCTTCATAACCCGGACTTTCCGGATCAACGTAAGCTGGCAGCGTTTTCACGCCGAGGCTCGTAATAAGCTGGGAGAAAGTATAATCCAACTTGGTTGCTTCAAATTCAAAACCATCAATTTGAAGTAGGTCATACTTCTCCTTGTAACGGTCAATAAATTCTTGCCAAGTGTCCCCACCAAGCCCATACTCGATAACCTTGTACAAATCAATAGGAAGTGTATTCATACAATTGTCGTATTTTAAATGTTGTTTTCAAATTCTTTTACTGCACCCATACAATTTGAGGAAGTGTAGTAATCTTTTGCAGGATAGCGACCACTTCTTCGTCAAACATGTACTGATAAATCTCTCCGGCATAGACTACTGTCCCACTGGCCTTTGTGTTGCCACTGGCTACAAGAATATCTTCTTGCAAATAACCATTAATGCCAAGAGTGGTAATATCTGATTCAGCCGCCTTGATCTGTGCATCCGTATAAGCGGTGAATGTCTTACCTGAAAGATCAAACTTCACAGCTGTACCGGCAGGAATCTTGCCAACCGCAACCCAATCGGAAATGTTGCTCACCATACCACCGCCCGGATAACGGTGACGGATTTCACGCCACACTTTACGGGCATGTCCGTATTTCACGGTGTTCACATCAAACGTGTTACCCATTGTTCCCATACATTTATTGTTTTAGAGTTAATAATTTCAATTCTTCTTCCAGCCTTCCTTCTTGCCTTTACGTTCAAAGTATCTGCTGGCTGCATTGTGTTGTGTTCCACCTGAACCGTCAGAAGTTCTTGGGGCGGTGCCATAACCCCTGCACGCCTTATATTCTGCATCATATTTCGGCAGAAATTCAGTAACCAGTTCATCCACAGTTTTCTTGGTATCGAAAGTTACCCCTTGTAAGGTCTTGCTCAACACATAATCATCATTCGCTTGTTTGGCCTTCATTGCAGCCGTAACCTTCTTCAACAAATCAGCTTGAACCTTTTTGCTGTCTTCCGCGTCTAAACGTGCTTCCAGTTCTTTCAGTTTCTTCTCCAGTTCATCATCGTTTTTCGGTGGTACCGGTGGAGTTGGAGGTGTCGGGGGAGTCGGTTGGGGCTTATAGTTTTTCTTAAAGTCCTCAACTCTGGTTGCGACATCATGGTTGTACTGTCCTTGCATCCCTTTCAGAAAATTCACAGCCTTGTTCCAATAAGCCTCGTCAGGCTCCGAACCTTCGGCTATGGGATTAAGTTCTACATACTTCTGTAATGTCTGCGGTGAAAAACTGGTTTCTCCAAGTTTCTCACTTAATGTGGATAAGATTTTTTCTTGTTCCATCGTGTTTATTTTGTGTTTATGTTGAATAAAAAAAGAGTCAGACAATGCTTTTTGCATCAATCTGACTCTTTGGTCTTATTTTCCATTTAATAGTGGGCAGTATTGGACTCGAACCAATGAAGACGAAAGCCAATAGATTTACAGTCTATCCCGTTTGCCACTTCGGTAACTACCCGTTTTGCGGAAGCAGAAGGATTCAAACCTCCGAAGCCTTTCAGCTTGCCTCTTTAGCAAAGAGGTGGTATCGTTCACTCACCCATACTTCCAATATGCGACCTACAAGATGTCTCGGTGAAACCACCGCATTTTCCTTGTATTTCGGACGTTATTCATTCTGTGTAGCGTATTAGAGAATCGAACTCTGGTTTCCACCGTGAAAAGGTGACGACCTAACCGTTAGTCGAATACGCCATTTGTTGAGATACAAGGATTTGAACCTTGAATAGCAGAACCAAAATCTGCTGTGTTGCCATTACACCATATCTCAATATGCGCGAAGAGAAGGACTCGAACCCCCGACAATCAGGTTTGGAATCTGACGTTCTTCCAACTGAACTATCTCCGCTTCATTGCGCCCGGTGATAGAATCGAACTACCGACCTTTACATTAACAGTGTATTGCTCTACCAATTGAGCTAACCGGACAATATACCTATACTCACCTAACCTGCGATACCCCATTTCAGCGTACCTGTGGGAATTGAACCACACCGTATAGGTTTTGTGGAAAGAGATGAAATCGAATCACCTTAACCGGATTTTCAGTCCGGCGCATACACCACGTCTGCCATCTTTCCATATTCTCCCTTTATCCCCATACGCCACATCGAAGGGAGAAACAATGCGGCAACTCCAACTATTGTTGCGGAGATTCGACTCGAACGAATGACCTTTGGGCTATGATCCCAACGAGCTACCAGCTGCTCCACTCCGCGATATTATCCTGAAAACTACTTTGTACCCACAATATCCACATTTATGTAGTTCTTGCATCTACGACACTTCACTCTCAATATAACAACACCATTGACATAGCTTATATCAGTTAGTTTCTGACCGCATATCGGACATAAAACTATCTTGTTGTATATTTCCCTTTGATCTGCATCTTTATCCGCACTAATTTTTATCATACTCCATGTTTTCGTTGCAAATATATGTACTGGATTTCTTTTCTCAAAACATTTTTGATATTATTTTCTATTAAAATGTAGAAAATAATACTCTTTATGCGTATTTTTGTACTGCAATATTAGAATCAGAGCTTATAGGCCGGTCTCCACATGTGTAATGTGAGGATCGGTTTTCTTTTTATGGAGAAATATAGTGGAATAAAAACGGTTAATGCCAGTTTGGTGCTTGATTATGAATATATCCAAATGTTAAGGGACGCGGATAGGAAAATTCCTAATCCGAATAAGATAATCGCACAAGGTGGAGGGCAGGAAAACATGCTCTCCACCCCGGCTGATATTACCATCTGTGGGGGATGCCGTGGAGGAAGTAAAACTTTTACTCTTCTTATGGAAACATTGAAAGATATAAAAAATAAAAACTTCCGTTCTGTGCTTCTCCGGCATGAGATAGACGATCTCTCTGATATGGTAGAAACATCATCCACCTTATATGATGATTTTGGGGAATACAACAAGTCCAAAAACGACATGCGCTGGAATTTCTATAAAGGTGGATTTTTAAAATTCAGCTATCATGCTGACACACTTGACGATTTCAAAAAGCGTTTTCAAGGTAAACAGTTCGCATATATAGGTGTGGATGAAATAACCCACATGGAATATCTCAAATTCAAATACCTTATCACTTGTAACCGTAACGCCTTTCATATCCGTAACCGCTTTATCGGAACATGTAACCCTGATCCTGACAGCTGGGTTGCAAAATTCATTGACTGGTGGATCGGAGAAGATGGTCTTCCAATCCCGGAACGTGATGGCAGAGTCCGGTATTGTTTTATGGACGGGGACAATGTTTCAGGTATATATTGGGGAGATACCCGTGAGGAAGTATATGAGCAATGCAAGGATATTATACACGCCTACTGGAAGCCGGAGTATGAGCAATATGGCACACCACAAGAACTGTTTATCAAGTCGGTTACTTTTATTGAAGCAAAACTTTCCGATAATGTAAAACTGATGTCTTCTGATCCGACCTATTTGGCTAACCTTGTCAACCAGTCAGACGAACAACGCGCACGCGATCTTGACGGTAACTGGAAATACAAAGCTGCCGGAGATGATATAATAAAGCTGACTCACATGGAAGCCTTATACCGCAATTCCATGCAGATAGGTGATGGAATACGCCGGGTATCATGTGATGCGGCATTTGAGGGTGGCGACAGTCTTGTCATGTGGCTGTGGGAAGGATGGCATATAAGAGACATATTTGTTTGCAAACTTGACAGCAAGAAAACAGTCGATACCGTAAAAGCGATGCTGGAAGAATGGCATGTAAGAGAAGAATGCTTCACCTATGACCTTAACGGACTCGGACAAATATTCAAAGGCTTTTTCCCGAATGCAATCCCATTCAACAACAAAGAAGCCGTGGAAGAGAAATTCAAATACATCTATGCGAATTTAAAATCACAAGCGGCATATCTGTTCGCACAAAAAATTATCAACCGGGAGATTTCCATTGAACCGACTCTTCTTGAACGCAAGTTCTCCGGCAAAGGGTTTGAGAAAGTTCCCCTTAGACAGATTCTCGACAAGGAAAGGAAAGCGATACGAAAGGATGAAGACAGTGAAGAGAAAGGCTGGACTATTATCAAGAAGATTATAATGAAAAAATTAGTAGGTCATTCTCCCGACTTCATAGAAGCATTGCTTATGCGAATGATTTTTGAAATTAAACATAAACGCAAACACATAAAAGGTTTAGGATTAATATGATAGCAGAGATTCTTACAAAAAAGCCTTTTGCAAGGGTTACTCCCGAAGGTTACTTGCAAGGCAGGATTACGAGCGATTTAAGAAACGCATCGTTCACAAACAACAGTGATAGGCTGACATGGCAGCTCATTTCGCAGGCTGATTTTATCCGTGAGTTTTATCCTTCAGGGCACAAGATCAATTCGGAATTGTTTTACCCGGACAGACTGAAATATGACGAAGAGAAGAAACGGTTCTTCCGGGAGAAAGTATTCCGTGCTTCTTTTCCCTTTCAGATGATAATCACTATCCAACAACTTGTACATCTATGTGGCAATGACATTCATCATGAGCTGACCGATACCAAAGTTGATGAAAGTTCACGGGAAATATTTCTCGAATTTCAAAAAGGATGGCTGGATAAAAATATGGAGATTGCATTTTACGAATATGCCAAAAGTGTAAAAATAACGGGAGATGCAGCAATCGTATTCTATATGAATGAAGGCAAGGTGTTCACCAAGAATCTCTCCTATTTTGATGGTGACACTCTTTATCCTCACTACGATTCCATAACCGGTCAAATGACACTGTTTGCCCGGCGATACAGCGACTATGACGAAGAGGGAAAGGAACTCATTTCTTGGGTGGAAGTGTGGGATAATAAAAAAATGTACCGTTACCGGCAGGATAAAAGGGGAATAGCCGGAGCAATAAACAAAGTGAAACAGTATTTCGGTATTGAAGGATATACATTAGTGGAAGAACACGATCATGGATTTACCGAATGTCCGGTTGTATATTATCGGGACAAACACGGTGCCTGCTGGAGCTTTTCACAAGATAATATCGACAAGTACGAACTGGCTATTTCCCATTTGTGTCAAAACAATATGGCATACGCATTTCCAATCATGTTACTTAAAGGTGAAGATGTTGAGATTCAGGGAGATATGTATGGTGCGGTAAAAGCTATCACTATGGGGAAGGATGATGATGCAGGCTTTATGAATCGTCCCGAAGCATCACAATCATTTGAACTTCAAATTAATACATTACTTAAAATGATTTTTATGGGGAGTTTTGTTGTCATGCCTCCCGAAGTAAAGTCAGGAGATTTACCGGGTGTTGCTATCAAGCTGATCTATTCACCATCTTTGGAAAAAGCCATGATTGACTGCAAGGAATTTGACGAATCAATAGACAAAATGAAACGGCTGTTCCTGCACGGATATGGAACAGAAAAAGGCCAACTTACCAAATTCCTCAATTTGAAAATTTTTTCGTGGGCAGTTCCATACGTCCACCAAAATGCAGCCGAATTGGTATCGAACTTGGTACAATTAGTCGGTGCCGGTATTTTATCAAAAGAAACCGGCTCGGAAGAATCCGGCTATGGAAAAAACAATGAATGGGATCGTATCATGCGTGAATATAAGGAACAGCAACAAGCTGACTTGCTATATCAACTGAAAATCAAGAAAAATGAAAATAAAGAGGGTAATGCAAAATGATCTGTACCAACGCGGAGCGCGAAAGCAATCCCGTACTCCGCGCTCTGAATCCAATGTAACTATACATTAGGAAAAGCCGCCTCTGCCTACATAAAATAGACAGAGGCTTTACTTTTTCAACAATTTGGTTGATAAGCTTGTGTTATAACAAGTCAGCTTCTACATTGCAAATGTAATGAATGAATTGAATATGACACTACTTTCGATACAATTTTTTATTATAAGGCTTTCGAGGATATTTCCGGTTAAGCTTCTTTTGCAGATCATCATTGATACTTTCATTCAGAAGGATTTTAGAATTTAGCACCCGGACTTCTCCAGTAAGTTCCATAATAGTTTTAGATTGTGTCGCATTTTGTTTTGAAAGCTCAACATTGGCAATAGCCAGTTTGCTGCATTCTGATGCAAGATGATTGAGTTTCTTTGTGCTGATTAATGATAATCCAAACATAATATTCTGATATTTAGTATGTTAATTAATTATATTGCTGATACGGGAACGGCAAAGCATTTACAATGACCGTGATACGGTGGTAATTTGTCCCATTCCACATGAAATCCGACTTCATCGTCACAAATGTTACAAGGATAGGAGCTGCCACGCATGACAAAGAACCCTACGGCTCCACAGGCTTTAGCCTGCAATTCCCAATGCTTCATCCAACCCTCTGCCACAGCATACTCCGTCAAATCTGACAGTGCAGTCCAAGAGCTTACAGTACGTCCTACTCCAAAAGACTCCTGAACACCGAGTCTTGAAATAATCGGATAACCCTTTGAAATAGCTCTCTGTACATGCTCATTAAGCAATGGCGTTTTTACCGACTGCCTGATAGATGAAAGTAATTTGTCTTTGGAAAGGTTCAGTAGTAATCCGGCGGCAATGGCCGTTTCAACCTCCTTTGAAAACCGGTCAACATATTCTCTTGCACGTTGTGTGAAGGTTTTGCCGTATGATTCTCGCGTTATACATGTTATGATTGCATCCTTATTATCCTCATGTGTCGCTACTGCCAAAGTATAAGTATAGTCTTCAATTATTTCAAGAAGGGATAAAATAATGGCATCCACTTCCTCCTGCAACTGTCTGTTTGCTGAAAAACGGAATAGTTCAGGGCTGATCTTGTACCGGTATGAAATATCTATAATTTGCTTTGCCGCCTCGATCATTACAATTTGAAGATTGGTACGCATGGATAGCTCCGCATCCAGACGTTGACGGAGGTATTCTTTGGCCTCTTCAATTTCCTTATCAGTCGGTACCCTCATTTTTATGTTCCTCCTTAATACCTTCCTTGATACTATTCATGTTTCTCTCTTCTTCCAGTATCTTGGCATCATCTTCCGGTGATACTGGTTGCTGCAAGCCTCGTAGCCGTTCGGTAAGATCAGAATAGCTTTTAAAAAACTCTTCCATAAACTTAACGTCAGGGGTTGCATTACTAATAAGGAAACATACTTTGATCCATGTTTCCAAATATTCACGAAGTTCCTTATTGTTGGTTAACTCCCGAATCCGGGAAAACATTCCGTTATCATCCCGAAAACGCATACTCCAAAAACCTGACACTGCCTTAATACTGATCCAGTCATGTTCACTACCATTATCCCTCGTAACAATAAAGTTACCTACCTGAATACCATTTGTTTTTTTGCTCATAATCCTATTTTTAATTTACGTTCAAATCTATCTCCAAGATTAAAAAAGTATTCCTTACCGTAAGAGTTTATACGTTCTTCATCCGATGATACTTTATTCATTTCATGAATCAAGCAACTATACCTATCATCATCAGGAAGAAGCCCTTTGCACTCTTCTCTGATATAAATATGATGCTTCCCATTTACCCAATAAAATTCAGAGAGAAATCCACCAAGAAGCATTTCAATCATTTTTTGGTGTCTGACAGACAATTCTCCTTGCACTGCTATATCCATTACAATGCTCTTACCTTCTATTGTCTTCAATTCACATGAATAGTTCAAGGCCCGAAGAATAGACATCAGCTCAACACTTAACTCTATGTGATTCATATTTTTCATACTTTTACTATTTCAAATTCATCTGCATGTTTCTTACCAATCCAATCCCGTTTCTGATTTTCAGTTGCGCTTTCGTAGATTCTTCCTCGCTTAGACAAATGCCTTTTCCTAAAAATACCTTCTTCTCCAAGTTTGTCATAATCTCTTCTTGAAGGGGATAATCCCTTTGCCCTGCAAAAGAACAATCCCGTTTCCTTGTGTCTAAATTTTACTGCCATGCTTATTCCTCCCATGGATTTTCGTCTTCTTCCTCAACGTAAATCCGTTTTAATTTGTCTGATACTTCTTCAAGCTCACGCTTCATTTGATTTACATGAAATCCAGCTGGCATAGGGATTTCCAATGCTCCCCGTAGGTTATCTATTTTTTCAATAACCTCTGCAAATTCATCCGGTGCGATCATACTATTTGGTTCTTATTTTTAATTGTTTGATAATCTTCTCCACAGCGTCCAAGTCAAAAACAGTTGTTCTCTTCTCCATGTGGTACGTCCCCTCCAGTTTCTTCTCCCGGAACAAACGCTGGACTTGATAAATGCTCAATGACAAGCAGGCCGCAAGCCCTTCATGGGTATAAGCGTATCGTTTGCCATCTTGATAAACCGGTTTAGCGATCCTTTGCTTATAGTTACCCCGTAGGTCTTCCCGTTTCTCATAATAGAGTTTTTCCGTCAAGGCTGTTCCATACAAACCATACACCTGACCATTCGGGGTTCTTTTTTTACGATAACCGGCTTCCGAAAGAATACGTCCGAATACTGTCACATTCTCTTCTTTGGCATTATTGTCCCTACACCATTTGCAATATTTCCGGTACAGAATGGCCGAAGACATCCATTTGGGTTCAATATCGGCAATTTCCTCATAGCGGCACAGATAGTTCATTTGATACATGAACTTCATTACGGTACTACTTTCCGACTGATATTCATCCATGACATTTTCAAGCTCCTTACTGTCTGTCAACTTATAACCATTGGCGATAAAACGGTCACGTCCTTCCAATATCCAATTGAATATAGCTGGGTATTCGGCCTCCAAATCCCGTGACAGTTCTTTTTTCTGCCGGGCTTTGGGTATCTCCACCTCAAAGGGAATAATGCAAATACGCCGCCTCATTCCATAGCTCCAGTCTTTCAAATACGGCATTTGGTTGGCATTTGCCATAAGCAGGGGAATATTGTAAGCAGTGAAGTTATCGCCATAGATAGGCCGGGCTTCGGTAGGTTCACCACTGATAAGGCTCTTCAACGTGTCACTATCCTTACCAAACTCTAACGCTTGTATTTCAGAACAGTAGTTCAACCGCTTGCCATTAATGAAAGCGATATTTTTTTTTCTCTCATTTCCAGTAATCAATGCACCTATGCCGAAATTGCTGACATTCTCCCGGCCAAGTATGCCCATGATCGTTTCAAAGACTACACTTTTGCCATTGGAGCCGGAGCCACGAAGAACAAGCATAGTTTCCATTTTCGCCACACGCCGGTCAACAAAAATACTTCCAAGAAACTCCTGCAAAACTTTTTGCATGTTTTTGTCCGGCAAAACTTCATCCAGGAACATTCTCCAAAGAAAGACATGCTCTTCCGGCTTGTAGTCATAGGGAACGCATGTAGTCTGTACCCAACGGCGGTTGAAAGAATGTGCACGGCGAGCATTCATATCAAACACACAGTTATTGAACACCACAATGGCATTATCAGGCTTCAAGGCTTTTCCTGCCACCACACGCTTACAGACTTTCAGTACACCCTCCACACGGGAATAATCACCATTGGGCATTTTGCATTTACGCATCAAGTCATATATCAGGTTACCAAAATCATCCCATGCCATCTCTTCATATATCCGGCCACTGAAATAGTAAGGAGTACCATTGAACTTACAAATCGAAGATCGTATAATGGCTGCACGCATCAAGTCCTGCACAGCGTCAACACGCGCTGCACTTTTGGACTCTTGTAAGGCGGCATCCAGTTTCTCGCCTTTCATAAGCCCAAAGACCTCATTTAACAACTTCCTATACTTTCCCGACTCCATTTCAGTCTTTAAATTTACCAGTCCTTACCTGATTGATACAGTCAGCAACCCATCCAACAAGATACGAGAATGTTTCCTGATTAGCTAAATCCACTTTTGCACCTATATAATCAAATATGTTCATCGCTATATGTGAACTTTCATGAGCGATATTTGCTATAGTAATGGCATTCTTACTTTCAAATCGGACAAGAATACCACCCAAATTTCGCAGTTTATCACGAACACAGTCCACAATGGCATCAGCAGTATCATCCCATTCACTTACACCTTCAAATCTATCTGAAAATGTATCTGTACTGACTGCAACCCACAACTTGCGTGGATATATCACCGGATCAAACTCATGTATTTTCATAAAATATCATTATATATTCAAAAACAAGTGTTTTTGATAGTTTTATGCCTATTTTCAGGCCGTTTTACGCCACAAATATAGTCTATTTTCTACATAATTATCATATAAATACTATTATTTTCTACTTAAAATATAGAATAAACACGTGCTTTTGAAGGCTTTTTTATCATATTTTGTATTCATAGCACCATTCAATATAAGTAATCATAAAATATTGGCAAACAAAGGATAACGACTCTATTTCAATAGGAAATACAGATGGAGCATTCTCTCTGATATGTATGGTTTATGTAGGGTTTTAAAGGCAACTATACATATATAACATATTGAAATACAAATCAATGGAAAAATAGTGCATAGTATGTATAGTTTTTTATGCAAACCATATTATATATATTTTTTTCCATACGCAATTTACATATAAACTATACATACTATACATTAAATTTCCATTGACTTAATAATGAATGATTTACACATGTATAGTTATGAAGTAAACCATACATATACTATACATTTTCAGAAGTAAAACTATACATCAGACATTCACTTTTGTAATTTATCATTGGAAAAGCCTTAAAAACATCCATTATTGACTCCAAAAAAGAAAAAAAATAAAAATCTTGACCGGGATTGAAACATGCTTGGTGTCTTGGGTAGCCGGGGGGGGTGCCCTCCCTGCTTTCATTCCCCAGTTGACCGGCAAAGAAGGAGAAAAGCCGCGCTTTGCCTTGATTCTCTTTATATTATACCTATAATATTAAATATAATCCGGCTTTTCCGCTTCTTCTGCTTTCCGCTTTGCTCGATCAGCTATAAAAAGGCTGCATCTATAACACTGCAAAGGCAGATAATAATGTACTGTTTCCTCTTCTTCTGTATTTTCGTCCTTCTTCATTTGCTGGAGATCGGCAATTTTCATTAATACATCCGCACGATCTTTCCCCCTCAAATAAGGCAAAGTTTGTTCGAGACCTGATAAAACCGCGTCTTTATCCCGGTATTGTACAACATTCCCGGCTTTTTCTTCCTCTTCTGCTTCTGTGTTTTTCTTTTTCTTCTTGCTTTTGGGGCTATCATTGTCAGGAAGGAAGGCGGCGCGGTTATCTTCAAAAGACCGTATCAATTTATTAATGCCGGGTTTATCCTTTGCAAGCTGGGCGGCTCCGCGTTGCGCCGTTTCTATTTTGGTTGATCGTGGTCTAAATATAGTTGCGTATGCTTCGCCACGACTGGCGCCGGATGCAACAAGCATACAAAAGAAAACATCATCCGGGGTTAATTGATAAATTTGCTGTAAATCTGTTACGCGCTTACTGTACACCATATAAAACGATATAAAAGAGTTCATTATATTGGCGTCTCGCGCTCTGTAACTTGCTACAAAGTTAAACAAAGGCTACAAATAAAGCAAATAAGCATATTTAAAGCCTGCACATTACAAATATTTCATTACTTCATAAATGCTTTATATTTACATTTGCATCATTGTGTAATATATTGATTATTAGTTATTTATATAAATATTAATAAATGCAAAAACAGGACATTTTCTTAAAAATAAAAGTACATTTTGTTTTGTATTACAAATATTATTCGTATCTTTGTAATACAGAAAAGGAGATAAAAGATCGGATCACCTACCACAAATCCCGCTTTTACTTCCTTCTTGGTTGAATGTTTAATTTAAAATATAAGATCATGGAAGTATTACTAAACTTACAAAACAAAAATGTAACGCTAAACGCTGTACATGTAGCCCCAGAGGGCACAAACTGTTGCAACCGTTTGAAGGTTCATTTTGATGTATTTCAAGAAACAGCGAAAAAAGCCGCTATTATAAGACTATCAACGGCAAATAGTTTTGAATTGATTCACTATCAAGATAAACATATAGCGCTGTTAATTCCTTTTGATCGTATTCAAAAGATTTCATACTAATAAAAAACCGGGTCGAGTTTGGCGACTCTTCCCGGCCTCCCTTTAAACTTTGCGTTTATCGGATCACCTACCACAGTGACAACGCAAAGTTAAGGGAAAAACAAAGACAAACCAAGTTTCACCCTTTAAATTTTGCGTTATGAATACAAATTTGCTAATTATCTACATTCGCAATTCTCGCGATATTTACGCGCTTACTGAATGGCTGCAAAATGCACTTTTGAAAAAAGTAAACCGCGGTTTAACTCCTTCCGTTGAATATCTTGCAAACTGTTCCACTATGAAAAAGATCGTCCGGATGGCGGCTAAAATGCTTTCCGATCAGGATCATAAGACCGCAACCAAGCAAGAAAAAGAACAAGCAGCCAAAGAACATGCAATATACATTATTGGATGCGTGGAATACCTTGCAAACAATAAATAGTAATTATTTCCGGGGCTGTCATGGCTCCGGGTTACTTCTTACTTTTCATTATTCACCCTTTAAAACTTTGTATTATGACTACTACAAATAGACTTTTTTACACAGTATCAAAAAGATATATTCAAGCCGGGACAACCTTTAAAATCGATGTTAAAATATTACTGGCTGATGATTGCAAAAATAATATATGCGATTGGAGTATAACGGCGGATATTTACGAACAACGCAAAAACGGGCGTTTCGTTTGGTGTGCTGGTGGTTGCTGCCATGAAGAAATACTAAAGCGTTTCCCACAGTTTAAAATGTTCGTTGATCTTCATTTGTCTAATCATTACGGCGCGCCAATGTACCCAGTTGAAAACGGGTTTTACCATATTACGAACAGCAGCAAAGAAACTGCAATTAACTATTTGCGTATCACGGAAACAGAATATAATTTGCTTTATCAGGCAGAAGATAAACAATACTTTAAATACCTTCTTTATACGCTTGGTATCGTTGAACGCTGGAAAAGAGAATCTAACGAGGCTTTAAAAAAGCTGGAAGAGTTAACCGGGCAAACATGGGAAAACCCATATAAGCCGGAAAACGAACGTTTTACTTTGAAATTGACGGACGAAGAACGTACAACTATAACTAACAGAATAAACGATGGTTATTATCGTCCTGAAGCTGTACAAGCGCGAAAAGACGAAGAAAAGCGCAAAGCATACGAGAAAAAACGCGCTGAAATAATTAACAACTGTAAAAAGAAACAAGAAAAGGCCGAAAATGAAAAGCGGGTTATGTTGGCCGTTCTTGATGCCGGGTTATCAGTTAGTAATGTAATATATTACGATCATAGTAACGAGCTTGTTTTTAATTGGAGAGACCACGAAACAAAAGTAACGGAGAACGATTTTAATAAATTCGTTTCCAGTGTTAACCGTTCTTTGTTACCTGTTGGCATAACTTTTAAAATGAAATAGCCTTATGAAAGTACGTAGAATAACAAAAGAAGAAGGAAAACGGGTGAATATATCCCGTTTCCCGAACTTTCATAAATCCGGCAGTATTAGAGGAATGAAAAAACAGTATTACGGCGTTGCCGCGCTGCTGGTGCGTTGTGGAAGCTATATATATAACGTAACATCAGAACCAAACATTTATTATAATGCTAAATAGTTAGAATATGTTTTGTTTAATGCTGCTTTTATTCGGTGCCGTGGTGTTCATCTCCGGCACCGATCCCAAGAAATTAAAAGACTTCATAAATAAAAATGATCAATCAGACAAATTTTAAATTTATGGAGAAAAAGATATTATATCATATTGGATTATACGGATTTAGAAAACTTATAGTTTATGTAATAAAGGATAACGGGGATAATACATCTATTGTTAGCCTTAACAAAGACGGTTCATTTCCTAAACACGTTTGGAAATGTAATTTGCATAACATAAACGAATAATACAAATATTCCACCGCGCCGGACGGTTTTCCGGCATTCCTTTAAACTTTTATATTATGACTACTTATATAATAGAATCCCCAAACGGAGAAACGCACAAATTAGAAGTATTCCGTACCGCAACCGGATTTAGTGTTTATGTTGATGGCTCAAATATATGTGAGAGTATAACGGAGGAAGATTTTTTGCAAGAGCTTGAAAACCCTACTTTCTAACATGGTGGGCGTAATTATTTGGCTAATAGTAGTTTTATTAATCTGCTTTAGCGTGTTTGGCGGTCTTTGGCTGCTTCCTATTTACTTGCTTTTTTGCCTTGCTTTAGGCTTTTACTTTGGTGTAAAATATCTAACTATTTAATGTTATGAATGAAAAAGAATTTAACGGCCTCATTTTGGCCGAATTGGTTAAAATAGCAAACGACGTTTTTACAAATGAAATAGAAATAGCTCCCGGCACCTATACCGCCGCGGAGCTTGCAAAACTGAAAGATGCCAACGGGAACGAGATAAATATAAAATATCTTTGCGTTGATGCCAAACTAAATATAACGGATTTTAGGACTGTACAAATAAACAGCTTTAAATGTTCCTTTCCAGTGGATCAGGTTTTTAATCTTGTTTGGCAATTTGAAAAGCTGATAAGCACCAAACAAGCCAATAAAACAAGGTTTACCAAAATAGAAGAGCGCGAAAATATTGTTTGCTCCTTTGATATGTGGATTATAAAGGAACATCTAAATATCACTAAATTAGTAACAAAAGATCCTTTAAGACCGGCATTTAATTATATTTATCTTGATCCTTACAAATCGGCTTTAGTTGCTTCTGACGGGCGTACATTAAAAGAATACCCCGTAATTATTGAAACATCCGGGCTTTTACCTGACGGTCTAAAATTATTTATCAATCCCAAACATTTAAAAGAAATGGTTGGCCGGTGTTCTGTTTGTGTTTGTAATCAGGACGGCGGCAATATTACAGAAATAACCAACGACAAGAAACAAACCTTTGTTTGTGATTTTGCCGGATATTTCCCTAATTACCGGCTTGTGTACCCCCATCTTTCAAAAGACGGATTTATAAAGATTCAGAAAAGCGAATTAAAAGCGGTTGCCGGTTTTGTAAAAGAAATAGCCAAACGAAACAAAAAAAGCGGTTTTTCACTTCGTACTATTGCCGGAGATAATAAAGTTTATTTATCTTATAATGATGCAGACAGTAACGGACACAAAGAACTTTGTGCAACATTGGAAAAAGCCGCTTTAATTGATATAAAGTTAGGTTTCTTTGCATCAAACGTTATCCCCTTGCTTTCCGGCTGGACTGGTGGCGTGTGGCTGGTTGCACCTGATCGGGCGGCGGTCTTTGATGATAAGACGGCGCGTATAGGTGTGGTTATGCCTGCATTTATAAATGATTCTATTTGCCCGAACTTAAAATGTAATATAAAGGCTTTAGATCGCGCCAAAGCTCCGATCATCCCGGAAAAAGAACCGGTAAGAGAACCGGGAACACATTTACCGGCCTTATATGTGGATGCACAAACGAAAACACCGGCGTTTGTCTTTGCTTTGGTAGCTCTGATAGATTTTATTTCCCGTTGGTTTTATCAGGATCAAATAAACAAAGCATTACAGAGGCTAACAATGTTAACCGAACTATCCGGCATTTCTTTGCCTGAACTATTAACCGAACCAGTAAGCGAAGAAACAAACGCAAATGTACCCGAACCAATAACAGAGGATGAACCAGTACGCGCATACACACCCGAACTATTGTATATTGATCGGCCTTTGGTTTTCCCGGTGCCTATCTTCATACATAAACATGAACGAACTATCAGCCGAATCGTTGTGCCCGAACTATTGAATCACCAATGTATAGCGTTACTGTTTGTTTCCATGATGTTACCCGAACTATTACGGCGATATGTTTGGGGAACAATCCGACCAAAGGCAAATGCAGATGAACTATTTTGGGGCGATTTCAGACGTTTTCACACCAAAGGTAATCATCGAATCAGAGACGGAACAAAAGAGGCAAACAAACCTAAATTATAGCCATTTCAAACGAATTATTACATATATCAATGAATCATTATGGAAGAGAATAAACAAGCCAAAAGAAGTTATCGCCGAAACAAACTGGTTACGAAAAGTAAGGTCTATGCTATTAGACTGGATATTGATTTGGTTGATTTTGTCAGAGAGCAACCAAACATGAGTAAATTTATTAATGAACTGATCCGAAAGGAGAAGGAAAATACCCAAAAGTATGAATGAAAAATCAAAAGCTTTTGAACTGATAGAATTTGTTTGGAACAATGAAAAGACTGATTCTTATTTACGAGTCAACATAGCCATGTATGAAGCAGTAAAGTTGGCTATAATATCTCAAATGAAATTCAATAAAGAGGATTTTCAGAATATATTTTCAAAATTCAGCGGTGGTTACTGGTTTGGAGTCAACGCCAACGGTAAGGGCTATGGTGAAAATTTCTATCGGAAAGCTGTTACTTCGGGAAATATTTCAGCCTGCCAAAGCTATGAAGCATTCTGCAATATTAAACCCTTCATAGACTCCAAAGGCAGAAGGTTATGCAAAGGGGCAATGTACCGGGATAATGAGAAACGTTATAGGGTGACGGGATTTGATTTCAGCACTAAAAAAGTTTATTTAGTAGGTTATGCCATAAGTGATTGGGAAGAAAAAGGCAAAAAGACTCTTTTCAACTTTACCAACAACGAATGGAACGAATTTAGAAAACAAATAAAGTAATTTTAGCATAATTATGAATCAAAAAGCAAAAGATTATATCAGACGTAACACTTTGGATTTGGAAAGTGACAACCGGATGGATTCTACCGGCTATGTGCAATATGCCATATCAGAAGCAAAAGCCTATGCAGCAATAGCGATAGCCGAAGAAGGAATGAGACAAAAAGCCATTGAAGCATTCAAATTTGCCGTTGATGGTTATTTTATAATTGGCGGTACCGATTATTCAGCCAGTAGATTAAATGAATTTATTAAAAAACTTGACTCTTAATATTTATTGAACCAAATATTTAATTGATATGAAAGCTATTATAATATATTCAGGCAAAGGCGGCGTAGGCAAAACCACAACAACCGCAAATATAGCAAGATTACTTGCAAAACAAGGGAATAAGGTGTTTATCATTGATGCAGATATAAATACCCCGTCAATGAACACCGAATTTGAAGGCGATCATCCGCATGAAATGATTTGGGTACACTCTTCTGGAAATATGTTTTCCAAGTTTATTTACTTGGAAAAATCAATGGTAAGGCAATATCTTGAACTGGCTAAAAAGAAAATACACTCTATCAACCCGGATTATGTTCTTATTGACACGCCTCCAAGTGTTACAAACGTGCATATAGAACTTCTTAGTAGGGTAAAAGTAAGTTATGTGCTGTTTGTCACCCAACCCACGAAATTAAGCAACCAAGATGTATTGCGTACAATGGACTTCTTTCATGAAAGATGTGGGAAGGTTAATTGTGGTATTGTGGAGAATATGTGCTATGGTACAGAACATAATGAATACCCGATAAGACTTGTTGCACAAATACCCATGCAGGACAACATGAATACCGAAAACCTGCTAACCAATGCCTATAATGAGTTTCAAAAGATAGTTGATGAAATCGTACAGAGTGATATTGTTGTTCTTGAAGAATATTCCACCGAAAACGGATATGATGAAAACTTTGATGTTACGGATATACACATTACCGGCTCACGAAAACATTACTTTACTCATGAACTTAAATATGATAATGGTGTAGAAAAAACTCTTACTCTACCTGCTATGAAATTTCTGTCTGTAAGAACATGGGATAAAATAAGAGATTATATCCGGTTCCATGATGATTTGGGACATCTTTGGGACGAGAGAATGAGAAGATGTGATACAGAAAGGGTGGGCAGAGTAGTAAATCATTTCCAAAATGACGATAACGCCTATTTTATGGTTATAAATGCGCCAAACACGGAAGTTCATCTCATTACTGGAGAAATCGGAATCTGTTCTTTATTGACTGGGCAGAGAGGGCATTTTGAACTACCAAGAGTCAGTTATCAAACGAGTAAAGGAAACGTGGTGCTGTTCCCTGATGAAATCATGCCAGTAGATATAAACTTGCTACAACAAGAAATAAACGAAGGCTATATAATGTTAAGTGACGGGAGATACTTACCACCGAAAGAAGCGGTACAACAATGTTACAACGCTTTCGGCATAAGGGTTGGCTTAGGTGATAATTGGGAAGATATTTATGATGGTTGGAATAAAGAAATGAAATAAAAATGAAAGACTTACGTATAGCATTCTTGGCAAAATACCCCAAATATGAAATTATACTCAACATGTATAGTCGGGCAAATGATTGCCCGGCAACATGGGAGAATCTTTCAAAAGTCCGATTGCAGACTTTTGTTGATTATATGGAAGAACGGCTGGCACCAAACTCTGTTCGCCAATATGCCGCCAAATTAAAAGCTGTATTGAACTTGTATAATGAAGAGGTTGAGCTACCTAAAGACTATAATAAAATCCTTTCAGTAAAAAATGTGAGAAGCACTAATGTTTGGCTTACTGATGAAGAACTTGAACGAATTATCACCTATGCTCCCAAGAATACCAACGAACAATTGGTACGCACACAATTTTTAATAGGCGCCTTTACCGGTTGCCGTCATAGTGACTATACACGGTTGAACAACCGTAATATAGTGGGTGGAATGATCTCTTATGTCAGCCTAAAAACTAAAACTCATGCCACGGTGCCATTGAAGCCAATCGTGAAAGAGCTACTAACAAATTTACCTAAAGAAGAAGTTAGTGATCCGACATTCAACAATAATATCCGTAATATTTGCCGGAAAGCCGGAATCACAGAGGCGGTTAAAGTATTCAAGGCCGGAAAGGAAGTGGAAGGTGAAAAATGGGAATTTGTTTCAAGCCACACGGCACGCCGGAGTTTTGCAACCAATTTGTATTTACGCGGTGCCGATTTATACTCAATAAGCCAAATGATGGGACATGCAAGCGTGGAAATGACTCAAAATTATCTTTGCTGTGGTCTCCGTGAACAATCGGCACAAGTTATGGAGTATTTTAAATGAAACAAGCCACGCTAAATATCGGTAGAACTATTTTAGCGTGGCTTTCTTATACTATGACAAAATCCGTTCCAGCATCTCAAAGTCTTTTTCCACTTCGGCATTCAGAACTTTAGCATATTGTTGTGTGGTGCGTACATTTGTATGACCGAGCATTTTACTCACATTTTCCATTTTAACCCCATTGTTCAGGCACATTGTCGCAAATGTGTGCCTGCTCATGTGAACGGTCAAATTTCTATCAAGCCCTGCATAATCAGCAACTATTTTAAGCCGCAAATTGTATTGTTGATTACTGATAATCGGAAGCACATAATCATATTTTTTCAATATTTCCATTGCAGGAGACAGTAATACGATAAAATAGTTTTCTTCTGTCTTTAAACGAATATCCAATATAACATACTTATTGCCGCGTTTTTGTACGTCACGTTTGAAATTGAATTTAGCAAGATCAGCATAGGATATTCCAGTATATGCCTGAAAAATAAAAAGGTCACGGACTCTACAGATCGTTTCCGAGTATATTTGAGCATCTTTCACTTTCTTCAATTCTTCGGCAGTCAAATATTTCCTGATGGCATGTTTGCCACGGGAAAAACGCTCACCCTTATACGGATCATTTTTTAGCAAATCAAACTTTATGGCCTCGTGGATATAACGTTTGTTACGTTTATGATAGTTATATATTGTCGGCTGTGAATAGCCCTTAGCATGTAACCAATCATCATACAATGTGATATTGGCTTTTGTGAGATCAGAAAAATATATTATTCTGTCAAATTCACGTAATGAGGCCGCAAATGTCCGATGGGAAGCTTTGGTACTTTCCGTTATATCTCCACGCTCTTCAATTCTTCTTTCTACAAAGTCAACAAAACTTTCTGATTTATTGGTATATCTCAAAAATCTATCCAGCTTATCAAAATCAAAAACTTCCTTTTTGCTGATAAGTTCATTAATCCAATTTTGGATAACCCGGAGTTGTTCATCAAGACACTGGTTCAATTGAATCATTTCAACCGAATTGATTATCTTCTTTCGATCATTCCATTGGTCGGAATAGACTTTAACGCCGGTTCCGATCCATTTTCTCTTACCTTCGCTCAAAACTTCAATTTGAACGAGTCCCTTGTGTGTCTTTGTCGCAACCTTTTTACGGTCAAAGACGAATCTCATTGTCGGATATTTCATATTCTTTTGAGTTTTGGTATCTACTGATTATCGCTACAATTAAAAAATGGTATCAAAGGCGGTATCATTATAGGTGAAAATATCGGTAAAAATCGGGAAATACTGGTAAGTTTCCGGTAAATATGCACCCAATTTTTATATGTTCTCCATCTACTTCCAATGCCTTAATTGTCTGATACACAACAAAAAAGGGAGTAACTAATGTTACTCCCTTTCGCGGTGCGTACGGGACTCGAACCCGTGACCCCATGCGTGACAGGCATGTATTCTAACCAACTGAACTAACGCACCAAATTTCATTTTTCTTATACTGCATCTCTCTCGATTGCGGTTGCAAAGGTACGCAAAATTTCGATATCTGCAAGCATTTTACGAATATTTTCTTGAACTTTTTTACATCAACTCTGATAATAAGCCATTTAAGATACAAGAAAAATAAAAATACAAAAAAAAGAGAGCACTTCATGTATTTTTTAAATATAATATGTATATTAGTCGTGTAAATAAAAGGAAACGCAACTATGGATATGCATGTTTTTCAAGTAGAATCAAATAAAGTACTTCCACAACAGGGAAGCATCCTTATATCCTCCCCTTTCATGAACGACTACCACTTTACAAGAGCAGTCGTGCTTCTTATCGAGCATAATGACGAGGGAAGTATGGGTATTATCATGAATAAAGATTTCCGTTACCACATTCTGCTCAATGACCTCATCCCCGAATTGGAATTCGCACAGCGGGTCCCGGTGTATAAAGGCGGGCCGGTGAGCCGGGAGACAATATTTTTCCTGCATACGCTAAAAGATCTGGAAGGCGCACTGCCTCTGGGAAACGGGCTTTATCTGAATGGTGATTTCAATGCCGTGCAACAATATATACTGGACGGGAAGCCCATTGAAGGAGTGATCCGTTTCTTTGCCGGTTATGCGGGATGGGATCATGGACAACTTGCCAAAGAAATAAAAGAGAACTCATGGCTCATAGGAAAAGCCGGGAAAGAAACGTTGCTCAACCAGCACTTCCGCGACTTATGGCATACCAGTTTGAACGAAATGGGAGGCAAATACGCCATTTGGGCCCGCTATCCCCAATACCCCTCCCTCAACTGAGATTCAGCTTCTGGACAACCAGCACATCCGTATAGCCACCGCCAAACGTATGCGCCCACTCTTTCAATACCGCACTCTCTTTGTACCCGCACGCCGCAAAGAGTCTGCGGGAAGGAAGGTTTTCCACAGCGATATAGGCAAACAACTGATGAATTCCCAGATAACGGAAACAGTGTTCTTCCAGCAAAGCCAAGGCGTTACGCCCTATCCCCTGCCTGCGACAGGATTTATCCACCATAATCCCCACCTCGGCCCGGTTGTGCAAAGGATCAAAAGAACATAGATCCACAATCCCCACCACCTGCCGGTTCCCGTTTTCTATCATCAGGCGCAACTGGCGGTCGGCAAACAAATCATTCTGGGTCTGCTCTATGTACTGCTTCAACTGAAAACGCGAATACGGGCCTGTGGTATTGCTCATCTCCCACACATCCGTAGCGTTCTCAAAGCGGAACATGACTTCCAAGTCTTCCGGCTCCGGTGCACGGAGCCTTATCCCGTTCCCTTGAAAATGCCGGTCACTCATCATAAAGCAGGCTCCTCATTCTCCTCTTTTACCAAATCCAGCTCATCCAGCATCCGCTTGCGGGTAGGGACACAGAACAGGGAAGCGATCAGCGCCATCATGGCACACAATACGCCCGTGTTGTTCAGAGTCAGATAATAAAATGACAAGTTCACCAATACGGGAACCACCAGCATCCCCGTCCTTATCTCACTCCAGCGGCGATAACTTTTCAAGGCTTCCGGCAATGAACGCTGCTTCACATTCTTCACCAAGGAAAGGCTGAACAGCCGGAGCGATAAAGGAATCAGCCCCACCGCCAATAAAATCCCTACCGTCTGCAAGACATAATCCATACGGACATCGCCCGCGTAAGCCCCCTCGGTCATCACCCCTGTTTCATAAAGAGCCACCAGGAGCAAAGGCAACACCCATACCGCCACATATTCTATCTGCAAGTATCGCAGCAATTGTCTTATCTTCTTTTCCATCTCTTTCTGTTTTTCCCAGTTTATGCCGTTCCCGTAAACAAAGTACGATTTATGATGGAACGTCCCAACGTCACTTCATCCGTATATTCCAGCTCATCCCCGATAGAGATACCACGCGCTATCACACTCAGCTTCACGTCCATGCCGTCCAGCTTGCGCGAGATATAGAAATTCGTCGTGTCCCCCTCCATCGTCGAGCTCAAGGCAAGGATCACTTCCTTCACCTCACCGCCTTTCACCCGTTCCACCAGACTTTCTATCTGCAGATCGGAAGGGCCTATGCCATCCATGGGCGAGATGACTCCCCCCAGGACATGGTACAGCCCCCTGTACTGCTGCGTGGCTTCCACCGCCATCACATCACGGATACTCTCCACCACACAGATCGTGGAAGCGTCCCGTGCCGGATTGGAACAGATACGGCAAGTTTCCGTGTCCGATATATTATGGCACACTTTACAATATTTCACTTCATGTTTCAAGGTAATCATCGCATTACCAAACGCCTCTACCACAGCCGTATCCTGTCTGAGCAGATGCAATACCAGCCGCATGGCGGTCTTGCGTCCCACACCCGGCAACTTGGCAAACTCTCCTACCGCTTTTTCCAGCAGCATGGACGGATATTGTTGGTTCATCAGTTATTTTGTATTATAATGGATGCAAACTTACGCAATTTCAACGATTTTGAGTACATTTGCACTCAAAAAAATAACATGAACGGAATTTATATTCTGCTGACCATACTGCTCTATTTCGGAATACTGCTGCTTGTAGCCCGCCTTACCGGCCGTCATTCCGATAATGACGCGTTCTTCCGCGGCAACCGCCGTTCTCCCTGGTATATTGTTTCTTTCGGAATGATCGGAGCCTCCCTTTCGGGAGTTACCTTCGTTTCCGTCCCGGGTATGGTACGCGGCATCGACATGACCTATATGCAGACCTGTTTCGGCTTCTTCATAGGCTATCTCATCATCGCCCACGTTCTGCTGCCGCTTTATTACAGGTTGAACCTGACCTCCATCTACACGTATCTGGGAGACCGGATCGGAAGGCACGCTTATAAGACGGGAGCCTCCTTTTTCCTTCTGTCCAAGATCATCGGAGCCGCAGCACGCCTTTATCTGGTATGCCTTATCCTCCAGCATTATGTATTCGACGCCTTTCATATTCCTTTCGCCGCCACGGTGATAGGGATTGTCTTACTGATCTGGCTGTACACCCGCCGCAGCGGCATACGCACGATTGTGTGGACGGACAGCTTGCAGACACTCTGCCTGCTGCTGGCGCTGGGATTAATACTTTATGAGGTTTCCGGCCAGCTGGATCTGGATTTTCCGGGACTGGTACATGCCATCCGGGAAAATGAGCACAGCCGTATCTTTGTTTTTGACGACTGGCACAGCAAACAGAATTTCTTCAAGCAATTTTTCAGCGGCATCTTCATCACGATTGTCATGACAGGGCTGGATCAGGATATGATGCAGAAGAACCTGTCGTGCAAGAACCTGCGTGAAGCCCAAAAGAACATGTATTGCTACGGCATCTCATTCGTTCCGGTCAATTTTCTGTTCCTGTCACTCGGAATCCTGCTGTTATTGTTCGCCTCGCAACTGAACATCCCCCTGCCGGCAGCCGGGGATGAGATACTGCCCTTGTTTGCGGCGGAAGGCCATCTGGGATTCGCCGTACTGATATTCTTTACCATCGGCATCATTGCAGCCGCCTTTTCCAGCGCCGATTCGGCATTGACCGCCCTCACCACCAGCTTCTGTATAGACATAGCGGGCATAAGCCATTTGTCCGGCAAGGAAGCGGAAAGACGGAGGAAGCTCGTGCACTTCTGCATATCAGTCCTCTTTATCGGATTCATCCTGCTGTTCAAGGCAGTAAACAACAAGAGTGTCATCGACGCTATCTATACCATCGCCTCGTACACTTACGGCCCGTTGTTGGGGCTGTTTGCATTCGGGCTGTTCACCCCAATGCGGCCGCGCGACCGTTTTGTTCCTTACATAGCCATCGCCTCGCCGCTATTATGCTATGCCATAGACCGGCTGGTGTTCACCTCCACCGGCTATCAGTTTGGCTATGAAATGTTAATGTTTAACGGCTTCCTGACTTTTATGGGGCTGACTTGTTTAAGTATAAAAACAAAGAATTATGGAAATACTCAGTGCAGAATTTGTAGTAAGTAACACAAAAGTAGAGAAATGCCCGCAGGACAACCTGCCCGAATATGCATTTATCGGCCGTTCAAATGTAGGTAAATCGAGTCTGATAAACATGTTGGCCAAACGTCCCAAACTGGCTATGACTTCCTCCACTCCGGGGAAGACTTTGCTGATCAATCACTTTCTGATCAATAAAGAATGGTATCTGGTGGATTTACCGGGATACGGATATGCCTCCCGGGGCAAGAAACAGGTAGAAAAGATACAGCAGATTATCGAGGATTATATCCTGGAACGCGAGCAAATGACCAATCTGTTTGTATTGATAGACTGCCGTCTGGAGCCTCAGAAAATAGACTTGGAATTTATGGAATGGCTGGGAGAAAATGGAGTACCCTTCTCTATCATCTTCACCAAAGCCGACAAGCTGACCAATGGCAAGGTTAAGGATAATGTAAACAAATATCTGAAAAAACTGACAGAACAGTGGGAAGAACTCCCTCCTCATTTCGTATCCTCCTCTGAAAAGAAAACAGGCAGACAGGAGATTCTGGATTATATTGACAGCATTAACCGGTCGCTTAAGGCATAGCGTCGAATTACCTAGTGGTGACTACTTAGAACGCAAATGACGCAAATGACACAAATTTATCCCCGTTCCTATTTGTGTCATTTGCGCCATTTGCATTCCGTTCCGGCAAACGCTCAGAGTTTTATGGTCTTCACCTTACCCGGAATCACCGTCAGATGCACCGTACCGTTGCATTCTATATCCACCTTCTGGTATCTGGCCTCCACCACCACTTTTCCGTCCAGAGCCATTATTCCCCATTGGCAGGCGTTTTCCTCGTAAGCGCAATAATAGCCCACAGGAGGCAGAATCTTCCTGTATTTGGGAGGCACAATGATACGTTCCCCCAGTTTCAAGCCCCATTTCATCCCCATCCGAAAAGGCAATGCATCCCTGATCTCTTCCAACCTTTTCAGCCTTTTCTGTTCCTCTTCCTGCAATTGTTTCCGTTGAGCTATCCCGGCACGCCGCCCGGCTTCTTCCTTCAGACGTTCCATCACCGTATGGAAATCTTCCTCGCCCGGCCGGGGAGTGTTACAGGCTATATACCGCTTTTCCTTCCCTTTCTCCACATGATAATAATTCCCGTTCCCGTCCATCACCACGATGCTCCGGTCCGCCAGACGGCCACAGCACCAATACACTTCCTCCTCATCCCCTGCCAGCACACAGGCGAAAACATCAAACAAGGTAGTCCAGACAGGATCCACCAGTTGGCAGTCCTTCGGAACACGGTAATCCGGTATCTTCAGATAAAAGTCATAAAAGTAGATGCCGTTCTGATCCACCCCTCGCATGGAGACATACGGTTTTCCGGTACGGCTGAAAAAGAACGTTCCCACCTTCAGCAGCTCCACACCGCCGTATGGCAATTCCATACAGCCGAATGACAACACCACGGGTTTCTCCCGATAGGTTCTGTTTACCTTCAGGTCGATGTAAGATTCATTGCCCGCACAGTCTGTCACGGCAAGCAGATCCCCCTTCATGAACTTCATTTTCCGGCAGCGGTCCAGCTGTATTCCGGGCTGTCCGGTTTCATTCACCACACCTGCCCGGTTATTCCCGAATCTCACTGCCGCCCGGTCTCCACAGATATCAAACACTTCCGGATACCGGGGCCTTACCGTCATCCTCTCCCCGCGCCTCAATCCCCAAAGCCCGCTTTGTCTGTCATAATAACTTTTCAAAACGGGCTGTCCGCCTTTTTCCGTTGCGGAATCTTCCCGGCTTGTAAGGAAGTCCATCAGCCGGTCGTGCGTTATCACCACCTCCAGTTCATCCTCCCGCTGTCTTTCATCCTCCCGCTGTCTTTCATCCTCCCGTTGTCTTTCCTCCTCCGGCAGCAGACCGGATACAGACAGCCTGCCTGTTTCCGCCCGTGCCCGGGACAGCGCGTTGCCAATCATCCGCCCCTCGAACATCGCCGCCCAGTCATGGTTCCGGGCGGGCAGACCGAAGATGCGGTACAGACCCACATTGTCTATCAGCATACAGGACGCCTTGTCTGCCGACCTCCTCAGCCCACGCCCCACCTGTTGCAGGTATTTCGCCAGGGAAAGCGTGGGACGTGCCAGCTGCACGAACTCCACATCGGGACAGTCGAAGCCTTCGGAAAAGATATCCACATTGACCAGCACTTTCACCTTCCCCCGTCTGAAATCCTCCACCAGTTCCCGGCGTTCCGAAGCCGGAGTCCTGCTGTCGATAGCCACAGCCTCCAGTCCGTGTGCGCTATAACAAGCCGCTATCCGGCGGGCATGGGCGATGCTGACAGCATATACGATTCCTTTCTTTCCGCGGGCATATCGTTCCACGCTCTCATACAGCCGGCCGATACTTGTCTCCCGGTTCAGCACCTCGTTCATCTCCTTTACCTGGTAGTCCCCGTCCGCACCCCGTTTCTTCAGCGAGTCTATCAACCACTGTTCCCTGCTGTTCGCACGGATGGACACATAGTCAAAGGATGACAACCAACCCTTTCCGATGAATTCCGCGACAGTCCACGAAGTGATCAGGCTGTCGAACAAGTCCGTGAATCCCTTGCCGTTCAGCCGGCAGGGAGTGGCGGTCATACCCAGTTTCCTTGCCTCCGGATAGTTCTCCCAAAGTATCCGGTAGGTTTCCGCCAGGGCGTGATGCGCCTCGTCGATAACGATCAGGTCCGGCTCTTCATCCATGTGCTTCCGGTTTCGTGACAGCCACTGGATGGACATCACCCTCACCCTTCCGTCCTCTTTGCTCATCCCGTGCCGGGACACGGTTTCCTCTATCTGCTCCACCAGCTCCCGGCGGTGCGCCACGATCCATACCCGGCTGCCGGAACCACGCAGGAATTCCCTTACTATGGCGGCCAGCAGATGCGTCTTGCCCGTACCGGTGGGCATCTGTACCATCACACTTCGGTGAAGCTCCCACTCCTTGAAAAGGCGGAGCTTCATCTCCTGCTGGTAGTCGCGAAGAGTGTCGTTCATGCAATACATTATGCGGATGCCGGTCGCTACCGGCAACAAAAAAGAGGGAAGGCCACATGCATCATTGCATGCAGCCTATAGTAAATATCTTATTCTTTACGGATTAATTTTTATCGAAAACCCAATTATCAATAAGTCCTATAAAAGCACAGACTTTAGGATACATTTCCTGAGTTGCTGCTAAATCAAAGTTCTTAAAGTCTTCATAATCGGCAGCTGAACGATTATTGAACAAAATAGAATAAAAGCGTCCCCATTCTTTAGGGAATTTACCTGTAAGAATAAAATGCTGGCTGAATTTTTGACGTACACCTTCATGACTCTTGACTCCGTCTATCTCCGACTGCAACAACAATCCACTCACAGCATAAAAACAGGCATAATACATCCTATTCATTGCCGTATTGTAATAACCACGCTCTATATGATCTTTTATTTCATCTAACAATGATTTGGCTGAATTCAGCCTATATAAAACAATATCAAACCGCTGTTCCGGAGTCATAACAATATCCCCTCCTTCATTATATTCTCATAAAACGGAGTGAAACGTTTTCCCCATTCTTTCATCGACTCTATAAACGGATTGATTTGAACACCGGTTTCTAACTCAATGTCATATAAAGGAGCAGTTAAAAGCATCTTGTCCTCCAAAGTAACCACATCCTTATCTATCAACAGCAACAGGTCTATATCACTATCACTACGCGCATCACCCCGCGCCTCACTTCCATAAAGTATCACCTTTATACCAGGAGCAACCTTATGTAAGGCATTTTGTATAGATTTCACGATTTCAGGACGCTTCATACTCCTTATCTTTAGATTGAATTTGTTGTTAACTGCAATCAAGCTTAATACAAAGAACGAAATTTTTCTTCAAACAAACAAATATTCAGCATCTTAATTGATATCCTATCGAAAAGTTCCTGTTCCATTATTTTTCGCTTTTACCGTCCCTGCAATGAAAGAGTTCTTACATCATATACGGCCTATTCTTCTATGACCCAATCCCCCAGGGTGTGTTTCTCCACATCAAAATTGATCCCCACCTTCACCACTTGCAATCCGCTGAGGGAAAAGCGTTCGGGATACTGCTTCAGATTGATCTGGGCCATGGCCGCTTCCGCAGACCTACCCAGCTTCAATTCAATGACATACAGCTTACCGGCAACACGCATCACCACATCCACACGCCCCTTGGGGGTACGCACCTCCACATCGACATACATCCCGAACAGGGAGAAGATGATGTAGAACAATTGCTGGTAATGTCCCTCATAATTCGTGTTATCACAATACGTAACAGTAGAAAGGAATTCCTGAAGAAGACGCAAGGCCCCGTCCATATCTCCCCCGGCTATCGCAAGATACATACGGGCGATGGTCGTATTGCCTTTCAGCGTGTTATGGGCCAGATAGCCAGGCAGCAAGCTGCGCATCAGCCCGATCCGTATCTCACCGTTCGGAATGTCCAGCGTATACAGTTCGGCCAGCTTGTTGTAATCCTTTATCGTAAAGTAACCGCTCTGATAGAGCAGAGGAACAATGCCCTCCATTTTCTCCGTAGGCGCATCGAAATCAGCAGCCATAGCCTGCATACTTCCCCCTAACTGGGAGGGAAGGACGTGGAACTTGCGTAGCATCTCTATCAGATAAGTGGGCGTGCCGCTGCCAAACCAGTAATTGTTCAACTCGTCATTGGCAAAGGCATTCAGCAGGCTGAACGGATTATAGATATCGGGCGAAGGCCAGGTAAAATGATAACCGTCATATTTCTCCTTCAACTTCTGCAACGTTTCCTCTTTGCTCATTTCCTGCGAAACGGCAAGCCGTTCTATATAAGCTGTCATCTGTTCCTGCATTTCTTCCTGAGTGATGCCACAAATGGCGGCATAGGGCTTCAGCATACTGATATTCAAGATATTGTTCAGCTCGCTGAAGATGCTGAGTTGGGAGAATTTGGTAATGCCGGTCAGGAACACAAAGCGAAGATAAGGGTCGCACGCCTTCAACGGGCTGTAAAAATTGCGCATCACGTTACGGAGAACGGGAAGATCCGTTTCCTCATGCATCACATCCAGCAAAGGCGCGTCATACTCGTCAATAAGGACTACCACCTGTCGGCCGGTCTGTTCGTTGGCACGCATGATGAGTGAAGTCATCCGGTCGTTCAGCTTCACAGCCTCCTCAGACTTGCCATAAATTTGTTCATATCCGCTAAGCTGGAAGCTCAGCATGCTTTCCAACGTATCCTTGTCCACATGCTTCGCCAGACTCATGTCGAAGTGCAGCACCGGATATTCCGTCCATTCGGTTTCCAGCTTCTCAATGGCCAATCCCCTGAAAAGGTCCTTCTTCCCGGCAAAGTAACTGTGCAACGTAGAAGTCAGCAATGACTTGCCGAACCGGCGGGGACGGCTCAGGAAACAATATTTGGAGGCGCCGTGCGCCATCCGGTAAACATATTCCGTCTTATCTATATAGAGGTAACCCTTGTTGATTATTTCCTCAAAAGTCTGTATGCCTATCGGGCATTTCTTCAATTGCTGCTGTTCCATCATTTTTTCCATTTTAACATTACCGCTACGAAGATAAACAAATTCCGCCACTTCCTGTTGCGTTTACCGCAAAATATGACTTCTTTTCTTCAGAAAAGAATTTTACGATATTGGTAAAGAAAAGCTATCCCATTATTAGGTTATCCGTCTTCAGATCATCCAGCATTCGTTTTATCGCTTGCTGCAATTGTGGTATGTCTTCCAGGCAAATACGATAAATCTCATCAGCATCTACATCGAAATAATGATGTACTATTATATCACGTACCCCCATCACATACCTCCATGGAATCTCCGGATATTGAGCCAATAATTCTTTGTTTGTCACCTTATCCAGATTTTTAATGCTTTCTCCAATCGCAGTCAGTTTCATGCAGATACTATCCAGTTTCATCATACCGCTTTCACTCAATAGAAAATCATCCGGACAGGAGATATCCGAAAAACGAAAACTTATTCTTTCCAGAGATTTCTGTATCAAATCCAATATATGGAAAGCGATCAACGTGTCATACATAAATGCCCTCCCTCTGAATTCTTTCACGTAAAAATGAATCCATTCTATCTCGCAGGCGTACAATATCCACTTTGCAGCCCAATAATTCTTCCAACTCTTGCTTTATACCCGCTAAAGCGAAAAAGCCATGCAGCTGACCTTCCACACACACATCCACATCACTATTTTCAGTCTGCTCGCCACGTGCCACAGACCCGAAAATACCCATACGCACAATGCCATATTTATGAGCATTCTCAGCCATATACTTACGCAATAATGCAATGTATTCAGATGTCGTTTTCATATTTTTCCTCCAAGTAGGTTTTCGCAAATATACAATTTATTTTTCTTCAGACAAAAATTTCTCATTAAAGAATTTACTCAAAGCATCCCCATTATCTCCCTCACTTTTCCCTTCCACTCCCCCAGTTCACGTTCCGCCTCCCGTGACAGCGGCGGGTTGACATACCTGTAAAACTCGATACGCCTCTCATAGTGTTCTTCTATAACCGCCTTCACCTCGAAAAAAAGAAGAAGCGTCATGTTATTTTTTTTCTTCCAGGCTGGTAAAAAAGCCATTAGCCACATGGAGCTTACGCTCCAACTCCCGTCTGTGCAGATTCAACTGGCCCAGACGTTTCACTACCTCGGCAGCCAATTGCCGGGCCTGATCAACAGGATTCAAATGTTCCATCGGATTAAATCGTATTTTTTATATGAATACTCATTTACATGTCCTCATTCAGGACAAAAACACACGTATCTCGGTTATTATATCGAACTTTGTAACATTGAAAACCAATAACCTGATTCATAAATATCAGGGCTTGCAAATTTAATAAATAAAAACGAATGAACCAATTTAAAATGTCACTGTTTCTGCCACCGATATCACCGGTAAAGGACAGTGCCACCGGACGAACCGTCCAGCCGCCCACCTTAACGCCCTACAAGGAAATAACTTTACAGGAAGTGTACAAACTGATCACATCCAGCGAACGCCTGAAAACACTGACCGAGACCGTGCGCCGGGCAGCGGAAAACGGGGATGAAAAAATCTATCGTATGCTCAAGCAGCAGACACTGCCCTACGTTACCCCCTGCGGTGTCTTTTCCTACCGCAAAAGCGACAGCCTGACCGGACCGTCGGGCTTGATTGTGGTGGACATAGACCATCTTGATTCCCGTGGGGAAGCGGAAAAGCTGAAAAGACAATTGTTCGACGACCGCCTCCTGCACCCTGTATTGGCATTCACCAGCCCCAGCGGATACGGAGTAAAAGCGTTCATCCCCTACGACCTGGCACGCATACCCGACACCAGACAGAATACTTCCGAAAACATCCACTGGGCGATGAACTATGTACAAGCGATCTATGATTTCCACAGCAGCCACCCGGACGGGGAAGATAAGAAAACGAACCGCTCCGGCAAAGGCGTGGACCGTTCCGGCAAGGACCTGGTACGGGCCTGTTTCCTCTCGTATGACGAGGAAGCATTGATACGCCGGGAAATTTAAGAAGAATAGAAAAGCATACTCAAAAGAATGCCGGACAAAATTTAAACAGGCACTCAAAAAACAACAAATATCATGAACATGAACAATCCTTTAGAAAACTTGCGGCAGCTGACCGAAGCTGTCCGCATGGCAGGCGCGGATATCGCTCCCACCTACATTGAATATGTACAACTGGCTTTCGCCATCGCAAACGATTGCGGGGAAGCGGGACGCAATGATTTCCTTTCCCTCTGCTCCCTTTCCTCCAAATACGACGAAAAAAATGCACAAGCACTGTTCTCGAACGCGCTTCATGCCGATAAAGAAGATATACATCTGGGAACCGTGTTCCATTTGGCCGGGCAATGCGGAGTGAAGATTTCCGGCAGCACCGGCTCTCACAAGGCAGGGACAATGGGGACAGCAGGGACAGCCCCGGATTTTCCACACACGTGCGCGCGATATGATAAGGTGGAAAATGACGTTTCCGATGATACCGACGAGGAGGAACAGCTCACCGAAGGCTCCGATCCTTATTCCCCCCTGCCTACCTTTCCACAGAACTATGTGTGGCCGGGACTGCTGGAGAGAATCATCTCCTTCGGTAAAAATCCCGAACAGCGTGATGTATTGCTCCTGGGAGCGTTTACCGTACTGGGCGCCTCCCTCTCCCACATAGTACGGTGCCAGTACGGCCGGAAGTGGCAGGCCCCCTGTATGCAGACTTTCGTCGTGGCCCCGTCTGCCTCGGGAAAAAGCGCGTTGACGTGGGTACGGCTCCTCATCGAACCCATACACGACAAGATACGCAGCGAGGTGAAAGAGGCGATGAAAACTTACCGCCAGGAAAAGGCTGCCTACGACTCTCTGGGCAAGGAACGGAAAAATCAGGAAGCTCCCGTATTGCCTCCCAACCGGATGTTCCTCATATCGGGAAACAACACCGGAACAGGCATCCTGCAAAATATCATGGATTCCAACGGAACGGGCATCATCTGCGAAAGTGAGGCGGACACCGTATCCACCGCCATAGGGACCGAATACGGAAACTGGAGCGACACGCTGCGCAAGGCGTTCGACCACGACCGCCTGTCCTACAACCGGCGTACTGACCGCGAATATCAGGAGGTGAGCAGAAGCTATCTCTCCGTGCTGCTCTCGGGTACGCCCGCACAGGTAAAGCCCCTGATCCCCACGGCGGAGAACGGCCTGTTCTCCCGCCAGAACTTTTATTATATGCCACGCGTCACCCAGTGGGCGGACCAGTTCGGCGAGGATGAGGTGGATGTGGACGAGGAATTCCGCCTGATGGGCAACGAATGGAAAAACACGCTGGACGAGCTGACGCTTCGGGGATTGTTTACCCTGAAGCTGACTCATGCCCAGCATAAACAGTTCAACTTCCTGTTCGACAAGCTGTTCCATCGTTCCGGCAAGATCAACGGGGACGAGATGAGCAGTTCCGTCATCCGTCTTGCCGTCAATGCGTGCCGCATGATGTCGATAGTCGCCATCCTGCGAAGCCTGGAAGACCCTTCTCTGGTGAAACCTGACGCGCATATTTCTTCCGATAATCTGAAGGACCGTATCATCCCGCGCTGGAACCTGGTGATTACAGACGATGATTTCCATGCCGTGCTTGCCTTGGTGGAGCCTCTTTATCTGCACGCCACCCATGTTCTTTCGTTTCTGTCCTCCTCCGTTATCAAGCGCCGGAGCACGGCGGACAAGGATATGCTCTTTGCCGAGATGGAGGACGAGTTTACCCGCCGGATGCTGCTGGAAAAAGCGCACGACAGGAGGATACCTGAATCCACCGCGCTGACCTGGCTCAAACGGCTCACCAAACAGGGGGCGCTGGTGAGTGTGGACGGCAAGGGAACGTATCACAAGAACTGACCCGGCTTTCTATATGTACACGCATGTGTGTGTGAGGAAAAAAGGGGCTGTCCCCACTGTCCCCGTGTCCCCGTCGCTGCTCCGTGCGGCCGTTGTTCCCGGATAGCAAAAATCGTTTGTGGCAGTTCATTGGGATTGTTCGGAAAACTCCGGATAAACTTTATATACGACACTCCATGCCGGTTAGTATAAAAACAATCGGGCACGCTTTATGCCGAAAGGGGATTTGAATAATTTGCCCATGTGTCAATGTACCGATTTATTGATTTGCTGCTATGTGCAAGTTACCAATGCGCCAACCGGGCCGCACTCTATACCGTAGGTGATTGGCCGTTGGTTCATTATCATCATCTATCAAACTCACGTTAAACAAGAAACCATTCATGAATAAGACCGAAACAGCCCTTCTCTATTTTCCGGACAGTACGCCGAAAGTAGCCGTGCGTCATCTGATGCGCTGGATCGCCCGGTGCGCACCGTTGCTCCACGCCCTGGAAGCCACCGGATACCATCCCTGTCAGAAATCCTTCACCTGCCGCCAGTTGCAACTCGTCTACCTCCACCTGGGAGAACCGTGATTCCCCCTGGAATCTGCCACAGACTGTCCGAGAACTCTTCCTCTCTCTTTGAGGCGTGGATTACGCGGAAAGAATAAAGAGGGAAGCGTGAAATCCGCCCTGAAGTCACCACATGACGCAAGTGCTGGCCGAGTTCCCGGACAGTTTCCCAAAAGGGTCAAAAGGGGTCGGAAGGGGTCACGCCGCACGGACGTGAAGTTATCTTTGCAGTGTCAGAAGGAACCAGCCGCACCCCGGCACAAGATTACAAAAATCCTGGTACAAGATTCCGCGGATCTTGTACCAAGTTTCACCGAACGCCGCAGCAGTGTGCGCCTTGCTCCTACCTGACACTTTTCCGATAATAATAACCCTTTAAAAACAAAAACGATGATCAACTACAGTATCTCACTCCGTGCCAATCCCAGTGACCAGGATGCTCCCAAGAAGGCTTATGCCAACGCCCAGTACTCAGAAATCATGACACTGGACAAGTTTGCCGAGCATATCTCGACTCACGGCTCCAAATACAACCGTGCCGACATCCAGGCGGTCCTGATCCAAGCGGTGGACTGTATGCGGGAGCAACTTCTGGCAGGACAACGCATCCAGATGGGCGATCTGGGCACTTTCTCCATTCATATCAACAGCATGGGAGCCGAATCACTGGAAACATACAATCCCGCCATCCATGTGGAAGACCTGAACGTGCGCTGGAAAGCCGGGACCCGTTTCCTCAGCTTGCTGAAAGACAGCGTATTCAACCTGGTCCCTACCCGAAAGGCTGCCAAGCTGGTGGTTAAAGCCCTGAAAGCGGGGAAAAACACCGTGGACCTGACGGGAGAGGCTTCCGGACCAGATGACAAGACGGAAGAAAACGCCTGAACTTTCCGGGCTTCTGAAGTCTGATCGTATTTTGCCTTTCTGAAATGAAACGGTTATTCTGAAGTAGACCTGTATTTCTGTAAAGATCTGACTTTCTGAAATAAAACGGTTGTTCTGAACAAAGTGAAGAATCTGAATGCAATCGTTTTTATGCCCACAGATTCCTCGTCTTTGTCCGGAATGACAGAAAAAAACAAATCCTTTAAAACAAATATCCCTATGAACGATTCAAAGAAAATCACCTGGAAGCAAATTCTGCACGCCATTATCCAAGCTGCCATAGCAGCGCTCACCGCCTTGGGCGTAACCAGTTGCACCACTCTCTTTTAAAAAGCCCCCTGGCCCATCGCATGACACTTTTTAATTTTTAATTCCCTATTTCAATTCAACCATGATTCAAGAAACTTTCCCTATGATAATCGGTGAGGAAGAGATCCCGAACGAACGTGCTCTCCTCACTCAAGAGGACGGCCCGATGATGGCATCCTCCGCTTCCGTGAAATATATCGTCATTCATTGCAGCGCCACACGCTCCACCCGGGATTACACCGCCGAGCAACTGCTCCGTGACCACAAGACGCGAGGTTTCCGCACGGTGGGGTATCATTTTTATATCCGTCGTGACGGAAGTGTGACCCAGCACCGCAAGCTTCTGGAAGTGGGTGCGCACTGCCGCCCCTGGAACCGTTGCAGCATAGGCATCTGCTATGAGGGCGGGCTGGATGCGGACGGACGTCCGGCAGATACCCGGACACCGGAACAGACGGAACAATTTATTTTGTTGCTGATGCGGATGGTGAAAATCTTTCCCGGTGTCCGGATAAGGGGACACAGGGATATGCCGGGAAGTATCCCGAAGGCTTGTCCGTGTTTCGATGCGGAGGGGGTATTCGGGTACTTGGAGAAATAATAAAGAAAGTGGCAATCACCATGCAGTTTCTTCTTTGGGGGAAACTGCATGGAGAATGCCCTTACGTATGATTTGTTTTTCTTTGTAGAAAGGTTTTACAATAATGAATTTACTCAATCTACAGACTACCAGACTAATCGTATACGATAGCCCTATAGAGAACCGACATTGACATCATTCTAATTTACCCTACCCACCATTCATCTTTCTACAAAACAGAAGCAAATCACCTAGCAGTACAATCAATCGTGCACACCGTTACAGCTTATCAATTTCTTCCGCTGAAAGTCCGGCAACCCGGACAATATCCGCTATGGAAAAACCGTTCTCTTTCAGTTTACGGGCGATTTCCAAACGCTCCTTCAAACGTCCTTCCGCCTCTCCTTCCGCTTTTCCTTCCGCTTTTCCTATTGCTTTTCCTATCGCTTTTTCTTCCGCGACAGCCTGTTCACGGATATCATTTTCCACAATACGGCTCACGTTATAACGGTCCACCGCCTTATCATAAGCGATACGGTCACCCTCAGACAGGTGAGCCTTGGCGGCAAGGCGGTCAAGATGGCTGAAAACCTGTTCTTTCAGCGCATCGGGCATTCTGTTCCAGTTGTTCATATTCTTCAGTGCATACATTAGTTTATCGGATAAAGTAGAACATTCGTCCAGTTCCTTCGTAAAATAAGGAAACTGGAGATAAATCTGACGGAAATTCCGGTTCACCACACGACCGCTGTCCCGGTCGGAAACCACCGTGTCGGTACGGAACTTGCTTTCCAGACCATCCTCCTTGAAATTCATCAGGAAAACGCCGTACACGGCAGGAAGCCTGTAACGGAGACCGTAAGAAGCCTCTTCTTCCCTGAGCAGACCGCAATCCCCCTCCAACGGAGTGTCGGGAACACATACCTCTTTAGAGGACGGATTCTCCATCTGGCGGCTCACCGCACGGCACACATAATAAAGCGTACGGTCCAGGAAATGGCTATGCCAACGATTCTGCATCTCCACTATGATGTACTCGCCCGTAGAGGTACGGCAGTAAAGGTCATAGATGATGCCCTTGTCGTGAATATTCTCCGAACGGTCCTCCTTGTCCAGAAACGTCAGGTCTTCAATGTGATGCTCACCTGACAGCAGTTCGTTAAGCAGGATTATCAGCAGATCCTTGCTGGCAGGCTGTCCGAAGATTATCTTGAAGCCGAGATCCGTGAAAGGGTTTACAAAGCGGGATGACATAATAAAGATGATTTTATGGTTTCTGACCGCAAAGAAACGAATTCTATCTGGAAATTCCTATGAATGAGCGCTTTTTATTATTTTAAATGGATTTTGAAAACTAAGCCACCGGAAAAGTACTTGCAACGGTTCAGTTCTACTACGGCGTTGATGTAGTCTTTCCAGAAGCTGTACTCAAAGCCACAATTTATCGATTTACTATCGTATTCTGCCATCAGATTCAAGTTATTTACCGCTTTGTTGATAAAAGAAGTTTGAGGCAGAGAAAAACGGAAATTAGCACCGATGGCGGGACCATTTAACGGGTAATCCTTCCGCCTGTTATAAACATATGCCAGATGCAAGCCCCACTCTCCCACCTCCTTCATAGAAAGATGCTTGGTAACAACCAGATAATAGCGACTGTAAAAACCATTTGCCGTAGCCGAACTCATCTCAATCTTGCTACCCTCCGTCCATGAATTATTAAGAGCGTCATTCGCACCCAGTACGATTTGCGGAGTCCACGGTTTCCACCATCCTTCCTTCCACAGCCGTAAACGTACCGCAAAATTACGGTCCTGGTTGACAAACTTCCCATACGTGGAAGGAACCCAGAAACCCGGACCATATGCAGGATCAACCTCCATGGCCTTGTGCAATGTACAAATATAGGATACCTCCAGCCAGGGAAAAATAGTGATGTCAAGATAATAGTTGAAAGTATTGTAGGTCCAACGGGCGGGAGTGACATGTTTCTCCAGAAAGCCACCGCCAAACATGAACGTCTTGTCACGCTGCATATCGGCAGTAGGCATATTCAACAGTCCTGTAGTCCCGTAGGTGAACTGGGCGTGTACCGCACCGATCATTACAAAAAACAAAAGAAAAAGTATCAGCCTCCTCATCGCAGATACAGGTTACCATTATCCTTGTACCAGTCCGCCAGCGCCTCTTCAAAGGTGTAGCGGAAACGGTAGCCCGAAGCGGACAGTTTTTTTCCGCAGATATTCGTAGAGATCTGCAGCTTTCTCACCCGTGCCGGACAGATGCCCATCGGAGAGCCTAGCGCTCCGGCTATACCAGCAGCAGTCATGATCAGCCATCCCGGCATGAAAGGAACTTTTACCTTCATATTTGTCACTCTTTTCATGGATTCCACGATGTGCTCTATCGTATAGGCGGGCTCGTAGCAGCAATTATACAGTTCCACCCCACTGTCGTGATGTTCCAATCTGTAAAGCATGAACCGCACCAGTTCCTTCACATAGATACAGGCCTTGATGGTATCCTTGCGTCCCGGGTACATAAACTTATGCCCCCGAATACCCCAATACAGACGCGTAAAGTTTCCGTTCTCTCCCCGTCCGAACACCACACCGGGACGGACAATGGTAAGCTGGCGGCCTTCACCTCCTGCCTGCCAGGTCTGATGAATCTTTTCCGCAACCAGCTTGGATATGCCGTATGGGGTGTTGGGCATAGGCAGCGTGGTTTCCTCCTTCAGTTCCTCGGCAGCACCGTAAGGGGCTATGGAACTGGTGAAAACTATTTTCCGGATGCCATGCCGTTCGGCAAAGGCACAGACGTTCTCCGCACCACGGATATTTGTTTCAAAATATGCAGGATCGGGATGACCGGGAGTGCGATGAACGGCAGCGAAGTTAAAGATCACATCATCGGGAGTGATATTTACTTTTTCCAACTCTATCGGCTGGCGTACATCACAATAGATGAATGTGGCTGCATGTTCCTCCCCTTTTCCTAAAGCCGGTTTATAATTTTTTACTGTCGGTAATGGAGTACCCGGCTCTACAATATCCAAGTTGTAAATTCTTGTTTCGGGATGCACTTCGTGCAAAAGACTGGAGAGGTGGGTACCGATGAAACCGGTACCACCTGTAATAAAGTAATTCATTATAGAAAATATTATTTTTTATATCCTAATTCTTCCAATAACTTTCTGTTCCAAGCAGAACGTTCTTTATCAACTATCCATCCCCACTTATTGAAATACTTAATCATATTAACCATATGAATCTTCAACATTTTCTTACTTTTATAAGATGCTGCCCGATGAGCATGTACAATGGTCACACTAGGAACAAACATAGTTCGATACCATTTGTGCATTCTCCTAGTTATATCAATATCTTCAGGATACATGAAGAACCTTTCATCAAACAATCCTACTTTTTTGAAACATTCCAGACGAAAAAACATAAAACTACCTTGATGATAGGGCACATTCATTTCTTTCTTATGGTCATCGAATTTTAGTTGATAACGTATATTCATCTTCTCCACCATTCTCTTAGGTAGGAAACGTCGGAAAATCAGATTGGCAGGTGTGGGAAGAAGACGGCAGGTATATTGCTGCTCTCCATCAGGGTATACTACATTGGGCTGTACCTGTGCTACATCCGCATGTGCATCCATATATGCTGCCAGAAATTCCAAAACCGAAGGTTCAAAATATACATCCGAATTAAGAATCAAATGGTATTTCCCACCCGAGTTGAGTACCTGTCTCAATGCCTGGTTATGCCCTGCTCCATAGCCTACATTTTCACTGCCAATATATATCACATTGGGGTATTGCTGACAGAAATCTGCAATATACCGCTCGTTGGAATTATCGACAATATAAATTTGGGAAACAAGAGAAGAGATTAGTGACTGCAAGCATTTGGACAGTTCTCCTAGATTCGTCTTGTAGGTGACGATAGAAACTGTTATCATTGTATTATATGCAATTATAAATAAGCAACAAAGACCTCCTGCACTAGCCGATACACGCTAAGCGCGAGATGTAATATTCACATAGTATTATAATATTTTTCTCATTGAATAAGAACCAATTCTAAACAGAAAGAAATATATCGGTAAGATTACATAATATAAATGTACCTGATTCAAAAAAGCCAATACACCTACCCCAACTATTAAAAGCAAATAAAACTTTAATCTAAAGAGCTCTCTCTTATTATAACTCCCAACAAAGAATAAAGCCCATTTTTCACATCTCCCTCGTTTCTCTTTAGCACATATTTGAATAAAAGTCGGAATAGGATAAGATATAATTATCAAAAGTAATAAATAACAGTTCCAACTAAAATGAGTATATAAGAGAAAAGGAACACCATATCTATAGATCATTAAAAAAAGAACCAAATACTGATTAAGTCTGTTTCTCATACTATTATATAAAAGATATAATGGAATGATCCCCCACAATACAGGTAATAAAGTGCAACTAGGAATGCCTTGCTGAATATAATACATTGAAAAAAGAATACCTAATACGCCTCTTGTCATATATATATTCCACTTATTTCGCTCATATATTTTCAATTCATCTTCAGATAACCGCAAAGTTGGACTCTCCTCTTTTTTTATTGTTTCACAATCATTTTGAATATACCCGATTTCATAAAAACAATATACACAGGCAACTGACAAAAGCATTTGAGAAATAGATATCGGTTCAATATTTGCCAACAAGAATGACAATAATACGGGAAACAGATATTCAGCAAGCCAAAAAAAAATTCCCAGTTTTGTCCTTTTTAAGAAACGTGTTCTTATAGCATACAATACAGGTACATAAAACATCAGTACTCCAGCATAGATACTTCCCATTTCTTTTGCGCTATTAACTTTATCCATCGTTTTCGAGTTTTAGGATAACAGACAATATTCTTTATCTCAGAATATTCCAATACATCGGCATCAGTCAAGTCATCCGTAAAAAAACTTTTTATCTGGTGTAAAATTCCTTTTTCATTTAGAAACATGCATTTGTTTCCTAATAAATCTTTCACCATTTTGCCAGTACAAGCACCGTCTTTATATTCCAATGCAGTACTATAATATTGTTCACAATGCAATGAATCGGCAACAGCTTCTGCTACTACATCAATAGTAGCAGATACTAGTAGCACTTTCGATTTATCTATTGATATAAGATGTTCAATCGTATTATAAATTTCAATATTACGCACTTGAGAAAGATAGACTTCAGTAAATAACTTTGCTTGTTTACTAAGTTCACTATAAGAAGTTCCTTTCAAAAATCTAAGGGCCAAAATTCTTGTCAAATCATAATGCAACCAACTCCTTAAAGCTCGATTAATAATCTTCCAAAAGAAAGATTTATAGATAGCCCTATAAAGTCTAAAACGTTTATTTTCTTTCAAGTAAAACTCCAAAAAATCAAATGTCGTATTAGAACGATAAATAGTTCCGCAAATATCAAATAGATATAAGTTTTTCATTTAATCAGCAATTAACAACTAGCGTAAATAAATATAATTTTTCAACCATAGTATTATTACTATAACTCTATTTATTCAAACACACAGAAATATGAATATACCGCCCATTACATTTTATTTTCCTTCCTCAAAAGAATTTCTATTAATCTGTACCCGAAATGTATCAACAAATAAAACCATCCATAATGTTTCATTATAACCTGATACCATTCTTTTCTATTATTAGTAACTGTTGAAATTCCATTCCACAAATGATTAGCAACACAAGGCATAGTGTATATCTTAACTATAGATTTACTCTTATATAATTTTTTATTAAGATCTGCATCTGCAAACACTCGATATGAGATATCATAAAAATCAATATTCCGACGATAAAATGTTCCTTGATGGTGAAGCGTATTTTTAAATCTCATCCTCCAATTCCAAGAAGGATAGAATACATCCTTACCATTCATCAATACAGGAAAAGATAAAGCAACTACATCAGAGTTATTTTGCCATTTCAACAAAGTTTCAATGGGAATATCCAATAAATAATCTCCTGAATTTATATGTAATATATACGTTCCTGATGCCAAGGATACACCCTTATTTATAGCATCATATATACCTTTATCAGTTTCACTTAATATTTTTATTCTATCTGCATATTTTTGTATCAATTCACGTGTTCCATCCGTAGAATTACCATCAACAATAACAGCTTCCACTTTATCATTTAAAAATGGAATGATTGACTCTATTGTTTTAATAATATTTTTATCATTGAAAACAACAGTAATAATACTAACCAATGGTTTCATCTTCCTTCAAAAATAGATCTCACAAAACGAATTTTATCACCTACATTTCGACTTCCTAAATACATCCTTATTTTAACTAAAAAACGTATTATGCTAGATTGTCTATATTCTGCTAATTCACAAAAAAGGACATCGTAACCTTTAAATAAAGCTTTCCTTATTTCTCTTTGTTCTTCCATGTATTTTAGTGGCATCATAGAGCTAATGCCATCCATCATAAAATTTGCGACGTCTATGTTACAATATCTAACTTTTTCTTGATTAATTCCTACAACTTTTAAGAAAAAAAACCAATCAGATGCCAATTTATATTTTTCATCATATAATCCATATTTTTCAAAGAGTTCCCTTGATATAAACGCTGCCTGATGGTTTATCATATTCTTATAGAAATCAATAATATCAGGATGAGATGATACTATTCCAGATGTTCTTTCTTTTCTTCTATCATAACATTTTAAAATATTACCATAAATTATTTTATCTCCCTTTTCATATCTTTCAATAAGCCTTTCAATTGTAGTAGATGTAACAAAAGTATCACCAGAATTCATAAAATTCAAAAAAGAGCCATGAGCCTTCAAAATACCTTTATTCATTGCATTATAAATTCCTTCATCTGCTTCGCTTATCCAATACGATATCCTATTTTCATATCTTTTTATAACATCCAATGTACCATCTGTACTACCGCCATCTATAATTATATATTCAATGTTATTATAACTTTGATTTAATACTGATTGAATTGTTCTTTCTATTCCGCGAATGTTATTATATACAACAGTTATAATACTTATTCCAATATTTTTCATATTGATTTTCTATGTTATTTAATTATAGGACAGACTCATAAATAGCAGATAAACGATTCGCCGAATCTTTCCAAGAAAAATATTTTAATCGCTCTCTCCCTCTCTTTCTCAACATACCACTGTATTTCTCCTCATGTTTCAAAAAATCCATTAAAATCGGAGAAAGAGTATTTTCAAAATCATCCAAACAAAAATATAATGCAGCCTCTCCTGCTATTTCAGGAAAACAACTTTTTTTATTCAGCAATACAGGACATTCATTCGTAAATGCTTCTAAGATAGGCAAACCAAATCCTTCATATAAAGAAGGATATATGAAAGCTGTGGCATGTTGATATAAATTACACATTTGGGAGTCATTAACAAATAAATGTATGACCCTATCATAAATATTCAATGACTTAATAAGCTTCATCTCTTTTTTAGTAAAAGGCTCACCGGTAAATACGACTTTTAAGTCTAAATAATACTGTGATATTTCAGCAAAGCTTTTAATAAACAAGAGAAAATTTTTATAAGTAAAACGTCCTCCTACATATAACAAGTATTTACCTGAAATAATAGCAGGAAAAAATTTCCCTCTATTAATGGGTGAACCATGATATACTACAGATATCTTATCATCTGGTATATGAAGGATACGAATCAAGTCTTTTTTTGTTTGTTCGGAAACTGTTATTATATGGCTTGCCTTCTGAGACAAAAGTCTTTTATTAATAATTTGCCCATCATTAGTAGAATAATATTGTGGAAATAATTCAGGCATCATGTCATGAACAGTTAAAACAAAAGGCTTATTTCCTAATACATTCAGGAAATAAGGATCAAAGAAAGTAGGATGAAATACATCGTAGTCAGTCTGTTTAATCAATTCTATAGCATAATTTCTATTTATATTTAGAGAAGAACGATAAAAATGTATATTTGCATTAATCCAATTAAAAAGACGGCTTTTCCCTCTAAAATTATGATTGAATATAAAATTATTTACCGTCTTACTACATTTACATAAATTGGGAACTAAGCCACTTTCTTCCAAATAAATATTATCACTTTCCTTTATCCCAATTTGAAATTGAACATGATCAGGCAAATTAGAAATAAGTTCCACAAAACATTTAGAAACGCCACCATGAGATTGCATTAAAAATGCCTGATAATCATACAAAATTCTCATATTTGTAAAACTATAAAAATTTAATTAGCAGTCCTTATTAAAATAATCTGGAGTAAGATATGAAATTGCTATAAAATTCCATAAGACAAAATACTCTAAATTTAATTTAGGCGTACCTGATGGATACAACCAAACAAAATGAAAAATAATATAGACAATAACGCTCAAAGAAAAATAAGAATCCTTTCTTCGAGCAACATTATTTATTACTGAGTAAAGCAATATAATAATATAAGGAAATAGCAAAAATAATCCTCCATGTAATATAATATTTAGGTATCCTGTTTCAATACCCCGTCTATTCATCGTATCCAACTCTGCTACAGATGGACTACGATAAGTTCCATCCATTCCTCGACCAAAAAGCCATTCTTCAACACCTGTAAAGTCCCTAAAAAAATCATCTTCCACCCCTGATCTTGTATCTGCATCTATCCTATCAAACAAAACCACAAAAGTGTCTTCTAATGTTTCTAGCAAATAATCCATTTTTATGTAAAAAAGCGAAAGGAAAAGTAACATTAAAAACAAAAATTTCATTTTCTTTCTTCTTAGATATATAATAATAGAAATTAAAACAAAGAAAAGCAAACTTGCAGCTACACTTCTTCTACCTGCAAACAAAGCAGCACACAAAGCCAGTATAAAAGTAACGACAATTATCATTTTACCAACATTATTTATATTCTTCCATGAAAAAAAATATATACACATAGGCAGTGCTAACTGACATGGTATTTGAGGCCTATTCAATACATAGCTTTCCCACCCAACCATACTATTAACAATAGCTGTAGCATCTATATAAAAATCTTGAAAATTATATATGCAAAAGCATAGTGCTGTTATTACATAAATGAGACACCATTTATACAGTATCTCAAAATAATTTCTAGGTATTTTCAAAAAGACAGCAAAAGGTAACACATATTGCCAAAAATACTGAGGAGAAATTATTAAATCTCCAATTTTACTCTGAAGAACTCCTCTAAATATTGTAATCAAGCTAACACATATATACAAAATTGCAATTATACAAATACCAGGATTTTTGCTAAATGGAAGTCGTTTGGGGACACATATAAAAGAATATATCAAAAGACATATCCCAACTAAAGACATTAACCTGCACAAATAATTATCCCTAAAAATAAACTCATAGAACATATTTCCCATTTCAAAAACATAAATGCCTAGAAACATTCTGTTCCAATGAGCAATAAGAACATTATTTACATTAAAATGGACATCTCGTTCTTGTACTATCACTACCTTACTGATATAATTTTACGAATATATTGAAAAAACTCATTTTCGAACTGTCTTATTCCATAATTGTGTTCAATATACAATTGACACTTACAACTCATCTCTTCTATCTTTACAGGATCCAAAGTAAGACTCCATGCAACTCCCATAGATATCGCATCTATACTCCAAGTATCCATCAAAAAACCATATTCTTCAATACCATCAAAAGCAGCCCATGGAGTAACAATAGGAATTAATCCTTTTTTCATAGAATTTATAACTGCACCAGGGCATCCTCCTTCTGAACCTGAAGGATATATTAAAAAATTACATCTATCAATTATCGCAGTCAATTCATCACTATTAATATCCATAAATCCCCATAATTTAATATTGGGACTAATTTTTCTTTTCATTGATCTATAAAATAATTTATCTATAGGTCCTACAATATTTATAGTACGTTCAGGATGGTTATAAAAATATTCTATAAGTAATGAAATGCCTTTCAATATATTACCTCCACTAGCCATACAAAAATATTCATTATCACATGCATATTTCTTCTTTAAATAACAATCTTTAGATTGAGAGCTCTGATGTATAAGCTCTATTTTAGATTGACAAATAGGAGGATATGTAAGAATTGTATAACTACTCCCAATCTGTAAAATATAATCAGCTAATTCTATGGATTTATGAGGAGTCACTAACCGTTGGTATGGAATATGAGCATCATAAGTTACATTTACATAATCAGTCATTTTTTGTATTTGCTTATTTTGATGTTCATAATAAGCCCCTGTAGCATAATAAATTTTAATAGATTGAGGATTCGCTATACAAGCATTGCAGAAATTGGGCTCCAAACCAAAAATAATGGAGAACTTTATTTTCGGTATTTCTTTTTTTGATGCATGATCCTGAATATAAATATTAAATCCTAGCTGGTTAAAAACTTTGGCTATAATCAAAGCTTCTCTTCTGTTTTGGTGACTACTCAATAACCGGTTATCATTAGGATAATAGAATATATCCGTTAAATATGATATATATACCCATTCAGCCGTATCACTAATTTTCCAAATAAAAGTTGAATGCCTTTTTCTATATACGTTCTTTATTCTATTGAAGATTCGTATTATTACAATATATAAAGTTCTCATCATCCAAAACTGATAAAAAGTTTTTTGATTTTTTTCGCAAGCTGTCCAACTTTCGATTGACAGAATGCCATTCTATCTTTTTTGATAGAATATATATAAGATCTGATTTTCTATAAATTATCCTTTCTGTTAGGCCCAATAAAGTCAACAAGTCTGTCACTCTATTATTCCCTTCACTATATGCACCTCCTAGCGGAAAAAAGACAAATTCTCGATTAAGAATTATAGACAAAGCCACTCCATGAAAAGAACTAGTAATCATTATCTGAGAATAATAAATCAAAGAAAGCCATTCCTCAATTGTTGGATATAAATATCTGCACCCACTAAAATGTATTCTTTTATTATTGTATCCAGATGCGCTAGTCATGTATATCGCATAATTTTGTTGATGCAAATACTTTTTTACTTCTTTCCAATATATATTCTCTTTACTATTAATATTTACAAAATAGACAAAAGCATAAGGGCTTGAATTTTTATTTTTTAATTTTAAGGATAAATAATCACTTTGCTCTAACAGAAAAGTTGGATCCAGTACCCAACTGACATTATAACCTAACTCTTTACATATCTCAACGCCACTACTTTCTCTTACAGATATTGCACTAAATATGGATAACTTATCTTTTAATTTTTTTTTAAGTTCTTGAGGGTAAGAAGTCATTGCAAAACTCGCTGCATACGAAATTCTTTTTATCTGTGACGAACCAAAATTTAAGAAAAAGCCTTCATTATTAATATTATCAAGAAGTTGAGCCCATACTTGATCACTTCCTGTAATATAACAATCTGCTTGAGGAGGATTTTGTTGTATTTTTGTCAAGCCATAATATACTATATCAGTACTTTGTATATGCTTAGCTTTAAATTCATCAAATTTTCTTTTTTTATCCACAAAAAAATTA